>OGFF01000083.1_pt1 | contig 134009 bp, 131 predicted proteins | sample 1570751 | NCBI WGS metagenome assembly OGFF01 (sample SAMEA2581951, study PRJEB24529) | metagenome | biome: Human gut stool | place: China | collected 2011 | reverse complement strand
GGCACAGAAATAATTATTAATCTCAGTATTGATATTATTTCTTGTCTACCCTATTAGTTTAATTCATCAATTACTTCATCAAGAGAATCTAATATTTTATATGTCTTATTTGCATATTCTTCTGTAGGATATTTCATATCAGGAATACAGATTACTTTAATACCAGCTGAAGAAGCGGCCTGAATACCTGCTTCACTATCTTCTAATACAAATGCTTCATCAGTCTTTACACCAAGCTTCTCACAAGACTTTAAGAAGACTTCTGGATGTGGTTTACCATGAGTCACTTCATCACCACAGATAGAATCATCAAAATATTGTGTAATATGAGCCTGTGCAAGGATAGTATCGACACGATCACGATTAGAAGAAGTAGCGACGATAGTCTTATAACCATTTTCTTTTAAATAATTAAGAAGCACTAATAAACCTTTCTTAACTGGGACACCTTCTGTTTCAAAACGTTTAGCCATTAAAGCATGTACATCTTTAATGACACTTTCAATTGGGAAATCCTGACCATAAGTATCATAGAATCTTTCATAAATTCCTTTAATAGGTTTACCTAATAATGTCTTATAAAATGTTTCATCCATTGTTAGATTCATTGATTTTAATATTTCCTGATAACATTCAAAAGTGACTCTTTCAGAATCAATCATCAAACCATCCATATCAAAAATAACTGCTTTAATCATATTTACAAACCTCCAATTTACATATTCAAGTATATAAGAAATAGAAAGCGTCTTCAATTAATTGCGAAAAATAATTGAATATATTATAATGGGTACGATTTGGAACAATTAACCAATTTATATGATGAAATCAACATTATTAAAAGAAAGGATAGAAGATGAATACACTATTAGAAAGACTACAGACAGTAGAAAAAAGATATGAAGAATTAACACAGATCCTTATGGATCCATCTATCGCGAATGATATTCAGAAGATGACACAGGCTTCTAAAGAACAGGCTTCTTTAGAAAAGGCTTATAACTTATATAAAGAATACAAGGCTTTATTAGATGGTATTGAAGAAGCCAAAGAATTATTAAATGAAAATGATCCTGAAATCAAAGAAATGGCTAAGATGGAATTAGAAGAATTAGAAAAGAAACAGCCAATCATGGAACATGATATCCAGATTGAATTAATTCCTAAGGATCCAAATGATGAAAAGAACGTAGTAATGGAAATTCGTGGTGCAGCCGGAGGAGATGAAGGTAATATCTTCGCAGGTGACTTATTTAGAATGTATTCTAAGTATGCTGAATCACAGGGATGGAAGATTGAAATTGAAGATGCTCAGCCTTCTGAAGCAGGAGGATATTCACTTATATCATTTATTATCAAGGGGAATGGTGTATATTCTAAAATGAAGTTTGAATCTGGTTCACATCGTGTACAGCGTGTGCCTAAGACTGAAACACAGGGACGTGTTCATACATCCACTGCCACAGTATTAGTTATGCCAGAAGCAGAAGAAGTAGATATCGATATTGATCCAAAGGATTTAAGAATTGATACTTACCGTTCATCTGGTGCTGGAGGACAGCATATCAATAAGACTGACTCTGCCGTACGTATTACACATATTCCAACAGGAATTGTAGCAACAAGCCAGGATGGTCGTTCACAGCATGATAACCGTGCGAAGGCTATGCAGTCATTACGTACAAGAGTTTATGAAGCTAAATTAAGAGAAGAAGAAGAAAAACTAGGAAACGAACGTCGTAATAAGATTGGTTCAGGTGACCGTGCTGAAAAGATCAGAACATACAACTATCCTCAGAACCGTGTGACTGACCATCGTATTGGTTTAACTATTCAGCAGTTAGATCGTATCATGGAAGGTAAATTAGAACCAATCATCGATGCATTAATCAATGAAGATCAGAGATTAAAACTTCTAGGAGAAGAAGAATAAGTGCTATTAGGTGAATTACTTAAACATGCACATGATTTAATTGATGATCCACATACAAATATCCCTGAAAGACTCTATGAAGATCTCACAGGAGATGCTTATTATCAACTATTGTTGAAGAGGGAAGAGCCTGTTGAAGAGGCTCTTCTTATGCAATATAAGGATTATTTGGATAGATATTTAAAGGGCGAACCTTATCAGTATATTATTGGAAAAGAATATTTTTATGGTAGAGAGTTTGATGTCAATCCAAGTGTTTTAATTCCTCGTTATGAAACGGAAGAACTTGTAGAAAAGGTTTTATCTTATATAAAACCAGGAATGGTTGTGGCAGATATAGGTACAGGTTCAGGTGCTATTGCAGTCACATTAGCTTGCGAATCTAAGGCGAATCTATATGCAGTAGATATCTCTAAAGAAGCTCTTAAAACAGCATCTCATAATGCGAAGAAACATGAAGCTTCTGTCACATTCTTAGAAGGAGACTTATTACAGCCTCTTATAGATCGAGATATTCACGTAGATATTCTTGTTTCTAATCCTCCTTATATTGATTATGATGAAGTATTAGATCCTCGAGTAGTGGATCATGAACCACATCTTGCATTATTTGCGGATGATCATGGTTATGCATGTTATGAAAATATATTTAAACAAGCTCCTTCAATATTAAAGGAGAAAGCGATTCTTGCATTTGAAATTGGATATAATCAAGGAGAAAGAATGAAACATCTTATTCCTCTCTATTTTCCAGATGATACATTTGAAGTCATCAAGGATATCAATGGAAAGGATAGAATGTTGTTCATTTATCATAACTATGAAAATATTTGAAACTGAACGTCTTACAATTAGAACACTTGATGAAAATGATATTGATCGTCTTGTAGAATATCGCAGTAAAAAGACTGTGTCTCAGTATCAATCCTGGAATAGATATACAAAAAGAGATGCGGTGAAACTCATCAAGAAGTGTAAAGATACTGTAATAGAGCATAAAAAAGGGTCTATGCAGTTTGGTGTTACAATCAAAGGAAGCCAGCATCTTATTGGTGATTTACATGTAGAGATCATGGCACCTCATACATTCTCTATTGGTTATACGTTGGACGATGTTTTCTGGAATAATGGCTTTGGCACTGAAGCGGTACTCGGACTCTTAAGCTATATGCATGAAGAACATGGTTTCTTCAAATGTATTGCCTATATCTATAAACAGAATGAAAAATCAAGACATCTCTTAAAGAAGATTGGTTTTAAGAAGTTTGATGAATCTTTTTTCTATGGAGATGAAGGATATATTTTTGACCTCGGTAACTTACAAAACATATATTTTGTGCTACAATAACAGATACGAGGTGGAACTATGATTAAAGAATATATTAAGAAGTATAGTAAAGCATCTATCATCACATCAGTGATTATGATTGTTGCTTCAGTATTGTTGATTGTTTTCCCAAAGACAATGTTGGATATTGTGGTTTATGTGATTTCAGGTGCATTATTTGTGGATGGTCTCATTCATCTTGTGACTTACTTTGCGTTAACTCATGATATGCGTATCTTTTCTAATGATTTATTAGAAGGTATTCTCGCATTACTAGCAGGCGTTTTTGTTGCATTCAATGCAGATGCATTCATTAGTGCACTCACAATGATCATTGGCTTATGGATTGTGATCAAAGGCTTATTAAACTTGCAGCTTTCATTCCAGTTACAGCAGATTATTGAATTTAACTGGTTCTGGATCTTCTTATGTGCTGTACTTTGTGTTGCATTAGGCGCATTTATTATTGTACATCCTGTTGATATGGCTATTGGTTTAACTATGGCTGAAGGTATTGTATTATTAGTTACTGAAGTATTGAGTCTTATTCAGACAATCTATGTTTTACATAAACTCAATCATTCTAAAATGTCTAGATCATATATTAATTAAAAAGTACCATCACGGTACTTTTTTCATAAAGGAGAAACTATGTTGAATACATCATTATTAGACAAAAAAAAGAAATATCTCCTAGGTGTATCAGGTGGTCCTGATTCTATGGCACTTCTTGATATGATGCATGAATATTCAATCTGTGTCGCTCATGTAAACTATAATCTTCGAGATGATACAGAAGAGGACTACAAGGTAGTACATGACTATTGTATAGCACATTCTATTCCTTTTTATTATAAGGAATTTACACCGGATGATTATGTGAAAGGAAATTTTCAAAGTGTTGCAAGAGATATGCGTTATGCTTTTTATCAGGAAGTATATAAAACGGAACAATGTGATGCATTATGCCTAGGACATCAAAAGGATGATGTGATTGAAACTATTTATATGCACTTGGAACGTGACTCTCATCCTGATTATTTAGGGATCCAGGAAGTCTCAGAACGTTTAGGTATGACTATTATTAGACCATTACTTCATGTGACTAAACAAGATTTACGTGATTATTGTGATGATCATCATATTTTGTTTCATGATGACTATACTAATTTCCAGACAGAGTTCACAAGAGACCGTATCCGTAATACAATCTTAAATCAGTATACTGACTCACAAAAAGAAGAACTCTTGAAAAAGGGTGAAGAATACAATAAGAAACAGGCATTAAAAAAACAAGAAGTAGACAAATACCTCACTGAACCACTTGATTATACATTAGTTCCAAAAGAACTTCTTCCTGATGTACTCTATGCTTTATTAAAGAAACATATAGAAGTATCTAAGATTTCTCATCATCTCATTGATGAAATTATCCATCAGATTCAATCCTCTAAACCTAATATTCAAATGCCTATTGGTGTTAATGAGGAGTTCATAAAAGAATATAATAATGTATACATTCGTAAATCTATAAAACAAGTAGATTATACGTATAGAATAGATCATAGACAGAACTTCGACTGTCCTTATTTCAAAATTCGAACACAGGGAGAAATGAATGATGGTATCCCTGTCAAGGATGAAGACTTTCCACTCACCATTCGTAATATGAGACCAGGCGATCGTATGGAAACAGCAGGGGGTACTAAAAAGGTTTCTAGACTATTTATTAATGCGAAAATTCCCTCACCATTACGACGTTATTGGCCAGTTGTATTAGATTGCCGTGGAAATATTCTTTTGGTCCCGGGAATTGCGAAAAACAAGGAGTATTTGTCTATCAATCCAGATTTGTTTGTGATAAAATAACAACGACTATACTAGGAGGTACGGTTCGATGCATAAGGACATGAAAGAAATATTATTTACACAGGAACAGATTTCTGAACGCTGTAAAAAATTAGGCGCACAGATCTCAAAAGATTATGAAGGTAAGAAGATTCTTCTTATTGGTCTTTTAAAGGGATCTATTCCATTCCTAGCAGAACTTTCTAAATATATTGAGGGCGATGTATATTTTGATTATATGTCAGTCAGCAGTTATAAAGGAACTGAATCTGGAACTATTCATATTAAGAAAGACGTTGATATTGACGTCAAAGGTATGGATGTATTAATCGTAGAAGACATCCTTGATACAGGTAAAACATTGGATACTGTTACACATATGTTGAAAGATCGTGGTACAGCATCTTGCGAAATCGTTACTATGCTTGATAAGCAGGAAGCAAGAAAGTATCCTGTACAGGCTAAGTATGTTGGTTTCCCTGTACCAGAATTATTTGTGGTTGGTTATGGTCTTGATTTTGATCAGAGATTTAGAAATCTACCATATATTGGTGTCTTAAAAGAAGAATGTTACCAGTAAGGAGTTTATGATGAAGAAGAATAACAAAACATTATTTAAAGCTATTCTTCCTTGGGTCATCGTATTATTATTGTTGAGTTCATTATTCCCATTCTTATTGAATAATGGCGGTAGTAAAGAATTAACTTATTCACAATTCATGACAGTAGTAAAAGATAAAAAGATAACTAACGTGACTATTACACCTAATAGTTTTGTAACCAAGGTTGAAGGTAGCTACAAGAAGAACTCTAAGGGCGATAAAGTGAACTTTACAACTATCGTTCCTAAGACAGACAAAGAATTAGATTCATTAACACAGGTTCTTGAAGACAAGAATGTCAAGATTAAGGTCACTGATTCAGAAAGTGATAACATGATCTGGAATATACTAGGTTCCATCCTTCCATATGTAATATTGTTTGGTGGTATGTTCTGGGTATTCAAGAACTTTAATGGTGCTGCAGGAGGCAACAATAAAGCCTTTGAATTTGGAAATTCTCGCGCTAAGCTAGAAAGAAATTCTAAGACTCGTTTTACAGATGTTGCAGGTGCAGATGAAGAAAAAGAAGAATTAACAGAACTTGTTGCATTCTTAAAGAACCCTAAGAAGTTTACTGAAATGGGTGCTAAAATTCCTAGAGGTGTTTTATTAGTAGGTCCTCCAGGTACAGGTAAAACATTATTAGCACGTGCTGTTGCAGGTGAAGCAAACGTTCCATTCTATTCTATTTCTGGTTCAGAATTCGTAGAAATGTTCGTTGGTGTTGGTGCTGGCCGTGTAAGAGATATGTTTAAGAAGGCAAAAGAAAATGCGCCTTGTATCATCTTTATTGATGAAATTGATGCCGTAGGTCGTCAGAGAGGTACTGGTGTTGGTGGTGGACACGATGAACGTGAACAGACATTAAACCAGTTACTTGTAGAAATGGATGGTTTTGAAGGCAACGAAGGTGTTATTATCCTTGCAGCTACTAACCGTGCAGATGTTCTTGACCCTGCATTATTACGTCCAGGACGTTTTGATAGACAGATCAGAGTATCTAACCCTGATAAGCGTGCAAGATCTCAGATCTTGAAGGTTCATGCAAGAAATAAACATTTTGCGCCAGATGTTGATTTTGATAACATCGCTCAGCGTACTCCTGGATTCTCAGGTGCAGAACTTGCGAACGTATTAAATGAAGCAGCATTACTTGCAGTTAGAAGCGGTCATCAGATGATCACATTAAGTGATGTCGATGAAGCGATTGATAGAGTTATTGGCGGTCCAGCTAAGAAGTCTAGAAAATATACTGAACATGAAAGAAAGCTTGTTGCTTATCATGAAACTGGACATGCGATTATTGGTTTGACATTAGAAGATGCCAACCAGGTACAGAAGGTCACAATTGTACCACGTGGTGATGCAGGTGGATACAACTTGATGACTCCTAGAGAAGAAACTTACTTCTCAACTAAGAAACAGTTACTTGCAACTATTACAGGTTATATGGGTGGTCGTACGGCTGAAGAAATCTTCTTCGGTGATGTATCATCAGGTGCTCATAACGATATTGAACAGGCTACACGTATTGCTCGTATGATGGTTACAGAACTTGGTATGAGTGAACTTGGTCCAATCAAGTATGACAGTGGTGATAATGCAGTATTCTTAGGTCGTGACTATTCACAGTTAAGTAATACACATTCTGGTCAGATCGCATTTGAAATTGACCAGCAAGTACGTAAAATCATCGAAACAGCGCATGCTCAGGCAACTGAAATCATCAACAATAATAAAGACAAAATGGATATTATTGCGAATGCATTGCTTGAACATGAAACATTGAATCATGAACAGATTCAGTCTTTATATAACACTGGTAAAATGCCAGAAACATATGATGGAACAGAAGAACATGTTGACACTCATGATGACAACAATAACACTCCTGAACCACCTAAGGCTGATCCAGAAGATGATTTACTAGATGAAATGAAATAAGCGCTTTGCGCTTATTTTCATTTAGGAGGTAATAAAATGCAGCGTAGATTTATGGTAAGACTATTAGTAGGTATTATTGTCATTAGTATGATTTTGCCTCTATTAAGCTATTTTGCGATAGGGAGATGAGATAAATGAAAGATTATTTAGTACGTGGACTCGTTAATTCAAAGAACTGTCGTGTTTTTGCCTGTACAACAACTAACCTTACAAATGTTGCACAGCAGAATCATAACTTATGGCCTTGTGCAAGTGCTGCACTTGGACGTATGATGGCAGTCACTTTAATGATGGGTGCTATGAATAAGAATAAAGAAAAGATGACAGTAGTCATCAACGGTGGTGGACCAATCGGTACAATGCTTTGTACAACAAATTCTGATGGTAAAATCAAGGGATTTGTATCTAATCCAGAAGTTCACTATACATACAACGATACAGGTAAGCTTGCAGTAGGCTTATGTGTAGGTAACCAGGGTACTATCCAGGTCACTCGTGATATGGGATTAAAGGAACCTATTACATCTAGTTCTCCATTACAGACTGGTGAAATTGGTGATGATTTCTCTTATTACTTCATGTTATCAGAACAGGTACCATCAGTTGTTGCAGTAGGTGTTCTTGTAGAAGAAGACAATACTGTAAGAAGTGCAGGTGGTTATATTATTCAGTTATTACCAGAAGCAACTGAAGAAGATATTGCGTATATTGAAGATAAGATCAAGAATACACCACCAGTATCACAGTTATTAGATGAAGGACATACTCCAGAAGAAATCTTAAAGATGATCTTTGAGGATGTTGAAATCCTAGATACACAGGATTTATCATTTGAATGTGATTGTAGTAAAGAAAAGATGAGAGAAGCCTTAGCTACACTTCATACAAAAGACCTAGAAGATATGATCAATGAAGATCATGGCTGTGAGATTACATGTCAGTTCTGTAATACACATTATCAGTTCAGTGAAGATGAATTAAAGGAAATACTTAAAAAACGCCAGTAAAATGGCGTTTTTTTTTACACTGTCTGGTATTATACAAAGATCAGTTAACATATATCATGGAAGGGAATAGAATTGAATAATTGATCTTTTTAGAATTGTATGACAGGTTCCTCCTTTCAATAACTAATATAAATTATAAATCTATAAGAAATATCTGTATATTATGGAGAAATATGTGTTGCATTAATGAAGTGCTTTGACTGGACATTCTTTTGTACATTCATAACAAAGAATACAGTCAGTGCCGTTTTTACGTCTACGTGATTCATTGTTGACTTCTACATTCATTGGACATACCTTTAAACATTTATTACAATGAACACACTTACTCTCATCACAATGTACACGTAATAGTGAATAATAACTCATAGGCTTAAGAAATACTGTAATAGGACACAAATACTTACAGAATGCACGATTATCTTTAAATATATAGGCAAGCGCAATACCCACAATATAGTAAAAGGCGTTACCTAGAAGAAATAGATAGAACATGATCTTTTCTAGATGAGCGACCTTCATTAAGAATAATCCTGATACCAATGCAAGAGAACATACAAACATGACATAACGTAGTATGCCTAGTTTTTTAACTCTTGGTTTCTGTGGTCTTTTAAAAGGTAAGAAGTCAAGGATCATAGCCGTCCAGCAGGCATAACCACACCATCCTCGACCAAATATAAGAGGTCCAAAGATCTTCGCAATCGCATAGTGAATAGTGGCTGCTTCAAAAGTACCCAAAAACAAATAGTACCAGAAGCCTTCAATCTGCATATTTTCTTGAGAAATAATACCTAAATAAAACAACATATAAGTGCCTACTGCCAATTGTACAAAATGTCTTGCATAGCTCTTTCCTGCAGTAAATAATGCGGTGCCTAAGGCAAGACAAGTTCCTATATAGCTGAAGTTCAACATGTAAAATAAATTATCTTTAGTCAGCCATAAAGTGATCGCAATAATTTCAAATAATATAAACATGATCATAGAGAAAGTATATTTTCTTATCATTTTCATTCCTCCCTTATATTCATCTTAGAATGTATGAATAGTTTGTACAATCAAATTATGGTAAAAAATAAAAAGAAGCAGGAAGGGAAGACCTGCTTCTTTTCGAAGGGAAATGAAAACGATATATATATTATTGAAAGGATCGGGAACTTCCTTTCACAACTCATAGTATAAAGATAATTTGTCTTTGTATTGTGTCAGGAATATGGTATATTTTGTGATGGTGATTAAAAAAATGTTGAAAATTGGAAACGTAGAAATAAAACATCCTATTATCATGGCTCCTATGGCAGGTATCACAAATGTCGCTTACCGTAGACTTGTAAAAGAGTTTGGTGCAGGACTTGTAGTATCTGAAATGGTCAGTGATAAAGCGTTATGTTATGGAAATCAAAAGACAATTGATATGCTTGCAGTGGGTGAAGATGAACACCCTATGAGTATGCAGATTTTTGGTGGTGAAGTAGAGACTATGGTCAAAGCTGCCAAGTTTGTAGAGGAACATTCTGATTGTGATATTATTGATATTAATATGGGATGTCCTGTAAATAAGGTATTAAAGGCTCATGCAGGTAGTTATTTAATGCAGTATCCAGAACTTGCATATGATATTGTGAAGGCAGTCGTAGAAGCAGTGAATGTACCAGTGACTGTTAAGATGCGTATCGGTTATGATATGAAGCATATTAACTGTGTAGAAATGGCACAATTAGTGGAAAAAGCAGGTGCAAGTGCAGTAGCTATTCATGGTCGTACACGTTCACAGATGTATGAAGGTCATGCAGACTGGTCATGGATTAAAAAAGTAAAAGAAGCAGTCAGCATTCCAGTTATTGGGAATGGTGATGTCAGAACACCTGAAGATGCGAAAAGAATGATGGAAGAAACAGGCTGTGATGCTGTTATGGTTGGTAGAGGTGCTTTAGGTAATCCATTTGTGATTCGTAGAATGGTGAAATATCTAGAAGAGGGTATTCTAGAAGAAGAGCCAGATTATCATGCACGTATTCAGTTATGTATTGATCATGCCCATCGTTTAGTAAAAACGGAAGGTGAAAAGAATGCGATTAGACAAATGCGTGGACAAGCACCTTGGTATGTCAAAGGGTTAAGAGGTTCTGCAAAGATTAAGAATCATTTAACACAGATGAATACATTAGAAGAATTAGAAACAATTCTAAAAGACTTTGAGAAAGAACTAGAAGGTGAGTAATCATCTTCTTTTTGTTTTATAATAGAGTAAAGGAGATGATTTTATGGCTATACTTTATTCTATGTGTGTTCCTCATCCTCCATTAATTATTCCTGAAATAGGTCAAGGAGAAGAGAAAACTATTAGTAACACAATACAATCTTATAAATCCATTATGAAATATGTATCTACTCTTCCTATAGAAACAGTCATTGTGATCAGTCCTCATGCAATCGCCTATAGTGATTATATTCATATATCTTCTGGCATTCATGCATCAGGAGATTTTAGACAGTTTGGTGCAGGAAATGTAAGAATAGAAGTGGATTATGATTCAAATCTTGTAAAGAAGATTACTCGATCTGCCAAGAATCATCATATATTCGCAGGAACATTAGGAAAAGATGATGATTTAGATCATGGCACTATGATTCCTCTTTACTTTCTAAATAAGTATCTAAAAGACTATAAAGTTGTAAGAATTGGAATATCTGGTTTATCTCCTCTTACTCATTATCGCTTTGGACAATGTATTAAAGAAGCAGTGGGAGATAAGAATGTTTTATTAATTGCGAGTGGTGATTTGTCTCATTGTTTAAAAGAGGATGGTCCTTATGGTTATAAAGAAGAAGGACCGCTCTTTGACCATGATATTATTACAGCCTGGAAGAATAGCGATTTTATGCGTTTCTTAACCTTTGATCCACTCTTTATAGAATCTGCATCTGAATGTGGACTTAGATCATTTCAAATCATGGCAGGTGCTTTAGATCAAAAAAAGATTAAACCAAACTTTTATTCTTATGAAGGACCATTTGGAGTAGGTTATGGAATATGTGGCTTTGAAATATGTGGTGAAGATTTAACACGTGATATAGGAAACCAATATAAAAAGAAAATGCAGGAAGAAGTCAAGAAAATCAAAGAACATGAAGATGACTATGTCAGACTTGCTAGAACAACAATAGAACATTATGTGAAAAAAAAAGTAGAAATCATTCCAGAAGTCACAAAAGAGATGAAAAGACGTGCAGGTGTCTTTGTATCTATTCATGAAGAAGGACGTTTGAGAGGCTGTATTGGTACCTTTATGCCTGTTCAGGATAATATTGCCTTAGAAATAGTACATAATGCGATCAGTGCATGTAGTGAAGATCCACGCTTTGATCCTATTACAGAAGAAGAACTAGATAATCTCATTATCTCAGTCGATGTGTTAGGAGAAATAGAACCAGTAGAAGATATCAGTACATTAGATTCTCATATCTATGGTATTATAGTATCCCATGGTTCTAAAAGAGGTTTACTCCTACCTGATTTAGAAGGTGTGGATACAGTGACTGATCAGATTCAGATAGCTTGTCATAAGGCAGGTATTCATGAAGGAGAGAAGATCAAGATAGAAAGATTCAAGGTGATCAGACATGGTTAGATGTGATTTATGTCCTCATCATTGTGTATTAAAAGAAGGACAGACAGGATTCTGTCATCAAAGAATCAATAAAGAAGGACATATAGGACTTAAAGACTATGGTGCTATTACATCACTGTCTTTAGATCCTATTGAAAAGAAACCTCTCTATCATTTCTATCCTGAAACACAGATATTATCTGTAGGTTCTTATGGCTGTAATATGAAATGTCCTTTCTGTCAGAACTATACAATATCACAGGATAGAGGTTCTTCTATACAGGTGCATACAACACCTGAAAAACTTGTAGAAGTGGCCTTAGATTTAAAAAAAGAAGGGAATATCGGTATTGCGTTTACTTATAATGAACCAATGATCAGTTATGAGTTTATTTATGATACTTTTGTATTATGTAAGAAGCATGATTTAAAGACTGTTATTGTCTCTAATGGAATGATAGAAGAGAAATACATAAAGGAACTCTTGCCATTAGTAGATGCATGGAATATTGATTTAAAAGGATTTAGAGAAGATATCTATAAGAAACTCTCTGGTGATTTAGAAACAGTAAAGAAGAGTATGCAAATAGCTTCATCAAGTCATTTAGAAGTCACTTCTTTGATTGTACCTGGTATTAATGATTATTTAGAAGATATGGAAGAAGAAGCAAAGTGGTTAGCGTCTATTGATTCGAATATTGTGTTACATATCACACGTTATTTTCCTGAGTATCATTATCATGAATCTCCTACATCTATAGAACTTATTGACCAAATGGTAGAAGTGGCTAAGAAATATTTAAAGAATGTATATAGAGGTAATTGTTAGATGTTTGATGAAGAAAAGATTAAAAGCTTTAGTACAACAGATATGCGTATATATAACTATATATTGAAGCACAGCATTCAATTCCCTTATATGAGTATAAGAGAACTGGCAGATGAGATTCCTACATCTACAGCTTCTATTATGCGCTTTGTGAAAAAGATGGGATATGACAGCTTTCCTGAATTAAAATATGCTTATAAGAAAGAAGAAAAAGAAGTCTCTCTTTATATGGTGAATAACCTAGATGAAACTATCGACTGTTTAAAGAAGTTCAATACCCCTTATTATCAGGATTTATTCAAAGAAATCGCATATATACTAGGTGATGCGAATATGATTATTTTTGATGGTATGGGAGATTCAGCTAAGATTGCAGAATATGCAGCAAGACGCTTTTCTGGTAATGGTTTCTTTAGTGCTGCCTTAACAGATCCATACCAGAAGGTATCCATGGATGGGACTAATATAGTTGTCGTTATGTTGTCAATCTCAGGAGATACTGTAGAACTTATTAGAAAAGCCAATGCTTATAAAGTAGCAGGCAGTACTTTAATCACAATTACTGCCTCAGACGATAATACACTCGCAAAAATGAGTGATTATCATATCAGCTATTATATTAATGATGTAAGAAATGAACTTTCTTCCCATACAACTCAGGTACCTGCATTAAGTATTATTGAAATACTTTCTAATATGACATTGCATATGTGTCACAATGCGTTACAATAGTGAAACATTTTGCAGATAATGCATACTATTCAAGGAGGGCTTCAAGCCCTTTTTTTATTTGTAATCCTCTGATAGAATCAATTACGGAAAACGAAATCGTTTTCAACATCGGCCGAATGAAATAAGAAGAGGAGAAACAAAATGGAAGCAATTCAAAGCTTTATGGAACGTTACTTCGTACCATTAGCTGCAAAGATCAATGGTCAGCGCCATGTGGCAGCCGTACGTGATGCGTTCACTTTATCATTCCCACTCACAATGGGTGGTTCAATGGTTTTACTTATTAACTATGTATTATTAGATCCTAGCGGATTCATCGCAAAATTACTTCACTTAGGTGATTTAATTCCAAACTTAACACAGTATCAGGCTGTCTTAAGTTCAGTTATCAATGGTACAACTAATATCTTATCAATTCTCATCGCATTCTTAGTAGCTTATCAGTTAGCACAGGAAATGAATGGAGATAAAGTATTATGTGGTATCACATCTCTTTCAGCTTTCTTTATTCTTTATCCTGCTGCTCAGGCTTTTGCAGGTAAGAATGCAGGAACTGGTCTTACTACAACTTACTTTGGTGCACAGGGATTATTCGTTGCATTATTAGTAGGTCTACTAACTGCAGAATTATTAACTCGTTTTGGTAGAAATGAAAAGTTAAGAATCAAGATGCCAGAAATGGTACCACCTGCAGTAGCACAGTCATTTAACTTATTAATCCCAATGATGTTAGTACTTGCCATCATGGGTGTATTAAACTACTTATTCTCAATGATTACTCCTGAAGGTATTCAGGTTGTTATTTATAACGCTATTCAGGCTCCATTAACATCTCTTGGAAGCTCTATGGGTACAATCATCGTATTCGTATTAGTACAGCAGTTCTTATGGATCGTAGGTATCCATGGTCCTAACACTTTAAGTGCATTACGTTCAGTGATCTTTACAGAACAGATGAACGCAAACTTAGCTTATGTTGCAGCTCATGGTTCTGCATGGGGTGCACCTTATCCAGTAAACTGGGGTTCAATCAACGATGCATTTGGTAATGGTGGAGGATCAGGTGCAACACTTGGTTTAATCGTTGCAATGTTTATTGTAGGTAGAAAGAATAAGGGTGAATTCTCTATTTGTAAGATGTCATTAGTTCCAGGACTATTCAACATCAATGAACCAATCATGTTCGGTTTACCAATCGTTATGAACCCAATGTATGTTATTCCATTCATCTTAGCACCAATCGTATGTAACCTCATTGGTTATTTCTGTGTATGTGTCATTAAGATCATCCCACCAGTCGCTTATTCAGTTGCTTGGACAACTCCAGGATTCTTAACACCATTCTTAGGATCAGGTGCCAACAATATTATGGCATTAGTTATCGGTATTCTTTGCTTAGTCGTAAGTACACTTATCTACTTACCATTCGTTGCAGCAAGCACAAGAGCCGCTATCAAGAAAGAAGCAGAAGAAGCAGGAGAAAACAATGCGTAAAGACTTCTTATGGGGTGGAGCAGTTGCTGCACATCAGGTAGAAGGTGGATTTAATGAAGGTGGTAAAGGACCAAATGTCTCAGATATGATGACAGTTGGTTCTGCCACTACTCGTAGAAAGATCACTAAAACAATTGAACCTGATCAGTTCTACCCAAATCATACAGCGATTGATTTCTATCACCACTATAAGGAAGATATCGCTTTATTTAAAGAAATGGGATTTAAATGTTTTAGAACATCTATTTCCTGGGCAAGAATCTTCCCAATGGGAGATGAAGAAACACCAAATGAAGAAGGCTTAAAGTTCTATGATGATATGTTTGATGAACTATTAAAGAATGGTATTCAGCCAGTCATCACATTATCACACTTTGAAATGCCTTATCATTTAGTAGAAAAATATGGTGGATGGAGAAACAGAAAGATGATTACATTCTTTGTAAGATTCGCAAAAGTATGTTTCGAAAGATACCACAATAAAGTTAAATACTGGATGACTTTCAATGAAATCAACAACCAGGCGAACTATGAAGCAGACGTAGCTGTATTTACTAACTCAGGTATTATATTTGAAGAAGGTGAAGACAAAGAACGTACTGTTTATCAGGCAGCGCATTATGAACTTGTTGCAAGTGCGATGGCTATTAAAGAAGGACATGCTATTGATCCTTCTATGATGATCGGCTGCATGATTGCGATGACACCTATTTATCCTTACTCATGTAATCCAGATGATATGTTGAAGGCAGTAGGTGCTAACCACAAGCGTTTCTGGTATATGGATGTTCATGCAAGAGGACGTTATCCAGGTTACATGAAGTCTTTCTTTGAAAGAAAGAACTTCAATCTAGATATTACTGAAGAAGACTTAGCTGTTCTTCCTCAGGGTACAGTAGATTATATTGGATTTAGTTATTATATGTCATTTGCGGTTAAGGGTGATGGAGATGTTAACCTTGACTATAATGAAGAAACAGATTTATGTGATAACCCATATATTTCTAAGACTGAATGGGGATGGCCAATTGATGCGAAAGGTTTAAGATATAGCTTAAACTGGATGTATGACCGTTATAACCTTCCTCTATTTATTGTAGAAAATGGCTTCGGTGCAGTGGACCAGATGGTAGATGGAAAAGTACATGACCAGTACCGTATTGATTACCTTAAAGCGCATATCGAAGAAATGAAAAATGCAGTAGATATTGATGGTGTAGACTTATTAGGTTATACTGTTTGGGGATGTATTGACTGTGTTAGCTTTGGTACGGGTGAAATGAAGAAACGTTATGGTTTCATTTATGTAGATAAAGATAATGCAGGTCATGGAACACTTGCAAGAAGCAAGAAGGATTCCTTTGATTGGTATAAGAAAGTAATAGAAAGTAACGGAGAAAAATTATGAAAAAATACTTAGTTCTAGATGTTGGTGGCAGTGCTATTAAATATGCAGTAATGGATGCAGAAAAGAATATATATGAAAGAGGTAAGGTACCTACTCCCTTAGATTGCCTTGATTCATTTGTGAATAGCGTTGAATCTCTATATAATACATATTCTGATGTATCTGGTATTGCGATGAGTATGCCAGGAAGAATTGATCCTAATAAGGGTTATTGTTACACTGGTGGTGCTTTAACTTATAATCATGATATAAATATGGCAGAATTACTATCTGAGCGTTGTGGTGTAAGAGTCACAATTGGTAATGATGCAAAATGTGCCGCTAATGCAGAACTAGGTTTTGGTAGTCTTCAGGATATTCAGGACGGCGCTGTAGTGATTCTTGGCACAGCTATTGGTGGTGCTTTAATTAAGGATCATAAGGTACTAAGCGGATGTAGATTTGGTGCAGGTGAATTTTCTAATATCATCACTGATTACCATAAACCATATGATGGTGATGCATCATGGTATGCAAGTAATGGAATCAATGGATTATTATTACATATCCAGGAAGCATTAGAAACAGAAGAACACTATACAGGTGAAGAAATCTTTGAAATGGCAAATAATGGAAATGAAGCTGTTTTAAAAGGATTAAATCAGTTCTGTTTAGAAACTGCAGTACAGATCTACAACATCAATCAGATCTTTGATTGTGAAAAAGTAGCCATTGGCGGAGGTATTAGTGCACAGCCATTACTATTAGAACTTATCAAAAAGAACTTTGATGAAATCTATAATTCATGTTATGCAAGCACATTGCCACCAGAAATCGTAGTTTGTGAATATCGTAATGATGCGAACTTAATCGGTGCTTTATATCAGCACTTAAATTAATAAAGGAGGATGATAAGATGTGGAATAAATTAAGAAATGAACCTGTGAATAAAACAGGTTATATCAAACGTATAATCGCTTATGGTATTGATTGGTATTTAGGAAGTGTCTTATCATCACTTCCTCTTATTCTGTTATATATGTCTCTTCATAAGGATGCTGTCTATATTCCTCAGCAGTTGTCTATATTTAAGGGATATTATCAAGTGATTGCTGGTGTTCTCTCACTCTCAGTTGCACTTGTATACTATGTAGTATTACCTATAATCTGGAAAGGACAGACTTTAGGAAAGAAACTACTTGGTTTAAAGATTGTGAATGATAACTATCAAGAAGTGAATGTGAAACAACTGATCATCAGACAGGTTATTATGATCTTCTTAGTAGAAGGAAGTATTTATACATGCAGTAATATGTTTCATCAGTTAGTGAATGTATTAACTGGATACAATATTGCCTCTATCTGGAATAAAGTAGGACTCGTTATTACTATATTATCTGGAATACTTGTGATTATCTTAAAGTCTAAGAAATCATTACATGATATTGTCTCACATACACTTGTTGTAGACATTAAGTCAGAAGACTACAAGAATATGTTGTTGAGTATTGAAAAGAAAAATAAGAAACAGAATAAGAAAATGAAAAAGAGATTTGCATAAAGTATGATAAAATACCTTTTGGAGGTATTTTATGGTTACGGTAGATCAAATGAATCAATTAAGTGATTTAGAATTAGATATTTACAACTACATCATTTCTCATCGTCATGAAGTGATTCATATGAAACTTAAAGATTTATCTACAGATCTTCATGTATCTTCTTCTATGATTACAAGAGTAGCTAAAAAACTTGGTTATGAAGGATTCTTAGAATGGAAAGCAGAAATGAAACTGGATCAGGAAGATAAACCTATTCAAAACAAACGTGCTTTAAATTATATTCTCGATTATTTTAATCGTGTAGATAATAAAGAGTTTGATGATCTTATTCATCAAGCTGCAGAAATAATTGTGAATAGTCATGAGGTAATCTGTTCTGGCATTGGTCTAAGTGATGCGATTGCGAAGTTTGCGGCTTCTTTATTTAATCGTAAAGGAAAACGTACAATGTATAGTGGAGACTTCAGTGCCCGTTTTAGGGGGATATATGATCAAAATGACTGTGCTCTTTTCTTCACAATTTCAGGAGAAACAAGAGAAGTCATTGATCGTATCAAAGAATTAAAAAATTATGGTATCAAAATTATTGTAGTCACAAATAATGCTTCTTCCTCAGCAGCGAAGATGTCTGATTTGACTCTTACATATTATATGCCAAGTACTAAAAATAGTTACTTTTATAGTTCAGCAACACAGGTACCTGTACTCTATATCATTGAGTCTATTGCGAACATATTTATTGAATATGGAATTTACTAAAGAATGCTTGAAAGGCATTCTTTTATTTGTTTTAATACTCTATGTTATGATATGAAAGAGGGACGCTATGAGGGAAAATCTAGAAAAGTACGGCGAAGTTATCGCTGGAAGTATCTTATTATCTTTAGGAATCTGGTTGTTCGTAACACCTAATGGCTTGAACTTTGGAGGCGTTATTGGAACATCACAGATTATTGAAGTTTTTGTAAGAAAACTTCTACCAATTCCTAAATCAATGAATATTGTAGGGATCATCAACTTCATGATTAATATTCCATTATTTATTATGGGATATAGAATCTTGAACAGAGAATTCTGTATCAAAACTGCTATGAGTGTTATTGTACAGACTATTACCTTATCTGTTCTGCCAAACCAGACACATGCTATTATGCCTGATATGTTATCTAACTGTATTTTTGGGGCTATTATGTGTGGCGTTGGTGTAGGACTTGCCCTAAAAGGTAGTGGTAGTACAGGTGGTATTGATATTGCCGGTGTATGCTTATCTAAGACTAAACCAGGATTCTCAGTAGGTAAGTTATCAACTATTGTGAATGCTGTTATTTTAACTTGTTGTGCATTCATCTTTGATTTGCAGACTACACTGTATTCTATTATCTTTGTATTTGTATTGTATTTTATTAGTGATCGTATTCACTATCAGAACATCAATGTGATAGCATTAATCTTCACCAAAGAAAAAGATATGAAGAATGTGATTATGGAAAAGACTGGCAGAGGTGTAACTTACTGGATGGGTAAGGGTGCTTATACAGAAAATGATCAATATATTCTTTATTGTGCAATCAATAAATATGAAATGAAAACATTTAAGAAACTTGTTCATGATATTGATCCGCAGGCATTTGTGACTATTAGTGAGGATTCAGAAATCCTTGGTGGATTTGAAAAACGTCTATAGACAAATTAGATTGAGCAAGGCCGATAAAATGGCCTTGACAACATATTTATTTATTGTCTATAATACTTGAGTAAAAGCGATGAACAGAAGAGTAATATTGATGGAACGCAGAGAGAATTCCTGGCTGGTGTAAAGGAATGGGGAAGTTGATATGAATAAAGACTGGGAGCTGTATTTTGGATCTAACGTGATAAAATAACGTGTTGCCGCGTTAAGGCTTAATGAGGTCTACTTATGTAGATGAATAAGGGTGGTACCACGGTTAACTCTCGTCCCTAGCGGATGAGAGTTTTTATATTCTAAAGAAGGAGAACACACATGGAAGAAAGAAAGTTTACTGATCAGGAATTAGTAAGAAGACAGAAGTTACAGGAACTTAAAGATCTTGGAATTGATCCATTTGGACAGAGATTTGATGTGACTGCTTATACTTCAGACATTAGAAAGAACTATGGCGATAAGACTGCAGAAGAATTAGAAGAAAGCAAACCAACTGTAAGTATTGCAGGTCGTATTGTCGCAAAGAGAAGAAAAGGTAAAGTATGCTTCATGAACCTTCTTGATAGAGATGGAAAAATCCAGTTATATATCAAGAAAGATACTGTTGGTGAAGATGTTTATGAATTAGTTAAGAAGAGCGATTTAGGTGATATTATCGGTATTGATGGTGAAGTATTCATGACTCATACTGGTGAATTAACTGTAAGAGTAGAAAAGTATACACACCTTACTAAGGCTTTAAGACCTTTACCAGAAAAGTTCCATGGTTTAACAGATACTGAAGAACGTTTCAGAAGAAGATATGTTGACTTAATCATGAATGATGAAGCACGTAAAGTAGCCTTCATGAGACCTAAGATTGTTCGTTCAATCCAGCATTATTTAGATGACAAAGGTTATACAGAAGTAGAAACACCAATCATGAACTCTATTCTTGGTGGTGCTGCAGCTAAGCCTTTCATCACTCATTTCAATGCATTAGATAAAGATTTCTACTTAAGAATCGCAACAGAATTAAACCTTAAGAGATTAATCGTAGGTGGTATGGATGCTGTTTATGAAATCGGTCGTTTATTTAGAAATGAAGGTATGGACAGAACTCATAACCCAGAATTCACTACTATCGAAGTATATAAAGCATTCTCTGACCTTGAAGGTATGATGGACTTAACAGAAGGTATCATTGCGAATGCCGCAATGACTGTCAATGGTACTTATGATGTAGAATACAAAGGTCATTCTATTTCATTAGCACCTGGATTCAAGAGAATCTCTATGGTTGATGCAATTAAAGAAAAGACTGGTGTTGACTTTGGTGAACAGAAGACTTTTGAAGAAGCTAAGAAACTTGCTGAAGAACATGGTATTGAAGTAGAACCACATTTTGCATATGGTCATATTGTCAATGCATTCTTTGAAAAGTATGTAGAAGAAACAATTGTAGAACCAACATTCGTATATGGTCATCCAATTGAAATCTCTCCACTCGCAAAGAAGAACTTACAGGATCCTCGTTTCACTCAGAGATTCGAATTATTCATCTGTGGTAACGAATATGCAAATGCATTCACAGAATTAAATGATCCAGATGATCAGTATGAAAGATTCGCAAATCAGTTAAAAGAAAAAGAATTAGGTAACGATGAGGCCAACGAAATGGATATGGACTATGTAGAAGCCCTTGAATACGGTCTTCCACCAACTGGTGGTATGGGTATGGGTATCGACAGATTAGTTATGTTATTAACTGGTCAGGAATCTATCCGTGAAGTTATCTTATTCCCACATATGAAGAATAAATAAATCTATGTATTAATATTAGGCATATCTCTTGCAAGAGATGTGCTTTTTATTTTATGACTTTTGAAATGTGATGGAATGAAAACAGAAAATGTGGAGGAATAGAAAATGGAAATATGATGGAATGAAAATTAAAAATGTGAAGGAATGAAATTGTAAAATATGATGGAATTCACTGTAATGAGTATGAGAGCATATATGAAGAATTATAAAGACTAACTTTTTTTGAAAATGGTGTTGTTTATTTTAGTATAATACAAGATATTTAAAAAGAGGGCTCAAACCCTCTTATAAAACCTTCTTCACAAATATCTTATTGAATATCCTTCTTGTAAATTCATCATCATTCATCTTGTTCTCTAAGTACTGATTAAAGTTTTTCTCATTCTCTTTTACTTGTTTAAAATGTGGATAATTCTCTTCAATCATCTTTTTAGTAGTAGTGTAGGTACTTCCACTAAAGTTATACTGAATAGATTGTACATTATCAATTAAAGAGAAGATAGACACAGAATTATAGATCAGGCTCTTATTGATATAAAGATCCTCATTATGATACCAGTCTGTCGCATTGTAGTTCACAGTGAGTCCTTGATTTTTAGAATCAATTTGAAAAACATAACCGTATTCATGCAAAGGCAGACTATTTAATAAGTTTCCTATATTGGAATTATTACCAATATATGGATTCTTATACTTCTTAATATTGTGTATGCCACTCAACGGTCTGTTAAATATAGTTGTAGGAACAGTATCTTCTGTATATTTCTTTGCGCTATCTACAATATAATACTCATTCGGTGTGTTTTTATTTATTCTATAAACATTATAGAATGGATTGTAGTAGGTTGTCACATTAGAAGTCTTAATCATATAAACATAGATTGGAGGTCTATGAGAAGTTATAACACCTACATAATCCATCAGCATAAATCCACATAATATTGCAATAAATACTCCAATACTTATTAATAATCTATTTCTCTTCAACTCTTTTGATAACCCATAAACAAATACTATAATACCTACAATAGAGTAAATACAGCACCAGCTGCTTTCTTTATCTAATATCGCAAATGCAGCAAAACATAGAAATGCGCCAAAAATCATAATGCCAATAGAAATCTTTCTTTTCTCTTGTACAAGCATATTCTTACTATAATTAATTGTATTTTTTAAGCTCTTTTCTGTTGTTTCCATGATTTTATCCTCCGTTATATATTTCCCATTGAGCAGTTTATTTAAAGAAATGTCCAAAGTTTCACTTAACGGAATCAGTAAAGACAAATCAGGCATATAGTTACCGTTTTCCCATCTAGAGATAGTCTTATTACTGACACCTAATATATTTCCTAGTTGTTCTTGAGTGAGACCTTTTCTTTTTCTATTCTCAGAAATGAACTTTCCTATCTTTTTTGTATCCATAACGTTTCTCCTTTCATGAAAACTATAAAATAAAGCATGAAACAACAACACCCCACAAATAGCGAATCCACTATTTTTATTATATATGATGGAAATAATCTTATATATACAGAGTTTGATCTGACTTGTTTATTATCTCTATTTTCGTTAATATAGTAGATGATGAAATGAGGTATAAAAATGACTGAACAGGTACATAAAAGAAGAAAAAGATATAAGGGGACACACCCTAAAAACTTCTCAGAGAAGTATAAAGAACTTAATCCAGAATTATATCCAGAAACAATAGAAAAGGTTATTTCTAAAGGAAGTACACCAGCAGGTATGCATATTTCTATCATGGTAGATGAAATACTAAAATTCTTAAATATTCAGCCAGGACAGATTGGTTTAGATTGTACTCTAGGATATGGAGGACATTCTTCTAAAATGATGGAAAAATTAGAGGGGCAGGGACACCTTTATGGATTAGACATCGATACTATCGAAATAGAAAAAACAACAGAGAGACTAAGAAATAAAGGTTATGGAGAAGACATCTTTACTCCTATTTTGACTAACTTTAGAAACATTGATCAAGTCAGTGAGAAGTATGGACCATTTGATTTTGTCTTAGCTGATTTAGGAGTATCTTCTATGCAGATTGATAATCCAGAAAGAGGATTCTCATATAAGAAAAATGGTCCATTAGACCTAAGACTTAATCCTAAAGCAGGTAGACCTGCTTATGAAATCTTAAAAGACTTATCAAAAGAAGAACTAGAACATATTCTTACAGAGAACTCAGATGAACCATATGCTGATATACTCGCTAAGAATATCTATTCATTCATACGTTCAGGTATGGAAGTAGAAACAACTCAGCAGCTCTATAAGATCATTGATAAAACACTCAACTTTATTACTGATAAGAATAGAAAAGATATTGTGAATAAGACAGCTGCAAGAGTATTCCAGGCATTAAGAATAGAAGTGAATCAGGAATTTGAAGTATTATATGATTTTGTAGAGAAGCTCCCTCTTGTTTTAAAACCAGGAGGAAAGGCTGCCATTCTTACATTCCATTCTGGAGAAGATAGAATTGTGAAGAAGTCTTTTAAAGAACTAAAGAATCTTGGTATTTATGAAGATGTATGTAGAAATGTGATTAGACCTTCTAGGGAAGAATGTCATCGTAATTCACGTGCCAAGTCTACTAAGATGAGATGGGCTATTAAAGTAAAATAGAATACTTGAATATCAGATATACAAGTGTTATGCTTTATTTGTAAATTTGAGAACAATTGCATCAAAACGAAAAGGTAAGGATCTGGTCATCCTTACCTTTTTAGTGCTTTCATATTATTCAAGTTCTTTCAACATTTTTGCATATTCTATACATATTGTATCTGCAATCGCTGTGAGTGAATAAGGGTGAGTTGCATAATCACCTCTGCTATCATAGCGTATATATTGATCTATAAAAGGATAATCTAATTCTTTATTAGATGTAATTAAACAAATCTTAGGTTTCTTGCTTTGGTGTTTAAAAGGTTTTGCACGTGGGAAAATACGATCAAAATAAGTGCCAGAATCAGAGAACAAGATAATTAAAGTCTTTTCATCCGCATTTGTAATATATTCAGCCTGATCAGCTACTTTAATGGCAGTAAATACAGGTTTAGCACTTGTTTGTAAATCATATTGCAAGTTTAATGCAACATTTTCAGAATGCATATAACCAAATGCTGCTACTTTTTGATACTCATAAATATCATCGACTAAATCTTTAATATCATCTTCAATAGAGCTCTTTTCCAACATCTCTAGATTCTCAATTACACTTCTTACATAAGAAGTGAAAATAGAATCTTCATTACGTCCTTCATAGTTAAACTTATTAGAAAATTTGATTTTTTCTACTGAAAACTTCGCAACTTGATTTTTCAACTGATTAAAATCCCTTAAACCTATATCTCTGCAGAATCTAGAAATACTAGAATTAGACACATAACACGCTTTCGCAAGCTCAGTTAGAGTATAGTCTTCTAAATCACGAATATTCTCTATCATAAATTTCGCAATCTTATAATTATTAGAACCTTTAGGTTCACCATTCAATGTAGATAATAAAATAATAATTAAGTTAAACATGTACTCACCGTCCTGGGTATAATATGCCTTATTATACCATAGGACAGTTACTTATTGCTTGATAATTACAGTATGTGAAACTAAATCATGAAAACAACGTGTATCTTTTTGAAAATAAGCATATCCAATAGAAACAAGTGTCAATGCATAAGCAACATAAGTTAAAGGATTTACAATAGAAGTGAACTGTAAAAGAGAGGCAATCTTTCTTAAATAAGAAGGAATAATAGTAATACCACCTTCAAGAAGAGTTGCACCGAGTAATTCTCTTAACATCATGTTTTTCATGCTTACATCTTTATGATCATAATCAATGACTTTGATCTTACATATCTTCTTACCTGGAGTCTGTCCTTTCCAGATATAAAGAGGAATGAATACATAATAAAGAACTCCAATAGTAATTGCGATTAAACATACAATAAGAGCTGTATTCAAACCATAAGAAGTTAACTCAAACATCTCTGGTTTAAACTGACTATCTTTTCTTAAAAAGAATGTGATAGGAATAGAAGCCAGCATATTAGTAATATACCAGTCAATTATTAATGCGACTGTTCTTCTTAATCTTAACTCTACAATATCCATCTTACTCATATATAGGACCTCCTGTTTATTAAAGTATATCAATTCATAATTGATCAGTAATCTCGTTTCCAATTCTTGGAAAACCTTTCCGGAATATAAAAAAAGAAAGTTCCGAAGAACTTTCTATAAAGACTTATAGTCTTTTGTAATCGTCCATGTTTAATTCAGAAGCTGCATCTTTATCACAGATCAATGTCATATTAGGATGAAGCTTTAAAACAGTAGATGGTAATTCATCTGTAATAGTTGAATCAAGAACCTGTTTTAAGATACCTGCTTTTTCCTTACCATTTACAATCATCACTAAGTGTTTAACCTTCATTAAGCTCTTAGGACCCATTGTAAGACTGAATGGAAGATTTTCTCTCTTTGGGTAATCAGGGTTTGCTTTATTCTTAGTAGCACGATCCATTGCATAAGAATATGAATCCATTGGTGTACATCTAGGACAGTTACTGCAGAAATGACCATCATAACCAAGACCAATAACCATGACATCAATACCACCTGCACGGCTGATTTCTTCATCATATGTTTCCCAGTTTTCCATAGTCATATCATGAATTCTTTCTTCTGGAATATTTGCTTCTTCGAAGAATAATTTCTGCATTTCTTCCCAGTTAGGACCATAAGGCTTACCATCCATGTATGGTGCTTCATCGAATAAATAATATTCGATATCCTTGAACTTTTCCTGATCTCTTACTTCTGGAGCTAACATCTTGTAAAGTTCAATAGGACTTCTGCCTGATGTAAGAGAAATATTCACTCTCTTATCCTGCATCATAGCACCAAGTAAGATGTGCAATGCACTTTCACTCATTTTCTGAGTGTTTTCTTCAACGATTAATTTCATAATAAATTCCTCCTGTATTTCACAAGAAGATAAAACTCACACACTTCACATTATAAGCATCAAACTCTTTCTGTCAACCTATAAAAATTAAAAATATGTAGTATATATCAATGTAATTTTGAATGCGTATTATACTTATAGAAATTTATTTCGCAAGTTATTTCCACGATTTGGAAAGGTCTTCTATCATATGGAAAGGTGTTTTATATATTGGAAAACACAAGATTTTTTTAACTTACCCAAGATATAATGTATCCAACGAGAAGGGAGGACTCGACATGAACTTCATGGAAAAATTCAATGAACTAGCAAACCGCACACTAGTGCCTATTGCAGACAAGTTAGCTAACCAAAGACATCTTGCTGCAATTCGTGATGGAATGGTTGTTGCTATTCCACTATCAATCATGGGAGGTGCTTGCTTAATTGTATCAACACCACCATTCAAACCTGAAACTCTACCAAACTGGGGTTTCATCACTACCATGCTTACAGGATGGTACAACTGGGCTCAGGCCAATAAAGCTGCATTATTATTACCATATAATATGACAATGGCTTTAATGGGACTATTTATTGCTTTCTCTATTTCTTATCATTTAGCTAAGAAATACAAAATGCCAAGCTTAAATGCAGCTGTTGTTTCTGCTGTAGTATTCTTAATTGTATCTGCACCAACTACTTCTGCTGTCCCAGCTAATCTCATTACTGATGGTAAATCAGCCACTGATCTACTTGCACTTGCGGGAAGTTATCTACCAACAACTTACCTGGATGCAAAGGGTATCTTTACAGCTATTATCGTTTCTATCGGATGTGTAGAAATCATGAACTTCTTATTTAAGAAGAATGTTCGTATTAAGATGCCTGAAGGTGTTCCACCTGCAATCAGTTCATCATTTGATGCAATCTTACCACTATTTATCTGTGTTATCGTATTTTATGCATTATCATTATTTGTACAGAATATCAGTGGTCAGTTATTACCAAGCATGATCATGACAGTACTTGCACCTGCAGTATCTGGTCTAGATTCATTAGTAGGTATCTGTTTAATTACTATCATTGCTCAGACATTCTGGTTCTTTGGTTTACATGGTGCAAGCATCACTCAGCCAATCAGATTACCATTCATGCAGATGTATTTAATTACTAATATCGCAGCATATAGTGCTGGTAAACCATTAGTACACTTCTTTACTCAGCCATTCTGGTCATATATTATCGCATTAGGTGGCGGAGGTGCTACTTTAGGATTATGTATTCTATTAGTTAGATCTAAATCAGTTGAATTACGTACTTTAGGTAAGCTTTCAATTGGCCCAGCATTCTTCAATATCAATGAACCAATCATCTTTGGTTTACCAATGGTATTAAATCCAATTATGATGATTCCATTTATTTTTGTGCCAGTTGTTAACTCAATTATTGCCTATACATGTATGGCATTAAATATCGTTGGAAAGGGTGTTATTGAGACACCATGGACAACACCAGCACCTCTTGGTGCAGCATTAGGATGTATGGATGTAAAAGCCGGTATCATGGTTATAGGGCTAATCATTTTAGATATGGCGCTTTACTATCCATTCGTTAAATTATTAGAAAAACAAAAGTTAGAAGAAGAAAATTCAAAATAATTAAAACAAGAAATAAAACTCACACACACATAAAATTGAATAACCTTAAATATTTTGTGAAAGACTGCAACCCCACAGCAGTCTTTTTAATTTGTGATAAACCTTGTATACTGTAAACAAGGAGAATCATATGAGAAAAGAAGAACTAATAGACTTATTGAAGAAGGATGTAGTCCCTGCATTAGGATGTACAGAACCAGTCTGTGTCGCATTATGTGCAGCTTATGCATCTCAACAGTTAAATAATCCAATAACTAAAATAGAGTTAGATGTTAATAAAGGAATATATAAAAATGGGATGTCTGCAGGTATACCACATTGTGAACATGTAGGTCTAGAGTATGCTGCTTCTATCGGGGCATTATTAAAGAACCCAGAAAAACAGCTGACTCTATTTGAAGATATAGAGTCAGATACAATTACACAAGCTGAATTATTAGTGCCCCATGTTTCTATCACAATTAATGATTCAGCATCTATTCATGTAAAATGTACTCTTTATACATCTAACGATACAGTGACATGTATGATTAAAGAGGCACATACAAATATAGTTTATCTAGAAAAGAATGGAATTGTATTAGAAGAGAAAACAACTCAAGAAACAAACAATACACCCACTGTGATTGATGAACTCAAAGAAATGAAAATATCAGACATACGTTCTTTGGTGGATTTAATGACAGTGGATGAACTTGAATTCCTATTAGATGGTATAGAAATGAATGACCAATTATCACAATATAAAGGAACAACCTATTTGAGTGATTCGTTCAATCATTCATTATTCTCTGAAGACTTGTTAACTAGAATAATAAGGAAAGTTACTGCAGCTGCTGAAAATAGACTAGATGGCTGTCCACTTCCTGCAATGAGCAGTTCGGGCGCAGGTACAAAAGGACTCGTAGTTTCTATCCCGGTGAATGAAGTGGCAGAAGAACTACACGTATCACTAGAAAAGAAAGTCAAAGCACTTGCGCTTACGCATCTAGTAAATAGATATATTAATGCACATATTGGGAAATTATCGCCTATGTGCACATGTGTCATGGCTTCTTCTACATCTGCTTCTGTAGGTATCGCTTATCTCTTAGATGCATCAGATGATCAGATAGGGTATTGTATACGTAATATGACAGGAACTGTAACTGGTATGATTTGTGATGGTGGAAAAGTAGGATGTGCATTAAAGGTGTCTATAGGTTCTACGGCTGCACTTATGTGTGCAACAACTGCAGTTAATAATGCAGTATTAAGAGAAAGTGATGGAATTTGTGCAGCAACAGCTGAACAATGTATTCAAAATATGGCGCGCATTGGGAAAAATGGAATGGAAAGAGTAGATGAAGAAATCATCGCAATTATGAAAAGTAAAGAGTGTCAATAGCGAGAAGGTGGTCCAAGGATCATCTTCTTTTTGCATATAATGGCACATTTTAATAATTAAAGTGAATAAAGTATGAAGTGTCAGTTGATTAAAATAACCTTGTATATATCATAAAAAATGAATTGTATAAAAATAATATTACTATTCTAAAACATCATAATGGAACATTTCCCTTATCTTTGACACCTATTCCAAAAGTTTGTGCCACGTCCCAGAAGGGGCCTGAAATATTGAAAGTGTTTGCATTGTTGGGTAAACTAGGACTCGTCAAAACAAATGAAAGCAATTTCAAGGAGGAAACAGAAATGAGTTTAGTATTAGCAAGAATCGACCAGAGATTAATTCATGGTATTGTTGTTACGCAATGGGCAGGTGCAACACAGGCAAAAAGATTAATGGTAGTCGATGATGAAGTAAGTAAGGATGAAGTTCAAAAATCAGCTATGAGAATGAGTAAGCCAGTGGGGACTGGGATGTCAATCATTGATACAGAAACAGCTATTAAGAACTTCAACGCAGGTAAGTATGATAGCCATAATGTATTCATGATTGTAAGAGAACCATCTACATTAGTTAAGTTAGCTGAAGGTGGTGTTAAGATTCCTAAAGTAAATATTGGTATTATCTTTGATGGGGAAGGTAAGACAACAGTGAAGAAGATGGTTTCAGTCAATGAAGAAGAAGTGAATGATTTAAAGAAATTACAGTCTATGGGTATTCCAGTGACATTCCACTTCGTACCAAGCGAAGCAGAAGAACCACTAGAAACATATATTAAATAATCAAGGGGGGATAAGAAGTATGCAGGTTATTCAAGGAGTATTAATCGTATTATTATCAATGTGGATGGTTTTAGACCAGCAGGGTATTGTTATTACAACATGGTTCCCAATCATGGTTGCATTCTTTGCAGGATTGATTATGGGGGATATGAAGACTGCCATGATTATTGGTGGTACATTCCAGTTAATGAACTTAGGTGTTGCCAACATTGGTGGTTCATCAGTGCCTAACTGGGGTCTTGCAACAGTAGTTGGTATTTATGTTGCATGTAGAACTACAAATGATGTGGCTCAGGCAAAAGCAGTTGCCTTAGCAGTAGGTGTACCAGTTGGTATGCTTGGTATTCAGTTAGATGTATTCGCAAAGTTATTAAATACTTATGTAACACATGCAGCACAGAAAGCATGTAATGAAAAGAAGTTTGGTAAGATGAACAGAATTCTTTGGATTGGTCCTATGATCTTTGCTTTATCTACAGGTTTACCAACAGCTTTATGTGTATTATTTGGTGATGCAATCGTTAATGTTATCTTAAAATCAGTTCCAGTATGGTTCACAAATGGTCTATCTATCGCAGGAAATATGTTACCAGTTGTAGGTATCGCATTATTGTTACAGGTTATGCCTGCTAAGAAGTACTTATCAATGTTGATGATTGGTTTTGTCTTCTCAGCTTACTTAAATGTACCAATGTTAGGTGTATCTATTATTGGTTTAGCTATTGCTTACTATTTCTTTACAACACAGGTCAATAAAGCACCAGCAATCGCATCAACAGAAGGTGCAGTAATCGATGAAGGAGATGAATGGGATGAATAAAGAAATACAGACAACAGAAGTTGTTACAAAGAAAGATCTTACAAAAGCCGCAGTACGTTACATGTTTATGGCATGTAATACATATAACTATGAAAACCATCAGGGTCCAGCAGTTGTATTTGGATTAGAGAAGGTTTTAAGAAAGATTCATAAGAATAATGATGATGACTATGTTGCATCATTAAATAACCACTTTAAATATTTCAATACAACAACTTGGATGGCTAACATCTTACTTGGTGCAAGTATTGCCATGGAAGAAAAAGATGGTGTTGAAGCATTAGATACAGTACAGAACTTTAAGACAGGTATGATGGGTCCTCTTGCAGGTATCGGTGATACTTTGATCTGGGTACTCTATCCAACAATCATGGGTTCTATTGCAGCTTATATGGGACTTGAAGGTAACCCTACAGGTGCACTTATCTGGATGTTACTTAACGTGATTTTCTTCTTCTTTAGAATTAAGTTATTCCATTTAGGCTATGATTCAGGTTTAAAGCTTATTACTACATTAGGTGATAAGTTATCAGTCTTCACAGAAGCAGCATCTATCATGGGTCTAACAGTTATTGGGGCATTAATCCCTTCAGTTGTTAAGATGTCATTAGGTCTTGTCTTTAAGTCAGGTAAAGTAAAACTTGCTATTCAGACAGGTGTCTTAGATAAGATCATGCCTGCTTTATTACCAGTTGCACTTACATTTGTTGTTTATAAATTACTTGCATCTAAGAAACTTACTGTTATTCAGGTCATCTTCTTAATTATCATTCTTGCATTAGTTTGCTCATTCTTTGGGATTCTAGCTCTCTAATCAAAGTTTTCGGGGAAAAGTCTATGAGAAAAATCGTTCTAGCCAGCCATCATTTACTTGCTGATGGTTTAAAAGATACAATCCAGTATCTTATGCCAACTTTAACTGATATCCAGTCAGTGAGTGCTTATATGGATAATGTACCTGTTGAAAAACAGTTAAAAGAAGCACTTGGAGAAATCAATGAAGATAATGAATACATCATCTTCACTGATATGCTTGGGGGTAGTGTGAATCAGGAAGCAGTCAAATATTTACAGTATCCTAATGTATATGTGATTACAGGGATGAATTTACCTATTGTATTAAGTGTCTGTTTATCATTAGCAAGCTGTGAAAAAGTGAATGAGGATGTCATTAGAAATGCGATTGATGATGCAAAGTCACAGATTGTTTATGTCAACGATGTTATGAAAAATATGGGGGTTGATGAAGATGATGAATAAAGATTGGTGGAAAAGCAGCGTTGTTTATCAGGTTTATCCACAAAGTTTTAATGATACCAACAATGATGGGGTTGGTGATTTAAAAGGTATTACTGAAAAACTTCCTTATTTATCTAAATTAGGTATTGATGTTATCTGGTTAAATCCTATCTATGAATCACCATTAGTAGATAATGGTTATGATATTGCGAACTATAGAAAGATCAATCCAATGTATGGCACAATGGAAGATTTTGATGAACTATTAGAAACAGCACATAGTATGAATATTAAGATTATTATGGACTTAGTTGTTAATCATACAAGTGATCAGCATGAATGGTTCTTAAAGTCTAAGTCTTCTAAGGATAATGAATATTCTGATTTCTATATCTGGAAAGATCCTAAGGAAGATGGCAGTGAACCAACAAACTGGGGTGCTACTTTTGGCGGTGCTGCATGGACTTATGTTCCTGAAAGAAAACAGTATTATCTACATTGTTTTGCGCCTGGACAACCTGATTTAAACTGGGAGAATCCTAAAGTGAGAGAAGCTGTTTATAATGAAATGAGATTCTGGTTAGATAAAGGTATTGATGGTTATAGAATGGATGTTATTTCTTTATTAAGTAAGAGACAGGACTTCCCAGATGCCTTACCAGGAGAATATGATTATGCAAAATCATATTATAAAGGAGCTTCTAATGGACCTCGTATTCATGAATTCTTACAGGAAATGAATAGAGAAGTCTTATCACACTATGATGTGATGACGGTAGGAGAAACAGCCAATACCAATGTTCAGCAGGGTAAGCTTTATACTGATCCTTCTAGACATGAATTAAACATGGTATTCCAGTTTGACCATATGCATTTAGATTATGGTGAATATGGAAAGTTCTCTGATGTAAAGTTTAAACTCAGTGATTTAAAGAAGAGCTTATCAACATGGATCAATGATTTAGGTGATGGATGGAATTCACTTTATTGGGATAACCATGACCAGCCTAGAAACGTGACTCGTTTTGGTGATGATGGAGTATATCGTGTAGAATCAGCTAAAATGTTAGCTACTCTTCTACATATGATGAAGGGCACACCTTATGTCTTCCAGGGGGATGAATTAGGTATGAAAGATGTACCTTTTACATCACTTGACCAATATAAAGATATTGAAACAGTCTTTATGTGTCAGAAGATGAAAGATAAAGGCGAAGATGAAGAAACAATTAAGAAATATGCTTATTTAAGTTCAAGAGATAATGCAAGAACACCATTCCCTTGGAATGGAGAAGAAGGTTCAGGCTTCTCTGATGCAAAGTCTTGGATTGATTATTCACCTGATAACAAGTTCATCAATGCAGAAGATGAATTAAAAGATCCAAATTCTGTCTTCTATTATTATCAGAAATTAATTCGTTTAAGAAAAGAAAATCCTATAATTGTTTATGGATCTTATAAACTATTAGACGAAGAAGATTCAGATATCTTCTCATATGAAAGAGAATATGAAGGTAAGAAGTTACTTGTAGTATGTTCTTTCGCAAAAGAGAAGGTAAGATATACATTGCCTGATGACTATAAGGATGCAGAAATTCTTATTGGAAATTATGAGAATGTATTGAAAACAGATGATAAAAATATTATTCTAAACCCATATCAAGCAGTAGTTTATCTAACAAAGGGGTAATGAGATATGGACTTTGACACACAAGCAGGACTTATTTATTCAACACTAAGTGATAATGAAAAAGACATGATTCAATATATCAGAAATCATAAATCTGATGTTGTAGACATGCCTATTAATGAACTTGCGAAGGTTCTGCTTTCGTCAAAGAGTTCTGTATTACGTTTGGCACAGAAGCTAGGCTATACAGGTTATTCAGAATTAAAGTATTCTTTAAAGAAGGATATAGTGAAGAAAGCAGTTGTTCCTACAGATTTGGTTGAAAAATTTAGAAAAGAGATTGATAAAACATTTGAATATGCATCGCAGGTAAACTTTGCTACATTGATTTCCGAAATCCATAAAGCACGACAAGTCATTTTGTATGCGACGGGTTTTACTCAGAACAACTACACAAAACAGTTCTCCAGTGAGCTATTCATGGCAGGGCGTTCAAATTATATTGTATCTGGTGAAACTAATTTTGAAGTCATCTCACACTCCCTAACTAGTGATGATTTTGTCATTATTATTTCATTGTCAGGTAATACACCAGGTATCAGAACAACAGTAAATGCACTGAATATGAAGGATATACCTATTCTTTCTATAACTGAGCTAGGAAAGAATTTCCTTGTAGAAAATTCAGATTATCAGCTTTACTATAATACAACAGAATTTCCTCTTGAGGATGAACATATCATTTCTATGAATGCAGTAGGAATTGTTCTTACTATTCTTGCAAGAAAATATCAAGAATTCGCATTCTTTGATGAGTAAAGTCAGACTTAATGGTCTGGCTTTTTTGCGTGTTATAGACTTTACGAATATATATGTTAAATCAAGGTTAAATCTTATTCCGAAAAAATGAAAATAATTCATTTTTTCGGAATAAGAAGGTATAATATATATGGGTGAATGAAATGAAACTTTTAGAAAGAAACTATTTAACAAAAATTATTAATGTAATTGGAACTCCTGATATTAAAGTGATTACGGGTATTAGAAGATCTGGAAAATCATGTCTGTTACTACAATTTATGGAATATATAAATCAAACTGATAAAGACGCGAATATTATTTTTGTTGATTTCAATTCTTTAAGTGCAGAGCCGTATTTAGAATACCATGCATTAAATAATTATATAGAAGGTCAATATAAATCTAACAAGAATAATTATGTATGTATAGATGAAGTTCAAATGTGCAGTGGCTTTGAGAAAGTCATAAATAGTCTACATAGTAGTATGAAATATGATATTTATATTACTGGTTCGAATGCATTTCTATTAAGTAGTGATTTGGCTACTTTATTTACCGGTAGAACGTATGAAATAGAAATATTTCCTTTTTCTTATAAAGAATGTCTAAAATATTATGCTGGGCAGTATTCACTTGATAGATACGTGAGAGAAGGTGGAATGCCTGGAACTTTGCTTTATCGTGAAAAAGATGATAAGTATAAATACATACGAGATGTTTTTGAGACGCTTATTATAAGGGACATAACTAATAAATATTCGATGAGAAACAAAGAAGTTATTCATGATTTAGCGTACTTTATGATGGATAACATTAGTTCTTTGACATCAGCTAATAATATATCTAAATCATTAGCAAATGCTAATATTAAAATAACAGATAAGACTATAAAATTGTATATGCAATATTTGAAAGATTCATACTTGTTTTATAAAGTTAGAAGGTATGATATAAAAGGGAAAAAATATTTGGCAACAAATGATAAGTATTATTTGTCCGACCATTCTTTCAGATATGCTATTATAGGAACAAAAAACATGGACTATGGCAGAGTATATGAAAATATCGTTGCGATTGAATTGCTTAGAAGAGGGTATGAAGTTTATGTTGGTAAACTTTATAAAAAAGAAGTTGATTTTGTGGCTATAAAACAAAATGAGAAGATTTATTTTCAAGTAAGTGATGATATTTCGAATCAGAAAACTTTCGATAGAGAAGTTACTTCACTATTAGAAATACAAGATGCATATCCTAAAATCTTATTGGCTAACACACATCATGATGAATATCAGTATGAAGGTGTAAAAATAATTGATATTGAAGAATGGTTAAAATTGTAAATATAAATGATTTGAATGCAGATAAGATAATAAATAAACGTTTTACTTTATGCTTGTGAATCCTTCTAGCCTATGGGAGGCTGTAACGGGTAAATAACTAATTATAGTTTCAGAAACAGTAAAAGGCGGATCGAAGTCCTGCTGGTCATGAGTTTGAGGTGGATAAGGTAACTACTGATACAAGGGGCGTATATGCACGTAATAATATAAAACTAACAAATCATCACTGTGAGGGCTGTCCATTCAGATCAAGATGCACTAAATCCAGAATTGGAAGAAGCATAAACTACTGCAAGGAACTTGATGAGTTTCATAAGGAAGTAAGAAAAAATGTCACAAGCGAAGAAGGCAAGAAACTCATGTTCAAGAGAGATAATGAAGCAGAAGGAACTTTTGGTGATCTTAAGGAGAATATGGGTTATGACAGACTCTACAGAAGAGGATATGACAATGCTCAGATGGAGATCTACCTTGTTTCAATGGGGCATAATATCAGGAAATACCAGAAACTGAAGAAGAGAATCAAGGAAACAGAAGAAAACCAGATGAAACAGGTCAAGGAGATGCTCAGATTGTTTATCTGCTGATAAAATTTTTTTAGGAAATGGGCAGGTTCTTTTTAAGTGCGTCTGAAATATGAAAAGGTTATTCACCATGCAGTAGTGAATAACCTTTTTGGGTTGAGATATATGAAAAAGAGCTGTAACGCTCAAGGTAGTAGTAAATACTATCTATTCGTTACAGCCTCTTTATTCATTTCCTTTACACTTTGTCTTTTACGTATTGAGAACTCCAATTCCTTATAAAATGAGGGTATTTAGATGATTTTGTTGCATACAAGTTTCGTTACAAAAGCTACTCAAATATACTATTTAAAACTTATCCTGTAAATTAAATGCTTTTATATAAAGAAAATATCATACTTATTCGTATGATATCCTCTATTATTCAGTTTTATATACTATTAAGGAAGAAAAATTATAAAACTAATCTAGATCTTCGCCATTTGTTTCAATGACTTTTTTATACCAATAAAACGATTTTTTTCGATATCTATTCATCGTTCCATGGCCTTCATCATCTAAATCTACATAAATAAATCCATATCTTTTTGACATTTGACAAGATGAAGCACTTAATAAATCAATGCATCCCCATGTTGTATATCCCATTAAATCAACGCCATCTATAATAACAGCATTCTTTAATGCTTTAATATGTTCTCGATAATACTCAATATGTCTTTCATCATTGATTTCTTTACCTTCGACATATACTTCATTTGTTCCTGTACCATTTTCAACAATAAATAATGGTTTTTGATAACGATCATAATACATATTCAATGTATTACGTAAACCCATTGGATCATCTTGTCTTTTATATAAAATTTCACCTAAGTACGGATTTTTTAAAGTAGCAAGGGGATTATTTTTAATCTCTTCATTGAGTTTTTCGTCACCACTAACAACATGTGTTGCATAATATGAAAATGAAAGAAAATCAATCGTATTATTTTTAAGAATTTCTTTATCATCATCTTCAAATGGAATAGTTATTCCTTTTCTTTCTAATTCTCTTAATTTATATGATGGATAGTACCCTCTCGCCTGTACATCACAGAAAAAGAATGCATCTCTATTTTTTGTAATTGTTGCAAATACATCTTGAGGATGACATGTATATGGATACCATGTACCTCCTGCAAACATATTCCCAATTTTATTTGTTGGATCAATTTCATGACCAATTTTTACTGCCCACGCACTTGCTAATAAAATATGATGAGCTGCATTATATAACTGTTGTTCTTTATCTTCATTTGGATCAATAACAACACCTGCTGATAAATAAGGCAAAATTAATGTATCATTAATTTCATTAAAGGTAAGCCAATAATGTACAATACCTTTATATCTTTTAAATAAAACTGTTGCATATTTCTTATAGAAATCAACCATTTTTCTACTTTTAAAACCACCATATTCTTTTACTAAATAAAGTGGAAAATCGTAATGAGAAATCGTTACTAAAGGTTCAATGTGATATTTTTTTAATTCTTTAAAAACATCATCATAAAATTGTAATCCTTTTTCATTCGGTCTTTCTTCATCCCCTCGAGGAAATATTCTTGACCATGAAATAGATAATCTTAAAACCTTAAATCCCATTTCCGCAAATAATGCAATATCTTCTTTATAACGATGATAGAAATCTATCCCATTTAAAACCGGATATTTTTCATCTTCTTTAAAAGATAAATCTTGTACATTTCCAAACATATATTGAAAACGATTTTTTCCATTTGGAACTACATCCATGTTAGCAAGACCTCTACCATCTTCATTATAGCCACCTTCTACTTGATTAGCAGCTATTGCTCCACCCCATAAGAAATCTTTTGGTAAGGTTCTCACTTTATGCTTCCTCCTCAGCTAATTTTGCAGCTTCTTCTTTCTTGCATAAAGAATGATCATAAGCTACAAAGAATGGATACCAAATAGCTAATGTTAATAGAATCATTAAAGCAATAAAAATAAACACTCTCCAGTCTAAACAATAAACAAATAGACTTAGGAAAACAGGATAAGTCCCACTAATTAATAAATAAGGTGCTGTCAATAAACCAAATGAACATGCTAACCAATAAAGAATAGATACGATTAATCCATTAACAATAAAAGGAAGCATTAATACAGGGTTAAACATAATTGGTGCTCCAAATAATGCTGGTTCTGAAATTCTAAAAATACTAGGCACAATTGTCGCTTTCCCAAAAGCTTTTAATTGTTGTGATTTTGCTTTCCAACAAGATAAAATACATAGTCCAAGAGTATTTCCTGTTCCTCCTAAAAAACCAATACCTAATGTCATAAAGATAGGATGAAAAATTGGTGCTTGTCCTTTTGCAACTAATGCTGCATTTGCTGTAAAAGCTGCTGTTGTAATTGGAGCAGTAAGTGCCATAGTAACCATTTGTCCATGCACTCCACAACACCATAATAACAACATAAATGCACATAAGAATATTGAACCAGGAACAGAGTTAACTGCTGCAACTGGTGTTGCTAAAACTTTTTCAATAAGCGCTGGAATTGACATTCCTAAATAATTACTACTTAATAAACTTAAAATATAGAATATAGAAACATTGATAACCATAGGTACAATTGTTCTAAACGAATTTGTTAATGCTGGAGGACAAATTTCTGGCAAACGAATTGTAATATTGTGTATTTCACAAAATCTTGTGATTTCTACTGTTAATAAAGCAACAATAATAGCAGTAAATAATCCTTGTGCACCTAAATATGTACAATTCATTAATAATGGAGTTGTTCCATCCGCTAAAGCTAAATAATTTGCTGGTGCTGCAACTAATAGAAAAACAACAAGTGCAGTTAAACCATTAGTAATACCTTTCATTGAATATGAAGTTGCTAAATTATCAGCAATAACAAAGGTAACTGCTAATGCTAATAATCCCATTGACATATTGTATGGAACTAAAATAGCCATTTTATACTTAGTAGCAAAATTAAACCATCCAGAAAAAATTGACCAAACACCACCAGATTTAACCATGTCTGCAGTTACTGGTGGATTAGCAATAACCATAAATACTGCCCAAACAAAGATTAATGGTAATACTGTCATAAAACCTTTTTGCATTGCAGATAAATGTCTTTGTTCACCTAACTTATCAGCGATTGGAGACATTTTATCTTCAACAAAGTGCATAAACTTATCCATTTACTTTCCCTCCTTTATCATTCTTTTTACTTCTTTTATAATATTTTCAACATTCCCTAAAGCATAATCTGAAGGATTAATAACAGCTGAAGGTCGATCAGTTACTGCTTTTTGAACATCTTTAATTTTATATCTCATTTGTGGTCCCACTAATAAGACATCATAATCTTTATAAACACTTAAATAATCATCAATTGGAATTGCTTTAACTTCTAAATCTTCGTTATTTTGTTCTGCCCATTGATTCATCTTATTCATTAAAATACCAGTTGATAAACCATTAGCACACATTAATAATATTTTCATAAATCTTCCCTCTCTTTAAATTTGCTAATATCAAGTAAATTGAATATTTGATCGATCATTTGTTCCTTTTTACTTAGCAACTTTAGTATAAAATGGAACCGCTTTTTATTCAAATAGCATATTTTATCTCTTTTCCTTTCATTTATACACTATTTTTTTAATTTATACACTTTTTCTTCTTTATCATTTATTTTCTTCGTTAAACTGTTTATTTACAAGCAATAAAATTATTTATCTTTTTATTACTCTTAAATATTTTTTATACACTTTATACACTAATAAATAAAAAATAGCTTACTTTACAATAAGCTATTAAAATAAGTATTAAATTTCTTTAATAATCGTAATTAAACTTGCAATATCAGAATCAGAAAATTGAATATGAAAAGGTTCTTCTATCATTTCTACTAAATCATATAAATATTCGTATGTTTTTTTATGTGTTGAAATTATATTTTTATAATTATATTTTTTAGGAATCGGTGCATTATCAACCAAGCTACAGATAACACCACTAAGATGCATAATAAGACCTATCTTTTTATCATAGGATAATTGATATTGACAATCTAATTCTTGAATAAATTCTGGTAATACTTTTTTCAAGATATCAATATCAATATTCGGTGCTTGTTTTTCAATATTTTTAAATATTAATGAATATTTTATTTTCTTTTTAATGACAATGTCTTGATTAGAACTTGAAATTAATAGTGATAATTTATCTAATGGTGTATTAAATAATTGAGTTACAGATATAAATTTAATGCCATATAATTGAGGATCAAATGATCCCATTGTACATAAAATATTATACGATTTTCTCAATTCATTAATTTTAAACAATAATTCTTTATGATTATTCATTGATAATGGAACAATATCAATATCTTGTAATTCTAATGAATCTTCTAGGTATTTTTTTATTTGTATAGCACCACCTTCGCCATTCATACATAAAGTGATAATAACATTTTTCTTTTTTTGTCGATGATAGTTTTCAACAATTGATGGAAAATAATGTTGATAACTTTGTTCTAATTCAGACATAATATCATCTAAATCATCATTGCTGCTCATCTTTTTTACGGTTTCTAAAGCAATCATTGTGGAAGGTGCAGCAATAAAGCGGATATCTATACCTGTTTCTTTAGAAATCAATTTACCCATAATTTTTACAGAACCCATGTCATAGATAAGTAATACACCTTTACCTCTATTAATTTTTTCAATCAATGATTTCATTTCTTCATAAGCCATTTGCATTTTCTTTTCTAATAAAAGATCATATGAATAAACACTATCACTATTTGACATTTGTTTAACAACACCAGTAAGCGAACTTGCTACATTTTTTCCATGCATAGCAATTAACAATACAGGTTTATTTTCGCTTTCTGTTAATTGATTCAAAAGTAAAATCAAAACAATAGTTATTGCTTCATCTAACGGTATATCTATTTTATATTTCTTTTCTAAATGTTCTATTAATTTTAAACTTAGTATATATTCTTCTTGATATTTATTTACTATTTGATTTAAATCAAAATTAATTTGTTCATTTTGCTTATTATTTATTATTTTTGTTAAATGAAGAGATAAAACAATAAAGACTTCTTGCGGGAAAACTCGTTTTAATTTTTGTGATGAACTATCTAAGAATTCTTTTACAATATCTATAATTTCTTGTGGAATATATTTACTAATATTCAATTCATTTATTTTCTCTTTATCAATGTATTGTCTATAACTTGATATTAATTGATTGTATTTATTTTTTAACAAAAGGGATTTATCAACTAATGATGTATCTTGTTTTTCAAGATGTTCATAAACAGCAGAAGTACTTTCCTTTATTTTTATTTTTTCAATAGAATCTTTTGAATAATAATATAAAAAATCATGTGAAATAAGTCTATTTATCTCTGTCGATTTTTCTTTATAAAAAATAAAGCCTTTTTTTACATAGATTGGAAAATCATCAAGATAGACATAGACATTTGAATTATTATCTAAATTTTTCAAAAAAGCATGTGAACATGCACTAGAAATATCGTTTACAAGTTGTTTTATATTATTTTTACAATGATAAAGTAATAAGCATTCTAATGTTTCAGGTTCTATAACAATCGACTTATCTATTTTTCTTGCTTCTTTTTTAAAACATCCCTGAACTAATTCCATCCTTTCAACCAATCCTCTTATATCTAAAGAAGGCAAATCAATTTTTATTGATATATTATCGAGAGCATTACTTTTTAAATCATTTTCATTAAAGCAATCCGATGACAAAACAACCATAAAGTTATTTTCTTTTAGTGAACTCATTTCAATTAAATCATATATAATTGATTTATATTTTTCTGGTATTAAATGAACATTATCAAAATAAATCATTCCGTTTTTCGCCTTTTCTAAAGCAGCTTTTCCATAATCAATAAATAAATTCTTAATCATAGTTTCATCATTCATAAAGTATTTACAATTTAGTTTCACTAATTGACCATTTTCATTAATTAGGCCTTTTTCTTTAGAAAATTCATATATTTTTTTAGCAAGTAAACTTTTACCTGTACCACTTTCCCCTGACAATAAAATAACCGGTTTTTTACCAGGATATAAAAGTGTTGATTTAATATCTTGAATAGACTTAGCAAGGCTTCCATTAAATCCTATTAGTTGATTAAATATAGAATCGTCTTCATCTAATTTATTATGTATTTTATAAAGTACCGGTCTCCCAGCTATTTTTTCTAATTTATTTTCTCTAACTAATTCATTCAAAATAGCTGATAAATTAGAACGTTGAATATTTAAATGACTTGCTAATTCTTTTGTTGAAAACACCATTTTAGAGGGATCGTTTTGATCTTTTTTTGTAGATAATTTATCAATATAAAAAAGAACCTCATATTTCTTTTTCATAAAATTTCTCCTTTTCTAAATATATTCATATTATAAAACAAAAAAAGAAATATGCACACTTTTATAAAGTCTACATATTTTTCATATTCTCTATTCAACTATTTATTTCAATTCTATAGGTACTTTAACTTTTGCATAACGTACTTTTTTACCGTTCTCTTGAAAATAGTAATTTGGATAAGTTGCTGTCGCAATTCCACAAGATTTAATATTACGTTTTTTCAAATAAATAGATATATCTTTAAAAATTTCAGTATTTGGATATTCCCAGTTCTCATTAATAACAACTGTATTTAAACAATGTTGTCTTGGCATAACTCTTGCATCTTTTAAAAATTCTTGAGGAAGTTGATTATAAATAATTTCGGGTATCACAAAAAACCACTCTGTTACACTTTGTGAAGAATCATATTGTTTTACATCTGTTACTTGTGCTTGACTAATGAATGGGAGATATTCAAATAATTTTGCATAATATCTTGGATCATCTTTAGTAAAACAAAATTCTGATTGAGAAATTTTCGCATAAGGTAATAAATAACATTTAGGTTCAACAGTGATCCAATAGTTCCCAATATTATAAAAATCTGTTTCTGACTCAACCTTTAAAGTTGTTAAATAATCTATAAGATTTTTAGTTTCCTTTACTTCTGATTCTAATTCACAAATTTTATTATTTAAAATATCCGTTACTTTAGAAACAGGTATACCTTCAACATACTCTACTGATTCTTTCATAGAATACCCTATCTTTCGATTATATAAACATGCTAATAATGAAATAACATCTTTATTATCTAAATCACGATAGTTGTTTTGACTTATTCTTTTTGGATAAATCACTCCTTCTTTTTCATAATAACGTATTGTATCTGTAGATATGCCTAACAATTTAGCAGCTTCACTAATTTTCATAATATGATCTCCTTAACATTAAAGTTAGTCCAATGTTTTATTGATATAAAATTATATCATACAAGATTTATTTCTTCAATTTTGTGTATTTTTAGAAGATAATGTACCTAAATTAGATAAATAAGCCATCCTTGACTATAGAGTTACTCCATAAATTATAATTTATATATAATCAAATATTTGGAGGTAGAAAAATGGAAAATCGTGTTGTATTAGTTACTGGTGGAGCAAGTGGAATTGGAAAAGGTATGGTTCGTATGTTTGCTGATAGAGGTTGCCAAGTTATTATTTTTGATGTTCAGGATGACAAAGGAGAAACTTTAGCAAAAGAATTATGTGATCAAGGAAAAAAGGTTGTTTATAAACATGTAAATTTATTTGATATTGATGAAATCAAAAATGCCTATGTATGGATAAAAGAACAATTTGGAAAATTAGATTATGCTATGAATAATGCAGGATTTGGTATTCCAGCAAAGCCACTTGATGAATGTACCAGTGAAGAAGTTAATAAAGTAATTGGAATTTGTTTAATTGCTGTTACAAATTGTATGATTGAAGAAATAAAAATAATGAAAGAAAATGGTTTTGGGCGTATTGTCAATACGACATCTGGTGCTGGATTATTAGGAATCAAAGGAAACTCAGTTTATTGTGCAGCTAAGCATGGTGTTGTGGGTGTTACAAAAGCAGCTGCTCTTGATTATGCAACATCTAATATTACTATTAATGCTATCGCACCAGGAACTATCGAAACTGAATTAGTAAATTCACTCAAAGAAATCGCTCCCGATGCTTATAAACAAGCAGAAGAATCAAATCCAAGTGGTCATTTAGGAAAGCCAGAAGATATTGCTAATGCTGCAGTATTCTTATGTGAAGATGCATCATCTTTTATAAACGGTGTTGTACTTCCTGTTGATAGTGGTTGCGTAGCTGGAAAATAATAAAACTAAATTCGCACAAAGGTATTGAATTATATTATATTCATAAATGTTTTGTTTTTCAAAACAACTAACTCTAAAAGTTAGAAAAGGTAAGGATCTCTCCCATCCTTACCTTTTCGTTTTGATGCAATTGTTCTCTAATTTGCGATCAAATTAGAGCATTACATATTTTAATATGCAAGTTCATTTCAAAGCATAGTAAACATTGTACTCATTTTCATTTTACAAAAAAACCCAAATTGAAATATCGATTTGAGTTTTTTGAATTTCTCTGAATAAACGTATAAATTAACGTTTTGTGAATGGCACAATTGAGCGTGTTGCAAACATGGTAGGTGTTTCTATATGTTTAATAAGCTGGACAACTGCTTCCATGCCTAACTGATTTGGGCTTACATCAATAGAAGTCAGTGGTAGTTCTGAGAAACGTGCAAAGATAGAATTATTAAAGCTCACAATAGAAATATCATCAGGCACTTTCTTTCCTACTTCAGTAATTAGTCTAACCATAATGACTGCATAAATATCATCACATACCACAAAGGCACTCGGACAGTCATCACTTCTTAATAATTCAAGTATTTCATTGGGGTTATAGGAATAGCTCGAAGAAAGATTCTTAATATAGTCTTCTTTTATTTCATAGCCTGCTTCGGATAAAGCTTGTATATAACCAAGACGTCGATCTATAGAATATTGTACATCTTTTTTTTCACCAATATAACCGATCTTTTGATGTCCTTTTTTTAATAAGTATTTCACTGCCTCATAGCCTGCCTGGATATTATCTGTATCTACACTGACTGATGTAATGGAATTCATTGGTGGTTTACCAATCATAATATAAGGAATCATACGTTCTCTTAGATAGTCTGTCACAGAAGATTCAATTTTCGTATTTAGGAAGATATATCCTTCACAATCCGCAATTTCCATACTTGTCTTCATTTCTCTCGTATCGGCACCAGTAATAATATGAAGACTATAACGCCCTTTATTACACATATAACTAATTCCTCTTACTATTTCTAGATAGAATGGATTTTCATAGACATCTACCATAGAACGTGGAAAGACGACACCAACATCATGTTTCTTAATATGTGATTTATCATACACATAACCGAGTTCATCCATTACTTTACGTACTTTTTCTTTCGTTTCTTCACTAATAGAATAATGATTATTAATTGTACGAGATACAGTAGATGGAGATACACCTGCTTTTTTCGCGATATCTTTAATTGTGATACTCATTTAAATCACCTCACTTTTATTATACTTATTATTGTTGCGTTGCGCTAACATTTGCATATTATATGCGTAAATACCCTATTTTGTTGCATAAAATCTATTGTGTAAGTGTTTACAATCATTAAAATAGAATTTGTAAGAAAAAGGAAGTAAGACATAACCTTATTAAAAGGAGGAAAAAGAAAATGAAGCTTATGACACTTAACACACATTCACTAAGTGAATGTGATGAAAAGAATAAGCTCCAGACAATTGCGAATTTTATTCTAAATTATGATGTTGATGTCATTTGTTTACAAGAAGTCAATCAAAGTATGACTGCAAAAAGTATTTCTACCGACAGATCTTATGTCGGTAGAGACATTATTAAAGAAGACAATTATGCACTTGGACTAAGCCAATTACTTGGTGATCAATACAATTGGAACTATATACCAGTTAAAGTAGGTTATGGCAAGTTTGATGAAGGTGTAGCCATCTTCTCTAAGTACCCAATTGTGAATAGTGAAAATACTTTATTGACGCAAACCAATGATTATACGTTCTGGAAGAAACGTAATTCTCTTGGAGTAGAAATAGTAAAAGAAAACACACATTTTTGGGTTTATACAGTCCATTTAGGATGGTGGAAGGATGATGAGGAACCTTTCATCAACCAATGGCATAAGCTCAATGTTGTGGCGAATAAAGAAGTCTCTGTTTACTTAGCAGGAGATTTCAATGCACCTGATATTATTCCAAACCAAAGTTATGAGACTATTAAAGAAGATGGATGGTTTGATACACGTGACTTAGCGGATGATGTCCAAGGTCGTTTTACTGCTCAGGGTAAAATAGACGGATGGGATGAAGCAGTAGATGGTATGCGTATTGATTATATCTGGTGTAATAAAAAAGAACATGTAAAAAGCCATCATGTTGTATTTGATGGTACACATGAAGATGTAGTTTCTGATCATTTTGGATTATTTATGGAGGATAGTTTATGAGAAAAAGTGGTGTGTTATTATCCGTATCATCTTTACCTAGTAAGTATGGTATTGGTTGTTTTGATGAAGCTGCTTATAAGTTTGTAGATGATCTTGTAGAAGCTAAACAAACATATTGGCAGATTCTTCCTTTAGGTATTACTGGTTATGGTGATTCACCTTATCAGTCATTCTCTACTTTTGCAGGTAACCCATATTTTATTTCTTTAGATGAGTTTGTGAAATGTGGTTATTTAAAGGAAGAAGATCTACCAGAGGCAGATATAAACAGTGATTATGTTGATTATTCTTATCTCTATGAAAATAGATATGCATTATTAAAGAAAGCTTATGAGAATTCACATATTACTGATAATGAAGATTTTAAAGCTTACTGTAAGGACAATGCATGGTGGCTAGAAGATTATGCATTATTTATGGCAATAAAAGCATCTTATGATAACCAAGGCTGGGAAAATTGGCCTTTAGAATTACGTTTAAGAAATGATGCGTCCCTTACCGAGAAACGCAATGAACTAAGTGATGATATTAATTACCATAAGTTCTTACAGTACTATGTATGGAAACAATGGTATGCATTAAAGGATTATGCGAATAGTAAAGGGGTAGAAATCATTGGTGATATTCCTATCTATGTTGCATATGATTCATCTGATGTATGGGGACAGCCAGAATTATTCCAGCTAGATCCTGAAGTAAAACCTACTGCAGTTGCAGGTGTACCACCTGATGGTTTCTCTGCTGATGGACAGCTTTGGGGTAATCCACTTTATGACTGGAAGAAACATAAGGAAACTGGTTATGCATGGTGGATTCAGAGAATTGCATATTGCAAGAAAGCTTACGATATTGTACGTATTGACCATTTTAGAGGTTTTGATGAATATTTCTCAATTCCTTATGGTGATACAACTGCGAGAAATGGACATTGGGAAAAAGGTCCAGGCTACGACTTATTTAAGACAGTTGAAGAGTCTTTAGGTAAGATAAATGTTATTGCAGAAGACTTAGGTTATTTGACTGATACAGTTAAACAGATGGTCGCTGATTGTGGTTATCCAGGTATGAAGCTATTTGAATTCGCATTTGATTCACGTGATTCTTCTGGTACAAGCAACTACCTACCTCACAACTATACAGAAAATTCAGTTGTTTATACTGGAACTCATGATAATGAAACAATGATCGGATGGCTTAAAAATATTTTACCTGAAGAAAGACAGATGTTGAAAGACTATCTACACTATGATGGTGATGATGACACTGTATTAGTGGATATGAGTATTGATTGTATTATGGCAAGTGTAAGTGATAAGTGCATTGTACCAATGCAGGATTACTTAAAGCTTGATAATACAGCACGTATGAATAAACCTAATACTTTAGGTAATAACTGGATGTGGCGTTTAGATAAGAATTCCTTTAATGATTCATTAAAGGAACGAATGCGTAACATTACAGAAAAAACAAACCGTATTTAAAGGAGATTTTCTCCTAATCAGGGTTCTTAATGAACTCTGATTTTTTTGTTGATTTTATTTCGTATATACTTTATTTTATTTACGAGGTGTAGAAAATGAAAAGAAATTATCCAAGTATTATTATTACTCCTGAAGGAGAAAAATGGCTCGATAAAGGGCAGATGTGGATGTATAAGAATAATCTAGGTAGTCTAGATGATTCTATTGAGAATGGGTCTTTAGTAGATATTATGACAACTAAAGGACGTTATTTAGGTACAGGTTTTCTTTCTAAAGAAAGTCATATTACAGTACGTATCTTGACTAAGGATCAAAATGAAGTGATTGATAGAGAATTCTTTAAAAAGAGAATTCAGTTTGCCTATGATTTTAGAAAGACAGTAGAAAAAGATAACTTAACTAATTGTCGACTTGTATTTGGTGAAGCTGATAGCTTACCAGGCTTAACTGCAGACCGTTATAATGAAATCATTGTGACTCAGATTACATCCTATGGTTTAGATTTAATCAAGGATATGATTTATGAATTATTATTAGAAGTATTAAAAGAAGATGGTCAGAATGTATCTGCCATCTATGAAAGAAATGATGTTAAAGTACGTGCGAAGGAAGGTTTAGAACTCTATAAAGGATTCTGGAAACCAAGCACATTACCTACTACAACAGTTATTAATGAAAATGGTTTAAAACTTAATGTAGATGTAGAAAATGGTCAGAAGACTGGTTACTTCTTAGATCAGAAATCTAATAGAGTATTACTTAGAAACATGTCTGCAGGTAAGACAGTATTAGACTGTTTTAGTCATACAGGTGGTTTCGCATTAAATGCTGCAATTGGAGGCGCAAAACATGTCACTGCTGTAGATGTTTCTCAGACAGCTTTAGATCAAGGTCTTGCGAATGCTAAGATGAACCATTTAGAAGAAAGAATGTCTTTTGTACAGGATGATGTCTTTGATTACTTAGATAAATGTCATCAGGGACAGTATGATATCATTGTCTTAGATCCACCTGCATTTACTAAATCAAGAAGAACTGTCAACCATGCTTATAATGGCTATAAGAATATTAATATGAAAGCTATGAAGCTTTTAAGACAGGGTGGATATTTAATTACATGCAGCTGTTCACGTTTTATGGAAACTGCACTCTTTGAACAGATGTTAAGAGAATCCGCAAAAGAATGTGGAGTGACTCTAAAACAGGTATCAGTGACTCAACAGAATGCGGATCATCCAATTCTTTGGACTATGGAAGAAACATCTTACTTAAAATTCTATATTTTCCAGATTATTTAGAAGTCTTCGGACTTCTTTTTTAATGCTTCATAAAATTTATTTTTATATTTATAGCTTAGCTTAAATATCTCTAGATTGAGATAGATATCTAATTGATTAATTTTAGTAATATAACGTGTATTTACACATGTATTCTTATTAATTTGTACAATCTGTTTAGAACCAATCTCGTTTAATATCACCTTTAAAGGTTTATAAAGATGATAGTTCTTTTCTTTTGTATATATTGTAGTGAGATGTTCATGTGTATGTATGTAGATAATATGATTAATAGGAATAGAAATATCCTGGTAATTATATTTGAAATGATAATAATCACGGGAATGAAAGAATGTGAATAATATGAAAGGAATATCTTTTTCTAGACTATCTTCAAATATATAGTAAAAAGGCTGATAGATGACAGTTTCAGGACCTAATGGGTGATTGGTAACTATCACAATAAAAGCCTTTTTATTTATATTTCTTATTCTTGGTATATCTTCAAGTGTATCAGTAAAATACAAATCTGCAGGAATAAGAGTGTTAGATATTGTATAAGGATGATGTAGATGATAATCAAGTATATTGGTTATTCTTTTTATTATATGAGAATTTGAATGTACTATAGAAATAATCATGAGATCTCACCACCTATTAAATAAAAAAAGGACTATTAATAGTCCGTGAGCGTGTAAACACACTGTTATAGCTTCCGTGAACACAATACATGAATAACTCACTATATGACATAACATATATCATGAAACGGAAAATAATGTCATGAAAGATAGGAAAATGAGAATTTTACGCTCATGAGCGCCATACGCTCATATTTATTTCTATGCTTAAGACATAGAGGTAAATAGATATGTCAATGGGAGAGAGATTAAGAGAAGCAAGAAATAAAATAGGATATTCACAGGAAGAAGTGGCAAGACGTATTGATTTAGATCGTACAACTATAGGAAAGTATGAAAATGATGCATGTGTACCATCTTCAACTACTCTTGCAAGACTAGTAGAAATCTATTGTACAGATGCGAATTATATTTTATATGGTAAAGAGATGAAGGTAATGAATATATCTCGAGTGCCAAAGAACTGTATGAGAGATATCTATATGTTGCTTTCAGAATATCTTATAGAAGATTATGCACATAATGAAAACATCCACGAGTAGTGGATGTTTTTAAATCTGTGGTTTGATTAATACTCTTCCTGTACCGCGATAAACATTGACTAAACCTTCACCACTCATAGCTGAACCAATGAGTGTTTTACCGCTTCTTTCTACTGTAAAGTCAAGGTTTTCACTCCAGGCAATGGCGAATGAACCGTCAATCTTTAACGTATCGTTATGTAAATCTATTGTGATAAGTTCTTCTTGTGGTACATCACATTCTAAGACTACTTTACCAGAACCTTTTAGACATAGATTAAATAATCCTTCTTCACCAATAGTTTGTCCTGATACACTTTTAATCATAGATGCACTTAAGCTGACTTTGGTTTCAGATGCACAATATAAACCATCCTCTACACACATCGCTCCATTCCAATCATCTAGATCTTCAATAATATAATGTTTATAACTTGGTTCTGTGACTATTACACCTGTACCAACATATTGTGGTTTAATAGTGGATTCACCAGTGACCTGCGCATTAAAGAACTTTTTAATTGTATCTCCAATACCCTTTAAACCTGTTGTCTGATGTACATCACCCACATACCATTGCATTGCCCCTGGCTGTATATTGACACTTTCATCATTTAAAGTAATCATTAGTTGTCTTTTCTTTACATTCATCTGACTCATATAGAACTTAGTTTGTGCATCCTCTGCAGTACAGCTTAAATCCTTATCATATTGAATGACTTTAAAAATCCCTTTACGACTTACTACAGAAACATTACTATTATCTTCAAAATTAAAAATTTGGAATCCCATAAGAAAACCCTCCTTTACACTATTATATACGAAAAAAAGGTCTTATGACCTTTTTAAATCTTAATAATACCGTCTACAGCTTTTTTCTTTAATTCTTCAATAATAGAGACTCCTGCACTCGTACCAATACGTGTTGCTCCATTTTGAATCATCTTAATAAAAGTATCTGCATCTCTAATACCACCTGCAGCTTTTACTTCTACTTCATCACCCACATGTTTTTTCATTAATGCAACATCTTCAAATGTTGCACCACCTGTTCCAAAACCAGTAGATGTTTTAATAAAATCAGGTTTAACCTCTTTCGCAATTTCACATAACATAATTTTTTCTTCATCTGTAAGATAACAGTTTTCAAAGATGACTTTACAAGGAATATTGTGGGCATGACATGCATCTACAATCTGTGTCATTTCATCTTTAATATAATCCCAGTTCTTATTCTTAACTTCTGTTTGATTAATCACATAATCAATCTCTGTAGCACCTTCTTCAATCGCATTATTTGTATCAAATACTTTAGAGGCAATAGTAGTTTGTCCTAATGGAAATGAGATGGCAGCTCCTACATGAATATCAGTACCCTTTAGTAGTTCTGCACATAAATGAGACTGTACCTGATTGATTGCAACCATTTTAAAATGATAATCCTTTGCCTCATTACATAGTTTTTCCATATCTTTACTAGAAGCATCAGTATGAAGATTAGTATGATCAATCATCTGTGCTAATTCATCAATAGTATATTCTTTCATAATCATCTCTCCTTTACATATATACTAACATTATGACATTAATATGTCAACATTATGTAAATGTATCGCTTGTGTTTTTTATGTGATAAAATAGTATATATATGGGGGAGGAAACGTTATGACCGCTTTATATTTAGATGTAAAGAAAGACTTATTAGATAAAATTACATCGGGTGAATATTCAGAAGGAACCATTATTCCTACAGAACATGAACTTTCTGATATGTATAGTGTTAGTCGACCAACGATTAGAAAAGCTGTACAAATCTTAGTAGATGCAGGCTATTTAGAAAAGAAAAAGAAACGTGGTACGATTGTATGTGCACCTAAAGTCATTCAAGATTTTACCCAATCAATATCAAGCTTTGATACACAGATGAAAAGACACGGTGTTGTATCTAAAACACAGGTGATTACATTTAAAATGGAAGAAGCATCTAAAGAGATTGCGAAATCTCTACAGATTCATGAAAAAGATTTAGTCTATAAGCTTGTTCGTTTACGTTATACAGATCATAATCCCAATGTCTTTATTACAACCTATATTCCTGTTTCTTTATTTCCGGGTTTACTCGATATCGACTTTACGCATATTAGGCTCTATGATGTTTTTGAGAAACAGGGACATAGTATTGATACAATTGATCGTACATTAGAAATAGCTCTCGCAGATGATACTATTGCGGATATGCTGGATATAGATGAAGGAGACCCACTATTCTATTTCCGCTCTATTGGTTATGATACACAAAAGAATCTAATAGAATATTCTATTGCCCGTTATAGAGGAGATATTAATACATTCACATTACATCTTAATCAGCACAAAGGAGAGTAGTATGAGCTATCGTTTAAAATACCATGTATGTCCTGAACATGGCTGGATCAATGATCCAAATGGATTTTCTTATTTCCAGGGATATTATCATTTATTCTATCAATACTACCCAGATGAACCTGTATGGGGACCTATGCATTGGGGTCATGTAAGAAGTAAGGATTTGGTTCACTGGGAGAACTTACCTATTGCCTTAACTCCAGGGGATAAAGAAGACCTTCATGGTTGTTTCTCAGGAAGTGCAATAGAATACAACAATCGTTTATATTTAATCTATACAGGTAATATTTATGATGATCCTGAACATATCACACTTCATCAGAATGTGAATATTGCCTGGAGTGAAGATGGGATTCACTTTCAAAAATATGAAAATAATCCAGTTATTGCTCATCCACCTCTAGATAATACGATTCATTTCCGTGATCCTAAAGTATGGCGAGAAGATGATCATTTTAAGATGATTATTGGTGGTCAGAAGGAAGATGGAAGAGGACATGTACTCATATATCAATCAGATGATTTAATCAATTGGGACTATTTAGGTGAATATGGGCATGCTTCTACAATTGATCATGAAGGTAAGATGTGGGAATGTCCTGATTTATTTAGACTCAATGGAGTGAATGTATTATTGATGTCACCACAAGGTATTAAAGAAGATGGTGAAAAATACAGAAACTACCATCAGACAGGCTATAAAATCAGAGATTCTTTTGTTGAACTTGATCATGGACATGATTTCTATGCAGCGGCTACAATGCTTGCACCAGATGGTAGACGTATACTTATGGCTTGGATGGATATGTGGCATAGTGAATTCCCTGAAAAAGAAGAAGGATGGTCAGGGGCTATGACTTTCCCTAGAGAACTTACTATTCATGATAATCATCTCTATATGATGCCAGTAGAAGAACTTGCATTATTAAGATGTGAGTCTAAAAAAGTAGAGGTCACTGACTATTTACTTCCATCTAAGCAGGTAGAAATAGATTTAGATATTTATGATGGTTTATTTCTCAATCTAAGTAATCTCTATACACTTACAGTAAATAATCATAAAGTAACTGTAATGAATCAGACAGAACGTGTAGGGACTATTAAAGAATATCAGTCTATGAAGCTATTGATTGATTCTAGTAGTGTAGAAGTATTTATAAATGGTGGAGAACTTGTCTTTTCAGATAGAGTTTACTTTAAAGATACACCAGTGCTTTCACTTAATAAAAAGATGACTTATAGAATCACAACATTAAGTGAATGATATTTCCAAGGGGGAAAAATATATATGAAAAAAATAGAATTTAAGTCTATGTTGGTGTCTATTATTCTTGTATTAATTATTTATTATTTTTATACACCAGCATTAAATATTCATGCGATAGAATTCTGGATATTTATTATTGTCGCATTATGTATTTATGGTGCTTCTACTTCTTATAGCACATTACTTGGTAAGAGATTTAAACCTGAAAAGGTAGGTTATTTAGGTGCTGCAGTAGCATTGATTGTGGCAGGTGTTTTAGTGACTGATTTATTCACAAGTAAGATCTTCCACGCATCACGTTATGCAAGTCGTATAGAAGTAGAAAATGTAAAGTTCAATAATAAGACATTACATGAAGTAGATTTCTCTAAGACACCTATTATTGACCGTAAGAGTACTGTAAAGCTTGGAGACAAGGTCATGGGGGAGATTCCAGAATATGTCTCTCAGTTTGAAGTAAGTGATGATTATACACAGATTTCTTATAAGAATAGTGTCTATCGTGTCACTCCACTTGAATATGCAAGTTTCTTTAAATATCTTACTAATAGTAAGAATGGTATTCCTGCTTATATTACAGTGAATTCTACTAATGGTAAGGCAGAAATCGTTAAGTTAAAGGATTTAGGTTTGGATGGTATGAAATATGTACCTTCTGCCATTCTTAATCATAATTTAAATCGTAAACTACAATTATCTTATCCTACATCCATCTTTGGTTCTCCTTCATTTGAAGTAGATGAAAAAGGACATCCATGGTATGTATGTACAACATATACTTACTTTGGTGTAGGTAATAAGAAGAAGGTGACTGGTGCTGTTCTCTTTGATCCTATTACTGGTAAATCTAAGAAATATGATAAAGACAAAGTACCTAAATGGGTGGATCGTGTATATCCAGAAGAACTCATTATGACTGAAATAGATGAAAACGGAAGCTTACAGGATGGATTCTTTAACTCAGTCTTAGGACAGAAGAATGTGACAGTCACATCTGAAGGTTATAACTATTTAGAAAAAGATGGCGATATCTGGATCTATAGTGGTATTACTTCTGCGAATAAAGATTCATCTAACTTAGGATTTGTATTATCTAACTTACGTACTCATCAAACTTTACGTTTCTCTTGTTCTGGGGCGAATGAAAAAGCCGCAATGAAATCTGCAGAAGGTGAAGTCAAGAACTATGGTTATGATGCCACATTCCCATTGTTAGTGAATGTAGGTGGTCATCCTGTTTATTTGATTTCACTTAAAGATAGTGGAGGACTTATTAAACAGTATGCGATGGTAGATGCGAAAGACTATCAGAAGGTCTCTGTTTATTCTGCAGATTCAGTTAAGAATCTAGAACTCCTTAAGAAGAGTTTCCTTTCTTCTCAGACAATTACAGAAGAGTCTGATGCAGAAACTAAGAAGAAGGATATCACAATCGTAAATGTACAAATTCTTAATGTAGATGGTAAATCTAAGCTATTTATCGTGGATACAGAAGGTAAGAAATACAAAGCAGTTATTACTTCAGAAAATGAAAACGCACTTGCTTTCTTAAAAGCAGGTGAAACAATTCATATTCGTTATATTGAAATGAATGATGTAAATGTGATTAAGAGTGTAGGTGAATAAAATGAAAAGAATAATGAAGATTTTCACAGTTACTTTAGTATGTTTATCATTATGTGGATGTTCTTATTTCAAGTCTAAGCTCAATGACATTAAAGGTAGTTTAATTGGGAATGGCTATACAATTGATACATATGATAATTATGGTAATAAAGTATTTGAAACAAAAGGTCAGAAGATCAAAATCACTGGTAATAAAGTAAAAGAATCATCATATAATTCTGATGGCAGTGTAAAAGAAACATATAGTCTTTCTTCAGTCATTACGATCACAATTGATGGGAATGAAATAGAAAGCTGTGGAGATACATGTATCTTTGAACAGAAGGGATTAGATGCAGAAGTAGACTTTACTAAGAAGCATATCAATAGTACTGCAGATGGAATTACAGCTAATACAGCTATCGCAAATTACTTAAATAAGTATAAGAACTTGTTTGGTAAAAGAAGAGTCGTAGTCGTTAAGTCTCAATTAGGTCAGCCTATTAAGGCATATCAGGGTGATGATGTATATTGGGAAATTCCTGAAAACCTTCCTAAGATGACTAAACTCATGATTGATGGTAAAGCACTCTATATTCATCGTGCAAACTTCCAGATTATTGATTCAGATTGTTTAACAGAAGAGTAGCGCGTCTACTCTTTTTTTTAGTTGACTTTGAACTTTACTTTAGGGTTAAAATAGTATTATGGAGGATATGTTTATGGAGAAATCAAAAGTATATTTTACTGACTTTCGTACACGTGTTGGTGTAAGTTTAACTGAAAAGTTACAGCGTTTAATCAAAAAAGCAGGAATCACTGATATTGATATGGATGGTAAGTTTGTAGCTATCAAGATGCATTTTGGTGAATTAGGTAACCTATCTTATTTACGTCCTAATTATGCGAAAGCAGTCGCAGATGTCGTTAAGGAATGTGGAGGAAAACCATTTTTAACAGATTGTAATACTTTATATCCAGGTTCTAGAAAGAATGCCCTCGAACATTTAGATTGTGCAAATATCAATGGTTTTAATACAATCACTACAGGGTGTCAGATTATTATTGGTGATGGTTTAAGAGGAACTGATGATATTACAGTACCTGTAAGAAATGGTGAATATTGTAAAGAAGCCTATATTGGACGTGCAGTCATGGATGCGGATATCTTTATCAGTTTAACTCATTTTAAAGGTCATGAATCTACAGGCTTTGGTGGTGCGATTAAGAATATTGGTATGGGCTGTGGAAGCCGTGCTGGTAAGATGCAGCAGCATAATTCAGGCAAACCAATTGTACATGATGACTTATGTAGAGGATGTCGTCGCTGTGCTAAAGAATGTGGCAGCGATGCAATCACTTATGAAAATGGTAAAGCAGTGATCAATCAGGATATCTGTAAAGGATGTGGCAGATGTATTGGTGCCTGCGCATTTGATGCGATTGAAAATCAGAACTGGGATGCTAATGAAATACTTGGTAGAAAAATGGCTGAATATTCGCAGGCAGTATGTGATGGAAGACCAACATTCCATATTAGTCTTGTAAGAGATATCTCACCTAACTGTGACTGTCATGGTGAAAATGATGCACCTATCTTACCAGATGTAGGTATCTTTGCGTCATTTGATCCTGTAGCCTTAGATCAGGCATGTGTAGATGCATGTTTACATGCAACACCTATGCCTAATAGTCAGTTATCTGATAACTTAGCTGATCCACATTGGCATCACCATCATGATAACTTCCTAGATTCAAATCCTAATGTCAGATGGAAAGAAACATTAGAACATGCAGAAAAGATTGGTTTAGGTACAAGAGAATACGAACTTATTCAAATGAAATAATAAAAAAGAAGAATTGAAATAACTCAATTCTTCTTTTCATTTGTTTGTTTACGATATTGTGTGGGTGAACAATGATAAGTCTTACTAAATTTTTTAGAAAAGGCAAGGGCATCAATAAAGCCCACACTGCTGCAATTGTAGAATTCGTACTCTAAAAAGCAGGCGGTGCCTGCTTTTAAATTATTTCGAAATGTTTTAATGCATTATATAAACCATCTTCATCGATATCATCTGTGAGATAGTCTGCAGCTTTCTTAACATCATCCTCTGCATTACCCATGGCAACAGAAATTTTTGTATATTCAAACATATCAATATCATTCTTGCCATCACCAAAAGACATTGTTTCACTTTGATCAATAGAATAATACTTTAATACTTCATGAATACCATTCTGTTTACCACCCGTCGCAGGAATGATGTCCACTGCCTGAGGGTTCCATTGTGTCTCCTTACAATGAGGCATAAGTTCCTTAATTTCTTTTAATCTTTCATCATTTGTATCATAGGGAATGACCTGATAAATAGGATGTGTATAACCTCTATGAATATCTCCTAATTCTGGTAGTGGTGTAGAAATAGCTTTCTGTACTTTTTCTACTACTTCATTATTAAAGTTGATATACATGAGTTCATCTTCTACAAATATGCAGGGCATATGGTTTGTATCTACATAATTGATGATGTTGTTGATGTCTGTTTGTTCAATAGGAAGTCCATAAATCATTCCTTCTTTATTGAAACAATACTGTCCATTTAAAGTGATACAGGCATCAAATTCTAAATCCTGTATAGGAAGATCCCTCATCTCACTTAAATGTCTTCCTGTTGCAACAAATGTCAGTATATCTTTTTCTTTTAATAGTCTTAATGCTTCTTTAGTAGATTCTGGAACACTATACGTAGTATGTGAAAGTAATGTTCCATCTATATCAAAGAAAATTGCTTTTATCATAATTCATCCTCCTGTCTTATTTATCATACTAAAAAAAGTTCAAAAAAGGAACTTTTACATGAAACTACTAAAATCGTGATTGATGATTTCTTTACAAGAGAAGATTCCATCTTCATACGTACATATAAAGATAGCACAGTTCTTAATCCCCTTCTTATAGTGAGCTACATTATATTCTTCAAAGTTTCTAATAAAGTTGGCACAAGCAGCTCCATGAGATACAACAAGGACATTATCACCTTTTGTATTTTCCATGATTTCTGTAATTGTCTTTACAACTCTTTTCTGTACTTCATCCTGTGATTCTCCACCATAAGTTTTAAAGTAATCTAGATAAGGAAATGGTGGATTAAGACATTCATCTTTTCCTTCAAAGACACCAAAGTTCATTTCTTTTAATCCCTTTAAACGTGTATAAGGCATATTATGATGTGTAACTATTTCAAGTGTATCACTCGCTCTTTCACTTGTGCTGCAATAAGCATCATCAATCTGAATATGATTATCATCAAACCATTTTCCAGCTACTTCTGCCTGTTTAATTCCAATTTCTGTAAGAGGTGCATCACACCATCCCTGAATCTTATGTTGTGCATTAAATAAAGTCTGTCCATGACGCATTAAATAAAGTGTTTTCATTGTAATTCCTCCTTTATATTTGTACAATAAAATTATAAAACATGGGAGTTACTACCGTGCAAGTAAAAAGGAGAAAATATTTATGTATACGATGAAAGAGGTATGTAAGATAGTAGGATGGAGCTATGAAACATTAAAATATTATTGTAAGGAAGGTCTTATACCAAATGTGAAAAGAGATAAGAATAACTATCGTATCTTTGATGAGAATAATATTGAATGGATCAAAGGCTTACAGTGTTTAAAGAAATGTGGAATGAGTTTAAAGGATATGCGTCAATATCTTGATTATTGTATGCAGGGTCCTGTTTCTATTCCAGAGCGTGTAGATATGCTTAATGAGACAAAAGAAGATTTAGAAAGAAGACTATCAGAAATACAAGAATCTTTAGACTATATTGAACAGAAGAAAGAACTCTATAGAGATATGCAGGAAGGTAAGAAGCCTTATGTAAGTTATGTATATCATGTAGAGAATTAGGTGATACTATGATAGGTACAGTAGATTTTAATATGATTCTAGAATTGAATCGTTTCTTGAAGAAAGAAGGGTATGATTATTCTGTTCATTCTATTGGTGGATGTGCAAGTTGTGGTCTTAATTTGAGATGTGAGGGAAAAGAAAGTGATTTAGAAGATGTGATGAAGGTCATAAATGACTTTCTTAAGAATAAGTGGTTAAAGGCTGTTCCTAGTCTAGAAGATCCCTATACTCTTGGTATCATCTCTACATTTCATAAGGAGGAGAAGTGATGTTTCAGTTAAACTATCAAAGTCATAAATCTGTCTATGAACAGATTGTAGATAATATTAAGGAACAGATTATGACAGGTGTATTAAAAGAAAATACCCAATTACCAACAGTAAGAGAACTCTCTCAACTATTAACTATTAATCCTCATACAGTTCAAAAAGCATTTCAGACATTGGACCAGGAAGGCTATATCTATACAATTGTGAATAAAGGTACTTTTGTATCATCAAGAAAACATGTAAAGATAGATGAACAGAAAATCGATGATACGATTCATATGATTGTAGAAGGTTATAAAGAATTAATCCACATGGGTATGACTCAAGATGAAATACATAATAAGATTCTAGAAAATATGAAAGGAAGCCCTCATGATTAAAGTAAAAGACTTATATAAAGTGATTGATGGTGAGGTTGTTCTTGATCATCTCAATATGCAGGTAGAAGAAGGATCTATCTATGGTTTGATTGGTCCTAATGGAGCAGGTAAAACAACACTCATTAGACATCTGGTGGGTGTCTTAAAACAGGATGCAGGAAAGATTTTTATAGAATCACAGCCTGTTTATGAAAATATAGAATTAAAAAGAAAGATAGGCTATATATCTGATGAGATGTATTTCATAGAAACAAACTTAGAAAGAAATGCGAAAGTCTATAAAGACCTTTATCCATCATGGAACCAGGGAAGATTTAAAGAACTCTACAAAACATTTAAATTAAATCCTACAAAGAAGATACAGACATTCTCTAAAGGAATGAGGAAACAAGCATCATTTTGTTTAATTATGTCTACAATGCCTAAATATCTTATTTTAGATGAACCTATAGATGGATTAGATCCAGTCGCAAGAAAATTAGTTTGGAAATATATTATTGATGATGTTGCCCAAAGAAATCTAACAGTTCTTATTTCTTCTCATAATTTAAAAGAATTAGAAGGAATAGTGGATCATGTAGGTATATTGTATAAAGGTAAAATTATGAAGGAGTTTGATTTAGAATATATTCAAACGCATATTCATAAAATACAGGTTTCATTTGGAGATAAAGAAGTTCATTTAGATGATTTAAATATTGCGTATCAGGAGGAAAGAGGTTCAGTAAAAATATTGATTATTGAAGACTCTCTTTCTAATATTAGAAAGGTTATAGGAGATCAATCTCCTCTTATCTTTGATATACTTCCTTTAAGTCTGGAAGAACTCTTTATATATGAAGTAGGAGGAGAAGATGATGATGTCCAAAAACTCATATTTTAATAAAACCTTCTTTAAAAACCTTATGAAACGTTTCTGGATCATTGGTTTAGGGATGATGGTATCCTATGTTTTATTATATCTTTATCCTATCTACCAGGGTGCAAGTTCAGAGGGGTATCAATACTATGCAGCCTATCTCAAGGGATCTTATTTTGCAGGTAATCTTATTATCTCTACTATTGCGGTACTTACAAGTGTGGCTTTACTCTATTTTTATCATAACCGTACAGCCTCTACAATTATTCATTCTATGCCTATAAAAAGATCAGAACTCTATTGGACATCTTTTACTGCAGGAATGATTTTAATGTTTGTACCTCTTACTCTTACAACAGGGATACTCATATTCTATGGGAAAACAATTCCTTTATATTATAGAGAACTTTCAATCAACCATTGTTTAAGCTGGTTTTTGATTCAAAGTGCACTCATATTCTTTGCGTATGGCATTACACAATTCTGTGGTATTATCACGGGTAATCTCTATACGCATTGTATATTAGGAATATTTTTTAATAGTCTACCTTGGCTTAGTTCACAGTTCTTTACTATTCTTAAATCAGCTTTTACTTATGGTGTAGAAGAACCTTCTGTCGCTTTTGAGAACTATTCTACTGCCTTTAATTATGTATTAAATCTAGAAAAATGGCTCACATTACATACTCTTGCTTATTTGACTATTTATATTGCGATAGGCATCAGTTTGGTCTTTATTGCCTACTTCATTTATAAACGTGTTAAGTTAGAATACATTGGTTCTTCTGTTGTCTTTGACCGCTTAAAAGATATAGTTGTCATTATAGGGACTCTTGTACTCTCTTCATTTGTGACATTCTTATTTATATCCAATGAAACATCAATTCATACAATGCGTATCACTTTTGTGATTATAGGTATCATTGATTCATTTATAGGTTACTATATTTCAAGAATGATTGCAGATATGACACTTTATGTCTTTAATAAGAAGAACTTTAAGAAGTTTATCATCTATCTTGTGGTCTTCTCACTCATGTGCGTCTTCTTTGTATTTGATATCACAGATGAAGAAAATAAGATTCCAAAAACAGGTACTGTATCTTATGTGACATTCAGTTCTGATTATTCAGGTAATCAGGATGTTAAACTGAATGATTCAGATACAATAGATATAATTCATGATATACATAAAGATATCTTAAAAGCACCACATAACTCTAATGATTCTTCTCATTATTTCAACATTACTTATCATCTCGTAGATGGTAAAACACTCACACGTTCCTACAACATATCACAAGACTGTTTCGATAAATATGTGAAGGATGATATGAAGTCTCTTTATACAAATGTCTCTTATATGAACCAGATCTTTAGAAATATGCATTGGGTAGAAGTATCTGTTATGAACTATAAAGATGATACAATGGACGATACAGTCTATTTAAAAGAAGATGATTTTAGAGGTTTGAAATATGCCTTAAGAAAGGACTATGAAACTCTTTCGATGGATACTATTTCAGACGCAATTAATAACTATAATTATAGTATTGAAGTCATTAATGATGCAGATTATGTACTCACTTTCTATATTAATAAGGATTTTGAGAATACAGTGACATACTTTAAAAAGAGAGGCTATTATAGAAAGATATTTAAGTAAAAAGACGTATCACCAAATAGGTGATACGCTTTTACTTTACAATATAGAATTGTGCACTATAGGCAGGTAATGTCATTTCTATTTCATTATTTATATGAATTTCTTTATCTAGATTATGTGATTTACCACTATATAATTCATTATCTGAATTTAATAGAAGAGTCAATGTTTCAGGCTGATCTACTTTATAAGTATATGTCTTATCTACATTATGGAAGTTAAAGAAAGCGACTATTGTTTCTTTATCACTCATACGTTTAAAGACATAAATACAATCCTGTTCCTGATGACAATCTACCCACTTAAATCCTCTTTCACTAAAGTCATACTGTGATAAAGAAGGATGTGTTAAATAGATGTTATTTAATTCTCTCATGAAATGAAGGAAAGAATCATGTATAGGATACTTCAATAAGAACCAGTCTGGTTCTTTTGTTTCATCCCATTCTCTAAACATCGCAATCTCATTACCCATGAAGTTAAGTTTCTTACCAGGATGCGCAAACATATACATATAAAGTGCTTTGACCTGTGCAAACTTCTCTTCATACTCACCATACATCTTATCAATAATAGTTTTCTTACCATGCACTACTTCATCATGTGAGAATGGAAGAATAAAATGTTCATTATAGAAATACATCATAGAGAATGTAAGCTTATGATAGAAAGAAGGTCTTTCTTCTGGAGTCTTCATAAAGTAATCTAATGTATCATTCATCCAACCTAAATCCCATTTATAATCAAAACCTAAACCACCTTGGTCAACAGGACGTGTTACACCTTGATAAGAAGATGAATCTTCGGCAAAAAGAAGAGTATGAGGAACTCTCTGTTTAAGTCCTTTATTAAAGTTCTGAACAAAGCGAATCGCTTCTCTATTCTCTCCACGACCACTATTACCCTGCCAGTAAATAAGATTACCAACTGCATCTAGTCTTAAGCCATCAATATGATATTCTTTTAACCAGTAATAAGCAGAAGAATTCAAGAATGAACATACATCACCACGAGAATGCTGGAAATTACATGTACCCCATTCACTCTTACCTACTGCATCATTAGGGTAATTATAAAGAGGTGTACCATCATAGTTATTCAAACCAAATCCATCAATCGCAAAATGAACAGGTACAAAATCAAGAATAACCGCAATATTATTTTCATGACACTTCTCTACAAAATATCTTAAATCATCAGGAGTACCATAACGAGATGTAGGGGCAAAATAACCCGTAGGCTGATAACCCCAGCTTAAATCATTAGGATATTCATTTAGAGGCATGATTTCTAAGAAGTTATAATGATTTTCTTTTAAATAAGGAATAATTAAATCAGCCATTTCACGATATGTATACCAGTCATCTGCTTCTTCACCTGGTTTCTTCCAAGAACCAAAATGCATTTCATACACATTAATAGGCATATCTTCACTAAATCTTTGATTTATCCAAGCATCATCATGGAATGTATACTGATTCATATCAAAAATAATAGATGCATTATTAGGACGTACTTCACTTGTATACATATAAGGATCACAGTGATCTACAAAAGACCCATTATTATAAATACGATACTTATACATCTGTCCCACTTTCGCATTTGATATAGTCGCTTCAAAGAACTGACCATTTCCACAACGGTTCATAGGTGTTTCCTGCCAGTCATTAAATTCCCCAATAACTGCCACATGAGATGCTGCTGGCGCATATGTTCTAAAAGTCACGCCATCCATATGAACAAAAGCACCTAGATACTTATAAGTCTCAAACTCCTGCCCATTATAAAAATTATTAAAATCCATATGTTACCCTCCAATTTCTTTACTTTAATCATAAGATAATTAGAAGAAAATTTCATCTGACATTTTAAACGATTTGTTTGGAATTACACATGTAAAAACCCTCCACTTAAGGGAGGGTTTGGTGATGATTATAAGTGATAATCCATAGGATATGTTAAGTATTCTAGTGTATCTAACTGATCAACAGTGACAACTCCAGCTGGTGCTCTAAGTAAACTAGGAATTCTATTTACTATAGTAGCACATGTATGTTCTACTGTAGCTGGTTTAACTACATGGAATTCAGTATCTGGTTCGCCAGTAATCTTCCAATCACACATATCACCATCATCAGGACCATAGACCTTACCAATGCACTGTGTTTCAATAATAGGACCCTGGAATGTTTCTGTAGTAACGACTGCAGCCATACCAATACAATTTCCTTTTGGAATTGTTTCACCCATTGTTTCAGAATACAAATCAGTATCATGGAAATAAGGCACACATTTTTGTGTCTGTGACTTAATAGTCCATCCCATACGAGATGCAAGAGCTTCGTTTGAGTTCCATACATAAGATGGTTCAATTTCTTCAGGATGGGCAATTGTTGCTTCAAACTCTTCAAGTGTTAAACCTACACCATGTGCTTTCGCAAGGGCTAGACCATATTCTTCTACATTGTAACTAACTGCCCCTTCAATCTTAGTAATAGTATGACAAGAACCAGCTACTAAACCAACCATGTTCACCCAGAATGTATCTTCCATACCACTACCTACAAATGTACATCCTGTTTCTTTCGCAAGAACATCTAACTTATTCATTCTTACTGGATCAGTTGTCCATGCATCTGTTGCTTCTTCACATGTAGTGATGACATTAATACCTCTACTTAAGCACTTTTCAAAATGATCAAAACAATCACTCACAAGTGAGAATAATGTCACGACTGCAACATCAGCATCACAATTATCCAATACTTCATCTGCATCACTACTGATCTTTACACCAGTCTTAATACCTAGTTCTGCATAATCACCTACATCCATGCCCACAATTGCAGGATTATTATCAATGGCTCCGACAATCTGCGCACCTTTCTCATACAAATAGCGTAAGATGTATTTACTCATCTTACCACAACCATACTGTACAACTTTAATCTTTTCCATATGAAATACCTCCTAACTAAAGGATAAACCCTCATCAATGATGAGGGTCAACCTTTTTATAGGCAATTGGGACTTGTAATCTTAGATACATAGAACGTTCATTATCTTTAAAGAATGTGAGTTCTATTAATACTTCACATATATAATCGCCAATCACGTCATAATTATTATCCATACAATACTTTAGTAATCTTCCTGCATACTCTTTTTCATTATTAAAATCATCCATATAAATACAAGCATACATACCACTTTCTAATGTCTGTACAGATTCCTTTTTTGGAAAGTGTTCATCCACAAAAATAAATATATCATGAGTAATAAACTCCTGTTTCAGGAATCTCTTTCTCTTAAGAAAGGTTCCCACATTACAATAATATACTTGGGGAAGATGTTCTTCTAATAATTGATCTTTGAATTCTTTGAGTATTACCTCATATCCATTCTGATCATAATCATAGAAGTTCTTATTCACTCGTTTGGCATAGATGTGACGTTCATCAATATACTCAGTTGTCAAAGTGCCAGGTGTCGGGGATTTACGGTATCTTTCAAGAGAATAGATTGTACGTTTGATTGCATCTCTTTTGCGTAAAATATCATCCATCTCTTTCTCTATAGAACGCTGTTTCTTAATGAGTATTGCTTCTATAAGAGTAGGATCCTCTTTATCTAGTAATTCCTTGATTTCCTTCAAGTTCATTCCTAGCTCTTTCATATAACCTATTAGATCAAGTTTTGCATTCTGCTTCATATCATAATAGCGATAGCCTGTATCTTCATCAATATAGATAGGTGTCAATAAACCCCACTTGTCATATAAACGGAGCGTATTAATACTTACATGATTAATTTTAGCCATTTTCCCAATAGAAATTAAACCCTCATGCATACAATCACCTCTTTCTATAATTCTACCATTTTTACAAGACTAACTTGTAAGAAAAATGTTAGAATGGGAAAAAAAGGGGGTTAAGGTATGTCTATACTTACTGATACAATTAGAAAACAGTTCAAAGAAGGGGACGATATCAGAGATGAAGGTTTGACTACACCTGATACAGTTCAACGATTTGATAATATTCTTTATGGTGATGATCCAGAATGGAATACAATGGATCTCTATATTCCTAAAGAAGAAAAAGAAAAACTTCCTATTATTATTAGTTTCCATGGTGGAGGCTGGGTTTATGGAGATAAGGAAAGATATCAATATTATTGCATGAGTCTTGCAGAAAGAGGTTTTGCGGTCATCAACTTTACTTATCGTCTCGCACCAGAGTTCAAACATCCTGCACCACTTGTTGATATGAATCAAGTTGCTCATTGGATTATGAATCATGCAAAGGATTATTTTTTAGATACAGAACATATATATGGTGTAGGAGATTCTGCAGGAGCGCATTTACTAGTTCTCTATGCATCTATTCTTACAAATAAGGAATATGCTTCTACCTATGACTTTAAAGCACCAGAAGGCTTTCAATTTAATGCACTCGCATTAAATTGTGGTGCTTATAACATCACGCCTGAATCAGAATTAACAGGAGAACTTATAAAAGAATATCTACCAAATGGAGGAACAGAAGAAGAATTTAAAACAATCGATCCAAAACAATATATTACTTCAGACTTCCCTCCATGCTTTGTAATGACAGCAGAAGGGGATTTCTTAGTAGAAGATGCACTTACAATGAGTCAAGTACTGACTCATCATAATGTCCCTCATATGTATAAATATTATGTAGGAGATAAACCTCTTAATCATGTCTTCCATTGTAATATAAAACTCAAGGAAGCAACACAATGTAATGATGAGGAATGTCAATTCTTCAGGAACTATTAAAAGGGGTAATTTAAAATAACTAGGGTACATTTCTTTCCCTTTACTTTTCTCATTATTCAAATCATTTTTAAACAATTCATTCCATGTTTAATCTTTCGCTTTATCAATATGAAATTGAGTTGATCCATAACTGTATCTCCTGTATTTATTCAAACATACAAAAAAAGGCTGCAACAATGACTGTTGCAGCTTTTATGTCTTATAACCCTGTATATCCCATTAAATCAAAGTCTACCTGCTTAGCAACGTCACGGCCTTCTCTAATAGCCCATACGACTAAAGACTGACCTCTACGGACATCACCTGCACTATATAACTTACTAATATTCGTATGATGATCATTTTCATCACATTTTACTGTATTTCTTGCATCTAATTCTACACCAAATGCGTTAATGACTGGTTTCTGTGCCCCAATGAATCCTGCTGCAATAAGCACTAGATCACAAGGTACTGTCTTTTCACTACCAGGTACCTGTTCAAATGAACGACGACCATCTTTCACTACAGTCTGTAACTTTACAATCACAGCCTGTTTTACATTTCCTTTACTATCAAGAATAAATTCTTTTACTGTACTATTATAAACACGAGGATCTTCACCAAATACGGCAATGTTTTCTTCCTGTCCATAATCAGTCTTCTTGACTAAAGGCCATTCTGGCCATGGGTTAGAATCCGCTCTAACAAGTGGTGGTTCAGACATCATTTCTAGCTGTAATACAGACTTTGCGCCATGTCTAATTGCGGTACCAACACAGTCGTTTCCTGTATCACCACCACCGATGACTAATACATTCTTACCTTTCGCATTAGGATACTGTCCATCCTTGAATTCACTATTTAATAGTGACTTAGTCACCTGAGTTAAATAGTCTACAGCGAATAGAATATTATTACCTTCTCTACCAGGTACATTAATATCTCTAGGTTCCTTAGCACCTACTGCAAGAATAACTGCATCATATTTACTTAATAATTCTTTTGCCTGTTTCTTAGTTGTAATGTCTTTATTTGTAAAGAACTTTACACCTTCTGCAATCATCTTATAAATACGACGATCAATGATATTCTTCTCAATCTTCATATTAGGAATACCATACATTAATAGTCCACCTAAACGATCTTCTCTTTCATATACATCACAATCATATCCACGTTGATTAAGTGTATCTGCAGCAGCTAAACCAGCAGGACCTGAACCAATAACCGCAATCTTTTTACCTACACGCTTTAATGGTGGTTCTGGTTCTTCTAATAGATGTTCATAGGCATATTCAATAATCGCATGTTCATTTTCTTTAATTGATACTGCTTCACCATTTAAAGAACATGTACATGCTTTTTCACATAATGCAGGACATACTCTAGAAGTGAATTCTGGGAAGTTATTTGTCTTCTTTAAACGTTTATGAGCCTGTTCATACTTACCTTTAAATACTAAATCATTCCATTCAGGAATTAAATTATTTAAAGGACAGCCAGAAAACATACCTTTAATCTTCTGGCCGTACTGACAAAACGGAATACCACAGTCCATACATCTTGCACCCTGTTTCTGCTGTTCTTTAGTAGACAAAGGGATATGGAATTCATCGAAGTTCTTAATACGTTCTGTAGGAGGAACCTCATAAGATGTCTCACGTGCATAATCTAAAAATCCAGTTTTCTTACCCATGACTATTTTCCTCCTTTCATAGCTGCATTAAATGCTTCTACCTTAGCCTGATCTTCATCTAGACCCTGTGACTGATAATAAGCAATCAGATCCATCATCTTCTTATAATCATGTGGAATGATCTTCTTAAACTTACCAATATATGTCTTGAAATCATCTAAGAACATCTTGGCTTTTTCTGAACCAGTATACTTATAATGATTTTCAATTAATTCTCTTACTGTCTTAATATCATATGGCTTATTGACTTCAGAATATTCTACAAGTGCACCATTTAATTTTTCATATAAATCATTATTTGGATCATAGATATACGCAATACCACCACTCATACCAGCAGCAACGTTTCTACCTGTTTCACCTAAAATAACAACTAAACCACCTGTCATATATTCTAATGCATGGTCACCGACACCTTCTACAACAGCCTTAGCACCAGAGTTTCTTACACAGAAACGTTCACCAGCAACACCATTGATATAAGCTTCACCACTTGTTGCACCATATAAAGCAACGTTACCAATAATAATATTGTCTTCTGCCTTGAATGTAGCTTCATGAGGTGTCTTCACGATAATCTTACCACCTGATAAACCTTTACCCAAGTAGTCATTAGAATCACCTGTTAACTCAAGAGTTAATCCCTTAGGAATAAAGGCACCAAAGCTCTGACCACCTGCACCAAATGCATGTACTGTAATAAAGTCATCTTCTACAAAATTACCTAAAGCCTTAGTTATATGAGAACCAAGAATAGTACCAAATGAACGGTCTGTATTAGACACTTCTACAGAAACTTCTGTCTTCTTATGAGACTGAGATGCCTGTTCTAATGCCTTTAATAATACCTTTGTATCAAGTACTTCATTTAATTTGAAGTCATATACATGAGCTGGATTAAAGCAGTTATGTGCATCATTCGCATATGTGCTATCTAAGATCTTAGATAAGTCTATATGATATTGATCCGCAATATCCTTCTTCTTTAATAAGTCAGTATGACCAACCATTTCATCGATTGTTCTAAATCCTAGCTGAGCCATATATTCACGCATTTCTTCAGCAACAAACTTCATGAAGTTTACTACATATTCAGGTTTACCTGTAAATCTCTTACGTAAGATAGGGTTCTGAGTTGCAACACCTACAGGACATGTATCTAAGTTACATACACGCATCATAACGCATCCCATAGTAATAAGTGGTGCTGTCGCAAAACCATATTCTTCTGCACCAAGTAAACATGCAATCGCAAGATCTCTACCAGTTAATAATTTACCATCTGTTTCAATTACGACACGATCTCTTAAATCGTTCATGATTAATGTCTGATGTGCTTCCGCAAGACCTAATTCCCAAGGAAGACCTGCACTATAAACTGAGTTTCTAGGTGCTGCACCAGTACCACCATCATAACCAGAAATAAGAATAACTTGAGCACCTGCTTTCGCAACACCTGAGGCAATAGTACCAACACCTGCTTCAGATACTAACTTAACACTAATACGTGCTGCTTCATTCGCATTCTTTAAGTCATAGATCAACTGAGCTAAGTCTTCAATAGAATAAATATCATGATGAGGTGGTGGTGAAATAAGTGATACACCTGGAGTACTATGACGAGTCTTCGCAATCCAAGGATAAACCTTACCAGCAGGTAAGTGTCCACCTTCACCAGGTTTTGCACCTTGAGCCATCTTGATCTGAATTTCACTAGCAGAACATAAGTATTCACTTGTGACACCAAAACGACCACTCGCTACCTGTTTAATAGCTGAACATGTAGAATCACCATTAGGGCGAGTGACAAAACGTTCTGCATCTTCTCCACCTTCACCTGAGTTACTCTTACCATGTAATCTATTCATTGCGATAGCCATTGTTTCATGCGCTTCTTTAGAAATAGAACCATAACTCATAGCACCTGTCTTAAAACGTTTCACAATGTTTTCTACAGGTTCTACTTCTTCTAGAGGGATAGGTTTTCTCTTACTGAAGTCAAAGTCTAATAAACCACGTAAGTTAATGCCTTCTTCTTCCTGACCAATAGTTTCAGAGAATTCCTTAAATAACTTATAATCACCTAAACGTGTTGCCTGCTGTAATAAGTGAATTGTCTTAGGGTTATAAAGATGGTTTTCTTTATGACTTCTTTCTTTATGGAATCCTCCAGAATCAAGTGTAGGATTTACATCATATCCAAGAGGATCAAAAGCCTGATTATGTAATGCATTTATATCAGCTTCAATATCCTTTAAAGTAATACCTTCAACTCTACTAACTGTATGAGGGAAGTATGTATCAATCACTTCTTTAGAAATACCAATAGCTTCAAAGTTCTGAGAACCACGATAAGACTGTAAAGTAGAAATACCCATCTTAGAAGCAATCTTGACGATACCAGAAAGTACAGCATGATTATAATCTTCTACTGCAGCATAGTAATCCTTTTCTAATAAACCATCTTCTACAGCCTGATGAATTGTATCCTGAACAAGATAGGCATTGATAGCACTTGCACCATAACCAAGTAATGTCGCAAAATGATGTACTTCTCTTGTTTCACCAGATTCAATAATTAAAGCCATCTTAATTCTCTTCTTAGTACGTACTAAATAAGAGTTAACACTTGCGACTGCAAGTAATGCTGGAATAGCACAATGGTTATCATCTACACCACGGTCTGAAAGAATAATAATATTTGCACCACGATGATATGCTTTATCTACTTCAATAAAGAGATGATCTAAAGCTTTCTTAAGAGATGTATTCTTATAATAAAGTGTAGAAATAGTTTCACTTTCAAAATCATCTGTATGAAGATGTTTTAACTTAAGAATATCTGTATTTGTAAGAATAGGATTATGAATATGTAATAAACGACAGTTATCAGGTGAATCATTTAAGATGTTTCCTTCAGTACCAATATCTAATGAAGTAGATGTGACAATCTCTTCACGAATAGAATCGATAGGAGGGTTAGTTACCTGGGCAAATAACTGTTTAAAGTAATTAAAGAGTGGCTGATGCATAGTACTCATTGCAGCAAGAGGGGCATCATTACCCATAGCGATAATAGGTTCATTACCATTAGTAGCCATTGGAATAATATAGTCTTTAATATCTTCATACTTATAACCAAAAGCAGTTTGTAATGTTTCTAGCTTTTCATCACTAATGACTTCTACTCTTTCATTAGGAATCTTTAAATCCTTTAAGTATGTGAGATGTGAATCAAGCCATTCACCATAAGGTTCCTTTTGTGCATAATAGTCCTTTAACTCATCATCATTAATAAGAACGCCCTTCTTAGTATCTACAAGAAGCATCTTACCAGGACGTAAACGATCCTTAACCACAATATCTTCTGTAGGAACATCTAAAGAACCTACTTCAGAAGATAAGATTAAATAAGAGTCTTTAGTAATATAATAACGAGAAGGTCTTAAACCATTTCTATCAAGTACAGCACCCATTAATTCACCATCAGAGAATAAAATAGAAGCTGGTCCATCCCAAGGTTCCATGACTGTAGCGTTATAAGCATAGAAATCTTTCTTCTTTTTAGACATAGAAGGATTGTTTTCCCATGGTTCTGGAATACACATCATAACAGCACGAGGAAGTTCCATACCACTCATAACTAAGAATTCTAATGTGTTGTCTAACATCGCAGAATCTGAACCATTTACATCTACAACAGGGAATACCTTTTCTGTATCTAATACATCACATTTCATGTTTTCTTCACGAGAAAGCATGTTGTTCGCATTACCTCTAATTGTATTAATTTCACCATTGTGGACAATAAAGCGGTTTGGATGTGCTCTTTGCCATGATGGATTTGTATTAGTAGAGAAACGAGAATGCACTAATGCAATCGCACTCTTATAATCTTCATCCTGTAAATCACTAAAGAAACTTCTTAACTGTCCTACAAGGAACATACCTTTATATACAATAGTACGGCTAGATAATGAACATACATAAGTATTTTCATTACTCTGTTCAAAAATTCTTCTTGCTTGATAAAGAAGACGATCAAAAGGAAGACCTACTTCACAATCATCAGGTTTCTTTACAAAACCCTGCATAATATAAGGCATTGCATCAATCGCTTTAGTACCTAATACCTCTTTATGTGTTTCTACCTTTCTCCATCCAAGGAAAGTCATACCTTCCTTAGTAATAATCTTTTCAAACATAGTCATTGCCTGATGTCTTTCTAGTTCATTCATAGGGAAGAAGAACTGACCTACACCATAATGACCTTCCTTAGGTAACTGGAAATCCTTTACACTTTTCTTAAAGAATGTATAAGGAATCTGTGTGAGGATACCAACACCATCACCTGTTTCTCCTTTTGCATCCTTACCTGCTCTATGCTCTAACTGTTCTACAATCTTTAACGCATTTGATACTGTCATATGCGTTTTTACACCTTTGATATTAACAACTGCACCGATACCACAGTTATCATGTTCAAAAGATGAATCATATAAACCTTTGTTCATGCACACACCTCCTATATAAGTGAAACTATATTACAAAATATTTTTATCATTGTAAAGAAAAATTGTTAATAAAGTAGTAAAATGTTTGTGATATTTATGAATATACGAAAAATAACATAATATAACTTCATTAAAGCGAAATAGCATAATAAAAAGAAAGCCTTTACGGCTTTCTTGTGATAATTTCTTCTTGGATATGCTTAATACGATGATACATACCTGGATGATCATAAGAGGTATATTCAATGAAGTCTGCAGGATACAAATCTATATCATAATAATGATAAAAATCAATCATTTCATATTAAAAACTCTCTTTATTCATTACTGAAATTAAAAAATATATAAAAATCATTGGTATTAATATTGAAATGCAAGCGCATACGTACTATAATACCCATAGAATCTAGAACGCAAATAAATGACTGCTTGAAATTGCAGAAGGACAAATATTATAAAACCATTTCTCAATTAATGCCTATCAACTTATTGTCATTCCTAAATACTGCGAATATATAATCCGGATTGTTCCTCACTGCATGTTGCCTCTAGATAAGAAAAAAAGAACCCTGCGAGGTTCTTTTTTTTCTTAGTCTACATTAGATGCATAGAAATGAGTTGTCTTATAGTTATACACCATACGTGATACATTAAATAGCTGTCCATTAGAAAGATGTACATAATCTTCTACTTCTAATGCTGGACTACCTTCTTCTAATCCTAGAATAGAAGCTTCCTGTGCACTTAACTGTTTAACATGGAAATACTTATCTGCAAAACCAATACTTAACTTTAAATCATTCTTAATATAACTATAGATTGACTGACTTGCAATACGACGATCAAGTGAAGGAACAAGATCCTTATTATAGTAAGTATATTCAATAGCCATTGGAACACCATCCATCTTTCTTACTCTTTCAATATAATAGATAGGTGTAGTAAGTTCACATTGCATACGTTTTGACAGTTCTTCTCCAGCCATCATAATATGGAATCCTTTGACATCAGTAGTAATCTTATGACGTGGGGCATTCTCAGTAATACCACATGAACCATTCATCCATAAAGAATCATCATCTCTTGTATGACGTACAAATACACCACTTCCCTGAATAGAGAATAGGGTACCTTGTTTCTTTAAAGTACGGATCGCATTTCTAATTGTATTTCTGCTTACTTGATACTGTTCAATTAACTGATCTTCTGTTGGTAGCTTATCAGTATATTCATTTTTTTCTATTTTGTGGATAATATCTTCCACAACTTCTTGATATTTAGACATTTTTTCATCACCGCCCACATATTAACATAACCTAACTTTTTGGTCTAGTATGAAAATAGTGATATAATGCATTTTGAGGTGAAAAGTATGAATTTTACACAAATTAAGATGATTATTTGTGATATGGACGGTACTTTGTTGGATAATCAGAAGAATTTACCTCCACATTTTAATCAAATATACAAGGAATTGTATGATAGAAATATCATTTTTGCGATTTCATCTGGAAGGCAGATGGGAGAAGTGAGAAAGTATTTTAAAGGAAATAAAACCATTTATCTTATGGCTGAAAATGGCGGCTATATACAACATAACGGAGATACGTTACTTGCAGACTATATGAACCAGGAAGATGTATATAAACTAGTTGACTATGTAAATACGCTTAAAGGCACGGCTCCTATGTTAAGTGGTAAGAAGGCCATGTATGCATTCAATAAAGATAAGGAACTTATAAGTAAGCATACAAGTCACTTTAATATTACTTATGTAGATACAATAGAAGATATTGATGATGATATATTTAAAATTACAGTCTGTGATCCTATGGATCCAGTGAAGAATTGTTTGGAAGGTCCTTTGTCTTGTATTAAAGGTTTTGAAGTGAAACCATCAGGAGACTGTTGGATTGATATTAATAAGAAGGGACAATCTAAAGCAGATAGTGTCGTCTTCTTACAAAAGACATTAAGTATATCAGAAGAAGAAACAATGGTATTTGGGGATTCTGATAATGATCTATCGATGTTCACACATGCTTATTATAGTTTTGCGATGAAGAATGCAGATCACTTTATACAAAGTAAAGCACGTTTTGTGACCCAAGAAGATAATGATCATGATGGGGTCGTGAAGACAATACAGAAGATGATTGAAAATGAAGATGGATTATTGATTAATATATAGAGGAGGAGATATAAAATGAAAAAGATTGGATTTATTGGTTTAGGTATCATGGGGTTACCTATGGCAGGTCATTTAATGGATGCAGGTTATGAAATGCATATTTATGCAAGACATCCAGAAAAAGTGACATCTTTAGTAGAGAAGGGGGCTACACTTCATTCTACTATTCATGATTGTGTGAAAGATGTAGATGCAGTCATGACTATTGTAGGTTTTCCACAGGATGTAGAAGAAGTTTATTTTAATGACAACAACATTCTTGATTCAGTAAAGGAAGGCACATATCTTATTGATATGACGACTACATCACCTACACTTGATCAAAGAATATATGAAGAAGGTAAAAAGAGAAATCTACACGTATTAGATGCACCAGTTACTGGTGGAGATACAGGTGCAAAGAATGCGACTCTTTCTATTCTTGTAGGAGGAGACAAAGAAGATTATGAAGCATGTCTTCCTTTATTTAAAGCTATGGGTACTAATATTAATTATCAGGGGCCTAGTGGTTCAGGGCAGCATGCAAAGATGGCCAATCAGATCATGATTGCAGGGGCATTGTCTGGTGTATGTGAAGCACTCACTTATGCTTCTAGTAAAGGATTAGATCTAGATGTTCTATTAAAGTCTGTTTCTACAGGTGCGGCAGGAAGTCATCAGTTAGATGCATTTGGTCCTAAAATCTTAAAAGATGATTATCAGCCAGGATTCTTTATGAAACACTTTATTAAAGATATGAAACTTGCTGATGAAGAAGCCAAAGAATCAGATATTACACTTAATGTATTAGAAACAGTATTAAAGAATTATCAGGAATTAGAAAAAGAAGGCTATGGTGACTTAGGTACTCAAGCCTTAATGAAGTATTATAAAAAGCCCTAAGAGAGGGCTTTAAGCAACTCAGTCTTAGAAGCAGGGGTAAATCCCTGGATCATCTCTTTTGATCCTCCACCTTTGCTTCTAAGGCTTTTTAATTGTGTTAATATATCTAATGCATTATTCGCAGAACCTATGACATAACGATAGCCTTTCTCATCATTTCCTACAAATACACCACCTGTATTATAAACATTGACTAGGTGATTAGTTACTTCTCTTTGATTTACAGGTAAACAGTCTTCTATAAATAAATACGCATGATCACATAATGAAAGCATATGTTCTTTCTCTAATTGTGCATATTTGACTTCTAGAGCTGTTTTTTCTTCATACATCTTATTGACTTGTTTTATAAGTGTTTGATTGTTGGAAGAGAAAAGATGATAAAGTGATTCAAGATGATCAAAATCATCCTTAAAACGATGATAAGCACGTTCACCAAATAAGAATATAAAACGTGTCCCTCGAGTTGTATGAATCACTTTGATGATCTTGAATACTCCTAATTCTCCCGTTCTTTTTACATGGGGTGCACAACATGCACATATATCATAATCTTTGATCTCTACAATACGTACTTTACCTTCAATCTCTTTCTTAGAACGATAAGAGATACTCTCTAAATTATCAGGATAGAAACAATGAATCTCTTTATTCTCATAGATTGCTTGATTCACTTTCTCTTCTATTAAATCAATATCCTTGATATCACCATCATATTCCACTTGTCCTTCTTCGCTATTTAGATGGAAACTCACATTATCATAACCATACATACTATGCACAATACCAGAAAGAAGATGTTCTCCTGTATGATTCTGCATAAATGAATAACGTCTCTTCCAGTCAATATGACCTTCTATTGTATCTCCTACATTGAAGTGATGCTTCTTAACATAATGGCTAATTACATCATTCTTGATTTGTACATCCTTGACAGGAATATCATTAATAGTCCCTAGATCACATTCCTGACCACCTTCCTCAGGAAAGAAAAGTGTCTGGTCAAGAATGATTTCATTCTTATTTACTTCTACTACTGTTGCCTTGAAATCTGTACTATAAGGCATTTCATCATATAATTTTATTGTTTTCATATATATCACCGTACATATTCTATCACAAACACTTGACCGAGAGGTACTACCGAGTGCTAAAGTGTTTTCATAATCTGTGAGTTATGAATTATAAACATTGATATGTGTTAGAATAAGACAGAAAAAGAAGGGAGAAATTATTGTGGATAAAAAGAAAACATCAGTCAATATGCTGGAGGGTTCAATATTTAAGAGTTTAGTTATCTTTATGATTCCAATTCTTATATCAAACATCTTCCAGCAATTCTATAACACAATGGATACAGCCATTGTAGGAAATACTTTAGGAATGACATCACTTTCTGCCATTGGTTCATGTGCAGCAGTCTATGACTTGTTAGTAGGTTTTGCGTTAGGTATTGGGAATGGGTTATCTATTGTCACTGCAAGAAGCTATGGTTCAGGAGATGAAGAACTATTAAAGAAATCAGTTGCAGCTAGTTTTGTGATTGGTATTATATCTTCTATTGTGATTACTATTATTGCCTCTATTGGAATCAAACCATTACTTATTGCAATCAATGTATCACCGGACTTATTGAATGAAGCTTATAGCTATATTATTGTGATTGTACAATTCTTAGTCGTTATGTTTGCTTATAATCTATGTGCAGGATTATTACGTGCTATAGGAAATAGTTTAATGCCTTTAGTGTTCTTAATCATATCATCCGTATTAAATATTGGTTTAGACTTATTCTTTATCACACAGCTTCATATGGGTGTAAGAGGAGCAGCAGTTGCGACAGTCATTGCCCAGGGTGTATCAGTCGTATTATGTTTGATTTATATCTTTAAGAATGTCCCATTACTCGTACCAGAAAAGAGACATTTTAAATTTGATGCAGCTCTTTATAAAGAACTATTAGGTCAGGGATACTCTATGGCTGTTATGAGTGCAATCGTTAATGCGGGTTCAGTTATCTTGCAGTCAGGTATCAATGGTTTAGGAAGCAAACAGATTATTGCAGGTCATACTGCTGCAAGAAAGCTTTATATGTTCTTCAATATGCCATTTACTGCCATGGCTCAAGCAGCCAGTACATTTGTATCTCAAAACAAAGGCGCAGAAAATGTATCACGTATTCGCAAAGGTATGAAACAGATGTATATCTATGATGTTGTTGTAGCCACAATAGCAACCGTTATTCTATTATTAAGTGCCCCTACACTTGTAACATGGATATCAGGTACAACAGACAAGACAGTCTTATATAATGGTTCACTTTATTTACGTATTGTAGCCCCTAACTATGCAGTATTAGGTGTATTAATGCAGACAAGATTTGCCTTGCAAGGTATTGGGCAGAAGATGTTACCACTTGTATCTAGTGTTATTGAATTAGTCGGTAAGATCATCTTCGTATTCGCACTTATTCCAGTCTTTAAATATATGGCTGTCATCTTCTGTGAACCAGTCATCTGGGTCGTTATGACAATCTATCTATTAATTGTATTCTGGAGAGATCCATTCATTAAAGAGGCCTAAGCCTCTTTTCTTTTAATACCTATTTAGAAATATTTCTAAATAGGTATTGTATTTCTTGGCATTTATTGTATAATCTATTTAGAAAGTTATCTAAATAGGTGGTGAACATATGTTTGAGAAAACATTTAAAGCACTCAGTGCACCAGTAAGAAGAGATATTCTTAACTTATTAAAGAAAGGAAGGATGTCTGCAGGAGATATTGCTGCACAATTTGATATGACACAGGCCACTGTCTCATATCACTTATCGATATTAAAATCTGCAGACTTAGTAAGAGAAGAAAAAGATAAGAATTATATTTATTATGAAATTAATGCGACTGTGTTTGAAGAAATGTTGTTGTATTTTAAGTCTTTCTTAGGAGGAAAAGATGATGTTGAAGAATAAATGGTTTAAGTTTAGTTTGGTATTGTTTCTGTTGCCACTTGTATGTATATTAGTCACTTATAATAAGTTACCTGCACAAGTCGCAACACACTTTGATTTCCATGGGACACCTGATGGTTATATGAATAAGTTCTTAGGTTTATATGGTGTGTGGGCATTTATGTTATTGCTTCATATATTCTGTGCTTTTATGACATTTAAGGATCCTAAGAAGAGTAATATACCAGAAGTAGGATTAAGAATTGTATTAATGATCTGTCCATTAATATGCTTGATGGTGACTCTACTTATTATTACATATAGTTTAGGTTATCGTTTTGATATAACATTTATTATGAATATAGTAATAGGGCTCATCTTTATTATTTTAGGTAATTATTTACCTAAAATAAAAAGAAACTATACTATAGGTATACGTACTTCATGGACATTAAATAGTGATGAGAACTGGTCACGTACACATAGATTTTCTGGTTATGTGTTTGTATTGAGTGGAATGTTGTATATTATCTTTAGTATGTTAGGTTATATGTTTATTGGTTTAGGTATTATACTTATATCTAGTTTACTATGTTTTGGATATAGCTATAGTTTATACAAGAAGGGGATTTAGTGGTGATCAGGTATGAGAATCAAAACTCATACCTTCTTTTTTTATCATTTTTCATTTAGGTTTATAAAAACCTATTGACACATTAGTGGTAAAGAGTAGAATTGTAAGTGTAGAAAATATAAGGTTTATAAAAACCTGAGGAGGAAAAATATGGTAAGCAAAATAGAATTAATTTATCGTGCAAAAACAAAAAGTATTAATCCTAATATAGTACGTTATTACATGAAACTTCAAAGCTACCTTATTTATATCCAAAGACAGGGAAAAATTAAACGTATTCAGTTTGATTTTGAAGATTATAAAGTGTTTGAAGAAAAAATGAAAGAAGCGATTGAATCTTGTCAATCTGATACTACTAAAGAAGTACTTGTTAGTATATTAAATATTAATTTTACCTATACAGGAAATGGAGTTAACGACATTTATAAACAGTTGTTGGAATGTAATAATAAAGAACTTCGTGATGCGTTCAAAATAGAATCTTTAATGGGACCTGTTTTAGCGTGTTCTCACTCTATAACAGAGGATTGTCTTTCTGAGTTGGTAATAAAGCTTCATGAGGGAAGAAGTAATAAGAAAATCATTGATTTATGTTCTGGAAAAGGTCGATTTTTGGCAATGACAGCAAATTCATACAAGAATAGTGAACTGTTTGGAGTTGAAATAGACGTACCAGATGTGATTGAGTCCAAAATGATATTAGATATGATGTCTGTAAAATATTCTATTCTTTCTGGAAATTTATTCTATATTTCATGTACTCAGGATTATGATTTGGTTTTTTTGGATTTCCCTTGGCACGTGGGTACTCATCAAAATATTTGTGAGGATAAAGATGGTATTTTTATTTTTGATAATAAAAAAATAAATACAAATTGGGCATTTGCAGGAAAAGCGATAAATTCGATGAATGAAAACGGACGTGCCTATGTTTTGATGCCAACAGGCGCATTAAACAGTACATTGGACGAAAAGATACGTAAACAGGTTATTGATAAAGGATTATTAGAAATGTCAATATCTTTACCAGCGGGTACACGTTTCTCTGCCAATGTTGATTATTCACTTCTAGTATTTTCTAAAGGTAATGAAAATGTAAAAATGGTGGATGCGACTAGTTTTTGTACAAAGGGTTCAAAAAAGAAACTTGAGGTGAATGATATTATTCAAGCTATTAATAATAATTCTAGTGAGTATGTGAAGATTATTGATAATAGTACAATTACTGAAAATTCCTATAAACTAAATAGTCAGCCATATTTTATGGAAAAGATTATTGTACCACATGCAAAACAGCTTCAAACAGTGGCGAAAACATTTAGAGGTATTCAATACAGTTCTAAACAATATACTGATTTAGGTCCTGGTGAAGGAAAGTATAGTGTTGTAAAAATCAGTGATATAAATGATGATTTTCTTGATTGTTCAGGATTGTCTACTGTTGATATGCCAGAAGATAAAGTACAAAAGTACTTATTAAAGGTCAATGATATCCTTATTGTTTCTAAAGGGTATAGTTTAAAGCTCGCATATGTAAAAGATTTATGTGGAAAGCAAGTAATACCAACAGGAAATTTAAATGTTATCAGAGTAAAGAATAGTGATGTTCTTCCGTTGTATTTATATATCTTTTTAGTGAGTAGCAAAGGTAAAGCTTTATTGGAACAAAATTTAGCAGGTGCATCAATCAAGTCATTATCTAAAAGGGCATTGGAGGAAATGGATATACCAGCCATTGATTTAGATACTCAAGAAGTGATTAAGAATAGATACCTTATACTTCAGGATAAGATAGAAAAACTAAAGAATGATTTAAAAGATTTAGAAGAGAAACAAAGTAGCATTTTTGAAAGTGAGGTGGAATCTTAATATGGTCTTATCAACTACAGAACTCGATAGAGTTATAACTTATGTATATGCAAAGTTATCAACGGAGTTAACGATTGCGAATAGAAATAATGAGTTAGAAGAGTATTTAAGCAAGATTGGATGCAAAGATTGCATGGCAAATCATAATACTTATTATTTGGCTCACAGTGCTAAAATATTAGTGATTGGAGATATTAGCATTGATTATAGAAGTATAAAGAAAATAGCTAAGAGGTGTAGAATTAAGCCAGATAGAATTGAGGTTATCAATGACTATAAGAAGTTGACTAATCTGAATTTTGAGAAGTATAGAAATAATATGAATTATTCAGATATCATAGTTGGGCCTACACCACATAAAGCAAAAGGAATTGGTGGTTATTCGAGTGCTATATCAATGATGGAACATAATCCTGAGGAATATCCAAAATTGGTGAAAGCAGAAACAGCTACAGGAAAATTAAAATTAACAGTAACATCATTCGAAGCAGCATTAAGACAAACACAGCAATATCTAGATAATGTCAATTAAATATGATACCTTTTATATAAGTTATCATGGATAAGGGAAAAATATTTCATTTTATTTTTTAAACACCTAAATTATGTTGTTCTCAAGCGACAATATAGTGCATAAAAAGTAAAACTAGTGTATAGTAATGGATGGGTAGGGGAATAGCTCATACCAAAATCCGATTTCCTTACCATGATCACCGAAGGTGATCTTTTTTTATAAGTTGAAATGAAATGTATACACGATTCATTATCTAACATGTATAATATTTATAAACGTAGTTAATGATGCAGTAATGTATTTAAGGAGATAAAACAATGACAAGCAATGATTTAATCAGAAATGTTGGAAAGAATTCTAATGATACAGCAGCTCTTGTATGGTCTGTTGCAGATGACCTTGTAGGAGCATATAAGCCACATGAATATGGTTTAGTTATTCTGCCTATGACAGTCATCAAACGATTCCATGACTGTTTACTTCCAACACATCAAGCAGTACGTGATGAATATAAGAAAGTAGAAAAGTTAGCTGTAAAGGATGGTTTCTTACGTAAAGCATCAGGGTATCAGTTCTATAATATAAGCCCATTTACATTTAAGACACTTATAGCTGATCCTGATAATATTGTGGATAACTTTAAAGCATACTTAAATGGATTTTCTGATAATGTACAGGATATCTTAGCTCGTATGGATTTTGACTCACAGATTAAACATATGGAAGAATCAGGGCTTCTCTATCAGGTAATCATGGATTTTTGTACAGAGAAGGGAGACTTCTCTCCAGATAAGATTAGTGCGGTTGATATGGGGTATGTATTTGAAAATCTTGTACGTAGATTTTCTGAATCATACAACGAAGAAGCAGGAGCACACTTTACAAGTCGTGATATTATTTACTTAATGAGTGATCTATTAGTAGCTGGAGATGAATCAGCTTTTACAGGTGATGGTATTTCTAAGACTGTTTATGATATGACAATGGGAACATCTCAGATGCTTACTTGTATGGAAGAAAGATTAAAACAGTTAGATGCAGATGCAGACGTTACTGTATTTGGTCAGGAATTTAATCCTTTTACATATGGTATTGCGAAAGCAGATATGCTTATTCGTGGTGGAGATCCAAATAATATGCAGTTTGGTGATACTTTATCTAATGATAAGTTCAGTGGATATAAGTTTGATTATATTATTTCTAATCCGCCATTTGGAATTCCTTGGAAGCGTGAAGAAAAGGAAGTTAGAGAAGAATTTAAAAAGGGTACTGCAGGTAGATTTGCACCGGGACTGCCAGCAAAAGGTGATGGTCAGCTTTTATTTATGTTGAATGGTCTTGCAAAACTTAAGGATGATGGGCAGATGGCTATTATCCAAAATGGATCGTCTTTGTTTAGTGGTGATGCTGGTTCTGGACCTTCTGAAATTCGTAGATATTTAATTGAAAATGATTGGCTAGATGCGATTGTACAGTTACCTAATGACGCATTCTATAACACAAATATTGCGACTTATATTTGGATTGTAACTAAAGATAAACCTGTAACTCATCGTGGGAAAGTGCAGTTGATTGATGCTTCAGCGTGTTACTCAAACAGACGTAAGAATGTTGGTTCCAAGAGAGTAGATATTACTAAAGCTTGCCGTGATTTGATTATTACAACATATGGTGATTATGTAAATGGTACATATAAAGATGTAGATGAAAATGGTAATTCAATTACTGTAAAGAGCAAAGTAATGGACTCTGTAGAGTTTGGCTACAATAAGATTACGGTAGAAACACCACAGTTTGATGAAGATGGCAAAGTTGTTATGAAAAGAAATAAGCCTGTTGCAGATGCATCAAAACGTGATACAGAGAATGTACCACTCTCTGAAGATATTGATGCTTACTTTAAACGTGAAGTTATTCCATATAATCCACTTGCGTGGATTGATAAGAAAAAAACGAAAGTAGGATATGAGATTCTATTCACCAGAACATTCTATGAATATAAGCAGATTGAGCCGTCAGATGTAATTGCAGCACGTATTGAAGAGCATGAGAAAAGTTTGATGGCGAAATTGCATGATTTGTTCGGGGGTGAATGATTATGGCAATGATGAAAAATACAGGTATGTTATGGATTGGTCAAATTCCGGTTGATTGGGAACTTGGAAAAGTTAAATACGCATTTAATAGAAAAAAGGAAAAATCAATAGAGAAAGACCCAATTGTGTTGTCGCTTGCACGTGCAGGTGTGAAGATTCGTGACATTTCGACTAATGAAGGACAGTTGGCAGCAAGCTATGAAGGATATAATCCTGTCGAGCCAAATGATTTGCTTCTTAACCCTATGGATTTAGTAAGTGGAGCAAATTGTAGTATTTCAAAAGTATCAGGTGTAATTAGTCCAGCTTATGTTAATTTGAGGGCAAAGACTGGGTTTGAGCCACGATATTATGATTATTATTTTAAAACACAATATTGGAATATGGGATTTTTTGTACATGGGAAAGGTGTTTCGTTTGAAAACAGATGGACACTTAACGATGCTACTTTAAAAGATTATTATATTCCAATGCCATTATTATATGAGCAGCAAGCTATTGTCGATTATTTGGACGAAGCTTGTTCCAAAATTGATGAAATCATTACAGAAGCAAAGGCAAGTATTGATGAATATAAGAAATTGAAACAGTCTGTAATTTTTGAAGCAGTGACAAAAGGTCTTGATAAGAATGTTGAGATGAAAGATTCTGGCGTTGAGTGGATGGGCGTTATCCCTAAGCATTGGAGTACACCTAAGCTTAAATATTTCACAAATATTTCTAGTGGTGGAACTCCTGACAGAAACCATTATGAATATTGGAACGGCAATGTAAATTGGATTAAAACGGGTGAACTACAAAACAATGAATTATATGATTCTGAAGAAAAAATATCAGAGTTAGGGGTTGCAAATTCTTCTGCTAAATTATTTAAAGAAAATACAATTCTTATTGCCATGTATGGTCAGGGGAAGACCAGGGGAATGACTGCTTTGTTAAAAGTTCCATGCACTACTAATCAAGCATGTGCAGGTATAGTAATGAAAAGTAATTCACCATATGAAATTTATTATTTGTGGTTAACATTACAAGCTTCTTATAGGGCACTTAGGGAAAAGGCTGTTGGCACGGGTCAACCTAATTTAAGTATTGGGCTGTTGAAAGATTTTTATATTCCATTACCTACTTTGCAAGAACAGAAAGAAGTTATAAATTTTTTAAAAAAAGTAATGCCGAAATACGATTCCATCATTGCTGAAAAAGAATCTCTTATCAATGATCTTGAAGCATATAAGAAATCACTGATTTATGAAGTGGTAACAGGAAAAAGAAGGGTGGTATAACCTATGGAAGAAACTGAAAAACAATTTGAATCCAATATCGAAGCTTTTCTAATCTCATCTGAAGGTGGATATGAAAAAGCAACAGATGCTGGATATACTTCATCCTGTGATATGGCATTAGACATCAATACATTAGTTGGGTTTATAAAAGAAACACAACCAACTATGTGGCAACGTTTTGAGAAACAATGTAATTCTGATCCATATAAGAAGTTCTATAAATGTTTTGAAGATGCTGTACAGATGGATGGTTTACTCTCTGTTATGAGACATGGTTTTAGACATCGCGGAATGAAATTTAAAGTTTGTTACTTTAAGCCTGAATCTACATTAAATGATGTTGCTGTAAAAAGATATAAACAGAATATCTGTCAGTGTATTAGACAATGGCATTATTCAACAAAAAACAATAATTCAGTTGATATGATGCTTGCAATTAATGGTATTCCAGTTATTGCGATAGAATTAAAGAATCAGCTGACAGGTCAGACCGTAGATAATGCTAAATTACAGTGGCAGTATGACCGTGATTCAAAAGAACCAGCCTTCTGGTTAAATCATCGTATTCTTGCTTATTTTGCTGTAGATTTATATGAAGCATGGATGACTACAGAATTAAAAGGTGCTAGTACTTATTTCTTACCATTTAACCAAGGCTCTAATGGTGCTGGAAATGATGGTGGTGCAGGTAACCCTCAAGCAACTGGGGATGATTATGTAACATCTTATATCTGGAAGAATGTATTACAGAAAGACAGCTTATTAGATATTATCCAGAAGTTTATTAGTTTTGAAGTGAAGACTGAAGAGAAAAATGGAAAGAAAGTTAAAAAGAAACGTTTAATCTTCCCAAGATATCATCAGTTAGATGTTGTGCGTAAACTTATTGCTGATGTGCGTGAGAATGGTTCTGGAAAGAATTATCTTATTCAGCATTCTGCAGGTTCTGGAAAATCTAATTCAATTGCATGGACTGCATATCGTTTAGCATCTTTGCATAATGCTGAGAATGAACCTATCTTTACATCTGTTGTGATTGTGACAGATAGACGTAATCTAGATGCACAATTACAAGAAACAATCACAGGATTTGATCATACACTTGGTAGTGTATGTACAATTGATGAAAAGAAATCTTCTAAGGACTTAAGAGATGCATTAAATGACGGAAAGAGAATTATTGTAACAACACTGCAGAAATTCCCTGTTATTTATGAGGAAGTAGATGATACTACAGACAAGAGATTTGCGATTATTGTAGATGAAGCACATTCTTCACAAACTGGATCTTCTGCAATGAAACTAAAAGCTGCACTTGCAGATGTTTCAGATGCTTTAAAGGAATATGCTGAAATTGAAGGTAAAGCAGAAGATGAACTCTTAGATGATAATGATCGTTTAGTGCGTGAAATGATTGCTCAAGGAAGACACAAGAATCTTTCATTCTTTGCGTTTACAGCAACACCAAAAAGCCAAACATTAGAAATGTTTGGTACTGAATGGAAAGATGGTTCCTATCATCCATTCCATATATATTCTATGCGTCAGGCAATAGAAGAAGGATTTATTTTAGATGTTCTTCAGAACTATACTACATATAAGACTTGTTATCAGATTGCTAAGAATACAGAAGAGAATCCTGAAGTTCCACAATCAAAAGCCATTAAAACTATTAAAAAATATGAGGAATTACATCCATATAATATCCAACAGAAATCAGCAATTATTGTTGAAACATTCCGTAATATAACAAAACATAAAATCAAAGGAAGAGGAAAGATGATGGTTGTTACATCATCAAGACTTGCTGCTGTGCGTTATTATCATGAAATTAAGAGATACTTAGAAACTAATGGATATCATGATGTTGAAATCCTTGCTGCATTCTCTGGTTCTATTAAAGACCCTGAGAATCATGATGATATTGAATGGACAGAAAGTAAACTTAATGGTGTCAATGAATCTCAGACCAAACAGGTATTCCATAATGTAGGTAATATTTTGATTGTTGCTGAAAAGTATCAAACTGGTTTTGATGAACCATTACTTCATACTATGATTGTAGATAAGAAGTTACGTGGTGTAAAAGCAGTACAGACTCTATCAAGACTTAACCGTACACATCCTGATAAGCATGATACATTTATTATTGACTTTGTGAATAAAAAGGAAGATATCTTAAAAGCATTCCAACCATTCTATCAGGAAACATCATTAGAAGAAGAGATTAATACTGATTTGATCTATAAGACTCAAAGAATGTTACGTGAGTTTAAAATCTATGATGATACTGATATCGATAAAGTAAGTAAGATTTACTTTGATGAGGATAAACGTAAAGCTAACAAGATTCAAGCTGCTATTACAAATGCACTGTTACCAATTCAAAAGAAATACAATGAATTAAACCAGGAACAGCGTTATCAGTTCCGTAAGCTTTGTAGGGCATTTGTTAAGTGGTATGGATATATCACTCAGATAACACGTATGTTTGATAAAGAGATGCATAATGAATATATCTTTTGTTCATATCTTGCAAAAATCATTCCAGCTGACCCAGAAGTGCCTTTCTATTTAGGTGATAGAGTTAAACTAGAATATTATAACCTTGAAAAAACTTTTGAAGGATCTATTGATTTAGTTAAGGATGAAAAGGGTGTTTATCAGACAACTAAACTAAAGAAACCAGTGAAAATGGAAGAAACACTGAGTCCTTTAGAACAAGTAATTAAGAAAATAAACGAGCAATATGCTGGTGAATTTACAGATGCTGATAGAGTTGTGATTACTACATTACATGATAAGTTAGTAAAGAACAAGAAACTATTAAAGGCGGCAAAAACTTCAGGGCGTCAAATGTTTATGAAGAATATTTTCCCTCAGTTATTTAGTGATGCTGCGCAAGATGCGTATACTGAAAGTACAGAAACTTATACACAGTTGTTTGAGGATGCTGGAAAATATCGCTCTATTATGACTGCATTAGCTCAGGTATTGTTTGATGAATTAAGTTCACCTAAACAATAGTGAATCATTAAGGTTGGTGAAGAAATCATGCCAAGACAAAAGAAAGATGCTAAGATACTAAATATTAAATTAGCAATATCTGTTAATGATAAGCTAGAACGTTTTTGTGAAGAATCAGGGCAATCTAAAACTGTGGCAGTAGAACGTTTTCTAGATAAGTGCCTTGATGAGTATTTTGAAAGACCTGAAGAAGTGCGTAAACCAAATTAGATTTACCTTTGAAATTTTGAGATAAAAAAAATAAAGGGTGCCCCCCGCCATACAGGCAAAGGCCACCCTTTATGTCTATATTATAATCATCATTCACGTTAATTGCAATAAGATGTATCTTTCCAGTACAGCTCACAACTGTACTGTTTTTTATTGTGGTAATTATAGTACTTATACATTTAATCTGTATCCTTACTCCATATCTATCCACTTTTTGATTTCTTGAAATACATATTTCAATCAGTATAATAAATATTGAAAAGGGGGTAAACAATATGAAACTATCCGAATTTCATGCATTTAAACGCAAACTTAACGAATTATATCTCAATGTAAAAGACAGTAGTATGTACAAACAACTCTTTAATAACATTAAGGCGTTAGACTGCTTCGAAACCTACTGTTTAGGAATAAGTTATCAAATCGTTTCTCATAGTACTCTTTCAAGAGAGCATCAAATTAAACTATTAGATGAATTTTATGAAGAAGCACACATACCCTTTGATCCAGAAGAAGTATATACTATGATGGATAACGGACCTTATACTATAGAGGAAAACCCTGTATGGTATGGTATAGATGCTATGACATCTAATCGTTCTGGTTCTGTTAATTTTTGTCTCTATTATTCACTTATGACAGGTATGATATCTGAACAAGATGGAATTAATTACTACAATGAGTTAACTAAACTCCTAAGTAGTTTCCTACATTCATTTGGCCACCATACAGATGTATATGTCGATGAGTACATCAAAGAAACAGAACATTATACAACTACAATGGCTGCCCAATTCGTTGAGAAGTGTCAAAAAGAATATGTGCAGGCATCAAAAAAAGTAAATTAAATGCAAAAAAAAGACTCGAATGGGGGAATATTCAAGTCTTTTTTTCTGCTTTTCTTTTCGTCTCTTATTATAGCACAAACTGTAATCGCTATCAATAATTATTTTACATATCCCCAATCACACTATATAATGATACAGTATTGATATGGAGGAATTACACAATGTTGGAAAATAAGAAGAATGTATTATTTGATATGGATGGCTTGCTTATAGACAGTGAAGCTTTAGGAATCAAGATGTGGAAAAAGGTATTTGAAAAACACAATGAACCATTTAACCCTGATGCTGCTTATAAGAGTATTGGTTCAAATGGCCTGGCATCACAAGAAATACTAGAAAAACTTACAGGTAATAGATACTACTTTACTCGTTTCAGAGATGATAAGATTGCTGAGACAAGAAAGTACTTAGAAACAAACCCTATGCCAGTAAAAAAAGGTGCGCATGAATTATTAACATATCTAAAAGATAATGGTTATACATTGGTCCTTACTAGTTCTACTTTTGAACCAGATGTACTATTCTCATTAAAATCTGCAGGTTTAGACAAGTACTTTGATAAGTTTGTATGTGGTGATCATGTTACTCGTGCTAAACCAAATCCTGAAATTTTCAATAAAGCTATTGAAATCTATGGATTAAACAAGGAAGAAACATTCATCCTAGAAGATTCTAGAAATGGTATTATGGCGGCAGATGCTGCAGGTATAGATGTTATTGGAGTACCTGATTTAGTAGATATTAGTGATATGGCACAACCTCACCTACTTTGTATCAAAGAAAATCTTCTGAAAGTACTAGATTTAATAAAATAATTGAAGAATACAAACCTCTTATCACTTCTAACATGTTACAATAGAGAAGGAAGGAGGTTTTTTTATGGATTATAATGGTTTAAGTATTGTATCACCACAACATTATCCTGATGGTAAAGAATGGAATAATCTCTTTAATCTTTGGCTTCAAGATTATGATATCAATACAAATATTACAGAACGTTTTCATTATTTGATATCTCATTCAGATTATCTTGTAATGGTTCAAAGACCATTAAACAATGATAATTCCGATTATGAAATCATTTCTGTATCTAATGAAGATCAACAATCCTATTTACCTGCTTTCACAAATATAAAGGAAATAACAGACTATATAGACCTTCCAGAACCACAAGAAGGTTACCAGGTAGATGTAATGGTAGCTTCTTATAAACGCCTTTTAGAAGAGATATATATGCGTACAGAAGGGCTAAATGGTTTAGTGATTAATCCTTTCTCACAAAAGCTTATTGCGGATGAAAAACTATTAAATAGTATAGGACACAATACAACAACAGGTATTAATCATCAAGAAGATTTACCAAGTCTTGTGCCAGCTAATTTAAAGTTTAGAAAGAATATGAAGATCTATCATTCTAATGGTAAAGATCCTCATGTAAAAGAGTTATTAAAAGAAAGTGTAGAAGACCTTATGGAGGATGGGGTCTTTGCCTGTCCAGTACTTGTAAATAAGAAAGACTTATATACAAATAAGACAGGAGAACTTGCTTTGCACACAGGTGCTGATATTTATATCAAACCACTTATGTGTTCTCATGCTGATCCTAATAAACTCTATATTAGTTTATTTACAGGATTAAATGATATTAAAAGAATGAATCTTGATCATGATGAACCAGACATGGAAATGATTATTACATGTCATTCATTTGATTCATACAAAGATATACTCTTTTCTAGTAATGCATTTTGTGGTATTCTCATTAATCCTTTTACAGATCATCTAGGGTTTTCTAAAGACATGTTAGATGAAATGTTTTATAATAAAGAAACTATCAACTAAGGAGGAAAACAAGTTGAATTACAAACCTTTAAAAGATGCTCAAGCATTTACTACATCAAGATGGACAGACTCCCTTGATGCATGGAAAAAAGCTCAGGATGACAAAGAAGTAGCCTACAAAGCATTCCTTAAGAACCTAACAGAATCACATTATTATGGTTATATGAATCTACCAGAAAGTGGTGAAAATTTAGAATATGATCATTCATTTTTTACTATCTCACCACAGGATGGAAGTAAGAATTTTATTTCTGTTTATACTTCATTAAAAGAATTAAAAAGCAGTCTTGCAAAACCTGAAACATCAATGCCAGGAAGAAAAGTAGAAGCAGTAGAAGTCAACTATGCTTTCCTAGCAAAAGAACTTACACTTGCTGATGGTAATCAAATTGATGGTATTGTGATTAACCCATTTAGTGATGACTATATTCTTACAAGAGAAGAATTAGTACAGATTTCTAAACGTTTATGTAATGGTTTAGACCATACAGAAGATTTAGGTAACATTACTCCTGCAAATATCTTTATTAAAGAAATTTGGAGGATTTTCCAGAATACTGAAGATGATGATAAGAAAGCAGAAATCTTTAGTCATATGGCTGAAGCATTTGATGATGCTTTATTCGCATTACCTATTATGGTAAGAAAAGAAGATTTAGTAGTAGAAGATGGTAATACATACGTTGCTAGATCGGATGCAGATTTTGCGATTAGAATGTTATCAAGTGAAGATAATGGTGATCAGGCTAATATTGTTCCAATCTTTACATCACAGGAAGATATTGAAACATTAGATGGCTGGAATGCTGAAGATGAAGAAAGAAAATCTATGCTACTAACTGCTGATCTTGTTACTCATCTAGGAGGACTTAATAATGGTGAAGCATTTGATGCACTCGTTATTAATCCATTCACAGATAATATTGTACTTACAAAAGAAATCCTAACTACAATGGGATTAATAGAAGGGGAGGAGTAAAAGAATGAGTAAACCATTATTAAACACAACACCAGTAGAAACAACTGATAAAGATTGGAAAGAAAGCTGTGGTAAATATGGAGAAGCTTCTTTTACTGCCACTAAACTAGAAGATGATTTAATGCATACATTAAAGGCTTCTACATTCCTTACATATATTTCTGTAGACGATGATGATGAAGATTCATTCTTCTTACAGACAATATGTGATGATGACGGAGATGAATGGTATGCGATTTATACTACTGTAGAAAATGCACAGAACTCTTCTATTTTAGAAGATTCTGATTTCCCAGATCGTCATAATGTATTAGTAGAAGTAGACTATGAATTCTTATTAAATGAATTGTTTAATACAGGTGATGATGAAATCTATGGTATGGTTATTGATCCAGAAACAGATGCATTTACTCTAGGTAGAGATACATTAAGTAATATGGGTGTTGAAGAAAACAATGGTGTAGACCATCATGAAACAATTGGTCATAGAGTACCAGGTAATATGGAGTTTTCTTGGTTATATGATGAATATATGGAAGCACAAGGTGAAGAAGAAAAAGATAAATTCCAATCACTTATGGAAGATGTAGTTGAACGCTCATGTTTTGCATTAATGACGATTGTGAATAAATCAGATTTAGTTACTTTACCAGATGGTACATATGAATTAAAAAAGGATGCATCTATGATTATTCCTTCATTATCTGCAGAAGATGATGAAGGTAATGAATTAAGCTATTTCCCACTCTTTACATCTAATGAACAGATTGATAAATGGGGAATCAAAGATAATGTTGAATTAAAGGAAGGACAGGTATTAATCAGCGAATGTCGTCCATTTGATCAGCATATTGCTACATTCTTCGGTGCTGGAGAATATGACGCTTTATTAATCAACCCATTTGATCAGGCATTTGTTATCAACAAGGAATTCATCAAGGCTATAAGCGGTCATCAGGAAGAAGACGAAACACCTGCTGCATAAACTAAATACAGGGGAGATACAACATGAAAAAACTATGGAACGAATTCAAAGAATTCGCATTTAAAGGCAATGTCATTGACATGGCTGTCGGTGTAATTTTAGGTACTGCTATTACTGCTGTTGTCACATCTCTTGTACAGGACATTATTATGCCTGTATTATCTGCAATCATTAAGATTCCATCTGATATTTCAGAATTAACTCTTAAGATTAATAATATTAATATCAAGTATGGATCATTCCTTTCTAACCTCATTAACTTCTTATTAATGGCTTTCTGTATCTTTATCTGTATTAAAGCGATTAATAAGGTCGTGAGTTTCCGTAAGAAGGAAGAAGAAAAAGCAGCACCTGCACCAAAGCCAGAAGACATTGTATTATTAGAAGAAATCAGAGATCTTTTAAAAGAAAAAAATAAGCACCTAAGTGCTTATAATGTAGGATCTTCTAGATCATCATTAAGATAAGTTGTTCTTTTAGACTTATCTTTTTTTATTTGGTCTGTACTAAAAGTGACGGTTTCTTTTGTTTGAGTAGGTGCTGTATTTACAAGATTGACACCTAATGACCATTCTTCTAGTTCTTCCTCTAGAGTATCTGCATCCTTTGCTTTTACTTTAATAGCCATACACTTCACCTCTTTCGAATTAATTATATACATAATGAACTCTTTTTAAAAGCGAATAATAATGTTAAAATATGGGAAAGGAGTGAACTCATTATGATAATAGACTTAAACCAAATCCTATCTACTTTTAATATAGATTACGAAATCGCAAAAGGAAATAATAAACTTGGTGGAGCCTCTTTACCTAAACAGTTTAATCAAGGAGGAGAAATTCAAGGTAATTTTCTCTCACGCGAATTCTCATTAATTTATGATCCTGATAAAATTAAGCCTGAATGGGATAAGGTAGGACATAAGAAATATGGAATGTTATTTGAAGAAGAAAGTCTAGGTGTAATCTATCAGAAAACAGGCTTTACATCTCAATCAGGTTACTTTGTATTAAAGTATGACGGTGTTAAATATAAGATGTATAGAGTTGGATTAGAAACAGGTTACGTATATCCTATCTATGAAGGTTCTAAACTAGTAGCCTGTATTGTGGCAGACAAATCCATCTTCAATGACTTAAACCTCTATCATATTTATGCATTAAACAAGTCATATAGTTATATTTCATCTATATTTGGCTTATATCTAGATGCCTGTATCCAGTTAAAGTATGGTCCCCTAATAACTTCTCCAAACTATATTGCTGGAAAGAGCCTAAGAAAGAAATATGATCCTGCTTTTATTGAAAAAATAAAGGATATGGAAAACAAAGCGTAACAAAAATATTGTTGTTATAGAAAAAGTATGCTAATATGACTGTGGGAGTCGTATTACGATTAGAATAGCTCTTGGAAAGGTCTGAAATAGGGAGTCAGATCTTTTTTTTTGCTTTTGTTCATACTTAGTTCATATACTAAGATTATATTAATAACTGTAAAGAGGGCCACTCCCTAATAATAAAAGCGTCCTGTTTACGATTCATAAATAAAACTCCCTTCTAATTGTATTAAATTGTTTTTTTAGAACCACTGGCTCTCCTCCAGTGGTTTTTACTTGTATTAAAATAGAAGAAGACTATACTATACTTAGATGCCGACTTAGCTCAGTAGGTAGAGCAACGCACTCGTAACGCGTAGGTCACAGGTTCGATTCCTGCAGTCGGCACCATTTACTTTATACAAGTTATATATTTTGTCTATTGTAGATGAGTAGTAGGTATTTTACATATATATGAAATCGATAAGTGAGGTTACTTTAGGGATACGGACTGCTGCCGCAAAATGATGGAGACATCATTTGCTAATTTGAACAGTCTATGTTGTTAAGGCATAGACTAATGTAGTTGCATCGCCCATTAGAACTAAAGCCCAAACGGAACATAAGACATAGGACCATATATCCGATTGGGTATATGTTTTTTGTTTGAAAGCTAACTATTGCATAATTATCAGATGGAACAATTGTTTCTTATAGAAAAGTATCCTCATCTGATGTAACTCCAACTGTAGATATCAATATTAAAAAGAGTAAAGAATCAGGTGGAGTCAAACAACAAAAAATAAATTTTGTAAAGGAACAAAAATGACTAAAATACAAGATTATAGATTCCTCAATTGTAAAGTAGATACATGTGAGTAATAACGTTTGATTTGTAACGACAAAAACGTTACAATATAAGAAACAAGGAGGTGTGATTATGGGTAAATCAGCAACATTAAATTTAAGAGTAAACCCAGCCGTCAAAGAGAGGGCAGAAAAAGTATTGTCTCAGTTAGGTGTTCCTATGTCAACAGCGATTGATATGTATTTGAATCAAATTTCTCTTACAGGTGGAATTCCATTTTCTGTTTCTTTACCAAAAGCACCAGTATCGATTCATGCAGATGGCATGACAACAGAAGAAATCCATCAGAAATTGGAAAAAGGTTACAATGATATAGCTGCAGGAAGAGTGCAAAATGCAACGGAAGCGTTCGCAAAATTTAGAGAGAATCATTGATATGAAACACTATACAGTTGAGATTACAAATGAAGCATTGGCTGATATGGAGCAGTTATATAATCATATTGCTTATGTTCTTCAGGCACCGGAAAATGCGATGGATCAATATAACCGGATTGCAGACGCTATTTTGACATTGGATACTATGGCTGAGAGAATCTGTATTATGGAATCAGAGCCGGAAAGAAGCAAAGAGATGAGAAGATTGTTGGTAGACAATTACTTTGTCTTTTTTTGTAATCCAGGGAGATAATGTGATTGTAACAGATGTATTGTATAGTGCATCAGATATTGAAAGCCGATTAAAAGGTTAGATGATAAAATACTATCTATTCGTTACAGCCCTTTCTCTTGCATAAAAGAAGAATATAACATATAATAAAAACGCAATAATATTCGTCTAGTCGCGGAAATATATTGCGTTTAGACCAGGTGGCAGTGCACTTGGTTTTTTATTCGTCTTAATTGACAACGCTTACACTATAGAGTAAACTATATATAGAAAGAAGTGATCCTGGCGGTATGATCTTATTATGTATTGTATATATATAATAAGTATGATAACCAGGATCATTTTTATTTAGGAGGATTTTTTATGAAGATTATGGTACGTGCTGATGATTTAGGTTACAGCCGAGGTGTGAATTATGGTATATATGATACAGTAAAAAATGGTGTGATTAAGAATATTGGTTTTATGGTGAATATGCCTGATTCTGTAGAAGGCTATGAACTTGTAAAGGATTTAGATATCTGTTTAGGACAGCATACCAATGTATGTATTGGTACGCCTATCAGTGATCCAAAACTTATTCCAAGTCTTGTAGATGAGAATGGACAATTTAAATCAAGTAGAACATATAGACAAAGTAAAGAAGACTTTGTAGTACTAGAAGAAGCAATTATAGAAATAGAAGCACAATATAAAAGATTTAAAGAAATAACTCATCTTGAACCTTCTTATTTTGAAGCTCATGCAGTAGCCAGTGATAATTTATTAAGGGGTATTGAAATTGTTGCGAAAAGACACAATTTGAAGTTTAATGATATTTCTTTTGATGGGACACCTGTTGATTTGGCAGGAGAAAAACTCTATATGCATATGGAGAGTATGAAGGAAGGCTATGATCCTTTTAAATCATTTAAAGAAATGGTAGAGAATGCACATGATGATGGTTGTGATTTATTAGTTTGTCATCCAGGTTATCTAGATGCACAAATACTACGTACTTCTTCTCTCACTCTTGATCGTACAAAAGAAGCAGAGATGTTATGTTCAGAAGAACTCAAAGACTATCTTAAAGAACATGATATACACTTGTATACATATGATGAAATAGGACACTAAAAGCTGCCAATCGGCAGCTTTTACTATTCACACATAATTTTAATAATTTCCTGGTCAGTAGAAGCCATACCTTGACTTCCTAATACACCGATGTTATGGATTGTATTTTCTATACCCTTAGAAATAATACCATCTCCACCATAGAACTGCTGACCATTCATATACATATCATAACCTAGAATACCAGCTTCTACACTTACCGCAATCTTTGCAGCACAGCTTGCTTTGGCACCATCACAGATAATACCAGAAGTAATAGCCAAGGCATTCACGATTGTATGATTCATCACTTCTTCACTTGCATCCTTTAAATAAGCAAGTCCTGCACCACATGCAGCACCTGCACTCACTGCACCACAGAAGGCAGATAAACGACCAATCTCAGTCTTTAAATGAATGGCTGTTAAGTTAGAAATCACAAGAGCACGATATAACTTCTCTTTATCTAAATGTTCTCTTTCTGTATAAACAATAAGAGGTACAGATACAGTTAATCCCTGGTTACCACTACCAGAATTAATCACTACAGGTAGTTCACAACCATTCATTCTTGCATCACTACCAGCTGCTGCATAGGCCTTTAATAGACTTGGTAAATCTTTTCTAATCGCAATCACCTTACCAATATTAGCCCCATAATCACCATTCATTCCTTCTTGTGCAATGGCAGTATTACATTCAATCATTTGATCTAATAATTCTTTTACATCATCAATCTCTACTTCTTTCGCAAAAGTATAAATATCATGCATAGTAAGAGTGAGATAATCTTCATCAATAGTCTGTTTCAATGCTTCTCTACATACAATAGTTTCATTATCTTTTGTCATTTCTACAATATGTGTATGTGTTCCTGCAATATGTACCATTGCTTCATGTTCATCATTAGATACAGTCAAACGAATATCTAAAGAATAAGGGGATTCTAAAGGCCGTACCTTAATAGAAGCACTATTCATAAGTTCAGTCATCGCAATAATATCTTCTTCCTTCACATGACTAATAACCTCTAATTCTGCTTCTGCATCTCCACCTGTAATCCCAATACAGGCAGCTGTTTCAATACCTTTGTTTCCATGAGTGTGAGGTACAATAACACTTTTAACATTCTTGATGATATTACCACTGACTTCAATCAATATCTTATTTGGCATACTACCTAATGTCTTTCTTGCGAGACTTCCTGCATACGCAATTGCGATAGGTTCTGTACATCCCATGGCAGTTACGAGTTCCTTATTTAAGATTCTTACATAAGTCTCATAAAGTTCTTTATCCATTCTTTTTCTCCTTATTAAAAAGGCAATGAATCATTGCCTTATTGATCAATTTCTTTTCTATAAATGTCAAAACTGCTTACTATCATCGCAAATAAGAATCCAGTTGATACAAAGAAGATTGTATAATCGAGTAATCCATGAATATAAATCATCACAATATAGCCTACAATTAAAGCAACAAGAGTAGGGTTACACTTAGTTCTTAATAAGCGATATAAACGTTTAATATTTTCAATGAAGAACGGTGCAATCACTAATAATCCTATAATCCCAAAACATAAAACAGGATCAATAAAGATATTATGTGAATGCTGTGTAGGATGCCCATTATATTGTGCATAAATATGCCAATATGTCATAGGTCCTTCACCAAATAAGAAATGTGTCTTAATGTTCTGAATAGCAACTTCCCAGATATGTTTTCTTACCCCTAAGTACTTCACAATATTGCTCATACGTGGAATATATTGAGGTTTCGCAATAAAGAAACCAACACCTGCTGCACCTACAGCACAAATACTACCAAAACTCTTATAATTACGATTAAACAACAACATAATCGCAAGGCCACCAGCAAGTGCAGGCCATGCAGTACGACATCCTGTTAAATATAGACAGAATAAGTTAAGTAATGAAATTAAACCAATAATCACTATTTCTTTAATATGATTCATAAATCCATGATTATGAGTATATTTCAAGAACTTATAGAAGCAAATAGCCACAAAGAACTCAATCATCATTGCATAGTAGTTCGCATTAAAGAACATTGCATTCGTACGATACTGTGGTGCATTAAATACAACCAAATACCATCCCTCAAGATCAAACTGTCTTAAGATGAAGATATATTCAATAATAGCCCATACAGCTGCAAATACACTTAAACCAATCACTATATTCAACATTGTATCAAATAGTTCTTCACTTGCATGACGTCTATATACAAGTGTCATACTGTATAACATCAAATAACCTAATGATACACCAGCTCCTGGCCAGTTCTGATAAAAGACACTTGTTAAGAAAATAAGTGCTGAGAAGAAAATAATATATTTGCTTCGTTTTGTTTCTTCATAACCTTTCTTTACCTCACCCTGTTTGATCCATTTAAAGAATATAATTGCATGAATCACTACAGTAATATAGAAAGGAAGGAATATTGCGGCAATCGCAATAAGAAAATCACATTGCACAGAATCAAAACGTGACTTTAAGTTTTTAATAATATCCATGAGAACCCCCTTTAATTACATTCTATATTATACACGAAAAATCAAAAAAAATATTGTTTACTCACGAAATATTGGTAGAATACTCTATGGAGGTAGAATATATGAATATGAACACTTCATTCTTCTCTTTTAAGTCAGGATCTCCATTCATGATTATCCTATCTATTATTTTAGGAACACTACTCATGGCTTATGGAATCTATGAAATCTTCTTTAAGAAAGATAAAAGAGAAATTAAAGGAATTTACCATGGTTATAAGAAAGTCAATAACTTATATTGTCGTCCTATCTTCCAGTATTCTTATGGTACGAAGAAGTATAACCAGGCATCTATCCAGGAATTTAAAGTAGAAAAGATTGAAAAAGATTATGTAAAAGGCCAGGAATATCCTATTTATTTAGGGGAACAGGCGAATACATTCTATTTAAAGAAGAAAAGCACTTGGTCTAACTATTTATTAATCGTTGCAGGTATCTTATTCTATGTCAGTGCTATTCTAGGTTATCTAGGATTCTAAAAAGAAGTAGTTTTTAATAACTACTTCTTTTTCTATGCAAGAAATAAAAAGTCCCACCGGGTTGCACATGAAAATCAGTGGCGTGGTGGGTTCTGTCAAAACAATTATACGTTTTTTGATAGTTCTATCAAGATATATTACTTCTTTTTCTTTTCTAGTCTTTTTTCTACAGCACGATAAAGTGGTTCTAATAGCTTCTTATTCTTTTTCTTACATACAAGATAGAAACTATTAGTCGCTTCTTTATCTATGATTGGAATAATCTTACGATTATCTGGCTTGCCATCTTTTTCTATAGATAGATCAGAAATAAATGTTGGAAGAGTAGAATTCTGTGTAAGATCATTAAATACCTCTCTATTATCCTGAAGAATAAAATGAGTATGAGGCTGTGTTTCTAAATGCATTGGATACCATACACCAATTCTAGAATACAACAGCATTGTCTGACCATCTAGATTCTTAAAGAATAATGCTTTACTATCTGCAAGAGGATGATCAGGTGTTAATGAAAAATATAATGTTTCTGTATCATATAACTCATAATATAATTCTTTACTATCAGGAATCTTATTTAATACAACAGCTGTATATAAATCATTCTCCAAACCAGATAATAAGATATCTGGCATTTTTATTTCTGAAGAAATAGCCATATCTTCATATATCTTACCAGCATAAGGTACTAAATCCCATAAAGGCGCAGGTGCGCATGATCCAATACTAATTGTATGAGTCATGCGATCATATTCACGTACACGAGCAATCATATCATTTGCAGAAAATAATACTTTCTGTGCATAATCAACAGCCACTTTACCAGTCGCATTTAAAGTAATACGATTCTTTTCACGGTCAAAAATAGGAACTTGCAGTTCTTCTTCAAGCTTCTGCATGGCACGAGAAAGAGCTGGCTGAGAGATATGTAATGCGTCAGCTGCTTTAGATAATGTACCATACTTAGAAACAGCCAATAATTGTTCAACTTGTCCAATTTCAATCATTTGATAATCCTCCTCACTATGCACTCACATTATAGCATAATACAAAACTGGCATTGTACTTTTCTACTTATTATTAATAAAATACACATAGAGGTGAAGACTATGAAATATACATTTATGGAAAACTTTAAAGACAAAGATCCAGAATTCTATGATTTTTATTCACATTTTATAGGAGAAGAAGTAATCAATGATACCACTTTGGATGATAAGAGTAGATATTTATCTATTACTGCAGTACTTCTAGGAACGAAATCTCATGATTTATTTAAGGATATGTTAGATGATTTATTGAAGTATTTGACTGCTGATGAAATCCAAGAAGTCTTTTATCAAGCCGTGGCCTATCTTGGTATTGGTATGGTTTACCCATTCTTAAATATTATGAATAGACATGTGAATAAACCATTAAAGAGTGCGTCTACCACAAATAGAGATAATCGTATAGAACTTGGTAATGAAAAACAATGTGAACTCTTTGGTGAACATATGAGAGGATTCCAAACAAGTGGTCCTGAAGAAGAACGTCATATCAAGAGATGGCTCGCAGGTAACTGCTTTGGTGATAACTATACAAGAATAGGACTCACTGGAGCACAAAGAGAAATGATTACATTCTGTTTTCTATCAGCACTCGGCACTGAATCACAATTAAAATCACATATTGGTGGAAACTTCCATGTAGGTAATGATGCACATTATCTCATTAATGTGATTTCTAACTGTATGCCTTATATCGGTTATCCACGTACTTTAAATGCGATCAGATGTATACATGAAATGGAGAAATAATCATGAATTATACTTTAGAAGATATCAAGAAACAGAGTCCTTATCCTATTGGTGAATTGAATACAGCATATGCCAAGTATTTTGTAGGTAATAGTTATCTCTATTCTATTAATGATCAGGAAGTGCTTATTTCTAATGTTACTTTTGAACCAGGATGCAGAAACAACTGGCATATCCATCATGGTGCAGGACAGATTCTATTATGTACTGCAGGAAGAGGGTATTATCAGGAATGGGGAAAACCTGCTCAGGAACTTAATGCAGGCGATACAGTTTATATTGCGTCAGAAATCAAACATTGGCATGGTGCAGCACCAGAAAGCTATTTTGTGCATATTGCAGAAAGTGTACCAAATGAAAATGCTTCAAACGAGTGGCTTGAAGCAGTGGATGAAGAAGAATATCTAAAATTGAAATAAAACAAAACGATCAGGAAGGGAAGCCTGATCGTTGTTTATTTCAAGAGTTATTTTGAAGGGAGTTTGGGAAATTTTAGGGATCACTCTTGGTAAAAAAGAAGCTTTGATTATTATAGGGAGTTGCTTTCTCTTTACAGGTACTATTATGCTTTTTATCTATGAACACATTGTGAACTCATTATTTTTTTTCCAGGAAATATGTTATAATGGTGTCCGAGGAGGATTTTTTATGAAAAAATCAATCATTACATTCTTATGTTTGATGTTGATCACATTATCAGGATGTACTTATAATACCAAATATTCAGAAAGTGATGCCCCCTTAACTATTACAGGTGGTCTCAGTGATACATTGATTGTGTATTATTCATTCAATGGTGAAGAACGTGAACTTGCTAAACAAGTACAGTCATATACAGAAGGGGACTTACTTTGTTTACAGACTTCTAAGAAGTACTCTACAGACTTTAAAGAAAGAATTAAAGAACATAGAAAAGAAAGAGAAGCTTACGCGAAAGCACTTAAAGAAAATAAACATGATTATAAGAATAAACATGTATTAGATACATTACCTACTCTTAAAAATCAGATTGATGATATCGATCAATACAAGACAGTGTATCTTATTTATCCATGCTGGGAAAAGGATGAACCTTTAATCATTGATTCATTCTGTATGGATTATGACTTATCAGGTAAAACAATTGTACCTATGTGTACAAGTGAAAAGAACTGGCGTGGCCATGTGAAATATTCCAGCAAGAAGAGTGTTGCTCACTTTAATAAGATGATACCAAATGCGAACTTTAAGCGCGCAAAGGCATTTACTGATGTCAAAGGCGTTAAAGAGTGGCTAGAAACTATTGATATGATCTAGACTGGATACTGATCCAGTCTTTTTTTGGAGAACTATAATGAGACATATATTTTTACTTAAACCAGTGGATGATGATTATGATCATCATCCGTTTATAGAAACAATTAGAGAAGTGATGCAGGGGTATGATTATGATATATTCATGAGTACCTATCCTGATCACGCCAAGAAGATTATTAAACATTATAAAGAACCAACACGTTTTTATAGTGTTGGTGGGGATGGAATGTTGAACCAGGTAATTCAGGGACTTGTAGGTACACCTCATGAACTAGTAGTTATTCCTTTTGGAACAGGAAATGACTTCTTTAAGATGATTTCTAAGAATAATGATTCTAAAGAAGTACTTAAAGCATCTTTAAAGGGTAAAACAATTCCTATTGATACAGTGTTAATGAATAATCGTTATTTTATTAATAATGCCTGTTTTGGGTGTGATAGTGTGATTGCGAATCATGTTCATGATGATGTGAAGATTCCTAAGATGTTTAAAGGACATCAATACGAGTATTCTATCCTAAGAAACTTTGTCCAGTATCCATTTTATCCTATTAAGATGACAAGCCATGGAACACTATTGTATGAAGGTCCTGTTACTTTATGTGCCTGTGCGAATGCGAAGTATTATGGTGGGGGTTATAAGGTTGCCCCTCATGCATCATTAGAAGATGGTCTCATGAATATTGTGATTCTTGATCAAATTAATAAAGGACTTATTCCTTTATATATTAAGAAGATAGTAAGTGAAACACTTGATCAGGATAAACATGCTCATGTCTTTACTGTAGATGAAGTGGATGTAGAATCTCAGTATCCATGTAATTTAGATGGTGAAGAAGTAAAAGCATCTCATTATCATCTAGAGGTAAAGAAGAATAGTTTAAATCTTGTAGTCTTTGATAATTAAAGAAATAAATGTTTCTATGATTGGAGATAGTTCTTCTTTTCTTGTGATAAAGGCTGCAGATGTATAGAGACCCTTGTCTTTAAGTTTAGTATAGGTTTGTGAGTTTAAGTCTATATATGGTATAGCCGCTTCAGGTATAATAACCACCTGATCTAATATTGAACCCCATACTAAGGCAGTACGTATATCATCTGTAATAATAGGGATATGTGGCTGGAATTGGAGTTCATTTAAACAATAATCTACTATAAACTGACGATAACGTCTGTGAATCAAAACAGGATCATCTCGATAATCAATGAGATGGTTCTTTTTTTCATTCACAAGAGTAGAAGGTCCTACCGCAATCATTGGCTCAGGCTTAAATAAAAAAGATTTTAAATTCGTAGAATCAAAAGGTGTTCTGACTAACGCAATATCTATTTCATGAGCTAGTAAGGCATCCACCATCTCATAGGTTGTTCCTTCTTTCATATGAATATCTAACTTAGGATATTTCTTTCTAAACACATCCATATGCTCATGTGTAATGAAATAACCATTAGAAGAAGTAATCCCAAAACGTAAGATCTGTGTGGCAGCTCCTTGTACTTCTTTACTTGTCTGTTCATACAAATTCAACATCTGATTACATCTACGATAAAATAAGTGCCCTGCAGGTGTTAGTGTGATATGACGATGTCCTCTCTCTATCAGTATTGTATCTAATTCTTCTTCTATCGCTTTTAACTGCATAGAAAGAGGAGGCTGTGAAATATGTAATACACGTGCAGCCTGTGTTATAGTCCCTTCTTCTACAATTGTCTTAAAGTATTTCATCTGTTTTAGTTCCATATGTTTCTCCTATAGATTCTATATAAAATATATATTATACATATAGTATAAAACAGGATTATAATGTTGCAAGGATAGGGAGGAAAAATATGTATATAATGAAATATTTAAAGCCTTATAAATGGCAGGCTATTTCAGGCTTTATATTTAAACTTATAGAAGCATTTCTAGAATTATGTATACCAATGGCTGTAGCTCTTATTATTGATAATGGTGTTGCAGTACATAATACAAACTATATTACAAAGATGGCTTTTGTGATCTTTGGTTTATCTACAGTAGGATATGCAAGTTCACTTGTATGCCAGTATTTTGCATCACTTACATCACAGGGTGTAGGTACACTTATGCGTAAAGATATGTATCGTGCAATCAACCGTTATGATTATCAGGATCTTGATATTATTGGTACACCTTCTTTAATCACAAGAATCACCAATGATATCAATCAGATTCAGTTAGCTGTTGCCATGGTTATTCGTTTATGTTCAAGATCACCATTTTTAATTATTGGTTCTTTAATCATGAGCTTTGTGATTAACTGGCAGGTAGCACTTATTTTTGTGATTGTCGCACCACTTATTGCGTTTAGTATTTACTTTGTGATGAGTCATACAGCGCCTATGTATTCTCATATCCAGCATATCCTAGATAACGTATCTCTTATTACAAGAGAGAATCTTTCAGGTGTCAGAGTCATTCGTGCTTTTAACCAGCAGGATAATGAACAAAAACGTTTTGAATCAACAACCACAAAACAAAAAGAAGAACAGATCATTGCAGGTAACCTCAGTGCTGTATTAAATCCAGCTACTACAATCATTGTGAACTTTGGAATTATCGCAATTCTTTATACCTCAGGCTTTAAAATCAATGCAGGTAGTATGACACAGGGAGAAGTCATTTCTCTTATTAATTATATGAACCAGATCCTACTTTCTATGTATGTCTTTGCGAATGTTATTGTGATCTTAAATAAAGCCAGTGCATCATACAAAAGATGTGCAGATGTACTAAGTCAGAAACCAGATATTGTCCAGGGAATCAATGAGGCTCCAAGTGACTATCAGAACCTTATTACTTATGATCATGTTTCATTCTCATACTATTCAGGTAATGCTTTAACTGATGTGTCATTCAATATCCTTCCAGGTCAGACAATCGGTATTATTGGAGGTACAGGTTCAGGTAAAACAACACTTATTAACCTGATTCCTCGTTTTTATGATGTCACTGAAGGTGAAATCCGTATCAAAGACCTTCCTATTAAATCATATAAGTTCAAGGATTTAAGAAATATGATTGGTATTGTACCTCAGCAGGCCACACTCTTTGGAGGAACAATCAGAGAAAATATGCAATGGGGTCATCCTCATGCTACTGATGAAGAAATCTATGAAGCATTAGAACTTTCACAATCTAAAGAATTCGTCGATAAGATGACAGAAGGCTTAGACACTTATATTGAACAGGGTGGTAAGAATGTATCTGGTGGACAAAGACAAAGACTCACTATTGCCCGTGCCTTAGTCAAAAAACCAGAAATACTTATTCTAGATGATAGTGCTAGTGCACTAGACTTTGCGACAGATGCAAAACTAAGAAAAGCTTTAAGTACACTTAATATGACAGTTATTATTGTCTCTCAAAGAGTGAGTGCTTTAATGCATGCAGATTCTATTGTGGTATTAAGCCATGGTGAAGTCGTAGGACAGGGTACTCATGACATGCTTATGAATACATGTGATGTTTATCAGGAAATTGTTATGTCACAGATGGAAGGAGGACAGAATAATGAAGAATAAAAGTACTTTAAAAAGACTTATGGCATTCTGTCGTCCTTATCGTATCTATCTTGTAGGTGCATTATTATTTTCTACAATTAACATTATATTCACTCTTTTGACACCAATTCTTATTGGGAAAGCCATTGACCAGATGATTGGCTATCATCAGGTTTTCTTCCAGGGGCTAAGTCAAAAGATCTTCTATATTGCATTCTCTGTATTGATGACTGCATTATTCAACTATTTCTTAGTCAGAGCATCTAATAAGATGACTTATGAAATCACAAGAGACTTAAGAACAGAACTCTTTAAACAATATCAGATTTTACCTCTTTCTTATATCGATTCTCATACTCATGGTGATATGATGAGCCGTATGATTGCCGATATTGATCAGATTTCAGATGGTTTATTACAGGGCTTTACGAACCTCTTTGGTGGTATTGCGACAATCTTAGGTACAATTGGCTTTATGTTATATGTGAATGTTAAGCTGGCTTTGATTGTTATTGTATTAACGCCACTTTCTCTCATTGTCGCAACACTTATTGCGAAATATACATTCAAGTTTTTCCAAGAACAATTATCTATTCGTGGAGAAATGAGTGGTTTTGTAGAAGAAATGGTAGGAAACCAGAAAGTCGTCAAAGCATTCCAACATGAATCAATCAATGAAGAGAAGTTTGATGAAATCAATGATCGTTTATTTAAGAGTGGTGTTAAATCACAGTTCCTAGGTGCACTTGCGAATCCTTCTACACGTTTTGTGAATGCGATTGTTTATGATACAGTATGTATCTATGGTGCCTTTAGTGTCATTGGTGGAGGTCTTACAGTAGGTGGTTTATCATCGTTCTTGACTTATGCCAATCAGTACACAAAGCCATTTAATGATATTTCTAACGTATTTACTGAATTAGAAACAGCTTTAGCCTGTGCTGAGCGTGTCTTCAAGATTATTGATGAACCAGCTATTAAAAACCCAGAACATCCCAAGACTATTGATAATCCACAAGGTGTTATTGACTTAAACTATGTGAATTTCAGTTATTCACCTGAAAGACCATTGATCACTGATTTTAATCTTCATGTCAATGCAGGTGAAACAATTGCGATTGTAGGACCTACAGGATGTGGTAAAACAACATTAATTAACTTACTAATGCGTTTCTATGATCCTCAAAGTGGTTCTATCTCTATTGATGGTATTAATACACAAACGATGGATCGTTCCTACTTGAGAAGTCTCTATGGTATGGTATTACAGGATACATGGTTATTTAAAGGTACTATTAGAGATAATATTGCGTATGGCTCAAATAATGCGACAGATGATGAAATTATCGAAGCTGCCAAAAAAGCCCATGCTCATAAATTCATTATTCAGTTAAAAGGTGGCTATGATGCGATGCTTGCAGAAGAAGGCAGTAACTTATCACAAGGACAAAGACAGCTTTTATCTATCGCAAGAATCATGCTCGCAAATCCACCTATGTTAATTCTTGATGAAGCCACTTCATCTATTGATACACGTACAGAAAGACAAATTCAGGATGCCTTTGATACAATGATGATTGGTAGAACAACCTTTATTGTAGCCCATCGTCTTTCTACTATTCAAAAAGCAGATCAGATTATTGTGATGAATGATGGACATATCATTGAACAGGGTAAACATGAAGAACTATTAAAGAAGAATGGTTTCTATCATAACCTTTACTATAGTCAGTTTGAAAAACCAGAGTAAACAAAAAAAGATTCCTCACGGAATCCTTTTTTATTAGCTTCTTCCTGTTACTGCTTTTCTTAAAGCCTGTTTATCAACCCAGCGTGTAGAGAATCTAAAGTTCTTCTGTGCGAATACAAAAGTGATTTCGTTATTTGTATTGAAGTTGATTTTCTTCATCTTACGATAATCGATAAGAAGACGACCTACAAGCATATTTTTTCTACCAACTAATACAAGGTTTGCAATCTGCATTGAATAGATGATTGAATAAATAGCCCATACACTTAAAGCGTTTGAAATGTAGTTCATTTTGTGAGCATTGTATGTTGAAATCATAAAAGCGATACAACCAAATAATACTACAAAATAAAGTACTGTAAGACCAATATAAAAAGCCTTACCTGCAGGACTCATACAGAATTTTAATGAATGATCTCTTTTCTTAGATTTAATAATAGTTACAACTACATTCACAATCATATATGTAAAGTAGAGACCAACGAGTCCAACAAGAAATGCAAGTATAATTAAAACCTGATCCATTCTGTTCTCTCCTTTATTCTTCTTATAATTATACATTGAACTGTTCAATTTGGCTATACCCTATTTGTATGGACAAACGAAAAAGAAGAAGTATAATACATAAAAAAGGGGGAAAATGAAAATGTATACACTTCATTACACAATACAGAACGATCAATGTGACTATACAGGTCGTTTAAGAGATGAAAATATTTTTGTCTATTTCTCACGTATAGCAACTGTAGATGGTTCTTTATCAGGATTCTATAAAGAATCAATGAAGGGAAAGTATGGTTATGTTGTTTCTAAACAGTCACTTATACTAACTGAACCTATTTATGAAGATGATGAAATTACTCTTACTACAGAGATTGGACATTATTCTAATGTGATTTTTCCTCGATTCTACTATATAGAAAAAGAAGGTAGACGTATTGGTGAATGTCGTTCTATCTGGACTCTTATTGACCTAAAGAGACGTCGTATTACATCTCCTAAGCGTGCAGGACTCACTCTTCCTGATAACCCAGACTTAGTCAAAGAAGAACCAGAAACACTCTTTACGCAAGATGATAGACAATTAGTAAGCACTTATACTGTACCTTATAGTGATATAGATACAAATAGACATTTAAACAATACCCATTATTTACGTATCGCTTCTAACTTGATTCCCGTAGAAGCCTATGAAAATCATTTCATGGATTCTATTTCTATTAACTATAAAAAAGAAATACTCGCTCATCAGACAATTGAACTCTATCTCACTCATAGTGATGATACTTATATTATTGAAGGAGATGTAGAAGGAGAAAACTGCTTTATTTTGAAAATCCATATGAAGGAGTATACAAAATGAAAAAAGAACTTCCTATCATGATCTTTCATAAAGACAATCAAGACTACTATGGCGGAGACCAGGATTGGTTTCCTGATGAATGGGCAAGACGTGCAGGATGTGCAAGTGTCTGTGCTGCAGATATGGCCTGTTTCTATGAACATAAGCTAGATATCTCTTATCCAGATTTTCTAGAACTGATGACAAAGATGTTTAAACTCAATACTCCAGGTATTATGGGTTTCCCTTATTTCTATAAGTTTGCGAAGAACTTTAAGAAGTATATGAAACATATTGGGTTAGATGTAGAACCTATTTATCAGAAGATTACTGAATCTCCTGAACAGGGTGTACATTTTGTGAAAACAGCTATTGATCAGGGACATCCTATTGGTATGTTGATCTTAACTCATGAAGCACAAATATTAGAAGAAGAAACATGGCATTGGATGTGTATTACTGGTTATGAAGAAACAGCATCTGATACATCTATTATCTTCTCATCATGTGGTGAGCGTGTATGTGTTGGTGCTTCTACACTCTTTAATAAGAGTCATAAGAATATTGTAAAGCTTGTAACGTTTGATTAAAAAGGAGATGTCGTCATCTCCTTTTAAAATTCCATAGGACTATACAAATCAATCTCAAGATGAGTGATCGGTTCTTCAAACTTAATATAGGCTGCATGAAGTGCTAAACGTGGATAATCAGAGCCTTCATTATAAAGGGAATCACCTAGAATAGGATGACCAATAGAAGCCATATGAACACGGATCTGATGCTTTCTACCAGTCTCTAGACGACATCTTACAAGTGCATGATCTTCCTTATTTTCTAGACACTGGTAATAAGTCACAGCAGGAATACCCTTAGAATGAACACGCATTTTAGAAGGACTATGTCTATCCTTACCTAAGTTCTGTTCAATCTTATATTCCTTACCCTCTTTGATATGACCCTCTACATAAGCCAGATATTCTCTTTGTATCTCTTTAATAGACAATGCATGATCTAGATAAGCCTGTATTAAATGACACTTACAGAATACTACTAAACCGCTTGTATCATTATCTAAACGATGAATATAACGAACAGGAATATCATATCCCTGTGTCATATAATAAGCACTCACTCTATTAGATAAGCTGTCTGTCTTATGAGGATCATCTGGATAAACCGCAATCCCAATAGGTTTATTCACAACAAGAATCAGATCATCCTCATATACAATATCTATATCCTGAAAGTCAGGTGCATATGTTTCATCATCATGTTCATAAGCAAGAACATCTAATACATCATTTGTATGAAGTATAGGATTCATATTAAATACATGATTGATTTTATAGTCTTTATTCTGTTTTAATAAATGAATTGTTTTGCGTGATAAATGCAGATCTGCCCACAAATCAGATAAAGGACGATTTTCATATTCTTCATCAATAGTGATAAGAAGATGCTGTCCTTGCTTCTTTATTCTCATGGACGATATACAGTGATTTTGACATCAATAGTGACATCAAGTGCTTCTAATGTATCAAGAACATCACGCTTTTCTTTCTTGATATGATAATAATGTGGTGTCATCTTTAAAAGATTTAATGCATCTTCACGATTCTTAATAGAAATAGTCTTTTTAAAATCATGACTCTCTAATACATTAAATGGAAGACGGATATACTTATCAGACTTAGTCTTTACTTCATCATAAATCAAATGTTTAATTTCAATTAAATGATCTCTATTGGCAGTTACATGAATAATATAACCATCCTCTTTAATACATCTAGCAAGTTCTTCCTGATTCACTACAGTGAACATTGCGGTAATAACATCCATAGAATGATCAAGTACTGGAATATTCTTAGAATTACCTACAATCCAGTGAATAGACTTATCATACTGTGTAGCCATTCTTACAGCTAACTTAGAAATATCTAAACCACAATAAGTATTCTCATCACCAAGAATCTGTTTCATACGATATGTATAATAGCCTTCACCACAACCTAAATCTAGGATATTTAAAGGACCTTCCTTCTTCTTGATTTCATTTACTACTTCAAAAAGAATAGGATCATAATAACCCTTATCAAGATAAGCTTTTCTCGCAATCAATGATTCTTTAGAATCACCTGGATTATTAGATGCCTTATCAGGATTTAAAAGTAGATTCATATACCCTTGACGGGCAATATCATAACAATGGTTATTAATGCATTTACATGTTTTACCTTCAATTTCTAAAGGTTCATGACATTTAGGACATGCAAGTATACTCATTTTTATTTACCTCGTTTCTATTGCTTATTCGCAATGATATAATAGCATACTTTACTTGAAAGTTGTAAAATTAATATGAAAGAGAGGGATAACATGAACATAAAAAAAGCTTTTTCTAACAGTCTTCTTTCACTTCTCTATAAGAAGCCGCTTTCTAAAATCACCATAGGCGACTTGCTAGAGGATACTGAACTCTCAAGACAGACATTCTATAATCATTTTCTAGATAAGAATGATCTTATTGCCTATGTTTATGATACAGTGATTGTGAATCAGTTCAATGAAGAAATGTCCATTGATTTCAAGTCAGCACTCACTCAGACATTAAACAGCTTAAAGAAATATGAAACATTTATTGAGCAAGCCTGTTTAATAGATGGACAGAATTCCCTAAAAGAACATATGCTTCACCACTGTATAGAATTTGATTTAAAGTGGCATGAATGCTGTATAGGAGAACCATTATCAAAAGAACTTAAATTTGCGACACTCTACCATACCAATGCCTCTCATAGTATGGTGCTTCAATGGATTCTAGAAGGAATGAAAGAACCCGTTGATGAACTTGTAGACAACATCAATCATATGCGTTACTTAGGTTTAAAAGAATTATTAGGAAACCATTGTCCTTATAGATAAAATAATGATTTTGTCTATTTGTAGATAGAAGTAATTTTTTGTCATTCGCTATTTATTCTTGTATATATTATGATAGTTCCAGGAGGACGAATACTATGAAATATACATTAATAGGCTCTTTAAAAGTTTCACAGATATGTTTAGGATGTATGGGATTTGGAGATGCTTCACAAGGTATGCATTCCTGGACATTACCTTATGAAGACTCAAAAAAAATCATTTTCCATGCTTTAGAATCAGGTATCAATTTCTTTGATACAGCGATGGCTTATCAGTCAGGCACAAGTGAAGAATACTTAGGACGTGCTATTAAAGAATATGGACATCGTGAAGATGTTATTATTGCGACTAAGTATACCCCTAAGAGTGATGATTCTATTGACTCTAGAACATATCTTAGAGAATGTCTTAATAACAGTCTAAGAAGATTACAGACTGATTATATTGATCTCTATATCATGCATATGTGGGATTATCAAACACCTATTGAAGACACATTAGAAATACTTAATGACTTCATTAAAGAAGGTAAAATCAAAGAAATAGGTATTTCCAACTGTTTTGCATATCAATTAGCAATGGCCAATACTATTGCGAAAGAAAGAGGCTTACAAGGGTTTGTAAGTGTTCAGGGACACTATAATTTAATCTTTAGAGAAGAAGAAAGAGAAATGAAGCGTTATTGTGATGAAGAAGGTATTTCTATGACACCTTATAGTGCACTTGCATCAGGACGTCTAGCAAAACATCCAGGAGAAACATCACAAAGACTTGAACAAGATACATTTGCGAGAGGTAAATATGAAGCCTCAAAAGATCAGGACTTAGAAATTATTCAACGTGTTGAAGAACTTACATCAAAGCATCATGTTTCTATGAGTGAAGTATCATTATCCTGGCTGATGTCTAAAGTGGCATCACCAGTTGTAGGGGCGACTAAACTTAAACATGTTGATACAGCTGTACTTGCGACAGAACTTGAATTAAGTGAAGATGAAAAACAATATCTAGAAGAACCATATCAACCTCATGCTTTGGTAGGTGTTATGGCAACGAATACTAAATAGTCACATTATTTGTGACTATTTTTGTGTTTTATAGTATAATAAATAAGATGAAGGAGGAGTATTTATGGGACTATTTTCTAGAAAATCAAAGGTGGATTATGACCTTGTATTTAGAGAACAATATAAATCATTAAATCGTATTCATCAGCAGGCACGTGATGAATTAGATTATAAAGTAAAAGAATCATTAATGGAGGTTGTAGTAGAAAAATATCGTGAACTACTAGAACTCATTGATAAAGGGGCTAAACAAGATCCTAAACACTTTGAAGCATTAAAAAAGAATGCGGAAGATGAATTACAAACTATTAAGAATATTAATGAAGATGCATAGAGGAGAAAAATATGAAGTTATATAAAAAAGGTGATGACTCCTCTTATACATTGGGTGTCTTTCCTACAATAGAATTATTAGAACATAAACCAGATATTGTGAAAAGAGTGGTTGTACACTCTTCAATAGAAGAAAACAGAGGATATCCTAAAATTAAGGAATTATGTGCATTACATCATATTCCTATTGATGTGCATGATGCGACAATTAATAAGCTTTCACCAAAGTCTAATTGTTATGCAATCGGGGTATTTAAAACATTCTATGAATCTTTACAGAAGGGGAATCATATTGTATTAGTGAATCCTATGGATATGGGTAATATGGGTACAATTATGCGTACAATGTTAGGATTTGGTTATCAGGACTTAGCTATTATTCGTCCAGCAGTCGATATCTTTAATCCTCATGTTGTCCGTTCTTCTATGGGTGCATTATTCTCTTTACGTATTCATTATTATGAAAGTATTGATGAGTATCTTAAAGAGTTTGGTGATCATCAATGTTATCCATTTATGTTGAAGGGTGCTAAGAATATTCATCAGGTGAAACCTGTGACACCTCATTCACTGATCTTTGGAAATGAATCATCAGGACTTGATGATATCTATATGACATATGGACACAGTGTCTTTATTCCTCATACGAATGCGATTGATTCACTTAACTTAGCACAGTCTGTCGGTATTGGTTTATTCCACTTCTCACAGGAGGCGTTTAATAAACAGGAGGTGTTACGATGAAATATGATTTTGATACAGTCTATGATAGACATCATACAAACTGCGCAAAATATGATTCAGGTCATACAGATGATCCTGATATGATCCCTATGTGGGTTGCAGATATGGATTTCAAAACATTACCAGATATTCCAGAAGCACTCTCTAAACGTGTGTCAGATGGTATTTATGGTTATAGTACAATCCCAGAAGAATACTTAGAAAGTGTTGTAGGATGGATGAAACGTAGACATGATTTCCATGTTGAAAAAGACTGGATTGTCCCTACACCGGGTGTTGTAACTGCCTTTCATCTTGCAGTAGAAGCTTATACTAAAAAAGAGGAGAGTGTATTGGTTCTTACACCAGTTTATTATCCATTCTATCGTGCTATTAAAAACAATGGCAGACGTATGGTAAGAATGCCTCTTGATTTAAAAGATAACCAATATACACTTGATTACAAAGCATTTGAAACTAAGATTATAGAAGAAAACGTCAAAATGATGATCTTCTGTAATCCACATAATCCAGTAGGTAAAGTATGGACTAAAGAAGAACTAAAAACAATTGGAGATATCTGTAAAAAACATAACGTTTTTGTAGTATCGGATGAAATCCATATGGACTTTGTCTATGCGCCTCATAAGCATATCGCATTCTATGAAGTAGACCCTGAATATAAGAACTTTTCAATTGTATTAACTGCAGCATCTAAGACATTCAACTTAGCTGCACTTCAGACTTCTGCAGCTATTATTGCGGATGAAAAGCTAAGAAATCAATTTAAGAAAGTGAAGATGAGTCATTCTATTTCTGATCCTACAATATTAGGATTTATTGCGACAACAGTTGCATATACTAAAGGTGATGAATGGGTGGATCAACTTCTAGATTATATAAAAGGGAATATGGATTATCTTGATCACTTCCTTAAAACTGAATGTCCTGGTATATCTTTAATTGATCCCCAAGGCTTATATCTTACCTGGGTGGATATGAGAACACTTGGTATGAGTAATGAAGAACAGGAAGACTTCATGTTAAATAAAGCCCATCTTTGGTTAGATGAAGGTTATGTGTTTGGTGAAGAAGGATCAGGTTTTGAAAGATTTAACTTAGCATGTCCTAGAAGTACTTTAGAAAAAGCTTGTTTACAGTTAAAGAAGGCATTGGATGAAAGATTTGCATAGTTTAAGACTTCAGGGATATATCGATGATCTTTCATTAGACTGTGCTTGTGAATATACGAATCTACAATTAAAGAAGTTTCTTCACACTAATATAGCCTATCAACAGACACTTGCAATACGCTTATTAAATAAGCGTATTGGCTATCAAAAAGACTATCAGAAGCAGTTAAAAGAGATGCTTGATGATAATCCTGCTTATTATACAAAGCAGGAAATAGAAGGCTTTTTAAGCCTGATAAATGAAAAAGAAAATAAAGTAAAATAAAAACGTTTACATCTTTTAATTTTTCTAGTAATAGACAAGAAAAAAGAGTATTATGGAAGTATAAAAGAAAAGGAGAGATAATATTATGGGATTAGTTTCCGCAACAGAAATGTTAAAAAAGGCTAAAGCAGGCCATTATGGTGTTGGACAGTTCAACATCAATAACCTTGAATGGACAAAGTCTATTCTTTTAGAAGCACAGGAATTAAATGCACCAGTAATCTTAGGTGTATCTGAAGGTGCTGCAAAATACATGACAGGTTTCACAACTGTAGCTGCTATGGTTAAAGCAATGGTAGAATCTTTAAATATCACTGTACCAGTAGCATTACACTTAGACCACGGTTCATATGAAGGTGCTAAGGCAGCATTAGCAGCTGGATTCACTTCAATTATGTTCGATGGTTCTCATTATTCAATCGAAGAAAACATCGAAAAGACTAAGGAATTAGTTGAATTATGCCATGCTAAAGGTGTATCTATCGAAGCTGAAGTAGGTTCAATCGGTGGAGAAGAAGATGGTGTTATTGGTATGGGTGAAGTAGCAGATCCTAAAGAATGTAAGATGATTGCTGACTTAGGAGTTGACTTCTTAGCTGCTGGTATCGGTAATATCCATGGTGTATACCCTGCAAACTGGGCTGGTTTACAGTTCGAAGCATTAGATGCTATCCAGAAAGAAACTGGTATCTTACCATTAGTTCTTCATGGTGGTTCAGGAATTCCTGATGAACAGGTTAAGAAAGCAATTGGCTTAGGTGTATCTAAGATCAACGTTAACACTGAATGTCAGTTATACTTCCAGAAAGCTACTAGAAAGTACATTGAAGAAGGTAAAGATCAGCAGGGTAAAGGTTATGACCCTCGTAAGTTACTTGCTCCAGGTGCTCAGGCTATCAGAGACTGCGTAAAAGACAGAATGGAAGTATTTGGTTGCATCGGTAAAGCTGCTGAATAATTCATTTAAGAGAGAAGCTTAGGCTTCTCTTTTTTTATGCAAATAAAAAGATTCCTACCACAAATAAAATGTGGTAGGAATAACTATGTTAGTTCCAGTAATCTAATTGATCATAATCAGTATAATAAGTTGAGGATGCAAGTTTCTTATAATTATCTTTATTTATTCTAGCATATTGTTTTATTTGAGAATCTTCACTCTTATTAGATTTAGTCACAAGTACATCTGATTCACTTGATAATCTATAGAAACGATATGCATCATTCTTTATTACAATAGTATAAGAAGGTGAGCCATAACGTGTTTTACTTTCATCATACTTCTGTATATCATTAGGCAAGTGATCAATAAAATCAACATCTTTTAACTTGTTAGATATAGAAGCTGCTTTATAGAAAGAATAACCTTTCTTCTTCTCTCCGCTTACAGTAACTTCTGATAAATAAGAACTAGAACTAGGTACTACAAATACTGCAATAACTGCAATGATTAAACAAACAACAATACTTACAATAATCTTTTTTGATTTCATAGGGTCTCCTTGTATTTGAATTTATTATTATAATATACAAAAATAAACAGGCTATTAGTAAAGTAACTCTAAATATGTTGTGCTTGTGTATGTAATATTTCTGGTTATATCTCATCCTTTCTTTGATTTAACAGCTTATACAACTGTTGATCACTATTTAATGCATCCTTTTACATTAATCATTATACACCACATATAATAAGTAAATATGAATTATCAGTCATGATGGATTTCTATTATTCTTGACTTACCCTATAACCCTCTAGTATACTAGGTATATGTAAAAGGAGGAATTGATTATGATGATATCAACTAAAGGACGTTATGCTTTACGTGTCATGATTGATTTAGCACAGCATGATCGTTCTAAATATATACCATTAAAAGAAATAGCTGCAAGACAGAATATCTCTGAAAAGTATCTAGAAATTATTATTAAATCTTTGTCTAAAGAACACTTTGTAGAAGGTTTAAGAGGTAAAGGTGGAGGATACCGTTTAACACATGCTCCAGAAGACTATAGTGTTGCTTCTATTCTTAAGATTACTGAAGGAACATTAGCTCCTGTATCATGTTTAGCAGATGAATGCAATACATGTGAAAGAGCATCTTATTGTCATACATTACCTATGTGGACTGGTTTATATAAAGTGATTACAGACTATTTAGAAGGTGTTTCTTTAAGTGATTTAGTACCAGCTTCATCAAATGGAGATGATTATGTCATATAATCATAAATAAAATCAATTAAATTTAGAAAATACGAAATATTCACAAAAAATAATATAAATATAGTTGACTAGTAGGTTTATCACTGCTATAATCCTATTAACCTATCAAACAAATAGGGTTAAGGAGGAAACATACATGTCTAATAAAAACTATCATTTCGAAACACTTGCATTACACGTAGGACAGGAAGAAGCTGATCCAGTAACTGACGCTCGTGCAGTACCTATCTATCAGACTTCATCTTACGTTTTTCATAACTCAGATCATGCAGCAGCTAGATTCGCATTACAGGATGCTGGTAATATCTATGGTCGTCTAACAAACCCAACTGAAGATGTATTTGAAAAAAGAATTGCGGCTTTAGAAGGTGGTGTAGCAGCCTTAGCAGTAGGTTCTGGTGCAGCTGCAGTGACATATGCAGTACAAAACTTAGTGGCTGCAGGTGACCATATCGTATCTGCAGAAAACATCTATGGTGGAACATTCAACCTATTCAAACATACATTTACTGATTATGGTATTACTACTACATTCGTAGATGCATTAAATCCACAGGCATTTGAAGATGCTATTCAGGAAAACACAAAACTTGTTTATATTGAAACTTTAGGTAACCCTAATTCAGATGTTGTAGACATCGAAGCAACCGCAAAGATTGCACATAAACATGGTTTACCATTAGTTATTGATAACACATTTGGTACACCTTATTTAATTAGACCGATTGAATATGGTGCTGACGTTGTTATTCATTCAGCAACTAAGTTTATTGGTGGTCATGGTACTACTATTGGTGGTGTCATCGTTGATGCAGGTAAGTTTGACTGGGCGGCACATGCAGATAAATTTCCACAGCTTGTTGAACCAAACCCATCTTATCATGGTGTAAGCTTTGCGAAAGATGTAGGAGCAGCTGCTTATATTACAAGAATTAGAGCTATTTTATTAAGAGACATGGGTGCTACTCTTTCACCAATTCATGCTTGGATCTTCTTACAGGGTCTAGAAACACTTTCATTACGTGTAGAAAGACAGGTAGAAAATACATTAAAGGTTGTAGAATACTTAAATAACCATCCACAAGTTGAATCTGTATCACATCCTTCAGTATCTACAGATCCATCTCAGCAGGCATTATATAAGAAGTATTTCCCTAATGGTGGTGGATCAATCTTTACATTCAACATCAAGGGTGATGCAAGAAAAGCAAAAGATTTCATTGATAACTTACAGTTATTCTCATTACTTGCTAACGTTGCAGATGTGAAATCTTTAGTTATTCATCCAGCTTCTACTACACATGCAGAAATGAATGAAGAAGAATTAAAACAGGTAGGTATCCAGCAGAATTCTATTAGATTATCTATTGGTACTGAACATATTGATGATATTATTGCAGACTTAGATCAGGCTTTTGCTGCAGTAAAATAACAAATTCGGAGGAAAATTAACATGAGTAAGGTATTTACTAGTGCTGACCAGTTAATTGGCCATACACCATTATTAGAATTAACACATTTAGAAAAGAAATATAACTTAGAAGCAAAGGTTATCGCAAAGGTTGAATACTTCAATCCCGCAGGAAGTGTTAAAGATAGAATTGCGAAGAATATGCTTGATGAAGCAGAAAAAGCAGGAAAAATCAATAAAGATACTGTATTGATTGAACCTACTTCAGGTAATACAGGTATTGGTTTAGCTTCTGTTGCGGCTGCAAGAGGTTATCGTATTATTATTGTTATGCCAGAAACAATGTCTGTAGAAAGACGTACATTAATGAAAGCATATGGTGCTGAACTTGTCTTAACAGATGGAAGCAAGGGAATGAAGGGTGCTATTGCGAAAGCAAATGAACTTGCAGAAGGAATTGAAAACAGCTATATTCCGGGACAGTTCGTTAACCCAGCTAACCCACAGGCACACTATTTAACAACAGGACCAGAAATCTTTGAAGACTTAGATGGTCAGGTGGATTACTTTGTCGCTGGTGTAGGTACTGGTGGTACAGTGACTGGTGTAGGACAGTACTTAAAAGATAAGAAACCAGACGTAAAAGTAGTTGCAGTAGAACCAGATTCATCTCCAGTACTATCTACTGGACAGGGTGGTGCACATAAGATCCAGGGTATCGGTGCAGGTTTCGTACCTGATGTATTAGATACAAAGGTATATGATGAAATCATCCGTGTGACTAATGAAGATGCATTTGCGACTGGTAAAGAAATTGGTCATAATGAAGGTATCTTAGTAGGTATTTCTTCAGGTGCTGCTGTTTATGCTGCGATTGAACTTGCGAAAAGACCAGAAAATAAAGGCAAGACTATTGTAGCCTTATTACCAGATACAGGTGACCGTTATCTTTCTACTCCTTTATTCCAGGATTAATATGAGAACCAAGGCATAATGTCCTTGGTTTTTTGTGTTTCGTATTCTGAAAAATACATATTATATTCTCAATCTATATTATGATATTTAAAGGAGGAAACAAAATGGAATATTTAGTATTTGATGTAGGGGGTACTGCGATTAAGTATGCCTTAATGAATGATGAATTGGAAATGTTGGAAAAGGGTAGTGTACCTACACCACTTGATACACTAGAAAACTTCTTAGAAGTAATTAAGAGTATTTATAATAGATATAGTAGTGTAGATGGTATCGCAATGAGCTTACCAGGCTTATATAATAAGAAAACACATAAAATGCAGGTACCAGGGGCATTAGAATACAATCAGGATGTAGATGTTTTAGAAGAAATAAAAAAGGTCACAACAGAACGTGTTGTGATTGAGAACGATGCTAAATGTGCTGCACAATGTGAAGTGACATATGGTTCTTTGAAAGGAACTGATGTTGGTGCTGTATGTATTTTAGGTACAGGTATTGGTGGTGGTATGACTATTGGTGATCGTGTCTTTACTGGTGGTCATGGATTTGCGAGTGAATTCAGTTATCTTTCTACTAAGTGGACAGATAAGCGTGGCTTTGGTAGTAAGTGGGGGATTGATGGCAGTGTCTTAAGACTCGTAAAAGGCATTAAGATGGCTGTAGGATCCTCTGATTCATTTGATGGTATAAAAGCTTTTGAATATTGTAATAATGGCGATACAAGAGCCTTAAGTGTCTTAAAGGACTATACAGACACTATTGCGATGGGATTATTTAATATCCAGGCAGCAGTCGATCCTGATTGTATTGCGATAGGTGGGGGTATCTCTAAACAACCTATTTTAATGACCTATATTCAGAAGTCTTTAGATGAACTCTATGAAAAAATGCCTGTGCCTATCCCACAAGTTAAGTTAGTACAATGTAAATACAACAATGATTCTAACCTAATCGGTGCGCTTGCAAACTATAAGAAAGCATACTAAAAGAGGCTCAAACGAGCCTCTTGTTTTTATTCTGCTGATTCAGCAACTGATTTCTTTAAATCTTCAATAGCAACTCTAATTCTTCTTAAAGTTTCTTCTTTACCAAGAATATGAGCAATTTCTACAGCACCACCAGGAGTAAATGCTTTATTAGATAATGCAACACGGATAGGCCACATAATACGTCCATTCTTTAATTCATGGCTCTTAGCGATATCCATCATCATATTCATTAATCCTTCGTCATCATTATAATCTTCCCACTTTTCAAGTTCTGGTAAAGATAATTCTAATGCTTCTAAAGAGTTTTCAGGATTAGTCTTCATCTTCTTATGTTTATAGATAGATGCATCAAATGGTAATGTTTCGTTGACAAAGTCCATTAATTCTGGAATGTCAGCTAATCTTTCAACACGTGGCTGTAATGCTTTAGAGATTTCTAATGTATTTACAGGAATAGTGATGAAGTCATAGTAAGGAGAAGCCACTTTGTGGAATTCTTCTAATGACATGTTTCTTAAATAAACACCGTTCATCCATTTTAACTTATCAATATCAAAGATAGCTGGAGCTTTAGAGATATGTTCAATGTTGAACTGTTCAATTAAATCATCTAATGAAAGGATTTCTTCATCAGCTGGAGACCATCCAAGTAATGCGATGTAGTTAAGGATGGCATCTTTTAAATAACCCTGTTTAGTTAAATCCTGGTAAGATGCATCACCATTTCTCTTAGATAACTTAGCATGTTCATCCTTCATTACTGGTGGTAAGTGGATGTAAGTAGGTCTATCCCATCCATATGCATCATATAGAAGGTTATATTTAGGTGTAGAAGCTAAATATTCATTACCACGTACAACATGAGTAATACCCATTAAATGGTCATCTACAACGTTCGCAAAGTTATAAGTAGGGAATCCATCACTCTTAATTAAGATAGAATCATTTAAAGTAGTACAATCTACTTCAATATGACCATAGATTTCATCATCAAAAGTAGCCTTACCCTTATCAGGGATAGTCTGTCTAATAACATAAGGAACACCTGCTGCAAGCTTTTCATCAATTTCAGCCTGATCAAGCATACGACAAGGATCATAATCATTGTCAGCATCTTTATCACAGAAACAATAATGAGCACCGCCTAGCTCAATAAGCTTCTTAGCATATTCATGATAAATAGGAAGTCTTTCAGACTGGATATAAGGTCCACAATCTCCTGGCTTATCTGGTCCTTCATCCCAGTTAAGACCAGTTTCAGTTAAAATATCATAAATTAACTGAGTCGCACCTTCAACTTCACGGTTTTGGTCAGTATCTTCAATTCTTAAAATAAAGTCGCCACCCTGATGTTTAGCGATCAAATAACAGTATAAAGCTGTTCTTAAATTACCGATATGCATGTACCCTGTAGGGCTTGGCGCAAATCTTGTACGAATTTTTGTCATTTTTCTCTTTACATCTCCTAAAATATATGTATAATATAAATTGCTGTTGGGGTATAGCCAAGCGGTAAGGCAGCAGACTCTGAATCTGCCATTTCACTGGTTCGAATCCAGTTACCCCAGCCATTTTTTTTATACAAATAAACATTTTTAAAAAGAAAGCTTTGCTTTCTTTTTTTTATTCGCATAAAAAAATGGTAGTCCGTAGGGGGCTCGAACCCCTGAATGCTTGGATGAGAACCAAGTGTGTTGACCACTTCACCAACGGACCATGTGGTCATAGTATATCATGTTTTTTTTAAAAGTAAAATATTCTTTTATTAAAAAGGATTATTTACTTTCTGTTTTCTTTGTGATTTTCAGTAAAATACTATATAATGAATTCGTCGAGATAAATACCAATATTTTGACTTTAACTTATTAACTATTAACTTAAAAGTTTTTTAATATATATACATAAATTTTAAATAACCTTAATGAAAGGATTGAATAGAAATGTCAGAAGAAGTAATTGCTATTGAAGGTGGACATAAACTTAATGGAACAGTGACTATTTCAGGTGCGAAGAATGCAACTGTAGCGCTTATTCCTTCTATTGTATTATCAGATGAACCAGTTGAAATTTATAATGTACCAGAAATTTCAGATGTTGATGCGTTAACCGTATTATTAGAAGAATTGAATTGCGTTGTTGAAAGGGATATATCTGTAGGTGAAATCGGTGTAGATCCAAGAAATATGAAAAATATACCACTAGTAAGTGATGCAGTTGATAAATTAAGAGCGTCTTATTATTTTATGGGTGCATTACTAGGTAAATATAAAGAAGTCACTATTAGAATGCCTGGTGGCTGTTATTTAGGACCTCGTCCTATTGATCTTCATTTAAAAGGATTTGAAGCATTAGGTGCTGATATTAATTATGATGAAGAAACAGGAACATATCATTTAAAGGCTGATGAACTTATTGGAACTGAAATCTATCTAGATTTCGCTTCTGTAGGTGCTACTATCAATATTATGTTAGCAGCAGTTAAGGCTAAAGGTCGTACTGTTATTGAAAATGCAGCTAAGGAACCAGAAATCATTGATGTTGCCAACCTTCTTACTAAGATGGGTGCGAGAATCCGTGGTGTGGGTACAGATACTATTACTATTGATGGTGTAGAACATATGCATGGTGCATATCATGAAATTATTCCTGATCGTATTGAAGCAGGTACTTTCTTGATTATTGCAGCAGCTATTGGTGAAAAGATGGTTATCCAGAATATTATTCCACAGCATTTAGATGCACTTATTTCTAAATTAAAGGAAATGGGCATTAAGATGGAAAAGATTGGCGACAGCATTGTTGTATATGGTAATGATGGAAATTTAAAGCCTGTTGAAGTAAAGACACAGATCTATCCAGGATTTGCGACTGACTTGCAGCAACCTCTAACAACTCTTTTAACTCAGAGTAATGGACAATCTAAAGTTTCTGAAACTATTTATAAAGAAAGATTTAAGCATTGTGCTCAGCTTAATAAGATGGGAGCAGATATTGAATTAGGTGAAGCATGTGCTTATATAAAAGGCAAGACACCTCTACATGGTGCAAGAGTAATGGCTACAGATTTACGCTGTGGTGCGGCTCTTGTGGTGGCTGGTTTAATGGCAGAAGGTAAAACAGAAATTACAAATGTCTACCATATTGACCGTGGTTATGATAATATAGACCACAAGCTCATCACATTAGGAGCACACATTACTCGTTATATGATTGACGATTAATGTTGATAGGAGGAGAAGCTATGAGTGACAAGTTAAAAGTTGGTATTTTAGGTGCGACTGGTATGGTTGGACAGAGATTTAATACTCTTCTAGATAACCATCCATGGTTTGAAGTGACTACACTTGCAGCAAGTAAGTCTAGTGCGGGAAAGACTTATGAAGAAGCAGTAAAAGGCAGATGGAAAATGGATACACCTATTCCTGAAGCAGTCAAGAACATTGTCGTAAAAGATGTTGCAGATGTAGAAGATATTGCGAAAGAAGTTGATTTTGTATTCTCAGCAGTAAATATGAGTAAAGAAGAAATCAAAGCAATTGAAGAAGCATATGCAAAAGCAGAAACACCTGTTGTTTCAAACAACAGTGCACACAGATGGACACCTGATGTTCCTATGGTTATTCCAGAAATCAACCCAGAACATTATGCTGTCATCGAAGATCAGAGAAAGAGACTTGGAACTAAGAAAGGTTTTATCGCAGTAAAGCCTAACTGTTCAATCCAGTCTTATACACCTTGCTTAGCAGCATGGAAGGAATTTGAACCAACAAAGGTTGTAGTAAGTACATACCAGGCTATTTCTGGTGCTGGAAAGACTTTTAAGGAATGGCCAGAAATGGTAGGAAACATCATTCCTTTAATCAGTGGGGAAGAAGAAAAGTCTGAACAGGAACCATTAAAAGTATTTGGTCATATTGAAAATGGTAAAATCGTTAAAGCTGAAGGACCTATTATTAGTGCCCAGTGTATTCGTGTACCAGTATTAAATGGTCATACAGCAACTGTTTCTATTAGTTTCAATAAGAAGCCTACTAAAGAAGAATTAATTGATCGTTTAAATAACTTCAAGGGACAGCCACAGGAATTTAAGCTTCCACATGCACCTGAACATTTCATCAGATACATGGAAGAAGAAAACCGTCCACAGGTTACATTAGATGTAGACTATGAAGGTGGTATGGGAGTTTCTATTGGTAGACTTAGAGAAGATAACATCTTTGATTATAAGTTTGTAGGTTTATCTCACAACACTTTAAGAGGTGCTGCAGGTGGTGCTGTTGAAAGTGCTGAAATGTTAACAAAATTAGGTTATATTACTAAGAAATAAATTTAAAAAAGCTATTGTATTTCAATAAAAAATGATGTACAATACACTAGCAACTTACTTTGAAGTAGCAAATATTTCAAGGCGGAAGGAGATAAGACAATGAGAGCTGGAATTCATCCAAATTACAAAAAAGTAAAAGTAATCTGCACATCATGTGGTAACGAATTCGAAACTGGTTCAGTTTTAGATGAAATCCGTGTGGATACTTGTTCAAACTGTCATCCATTCTACACTGGTAAACAGAGATTTGCGAGTGCTGATGGTAGAGTTGAAAAATTCAATAAGAAATACGGTCTTAAATAAGACGCAAGAACCTGTTTATACAGGTTCTTTTTTTATGCAAAAAAGATGTCAATACATTGTATTGACATCTACTTATGATATGTTTCGTTCTTCATAATCTTAAATGCACGATAAATCTGTTCTACAAGAATCAGACGCATTAATTGATGAGGGAAAGTCATTGGTGAAAAAGATAATTTAAAATCAGCTCTTGTCAGAACATCCTCTCCATGTCCTAAAGATCCACCAATCACAAATACAATAGTAGAATAACCATCAATCATCTTCTTCTCAATATATTGACTAAAAGCCACTGAATCCATCTCACGTGAAGCTACATCTAATAGAATCATAAAATCATTCTGTTTCACATGATCAAGAATCTTTCTTCCTTCTTTACTTTTCACAAGGGCCTCTTCTGCAAGAGAAGGGTTATTAGGTATCTTTTCATCAGGTACTTCAATTAAATCCACATGGGCATAAGCACCAAGTCTTTTTACATACTCCTGTACACCATCTCTTAAATACTTCTCTTTTAACTTACCTACAGTAATAATCTTAATGTTCATATTTTCCTCCAGAAACAACAGATGTTTGACTTGCTGCTTTAATCATCTCTTTATCAAATTTTATATTTTCTTCATCAAATATTGAATAATAAGTTTCTAATGCCTTTTCTTTTGTGTTGGCATCCTGTGATAAATGGGCTAATACAATCTCTTTCGTATTCTCACCAATCACATCACACATTAAATGAGCACTATATTCATTATTTAAGTGTCCTGTATCTCCCATAATTCTATTCTTTAAAGAAAAAGGACGACGTGTAGCCATCAACATCTCTATGTCATGATTAGACTCTATAATATAATAATTCAAGTTGTGAATAAGTTCTTTATTCTTCTGTGATACATAACCTGTATCTGTCATATAGAGAAGTGTTTCATCACCAATAAAAATAAATCCAATAGGATTAGTTGCATCATGTGAAAGACGTAATACATATACATCTATATCACCAAATGTATAACTTGTATAAGGAACAAGTTCATGATCTTCATCTAGATCCTCTATATTACCTTTTGCGGTATATACTATTTCTTTATCAAATATATGTATATTTTTATTATGATCTGTATGATCATGGGTTAATAATACATAATCTATATCATCTATTGTATATCCAATTTCTTTTAATCGATAGACAAGCTGTTTCTTTGAGATACCACAATCTATTAAAATACCTGTAGTTTTTTCTACAATAAATGTGCTGTTTCCTTTAGAGCCACTTGCTAAAACATGGTATTCCATAATCCACCTCTTTCCCATGCATTATAGCACATCTCATTATTTACAATAAAGTTTCTTACATATTCTTTTGGACTTGTGATAAAATAAACTTATAGAAGGAGGTTTTGCCATATGCCTAAAATTATTACAATCGCAAGAGAATATGGTTCCGGAGGACGTATCATAGCACAGAAAGTAGCCAATCTTTTAGGAATTGTTTATTACGATAATCAGATTATTGATTTAGCTGCACAAGAGCTTGGATTTGATATTGAAACAATTAGGAAAGCGGCTCAGGAAAAGAGTTCAGGATTTCTATATGGAATGGCTGGAGGTACTTTCCAGATGCCTTTAAATGATCAGGTTTTCGCAACACAATCTAAAATTATTCGTCATCTTGCAAGTAACGATTCATGTATCATAGTAAATGGATGCGCTGATTATATTCTTGAGGATTATGATAAAGTATTAAGAGTCTTTGTCCATGCACCTCTTGAATCACGTATTAAGAGAGTAGAAGAAGAATATAAAGAAGAGCATGAGAATACAAAGAAGTATGTCATCTCAAGAGATAAGAAGAGAGCTAACTACTATAATTACTACACAACAAATAAATGGGGTCAGTTAAAGAATTTTGACTTAACTATTAATAGTGATTATGGTTTAGATGAAGCTGCTGAAATTATTGCGGAAATGTATAAGAAATTATAATAATAAGAAGCTGTAATAGATGATCTATTACAGCTTTTACTATTAGAGATAGAATAAATATGTTAAAATAAGACGAAATCAAATAAAGGAGAAAAATCATGGAAAAAATCTTATTTGAAATTGAAATGCAGGATGGCAATGTGATGAAGGGTGAATTATATCCTGAAGTAGCACCTATTACTGTAGAAAACTTTGTGAACTTAATTAAAAATAACTTCTTTGATGGCTTAATCTTCCATCGTGTTATCCCAGGATTCATGATCCAGGGTGGTGGATATGATACTGATATGAAAGAACATCCAGCAGCATCTATCAAGGGTGAATTTGCATCTAATGGTGTGACTAATAACCTAAAGCATACAAGAGGTGTTTTATCAATGGCAAGAACAATGGTTAAGGATTCTGCTTCATCTCAGTTCTTTATTATGCATGCTGACGCACCACATCTAGATGGTGACTATGCTGCTTTTGGTTTAATTACTGAAGGATTAGAAGAAGTAGATAAGATTGCGAATGTTAAAAGATCACCTTGGAATGATATGCCTAATGAACCACAGGTTATCAAGACAATGAAATTATTATAAAAAAACTGTTGCGAAATATTGAAATCTTGATACAATATAGTACTGACAGTAAATCTAGGCTATTCTTTGTGAATAGCTTTTTTGTTGTCAGTTATAAATCAATGCCCAAAAGTATATTAATGAAATTGACACATTATCAAGACATTCTTTAGAAATAATACTAAAATGGTAGTATTTTCATGTGAATTTTTGTATAATGTTTACGTTTAAGAAAGGAGGCGCCGTATGAAGGAAGGTATACGTAAAGAGTATAAAAAACAATATGATGCATCAACAAAGAAGATTGACATTGTTGATGTTCCAGAATTCAATTTCATCATGATTGATGGAATCGGTAATCCTGAAGTAGAAGAGTTCCACTTAAAATCAAAAGCTCTTCGAATCATGTCAGCAGAAATTAGAGAGTATTTTAAACAGGAAAAGAATCTTGTTTATCTTATTTCACCGCTAGAAGGATTATGGGATACCTATGATAATTCAAAGTTTGACGTTACTCGTAAGAAGATGATCAAGTTTACATTGATGATGGCACAGCCAAAGCTTCTAGATCCTAATACATTTGAAATTATTAAACAGAAAGCAGCTAACAAGAAGGATAATCCTTACATTGTAGATATATATCTTAAGAGGATGACTGAAGGACATTGCGTACAGATGCTACATAAGGGTGCTTATAATACTGAAATCAATACAACTAAGCAGATCATGGAGTTCATCACTATCCAGAATATGCGTTTAGAAGGATTCCATCATGAGATTTACTTAAATGATTATGAAAAGACACCAAGTGAAAAACTGAAAACAATTGTTCGTTATGCGATTGAAGAAAATGGAGAAGGGGCTTTTTAGCTCCTTCTTTTTTTGAGGAGAGAATATGAAATACGTATCATGGAATGTAAATGGCATTCGTGCCTGTTTAAAAAAAGGTTTTTTAGAAAGTTTTGAATCATTGAATGCTGATATTTTTGCTTTACAGGAAACAAAGGCACAAAAGGATCAGATTGAATTAGATATCCCTGGTTATACACTTTATACTAATGATGCTCTTAAGAAGGGGTATAGTGGAACAGCTGTACTTACTCGAATAAAACCACTATCAGTATCTTATGGAATAGGAATAGAGGAACATGATCAGGAAGGAAGAGTCATTACATTAGAGTTTGAAGACTATTACTTTGTAACATGTTATACACCTAATTCTAAAAAAGAACTTGCTAGAATTGATTATCGTATGGAATGGGAAGATGCCTTCCGTGCCTATTTAGATGCTCTTAATAAGCCTGTCATCCTTTGTGGTGATCTCAATGTAGCTCATCATGAAATAGATTTAAAGAACCCTTCTTCCAATCATCATAATGCAGGTTTCTCTGATCAGGAACGTAATAAGATGACAGAACTTTTATCTCATGGCTATATTGATACATTCAGATATCTTTATCCAGATAAAAAGGATGCTTATACATGGTGGAGTTATATGTTTAAATCAAGAGAAAGAAATGCTGGATGGAGAATTGACTATTTTATTGTCTCTGATTCATTGAAAGAGAGAATAAAAGAGAGTTTAATATATAGTGACATACTTGGCAGTGATCACTGCCCAATTGGATTGGAGATGGAATAAAATGAAACTAATGATCATATCAGACATTCATGGTTCTTATAATGACCTAGAAAAGGTGATGCACTACTTTGATGAAGAACAACCAGACCGTTTAATCATCCTAGGTGATATTTTATATCATGGTCCTAGAAATGACTTACCAGAAGGTTATGCACCTAAAAAGTGTATTCCTTTATTAAATAAATATAAAGATAAGATCCTTGCAGTAAGAGGTAACTGTGATGCAGAAGTAGACCAGATGGTCTTAGACTTCCCTATGAGAAGTGATTATGCATTACTTAATGTAGACGGACATGATTTCTATATTACTCATGGACATTTATACAATAAAGACAATATGCCTTATTTAAAGAAGGGTGATGTATTCCTTTATGGACATTATCATGTTCCAGTATTTGAAGACCATGGCTTCTACACAGTGAATCCAAACTCTATTTCTTTACCAAAACAAGGTGTAAAGAGTTTCTTAGTTTATGAAAATGAAACATTCACACTATATAATTTAGAAAATAAAAAGATTTGGTGTAAAAAAATTACAAAATAAGAATTATACAGTGCATTCTTTTTTAAAGTATGGTATTTTTAAGGAGGAGGTGGTTTTGTGGCAAAGTATAGAGATATTGCAGATGCAATTAGAGAGAAGATTAAGTCGGGAGAATATACTTCGGGCCAGAAACTTCCTTACGAATACTTGTTATGTGTTAATTACCATTGTAATAAAGAAACCATGAAGAAGGCTTTGGAGATTCTAGTAAAAGAAGGTCTCATTATTCGCCGCCGTGGAGCAGGTACATTTGTGAAAGAACTCAATGTATCTGAAAAGAATGAAACTGTCCGTATGCGCAGTCTTTCTATGCGTTTTGAAGGACATGATGTGACTTCGGATATTAAAGTATTTGAGGTTATACCAAGTGATAAGAAGATAGCGGAAAAGCTACAGATAGATGAAGGAGACTTTGTTTATCATATTATTAGAAATCGTTCTGTTGATGGAAAACCTTATTGTGTAGAGATTACATATATTCCACTATATCGTTTAGTTAACCTGAAAGCAGAAGTCTTAAAGGATTCATTGTATAAATATGTAATCAATCAATTACATTTGACGGTTCAGAGCTGTCATTTAAAGATCACATCAGCACTGTCTACAATACTCGAACAGTCATTCTTAGGACTAGGTGAAGGGGAACCTTATATCCAGGAAGAACAGACAACATACCTTTCTAATGGCTCTGTATTTGAGTTGACATTCAATCGTCGTCACTATGCAGACTTTGAATTCCAGACCGTTATTGTAGAACAATAATTAAGAGGCTGTCTCGAAATAAATGACAGTTTTCCAAAATAGAAAAATGCGACACAT
>OGFF01000075.1_pt1 | contig 137967 bp, 148 predicted proteins | sample 1570751 | NCBI WGS metagenome assembly OGFF01 (sample SAMEA2581951, study PRJEB24529) | metagenome | biome: Human gut stool | place: China | collected 2011 | reverse complement strand
GTGATAGTAGAAAGAAAGTTATAGCTCTTGCTCAAACATATTTTGCTATTCAAACTAGGAAACATGAATTATTAGAGCAAGAATATAATAATTTAACTGATGATGAAAAAAGATTCTATCAAAGAGATTTAACTAAAAAAGGAAATTATTCTTTAAATCAAACTGCTAAAAAAGCTGGAGTAAAAAACTTTGATAAATTTCATAATGCTGGATATAAAGGCTTATATAATGGAGAAACGGCAAACGATATTGCTAAAAGAAAAGGATTACGTTATAGGGAAGATATTTTAGATAATATGGGAAGTGATGAACTGATAGCTAATTTATTTAGAATATCCCAGACTAATCAAAAATTAATTAATGATAACGTTCAAGGAGAAGGTAATGCAAATGATGTCCACTACAATGTTGGTAAAGAAGTTCGAAATACTATTAAAAGAATTGGTGGAACTATGCCTGAGGATTTGCCAACACCAGATAAAAGTTTAAAAGAATTAGAAAAAGAAAATAAAGATTTAATAATAATAAAATAGCAAATATAATAAAAATGAAAATTAGTAATGTCACTTTATTGTCACATTAAAATGTTATATTATATTTGTATAAATTTATTTTATATAATATAATTTATGTAGGAGGAAAATATGAGTAAAGATAAACCAATACTTAGTTTAAAAAAAGTTAGTAAATTCTATTATAATAAAGGTCTTGTTGCATCCGGTTTTAGTAAAATATCTTTAGATTTTTATTTAGGAGAATTTGTTGTAATAACTGGAGAAAGTGGATGTGGAAAAAGTACTCTTTTAAATGTATTATCAGGTCTTGATACGTATGAAGAAGGAGAAATGTATATTAATGGCATGGAAACAAGTCATTATAGTAATGAGGAAGCAGAACATTATCGTAAAAGTTATATAGGTAATATATTTCAATCATTTAATTTAGTAAGTAGTTATACAGTGTATCAGAATATTGAGTTAGTTCTTTTGTTAAATGGTTTTAAGAAAAAAGATATTAAAAATAAAGTTATTGAATTAATTAAGGAAGTAGATTTATACAAATATAGAAATAGTAAAGTTTCTCATTTATCTGGTGGTCAAAAACAAAGGGTAGCAATTGCAAGAGCACTTGCTAAAGATGTACCAATAATAATTGCGGATGAACCAACAGGTAATTTAGATCGTAGATCTGCTGCCTCTATAATGAAACTACTTGCAAAAGTAGCAAAAGATAAACTTGTAATTGTTGTAACTCATAATTATGAAGATGTTGAGGATCTTGCTACTCGTAAGATTGAAATGCATGATGGAAAAGTTCGTGAGGATATAACAATTAAACCTTATGAAGAAAGTAAAGCAAGTCTTCATGAATATAAAAATATTAGCTTTTTAAATAAAATTAGACTTGGAGTAAGAAATACATTTAATTTACCTATGAAGTTTATTTTACTTTTAATGGTATTCTTATTAATTACTTTTGCTTTCTTAGGAATATATTCTTCATTTAGAAAAGCAGAGTATGAAGAAAATAAAAATGGTTATAACTATTATTTTAGTGATTTATCTGATGAAAGAATTGTAATTAAAAAAAGTGATAATAGTGTAATTACAAATGAAGAATTAGATAAAATAAGTAAACTTGATTATGTAAAATCAGTAGTGAAGGATGATATAATTTTAGATACTACATATAGTTTAACTGATGATAATACTTTTTGGTTTTATGGTAATGTAAAAAGTATACGTGAACTAAAATCTAACATTGAGGGTCAAAAACCTATTAATGATAATGAAATAATATTAGAAACTAATAAAAATAATTATTATGTTTCAACTTTAAAAGATAAGTTAAAAGAAACAAAACTTAGTTTAAGAAATACAGATAATATATCAAGTTCAAATAAAGATTTAAAAGTAACAGGATTTGTTCTTAAAGATAATGAATATGATAATGATATTTTTTATGTAAGTGATGATGTATTAGAAAAAATTAAAATAAATAGTTATGAAAACTATAGTAAGGTTACAATTACCTTAAATAATCAAAAAGTAGATTTACTTTATAGTGTTAGTGATAAAGTACCTAAAGGAAAAGCTGTTGTTCCATATGAACTTAATGTAATGTGTAAATATAGTTGGTGTAAAAATAATATATTGAATATTAATGTTAAAAATATTTATTATGAAAATAATATAGATTTAGAAATTAGTGATATGTATTTGAAATATAATTTTGAACATTTAACAGGTGTAAAAGATTATGAAAATAATAACTCTGTAATATATATTTCAAAAGAGGATTATTTATCTTTATTTAATATGGGAACTTATCAATCATCAATTTATTTAAAAGATGTAAAGGATATTCCTGAGGCTAAATGTTATCTTGAATCAAATGGATTTAAGCCATTATTTATTAAAGATGCCAAAATAAATTATTCAAATGGTGTTCTCGAAGTAATTAAAATATTTAAGTTGATAGTTATGACTATTATATTTATTGTACTTTTCTTTATAGCATATTTTGTTATTAGATTAATTGAAAAATCAAGAAATGTTTATTATGCAACATTAAGAATCCTTGGAGCAACTAAAAAAGTATTAAAGGATTTAATTAATATTGAATTATTTTTAATATATCATATTGCTTTTGCTTTAATACTAGGATTATGTATTTTAGTTAAGAATAATATTATTGTTAATAATAATTTATATGATATGGTTAAATATCTTGGTATAAAAGACTATATTTTTGTATATGTTATATGTTTTGTAATGAGCATTCTTATATCATTTAGATATTCAAGAAAACTATTTAATTCATCAGCGATGAAAACTTATAGGGAGGAGGCAGAGTAATGATAAAATTAGAAAAAGTAAATAAATACTTTAATAAAAATAAAAAGAATGAAATTCATGTTATTGATAATACCTCTGTTAGTTTTGATTCTACTGGACTTGTATGTCTTTTGGGACCAAGTGGATGTGGAAAAACAACCCTTCTTAATGTTATTGGTGGACTTGATAAAGTAAAAAGTGGTAAGATTTATGTAAATGGTAAGAAAATTACTAAGAAAAGTACATATTATGTAGATAAAGAAAGAAATTTAAACATTGGATATATTTTTCAAAATTATAATTTATTAGAAAACTTAACTGTATTTGATAATGTTGCTATAGCGCTTAAAATGGTTGGTGTAAAAAATAAAAAGGAAATTGAAAAAAGAGTTAATTTTGTATTAGAAACCTTAAAAATTTATAGATATAGAAATAGACCAGCAGGAATGCTTTCTGGAGGAGAAAAACAAAGAGTAGCTATTGCAAGGGCAATTGTAAAAAATCCTAATATTTTATTATGTGATGAACCTACTGGAAACCTTGATAGTCAAAATACACTTGAAATAATGAATATTATTAAATCAATATCTAAAAATAGATTAGTAATTTTAGTAACACATGAAAATGATATAGCGAAATTTTATGCAGATAGAATAATTGAGGTTTCTGATGGTAAAATCGTAAAAGATTATGAGAATAGTTATGAAGGATCACTTGATTATAAAATTGATAATAAAATCTATCTAAAAGATTTTAAAACTAAAGAGGAAAATGGTAATATAACTTTATATTTTGATAATAAGATTAAATCTAATATAACAATAATTGCTAAAAATAATAATATTTATATTAAAACAAATGGTAGTGAAAAAATTGAGGTTGTTGATGAAAACTCTAATATTGAACTAATAAATGATCATTATAGACAAATAGATAAATCAATTTATGAAAAATATGAATTTGATTTTAAGAATATTGAAACTACTAAACATAAGTATAGTTCTATATTTAATGTATTTAAAGTAATATTTTTAGGTTTTAAAAAGATACTTGATTATTCCTTTATTAAAAAATTATTATTACTAGGTTTTTTAGCCTCTGGAGCATTTATTATGTATGCTGTAAGTAATACTTTAGGAATACTTAATGTAAAGGACAGTTACTTTATTGAAAAAAATAAAAATTATCTTGAAGTGAAAATGCAAAAAATAAATATAGATAATTTTGGAAAATATGAATCATTAAATGGAATAGATTATATTTTACCTGGCAGTGGAAATGCAAATTTTAAAATTACATTTGATAATTATTACCAAACTAAAAATGCTAGTTCAACTATCTCTGGTACATTGGTTAATAAAAATTATATAAATGATTCTGATATAATTTATGGTAAAAAAACAGATAATGATTTTGATATAGTTGTGGATAAATCAACACTTAATAAATTATTTACCGGTGAAGAAAAAATAGGTATTCAAACTGGTTATTCAGTTCAAGATTTAATTGGATATAAGGTTAATTGTGGTGATTTAATATTTACTATCACAGGTATTACTGATATTGGTGATTATAGCATTTTTACAAATAAAAAATACATGATTGATATATTATATAATAGTTTAGGTACAGATGAAACTATGGTTTACGATGCTGAAACAAGTGATAAATATTTAAATTATAAATTAATTGATAATTTGATTGTTAAAAAAGGTAGACTTCCAGAAAATGATTATGAAGTTGTTATTAACATTAATAAAGAAATTGATAATCCACTTAATAGTAAATTAGAAAATAAAATTAATAATAAAAAATTAACTGTAGTTGGTTATTATGAAGGAAATAATATGCTTGTTAATGAAAATATGATTAAATATGAGTTAATAAGTAAATCTAAAAACTTAACTATAATGCCAAGTGATAGTGAAATTGCTATTGAAAGCTTAAATAATGAAAATTTAAATGTTGTAAAATCTTATGATAGTGCTAAAGAAAAATATTTAGATTCAAGGGAAACTGTTGTAAAATCTGGTCTTATTGCATCTGGAGTTATTTTGTTTATTTCCTTTGTGGAAATTTATTTAATGATACGTTCTTCATATCTTTCAAGGATAAAGGAAATTGGTATATATAGAGCAATAGGTACTAAAAAAAGTGATATTTATAAAATGTTTTATGGAGAAATTATTGCTATTACAACTGTAGCATCACTTCCTGGTATTTTATTTACAACTTATGCTTTAAAAACACTTCAGACAATAAGTTATTTTGAAAAAAATTATTTGGTAAATTCATTTACAATTATTTTAAGTATTTTAATTGTATATTTATTTAATATAATCGTAGGACTTTTACCAATTATAAAAATTGTTTCAAAAACTCCAGCATCAATACTAGCAAGAAAAGATGTAGATTAACTATATCTTTTTTTGTGGGACACAAAGGACCTTTATTAAAGAAAAGAAATATGGTTTAATCAATGTAAGGAGATTACATAATATGAATAAAGAAAGAATAGGCAAATATATTAAATTTTTAAGAGAGAGAAATAATTTAACGCAGGAAGAACTTGCTAAAAAAGTGCCAGTTACAAGGGAAGCAGTAAGTAAATGGGAAACAGGAAGAAGAATTCCTGATATTGAAACTTTACTAATTTTAAGTAACATGTTTAATGTGTCAATTGAAAGCTTGCTTTCTGGTGGAGAAAGTGATAATGCAATGATAAATTTATATAAAGATAATATAAATTTACATAAAAAAGTTGGTATTCTTTTACTAATAACAATTTTAATAATTATTACATTTTTAATCTATTATTTTTTTAATAATTACAATTCATTTAAATTTTATAATTTAACCGGAGGTAATGATAATTTTATACTAGAAAATAGTGTTATGTTCGTTTCAAAAGAAAAGTTCTTTATTAGTATTCCAAAAGTAAGTAGTATTAATAATGATGAAATTAATTATAAAAAAGTATATTATTTAGATAATAGAAATGGAAAACATTTAATTTTCGAAGGTAACTCTGATGTTCTTAATTATAGTGAAAACAATGGTTACAATGAAAGTATTAATTTTAAAAATTTAGATAATATAATTAATAACCTATATATTGATATTTACTATGAAGATAATATAGATACAGTAAAAATAAATTTATTTTTAACATATTCAAATGATAATTTCTTTACAAAAAAGGTAAAAAGTATATCGTAATGTTGATAAATGTTTGGTATAATAAGTGTATACTTATATAATACTTTGAGGCACAAAAAGTGAGGCGAATATGTTAGAGATTAAAAATGTTAGTAAAAAGTTTATTGTAAATAATAATGAAATTAATGTATTAAATGATGTTAATATCATTTTCCCTAATAGGGGACTATTCGTTATTAAGGGTAAAAGTGGAAGTGGAAAATCAACTTTACTTAATTTAATCGCGGGTTATGATAAACCTACCTATGGAAAACTTTATTATAATGGAATAGATTTATGCACAGTTAATGAAAATGAATTATCTTCATATCAAAGAAATGAAATTAGTTTTGTTTTTCAATCTTATAATTTATTTGATAATTTAACAGTTTATGAAAATTTACTTTTTTCAACTGATGATATAAATGAAAATGTAGTTGATGAAACTTTAACTAAGTTAGAAATTAATCATTTAAAAAAGCGAAAGGTTAAACAAATTTCTGGTGGAGAAAAAGCCAGAGTAGCAATTGCAAGAGCACTTATAAAAACACCTAAAATAATTATTTGCGATGAACCAACGGGGAACCTAGATAGTAAAACCGCTGATGAAGTTTGGAATATATTAAAGAAATTAAGTAGTCAAATTCTTGTTATTGTCGCAAGCCACGATACTGAGTTAATAAAAAAATATGCAGATGTTATTTTAACTCTTGAAAATGGCTCTATTAATTACAAAGTAGAAAACATAAAAAAAGAAAATATATCTTTAAAAGAAAAGAATTCTAAAATTAAAGTTAACTTGTTTTATAAAAAAAATAGCTTTACTAATTTAATTATAGGAATATTTTTATTTTTATTATATTCATTACTAATTATATGTTTGAATAGTTTACAAATTAATTTAAATAAATCTGAAAGTTATGTTCCTAAGGACAATAATATATTAGCAAGTCTTTGGAAACGAAATGATACTGATTTTGTTGTTTTGTCTAGATATAATGATAATGATATTAAAAATGCTTCATTATACTTAGAAAAACATAATATTAAATATGATGTAATAAATGAATATAATAATTTAAGATTACAAAGAGATATATCTTTACATTTTGATTTTGAAGACCCTTATAGATTTTATAATATACTTAATATTTCAAAAATAATTTCGAAGAGTGAAAAAAACATGAATAAAGAATATATTGGCAGATATCCAAAAAATCCTAATGAAATAATGATTTCAAATTTTTATGCAAAAATTCTTACTATGGGTGTAATGCAGGATGATAAAGTTTATAAGCCAAAATCTTTTGAGGATATAATAAATGATAATTATTACATAAAATATGATGGTAGCCCTTATTCTGATGCTTACCTTAAAGTAACGGGAATTTATATGCTTGATTATGATATAAGTGAATTTGAAAAAATTAAAGTTGAAAAAAATACAGATAATCAAGGATTGACAGGTGTTAAGCCAAATAAAATTATGACTTATTTTGATAATAATTATAATACCATTTATGTAAATGAAACCTTCTTTGAAACGCTTGATACTAAACCTTGCACATCAATGGATGAATATACTTTTGAGTTTTATATTAAAGCAAATAATGAATATAAACTATTAAATTTTAAAAGTAATACATATTATGATGATAATCTTAAAGATAATGAAATTATTGTTAATAAATATATTTTGGATTTATTAACTAATAATGATTTTTCTAATGAATTTAATAAACAAAAAGAGTTAAATGAATATGATTTTGCAATTAAATATATGGAAAAACATAATTTATTAAATTCTATAGTAGAAACAAAGATAAAAGATACTTTTGGTGTAAATGGTAAAGAGGGTAGCATGGAAACTTTTTCACTTAAAATTGTAGGTTTTTTACCAAGTTATAAAAAAAATTTTAGCATAACAAATCCATATTTTTATGTATCTAAAAATGTTTTAGAAAAATATATTGAATCTCAAAGGGAAGTATATACTATAACTGTTTATGAAAATAATCCTAAAGTGCTTAATAATGCTCAAAACTATTATATTAAAAATGGTTTTGAATTAAGAACTGATTATACTCATAACTTTGAAACAATTAACAAAATTATAACAAATATTATTCCTTATATTTGGCTCGTGGGTGCTATATTAGTTTTATTTATTTTCTTATTTAATTTTATGGTTAATATATTTAGAATTAATATTGATAAAAAAAGTATTGGTATTTTAAAATCATTAGGTTATAAAAATAGTGAAATTAAAAATCTTTTTAATAATTTATTTTTAATTTCCTCTTTAGGGGCACTTATTTTATCAGCTATTTTAAGTATTCCTCTTAATAATGTAATAAATATAGTTTTATCAAATTATTTTGGTTTTAAACTAAGATTAATTTTCATAAACCTATTAACTTACTTAATAATATTTATAATTTTTGCAATAGTTTACTTTTTAACAGTTAGAAAGCCACTTAATAAAATTACTAAAATTAATGTATGTGATATACTTAGAACTAAGGATGAGTAATATGTTAGAGTTAAGAAATATTAATAAATGTTATATAACGAAAAATGAGAAAGTTAATGCTCTTAAGAATGTTAATTTTACTTTTCCAGATAAAGGATTATTTGTTTTAATGGGACCAAGTGGATGTGGAAAATCATCACTACTAAATATTTTAACAGGTTTAGATTCAAAATATGAGGGAAGAGTTCTTTATAATAATGAAAATATAAAAGATATTTATGATAATTATAGAAATGAAATTAGTTATATGACACAAAGTTTCAACTTATTTGATAATTTAACAGTATTTGAAAATATTAATTTATCTTTAAAACTTTTAGGTAAAAGTGATAAAACAAAAGTTGAAACTATTTTAAAAGATTTTGAAATATATGATTTGGCAAATAAAAAATGTAATACTTTATCTGGTGGTGAAAAAGCAAGAGTTTCCATAGCAAGAGCAGTTATAAAAAATCCTAAAATAATTTTTTGTGATGAGCCTACGGGAAATCTTGATGATAAAACCTCAAAATTAGTTTGGACTTTGCTAAAGAAAATTAGTGAAACTGTTTTAGTCATTATTGCTAGTCACGATGAGAAAAACTCTTATGAGTTTGGAAATGTAATAAAAATAATCGATGGACAAATTAATGAAGAAATAATAAATAATGTAGTAAGTAATAAGAACTCTTTTATAAAATATAAAACTAGTAGTAATCTTTCTTTAAAACTTTTATTTAAGGTATTTAATAATAAAAAGATGTTATATATTTTATCAATTTTAATAATGTCTATTTCATTTATTATGTTTGGATTATTTAATAAACTTTCAAGTGTTAATATAAAAAAGGCAGAAATAAATACAATTATTAATAGTGATATTAATGAAATAACTTTGTATAAAAAAGGAAATATTAATGATTATACAATATATTTTTCACAAAACGATTTAAAGATCACTTATAATCTTTTACAAAATAGTGATAGTTATTATGCATCATCACTACTAAGTAATAATAATATTTTTACATTTGAATTTGAAAATACTATAGATATTACTGATTATTATAAACTTTATAATAGTAGTGCTAATGAAAATAATGTATTTATTGATGATCGGTTATGTTCATTTGAATTTTTGGGAAGAAAGCCAATTTATGAAAATGAAATAATGATATCAAACTTTTTAGCGGATTATATAATTAGATTTGGTGCATTTGATGAAGATGGTAATCAAATAAGCTTTAATAATTATAATGATATTTTGGAAAGTACATTAAAAGTAAGCAATGAAAAAGTAGTAATAAGTGGAATTTATATTGTAAATGAAAATATAAAAGAAAAAAACTTTATCTCTCTTGGGGACAAAGATCTTCTTCTTAAATATTTGTATACTTATTATGTTAATGAAAATTATTTTAAGATTTCTAAATTTAGTGAAAATTTTGTATCACCTGGACTATTTGACTTTAAAGTTGATGAAAAAGATGCCCAAGTATATTTATCCGATGAGGTTTTAGAAAATGAAATATATCTTGACAGTGATAAAAATAAAGTTAATTTAAATATTATAGATAAAAATAAACTATTTAATGGATTTAATAATTCTTATGAATTAAATGTTGTTAAAACAAATGGACTTATTTTAGTAAATAGTAATTTATTAAAAGATTATATTTTACCGCATCAATTAATTAAGGAAATTATTGTCAAAAACTTTAATAAAAATAATATTACTGAATTATTAAATTATGAAAAAAATGGCATTTATTATAAATCACAATTAACAGAATCTTTGGAAAACTACGTTATATCTTTTGAAAATACTGTAGGAGTATTTAAAAAACTATCAATAGCATTTATTTTTCTTACAATAATAGTTATTATTTGTTATGTACATTTTTATTATAAAGAAAACGAGGAAAAGATATATTCATTAAAAGTTGTAGGTGCAAATAATAAATTTATCTATAAGATATTTGCAATAAATAATGCCACGATTTTATCTGTTTCATTATTAATTTATGTCATATTTATACTAAGCTTTACTTTTATTATGAATAGTATTATTTCTTCGAGTATTAATTATAAAATTGAGGTGTTTAATTATAACTTTTTAAGTATTATAGAATATTTATGTGCTATGTTTATTTTATTAAGTTTAATAAATTATGTTAAATTAAAAAAAGTTTTGAAATAAAATGTAAAGTAGTGACAAATAAGTTTGTTAATATTTAACTAGTGTTATATAATTATACTAGGTGATAAAAAATATGAGAAATGTAGGAACAGTAGTAAGGGGAATAAGAACTCCCGTAATTAAAGAAAATTCTAATTTAGAGGACATTGTTGTAGATAGTCTTATGAAAGCTAGTGAAAGTGATAATTTTACTTTTCACGATAAAGATATTGTTGCAGTAACTGAAGCAGTAGTCGGTATTGCAATGGGAAACTATGTAACAGTTGATGAAATTGCAAAAGATATTAAAAATAAATTTGGTACTAACCATATAGGTGTTGTATTTCCAATTCTTTCAAGAAATAGATTTGCAGTACTTTTATCTGCAATAGCAAGAGCAATGGACAAAATAACTTTACAAATATCTTATCCATCAGATGAAGTAGGTAATGATATTTTAGATAAGAAAAGATTAAAAGAAAGTGGAATAAATCCATATACTGATGTTATTGATGAGAAAACATATTATGAAAAATTTGGCGATTTTAAACATATTTTTACTGGTGTTAATATGGTTGATTTCTATAAAGATTTGGTAAAAAAAGAAAATTGTGAAATAGAAATTATATTAGCAAATGATCCTAAAAAGATTTTAAATTATGAAAAAGATGTTCTTGTTTGTGATATTCATACAAGATTTGAAACAAAAGCAACTTTAAAAGAAAATTCAGATGGTATTATTTTAGGCCTTGATGATATTTTAACTAGTCCAGTTGATGGAAGTGGATGTAATGAAAAATATGGATTACTTGGCTCTAATCGTTCTACTGAAGAAAGAGTTAAATTATTTCCAAGTAATGCACAGGGTTTAGTAGATAATATTCAAAGAAAGTTATATGAAAAAACTGGTAAAAATATTGAAGTAATGATTTATGGTGATGGTGCGTTTAAAGATCCAGTTGGTGGAATATGGGAACTTGCTGATCCAGTAGTATCTCCATATTATACTAAAGGCCTTGAGGGAAGCCCTAATGAAATAAAACTTAAATATATATCTGATAATAAATTCAGTAATTTAAGTGGTGAAGAGTTAAATGAGGCAATTAAAAATGAAATTAGAACTAAAGATTCTAACCTTAAAGGAACAATTGCATCACAAGGAACAACACCTCGTAGATATGTTGATTTAATAGGTTCTTTATGCGATTTAACTTCAGGTTCAGGTGACAAAGGTACTCCAGTTGTATATATTTCTGGTTATTTTGATAATTATAGTGTAGACAACTAAAAAAAATTATGGTAATATGTTAATGGCTTAGCCCGTTGGTGAAGTGGTTTAACACACTGCGTTCTCAGCGCAGCATTCAGGGGTTCGAACCCCCTACGGGTTACCATTGTTAATATAAAATCTCTCTTGTAGAGGTTTTTTATTTTGTCTAAAATGCTTTTTAACACATAAAAAAACTCAAAAATTGAGTTTGTTATTTAAATAGTTCACTATGACTTCCTGTGGCTACAAGCAAAAGAATTAATTTATCATCTTTGTATCTATAAACTAATAACCAGTTGGGTTCGATGTGACATTCTCCACATTCAAAATATTCTTTGCAATTAACAAGTGTGTGATTTTTAAATCCTTTTGTAAAATCTATCCCGTATTTTGTTTTTTGACTTTCTGTATTAATCATCAAGTAGAGCTTTCACGAGTTCATTAATGTCGTGATATTTCTTTCTTGTAGGATCATTTATTATTTTATCGGATTCTTTTAAAGCCTTTATTAAGTCTTTACTTAATTTTGGTTCCGAAATTTCAAAGGGAATAGATTTACTTTTTACACATTGAGTTAAAAATATATTGATAGCGGTTGTCATATTTAATCCTAAACTTTTAAATAGTGAGTCGGATTCTTTTTTTAAATTTGAATCTATTCTAATATTAAGATTAGTTGTACTTGCTATGGTTTCCATATATCTTTCTCCTTTCTATATTATTATATGACAATGTAATGACTATGTCAATATCTAATAAAATTATTATAAATAAAAAAGATGCTATTTTCTAGCATCAAATTTCTTTCTAAGTTCTGTATTTAAAATTTTCTTTCTCATTCTTAAATGATGAGGAGTAATTTCAACAAGTTCATCTTGATTAATAAAGTCAAGTGCTGCCTCTAAAGTGAATATTCTAGGTCTTTTTAGAACTACAGTTTTATCTGCATAAGCACTTCTTGTGTTTGTAAGTTCTTTTCCTTTAACAACGTTTACAGCAAGGTCAACATCTTTATTACATTCACCGACAATCATACCTTCATAAACTTCTTCATTTGGTTCAACAAACATTGTACCACGGTCCTCAAGGCCACCAAGTGAATAAGCAGTTGCTTTTCCTTCTTCACTAGCAACTAGAACTCCAAGTTTTCTTTCACCTATATTTATATTTTCAACAGGTTTAAATTCAGTAAATGTGTGGTTCATTATACCATAACCTTTAGTTAGAGTCATAAAGTTTGTAGGAAAACCAATAAGTCCACGTGATGGAATTTCATAATTAATTCTAATTAAGTTTCCTAAATGTGTCATATTTCCCATTATGGCGCCTCTTTGAGATAGTTCTTCGAAAACACCACCCATATATTCATCAGTTATTTCAATTTGTAAGTCTTCATAAGGTTCACATTTTACACCATTAATTTCTTTAATAATAACTTTTGGTTTAGAAACCTCAAGTTCGAAACCTTCACGGCGCATATTTTCAATTAAGATAGATAAGTGAAGTTCTCCACGGCCTAATACCATAAAGTTTTCACTGTCAATTTGTTCAACTTTTAAACTAACATCTCTTTGTGTTTCTTTGAATAATCTTTCACCAATTTTTCTTGATGTTAAGATTTTACCATCTTTTCCAGAAAATGGAGAAGTATTAACTCCAAAAGTCATTTGAAGTGTTGGTTCATCAATATGAAGTATTGGTAGGGCATTATGATTACCAACTTCAGTTAAAGTTTCGCCAACTGAAATGTCCTCGAGTCCCGCAACAGCAACTATATCTCCGACTGTGGCACTTTCAATTTCTATTCTTTTTAATCCAACATAACCAAATAATTTTTGAACTCTAAAGCTTTTTTCAGTACCATCAAGTCTTATACAGTTAACCATTTGACCAACCTTAATTTTACCATTAAATACTTTACCAACACCAATTCTTCCTACATAATCATTGTAGTCAAGTAAAGCTGGTTGAAATTGAAGGGGAGCATTTTCATCTCCAGTAGGTTCTGGTATTTCAGAAACAATTAAATCCATAAGTGGTTTGAAACCTTTTTCTTGATCAGATGGGTTATTTGAAAGAGAACTTGTTCCATTAGCGGCACTTGTATAAACTGTTTTAAATTCAATTTGTTCATCAGTAGCACCAAGTTCAATAAATAGTTCAAGTACTTCATCAACTACAGAGGTAACTCTTTGAGTTGGTTTATCAACTTTATTAATAACAACAATTGGTTTACAACCGGCCTCTAAAGCCTTTTTTAAAACAAATCTTGTCTGAGGCATAGGTCCTTCATAGGCATCGACTACTAAAAGGACTCCATCAACCATTTTCATAATTCTTTCAACTTCACCACCAAAGTCAGCATGACCTGGAGTATCAAGAATATTAATCTTATAACCATCATAGTCAACGGAAGTAGTTTTAGCAAGTATTGTTATACCTCTTTCTTTCTCAATATCATTTGTATCCATACTTAAATTACTAATATCTTCATTTTCTCTAAATGTATGAGTATACTTAATAATTTCATCTACTAATGTAGTTTTACCATGGTCTACGTGTGCAATAATTGCAACATTTCTTTTTTTCATAAATAAATCACACCTTTTTTTCTTTTGGTATTATAGCACTAATTATTTGAAATAATCAATAGAAAGTAGTGATTTTTTATTTATAAATGCTAATTTTTGTGCTAAAATGAAATTGTTGAGAGTATTTTGTAGTATAAGAGGTTTTTATGAAAGATGTCACTAAAGAAATGATAAAGATTTTTAAATTGAAAAAATTAGGGTGTGACTTTATGGGCTATGAATTTGTCAATCCTAATGAACTTAGTTTTCATCATTTAATTGTGGCTAGAAAAGATTCTCAAGTTTTAGGTATTGGTGATGGCTATTTATTTTGGAATGGTGCAATCCTTAGACAAAAAACTTCACATGATTACCTTCATTTAATTGAAAGAATTGATCGTGATAGGTTTAATTATATTACTTGTCAAATGATTGATGAAAACACTGCAAATATGATTATGTATGAAAATTTAAAAAAGATTAATGATTGTTTAGAGGGTTTTGAAAAAGAACACTGTGGACATTATAATAAAAAGCATCCTAAAGATCCTCTTATAAAGGAAGCTTATACACGTAGACTTATAAAAAAATAAACGATAACTTGAAAATAGTTATTTTTTTTTATATAATGTTATTAGAAGGTAGGTATATATGAAAAAAAGTTATATTATAGGTATTATAGTGGCTGTTATAGTAGTAATTGGTATATCACTAGGTAGTGGCTATAATAAAATGGTTAAAGAAAATGAAAATGTTGAAAGTGCTGCAGCACAAATTGATGTACAACTTAAAAGAAGAACTGATTTAATTCCTAATTTAGTAAATACTGTAAAAGGTTATATGACTCATGAACAAAAAGTTATTGATAGTATTACAACTGCTCGTGAAAATTTAGTAAATGCAAGTACTGTTGAGGATAAAGCTAGTGCTAGTGAAGAGCTTACTAAAGCATTAAATAACTTATATGTAATTGTTGAAAATTATCCTGATTTAAAATCAAATACTAATTTTATAAATCTACAAGATGAACTTGCAGGAACTGAAAATCGTATTGCTGTTGCTAGAAAAGATTATAATGATGCTGTTAAAAATTATAATAATCTTGTAAAAACATTTCCTAATAATTTAACTGCTTCTTTATTTAATTTCAAAGAAAAATCTTATTTTGAGGTTAATAACTCTGATAAAGAGGTTCCAAATGTATCTTTTGAATAGAATTAAGTTTTTAATTCTATTTCTTTTATTAAGTATTTTAAATGTAAATGCAATAGTTAGTCCAACAAAAGAGTTTTATGTTAATGATTATGCAAATATTTTGTCTTCGGAAACTGAAAAATATATTATAGATAAAAGTAGTCAGCTTGCAAATATTGATGGTACACAAATAGTTGTTGTTACCGTAAATAATTTAGAGGGTGATACAATTGAAAATTATGCAAATACCTTATTTAGAAATTTTGGTATAGGGGACAAAACTAAAAATAATGGTTTACTTCTTTTACTTGCTCTTGAAGAAAGACAATTTAGGGTAGAAGTAGGGTATGGGCTCGAGGGAATTTTACCTGATGGTAAAACCGGTAGATTTCAAGATACTTATATTATTCCATATTTAAAAAATAATAAATGGGATGAAGGTATTAAAAATGGTTATGATGCATTTTATAAAGAGATTATTGTTCAAAACAATTTGAATTTAAATTATAATGAACCATATGCAAATGGCTATAGTGATTCTACATTTATTATAGGAATAGGTATGTTTCTTGGATTTATAATAGGCTTAATAATTCGATATATGGGGTTTAGTAAAATAGCTGTTTTTACAATTATTTATTTTTTTGCAAATACTTTTATATCTCAAACTGGAATTAAAGTAATATCTGATTTATTTTCAGTTTATAATTTAATGGGTTATTTTTTTGGCTTATCAATTAATATTTTATCTGGTATAGGTTCAGGTTCTGGCTATTATGGAGGTGGTTCATCTTTTGGAGGATCCTCAGGTGGTTCATCCGGAGGATTTTCTGGAGGAGGAGGTTCTTCAGGTGGTGGAGGATCTACACGAGGATTTTAATAAAAAACACTTGCATTTTATAAAAAAATATAGTATATTATAAATGAACACGAAAGAGTGTTTTTTTATTGGAGGAATTATGACAAAAGAAAATGAAAAAACAAAAAACGTTAAAAAAGTAAATGCTACTAAGAAAAAAAATGTAAAAGCGCCTAAAGAAAGTTATTTAAAAGGCGTTAAAAAGGAAATGAAACTTGTTAAGTGGCCAACTTTTAAAGAGGTAATTAAGTATACTATTGCTACTGTTATTATGTGCTTAGTCGTATGTGGATTTTTCTTATTACTAAATTTACTTTTATCTTTAGTGAAAGGATGGATTAACTAATGGAAGAACAAAAAAAAGAATGGTATGTAGTAAATACCTATTCTGGACATGAACTTGCAGTAAAACAAAAACTTGAAATGCGTACTGAAAGTATGGGTATGCAGGATTATATTTTTAGAGTAATAATACCAGAAACTACTGAAGTTGAAGTAAAAGATGGTGTTAAAAAAGAAAAAGTTAAAAAAATGTTCCCAGGTTATATTTTAGTGGAAATGATAATGACTGATGAAGCGTGGTATATTGTTCGTAATACACCAGGAGTTACAGGATTTATCGGTTCAAGCGGAAAAGGTGCAAAACCAACACCACTTCCACCTCAAGAAATTGATAGAGTTCTTGCTACTATGGGAATGAGTAGAGTAAATATTGATAATGAAATGAAAGTTGGCGACAATGTTAACATTATTGATGGACCATTCAATGGTATGAGTGGTAAAATTGATAGTATTGATGCTGAAAACAATCGTCTTACAATTATTATTGATTTATTTGGTCAAGAAACTTCAGTTGATGTTGAAAATTATCAAGTTAGTAAATATTAAAATTAATCTTTATAGGTTAATTTTTTTTTACAATAATTTTTAAATATAGTATAATATTAATGTAGAAAGGTACTTTTATGAAGAAAAATTTAATAATTGGAATAATTTGTTATGTAATTACTGGATTATTAACAATACTTTTTTTAGCAACATCGGTTAGTGTAAAATTAATTATGCCTGAATTTAAAAAGGTAATAGTTTTATGTGTTGCATCAATATTTACTTACTTTGGCGGAAGATTTTTAACTAAATACTATAATTCAAAGAAATATATGAAAATAAGTATTTGGGTAATATTTATTCTTTATTTATTATTACTAATTAATTTTATAGTTTTAGGAAATAATTTTGGTAGAAATTTTGAATTTATTTTCACAGCCTCAAAAGATACAATTAAATCTTATTTTGATAACAACTTTAATATTATTCCATTTAATACAATTAAAAATTATTTAGATAATTCAGGGATTTATTTTGATATTAAGCTAGTTTGTATAAATTTATTAGGTAATTTACTATGTTTTATGCCTTTTGCATTTTTCTTAAAATATTTATTTAAAAGAGAAAACAAATTTATAAACTTTTTATTAACAATTGTATTAATAGTTATTTCTTTTGAACTTATTCAGCTATTAACACTTTCTGGATCATTTGATATTGATGATATTATATTAAATACCTTTGGAACAATATTATTTTATATTTTTATAAACTTAAAAGGCATTGATAAACTACTTAGAAATATATTCTTTTTAGAAAAAAATAAAATTAATGGGAAAGATTTAGTTAAACCTATATTAGCTTTATTTATTTTTATCGTAATAATAATTTCTATTATATTTATATTTATTAAAAAAAGTAATGATAGTAATCAAAAGTGGAATGAAGTGTATAATCCTTTGATAGAGTTTAGTTATGATAAGACTTGTAGTGAAAATAATATGTTTTATGAAGATGAACTTTTTGAATATTATTTTGATTGTTATGATAAAGATAAATTTTATTTAATTGTTAATAAAAAAGATAAACTTTTAATAAATGATTTTTTAGATAATTCTAAATATGTTTATGACATAGAAAAACTAACTTGGAAGTTAAAACAAAATAATATAGAGTACTATACTAAACATAAAAATCCACATTATATTTTACATTTACCAAAGTTTTATGGAGATTTTGGTTATAAAGGTGTAAAAAATGATTATGTAAATATAGTTGTTAAAGGAGTAAATACTTCGATATATGATTTGGATTTAAATTTTATACCTTTAAAAGAGGGGAAAACCACTATTGATTTTAAGGTTACAAACGAAGGTAAAGTTTATACATACACATTTGATATAACTATAGATAAAGATTTAAATTTAAAATATGACTTAAAAAATTAATCTTCACGGATTAATTTTTTTTCTATTTTAGAAATAATAAAATATAATAAATAAGAAAATATTAAGAGTATAAATACACCAGATATTACTAAATCTAAATCAAATATTTGAGAGCCATACATAATTAAATAACCAATGCCTTTTTGACAAGAAAGAAATTCTCCAGTTATAACTCCTATTAATGTTAAAGATATATTTAGTTTTAATGATGAAATAATTGTTATGTATGATGATGGAATGATTAGTTTAGTAAGAGTTTGAAATTTATTTGCATTAAATGTTTTAAATAATTTGATTTTTATTTTATCAGTATTTAGAAAACCATTATACATTGAAAGGGTAGTTACAATTAAATTTATTAAAAGTGCCATAATTATGATACTTTTTATATTTGCTCCGAATATAATTAAGATTATTGGTCCTAAAGCTACTTTAGGAAGTGCATTTAAAATTACTAAAAATGGTTCAAATATTTTAGAAAAATTAGGGTATTCATAAAAGATAATTGCAATTAATATACCAAGTATTCCCCCAAGTAAAAATGAAATTAAAACTTCATATAGTGTTGTAAATATATGTGAAAATAAATTACCTTCGATACATAGCTTTTTAATAGTTAAATAAATTTTTGATGGACTTGAATATATAAATGAGTTAATTATACCCTTTCTAGTTAATAATTCCCATATAAATAATAAAAAAAATACAATTAAAATTCTAGTTAGTTTTATTAAAAAACTTTTCCTTTTCATAGTTTTTAAATATAAAGTTTGATTACTATATTTCATCTAAATCCCTCCATATTTTATCGTAATAATCACTAAATTCTTTACATGTACGATTATTTATCGGTGTGGATTTGTTTTCCATTTTAATGTCATAAATTTTTTTGACTATACTAGGTCTTTTTGAAAGAACTATTATTTTATCACTTAAACTTATAGCCTCCGCAATGTCATGAGTAATCATAATAACAGTTTTCTTTTCTTTTTTAATTATATTATAAACATCTTCAGAAACGCTTAATCTTGATTGATAGTCAAGAGCGGAAAAAGGTTCATCTAAAAGAAGTATATCAGGTTTAATAGCAAGTGTCCTGATTAGAGCAACTCTTTGTTTCATACCGCCAGAAAGTTCTTTTGGATATTTATAGATAAAATCTTTTAAACCATATGTTTCTAAAAGTCTTTTTGTATATTCAATATTTTCTTTTGTTTTAATCTTTTTTAAAGATAAACCCAAAGTTGCATTATCTAGAATATTTAAATATGGAAGAAGTGCATCTTCTTGAAGCATATAACCAATTATAGGATTTTCTTTATAAAATTTGATAGTACCATTTGTTTTTTCAAGTAAACCAGAAATAATATTAAGTAGGGTTGATTTTCCACATCCTGAGGAACCAACAATTGCAATAAACTGTTCATTATTCACATCAAAAGATATACTTTTGATAGCATTAATTTCACCATTTAAAGTGTTAAATGTTTTAGATATATTATTAATTTCTAATAATTTTTGCATTTTATCACCTACGATATTTTATGCATTATTTGTATTTTAATCTATTTAATAAGTTTAGAATTCAACTAATAGTTGAGTAAATTCAATGATTAGTTTATTGTTTTTTTAACTTATTTATTTTATTATGTATTTGAAAGGAGTAGAGTAAGTATGAAAAAAATAATATATTTAATAATTGGTATTTTAGTAGGAGGATTGCTTTCATATTTTATATTTAATAAAGTTGAAACTTTAGAAAAACTTCCTAAACCCGAAGTTACTGAAGGTGAAAGAGGTATGCTTGGTATTGATAAAAATATCAATGAACAGACTATTGATAAGTATCTAGGAAGAAGTGATTCAGTTTATCGTGATATGAGAATGCTTTCAGATCCTGGTAATTATGAAGCCATAGGTGGGGACTCAATGCTTTCTGGAACCATTAAAGGTTTTGAAATAATACCATTTCCATATTTGACTAAAGTAAAAGAACTCCCTGAAGCAGTTGGAAAAACATATGAAGGAAAAACTTTATTTACAGAAAATGAAGATGGAACATATTCACCAAATTATAAAGAATCTATGGAATTTTTAGAAATGTATTTTCCTAAAGATAAAAATATTTTCTTAATATGTGGTGGCGGTGGATATGCCGGTATGACAAAAAAACTTTTGGTATCACTTGGATGGGATGAAAATAAAATCTATAATATAGGTGGATATTGGTTCTATGATGGTGATAATAATGTTCAAATCAAAAAAGAAGAAAATGGAAAAACTATTTATGAATTTTGGAAAGCAACTTATCACGATATTAATTTTGATAATTTTACGGAGATTAAATAATGAAAAAATTATTAATAGTATTATCTTTATTATTAATATTATGTGGTTGTCAAAAAAAAGAAAATATAGAAAAGTTTTATTTAAATGATAGTTATTATGGTTCCTCTGAAATAAGAGATATTAAGGCTGATGATTTAAAATCGGAGGATAGTTTTTTACTATTTACTTATAATTATTATTGTTCATTAGCAATTCCTTGTGATGAAATATTTAAAAGTTTTTCTAAAAATGAAAATATAGAAATACTTTCTATGTCAATTGATGAATTTAAAAAAACATCATATTATAAAACTGTGAAATATGCTCCATCAGTATTAATAATTAAAGATGGTAAAATTGTAACTTTCCTTGATGCAGAAAAAAATAGTGATATTGAAAAATATCAAGATATAAATAAATTTACTGAATGGGTAAGTAAATATATATATTTAACAAAAAATTAGAAATTTAAATTCTAATTTTTTTTAATATTACTTATTGAAAATAAAAATAATTGTTGTTATAATTGATATGATAGATGATAATATCAGAGGAGGATAAAAATGGGAAATATTAGTGCATTTATTAAAAAGACAATTGCAAATAAAAATACTGTTACTATTTTGCTTGTACTTGCAGGAGTAGTTGTACTTTGGTTCTTTTATAATATGAGAGTTAAGGAGGCAACAACACCAATTAAAGTACCTTATGCAAAAGAAGAACTTCACGCTACTGATGAAATAACTGAAGATAAAATAGGAATGGTAGAGGTTAATAGTAAACTTTTAAAAACTGCTGATATAATACAAAATCAAGGTTCTTTAATTGGATATTATATTACAACAGGAACATCAATTCCAAAGGGTGGATTATTTTATAAAACTCAGGTTGTTACAAAAGCTGAATTACCAAACTCAGTTTTTGATGATATTCCTGATAAACATACAATTTATAGTATGTCAGTAAATAATCATACAACATTTGGTAATTCAATATATCCTGGTGATAAAATTGACCTTTATTTAAAAGCCACTGATGATTCTGGAAAAATTATGTTTGGAAAGTTCATTGAAAGTATATCAGTTCTTGGTGTTCGTGATAGTAGTGGTAAAGATGTTTTTGGTTCAACTGAAACAAGAACTCCTGCAGAACTTTTATTTGCAGTACCAAATGATATGTATGAATTATTAATGAAAGCTGGTTATGTATCTGGAATTACTCTTGTACCTGTTCCAAGAAATAAACATTATACTGATTTAAATGCTGATACAGTTACAATTGATTACTTAAAGAATTTCATTTTAGCAAAAACCGCTACATTACCAACAGAATAAAAAGGAGTGATATTTTGTGAAAGATACAATATTTTCACAGTTAGATTTTGGACCTATTACTGAGTTTTTAAACGATGATAATATTACCGACATTTCATATTCAAATGGCGGTAATGTTTGGTTAAAAACCCTTGATAAAGGTATATATATGGTTAATAGACCAGAAATAAATAATGCGTTAATGGAAAAACTCGCTTTTCAATGTTCAAATGTTATGGGAACAACATTTAATATGGCTCATCCATTTTTGGATGCTGAAAGTACTGAACTTCGTCTTAACTTTGTTCATGAAAGTATTGCCACTAATGGAATAGCGTGTGTTATAAGAAAAACACCTGCAAAAATAAGGTTAAATAAAAATAAATTATTAAGTGAAAAGTATGTTACTGAAAATATTCATAATTTTTTGATTTCTTGTGTTAAAGCACATTGTAATATTTTAATTTCAGGAGAAACTGGTTCAGGTAAAACTGAACTTGCAAAGTATCTTGCTTCGAATACTGAAGAAAATGAAAAAATTATTACAATTGAGGATACACTAGAATTACACTTAGATAGAATATTTCCACATAGGGATATAGTTGCAATGAAAACAAATAATATTGCATCATACTCTGATGTACTTGTTACTTGTATGAGACAGAACCCTAAATGGATATTACTTTCCGAGGTTCGTTCTGCAGAAGCAGTTACAGCAGTTCGTAACTCAATTTCATCAGGACATAACATAATATCAACAATACACTCAGATAGTGCAAGTCATATTCCAATGCGTATGTATTCACTTCTTGAAAGTAATCAAGACATTGAACAGTTTTTAAAATCTATTCATAGATATGTACAAATTGGTATTCATGTTAAGGGTTATATGAGTGCGGAACTTCAAAGGTTCCAACGTGAAATAGTTGAGGTTGTTGAGTTTTATGTAGATGAAAATAATGAAGCAAAATCAAACATAATTTTTTCTAAAAGTTTAGATGGAACAATTAATTATAATAAACCAACTAAATACTTAAAAGATTATTTTGGAGCACAAGGAAAAGTTTTGGACGAATCATTATTTAGTGAGGCAAAAAATAGTGTTTCAAAAGAGGATAATGTAAATCAAAATGTTGAATTAGATACATTATAGAAAGGAGTTTTATGATAGAATTTATTATATTACTGTTTCTGGGAATTTTTATAATTTTATATCGTAAAAATCCTGGTGAGAATGTATATAAATTTTTTATAACTACGGCATCTGAGGCATACGAAAAATATGCACCGTATTCATTTAAAACAGTTAGAGCAAAAGCAAAAGAGTTAGGACAGGAATTTACCACTAGGCAGTATATTTCTCAAATAGTTATTTTTGCGGGATTCGCTGGTGTTGTTGCATATTTATATTTTTATAATATTTTATTATGTATTTTATATGCTGTACTTGCTATATCAGTTATTCCATATTTAGCATATTTAAGATGTCAAAGAATATATTCAGAATTTATATTTGAACAAATTGAAACATATACTACCAATGTAATAATGGAGTTTAATACAACACAAAGCTTTGTTAAATCTCTCGAGGGTGTTAGAGACTCTGGTATAATCGAAGAACCAGTGCTTGGAGATTTAAGAAAAATGATTGATATGTCATACCAAAATGGTACAATTGATGAATCAATTGATTATTTTAATAAAAAATATCCATATTATATGGTAAAAAATATGCATCAATTATTCTTTCAAATTACAAAAGAGGGTGCTAGAGATGCTGGACAAAGTTTGGAAAATATGGCAATGGATATAGATGCTCTTGTTGAAGGAGTATATAGAGATCAAATGGATAGAAAACAATTTCATTCTAAATTTATTAAATTCGGTTTAGCCTTATTTTTCTTAATACTTGCTGTTCAGTATATGTATGGTTCTGAAAGATATATTGAACTTTTGGATTTATGGTATGTACAAATTATTTTACACGCTATTATAATTGTTAATGCTCTATTTCTTTTAAAGGGAGAGAAGTATTACAATGAAGATGTGGGGGTAGAATAATATGTATTATGAAATAGTTATTTTAGGCGTAATTATATATGGAATAATGTTTGCTACAGGTCAAATTAGTTTTAGCAAACTTGTTAGTGATAACGAAGCAATATTTAGAAAACTAAAGGAAAGTGATTGGGACTTTTATGTAAAGGCTAAATATGGTAATGCAGTTAATCCTGATATATTATTTAACCAAAGGGTTAGAAATGGTTTAATTACTTTAATACTTGCATTTTTGTTATCAATAACTGGTGGTTTTTCCGCTATAAAGATTGTACTTGCTTGTGCTGTAGGATATGGTGTATTTAAATTAACCTATATTAATTTACAAAGTTATTATAAAAAGCATATTTCACAAATTGATTCACTTTTACCACATTATTTAAAAAGTATTGAGATTTTAATTCAACATTATACTGTTCCAGTGGCAATAGGTAAGTCAATTAATGATGCACCAGAGATATTTAAACCTGGACTTCAAGATTTAATAAATGCTATTAACTCTGGAGATGATTCAATTAATCCGTATATGGAATTTGCTAAAACATATCCGGTAAGAGATAGTATGAGAATGATGAGACTTTTGTATAGATTAAGTTTAGGAAGACAAGAAAGAAAACAGGAACAATTATTAACGTTTTCAAAGTCAATCTCATCATTACAACAAAAAGCGAGAGAAACAAGATATAAAAATAGACTTGATAAAATGGAAGGTATGACAATGAAAATGCTTATTACTACAGGTATAGGTGTTATGATTGTTTTAATACTAGCCGTTCTACAAATGATTAATTTATAATGTAAAGCATATTGATAAAAATAAAAAAAATTGTTATAATAAAAATATAAAATAAAGGAGGAATAAATTATATGAAAGAAGCTACTGGTGAATTAAGTACAACAGTTATTACTGTAGTTGCTATAGCAGCAATATTATCATTATTTACTGTTTTCTTATATCCATCTTTAAAAAATGCAATTAGAGCGAGAACTTATTGTGCTCAAGCTGTTAATTGCACACAGAATGGTAACAAAAGAACTTGCCATTATTATTTAGATGATATGACAGAAAGTGAACAAACAATTGAATGTCCACTACAAGATAATCAAACAAGAAATGAACATTAAAAAGGAGTAAAAATGTATGAAAAGTGCTACTGGAGAGCTATCTAATCTAGTTGTTGTTACAATTTGTGTGGCTATTCTAATAGCCTTTTTTTACTTTACTATTTGGCCAATGATTAAAAATAATTATATTATGACGACAAGTTGTGAAAAGGCTAAATGTTCGCCTGAGCCAGATGACAGTGGTATGGTAAAATGCTACTTAGATGGTAAAGAGTTTATGTGTACTTATAAGGGGTAAAAGATGAAGGAAAGTATAGGCGGAATACAATTATTTTTAATTGTTGTTATATTAGTTTTAGTTTTTGCAGGTATTATGTCACTTACAATTAATCAATCTAATGCATTTGCTATAAAAGATCAACTTGTATCTATTTTGGAAAGTGCTGGTGGATTTGATACTAGTGCGGAATGTGTAAGTGGTTCTTGTAACACTAGCTTAAAAGATCAAGAAACTTTACAAAAAATTATTGATTCACTTGACAGTAACTCTTATAGACAAACTGGTTCATGTGAGGCAATAGAACACTCATTAAATGAAAAAACTGTTGTGGTTGGTTATACCCGTACTGGTGAAAAAACTATAACTGGAAAGAAAGATTCATTTTGTATAGCAAAGATACCTGCCCAAAAGACTAATAGTGAAGATACTCTAAAAGGTTATTATTATCAAATATATGTTTTTTATCAATTAGATATTCCAATTGTAAATTCATTATTTAATTTTAGAGCAATTGGCGAAACAAAATTATTATATAGATAGGAGAAAAAAATGAATGTTATTATTTCAAATAAAAATGAAAGTGTTTTAATGAGCTTAGGTATTGATGTAATAAAAACTTTAAATGGAGTTTTTACTGTAGATGATTTAGCTGCAACTTTTAAAAATTTTTATTACAATAAAATGATACTTGATATTACAGCCCTTGAGGATTATGAAAATATTAATACAATACAAAATTTATCCGTGGCATTTGACATGTCTAAAGTTATTATTCTTTTAGATGATTCTAATGTTGTATCCTCTCCAATGTATTTATCAAGTTTAGTATCTATGGGTATTTATAATTTTACAAAAAATGCTGATGCAATACCATTTTTAATAGATAATCCAAATACATATAAAGATGTTGCAAATTATCAAGATTTAAATATGCGTATGGAAGAACCTAAACTTAATGATAATGCTAAAACAAATAATGTTGGTTTTATAGGACAAAGAATTATTGGTATTAAGAATGTTACAGAACATGCTGGAGCAACAACTCTTACATATTTATTAAAAAAACACTTAGAAAAGAATTATAAAGTTAAAGCATGTGAACTTGATAAGGGTGATTTAATATATTTTAATGATAATAATCTTGATATTAATGTTAATAGTTTTGAATTAAATAAGTATTTAAGCAACTTAAATAATAATGAAACTGAAGTTATATTAATAGATATGAATAATGCTGATGTTGAAAGTTATTTTACTGATGTGCTTTATTTAATAGAACCAGGATTAATTCAACTTAATAAATTAATTAAATTAGATAGACAAGCGTTTAATAAATTAAAAGGTAAAAAGATTATTTTAAATAGAAGTGTTTTATCACAAAGTGATGTTGCTGATTTTGAAAAAGAAAGTGGAAGCAAAGTCTTTTATAATATGCCAAATGTTGATGATAAAATTGATGATAATGTAGTTATAAAGAAGCTACTTAAAGAATTAGGTTTTACAAGAATAGATGATCATGATTCAAAAGGATTTAGTTTATTTAGATAAATAATGTAAAGTGGACACTTAATTATTGACATAATTAGGTAAAAAAGGTAAAATAAAGATATGTAAAGGAGAGTTGTATATGTTCTTATTAGATTTAAATGCTAGCGATATTGGTACTGAAAATGGTTTTTGTCATAATACTGCTGTTGTTTGGCAATTCTTAGGAAGAATAGTTTTAATTTTAAAAATTGTTATTCCTGTTATTTTAATCGTTTTAGGAATTATTGGACTAGGAAAGGCTGTTCTTGCTGACGATGATAAAGAAATTAAAACTCAAGTTAATAAATTAATCACTAAATTTATTGCTGCAGTTGTTATATTCTTTTTACCAAGTATTGTTGGAGCATGCTTTAGATTAGTAAATGGCTTTAGTTCAGTTGAGGCAGATTATATGGTTTGTGTTAATTGTGTAACTAATCCACAAAATCAATGCGATGTTCCAGAGTAACCATTATTTAATATATAATGGTTTTTATTTGTAATTTTTTCTAATATATGGTATAGTATTGTTACCAAAGGGGTGAAATTATGAATATAGGAACAGAAAATGGATTTTGTGCTAGTACTATAACAATATGGCAAGGCCTAGGTTATGTGCTTTTAATATTTAAAATTGTGTTACCAATTTCATTAATTGTATTAGGTATAATTACTCTTGGAAAAGCAGTTATATCAGATGATGATAAAGAAGTTAAAAAAGGTATCAGAGGTCTTATTACAAAATTTATAATTGCTGTTGTAATATTTTTCTTGCCAAGTATTATGAATGGTATTTATCCACTTATAACAGGGTTTGATATGGTAGAAAAGGACTATGATGTTTGTATGGAGTGTTTTACTCATCCAAAAGGAAATTATTGCTTAAAAAAAGTTGAAGTTTATAATGAAAATAATAGTAAATAAAACTATTATTTTTTATTTTAAACTTAATCGAACAAGTGTACTTGAAATATGCTTTTAAATATGTTATATTAATTATGCAAAAAAAATAATTTTTGTGGTAGAATAATAAAAGCAAAGAAGGGATAGTATGGATAAAATTATAATAAAGGGAGCAAGGGAAAATAATTTAAAAAATATAAATATTGAACTTCCTAAAAATAAATTAATTGTAATGACTGGTGTATCAGGTAGTGGAAAAAGTAGTTTAGCATTTGATACAATTTTTGCTGAGGGTCAAAGAAGATATGTTGAAAGCTTATCTGCTTATGCAAGACAGTTTATTGGTGGTACAGAAAAACCAGATGTTGATTCAATCGAAGGATTATCACCATCAATTAGTATTGATCAAAAATCTACGAATAAAAATCCACGTTCAACAGTAGGAACTATTACGGAAATATATGATTATTTAAGACTTTTATTTGCTAGAATAGGTGTGCCTTATTGTCCAACCCATAAAATTCCTATTAAAAGTCAATCTATTGAGGAAATGACTAATAAAATTATGGAATATGATGGTAAAAAAATAAGCATTTTATCACCAATAATTCATGGTGAAAAAGGTATGCACGAGGAAGAAATTGAAGATGCTAAAAAAAGTGGTTATACTAAACTTAGAGTAAATGGTAACTATGTTAATGTTGATGATGATTTTACTTTAGAAAAAAATAAAAAAGATAATATAGATATAGTAATTGATAAATTAACTGTTTCAAGTGATGAAAGAAGTAGAATTTTCGAAGATATTGAAGCCTCTTGTAAAATGGCAAATGGTAAAGTAGTATTTTTAATTGATGAAGAAGAAATAGTTATGAGTGAAAAATATGCTTGTAATAAATGTAATTATTCTATTCCTGAACTAGAACCAAGGCTTTTTTCATTTAACTCACCTTATGGAGCTTGTGATGAATGTAAGGGTATTGGAACTAAACTTAAAATAAGCGAAGATCTTATAATGCCTGATAAAGATAAAACTTTAAATCATGGTGCACTTCTTCCTATAAATAATGATAATAATTTATATTTTAGTGCTTTAAAACAAGTGTGTAAAAAATATGATATAGATATGGATACTCCAGTTAAAAATATTTCTCGTGAAAAACTTGATATTATATTTTATGGTACAAAAGAAAAACTTGATTTTAAGTATGAATCAAAAACTGGAAATGTTAGATATGTAACAGATTATTATGAAGGCGTAGTTAATTTACTTCAGCGAAGATATATTGAAACATCTGCATCTTGGGTAAGAGATTGGCTTTCAAATTATATGGTTGAAAGCACTTGTGAAAAATGTAAAGGTACAAGACTAAAGAAAGAAGTCTTAAATGTATTTATAAATAAAAAGAATATTTATGATTTAACAGATATGAACTTAACAAAGTTAAAAAACTTTTTAGAAAGTTTAAAACTTAATGAAGAAGAAAAAAATATAAGTTTACTTGTTTTAAAAGAAATCATTAATAGACTTACATTTTTGGAAAATGTTGGACTTAATTATTTGACTTTAAATCGTAGTGCAGAAACATTATCTGGTGGTGAAGCCCAAAGAATTAGACTTGCTACTCAAATAGGAAGTAAACTTTCTGGCGTATTATATGTTCTTGATGAACCCTCAATTGGACTTCATCAAAGAGATAATCAAAGACTTATAAATAGTCTTAAAGAAATGAGAGATTTAGGTAATACTTTAATTGTAGTTGAACATGATGAAGATACAATGAGACAATGCGACTTTTTAGTGGACATAGGACCTGGAGCAGGAGAAAATGGCGGTAATGTTGTGGCTTTTGGTACTCCTGAGGAAGTTATGAAAAATAAAAATAGTTTAACAGGTAAATATTTAAGTGGAGAACTTAAAATTGAAGTGCCTAAAACTCGTAGAAAAGGAAATGGCAAATTTTTAACCATCAAAGGTGCTAAAGAAAATAATTTAAGAGATATTGATGTAGATTTTCCTTTAGGTAAATTTGTTTGTGTAACCGGTGTTTCTGGAAGTGGTAAAAGTACTTTAATAAATGAAATACTTTATAAAACACTTCAAAATTATGTATATAAATCAAAAGTTATTCCTGGTAAATGTGATAAAGTCGAAGGACTTTCTAATATTGATAAGGTTGTAATGATTACACAAGATGCTATTGGTAGAACACCACGAAGTAATCCAGCAACTTATGTAGGAGTTTTTGATGATATTAGAGATTTATTTACAAATACTAAAGAGGCTAAAATCAAAGGTTATGATAAGGGCAAGTTTTCTTTCAATGTAAAAGGTGGAAGATGTGAAGCTTGTCAAGGTGATGGTGTTAAGAAAATAGAAATGCACTTTTTACCTGATGTTTATGTAACTTGTGATGTATGCCATGGTAAAAGATATAATAAAGAGACCTTAAATGTAACATACAAAGGTAAAAATATTGCTGATGTACTTGACATGCGTGTAAGTGAGGCTCTAGAATTTTTTGAAAATGTTCCTAAAATATATAATAAATTAAAAGTTTTAAATGATGTTGGTCTTTCATATATTAAACTTGGTCAAAGTGCTGTAGAACTTTCTGGAGGAGAGGCAGGTAGAGTTAAACTTTCTAAAGAACTTCAAAAGAAAGCCACTGGTAAGAGTGTATTTATATTAGATGAACCAACGACAGGGCTTCATACTGATGATATTAAAAAATTACTTGAAATATTAAATAGTATTGTTGATAATGGTGATACTGTTATTGTAATTGAACATAATTTGGATGTAATTAAAGTTGCAGATTATATTATTGATTTAGGGCCTGAAGGTGGAGATGGTGGCGGTAAAATAGTTTGTACTGGTACTCCAGAGGAAATAGTAAAAAATAAAAATTCTTATACAGGTTTATATTTAAAAAGATATTTAAAATAACAAAATATTAGAACTTATTAATAGGTTTTAATATTTTTTTTGCTTTTATATATAAAGTATGTTAGTATATAATTAAGAAAGAAGGTACTATGGAAAAAATAGCAGTATTGATACCGTGTTATAACGAATCAAAAACAGTAGCCAAAGTAGTAAAGGATTATAAAAAAGCTTTACCAGAGGCAACAATTTATGTGTATGATAATAACTCTAGCGATCATACAGATGAAATAGCAAGAAAAGCTGGAGCAACAGTAGTTTATGAATATAAACAGGGAAAAGGAAACGTAATTCGTTCAATGTTTAGAGATATTGATGCAGAGTGTTACATAATGATAGATGGAGATGATACATATCCAGCCGAAAATGCAAGAGAAATGTGTGATTTAATATTATCTAAAAAGGCTGATATGGTAATTGGAGATAGACTTTCCTCAACATATTTTACAGAAAATAAAAGGCCATTTCATAATTTAGGAAATAAAATGGTAAGATTTTTAATTAATAAATTGTTTCATAATAATGTAAAAGATATAATGACAGGTTATCGTGCATTTAGTTATGATTTTGTAAAAGGATTTCCAGTTTTATCAAAAGGATTTGAAATAGAGACAGAAATGACTATTCATGCAGTAGATAAAAACTATCATTTAGTGGAAGTTCCAGTTAATTATAAAGATAGACCAGAAGGTAGTGTATCAAAACTTAATACATATAAAGATGGTTTTAAAGTACTTAAAACAATTGCCGTACTTTTTAAAGAATATAAACCAAGAGCATTTTTTGGAATACTTGGAACACTTTTATTAATTATTAGTTTAATATTAGGTATTCCAGTATTAGGTAATATACCGGTTCATCAAGTAAGATTTGTAATTGCAAGTGTATTATTTTTACTTACATTAATGATGTATTTATCAGGTATCGTTTTAGGAGTAGTTGCTAAAAATAATAAAAAACAATATGAACTACTTATGAATTTAATGAAGAAATAATATGAAAAAATTAATAAATCAAATATTAAAATTTGGTGTAGTCGGAGGTATTGCTTTTGTAATAGATTATGGAATATTATTCTTACTTGCAAAAGTAATAGGCTTAAATGAACTTATAAGTGCTGCAATATCATTTATTATTTCTCTTACATTTAATTATTTTCTAAGTACAAAATGGGTTTTTGAGGCAAAAAAACAAACACCAAAAGAGGTAATTATTTTTGTCTTATTAAGTGTAGTAGGATTAGGTATTAATGAAGTACTTATATATTTAGGTACAAAGAAACTTGGAATAGATGTAATGATAGTAAAACTATTTGCTACAGCTATTGTAATGGTATATAATTTTATAACAAGAAAGCTAATTATTGAAAAACATAATTAGTTTTTATTTTATGTTGACAAGTGTATAAAATACACATATAATTAAGCTAAGAGGAGATTAAATGGAAAAGGTAAAAATAAGTAAATCATATAATTTGGAAAATGAAAGTTTTATCATTAATTATGAAGGAATAACTGAAATTAATAATAATGATTTAAGTGATGCAAATAATTTATTAACTGATTTTGTAAATAATCATAATCGTGTTGATATGGTAACAAATGTTAGAATACTTGCAACAATTTTTAAAAATTTTAATAATATGAAATTGGAAGTTTTTTCTCACTACAATGGTGTGTCGGAAAATATTAGGTACAAAAATGATGAGCTACTTTATTATGAAAAAGTAATTATAAGTAAAGGATGCAAATTTGAATACAACAATTTAAATGGTATTAAATTTGAATGTGATAAACAGGGTAGTAAAGTAGTTATTTCATTATTAACAGAAATGGTGGAGCAATTATATTTCTTAAAACAATTCAAAAAATATGATTTGAATACCGATGATAAAATATTGATTGAAATATATAGATTGTTTTATAATGAAAATCCTGATTTTAGTGATAAAAACATAAATATAAAAATTCAGACAATGATGTCAATTTTAGTTCAATTTAATATATCACTTTCAGAATATAGTTTTACACTTTGGAAAAATTCTAAAATACCAACATCTGAAAATTTAAATATGCAAATAAATAAACTTTATTCATTTGGAAAAATAAAAAATGAAGATAATTATATAGTCCTTTCCGAAGAAGCAAAAATGGTTATAAAAACTGTTAGTAAAAGTTTAAATGAATTAATGAATAACAATGAAAATTTTTTAGAAAAGTTAATGCTTATTAGTAGAATTATTTATATAAGTAGATACCGTATTTCATTAGACACAGATATTCAAGAAATTGCTAAAATAGCAGAAGTTTCACAAGAGGATGTTTTATTATGTAGGTCTTTGGTAAAAAAAGTAGAAAATAAAAGCATAAAATAATCATAAAATAAAGACATTTTCTCGGAAATTTGGTAAAATAAATCTAGAAAGAAGGAGAAAATATGGGAAGAGCATACGAAGTTAGAAAAGCAAGCATTCAAAAAACAGGTGCTGCAAGAGGAAAAATTTATACAACATTTGCTAAAGAAATTTATTTAGCAGCAAAGAAAGGTATTCCTGATCCAGATTCTAATATTGTATTAAAAAGAATTATTGAAAAGGCTAAAAAAAATGAGGTACCCTCAGATATAATTAATAGAGCGATTGATAAGGCAAAAGGAATGGGCCAAGACGAGTACGAAGTTGTTACATATGAGGGTTTTGGACCTGGTGCTTCAACACTTATTATTAAATGTTTAACAGATAATGTTAACCGTACTGTAGGTTTTGTAAGAGCAGCCTTTAATAAAGTACATAAAAGTTTAGGAGTAACAAATTCAGTTGCTTATAATTATGATTATCTAGGAGTTGTTTCATTTAAATATGATAATGAAGAAGAAATATTTGATAAACTTTTAGAGGAAGGTATCGAGCCAGTGGACTTTGAAAGTGAAGATGGGGTTATTACAATTTCAGTTAATCCAACAGATGAAAATAAATTAAAAGATGTTATAGAGAAAGTAATTCCAAATGTTGATTATCTATATGATGAAGTAGGTATGTTTGCAAAAGATAAAGTCACTTTAGAGGGTGAAGATAAAGAAAAATTTGAACTTCTTTTAAATATGCTTAATGATATTGAGGATGTTTCAAATATTTATCATAATGTGGAGTTATAATGTCATTTTTTACAAAATTAAAAAATAAATTTACTAAGAAAACTGGTGATGAAGTAACCACTAAATATGAAAAAGGTTTAGAAAAAACTAGAAATGAATTTGTTTCTAAATTAAGTTTACTTGGTATTAAATATACTAAAGTTAGTGATGAATATTTTGATGAACTTGAAAAGATACTCATAAGTGCCGATATTGGTATAAATACTGTCTTTAAATTTATGGATAGAATTAAAGAAAGAGTAAGAAAAGAAAATATTATTGATACAAAATATTTAAATGAAGTAATTGTCGATGAACTTTTCATAATTTATGTTGAAGGTGAAAATTTAACTGATAAAATAAATTATAGTGAAAATGGTCCAACAGTTATTTTAATGATTGGTGTAAATGGAGTAGGTAAAACTACAACAATTGCAAAACTTGCTTATAAATTTAAAAATATGGGTAAAAGTGTAATGATGGTTGCGGGAGATACATTCCGTGCTGGTGCTGTTGAACAATTAAAACTTTGGAGTGAAAGAGTTGGAACAGACTTTTATGGTAAAGAAAATATTGATCCTGCTGGAGTAATATATGATGGTATTCAAAAGGCAATAGAAAATAATAATGATATTGTTTTAGTCGATACTGCAGGAAGACTTCAAAATAAAGTTAATCTTATGAATGAACTAGAAAAGATTAATAGAGTAATAGGTAAACTTATACCTGGTGCTCCTCACGAAACACTTTTGGTAATTGATGCAACAACTGGTCAAAATGGTATTATGCAAGCAACTGAATTTAAAAAAATCACAAATATTACTGGTATAGTTCTTACTAAACTGGATAGTTCCTCAAAAGGAGGAATAGTTCTTGCTATTAAGGAAAATACAAATATTCCTGTTAAATTCATTGGACTCGGAGAGAAAATGGAAGATTTAGATACATTTGATATTGAAAACTATATCTATGGTTTATTCAAGGATATGCTATAATGGAAAATTTTATTTACTATAGCGAGCTTTATAATATTTATAAATGTTTATTTACTGATAAACAAAAAAATATTTTAGAACTTTATTATAATGAGAACTTATCACTTTCAGAAATATCTGATATTGAAAATGTATCAAAAAGTTATATTGGTAAAATTATTAAAGAAAGTCAAAATAAACTATTATTTTATGAAGAAAATATAGGTTATTTTAAATTACTTAAAAATAATCAAAAATAAAAAGGCTCAAGTTATTTTGAACCTTTTTTTATGGCTTCATCAACTACTTTAGTGTACTCATTAACAATTTTTTCTCTTTCTTCATCTGAAAATGTATCATTTCTTGCATATAATCTGTAACCTTTATCAGTATTTTCATATAATACAAAATAGTTTTCTTTAGTAGTATCTATTCTATTATATAACCAATCATCTTTAGCCACTAAAAGATGGGTAAAATCATACTTTTCTAAAAATTCATGAGCATCTAAATTACCATGTTGTAAATCATAAAATTCTTTGAATATATCAGCTTTTCCATTATTTTTCTTTAAGAAATATTCTGCTCTTGGGTCAATATATGCTTTATAACCTCTAAATTCTACATAGCCTCCATCATTAAATGATGAATATACTTTTGCACTTTCAGTATCTTTATAATATTTTCCTAAATTATTTATAGCGCCTTCAGCATTATGTGAAAGTGTTATCATATCTTTACTAGTAATATAAAAGTAACCAAAGCCAATAAACATTATAATTGCAAATGTCATAAATAGGTAATTAACTGCATTTTGTACTGGCTTAAATATTAGTCTTAAATCTTTTGGAACCATATCTTTAAAGAAATATGCAAGTGGGAAAAATGCGACTAAAATAAAATTACTAAATCCTTTTAAAGCCATAAATCCTAAAATCATTGTTCCACAAAATAAACATATGTATCTTACTCTAACTTTTCCCTCTCTAAAGTAAGTATAAATTAGACCTATTAAAAGAATAATAATTGCCATATGTTTACATATATCTAAATCTAAACTAAATGGTAAAAGTTCTTTAATAAATATACGCATATAATGATCTGAAAATGAACCAAATATAAATGTTATTGCTTTATAGAAATATGGATTAATTAGTCCCATTAAAATAGAAATTCCTATTGCAATAAATAAAGGCTTTTTCTCATAACCCTGAAGTCTTAATTCTTTGATATTAAATGAATCAATTACATAACATAAGATAAATAAGAAAAGCATTACCCATAAAGAGGCGTGCATATTTATTTGTATTAGTGATATAATAGGAAGCCATATCAAATATTTTTTATCTTTTTTGTGAATATATAGTTCAAGAGCATATATTAGTCCAAGAAGTGTTATGTAACTAAATATCTGTGGCCTTGAAACTATAAAGTGGCTTATTAATGTTAAATCACATACAAACATTAATGTTAAAGAAATAGTTCTATTATTTTCACTAATAAGCATACATATCTTATAAAGTAATATGCATATACAAATATTACATATAACTATTAATAATAGAATTCCCATTTCTCCGAAGAAATCATATACTACCCATAGAAATGATGCTGAAAGCCAGTTTTGAACAACAACATTTAATCCTTCGTGTATTGAAAATGGGTCAGTATGAAATATACCATGTTTTAATATGTATCTTCCTTCGGTTAATAAGTACCATAAATCATTATCAAGTTTCTTATTTACAAGTACTACAAAAATTGAAAGAAGAGCAATTAAAAATATTGGTAACCATTTTGATGACTTATAAGCATCTTTAATATTTTTTTTTCTTTTTTTTGTCATAACCTTTAACCTTTCTAACTAAATTATACCAAAATCTTAACTTAAATCAAAATAAATTGGTATTTTTTTAGAAAATAATTATAAGTTTAATAAAAAATGTAAGTATGATATAATTTAAATATAAAAAAGGAGTAATAATGAATTTTGAATATGTAGAAACTATTACAAAGCAAAATATTAAACTATTTGGTTGCCTTTCAAGAAAAAATAATGACAAATGTATTTTGTATATACCAGGTTTAGCAGGAAATTTTTTTGAATCAAAATTTACAAGATATATAACACAGTTAAGCATAGAAAATGGGTATGACTTTTTATTTAGCCATAATCAAGGTTCTTTTCAAGTAATTGAATTACCATATCTTAATGATGAAGGCAACTTTAAATCAATAATTAAAGGTGCTGCATACGAAAAATTTGAAGACTCTTTATGTGATATAGATAGTTGGGTTCAATATTTAGATAATTTGGGGTATAAAGAAATTATTTTATTATGTCATAGTTTGGGATGTAATAAAGTTATATATTATTTAAGTAAAATGAATAATAGTAAAATTTCAATAGTTATTTTACTTGCTCCACAAGACAATGTAAACTTTTCTAAATTAGATATACATAAGGGTTTACTTGAAGAAGCCAATATTAATATAAAAAATGGCTACCCTGATAAAATTTTAAGTAAAAAGTTTCTAGGTTTTTGTCTAATGTCTAGTGAAACATATTTTCAAGAGATAACAAATAAAACAATTAATAATATTCCATATAAATCCAATAATGGAGATTTTTCAGCTTTAAATTCAATTAAAAAGGAAATGTATATAATTATTGGTTCAAAAGATGTTGGCAAAAATGGTGATGATTATATGAAAAAAATTATAAAAAATTGTTATAATGCAAAATACGATATCATTTTTGATGCAAATCATAATTTTAAAAATAAAGAGTCCCAGTTAGCTAAACTAATTATAGATTATTTAAAAAATCATTCATAAATATAAGATAATTGATGTAAATTTTTGATTAATAAAGATAAGTATTAATTAAGGAGGAAAGTATGGAAGAATATGAATATAGTTTTAGGTACCTAGCATAAAACCGTATATTAAATATTGTGAAAACAATAATTATGAGAAAGTAAGCGAGGTAACACAAAATAGAGTTGCCTATGAAAATAAACATTCAAAGCATATTATTGCGAGAATTAGTACGAAGATAGATGGTGATAAAAAATATACATTATTTGATTGTAAAAATGTAAATAAAGAAGATAGAAATTTGAAAATATCTAGTGAATCGTTACCAAAATGATAATGAAAAAAACATTTATTTAATGTTAGAGGTTTTAGACTTTTATAAAGCTAGTGTAAACTGCAGGACTAGATATGTTTATAAGAAAAATGGAGTAACATTTGAAATAGATAATTATATTGAGCCTAAAATGCAAGTAGTTGGAATTGAGGGAAAAAGGTCTGAAGTTGACAAAGTATATAATAATTTAAAAGAATAATAAACAAATAAAAAATATTAACTTTGTTATTTTATTTAATAAATCATATTTTATCAATTATTCTTCAATAATTGGTATTTTTTTAGAAAATAATTAATAAAAATTAATATGAGGTGCAAATGAAAAAAATTGTTTTTATATTAATTTCTTTATTTAGTTTTATTTTTATAAAAAATGTAAGTGCTGTGGAAATGGAGATAAGTGCAAAAAGTGCTATTTTAGTAGATTTTAATACAGGAAAAGTATTATATTCAAAAAATGAAAATGAACCACTTGCAATGGCTTCGATGACAAAGGTAATGAGTATGCTTTTGATAATGGAAAAAATTGATGATGGTTCATTAAAATATGATGATATTGTAGAGATTTCTACCGAGTCCTCTTCGATGGGAGGTAGTCAAATATTTTTAAATCCTGGCGATAAATATAAAGTAGTGGATCTTTTAAAAGGTGTTGCTATGGCATCCGCTAATGATGCAGTTGTCGCTTTAGCGGAAAAAACTTATGGTTCTAAAGAACATTTTATCGAAGCAATGAATAAAAAGGCAGAAAGTCTAGGTCTTAAAAATACTCATTTTGTTAATGTTCACGGTCTTGATGAAGAAGGACATTATTCATCAGCATATGATATGTCAGTTATGGCAAGAGAACTTTTAAAACATGAAAAAATTCTTGATTTTACAAGAGTATACGAAGAATATTTAACTAAACCTGATGGTTCACAGATTTGGCTTGTTAATACTAATAAACTTGTTAGATTCTATGATGGTGTTGATGGACTTAAAACAGGATTTACTCAAAATGCGGGTTATTGTTTAACCGCTACAGGGAAGAAAAATAATTTAAGATTAATAAGTGTAGTTATGGGTGAAGAATCAATTGAAAAAAGAAGTAGTGATACAGTAAAATTATTAAATTACGGTTTTAATACATTTAAAGTTAACTTAATTAAAAATAAAAGTGAAATACTTGGTAAGGTAAATGTTCAAAAAGGTAAAAAAGAAAATGTTGATGTAGTACTTGTAAATGATTTGATAGAACTTTTAAATGCAAGTGATAAACCAAGTAATTATAAATTCAAAATATTGGTAGATAAAATAACTGCCCCAGTTAAAAAGGGTGATGTTATAGGTAAAGTTAAAGTACTTAATGATAATGGTATTTTAATATCAGAGGTTGATATAACAGTAAATGAAAATGTTTTAAAAGCAAATTTATGGGATTTATTTAAAAGAAATTTAAAATATAATTTAGTTTGGAATTAATACCTTTATAGGTATTTTTTTGCTATTAAAAATAACCGGCAAAATAATAGGTAAATAATGAAATTAAACCAATAGTGTGTGTAAAAATAATTATTTGAATGATAATATTTTTATAGGAAGTGAGAATATGGATCAAGTTAAAATTGGTAAATTTTTTGCAACTCTATTCAAATCAATTGAGTCACCAGAGTAAATATAATTATTTTTTTTAGATAAATCAGTTATATAATCAATACTTATTTTATAGTAATTTCTCAATTCATAAAGTTTTCTTAAAGTAATAGTATTTTTCTCTGTTTCCCATCCAGCATATGTGCTTCTATCAACTTTCAATTCATTTGCAATTTGCCATTGTTTTTATTCTTTATTTTTCCTTATTTCTTTCATCTTTTCGAATTTCATGTTACCACCTTTTCAATTAATTTTTCCATTATTTGTGGGAATATTTGAATTTAGTGGGAAATAATGAGAAAAATATGCTATAATTTAATAGAAAGATAGGTACACTTATGGACACGTATTTAAAAAAAATAGTAGATGATAATGATAAAATTTTCAAGGATATTAAAAATATATCTAAAATAAATGTTGGATTTACAAACTCTGTATATTCTGCTGATGATAAATATATTATTAAGATTTGTAACAATAAAGAAAATGAAGCAAATTTCGAAAACGAAATTGAGTTTTATAAAAGTAATGCTGGTAATAAATATATTCCAAAAATGTATTCATTTTATATATCGACTTCTAATGATGATTTTTCTTATGAAATATTACAAAAAATTGATGGTAAATCATTATATTTTGTATGGCATAAATTTGATGAAAACAAAAGAAAAAAAGTTATAAAAGAAATAGTAAATATTATGAAATCATTTCATTCTATAAAGGGCGAATCTTATGATTGGTCACATTATATAAAACAAAAATTAGAACAAAATTTTAATAAATGTTATCATCTTAAATTATTTTCAGAAAATGAAAAAGATATGGCTGAACTAATATTAAAAAATATAGGTGATTATTTGAAGAGTAGTGATTTTAGATTAGTTCATGCTGATATTCATTTTGATAATATTATTTATTGCAATGATGGTAAAATGAAAATAATTGATTTTGAAAGGTCATTATATGCTCCAATTGATTATGAATTAGATATCTTTTTAAGAATGTGCAATAGTCCTTTAAAGTATGCTAGCATTGAAGCAGAATGTTTTGTCAAAAACGAAGATTATCAAAATATAGAAAAATACTTTAAAGAATTTTATCCTGAAATATATGATGTAAATAACTTTGGGATTAGACATGAAATTTATAATTTAGAAGCAAATTTAAGATTACTACCAAGATTTCCAGAAGATAATGAGTTGAAAAAAACAGTTGTTGAAATAATGATTTTATTAAATAAAATAATGAAATTAAACCAATAGTGTGTGTAAAAATAATTATTTGAATGATAATATTTTTATAGGAAGTGAGAATATGGATCAAGTTAAAATTGGCAAATTTATTGCAAGTTTGAGAAAAGAAAAAAATATGACTCAAGAGCAGTTTGCACAAAAAATGGGTGTAAGTATAAATGCTGTAAGTAAATGGGAAAGGGGAATAAATTTTCCTGATGTTTCACTGTTTAAAAAATTATGTAATGAACTTAATATAAGTATTGAGGAGTTAATTAATGGTGAAAAAGATAATAGTGATGAAGCTAAAGAAAAAGCAATTATTACCTCAATAAAAGATAAAGAAAAATTGAAGATGAAAAATAAAAAGATAGTTATTATAAGTTCAATAATCCTTTTAATAATGGTTAGTTTTTTAATAATTTATAATTTTAAAATGAAAGTTAATTTAGTAAATGACCCAAATTATTTATATGATGAAGTAATTGACTTTTTAAGGACAAAAGAATTCAAGGATAATCCTGATGTAAAATATAAAGACTTTAATGTATTTTATAGTTACTATGGTTTTGGTATAGAAAAATCTGGTAATTATAAATATGTATATATGTGGATTTATGATGGAAGTTATTATATTGAAAATGAAGAATATGGTGGCGCTTTAGCATCATCATCGAGTAGTTCAATGCCAATAAAAGCAGTATTTAAAAATAATATTTTACAGGAAATTATTTATCCAAAAGATGGGGATGAATATACCTTTTCAATAAGAAAAATGTTTCCTAAAATAATTGCACATCAAGTTTTAAATTTTGATAAAGATAAAAATATTAATAAATTATATAATGAAGTAGAAAAGAAAAAGAATATCTATTATAACTATCTAAATGTAGATGTAAATAAAATAACTCTTGATGATTTAGCATATGGTGACTTACTATTTTCGATTAGATCTGAAAACACTTCATGTATTCCTTTATTTTTAAATGTATATAAAAATAATAAGTATGTTTTATATACTAAATATAAAGCTTGTAAAAAGTGGGAAACTTGCCTTGATATACTTGAGTATGCGGATCCAATCGAAGGTAAATATGATTTTGATTTAATTGAAATTATTAGACATAGTACAGATGCAAATTTACATTCATATATTACGGGAGATTTTTCAAATTATACTATTACTTCGGGAAAGGGTTATACGTTTACAACAGATGATGATAATAAATATTTAAAAGATTTTTTAAAGTCACTTAACATTAATTTAAAACAATGTGCACAGCCAAAATATAATAATTAATTTTTAAACTAAAAATAAAACTAGGACTCTAGCTTTATTTTTTTATTCTTTAACAAGAGGATTAAAATTGTCTATTGCTTCGACTAATTTAGGATGTTTTATTACAAAGTGAATAGATGGATTAGCAATTTTAGATATAATGACGTATTTATTATTTATAATTGTAGTAGTAATATTTTTAAATGTTTGCTCCTTTTCATAATTAAGATGATAATTAATATTTTCTTTTTCAAATTTTTTAGTAAGTTTTAAATGCTCTAAATATTCATCATAAGTATAATTAATCTTTTTATTATAAAACATATTTTCTAAAGATAACGTTATATTTTCATTTTCTTTTATAATATAAATATAATCAGTAACACTATTATTTTTTAATATATTATTCATATATTTTAATTCACTATTTTTATATTTAATTATTTTTTCTATATCTAATTTACTAACTTTATTTCTTTTTAAAATCTTTTTTAATAGTTCATCAGTAATTGTAAATATAGGTAGGGAAGATAAAAATCTTTTTCTACTCCCATTTACATTTTCATCATTTTTTAAGAAAAGTTCATATTCATTTTGATTATTTTCTCTATATATTTCCATGAGTGGTTTTGCTTTTTTTAATAGTAAATCACATTTTTCTTTATAATATTTAACTTCATTTTTGTTTGTAGACAAATAGTACATTCCTTTGTTATGATAACCTTTTATACATTCACCACTTAAAGCAGTTACTCCAGATACATAATTTAAATGATTATAAACATTATTTTTTACACTATTCAAATAGTAAGGTGATATTTGACCAGTCATATAAATTGGTATCCAACTTTCAAGTCCAAGCATCATTTCATTAAATGGTCTATCTAAGTTATGAATAATATTTAAATGATGACCTTTTTTTAAACACATTGCTATAGCAAACATCCATTTCTTACCAAAATCAGTATCTTTTGCCATATCTTCCATTGGCATATCACTACACATAAAAATATCTTCTTTAGATTTTGATAATACAGTGGATTTAAAAAAGTTTAATTCTCCTTCCTTCATTTCTTCGATGCCATAATAATGTTTTGTTTTACCTTTATAAAAAGGTATATTTGGAACTTTTAATTTATCAAATTTTATTACTTTTATATAATCATCTAAATTAAATGTGTCAAGATTATGAAGAAAATCTGATATTTGATTTTTAAGTATCTTTTTTTCACTTGTTAGAAAGTTAAATAAAACATCATATATTTTTTCATTTGTTATATCTTTATCACATCCAATTATTTCAAGAAGGCTATTTAAATCATCAGGACTTTTATATTTAAATAAGATATATGAACATATTTTATTTGTAAACTCTATTGGATTTGATGGTTTAGATTTTCCATATCTAATTCTTGATATGTGAGATGGATCAAATACAATGTATTTTGCCATTTCATTCATATTTATTTTTAGAGATGTTATTAACGTATTTAAATTATTACTAAATGTTTCATAGTCAAAATTATCATTTTCAAAAGTAGAAACAAAATCACTTGTTATTTTATCAAGTGAATACTTATTTTTACCATTTTCTTTAGCAATATTAAATATGGCATTAATAAGTTTTTTAAATTGATTACTATCCTTTGCAGGAATTCTTTCACCACTTCGATATCTTGATATAGTGGGTTCTGATAATCCAGACTCTTTTGAAAGCTTTTTCGAAGAACAATTAAGACTTTCTAAATACATATTTAAGGTATCATTAAATTTCATAATTTCACCACTTTCTAAAAATATTATACTATATTTTTTAAAATTTAAATATATTTCCAGTTAAAACATTGTTTTATATGGAAAGCTTGTTGCTTACGTAGACTTTTATAATTATAATATAAATAGGTAGGTGCTTTATGAAAATTGGAAAATATGATATATCTAAAAAAAATATGATTATAATTGGTGGTATTATTTTTGCATTTGTTATAGGAATTATTTTATTAACTAAAAATGATGGAAAAATATTTTATAATCCTGATGCAAATATAAAGATAGTTAAATCAGAGGCTAGTCAAATTGAATTTGAAGACTATAAAACTAATGAATTTTCTATTAAAAAACCTAAAGGTTGGAAAGTTGATACTCTTGGAGATTATATTCATTATACAATTAAAGTATATGATCCAAATAATCCTACATATCAATTTTTCTTAAATATGAAAACCGAAGGATATAATAAATCTGAGGATGCTAAAAGGTGGCAACAAAAATACTATCCAAATGATATGTTTGCTAAAACTAGTGTAATTGCGTCTAAAGATACCGAAGGTTTTTATAAAATATTTAATGATTTAGGAACTTTAAATAATTCTGCATCATTTACATTTCCAACTTTAACTGATTTTACTGTTATAGAAAATTTAGGTAAAGGGACTTTAGGTGGAGATATGTTAAGAGTAACATTTAAAGATTCAAATGGCAAAGATGGTGAAGGAATATTTACTGCATATGTATACGATGTTGGACCATATTATGTTTCAGAAAATATTATATCCGGTAAACAAATTGATATACAATATTTAAATGTTTATGATACAATTTTTATTACTACACTAAAAGATAAATTTATTGATTGGGAAGATACATTAAATACTATTTGTTCTTCATTAGAATTTACAGATACATTTATAAATGGATTTAATAAAGAGCAAGATGCTGTTATGAATAATTTTCAGAAAATTAGAGCAATAGGTAATGAAATAAGTGATGGAATAATGGATTCATGGAATAAGAGAAGTACATCATTTGATATAATGAGTCAAAAACAAAGTGATGCAACACTAGGCTATGAAAGAGTATATGATACAGAAACTAATGAAGTATATAAAGCATATAATGGATTTACAGATAATTATGATGGTGAAAGATATAAACCTATAACTGATGATATGTATTTAAAAAAGACAAGCGGAACTATAGAAAAGTAGGCTTAATATGAAAAATAAAAAAGTATTAATATATGTTGGTATAGTAGTTATTATTTTGACTATTATTATAATTATTGTTGCTATTAAAAGTAATAAACCAATGCCAATTAATAATGTAGTAGTAAATAATACCACAGTTGCAAAAACTTTAGTGGAAAACTTAAAACAAAAAGATTCTAATAAAAAATATTTTAAATTAAATGATGGTAAGTTTTTAAATGAGGATACATCCTTTAGTAAATATTCATTTATAAATGATAATTCTATTTATATTTTTAATCCAAATAAACTTGATGAAGGAGAGTTTGTTTATAAAAAAGTGTATGATGTTGATAAAAATATTAAAGTTATGAATATAGCTCCAAACTCTGGAAGTGATATTCAATTTTATGACTATAATGATACATTATATACATTACATGATAATAATACTGATAATAAAGTTAGAGATAGTTATGATATATATTTAAATGCTAACTATAGTTTAAGTGATTATCTAAAATGGGAATATTCTACGCAGTTTCTTGGAAAGAAAACTAATTATGATTTTATGTCAAATTATATTTATGTAAAAGATAATGTCTTATATAGTAAAAACTACGGAAATGAAAAATATCCAAATATTGAGAAAGTAAGTGGTAATTATGAAGGTGAAAAAGTAATTAGAATTTATAATGAAAGAATACTTAAAACAGATAAAGGGTTTTATGAAATAATGAGTTATTTTGATACTAAAGAAAATAAAACAGTTACCACTACAGTAAAAATTAATATGTTAACTAAATATTATGATGAAGTATTAACATTTACTTATAAATATGTCATTTTAAAGGATTTAACTATTATACCTATAAATGATATTATGGAAAATAGAGTAAGAGATTATTCATATGACTATTTCTTAAGTGGATTTAATTATGAAAGTGAAATTAGATACGAAGAATAATACCTTTTTAGGTATTTTTTTGTTATAATTAATTTATGAAAAAGAAATTATTAATTATTATCATTTTTATATGTTTATTTATTATTTTATATTTGCTTTATTATTTTAACTATATACCACATAAAAAGTATACTAATAACGATTTTAATATTAAGACTTATATTAGTAATATAGATAAAGATAATGATGGTATTGATGATCAAACAGATATATTAGATGGTGCAAAAAAATATATATCCACGAAGCCAAAGTATAAAAGTAAATATTATAATACAGGTTATCCAAATGATGGTTATGGAGTATGTACCGATGTAGTTGCTTTTGCCCTTAAAGATGCTGGTTATGATTTACAAAGTCTTGTTAATGAACATATATTAGCAAATAAAGACTTATATGATATAGAGGTAGTAGATAAAAATATAGATTTTCGAAGAGTAAAAAATTTAAAGATTTATTTAGATTACAATGCAGAAAGTTTAACCGCAGATATTAATGATATAGAAAAGTGGCAAGGTGGAGATATAGTAGTTTTTAAAAATCATATTGGTATTGTGTCTGATAATAGAAATCATAAAGGAATTAGTTTTGTTATTCATCATGCAAATCCATATCAAAAATATTATGAAGAAGATATTTTAGAGTATCATAATGACATAGTTGGTCATTATAGAATTAGTTAAATTATAATTTAAAAAGGGACAAATAATATGTGCTGAAGATATTCAATACATATTAGAAAGAAAATATCAACAATTAAAATTTTGAAAAAGTATTACTTTACAGTAATTTGACGTTTTTGCTAAAATGTGCTATAATCGTAGTAATTAAGGGGGAAAATAATTATGAATGATTGGGATGATATTAAATCATTGGACGAGGAATTAATTTTAGTTCAATTAAGAAAAAGGGAGAAAGAATTACTTAAAAAAATTGATTTGAAAGATAAATTAAAATTACTATTATTAATCATTGGGGTTTCATTTGTGTCAGGTGTAGCAATAGTAGCTATTCCATCTCCTATAACTTTATATGTAGTTGGAGGAATAGTGCTTACTACAGGTGTAACTATAGCAGGTGTTAATTTAATTAAATTAGGACTAGATTTTAGAAAAAGAAGAGAAAAAACAATGGCTGCATTATTAGAGTTAAAAGAAAGTGGAAATCTTGATAAAATTAACTTTGATGAAAAAATGATATTCGAAGAGGTTAAAAAACAAAAATTAGGACTTGCTAGTGAAGAAGATTTTTATAGTGAAAAAATGCAAAACTATATTGCAACTGAAGAAAACAAAGAAGAAAGTAAGTATGAAAAGGTTCTAAGAATTCAAAATAATAAATCAAATATTAGATTGTATAATCCTAAAGAGCAAGTTCCTAATTCAAAAGATGATGTAATAAATAAAATTATGTATGAATTAGACACATATTGTTTAGGTTTAAATTTACCTCCGATGGAAATATCAAATAATGAGTGGCAAATATATTTTGATACACTTTATGATGCTTTTAGTCAAAACGGTGCCACTGATGATTATTATAATGCAGTTTCTAGATTATGTAGAATAACATTATCAAATAGTTTGGTTAATAAATCTGAATATATATCTATAAAAGACTTTATTGATAGTGTTGAATATTTAGATAAGAAATTTTCATTCTTTGATATATCTTTATCTAAAGGCGAAGTAACCGCACTCCAAAATATGTTGAATGAAAAAATTAATAGTGAAAAAATAATTACTTTAAATATTAGTAAAAAAAAGTAAGTTATTTTTAATAATTAAAATTATACATTTTGCATAAATATATAAATAAATGTTATCTTATAAATATTTTGCGAATTTAGGATAATAAACCCCAACCTGTAAAAGTATAATCAAAAATAGTACTCTTATGAGTTTCTTCTTGCTCATTTATCGTTCCTCCAGCAAAATCTTGGCCAGTCAAAAACCCAAAAAAATTAAGAAGGTAACGCCATTCCTACACATTCAAGTAAGTATTATACACATATATTTTAGCATTGCAAGGATAGGGCAAAACTAGACAAAATGTGCTATGAATTTATAAAAAATTTAGCAATTATATTATAAAAATATATTACTTTATGTTTTCTATAGTTTCATTTAATGATATTGATACTAAAATGGAATAAAATATAATTTGTAAGGACACTATCTAAAGGTAGAGTCCTATTTTTATGTTTTATAGAAATAGATTATATAATTTTTGTATTGATAGTGTAAATTTAAAGTGCAATTATTTGCTTTTAAAGTGCAAAATTTGCACTTTAGAATAATTTTATAATAAATGTAATCCTTAATTCATAGACAAATTTGTGTAATTTTTATATAATTAACTTGATAGGATGGTAATAATGATATTTTCAAGCATATATTTTATATATTATTTTTTAATTATTTTTTTAATTTTATATTTTATTACTCCAAAAAAGTTTAAAAATTATACTCTTTTACTTGGAAGTTTATTTTTTTACTTTTATGGAGATTCAAAATATATAGTTTTATTATTAATAAGTTCTTTAGTAAATTATATTTTAGGAAGACTTATTTCTAAAAAAAATAAAAAGTTATTTTTAATAATTGGTTTAATATTTAACTTTGGTTTACTATTTTATTTTAAATATTTTAATTTCTTTTTAAGTAATATAAATAGTTTATTTAAAACAAATATTAATTTATTTAGTATAGTGCTTCCTCTTGGAATAAGTTTTTATACATTTAAAAATGCAAGTTATTTAATTGATGTTTATAAAAATAGGGTAAATTCTGAAAAAAACTTTATAAATTATTTTACTTATATTGCAATGTTTCCTAGTTTAATACAAGGACCTATTGTTAGATATAAAGATATAGATTTAAAGGATAAAAAAATAAGTTTTGATAATTTTGCTATGGGAGTAGAAAGATTTATAATTGGTCTTTCTAAAAAAGTTATTTTAGCGGATACTTTAGCAAAACTTGTAACATCCCTTACAAATATGGAAGTTCAAACTGTAGTATCATTATGGCTAAAAGCTACTTCGGATATTGTTAAATTATATTTAGATTTTTCAGGTTATACAGATATGGCAATAGGTCTTGGATTAATGATTGGTATTAAAATAATGGAAAACTTTGATTATCCACTTTCAACATATAGCGTAACATCTTTTTGGCGTAAATGGCATATAAGTTTATCATCATGGTTTAAAGATTATATTTATATCCCTTTAGGAGGTAATAGAAAAGGTAAATTTAGAAAATATTTTAATATATTTGTTGTTTGGTTTTTAACAGGACTATGGCATGGAGCAAGTTGGAACTTTATTTTATGGGGATTATACTTTGGCACAATTTTAGTAATAGAAAAAAGATTTTTCTTGAAGTTTTTTGAAAAACATAAAATAATAGGTAACATGGTTACTAATATTTTGGTGGTAATTGGCTTTGTATTTTTCTATAATGAAAAAAATATTTTAGATATATTTATAAAAATGTTTACTGGTAGGGGAATATCATTTACAAATGTAAGCACTAATTATTACTTATTAAATTACTTGGTGCTATTAATAATATCATTTATAGCTTGCACACCACTTTTAAAAAATATAATTAATAAATGTAAAAAAAATAAAAATCTAAATATAGTTATAAGTATTGTTGAACCAATAGTTTTAATAGGACTATTAGTGCTTAGTACAGCCTTTATTGTAGATGCATCCTCAAACTCATTTTTATACTTTAGATTTTAGAAAGGACTTTTATGAAAAATAGAATAATAACACTAACATTTATATTTTTCTTGTTAACATCATTTTTACTATGTCAAATAAAAAAAGATGATCTTATATCAGAAAAAGAAAGAAGACGTCTTGCAAGTAAGCCTAAAATTTCTATTACTTCATTACTTAATGGAAATTATTTTAATAAGCTTGATACTTATGTAACTGATCAAATTCCTTTTAGAGATGAATTTAAAACTATTAAGGGAAATACTTTGAAAAAAACAATGTTTATGAAAGAAAATAATGGTATTTACGAAAAAGATAATATATTATATCAAATAGATACAAAGGTAAATGTTAAAAGTATTAGACATTTACTTGACAAAATAAATTATATTGATAAAACTTATTTAACTAGTCAAAATAAATATTTTGTTTACATACCCGATAAAAATTATTATTTAAATGATGAAAAAATTCCTAAAATAGAGTATAATACTATTGAGGGTAATTTAAAAAATGGATTACCTAGTAATTATAAATGGATTGATATAAAAAATAATTTAGATTTATCATCATATTATAGAACTGATATTCATTGGTCACAAGATAAAATAATTGGTGTAGCAAATAATATTTGTGAGAATATGGGACTTTCTAAATTAGAGTCATACTATACCTCAAAAGAATATTATCCATTTTATGGAGCATTATATAGTAAAACAGTTACTAGCATAAAACCAGATAAAATAACCTATTTAGATAGTGATATAATTAGAAATACTAAAGTATATAATTATGAGAAAAAAGGTTATGAAAAAGTTTATAAAGAAAGTAATTTAAATAACATTGATAGTTATGATATTTACTTATCTGGAGCAACTGCTTTATTAACACTTGAAAATAATTCAAATACCTCAGGAAAAGAGCTTATTATGTTTAGAGATTCCTTTGGAAGTAGTTTAGCACCACTTTTAATTGAAAAATATTCTAAAATTACAATGGTTGATTTAAGATATATTGGTAGTAAGTATTTAGAAGGTGTATTAAATTTATCTGGAAATGAAGATATTTTGTTTATTTATAGTAATGTTATAATTAATAATAGTTTTACTTTAAAGTAGAGAAAGGAAGGTAGTTTATGAAAAAAGTTTTAAGTTTATTATTAGTTTTTATTGGAATATTATTTTTAGCAGGTTGTGGTAAAACTGAAAAAAATGTTGAGGGATCACTTTCTGATTTAATGACAAAGGTTTATGATGGAGCTGGAGTTTCTCATGAGGATATGGAAACTGTAGAACTAAATAGTGAAAATACACCATTTTATTTAGGAGATGTGTCATTTTCTTTCAAAGAGGCCCTTGCAAGTGAACCAATAATGTCTTCGGTAGCTCATTCAGTAGTACTAATTAGACTTAATAGTGCATCTGATGCTGAAAAAACAAAAAAAGAAATCAAAGAAAAAGTTGATCCTAATAAATGGGTATGTGTTTCTGTTGATGAAGAAAATGTTTATGTTGAAAGTGTTGGCGATTTAGTTATACTTGCAATGGACAACCAAAATGGGGAAAAATTAAAAGATAGTTTCTTAAATTTAAGTAAGTAAAATAACATTATTTTGATGTTATTTTTTTTCGCAAATTTTATTTTGCGTTTGTAAAAGTAAATTTTGCGTTAATTTTATATTGTGATTATTTGCTAAATCATTTATACTTTAAATAGGTGATACTATGAACATTGGCAAACACTTAAAAACTTTGCGTGAAAAAAATAATTTAACTCAAGAACAACTTGCCGATAAATTATTTGTATCTAGGTCAAATGTTTCAAAATGGGAAAGGAATATTAGTCTTCCAGATGCTGAAACTTTATTAGAATTAAGTAAAATTTTTAATGTTTCTGTAGATGATATATTACTTGGAAATAATAAAAATGATAGCAGCGGTGTTTTAAATATATATAAACAAATAGAAAAACAAAAAAAGGTAATGTTAATTATATGTGTATCATCAATAATAATAATTTTATTATTTTTAATTTATTATTTTTTAAGTTTTTATAATAGTACTAAAATATTTTTAGTTAATGGGTATGGAAATGAAAGCTATTTTAATAATGGTATTATCATATACACAAAAGAAAAAGAATACCTTTCTTTAGGAAAAATCAACTCTAAAAAAGGTATATTGCGAATGAAATTAGTTGTATCTATAAATAATGAGGAGAATATTATTTATGAAACTACTAGTGATGAAATTTTTTTATTGGAAAGTCGTGGATACAATGAACTTGAATTATCAAAAATTTTGTTGAATAAAAACAAATTAAATCTTTATATTTATTATTGTGATGGTACATATGAAAATATTAAATTAAATTTAAGACTAGATTATTCAAATAAAAATTTGATTTTTAAATTTGAAAAAAATATATAAATAATACAATATTTGCAATGAGCCGATAAGTCTCATAATCTAAATTCTTATGTAGCCAAAATGTCGCTTGATTTTTTTATATAATTTTGGTAACGTAAAATTAGAATTGCAGTTCGAAAAGCAGTATTTCTGCAGAAAGGAGAAGTATGAAAAAAATTAGTTTATTGTTGGTTGCTATAGTGGTTACAATTTTATCAATAGTTACCGCTTTTGCATTAACTATCGATTTAATACCAATTGATTATCATTTAACATCACTTCATGGAGCAACCACTGATGCAAGAACTACAAGATTTAATTATCAAAAAATTCAAAATACACCTTCGTTTGTTAGTAAGGACACTGACAAGTGTTATTTAACGGTTAAAGCAAAACGAAAAAATGGATTATTATATTCTGTTATTAAAACTGTTAATTTTATTAATCCGGTTGCCGGAGTAAGTGCATCTACAACATATATGGATATGCCTAGTGGCAGTTATAAATATGAACTATATAATAATGGTGTTCTTGAAATAAAAGGACAAGTTATGGTTTATATTTCAGACCAAAGTAATTAAGAATAAGTATTAAGGTTGATTTTTCAACCTTAATACTTAAAATTTTATTTTTGAAGGGAGTAAAAAATGATTATAAAATTAGAAAACATAAAAAGAACATTTAATGAAAATATTAATGTTTTAAAGGGAATAAATATAGAGTTTGAAATGGGTAAATTTTACATTATAATGGGTCATTCAGGTAATGGTAAAAGTACTCTTTTAAATATATTAGGACTTTTAGATTTAGGGTATACTGGTGATTATTATTTAAATAATAAGCTTACTAAAGATTTATCTTTAAGTGAGCTTTCTAATATAAGAAATAAAAAGATAGGTTTTGTTTTTCAAGATTATTATTTGGATGAAAAATTAACTGCTCTTGAAAATGTTTTACTTCCTACGATTATAAATAAAGATATAAGCAGTAAAGAAGCAAAAACTAAAGCCATAGATTTACTTAATAAATTTGGTTTAGATAAGAGGACTAATCATTTACCAAGCACTCTTTCAGGTGGTGAAAAGCAAAGAGTTGCTATAGTAAGAGCAATAATAAATAATCCTGATATATTACTTGCCGATGAACCTACGGGCAATTTAGATGTAGAAAGTGAAGAAAATGTTATGTTTATTTTAAAAAATATTAGTAACAGTGGAAAATGTGTAATAATGGTTACTCACAATACTGACTTAATTAAATATGCGGACAAAGTGTATAATTTAGAGAATGGTGTTTTAAATGAAAAATAGTTTTAAACTTTTTATACTTGCTCATAAAAATAATCGTGGTATTCATAAAAAAGTAGTTTATACAGTAATAATGATTTTAATTTTTCTATTATTAATAATTCCTTTTTCAATATTCAAAACTTATGATAATGAACTTAAAAGATTTGAAAATGAGGATGACAGTGCAAAGATAATTTCTTTTTATTATGATGAAAAGGAAAATTATGAAAAAATAAAAAACAAAGTAGAGGAAAGTAAATATTTTATTAAAGAAAAAGATTACACAATGCCTTTTAAAAATGGTTATTTTGAGGAAATTAGTGATAGTATGTCAGATGATATTTATATTTATCCATACATTTATGAAAAAGATATTGTTTCTGGTAAAAATATAAAAAATGAAAGTGAAATCATTTGTAGTAGTTTATTAAGAACTAATTATTTTGAAAATACCAAGTCAAAAGATTTAATTGATATGAAAAAATATCTTGGTAAAACATTAAATTTTAAAACTGCTAAGATAGTTTATGATGAAGAAATTAATGATTATAAAAATATTTATTTTACTTATAAGTTTAAATTAACAGGCCTTATATATGATTCATCAAATAGTAAGTGTTATATTAATGAAGAAAAATTTGATGAAATAATTACAGAAACTTTTCCGGAAATTCCTATGCAAAAAGAGATTGGAATTTACACCACAAGTAATGAAGGTGCCAAGACTATTGCTAAAATATTTGATAGTAATAATATGTTTTATAACTTAAGTGAAGTTGATACTATTTTTATATATCTTATTAGAAATATCTCATTTATATTAAGTATTATATTTTTTATATTACTTTTAATAATGTTTAATATTTATATAAAAGTATTTATTAAAGAGAAAGAAAAGACACTTAATTTATATAATTTTTTAGGTTATAGTAAAAATGATTTAAATAAAATAATATTATTTAGTTTTTATGAGATAGTGGCATTTTCATTAATGATAACCATGTTAATATGTTTAATTATTAAAATTTGCTTTAGTATTTATTTTAAATCTACTGCAGACTATATGTATGTTAAGGCAAGTCTTTATGTATTACCTGTATTTATAATGCTTTTTATACTAATTATTTTGTCAATATTTATTGTTAACAAAGAAAATAAAAAATTATATAAAAGGATGAAATTATGAAAATATTTTTAAAAGGATTAATTAATAAGAAAATTATTTATAAGTATATTTTAATGTTATTCATTATAATGATAATGTTACTTTCACTAAATACTTATAAAAATTATTTGCACGAAAATGTTCAAAAAGAATATAATAATGATACTTATAAAAGTGCATCTTTTCAAAGTGAAAAACTTTTTACTAAAGAGGATTTTGTTAATATAAAAGACTTTAGTTATGATGAAAATGATAAAATATATAGTGTTACATTTAATAACATTAAGGATTTAGAAAACTTTGAAAAGAAATATAAAGAAAGCTTTTTAACTTATCAAAGGTGGACTAATGCAAATGAAAGTAACAATATTTTACTTATAAAAATAACAAATATAGTAATAATAATCTTTTATATTATAGTGTTTGTATTAATTATATTTTTCAACTTATATTATTTTCTAAATATTTTAGGTAGTGTTAAATTATATTATATTTTAGGTTTTAATTATAATAAATTAGTTTTTGCTGTGTCACTTTTAAATACATTTATGGAATTTTTACTTTTAATAATAAGTAACATTATTTTTTATATTATTAATTGTTATAAAAATATTTATTATGTTATAAATTATAGCATGATATTAATAATTTTAATATCTAATTTAATTAGTTTGTTATTATTTTTATTTGATATATATAAAATAAAAAGAAAAATTATTTTTTAAGAGAGTAATTTCTAAATTTAAGTAAGTAAAATAATGTAAAGAAAAGGCAAAGTTATTGCTTTTTTTCTTTATTTAGATTAAACTTAATATGTAAGGATGAAATGATGAATAGAATGATAAAGTTAAAACAAAAATATGTTGTTATGTATACTTTAATAATTTTAATAACTATTATTTTGCTTTCCTATATTATTTTTAAAAGTTTTGCTTTTAAAGTGACTAATAATTCTAATGTAAACTCTATTGTTAGTAATAATGGAACAAATATAGTGGAAAATAATACAACTAATAATAAAGTTACTGAAAATAATACTACTGAAGATAAACCAGTGCAAAATAATACAACTCCCATAGAAAAACCTAGTGAAAATCCAAGCGTTACAATTAATACTTCTTATGTTCAAGATGAATTTTCAATTGAGAATATTACCCTTGAGGAAACAAAAATAATATTTAATGAGAAGCATGCAATGGCAGTAGGTGATTCTATGGCTGAGGGACTTGATTGTTATGGTGTATTAAATAAAGAAAATGTTGTTTGGCACAGGGGAAGAAGAATAGATACTATGAGCGCTGATTTAGAAAAAGTTAAGGCGTATAATCCTAGCTTTCTATTTTTAGCCTATGGAGCAAATGATATAAAAAGTTGGACAAGTAATGTTGATGGTTGGATTACAAAATATCGTGAAGCAATAATTAAAATACAAAGTGAACTTCCAAATACAAAAATAATTGTAAATTCTGTACTTCCTGTTAGTGATTATGCTACTGCAAATGATCCTTCATTTACATATCAACCTATGTATAATGATGCTTTAAAAAATCTAGCAAAAGAGTTAGGTATTCAATTTTTAGAAAATGGTGTTTATTTAGCAGATAGAGTAAATTCATTTTCCGCGGATGGAGTACATCCTAAAGTACCATTTTTCCAAAATTGGGGAAAACATATGGCAAGTTATTTAAAAAGTGTAAATTAAAAGACAAATTTATGATTTTTGTTTATTTACATATTTCTAAAATATTTGTATAATTTAAATAGTAGAAAGGAGTAATATGTTAGAGAAATTTAATAAATTCTTAAACTCTTCGATTGTACTTTCAGTTTTAATGTTTATTTTAGGACTTATTTTTATGATTTATCCATCAGTATCTTTTTCAGTAGTTACATATATAATTGCAATTTTCTTAATACTTAATGGACTTTATTTTATAATTGAAAAAGATAATAGTATATTTTTTTCAGGATTCTTAACTTTAGGAGTTTTAGAACTTTTAATGGGTATCATAATGTTAATAAATCCTGATATTGTTAAAACATTATTTCCAATTGTCGTAGGAATTTCTATGGTAGTTAAATCTGCTTTAGATTTAAGAATTTCAATTAATTTAAGTAGTGTTAATTACAAAAATTGGTTAATATTATTTATTTGCTCACTTCTTGGAATTATATGTGGTGTTTATATTATTGTAAATCCAGGTGTTGGAAGTGAAGTAATTACAACTTATGTTGGTATAGTAATTATGGTTTATGCAATAAGTAATATTATTGATACAATTATCTTTAAAAAGAATGTTAACGAAATTGTTAAACTTTTAAAATAGATTAGTAGTTAGTCTATTTTTTTTATAAAAATAATTTATGAAAAATATAAGATAAACATCTTGCATAAACATATAAATAAATGTTATATTAATATTAAGGAACGTGCAAGATATCACGTTACCTAAGTTTTTGCAAAGATAGCGTTATCCTATATACTAGAAATCAAAAGTTGTAATAAGCAAATGATGAATTCTATTATACTACGGATGACGCTTCTTATTTTGTCTTGATTTGTTACAATCAAGCAAAATAATATGATCCAGATTAGTAGTTTTTCATACGTTCTCTTTTTCACACACATTCCTCCTCTCCATTGAAATCAAAGATGCAAAATTACACCCAAAACCCTCTGGACTGTTGGAAAGGTAACGCCATTCCTGCACGTTCAAGTAGTTATTATACATACATAATTTAGCATTGCAAGCAATTCGACAAAACAAGACAAAATATGCTATGAATTTATAAAAAATATATAATGAAAATAAAATTAATAAAGGATTTAATGCAACTGATATTTCTAAAAAATTTTGTTTAGCGTATGGAGAAATGGCAGAGGCTTATGAAGCTTATCGTAAAAAAAGAATGATTTAGACGAAGAACTAGCGGATGATGTAATTTATCTTTTAGGAATAAGTGAAATATTAGGTATTGATTTAGAAAAAAAAATACTTCATAAAATAATTAAAAATGTTCATAGAGAATATAAAATTATAAATGGAGTTAATACTCGTGTAAAAGAATATGAAGAATAAAAAAATGTTACTTTAAATAGTAGCATTTTTATTTTTCATCTTTAATAAGTTTATCAATATAAGAGATAATATCTTCTTTAGAGTATTTACCATTAGAATTTAAATATTCAAATCCTAGATTTAAAACTCCACCTACATAAAATTTTGCAATAATTTCGGCAGGAATTCCATCACTAAATTTTTCTTTACTAATTCTTTTTAAAATATCATCATTAATTGCACTTAGTAAAATATCCATCATTATACTATTTCTATTATGAATCATAATCGAGGAGTATATATCTTTTTTATCCTCAACATGATTTAAAAATATTTTAATTAATTCAAGATAATATTCTTTTATATTTAGAGCTTTATTATTTTCTAGTTTTTGTGAAAATTCCTCTTTTAAATCTTTAATAAAATCAATTAAAAGTTCATATTTATCTTCGTAATGAGCATAAAATGTAGATCTATTAATTAAAGCTTTTTCACATATATCAGATACTTTAATTTCTTCGAATGTTTTTTCTTTCATAAGTTCCACTAAAGCGGTATATATCATTTTTTTAGTTTTAATAACCCTTAAATCTTTTTTCTTTTCCATTTTTCTCACCAAATAAATTATATCATTTTATTAATCAAAATAAAAGATAAATAACAAAATGTTGGTTAAAAATATACATAATATAATAAATTGTTGTTTAACATACAATCTTAAGTATATGTATGTGTTATTTTTATAACTATTGTAATAAAATGTTTTGTGTGAAAGGAAAGATATATATGAAAAAGTTTGCAAATAAAATATGTGAACATAAAAATCTAATTTTAATAATAACAGGTATTTTAATGGTTTTATCATTTATAGGTATGAATTTAACTAAAGTAAATTATGATATTTTAGTTTATTTACCTGAGAATATAGAAACTATTAAAGGTCAAAATATATTAACTGATGATTTTGAAATGGGTTCATATTCTATTGCAGTAGCAAAAAATATGTCCTCAAAAGAAATAATGAATATTGAGGATAAAATTAAAAATGTGAAAGGAGTTAATAAGGTTGTATCTCTTTATGATGCAGTAGGTGTAATTCCTATTGATATGCTTCCTGAAAGTGTTACAAAATATTTACATAGTGATGATGAAGATATTTTCTTAATTACTTTTGCTGGTGGTACTTCCTCTGAAGAAACCATAAATGCAGTTAAGGAAATTAGAAATCTTACTAGTGATAAAATAAAACTTGGTGGAATGAGTTCAATGGTACTTGATACAATGAATTTATCTAATGAAGAAATAGTTATTTATATTATTATTGCAGTAATATTATGTGCTTTAGTACTTGAGTTATCACTTGATTCATATTTAGTTCCAGTTTTACTTCTTGCAAATATTGGAATAGCAATTTTAATAAATATGGGAACAAATATCTTTTTCGGAGAAATCTCCTATATTACAAAAGCTTTAGTGGCAGTTTTACAGCTTGGTGTAACAACAGACTTTTCAATATTCTTATATAATTGTTTTGAAAAGAAAAAAGAATTATATAAATCTAAAGAAGAAGCAATGTCTAGTGCTATCGAAGAAACATTTACCTCTGTTATTGGTAGTAGTTTAACAACAATTGCAGGTTTCTTAGTACTATGCACTATGAGTTTAACACTTGGAAAAGACTTAGGTATTGTAATGGCAAAAGGTGTATTAATTGGTCTTATTTCAACACTACTTTTATTTCCAGCACTCATTCTTACATTTGATAAGTATATAGAAAAAACTAAACATAAAAAAGTAAATTTAGTATTTGATAAATTAAATCATTTTATAGTTAAAAGTTATAAAGTAATATTTATTATATTTGCACTTTTAATTATACCGGCTTATCTAGCATATTCTAAAATAGATGTTTATTATAAAATGGATAAAACTCTTCCGGAAACGCTTGAAAGTATTAGCGCAAATAAAGAGTTAAAAGATAAATTTAATATTGTAAGTCCAGAAATGATTATATTAGATAGTAATGTTAAAACAAGTGATGTTACAAATATGATTAAAGAGATCAAAAATATCCCAGGTATTGATTTTGCTTTATCACTTTCTGAATTTGAAAAGTTAGGATTATCTGAAAATGTTATTCCAGATGAACTTCTTAAAATATTTAAAAGTGGTAAATATCAAATGGTACTTGTAAACAGCATCTACGAAGTTGCAAGTGATGAAATAAATAATCAAATTACATTAGTAAATGATATTGTTAAAAAATATGATAAAACTGCTATAGTTGCGGGTGAAGGTCCACTTATGAAAGATTTAATAAAAATAAGCGATACCGATTTTAATAATGTTAATTATTCAAGCATAATATGTATATTTATAATATTGGTTATTTGTTTAAAAGCATTTGTTCTTCCACTTTTACTAATTATTTCAATTGAAGCTGCTATATTTATAAATATGAGTATTGCATACTTTGGTGGTATTACACTTCCATTTGTTGCTCCGATTGTACTTGGTACTATAGAGCTTGGTGCAACAATTGATTATGCTATACTTTTAACTACAACTTATAGAGAAAAAAGAAAAAATATGGATAAGAAAAAAGCTATGGAAGAAACTCTTAATTACTGTACATCCTCAATTCTTATAAGTGGTTTATGCTTCTTTGCTGCAACATTTGGCGTTGGCATTTACTCTAAACTTGAAATGATTTCATCACTTTGTACATTAATTTCAAGGGGAGCCCTTATAAGTATGTCTGTTGTAATTTTAGCACTTCCAACAGTACTTCTTACATTTGATAAATTAATATTTAGAAAGAAAGGAATTGATAATATGAAAAATATTAAAAATAAAAAAATAGTAAGTGCAGCACTTTTAAGTTTACTAATTAGTTTACCTTTAAATGCAAATGCTCTTACTAAAGATGAAACGGTTTATGCACATTTAAATAATAATGGTGAAACAAAAAATATCATAGTTTCAGAAATACTTAAAAATAATGAAGGTAAAAATGAAATTATAGATTATTCTACTTTAGAAAATATTATAAATAAAAATGGTAATGAAACTTATACACTTGATAAAAATAATTTAACTTGGATGAGTAATGGAAATGATATTTATTATGAAGGTAAATATCAAAAAAACTTACCAATTTCTATGAATATAACTTATAAATTAAATGGTAAAAAAGAAAGTGCCAAAGACATTTTAGGTAAAAGTGGTAAAGTTGAAATTACTATTAATTATAAAAATAGTTCAAAAAAAGCTATTAATGTTAATGGAAAAAGTGCAAGTATTTATACACCATTTATGATAATGTATGGTACGATGCTAGATAGTACTTATAACAAAAACGTAACAATAAATAATGGTAAAGTTGTTTCAAATGGTAATAAAGATGTAATTGTGGGCCTTTCAATTCCAGGACTTAGAGAAAGCCTTAATATAAATGAAATTAATTTAGATAGTTTAGTTATTACTTATGATACCACTAAATTTGAGGTTCCAACAATGTATAACATAGTTTCAAATAAACTTATAAGTGATGGAAACTTTAATTTTTCTAAAATAAGTACTATCTATGATAAAGTAGGTGATCTTCAAGAGGGAATCGATAAAATAAACGAAGGCTCAAAAGAACTTAGTGATGGTTTAACATTATTAAAAAATACTTTAAATACTTCACTTTCATCTTTAGATAGTTCTTCAGAGACACTTACAAGTAGTGAAGTTTCCTATATTAAAGAAACTGCTATAAATAGTACATTAAATCAAATGAAAGAAAATATTATTACTGATGAAAATGGTAATGTAATAGGTTCAAAGGATGAAAATGTAAATACTATTGTTACAAACTCTGTTAAAAAGGCTATTTTAAATTATTTAGCCTCAATTAATGAAGAAGGTAATGCAAATACTTATTTAACTATAATGACTAAAATGCAAAATAATATAGAACTTACTGATGAAGAAAAAGTATTTGCTTATACTCATAAAGATACTTTAACTATACTTGGTATAGTGGTTAATGCAAGCCAGGTATCAGCAAAAGATGTAAGTACAAACATATCTACTTATATTGCTAAATCTGTTGCTGGAAGTGTTTCTGAAAGTGTAACAACTACAGTGGCAAATGAAGTTAAAAGTGCTGCATTAGAAAGTACAAAAAAATCATTAACTGACCTTTTGAGTGCTATTACAAAACTTGATGATGGTGCATCATTATTAAATAATGGTATTACTAAATATAATAATGAAGGTATTAGTGCTATAACTAGTCTTGTTAATAATAATGTTAAAGAGTATGAAATAAGATTAAATGAACTTAATAAACTTGCTAAAGAATATAAAACTGTTGAAGATAAATATTTAAGTAATAATGATGAAACTAAGTTTATTATGGTAGTCGATGGTGAAAGACAAAAAAATACTGTTAAAGAAAACACTACTAAAGAAACTAAAACATCTTTATGGACAAAAATTAAAAATTTGTTTAAAAAAGAAAATTAGCCATACCTAGACAAAAAACAAAAAAATGCTATATTAAGTATGTAAGAAAAAGTCTTACATATAATAAAAAGGAACTTACTCGTAAACTCTTTGCGAGCACTGCCAATAAATGGCTTAACGCTTCAATCTATATGCAAATATAGATTGAGGCTTTTTTTATAAATTTTACACTTACTATTTGCTTTTTTAAACTTAAATTATTATACTATTGGTATGAGGCTTTATGAAAAAGAAAATTAATTTAATTATAACTATTTTATCTTGCTTAATATATGTTTTAGTAATGTTTATATTTGATATAAATTTAGGAACTGGTAAAAAAGAACTTGAAAATATTTTAATAATAATATTTCCTTGTTTAATGTTTTTATTTTATTTATTATACTATGAAAAAGATAAAAATATTATTTGGTATTATTTAATACTTTACATTACCATGTTAATTGGCTTTACATTTTCAAATAATAGGGTAAATTATCTTACAATAAATAATATTTTAAAAAGAGAAAATAATTTAATACCTTTTGTATCAATGATAAATTTATTTAAATATTCAAAAAGGACTTTTTTATATAATGCTCTTGGAAATCTTTTAATGTTAACTCCACTTGCGGTATTACTACCTTTATTAAGTGATAAATTTAAAAGGGTAAAAAACTATTTTTTATGTGTTGTAATTTTAACTATAACTATTGAAAGTGCTCAATACATATTTAAATTAGGTTCATTTGATATTGATGATATTATTTTAAATGTAGGTGGAAGTGTTTTATTTTACATAATAATTTATAAATCTAAATTAAAAAGTATTATTAATAAGATATTTTTAACTTATAAAAGTGATAAAAAAGTTTTTAAATATTTATATTATTTATCTATGATATTTTCAATAATTGTAATTATTTATTATATATTTTTAATATTTACTAACATATATGAAAATAAAATTGATTATCAAAATTTAAAATGTATACAAAATAACAAAGAATTTATAGTTAAAATAAATAATGATAATTATTATTCTCTTTGTAAATATGAAGGTTTTATTAAAAAGGGTAACATTAAATATTCTATAAAAGAGGCTTTAGAAAATAATTTTTTAAAGAAACTTGATTTAAAAAAATTAAACATTATTAAGGAAGAATTTATTACAAATGTAAAAATAATCGAAGATAATAAAATAAATAAAATTAGTAATTCAAATTATACTTATTATTTAATTAATATTAAAGATATGATTTATTACTTTGATGAAAAAAATGAAAGTATATATGATTTAATAAATACAGAAAATGTTAATAACTATATTTTTTCTTTAGTAAAGATAAGTTATTTTTCAAATGATAAAATTATGACTGCTTATTCAGGTAAATATTTTGATGTAATAAATTGCACAAATATCAATGAATATTATATAGTAAGTAAAAACTATGAATATGATGAAATGTTTTGTAAAAACTATTAAATAATTTTGGAAAAGTAAATAAAATGCTTTTCTTTTTTTTAACGAAAAATGTCGAAAAAAGTAGAATAAGATGTTATATAAAAAAATGTTTTGACATGTTTTGTCGAAGTTGTTTAAAAAGTTTTAAAAGTGTGCTTTATTATTATATAGAAAAGAGGTTATTATGCTTAAAATGAATTTAGAATATAATAAAGGAATACTTTTTGTAAGACTTGATGGAATGCTTCATCGAGGATCTACTTATAAAATAAATAATTATTTAGTACCTGTAATATTAAAACATAAAATAAAATATTTAGTTTATAATTTTTATAACCTTGAGGATATTGATGAAGATGGGATTGATGCACTATTAAATAGTGAAGAAGCAATTAAAACTAATAAAGGTGTTATGTATATTTGTGAAGTTAATAAAAGATTAGAAAGGAAATTAAAACATTTTCGTGCAAGAAAATTTGATAATGAACTTACTTGTATGAAATTAATCGAGGTCTAATATGAACAAAGAACAAATTATTAATGAGAATGTTGGTTTAATTTATATGATAGCTAAAAAGTTTTATAATGTTTCAAAAGAGGATCTTTTCCAAGCAGGTGTTTTAGGACTTTTAAAAGCATATCAAAATTATGATGAAAGTTATGGTGCTAAATTTACATCTTTTGCTTATAGATATATTTATGGAGAAATGTATACACTAGCAAATAATAGACAAATAAAAATAAATAAAGATATTTTAAAAGTATATAAATTAATCGAAGAAACTAAAAATAATTTGGCTTTAAGAAATGGAGTTGTTCCTAGTTATGAAACTGTAGCAAACTTTTTAGAAATTGATCCTAATAAAATATATGAATATGTTTATGCAGGGCAAAGTATAATGAGTCTTGATAATGATGAAAATAGACCATTATATGAAACTATTTCAAATAAGGATGATGTTTCTCTTGATGAAAGAATTGAACTTAAAAATAGTATGTGTACTTTAACTGAGGATGAAAAAAATATTATTATGTCAAGATATTATGAAGATTTAACTCAATGTGAAGTTGCTAGAAAACTTTCAATGTCGCAAGTAATGGTTTCAAGATATGAGAAAAAAGGTATTGAAAAAATGCGTAATTATTTGAGTTTATAGTATAATTATCACCATTTATTAAATAATAATAGTGGTGATTTTATTTTGAATAAAGAAGAATATAAAAAGCTAGTTAAATCTTGGCAAACTAAAGAGCCTAAATTGAAAAATGCTGTTACATCCTTTTTAGTGGGTGGAGGTATAGGTATATTAGGACAAGTTGTATCAAAACTTTTAATGATATGTTTTGGTATTTCACAGGTTATTAGTTATAGTATTGTATGTCTTTTGTTAATATTTTTAGCATCACTTTTTACTGGACTTGGTTTTTTTGATGATTGGGTTTGTAAAGTAAAATGTGGGTTAATTATTCCTACAACAGGATTTGCGCATAGTATGACATCATGCGCACTTGAATATAAAAAGGATGGTCTTATTACAGGTGTTGGAGCAAATTTTTTTAAACTTGCAGGTTCTGTACTTCTATATGGAATTATATCATCATTTTTTCTATGTCTAATTAAGGTGGTTTTTTATGGGTAATTTAAAATTTAACAATGTTTATATTAAAAATTTTTATACAATAGCGGGTCCTAAAGAAAAAGATAGTAAAATATCTAATGTTAATTTAAAATTTGATGATTTATATTTTGGTAAACAAACTTTTGAGGATGCTGAAATTAAAATGCAAGAGGTATCTATTCAAAATTTACTTAATAATGAAAGGCTTTCTGAAAATAAAATTGATTATGTTTTTGCTACGGATTTAATAAATCAATTAGGAGTTTCAAGCCAAACTATGAGTAATTTTAATATACCTTTTGTTGGAGTATATGCAGCGTGTGCTGGATTTCCTTTGCAAATACTTTTGGGTTCAAACTTAATTGAAAGTAAAAATGCAAAGAATATTATTACTCTTGCATCCTCACATAATTTGACTGCTGAAAGACAATTTAGATATCCTACTGAGTATGGTTGTCCTAAAAAAGGAACAGCGACTTGTACACTTACTGCTTGTGTAAGTATGCTTTTAACAAATGAAAAAACTAACATTAAAGTAAGTGGAGGACTAATTGGTAAAGTTGTAAATTTAGGAATAAATGATGTTAATAATATGGGTGCAGTTATGGCTCCGGCTTGTGCAGATACAATTTATACTTATTTACAAAATGCTCATGAAACAGTTAAAGATTATGATTTAATTTTAACTGGTGATTTAGGGAAAGTTGGTTTAAATATTTTAAAAGAGTATTATGAAAAAGTTTATAATGAAAGGCTTAATAAAATAATGGATGCTGGTGATGAAATATTTTTAGAAACTTCCCAATATAGTGGAGGAAGTGGACCAGTATGTCTTCCTTTAGTGTTCCTTACAAAAATACTAAAAAATAAAAAATATAAGAAAATTTTAATTGTGGGCTCAGGATCACTTCATAATCCTACTTTAGTAAATCAAGGTAAAGAGATTCCCGCGATAAGTCATTTAGTTAAAATCGAGGTGTTATTATGATATATTTAAATGCTTTTTTATTCGCAGGCTTTATATGCATGCTTGGACAAATAATTTTAGATAATACAAAACTTACACCAGGACATATTACTTCACTTTTTACAGTAGTTGGAGCACTTCTTTCCTTTTGTGGAATTTATCCTACATTAATTCAAAAATGTGGAGTAGGTGCAACATCCCTAATTATGAATTTTGGTAATATGTTATATCAATCTGGAATAAATGGCTATGAAAATGCTGGTATTTTAGGAATTTTTTCTGAACTTTTAGATAAAAGTAGTCTTGCAATAGTTAGTGCAATTATATTTGCTTTTATCATTTCTATTATCTTTAAGGCAAAAAAATAACTAAAAAATAAAAAAATATTCAATTTATACTAGGAATATTTTCTTTTTTATGTAATAATTATAATAGAGGTATGATAGATATGGAAGAAAATAACGATTTTAAAATTGAATTACCAAAAATTAATGAGGAGGTAGTAGAGCCAGTTGTGGAATCTCCAGTAGTAGAGACTCCAGTTGAACCAGTTGCTCCAGTAGTGGAAACACCTGTTGAACCAGTTGCTCCAGTAGTTGAGACTCCTGCTGAACCAGTAGTTGCTCCAGTAGTAGAGACTCCGGTTGAACCAGTTGCTCCAGTAGTAGAGACTCCAGCTGAACCAGTTGCTCCAGTAATGGAAACTCCAGCTGAACCAGTAGTTGCTCCAGTAGTAGAGACACCTGCTGAACCAGTTGCTCCAGTAGTTGAGACACCTGTTGAACCAGTAGTTGCTCCAGTAGTTGAGACTCCTGCTGAACCAGTTGCTCCAGTAGTGGAAACTCCTGTTGAACCAGTAGTTGCTCCAGTAGTTGAAACTCCTGTTGAACCAGTTGCTCCAGTAATGGAGACACCAGCTGAACCAGTTGCTCCAGTAGTTGAGACTCCATCAGAACCAGTTGCTCCAGTAGTTGAGACTCCATCAGAACCAGCAGTTACTCCAGTAGTAGAAACTCCAGCTGAACCAGTTCAAGAAACTGTAACACCAACAATAACACAAACTGCACCAATTATGGAAACAGCACCAGTTGTTGAGGGTGAGAAAAAAGAAGAAACAGACAAAAATGGCTTACCTAAAGTTAGTAAACCAGTTAAAATTATTTGTACTGTAGTAGTACTTCTTGTTGCTATTATCTTAGTAGTTGTTTTGGTAAAAAGATTTTTTATGGTTAATTAAGACTTACAATTTGGTCAAATAAGATTGTATTATTTTCAAAATAGATTTTATGATAAGTAAAGTCTATTTTTTTTATGTAACTATTTATTAAATTAATATTTCCATTTTGATAATATGAAATGTTAATTTTACTTTTACTATAGTAGGCAATAAGAAGTTTTTGTTCGTTAACATTTTTTTGTTCTTCGGATAAAATTGGCATACTTATTTTACTTTTATCTTTTAAAATACTATTTATAATTTCTTTACTAGAAACCACTGAATTAAAGGGCATCCATTTAATCATTCCACGATCATGCATTATGACCACCAACTTTTTTATTTCTTTCTTTAATTGTAGAATCTTCGAGTAAACTTGAGGCTTTTAAAATACTATTTTTACCGTATTTTTGTTTTATTTTATCAATAGTTAAATTAACTTCATCATCTTTTTTAATATTTTCATAGTTTTCAAATAGATTAAGTTGTGTTCCTTTTTTATCTTTTAAACTGCCAGCACAAACAGTAACTTTTCTTATGGGTAATCCTTCATAAAATCTATCAAATATAATACTTGCATATTTAATAAGTTCATTATTTTTATCTGTTGGACTATCAAGTTTTATATTATGATAAAATCCTCCAGGGGTGTTTTTTGAGTAGCCAATTCCAAGCCCAAAGTTTTGGCACTCTTTATTACTATTACGAAGTCTAGCACATAAATTATCAATCATTTCATTTATAATTATAAAAATATTTTTTTCATTATAATCTTTGAATAGAACTTGTGAATTTGAATATGATTTATCTTTCGTTTGTCCATTGAAATCAGAAATTTTACTTGTATCAATACCATTAGCATGATTCCAAAGTTCAAGTCCCATAACACCAAATTTATCTTTTAGAATACCGGGATTTGTTTTAGCTAAATCCTCGATTGAAAAAATACCTATTTTATTTAGATTTCTTTCCATATTTTTGCCTATACCCCACATATCACTTAAGGGAGATATTTTCCAAAGTTTCTTTTCTACGTCAGCATATGTCCATTTACTTATATTATCTTTTGTATGTTTTGCTTCAATATCCATACTTACTTTAGCAAGTAGCATATTTGGACCAATACCTGCGGTAGCGGTAAGATGAGTTTTTTCATATACTTTAGCAAGTATTTCTTTTGCAAGTTCATAATCTGTTTTTTGATATAACTTTAAATAATGAGTAACATCTAAAAAACATTCATCAATAGAGTAGATGTGTAAATCCTCTTTAGAAACATAGTCTAAATATACAGAAACTACTTCTTTACTTTTTTGAATATAATAATTCATATGAGGCATTATGGTATCGTATTTAATATTTTTAGGTATTTCAAAAACACGACCTCTTGAGGGAACTCCTAAAGTTTTTAAATAGGGGGTAACTGCTAAAGTAATAGCACCACCACCTTGACTAGGATTTGCCACAATAAGAGGATAAGAAAATGGATCTTTATTTAATCTAATACATTCACAAGATGCAAAAAAACTTTTTAAATCTATACAAATAATATGATTGTTTTCCATAATACCTCCTTACAAACAAATGTTTATAACAATATTATATCTAAAATTTTGTAAAAATCAACTGGTAAAAATATGAAAAAAATATTTATATTTTTCTTTTTATTTGCTATAATTAATTACATGAATGCATATGTTTTTAAAATTGGAAATTTTGGTGTTAGATGGTATTCACTACTTATACTTATTGGTGTAATTGTGGGTATTCTTTTGATTGAAAAAGAGGGTAAAAAATTTAATATAAGTAAAGACTTTTTATTTAATATGGCTTTTTGGGCTATTATAATAGGTGTAATTGGAGCAAGGCTTTATTATGTAATATTTAATTTTAATCTTTATCAAAATGATTTACTTTCAATATTTAAAATATGGGAAGGTGGACTTGCTATTCATGGTGGTATAATTGCAGGTTTAATTGTAATTGCACTATACTCTAAAAAATATAAGATGCGTTTTATTAGAATAACAGATATATGTGTGCCATCACTTTTATTTGCTCAAGGCATAGGTAGATGGGGAAATTTCTTTAATCAAGAGGCACATGGTGCAGCAACTAGTTTGGAACATTTAAAATCTCTTCATTTACCACAGTTTATTATAAATGGTATGAATATAAATGGAATATATTATGAACCAACATTTTTATATGAATCACTTCTTTGTTTAATTGGGTTTATCATTGTTTTATTTATTCGTAGGGGTAAATATACTAAAGTTGGAACAATTACTTCATTTTATTTAATGTATTATTCAGTAGTAAGATTTTTAATTGAAAGTATGAGAACAGATTCACTTATGCTCGGAGGATTTAAAGTGGCTCAAATTATTTCAATTATATTGTTTTTAATAGGACTTGGTAATATAATGCTTATATCAAGAAAAAGTAAGTTTGAAGATTTATATAATAATGTATATAAAAATGAAATGAGATTTTAAAAAGGAGGATGTCTATGTATGATGTTATAATTATAGGAATGGGTATTGGGGGAATAACTGCAGGAATTTATGGCAAAAGAGCTGGATTAAATGTATTAATGTTTGAAAAAAGTGCCCCTGGAGGAATGCTTCAGAAAATTGATAAGATTCAAAATTATCCAGGTTTTTCTGAAATAAGTGGACCAGACCTTGCACTTAATTTATTTAATCAAGTTAAAAAGGTTGGCGTACCATTTAAATTCGAAGAGGTTATTGATGTAGAAATTACTGAAGAATATAAAAAAGTTATTACTAAAAATGGTACTTATGAAGCTAAAAATGTTATTGTTGCTACCGGAAGAACACCTAAATATTTAGGACTTGATAATGAAAAAGATTATTTAGGAAGAGGTTTAAGTACTTGTGCTAGCTGTGATGGAAATTTTTATAAAGGCGAAGATGTTGCAGTAGTAGGTTCAGGTAATTCTGCACTTCAGGAAAGTTTATATTTAGCAAATATTGTTAATAAAGTTTATCTTCTTCATAGGGGAGTAAACTTTAAAGGTGATGATGCCTTAGTAGAAAGAGTAAGAAATACTAAAAATATTGAAATTGTTGATGGCGTAAATATTAAAAAGATAAATGAAGTTGAAGGTAAGATTGAAAGTGTAACACTTGATAATGAAAAAACTATAAATGTAAAAGGGGTATTTATCTATATTGGTTATAAACCTGATACAGAAATGTTTAAAAAACTTGACATAACTAATATAAATGGTGATATTATAGTAAGTGAAAATTTTGAAACAGAAATTGATGGGCTTTATGCAATTGGTGATTGTGCAAAAAAAGATGTATATCAATTAGTTACCGCTGCAAGTGATGGTTGTATTGCTGTTTCAGATATTGAAAAAATTAGAAATTAGGAGGTTTTTAAAATGGAAGTTAGAACAAGATTTGCTCCATCTCCAACTGGATATATGCATATAGGTAATTTAAGAAGTGCCTTATTTACATATTTAACAGCAAAGAGTATGGGCGGAAAGTTTATATTAAGAATTGAGGATACAGATCAAGAAAGAAAAGTTGAGGGTGCAGTTGAATTTATTTTGAATACACTTAATATGCTTGGACTTCATCCAGATGAAGGAGCTGGTGTAGGTGGTGATTTTGGACCATACTATCAAAGTGAAAGACTAGATATTTATAAAAAATATGCTGAAGAGTTAGTGGAAAAAGGCGATGCATATTATTGTTTTTGCGATGAAGAAAGACTTGAAAAGTTAAGAGAAATTGCCTCAGCAAGAAAAGTGCCATTTACATATGATGGACACTGCTCACATATTCCTTTAGAGGAAGCAAGAAAAAGAGTCTTAAATGGTGAAAAATATGTTATTCGTCAAAAAATGCCTAAAGAGGGAGTAACATCATATATTGATACTGTTTATGGTGAAATTAAAGTTGAAAATAGTGCTTTAGAGGATCAAATATTAATTAAATCAGATGGATTTCCAACATATAATTTTGCAAATGTAATTGATGATCATTTAATGAAAATTAGTCATGTTAACAGAGGTAATGAATATTTATCATCAACACCTAAATATTTACTTTTATATAAAGCATTAGGTTGGGAAAGTCCTGTATATATTCATCAACCACTTGTAATAAAGGCAGATGGTACTAAAATTAGTAAAAGAAATAAAGATGATAATTTAATGGATTTAATTAACAGAGGTTTCCTTCCTGAGGCAATTATAAATTATATTGCATTAATTGGATGGTCTCCAAAAGAAAATAAAGAATTCTTTACTTTATCTGAACTTGAAAAAGAATTTGATATTCATAGAATTTCTTCCGCACCAGGATGTTATGATATTAAAAAACTTGAATGGTTCAATGCTCATTACATTAAAGAAATGGATGATGAAAGATATTTAGAGTGGATTAAACCATTTTTGAAATATGATATATCAGATAAGAGTGAAGAATGGGTAAGAATGCTTCTTCTTACATATAAAACTCATATTAACTGTGGTGAAATGATTAATGATGTTGTTAAGAATTTCTTTTTCGAAGGGTATGAACTTGATGATGAATGTAAAGCATTTCTTGCAAGTGATGATATTATCCCAGTGGTAATTGACACATTTGCTCGTGAAATCGAAGCAATTGAAGATTTTACTACAGATAATATTAATATTGCAATTGATAATGTAAAAACAAGTTTAAATGTTAAAGGTAAACTACTTTATATGCCACTTAGAATTAAGGCAAGTGGATTTATGCATGGACCTGAACTTGATGCTTGTATATATTTACTTGGTAAAGAAAAAACACTTGAAAATTTAAGAAGGTAAATCCTTTTTTTTTTATTAAAATTTTGATTTACATATATTTTTTTAATGATATAATTATTATAGAAAGGGTAGAAGGGTATATGAAAAATAAAAATGAAAAATTATTTATAGTGGCAATTGCATGTATTATATTATGTATACCTATTGGCATAATAATTGGAAAATCATTAATTAATAAAAATGATACTGTGAATAATGTAAATGAAAATGTAACTGAAAATGAAAGTGTAAAATTAAAATATAATTACTCTGAAAGTGATATTATTACTGATAATAGCATTGTAACATCATTACTTTCTAATATTGGGCTTGATAAAGAAGATGAAGTTCAAGAAAAATATGGATGTACATTAAATTATTCTTTACAAAATTATTTTTTCAATAATGGTTCTTTTATGGATGTAATTTCAAGGTATAGTGAAAGAAATAATATGCTTATAATGCCACCCGAAGAAATATATAGTAGCGATGAATGTGGAGTAGGATCACCATCATGCAGGTTAATTACAAAGACTAGTATTGATAAAATTATTAGTGTTTATCCATTTATTAATATTAATATGTTTAAAAAAAGTAATTTAACTAATGATTATATTACAGCATCACCTTATGTGTGCATTAGTGGTGAAGTAATTACACATAATATTGTATTTATAAAATACAATCATGAGTACAAGTACATTGGCATTGATAAAATAAAAACAAATTATGATGAAAACGAAACTATATATTATATTTTCAATGATAAAATGCAACTTATTAATATTGAAAAGTAAAAATGGTATATCATGATTGATATACTTTTTTTAATATAATCTTTTTGTTTTAATTAAAATATAGTATAATAGTTGTTATGGAAGGTGATGTTTATGAAAATTTATAATACTTTAAGTCATAAAGAAGAAGTATTTATTCCTTGGGAAGAAGGAAAGGTAAGTTTTTATACATGTGGACCAACAGTTTATCATTATGCTCATATAGGAAATATGCGTAATTATATTGGTCACGATATATTAGATAAAACACTTAGATTTATTGGCTTTGATGTAACGAGATGTATGAACATTACTGATGTTGGACATTTAACCTCAGATAGTGATTCTGGTGATGATAAGATGGTAGCAAGTGCTAAAAAAGAACATAAAAGTGTTCTTGATATTGCTTCATTTTATACAGATGCATTCTTTAAAGATTTTGATGCCCTTAATTGTAAAAGACCTGAAATTGTTAGTAATGCTACAGATAATATAGAGGAATATATAAAAATAATAACTAAACTTTTAGAGGATGGTTATGCTTATAAAGCTGGAGGTAATGTTTATTTTGATACTTCAAAATTAAAGGATTACTATGTTCTTACTAACCATAAAGAGGATGATATGGTTGTCGGAGCAAGAGAAAGTGTTGAATTTGATGCAAGCAAAAAAAATCAAGCAGACTTTGCTTTATGGTTTACTAAATCAAAATTTGATAGTCAAGAATTAAAATGGGAATCACCATTTGGAACAGGTTATCCAGGATGGCATATTGAATGCTCAGGCATCTCAATTAAATATCTTGGAGAGCATTTAGATATACATGGTGGTGGAGTTGATAATATTTTTCCACATCATACTAATGAGATTGCACAATCTGAAAGTTATTTAGGACATAAATGGTGTAATTATTGGTTTCATAATGAACATTTAAATGATGAATCAGGTAAAATGAGTAAAAGTAAAGGAGATATTTTAACTGTTAGCTCTTTGATAGAAAAAGGTTATAATCCACTTTCATTTAGATTTATGTGTTTACTTTCACATTATCGTAGACAACTTACATTTTCTTATGCTTCACTTGATGGCGCACAAAATGCTTATTTAAAATTAAAAAATAAAGTATTGTCATTAAAAAATGAAGGAGCGGTTAATGAAGATGCTTATAAATTTTATAATGAAAGATTTACATCTTGCCTTGAGGATGATTTAAATACAGCAAATGCTATAACTCTGCTTTATGATTTATTAAAGGATGAACATATTAATGGTGCTACAAAATTATCTTTAATTAATAGATGGGATGAAGTATTATCACTTGATTTAACTAAAGAAAAAACTCATGGTCTTGAGGAAGATTATATAAAAGAAATGATAGAAAAAAGAACTGAGGCTAAAAAAAATAAAGACTTTGCTTTAGCAGATTCTATAAGAGAGGAACTTTTAAAACAAGGTATCATTTTAAAGGATACTAGGGAAGGAACAATTTACGAGGTGAAATAATGGAACTAATTTTATTTATTTTAATAATAATATTACCTTTAATCGCAGATATTTTTGTTAGAGTTAATTATAGTATTAACTTAAAAAAAGAAAATTCTAAAGGTATAACAGGAGCTGAAGTTGCAAGAAAAATACTTGATAAGAATGGACTATCTAATATTTATGTAGTAGCAACAAATGGTTATTTAACAGATCATTATGACCCAAAAAGAAAAGTAATTAGACTTTCAAAAGATGTTTATGAGGGAAGTAGTGTATCAAGTATGGCTATTGCATCTCATGAATGTGGACATGCTATTCAAGATAAAGAAGGATATTTATTTTTAAGATTTAGATCATTAATTTTTCCAGTGGTTAATGTAGCAACATCAATATCTTATTATATTATATTAATTGGTTTTATATTTGAAATGCTTGATTTAGTTTATATAGGAATAGGACTTACAACTATTGGGCTATTTTTCCAAATTATAACTTTACCTGTGGAATTTAATGCAAGTAAAAGAGCAGGAAAAGAAATAGATGCAATGCATTTAGCAAATTCTGAAGAAAAATCTGGTATTAAAAAAGTTCTTGTTAGTGCTGCATTTACTTATGTAGCAGGTGTACTTACAAGTGCTTTACAAATTTTAAGACTTTTATTAATTGCAAGCAGTGATAGAGATTAATTACCATAATAGGTAATTTTTTCTTTACAATAAAAATGTAAACTAGTAATTTGAATAAATTTATGATAATATTTTTATAGAGTAAAGGGTGAGCATGTGTGAATAATTATATTGACATTGAAAATAAAGATAAATCTATAACAAAAGCCTTTATTATGGGAATGAAGCATTCAAAAAAATATGGCTATGATTTCCTTGTTTGTATTGTTAAAAATAAAGTAGTAATGTATGCCATAAAAAAAGTTAATGATAATTTTTATAAATATGATATAAATAATCTAGTTGTTATAAGTAATTTAAATAATGAATTTCAAGATGAAAATAACAAATATTTAGATACAAATATATTACCAAAAGTATTAAAACATTATAAATAGTTTTAATATTTTTTTATATACAAATCAATATATTCCTCGAGAGTTAAATCATTTTCATAAATAATTTTAGCATTATCTTTACCAACATACCTAATATGCCAATTTTCAAATTCATAACCAGTTATATTTTCTTTACCTTTAGGAAATCTAATTATAAAACCAAATTTATAAGCATTTTGACTTAATATTTTATAGTCTTCCTCAGTAAGTCTTACATCAGATTTAATAGCAATGTTTTTTAAATCAATTGATAGAGCAGTTTGATGTTCAGAATATCCAGGCCTTGCGGAAAATGTATCAGCACTTTCCTTACCATAATTTTTTACATAATTATCATATAAAGTTTTTTGAAATGTTTCACCTCTATAAGCTGTTGTAGGAAGAAGTTGTAAATCAAAGTTATCTTTTAAATACTGTTGAAGTTCTAAAAAATTTTCTTTGGCTATCTTTTTCATTGGAACATTATTTCCATAAGCCCCTTTGACATAATCTAAATCTTTTGGAATATAACCACTTGGTAAATAGTTATATTTATTTACTAATACTAAAATATCATCAATATTTTTAACTTCATTTGCATTTTCATAAAACTTATAATCTAAATTTAAATTTACATAAGTAATAGTCTTTTCAAAAGAAATATCATTTTTTTGTTTATAATCTATATATCTTTGATAGTTATCTACATTAAAATTTTTTAAATTATAAAAATCTTTTATATCAATATAATCAATATCTTTTAGCTTATTTATGTTTTTATCACTTAATGAAAATATATAATTTATTTCATCACCAGAGTAACCTTTGGGTAAAAAGGTGGTAAGTACCATACTAAAATTTTCCTGATTATCAAATTTTATTTTATCATATTCATTTTTGTATTTTTCATCATATATTCCATTTAAATAAACATATTCAAGTGTTTTTGAACTATACTCCTTAAAGGCATTTTTACTTTTGTTAGTTTCTAAATAAATACCCAATCCTAACATAATGATAATTAATATAAATAATATTTTTTTCTTCATATTATAAGTATATTATAAAATAATTCAAATTAAAAGTATAAAAAAACTAGAAAATATTTTGATTATTTGCTAGTTTCCTGATCATCAGTAATAGACTTTATTAATTCATCAACATTATTAAAAACTTTTCTTTTCCCAGACTTAATTTCATTTTCAATTATTATACTTTCTTTTAAAGCTTTCTCGAGTTCTTTACTTAAAGTTACATTATAAATAAATGGTTTATTTGCTAGTTCTTTTTTATATTCGTTTTTGCTAGTTAACATATCATAAATAATACTTGCTTTAATATCTAGTTTATAAACAATAGAGTTTTTATCGGGCTTAAGTGGAATATTAATATCTTTTTTAATACTATTTAAATACTTTTTACCATTTTGACTTAAACCAATTATATTTAAATAAGTAATTTTTTCTTTAGTATATTCTTTTTTTATTCCAAGTAAAATATGAATAAGCATTCTGTTAAGTTTGTTATAAGTATATTTTTTTGACTTTAATATTTTTAAAAGTTCTTCCATACTATTAACATTTTGAATATTATTTTTTAGCATATTATATAAGTTTATATCTACATCTAAAATATCAGATATATTATCATTAAGAATTATAATTTTAATTAGATTAAATAATAAAGTTTCATCATAAGTACATATTTTTTCTTTTGAAAGAGTAGGTAAATGTTTTGATATATCAATATTATCCTTTATTTTTTGCCTTATATTCGAAGCACTAACAATATCTTCACAAGAGGCAGTATCTAAATAATTATTAGTTCTTTGAATAGTTTCTGCTTTAATATTAAAATTATTTTTGATAATTGATTTTATATAACATATCCCTAAAAGATCATTAGAGTTATATGTAAATGATTCATTTATAACTTTACTAAGAGCAGTAGGGTAATTAATACCACTTTTTAGAGTCTCTTTTAAATCGTTACTTTCATCAAGTTCTAATGATTTATTTGCAATTAATGTAAGTTTATCTATATCATTTGTTTCACTACCAAAAATGATTTTATTAACTTTTAAATAGTTAAGTAATTTAATAGAGATATCAGCAAAAGTATCAGCACTTTGAACTCCGTATAAAGTAGGAAGACTTATTACTATATCAACTCCATATTCTAAAGCTAAGAGTGTTTTATCATATTTTGATATAATTGAAACTTCGCCCCTTTGTAAAAAGTATCCATTAAGTACTAAAACAAGTAAACTATTTGGATATTTTTCTTTAATTTTATTGATATGATACAAATGACCATTATGTAGCGGATTATATTCCGCGATTAAACCTATTATTTCCATGAACTTAATATATAAAATATTTGCATATTTGTCAAATTATATTTATAATAATTGTGAAAGGAGAAGTTATGATTATATGTGTATGTGGGCCTACTGGAATAGGTAAAACAAGACTTTCAGAAACTCTTGCAGAAAAATATAATGCTATAGTACTTAATGCTGATGCAACGCAAATTTATAAAGAACTTGATATTGGTAGTGCTAAAATAACTAAAGAAGAAATGGGTGAAAGAGAACATTTTTTATTTGATATAGTTAGTCCAAATGAAGACTATAGTGTAAGTGATTATCAAAATGATGCAAGAAATATTTTAAATAAATATAAGGATAAAAATATAGTTATTGTCGGAGGAACAGGACTTTATATAAAAGCTTTATTATACGATTATAAATTTGAGAAAATGCATAAAAATAATTATGATGATTTAACTAATGATGAACTTTTTGCTTTAGCAAATAAAAAAGATCCTAATCATAACTTACATAAAAATAATCGAGTAAGATTAATTAATTTTTTAAATCGTGAAAATAATGAAACTAATAAAGATATTTCTATATATGATGCAATATTTATTGGTCTTACATGTGATAGAGATGTTTTATATGATAGATGTAATAAAAGGGTAGATAAAATGTTTGAAAATGGACTTTTAAATGAAGTAAAAACTTTATATTCAAAATATCCAGAAAGTAATATTTTAAAAAGAGCAATTGGCTATAAAGAAATAATAAAGTATTTAAATGGTGAAATACAGTTAAATGAGGCAATTGAATTAATTAAGAAAAATACTAGACATTATATAAAAAGACAATACACTTGGTTTAATAATCAGTTACCAGTTAATTGGTTCAATACAAACTTCGAGGATTTTTCTCAAACTGAAAATGAAGTTATTAGTTTTATTCAAACAAAAAATAAAGAGTAGTTTCTTTATTTTTTTAGTTCAATAATTTTATCATTAAATTCTAAATAATAGTTTTTATCAAAGTTATGTTCTTCGATTTCTACTTTACCAGAATCAACTTCCATAAGTGATTTAGTATCAATTAAAAAGTATTTATGATATAAATAATCTTTACCATCATCACTAACTGGATCATCCCAAGTTAAGTCTAGATGTAAAAATTTTCCATCAAGATTTACTGCATTCCAAATATGACCATTCGAAGAACTTTTAGAGCTTTTAGTGGTAGCTATTTTATAGTTTGGAATATCTAACTTTGTTAAATAAATAGCCATTAAATCTGTATATCCATTACAAGTTGCATATCCCTCGAATAAAGGTCCATATGCAATATAAGATAAATATTTACTATCTCCATTTTTATTTCTTTCAACATCATATTTTGCATTATTTATTATATAATCATGTAATACCTTAATCTTTTCATAATTTGTCATATTATCATTTACAAGTTCTTTTAACAAAGAGTTTGTTTTATTTTCAATTTTTTTGATTTGCTCTTTATTATATAAATAATTTATTTCAATAGTTATTTCACCAGACTCCATTATACTTGTTTTAATATTTGTAAAACTATTATAGGGATGAACATAATTATTTATATGAGTAAGAGTAATATCATCTTTAGAAATGTTTTCTACATCATTAATACATTTTTCATATTCACTAGGACAATAAAATGTAAAAAAGTCCCATCCATAATTAATAGTAGTGTAGATTATTTTTAATAAATCGTTATAGGAATATGGTACAAAGCTATCAGTATTTTGAATAAAAATAAAGTTATCATTTTTGGCATATTCATTTTTATCTTTTATAATTACCTCTTGATTACCAGTAATTTTTTTGGCAATAAAATCACTAATGTAATTTGATTTATATGATATAACTAATAATAATAATGCGCATATAATGCTAATAATAAATTTCTTCATAAGAATATTTTAACAAAAAAATATAAATAAAAAAAGCAGTTTTTATTAACTACTTCATATTTTTGATTTTTAATGATAATCTTGATTTTTGTCTATCAGCAGTATTTGCTTTAATTAAGCCTTTACTTAATGCATTATCGCATGCTTTTTGAAAATCTTTATATAACTTAGAAGCGCCTTCTTTATCTTCAGCGGCAATTAATTTTTCTATATCTTTGATTAAATTTTTAACTTTAGCTTTTGCTTCATGGTTATTATCAGTTTTTTTTGCGATAACTTTAATTGCTTTTTTTGAACTTTTGATATTTGCCATAATTTTTCTTCCTTCCTTTTTGCATAACTATTTTATCAAATGTTTTAGTAACTTTCAAGCACTTTTGTGTTAAAAGGTTAGATTTATGATATTTTTGATATCAAAATTTGTGCTACTTGATATTTTACTGATAATTTGGTAAAATACTTGTAGCCAAGAAAACTTTATAGAAAAGAGTGATAATTATGTGTAAAATAAAAATTTTTGGTTTGGGCGGTTTAAATGAAAATGGAAAAAACTGCTATGTTGTCGAGGTTGATAACGATATATTTGTTTTTGATGCTGGTTTAAAATATGCTACAGGTAACCTTTTGGGAATTGATTATATAATACCTGATTTTAGTTATTTAATAAAAAATAAGAAAAGAATTAAAGGTGTATTTATAACTCATGGTCATCAAGAAAATATGGGAAGTGTAGTAGATTTATTAAATCAAATTCCAACACTTAAAATATATGCAACAAAATTTACTAAGTTTTGTTTAATGGAAGATGGTGTAAACGAGGAAAGTATTATTGAAATAAAAGCTCACAAAAAGATAAATTTTGGAGTTTGTTCAATATTTCCAATTGAAATGTCACATTCAGTGCCAGATGCAGTAATGTATGTTTTAAATACTCCAGATGGGGCAGTTTGTTATACTGGAGACTTTACAATAGATCCTGCGATGATGGGACATTATGAAATGGATTTAGGAAAAATTGCTTACATTGGTAAACAAGGTGTACTTGCACTTTTATGTGAATCAATATTTTCTGAAAATCCAGGACATACTTCACCAAAACATAAACTAGAATCATTTTTTAAAGATATTATAAAACATAATGAAAAAAGAATTATTTTTAGTGTATTACCAGATCATTTATATACTATTGAGGAAATATTTAATGCTTGTGCAAATACTCATAGAAAAGTAATTGTTATGGGTAAAAAACTTCAAAATATGATTAATTATTCAATTGAAAATAAATATTTAACTGTAGAAGAGGGAATCATTGGTGATTTAAGTAATTTAAAAGATAATAATGCAATTGTTCTTATTAGTGATGATAGAGCAAATCCGTATGCAAATATTAATAAGATATTTACTGGATATGATAAATTTATAAATTTACTTGCTACCGATACTATTGTTTTTGCTGAACCTAAATATGATAGTAGTGAAAAGTTATTTGTTAAAATAGAAAATGAACTTGCAAAATATGGTTGTAATGTTATTGATATTCCTAAAAATTATTCAATTCTTCAACATGCTTCAAAAGAAGATTTAATGCTTATGATAAAACTTGTTAATCCTACATATTATATGCCTGTAAAAGGAGATTATCGTTATATGGTAGGTAATGCAAATGTTGCTTCTTCATTAGGAATTAGTAATGAAAATATCATTTTAAAACAAAATGGTGATATTGTTAATATTGATGATAAAGTACTTCAAGATAAATTTGAACATTTTAATGTTGATGATATATTTATTGATGGAAAAAGTTCTGATGATATTGGCGATTTAGTTATTAAGGATAGAGAAGTTTTAGCGGAAAATGGAATAGTTTTAATTAGTGCAACTGTATCTAAAAAAGAAAAAGTTCTTTTGGTAGGTCCTGAAATAGTTACTCGTGGATTTATTTATGTTAAAGATTCTAAAGAAATGATCGAGGAAATTAAAAAAATATGTGAAAAAGTTATTAATGATAATATAACTCCAAAATATGTTGATTATAATTTAATTAGATCTCAAATAAGAGAGGAATTAGGAAAATACCTATACGAAGAAACTGAATGTAAGCCAATGATTATTGCAGTTGTTCAAGAAGTTTAAATATGAAAACTAGTTATAATTTTTATAATTAGTTTTTTTTATGTCTTAATTTTTATATTCATATAAAAAATGTAAAGTAATTTACACAAAAATATATGTAAATAAACTGTAAAGAGAAATAACAAAAAGTGTCAAAAAAATGTAAAATTTTAACTTTTTTTAAGAAATTTAACAAAAAAAGGAGGAAATCAGAAATTTTTCGGTAATAAATATATATGAAAGGAGAAAAAAGAATGAAAAGAAAAATTATCATTGAGTGTCAAAAAGATGTAAAGGACTGTGGACCTTGTTGTTTGTCATCAATAATTAAATTTTATGATGGTTATGTTCCTCTTGAAAAAATCCGTATGGATACATTTACTTCTTATGAAGGCGTAAGTGCATATCATATACTTAAAGCTGCTGAAAAGTATGGATTTGATGGTTTTGTCAAAAAAAGTAATAACAAGAATTTGTCAGAAATTATTTTACCTGCAATAGTGCATGTTATTTACAAAAATGGGTTAACACATTTTATGTGCCTTTATGAAATTAAAGGTAATAATTACATACTTATGGATCCAAGTAAAGGTAAAATAAAAATGGCAAAGTCTGATTTTGATGAAATCTTTTCTGGAGTATTTATAGAACTATTTCCTAAAAATAAAATTATATTATTGGAAAAGAGTAATAGTATTTATAATCTTTTCTTTAAAATAATTCTAGATAATAAGAAACTTTGTATAAATACACTTCTTTGTAGCATACTTCTTACAATTTTTACAATTAGTTCTGGTTTTTATTATAAGATTATAAATGAGATGCTAGCAAATAATTATTATGAAAATAAAATCAAATTAATAATATTTCTCTTTTTAATCTTAATGCTTTTAAAAGTAGTATTTAATTACTTTAAATCATATTATGAAAATCATATTAATAAAAATATTGACATTAGTATTTATGATAATTATATAACTCATTTATTTAATCTACCTTTCAATGTTATTTCTTCACGCACAACAGGAGAAATAATGACAAGGATAAATGAATTATCTAGTATAAAAAATTTATTTTCGGAAATATTTATATCTTGTTTTTTAGATTTATTTATAGCTTTTACAGCATTTTGTGTACTATGTTTTATAAATATTCGTCTTACAATAATATTATGTATAATTATGCTTGTTTATATATTATTTAGTTTAATGGTAAATCCATATCTATATAAAAGAATAAGAAAAAATATTGATTATCAAACTGAGTTTAATAGCACATTAATTGAAAATATAAATATGATGTGTTCAATAAAAAATCTTGATAAGGTCAAACCAGTATTAAATCACATCGAAGAAAAAAATTCTAATTTAATTTTTGATAATTATAGATTTTTAAATTTCATTAATTTCATTCAATTCATTCAAAGCTTTATTTTAGAGAATGCTGAATTCATAATTACTGTAACTGGGGTGTATTTAATAATTAAAAATAATTATTCCTTACTAAGTTTAATTACTTTTAACATGATAATGTCTTATTTTAAAGAGCCAATTAAAAGGTTTGTTGATTTATTTCCTAAATACAATTTTTTTCGAGCGTCCTTTAGGAAGGTCTGTGATTTTGTCGATATTAAGCAGGAAGACCTAGGTAAATTAGAAGATTTTCAAAGTGGTGATATTAAAATAAATAATGTAAGTTTTTCCTATAACGATTTTAATTTAATTTTAGATGATTACTCTTTAGTTATAAAGCAAAATGAAAAAGTTATGATTAAAGGTCAAAGTGGTAAAGGTAAATCCACGTTATGTAAATTATTAAATCGTTCATTAGAATTAAATAATGGTTCTATTTTAATCGGAGAGAAAAACATTAATGATTATAGTTTAAAAACTATTCGAAATAACATTATTTATGTTGGTCAAAAAGAATTTTTATACACGGACACAATTAAAAATAATATTATGTTTTATAATGATGATTTAGAAACGTTTGATAAAGTTTGTAAGATATGTTTAATAGATGAAATAGTTGAGAAAAGAAAGTTTAGATATGATTTTGGAGTTTGTAATGACTCATCAAATATTTCTGGAGGTGAAAAGCAAAGAATTATCTTAGCAAGGGGACTTATGAATAATTTTGAGGTACTAATATTAGATGAAGCCCTTAGTGAAACAGATTATGAAATGGAAGCAAAAATAATTAAAAATATTTTGAAATCATATCCCGATAAAACCATTTTATACATTTCCCATAAAAAGCAAGATAATTTATTTGAAAGAGTCATAGAGATTGGAGGTAAAAATGAATTACTATAAATTAAAAAATATTAAATATAAAAATAACACATTAATTATTATATTTTTTGGAATTGTCGGCATATTATTATTCTTGCTAATATTTTTACAAAGCTATGATAATTTTGTAACTTATGCAAGTTTTAATGGAAAAAATTTTATCATACCAGTAAAACTTGAAAACTCTGATATAATTAGCAAGGCAAATATTTTAAAAATTGATGATAAAACTTATAATTTTAGTATTTCAAGTATCTCTGAAATTTTTAATGAAAATTATATTAATTATCAAAATTATGAAATAACTGTACCTGTAAAGTTTAGAAATAATGAAGTAAAGAAAATAACATTTTATTATAAAAAAGAAAGAATGATTAAGAAAATTCTTAAATTAATTCTTTAGAAAGGAGAAAGCAATGCAAAATTTAAACGCAAATGAATCAATTAAATATGTTGGTGGTGCAAAATTTACAATTGGACTTGTTAGTGCTTTAGCATTTATTACATCATTTATTTTAGGCGTATTTGATGGATATTTTAATCCAAAGGCTTGCAATAAAAGATAAAATGGTGTTAAATAAGAATGAAAGCATTTTATATGTTGGTGGAGCGGGTATTTCCGCAGCATTAATAACTGCCATTGGAAGATTTGCAATAGCAATTTATGGTTGGGGTCAAAACTTTGGCTCAACCTTAAGAAGATATTTTAGCCATACAAGTTGCTAAAATTCTTGTCAAAGAATGTGGTAGGTGTTATAATATGTGTAGCTATTGAAGGGAGGGATATGATGACAAAGGTAGTAGTTCAAAATGGTAATGTTGATCTTGCTTTAAAAAAGTTTAAAGCAAAATTTGCTCGTAGTGGCGTCCCTTCAGAACTTAAGAAGAGAAAATGCTATGAAAAACCAGGCGTTAAAAGAAGAAATGAAAAGAAAGAAAACATTAAAAATTCACGCCGTAGAAACCATAATTAAGGAGGCTATTTATGGAAAATCAAATTGATAACGATTTAAAATTAGCTTTAAAAAGTGGTGATAAATTTACTTTATCAGTATTAAGAATGCTAAAAAGTGAGATTATAAATGAAAGCCGTAAAGGTTCAATTCATACTCTTACTGATGATGAAGTCCTTAAAGTAATCAAAAAAGGTGTAAAAACTAGAAAAGATTCAATCGAGGAATATAAAAAATATGGCAAACTTGATACTGTAAATGAACTTGCCAAAGAGGTAGATATATTAAATAAATACTTACCACAGGAAATGAGTGAGGAAGAAATAATAAAGATTGTTAATGAAGTTTTCGAAGAACTTAAACCAAGTTCAATGAAAGATATGGGAAATCTTATGAAAGTTATTTCTTCGAAGATAACAAATGCTGATATGTCACTTGTTAGTAAAATTGTTAAGGATAAATTATTAGGTTAATTTATCCTTTTTATTTACAAATAAAATATCAAGTGATACAATATACTTACTATGGAGGAAATATGATAGAAATTAAAAATGTAAGTAAATCATATAATGGAAAAACAAAAGCACTAGATAATGTTTCATTTAAAGTACCTAATGGAAAAATATTTGCTTTTATAGGTCACAATGGAGCAGGCAAAACAACACTTATTAAAATGATAATGGGTATTTTAGACTTTGATGAGGGAGATATTTTAGTCGAGGGTAAAAGTATAAAAGATAGTCCTATTGAATGTAAAAAAGTAATGGCATATTTACCAGATAATCCAGATCTTTATGAAAATATGAAAGCTATAGATTATATAAACTTTGTATGTGATATGTATGATGTAAGTAGTGAAATTAGAGAAAAAAATATTTTAAAATATTCTCGCCTTTTAGAAATGGATAAAAATCTAAATGATGAAATATCTTCGTTTTCTCATGGAATGAAACAAAAAATTGCTTTGATATCAGCGCTTTGTCATGAACCTAAAATTTTAGTAATGGATGAACCTTTTGTTGGTCTTGATCCAAAAGCGGTTTTTGATATGAAAAAGATAATGAAAGATATGGTAAATGAGGGAAAGATAGTTTTTTATTCAACCCATATTCTTGATGTAGCGGAAAAACTTTGTGATGAAGTTGCAATTATTAAAAAAGGTAGACTTATAAAATGTGGAACTATGAAAGAAATTAAGGGCGATGAATCACTCGAAGAAGTATTCTTAGAACTAGGTGAATGATGAAAAAATTATATTCTTTAATTAAGGCATCATTAAGTGAGGGAATGAGTTTATTTAAATTAAAACAAATTGATAAACAAAGTAATATAAGGAAAAAATTATTTCCAGTTTTTCTATTTTTTATTGTTATGTATGGGGTAGGAACATATGCCTATTTAATTGCTAAACCTCTTTCTAAAATGGGACTTACTCATATAATGCTTTCGATGATGATTATGTTTGTTTCACTTTATACAATAATCGAAGGTTTTTATAAAGCACAAGGTATGCTTTTTGATTGTAAAGATAATGATATGTTACTTTCAATGCCACTAAATAAAAAAACAATTTTCTTTGTAAGAATGTTTAAATTTTATTTATTTCAACTTATGTATGATAGTTTATTTATTTTACCAGCATTTATAATTTATGCTTATTTTGAAAGTCCAGGAATAAACTTTTATTTAATGTCTTTAGTAATGCTTATATTACTTCCTATTATTCCTTTGATAGTTGCATCTTTTATAGGCTATATAATAAAACTTATTTCTGTAAATTTTAAAAAATCCAAAAATGTTCAAACAATAATTTCAATGTTACTTCTTATAAGTATATTTTATTTTTCATTTAATATGGAAAGTTTAGTAAATAATATAGTTAATAAAGCAAATGTAATTAATCATGTAATTACTAAAATATATTATCCAATAAATTTATATTTGTCATTGATTAATAAATTTGATGTTTTAAAACTTTTAAAATTAATTCTAATTAATATTGTTCCTTTTATTATTTTTATTTATTTAGGTTCAATATACTACTTTAAAATTATCTTTAAATCTAAGAAAAGTGATATAAAAAGAAGTAATAGGGCATTAACTTTCAAAAGAAAAAATGTAATATTTTCACTTACAAAAAAAGAAATGAAAACTTATTTTGGTATTCCAGTTTACATAGTAAATACATTATTTGGAATGGTATTAATGGTTATATTAACTATATTACTTTGTACAAATGTAGATAAATTTATTTCACTTTTGCAATTTAGTTCAGATATAGTTATAACACCAAATCTTATTAATAAATATGCACCAATATTTTTTATGGAAATGATTTTATTTACGGGTTTTATGACACAAATTACTTGTTCATCAATTTCCCTTGAGGGTAAAACATTTAATATTTTAAAAAGTTATCCAATAAACGAGAAAAAAATTTTTATATCAAAAGTTTTATTTAGTTTATTTTTAACTATTCCAATTATTCTTTTATGTAGTTTAATCTTTTTAATAAACTATAAAGTTAAATCAATCTATATAATTTATATATTACTATTTTCTTTTTTAACACCACTTTTTTCTGCACTATTAGGTTTATTTATTAATTTAAAGTATCCTAAACTTAAATGGAATAATGAAACTGAAGTTGTTAAACAAAGTACAAGTACTATGATTTGTACATTTACTGGAATAGGACTTTTCTTTATAAGTTTATTTATAACTATAAAATTTATAAATAATATAAATGTTGTTATGTTAATTCAAATTATTATTTTAATTATTACTAATATAATATTATGGTTATTATTATCAACTGTAGGTGTAAAAGAGTTTCGTAAGTTAAATTATTAATGTAAACAAAATGTGAATATAGAAAAATATATTTACATTTTTTTAATATTTGATAAAATTAAAATAGGAAAGAGGTTTGTGATATGAAAGAGGAAACAAATAAAAGTAAAATAATATTTATAACAGCACTAGTATGTATAGCATTATGTATACCGATTGGTATAATTTTAGGAAGAACATTACTTGGTAAAAATGATAAAACAAATAATTATGTTGTTAATAATACAAATGAAAATATATCAAATAATACTGAGGATGAGATTGAAATTAATGGAGTTTCATATATTCGTTCTGAAGTGGTTTACGATATTAGTGTAATTGATAAAAAATTAAATGGTTTTTCTTTAGAGGATTTAAATAATGTAGATGTTTATGGTGATGAAGACTGGAATAATGATAGTGAAAATTTAAATAGATATGATTTATTATTGGGAATGTCAGTTTCAAATGAAAACTATGTAAAAAATTTAGTAAAATTTGTTTTGTTAAAAATGAATGTTGCAAAAGGTGAATTAAATAAAAAATATATGAATTTTAAAGTCTCAACAAATGAATTTAGTAATATATTAAATAGATTTAGTAAAAAAAATATAACTGAAAATGATTTAATCGGTCTTACTATTGAAAATGGTAATTCTATAAAATGTGATGCTAAAGAATGTAATATATATAATCCATTTTCTGTTCCAACTATATTACTGCATTCAGGTAATATAATATTGACAAAAAAATTAGAAGATTTAACTTTGAAATTAGGATATGTATATTTTTTAGGAGAAGATAATTTTTGTAAATATTATAGTGATTTTAGTCAAACAAAACTTTTAAAAGAAATAAATACAAATATTGATTTAACTGGATCATATAAATATTGTCAAGATAATTATAATTCAAATGAATATACTTCAGTAACATTCAATTTTGAATCAAATAATTTAGGGGGATATAGATTACTTAGTATTAAATAATATGAGCTACCAAAATGGTAGTTTTTTTAATAATGAATGAAGATAGACATTTAAATAATTTTGGTGTTATAAGAGATGTAAATACTTTAAAATGGTTAGATGTTGCACCAATTTTTGATAATGGTCAAAGTCTTAATATAAAATATTATGATAGTAATGAATTACATATTTCAGGTGAAGAGAGATTCTTTTATGAAGTTAAATCTTTTGATGAAATAATTAAAGTTGTTAAAGATATCAAAAGAATTGATATTAATAAACTTGATGGTATTGTAGAGTGGTTTGATAATTTACTTCATAAGTATCAAAATATCACTTTAATTTCTGATGGTAGAATTAATTTATTATGTATTTTATTAAATAGACAAATTAATAAATTAAAACAAATTATTAATACAAAATAAATGTAAATATAAAAAATTATATTTATATTTTTTTTTATATGTGATAAAATTAAAATAGAAAAGAGGTTTGTGATATGGAAAAGGAAACTAATAAAAGTAAAATAATATTTATAACAGCACTAGTATGTATTGTATTATGTATACCGATTGGTATAATTTTAGGAAGGACATTACTTGGTAAAAATGAAAGTAATAAAACAAATAATAATGTTGTTAATAATACAAATGAAAATACATCAGGTAATATATTGACAAATGAAATACTTAACTGTACTAAAGACAACTATAAAATTTGTTTACCTAACATTGAAGAAAGAAATTATTATGAAATGATATATATTTCATCTGATGCAGATAGTATTTCAGAAATTCAACATTTTATTGCAGATAATTTATCATATAATATTACGATTTTACTAGACAACGATGTTAAACTTAAAAAGTCTAATAAAAGTTATTATACTTGGGATGTAATATCTAACGAGAAAAATATTGGTGTAGTAAACTCTGTTTTAAATTATTATAAAAATGATAATTATATTATATTTTTATCAACTTCTATTTCCACTACAGGTGGTTCACTTATTAATGACAAGGATTTGTTTGTATATGATATTCAAAATAATAATACCGATATTGGAAGAGTTAATTCAATTGCAATGATTGATAATAAATTAAATGTTATAATAAAAACAATTAATTTAGAAAATAATATAGACAAAGATAAATTATGTTCAGATGATTCTATGTATAATGATAAATTTGGATATAAATACTTTATCAACTTGCTTACTAAAGAAAAATCTAGTAATGAAACTATTTTAGTGAAAGATTTTTGTACTAAATAAGTTTAATAAAATTAAGAAGTTGTGATATGAAAGAGGAACTAATAAAAGTAAAATAATATTTATAACAGCACTAGTATGTATAGCATTATGTATACCGATTGGTATAATTTTAGGAAGAAAATTGCTAGGTAAAAATGAAAGTAATAAAACAAATAATAATGTTGTTAATAAACAAAATATTATAGATAAAAATTCTAATGAATATAAAGAAGCTGAAAAGTATTAAATTCTTTTGAAAAGGAATTTAAAATTTCTTATAAAAACTTTTATAATAGTAACTATAATATAAAAAATATTTCTGATGAAGTAAATTAAAATCAGTAATTAAATTTATGGAAAATGATGGTTTAATTAAAAAATATGGTAGTGAAGTTTATTCATTAGATTATTATTACAATATTGAATTTAAAAATAATGGACTTGATATATCTGGACCTTGTGATAATTTAGGAAAAATACTTCCAAATTATAGAATTATTAATACCTCAAAAGATAATAACAACTTAATTATTTATGTAAAAATATATTTTTCTAGTATTGGTTTTATATATAAAGATTATGCTGGAAAAGATGTAATTTATGAAGCCACTATAGAAAATAATTTTATTGTTGTTGATAATTTAGATAAGTTTGATACTTATAAATATACTTTTAAAATAGATAATGGAAATTATACATTTGTATATTTAGAAAAAATTAAATAGTGCTTAAAAATACTATTTTTTTTATTATTTTTTTTGTATAATAATAGTATGAAAGAATATAAGAGAAGAAGCGTATTTATAATTTATTTTTTATCATTTTTGTATATGGAATTTGTCTATAGATTTTTATTATACAAAAAGGTTTTTGTATTATCTAATATTAATATGATTATTTTTATACTAGGATATAGTATTTTAATGTATGTTTTAACAAGAATTTTTAGTGAAAAACTTAATAAATTTATATTTTATTTTACATTTGTGTTCTGGTCTTTATGGTTTTCTGCCCAATATGTTGTAAAGGGATTTTTTGACTTTTATATTTCTTTTTCTGTACTTCAAATTGCTGATCAAGTTACTTCATTTTTAGGTAAAGCAGTTATTGAAACTGTAAAAAGACTTCCTGGAATAATTCTTTTATGCATACCTTTAATTTTAGTAATTATTTTTAAAAGAAAAATTTATTTTAAAAGAACTAATGGTTATAAAATTGGTATGGCTTTAATAATGTTAGTTTTTTCAGGCATTGGTTATATTTATTCACTTAATATTGGTAAAGAAAAATCATTTAGTCCTTATGAACTATTTTATCATGTAAATAATCCAGCACTTAATATCGAGAAAGAGGGTATCATTAATACATTTTTTATTGATAGTTATCGTTTTATATTTGGTTTCGAAGAAAAAATATATGATAATAATGAAGAAAAATATGTTGAAACAAATTATGAACCTAATACATTAGACATTGATTTTGATGCTTTGCTTAATGATTATGCTGGTAATAATAAGGTTACAACACTTACAAATTATATTAAAGATAAATATACTTACCAAAATGAATATACTGGAAAATTTAAAGGGAAAAATTTAATCTTATTTATGGGAGAAAGTTTTAATGAAATAGCTGTAAGAAAGGATATTACTCCAACTTTATATAAATTAGCAAATAATGGATTTGTATTTTCTAATTATTATACTCCAACAATATATTCGACTATAGGTGGAGAATTTCAAGAATTAACTGGACTATATGCAAATTTTTCTTCATTAAAAGCATTTAGAAATGGTACTAATTCATTTCCATATGGAATAGGTAATTTATTTAAAAATGAAGGTTATAATGTTTATGCATATCATAATAATTCTTATGCTTTTCAAGATAGAAACGTTTATTTAAAAACTTTAGGTTTTGATAATTTTTTAGCATGTTATAATGGACTTGAAAAAAGAATTAATTGTCGCATTTGGCCTCAAAGTGATGTAGAAATGATTGATTCAACCACTAATGATTATATTAATAGTGATAAACCTTTTATGGTATTTTATGCAACTGTATCTGGTCATGCAGGTTATAGTTTTTCAGAAAATGCAATGGCAAGAAAACATAAAGAGGAAATTGAAAAATTTAATTTAGGTTACAGTGAAGGACCACTTTCTTATTTAGCCGCGAATATGGAACTTGATGATGCTTTAAAAAGTTTAATAAATAAATTAAAAGATGCTGGTAAACTTGATGATACAGTAATTGCTTTAGTCGGAGATCACTATCCATATGAACTATCAATTGACGAAATAAACGAAATTTCTAGTTATAAAAAGGATGCTAAAATTGAGGTAAATCATAGTAAATTTATTTTATATAATAGTGCTATGCAAAATGTTAATATATCAAAAGTAGGTAGCACAATTGATGTACTTCCGACAATATTTAATTTATTTAATTTAAAATATGATTCAAGACTTATTATTGGTACAGATTTATTAAGCACCAGCGATGGCCTTGCAATGTTTGATAATCGTTCTTGGGTTACTGATAAAGGTTCGTATTTTACCGCTACTGGAGAGTTTATTAAAAAAAGTGATGTAAGTGATGACTATGTTAATAAACAAATGCAAATAGTTAATAATAAAATTAATTTAAGTAGTTATTTTATGGATACAAACTATTATAACATTGTAAGTAATTATGTTAAATGACTTGTAAAAATACTATAAATTTGATAAGATTAATTAAGAATAGAGAGGATTATCTATGAGTGAAAAAGATAAATTAAAATCACAAGTTTATTTAATAATTTTCATATTTATATTTTTAATGATTGTGATAACTGGTGTTTATGCATATTACATAACAAAAGACTTTAAATATGGTTCATTTGATGTTGAAGTTAAAACAAAAGGTGTTGATACTTTAAAAATTAAAAGTGGAAATGATATAAATATCAATGCAAATGATCATAATTTTATTAAGGATGTTGGTCATTCAATTACTGGAGAAACTTCAATAGATGTAAACCTTGATACTACTAAAGAAAAAATAAAATATTGTTATGATGTATATTATGAAGCACCTGAATATGAAGTATTTAAATATAGTAATTATCCAAATAGTGAACTTACTTTGAATGTATATTCAAAAGTAAATGATGAAGAGGAAAAACTTCTTATTGAAAATATGGACATAACTACAGTAAAAGGAAAAATAAACATTCCTATTAATTTAAATATTGATAATTATGAACATAGTATAGATACAGTAAAAAGAGTAAATAAAAATATTAAGTATATAGCAAAAGTTACTTATAATTATTTTAAAGATATTGATCAAGGAATTAATGATGGTGCAAATTATAATGCTAAATTTAATATTGACAATGTAAGAGAGTGTAAATAACACTTTTTTTTCTCATTATGGACTTTTTATAAGAAATTTTGTATAATTTTATTGGTGATAGAAATGAAAGCATTATTCTTAACATTATTAACAGGAATATTTTTCTTAATTGGTATTTTTATAAATAAATTATTTAAATCAAATAAATTAGTCGAGACTTTTTCTATTGGAATGTCTTTTATAGTTCTTTTTAATATTATCTTTTTTGATATAGTTCCTGAAATAAAAGAATTTTTTGATTTTAAATATTTTTTGATAGTAATTCTTGGCTTTTCACTTCTTAAAATTCTTGACTTTTTTGTGCCAGACCATAATCACCATCATAAAGAAAAACTTGATAATATAAAAGAACATAATAATCATCAAACTCATTTGGGCGTTATAACAATACTTGCTTTACTATTACATAATATAATTGAGAATATGGTTTTATATAATATAACTTTAGGAAGTTTTAAGACTGGTTTAGTTTTATGTTTAGGAATAGGATTACATAATATTCCTTTAGGATTTCAAATTGAAAGTGGTTTAAAAGGTAAAAATAAATTTAAAGTTTTTATCCTTACAATGTCTGGATTTATCGGTGGACTAATATGTTATTTCTTTAAAAGCATTCCTCTTTATATAACAAATTATTTATTATCATTTACTTTAGGAATGCTTATCTATTTATGCTTTTTTGAACTTCTTAAGGAGTTATTTGTTAATAGAAAAAATAAAGGTACTTATTTTGGCATAGGACTTGGAATAATACTTGTTATTATTTTACACATTTTATAAAGGAGAATTATGAAGAAGGTTGTAATATTTGGTGGAGCCGGTAGTATTGGCTTATCATTAATTAAATATTTACTTTCCGAGGGTAAATATGAAATCACTGTTGTTGATTTAAAAAATAAAGAAACAATTAAGAGATTAAAAAGATATAAAAAAAGAGTTAATATTATTTATTCTGATTGTTTTGATCGTGGCCTTATTGATTTTTTAATTAAAACACATGATTATGTAATTAATTTAGCATCTTGCGTATTACCTCTTGCAAATTATAAAGAGGATCTTGCCAATAAAATAGAGTATGGTGTTACTGAAAATATTATTAAAGCAATTACTTATTATAATCCTAATTGTACTTTAATTTATGGTAGTAGTACAAGTATTTTTGAAAATTTAGATACATATTATAACAAAGCAAAGATTAAAACTGAAAAGCTTGTTACAAGTAAATGTAAAAATTATGTTATTGTAAGATTTCCTTTGGTACTTTGTGATTTAACATGTGAACCATTTATTTATACAGTTAAAAAGGATAATTTAGTATCATGTATAACTAAAGAAGATGGTGCATATGCAGTATGTAAAATTTTAGATAATTTAGATAAAGTGAATAAAAAAGAAATTAATTTAGGTAATATTGAGTGTAAATACGAAAACATACTTAATAATATTTTAAAATATCATGGACTTTCATTTAACTATATTTTATCAAGAATATTTTTAAGTAAAGATATGTCTTTTCCAATACTTAATGATACAAAAAAATATGAAAAGATTTTAGAGTATTCAAGTGATTCATTAGATAGCTATTTTATGAGACAAAAACGAAGAAGTAGACATAGAAAAATTAATATTTTACTAGGTAAATTCATACTTTTAATTAAGAAAGGAAGGTAGTATGGTAGGACTTGCATTAGCTGGAGGGGGAGTTAAAGGTAGTTATCAAATTGGTGCTTATATGGCCTTTAAAAAGTGTCATATTAAATTTGATGGTGTATGTGGAACCTCAATTGGTTCATTTAATGCTGCAATGATTGCTGCAGGAAGAGAAGAAGAACTTCTTGATTTTTGGCTTAATGCAGATATTGGTAAAATACTTGGTTATGAAAAAAAATATGTTGATTTAGTTAATAGTGATAATATAGATGAATTAGAACTTTTGAAATCAAGTTTTGATAATTTTGTAAATATTATAAAAAATAAAGGCATAAGTATCGAAGGACTTCAGTCTACTTTAAAAGATTTTAATTTAGAACCTGATATTAGAAATAGTAAAATGGATTTTGGACTTATTACTTATAGACTTAAGGATTTTAAACCTTTAGAACTTTTCAAAGAGGATATGAAAAAAGGTTCTATAAATAACTATATTATTTCAAGTTGTTATTTACCAGTATTTAAAATGGAAAAACTTGAAGAGGATAGTTATTATTTTGATGGTGGTATTTATGATAATTGTCCTGCGAATATGATGCTTAAAAAAGGTTATGATAAAGTATATCGTGTTGAACTTAAAGGCATGGGTTTTAAGAAAAAACTTATTGATAAAGATAAAGTTATAACAATAATTCCCACAAGAAAACTATCTTCAACATTAACAGTTAATAAAAAAGCAATTACTGAAAATATTCAAATAGGTTATTTTGATACAATAAAAGTTCTTAAAAATTATCCTGGAGAAAGATATATATTTAAAAAAAGTCCTAATTGGTATTATGATTTTGTACTTAAAAATGTTTCTGATAAAGACATATTAAAATATAAAACATTATTTAATGTTAAAGATAATAAGTCACTTGTTATTAAACTTATAGAGTATGCTATGGAAAAAGATGAAGTAACTTACTTTAATATATATAGTTTAAATAAAATGATTAAAAAATATAAAAATAGTAATCAAAAATATGGTATTTATAGAGTAATTAAAGATTTTAAATCTTTTTAAAGATGAACTTACAAAGTTTGTCTTTTTAATTTTTATTTATTTGAATAAATTCATATTATTTTGATGTATAAAAATATATTTTTATAAACTTATAATTTACTTAAAAATACTTATACTAAATATAGGTGTTTTTAAATGGATTATAATAAAATATATATAAATAGTTCAAATATAATAGATAATTTAGAAAGTATGTATTATAAAACAAATAATATAAAATTAAAAAATAAGATATTATATGAAATTAATAAATATAAAAAACTTAATGAAATATGTTTAATTAAAAATCCAAATATTAAAGAAAATATAATTCATAAATTATCTAATGATTTCTTATTTATTATAAAATTAAATTTTATAAATGATGAAAATATTGTAAAAAATATTATAGATTTATTTGATGATAATATTAAAAAATTTTCTAGTAGAAAGTATTTATTTTATAAAAATTTACTTGAAAAAAGCAAAATTAATTTTAAATATATTGTTTAGAAATATTTTTTGTGATATTATTTATAATAGGTGAGGGTATGAAGAAAGATACTAATGTGATTATAGTAGTTATTTTAGTTGTTATTTCTTTTGCGTGTCTTTCTGTAGGCACTTCTTATGCATACCTATCAACTGTCTCGGTTGGGGGGACCCAAAATATTACTACGGGGAATTTAAGTGCTAATTTAACTATAAATGGTATGGAAAATGTTGAGATATCTCCGATGAGTGATGAAGAAGGTGTAAATCAAACTACTTATGCAAAAGTAGCTATAGATAAAAATAATCAATATACAGTATTTTATTCTTTAAGTTTAGCATATTCAATGAGTAGTTTACCAAATACAATTACAAAAGATGGTTTATTACCACTTGATTTTATTAAAGTGGTGGTTTTTGCAAGTGATACAGATTCAATAGCAAGTGCTGTTCAAATAAGTGATCCAGTTAAAATTACTGAACTTCCTATGCAAAGTGTAGATACAACTGATCATTATAATGATGAATATATGCTTACATTTAATACTTTTAAAGTGCAAACAGATAAAAAATATTATTTTATTAAAGCTTGGTTAGTACCAGAGACTCCAGAAACTTTAGATGAAAAATATATTTATTTGGATGCAAATGTTAATCAAGAACCACTTATTAGTAAGTCATTATATAATTTTACTAACATAAGTGTTATTGATGGAAGTACTACTTTAAGTAGTGGTTATACTATAAAATTACAAAGGGGTGCTATAACTGGAACAACCTCACTTTCTAATGTTCCAACAGGTACTTATCTTTTAGAAGTAGTTTATAATGGAAATACTTATAGTACAACAGTAAAAATAAAAGAAATAGATAACGTAAATACCACTGAGGGAGTATCAACTTTAAGTGGAAAAACTTGTGGTGCAAATGAACCTTTACAAAATTGTGCTTATACATATTACACAACTGTAGATAAATTAATTAGAAAAAATGATATTACTACATATAGCAATGTAAATCCTATAGCATCCTATAATGTACCTAATTCTTATGTTATAGTAGGTAAAGACTCTTTAGGTGTATCAGAAATAAGTGGATTAAAATTAACACTTAATTCTAGTGATTATTCTATTACTTTGAGTAAATAGTAAAAAACTTTTACAAATTTACAAAAAGGACTTGATTTATGATTATGATTTGTGATAAATTTATAATAGAAAGGAGATAGGAAAACAAGATGGAAAAGAAAAATACTTTATTGTTAACTGTTATCGCAGTAGCTACATTATTAGTAGCAGTAGTAGGAGCTACATTCGCATACTTCGGTTCATTTTCAACTACAGTAGATAACAAAGCTGGTGTAAATGTAACAACTGAAGCTGCTAAATCTTCTGCATTTTTAACTGAAGCTGCTCAATTTAAATTAAATGTTGCTGGTGCTGAAATGTTAAAAGGCGATGGTGGTGCTACTTCAGTAGGTACTCCTACAGGAGATAAAGCTACATTAACAGTTAAATTAAATGCTACAGACCCTGCTACTAAAACTACTTGTACTTATGACATATATTATAAGTATGACGATGCTTCTGCAGTTTATGGTATGGCACCAACTCCAGTTACTACTGGTACAGACGGTAAAGAATTTACTTATACATTAACTCCAAGTACAGGAATTACTGTTGAAACTGCTTATGTTGCAACTGAAGAAAAAGATTTTAGTGTTTTCAAAGATGCTACAGCAGAAGTTAAAGTTGCTCATGGTTCTATTGAAGTTAGTAATGGTGATGCATCACAAACTCTAGATGTTAATGTTAAATTCTATAATTTCCCAACAATTGACCAAACTGCTTTATCAGAAAAATCTTTTGCTGGTAAATTCTATGTTAAACAAGAATCTGTAGTATGTGGAACAACTAAAGTTGGCGCTTAGTAGAAAAAACAAGTTAACAATTTAATAATATAAATTACGGCCTTAGTGGTCGTTTTTTTGTGGATTATATGTTAAATAGCGATATTTACACAATAGCTAAAAAATTTATATATTTATAAAATTTAATATTGATTATTCTCTAATATCTAAATTATGTAATATATTTATAATAGTTTTGATTATTATATCTTCATTATTAATAGTTTTAAAAAAAATGAAGTATAAGAATATGTTGCTAGTAATAGTTATTCATTCTTACTTAAATATTATGATAAAGATGATATAAGACTATATTCTATTATGGAAGATGGTGGCTATGGTATGTTTTTAGGTGTTAAATCATACTTAGATTGTAGGGCAGAATATTTTATTAAATATAATAAAAAGAAATATGATATTTTAAAAGAATACTTTCTATTATAACATAATAAAATTAATATTAATGAATTTTTAGATAAATATAAATTTACTCACTTACTTTTAAATAGTGGTGATATAATGTTTAAACTTTCTGAAATTGATGGGTATAAACTAATATATATTGATAAAGAATATGAATATAAATTATATGCAAGAAAGGATTTTATAAAGTCTGATACTCCAGAAATAAAAGAATTATATATTAGAATATGATATTGATAGTTAAAATAAATTTATTAAATATTTTAAAATATTATGGTAAAAGTGTACGGTTACTATAAAAAAAATAATAATAAATATTATTATACAAATGTTGCTAAGCAAAAAAAATGGTGCTAAAATACATTTGAAAGGAAAAAGAGTATGAATGTAAATTATGATAATGTTTTTAAAGATATAGTTAAAAATATAAATGGAACTCCAACTGTACTTTTACATAGTTGCTGTGCACCATGTTCTTCACAGGTTCTTGCTAGATTATCAGATTATTTTTTAGTAACTGTTTTATACTATAATCCCAATATTGAACCATTTTCTGAATATGAAAAAAGAAAAGAAGAACAAAAAAGATTCATAGAAACTTTTCCAAGTAAGAATAAAATATCAATTTTAGATTGTGATTATGAAAATGAAAAATTTAAATGTATTGCTAAAGGTTTAGAGGATGCTCCTGAAGGGGGAGAAAGATGTCATAAGTGTTATAATTTAAGACTTGAAAAAACTGCTATATTAGCAAAAGAGAATGGTTTTGATTATTTTTGTACAACTTTAACAGTAAGCCCATTTAAAAACTCTCGTATATTAAATGAAATAGGAAGTAATTTAGAAAAATTATATGATGTAAAATACTTATATTCTGATTTTAAAAAAGAAGATGGTTATAAAAAATCAATTGAATATTCTAAAAAATATAATTTATATAGACAAAATTATTGTGGATGTAGTTATTCAAAAAATAATTTAAAATAAAAACTCGCTTAAGTGCGGGTTTTAGTTTGTGTATTTTTACCTAGAATGCCACCTATAACTGAGGATGATAAAAGTATTAAGTAGTAAAGCAGTGTAGTATAACTTAAATGTTTAATAAATAAAATAAGTGTAATAATAAAAAGTGTTAAGATAAGTATTAGTCCATTAATAAGACCACATATAATACCTTTTTTATTAGTGTGTTTACCTTTTATAAAAGATAGTGTAAAAAATAGAGAAATATTTATAACAAAAGAAATTAAACTAGTTATATATGAGGATACTCCTATAAGATTAAATAATCCTAAAATAAATGAAATAAATAATTCAATAAGTATAAATAAACCAATATATTTACCATAAACTAATAATTTTTTTATAATAATCACCTAATAAATAATATGATATGTTTAAAATTATATTACTTTAAACATAATAATAATGGTGATAAAATGGTTTTATTTAAGGTAGTTATACGTACATTATTCTTTTATTTTTTTATAACAATATCATATAGGTTAATGGGAAAAAGGGAAGTAGGACAGCTTGGTGTAATTGATTTAATAGTTTCTATCTTAATTGCGGAACTTGTAGCTATATCAATTGAAAATCATTCAGATCCTATGTATTTAACAATAATTCCAATTTCTATTTTAGTATTACTTGAAATAGTTCTTGCTTATATTTCAATTAAATGTAGACATTTAAGACTTATACTTGATGGCAAACCCTCACTTATAATTTCTCAAGGAAAAATAAATTATCATGAAATGATTAAACAAAGGTATACACTTGATGATTTGCTCTTATCTTTAAGACAAAAAGAAATAAGAAATATATCTGATGTTGAATTTGCTTTTTTAGAGCCTAATGGACAGCTTTCAATATTTAAATATAAACCTCTTAAAATGAAAGGTAATTATCCAATGCCAATTATTATAGATGGAAATATTGATATAGATGCTTTAAAAAATATTAAGAAAAGTGAGTCTTGGATTAAAAATGCTTTAGAAAATGAAGATATTTTACTAAGTGAAATATTTTATGCTTTCTATAAAAATAAAAAACTTTATATCATAAAAAAAGGTAGTTAATCTACCATTTCAAAACGATATTCTTGTTCAGCACTTGGATATTTTTCTTTATCAACTTTAGAGATAAAGTTATCATAAGGTCTTACCCATATTTTACCATCATGATTTGATTTGTAAATTACCACTTTTACGGGATTACCATTTTCATCAGTTTTCTCACTATCATTTCCAATAAATAATACTTTGTAAACATTTCCTTTAAAATGTCTATATGTTTTGTTTTCCTCAATTTCTCTCATTTTTTTATCACCTAATAAATATTATACAATTTTTGCTTTAAAATATCTAGATTTTATTATATAATTATATAGAAGGTAGGTTGATTATATGAAAGTATTATGTGTAGGACAGTCTACATTTGATGTAACTACAAAAATTGATAAGTTTCCTGAGGAAGGTTCTGTAACAAATTTTAGTGAAGTCTATGAGTGTGGTGGAGGAAGTTGTGCAAATGCCGCTTATTTATTAGGAAAATATAAAGTTGATTCTTATTTAGGCTCAATGGTAGGAGATGATACTTTTGGTAACACTATTCGAAAAGAACTTGAAAAAGTTGGTGTACATACTGAGTATATGGAAATAGCATATGAAAAAAGAACATCACTTTCATATATTTTATTAAATGAGAAAGAAAAGAAAAGAACTATTTTAAATATTAATAAAGAAAAACTTCTTATGAAAAAAACTGAATTTCCAATGGATCCTGATCTTGTTTTAGTCGATTCATTTGATTATGGTGCATCACTTTCTGCATTTAATAAATATGCAAATAAAATAACTATTATTGATGCAAAAATGGCAAATTCTGAAACAATTGAACTATGTAAGTATGCAAAATATATTATAGCAAGTAAAGATTTTGCTTCATATGTTTCTGGTGTAAAAATTGATTTTAATAATCCAAATTCTTTAGTAAATTGCTATTCAGCATTATTAAATAAATTTCCAAATAGAAATATTGTTGTAACTTTAGGAGAAAAAGGAGCAATGTATTTAATGGATAATCAAATAAAAGTTATGCCAGGCCTTAAAGTAAATGAAGTTGATGCTACTGGTGCAAAAGATATTTTCTGTGGTAGTTTTGCTTATGCACTTTTAAAAGGATATGATATTGAAAAAACTGTAACTTTTGCTAATATTGCCTCAGGTCTTTCAGTAGTAAAAATTGGTGGAAGATCATCAATACCAGAATATGATGAAATAATGAAATATTTCTTACAAAAATATCCAGATGAAGGAACTATTCAAAAAGAAACTCCTCCGGTTATAGCAACTGAAGCTGGAATGTAATGATTATTACTAGTAAAACACCTCATCTTGATTTACATGGAGAAATAGAAAGTATGGTGGGGGTACTTGTAAATGATTTTATTAATGAAAATATACTATTACATAATGACGTAGTTGTTATAATTCATGGTAAAAGTACAAATATTTTAACTAAAGAAGTTCATAAAGTTTTAAGTAATAATAAACAAATAAAAAAATATTATTTAGATAACTGGAATTTAGGACAAACTATTGTAGAGCTTAAAGATAATCTTTAGGCTTTTTAATTTGACAAATTATACCTATTTAAGTATAATAATGTTGTTTTAAGGGGGAAATATGACTGATTATTTAAGAGAATATAAAGGTTATTGTTTAACTTGTAAAAATTATGATTTGGAACGTAAAAGTGATGCTACAACAAGAGGTTTTAGATGTACATATCATGGTAGACCAATGGCTATGGATGAAAAATGTCCACATTATTCAAAAGATATTGTAAGAAGCAATTCATTTATTGATTCTCAAGTAAGGTGGATGAATAGACATGGTTATGATCCACGAAGAGATAAAGATACATTTTGTTATATTACTACAATGTGCTGTGATATATTAGGGCTAAGTGATAATCATAAATATTTAGAAAGTCTTCGTAAATTAAGAAGTTATTTAATAACTTTTGATTTTGGTAAAAAAATACTTTTGGATTATGATGTTTACGGTGTTTTAGTTAGCAAAAAAATATATGAAGATTATTGTAAGGATAATAATAAAACTTTAGAAATGATAAATAATATAATAGTTCCATCATTTTTAGAACCACTTTGTGATTTAATAGAAAATAATGATTTAGATAATGCAGTTTATTTATATATAAAAATGACATTTGCATTATTAAACAAATATAAAATAAAATATTTACCAATAAATGAAAGTAATATTGATATAAATAATTTAGGCCATGGTTATAGTAGAGAAAGAAAGTATTTTGTAGGTAAGTAAACTATAAATGTAATAATACTTACTTAAAACTAGAAAATTTTACTTGACAAGCATATAATAATGGTGTAAACTAATTTTAGTTAATTAAAGGAAAGAGATTTTTATCCACCTGACTAGTAATAAACTGGTAGGTTAAAGGCCGAGTGAGAATATGAGCTTTTAAGGTGGATAATTGTATCCATCTTTTTAATTATAAGGAGGGAAAGAGATATAGCAAAGATTGAAGAGTTACCTATTAATAACCAAATCAAGGTTGATGAAGTTATGGTAATAGGTCCAAATGGGGAAAAAATGGGTATTAAAAAATTAAGTGATGCACTTACTTTAGCGGGTTATGCAGGACTTGATTTAGTACTTATGAATCAAGGTAATGGTGTTGCTGTTACCAAAATAATGGATTACAATAAATTCCGTTATGAAAAACAAAAAAAATTAAAGGATGCACAGAAAAAACAAAGAGAAACGAGTAAAGAAATTAAAGAATATCGTTTATCAGTTACAATTGATGTTGGTGATTTTGAAACTCGTCGTAGAAATGCAGAAAACTATTTAAAAAAAGGACACAAGATTAAAGCATTTATTCGTTTTAAAGGTAGACAAATGGCTCATACAGAACTTGGTATTGATGTATTAAATCGTTTTGCTGAGGCACTTTCTGAGGTATCTACAGTTGAACAAAAACCCCAACTCGATGGTCGTCAAGCATATATGTTGCTAGCTCCAAAAAAATAGAAAGGAAGTTTAATTATGGGAAAATGTAAACAAAAAACACATAAGGCAAGTAGCAAAGTATTAAACAAAAAGAAAAATGGTACTATTACTTTCAAAATGGGTAATGGTAATCACAAAACAGGAAAGGATAGCTCTAAAGCAGTACGTCAAAGAAGAGGTACAACTACTTTAGGTAAGGCAATGGCAAAAGGCCTTTCAAAAGTTATATAAAGGGTGGTGTAAAATATGGCAAGAGTTAAAGGTGGCGCTGTTTCTAAAAACAGAAGAAGAAAAGTTTTAAAACAAGCTAAAGGTTATTTTGGAAGTAAACATAGACTTTATAAAACAGCTCAAGAACAATTATTCCATAGTGGTGCTTATGCATTTAGAGACCGTAAACAAAATAAGAGAAACTTTAGAAAACTTTGGATTACAAGAATTAATGCAGCATGTAGAGAAAATGATATAAGTTATTCTAAATTTATCAATGGATTAAATAAAGCTGGTATCGAAATCAATCGTAAGATGCTTTCTGAACTTGCAATCGATGATCCAAAAAGTTTCACTGCTTTAGTTGTTACTGCTAAAAAAGCACTTTTAGGTGAAGAAATTAAAGCTGAAGTTAAAGAAACAGTTAAAGAAGTAAAAAAAGAAACTGAAAAGGTAGCAAAAGTTGTTAAAGAAAAAATTGAAGAAGTAAAAGAGGACTTAGAATCAATGAGTCTTGCTGATTTAAAAGCTTTAGCAAAAGAAAAAGGCCTTAAAGGTTTTAGTACTTTAAAAAAAGATGAATTAATTAAAAAACTTAAATAGTTTAATTCTATTTGAGTTTTTTTATGATAAAATATTTCATTAATTTATTTTCATAAGGATAAGTCTAATTAATATCAATTTTTTTTATATAATTAATATAATATTATTTATAATTCTTAAATATGGTAGGGTATTTTATGCATAGAGCAGCGTGCTTCTAACCATCTGAGTAATATATTTTTAAAAAAGTAGTTGATTTTTAGAAAAATATATATTATAATTTAAATTGTTGTTGGACCTCTAGCTCAGTTGGTTAGAGCACGCGGCTCATAACCGTGCGGTCATAGGTTCGAGTCCTATGAGGTCCACCATTTCATGCAGGTATGGCGGAATTGGCAGACGCGTTAGACTTAGGATCTAATGGATTACTCCGTGGGGGTTCAAGTCCCTTTACCTGCACCAATAAAAAGTATGAGGGATGCATTATGATTTATTAATGCGTCCTTTTTTTATTGGAAAATGAATGGTGGACTTCTCGACCAATGACCGCCGGTTATGAGCCTTTTTAAAACAACAAAAATTTTCATAGCAAATGAGGATATAAATGCAAGAAGAAAAATATGAAAAATTAATAACAAAATTTGAAGAGATTACAAGAAGGGGATGGATTAAAGGTGTAACTGAAGATGAAAGTTCTGTAGGATTAACTTTTGAAAATGAATTAGGCAAGGAATTTGATAGTATGTATTTTCCAGATTATTATGGTACGGAGATTAAATGTACTACACGTTATAGTGGTTATCCTATAAGTTTGTTTTCCCTTTCATTTGATGGAAAATACTTGTATCAAATGAATTTACTTTTACAAAAGTATGGAATAAGCGATCATGAATATCCAGATAAGAAAAGATTAATAGGAAGATTGATTCCATTTAAAAAGATTAAAATAAATGATTTTTATTTTAAATTAGCACCAGAATTTGAGGAAGATAGGCTATATTTAAAAGTTTATGATGAAAATGAAAGATTTTTAGAAAGTGATGCTTATATTAATTTTAGTACTATAATAGAAAGAGTTAAATTAAAATTAAATACATTAGCAGTTGTTTATGCAAGTAAAAGAATAATTAATACAGAGCAATATTTTAGATATTATAAAATTATTATTTATAAATTAAAGACACCAGAAATATTTTTAGATTTAATTGCAAGAAATAAAATAACAGTATCAATTATTGGTAGAGTCTCTCGTTCTGGAACTGAGGAAGGGAGACAAAGAAATAAAAATTTAACTTTTTCTCTACCAAAAGAAAATATTGAACTTCTTTTTGATAAAATATTTGAACTTGATGTTGATAATAAATCTTAAGAAGTATATAATAGTCTATATATTTTGGAGGGTTTATGGATGTTTTAAATGAATATAAGTCATATGTTGGAAATTTTATAGATGATGACAAAGTAAATGAAATAGTTATGGGTTCTTTAATTTTTAAATCTCAACTGGAAGATATGTTTAATGAGCATTTTAAATTAAATGAGGAAGCCTCAATAATGCTATCTATTCCTGATGATTTAGATTATGTTTGCACTGGAGATATTACACTAGATACATTAGTACCATTTACATATTATGGCAAATTATTTTATTTTAGCAAATTTATAATAATTAAATTATTTTTAGGTATAGCAGATATTTCTTTAGATTATATTCAGTATAGTGAACTGAATGAAGAAACAAATCTTTATGAAATGAATGTTGTTCCAGTAATTAAGATATTAGCAAACAAAAATAACTTTTGCAATGTAAACAAGTGTCAAAGGTAGTAGTCAAATACTTCCTTTTTTTGTATAATTGTTTAGTGAGGTAAAAAATATGAATGAAAAAATAATAAAAAATATTGCTAATGATTTGAATGTTAAAGATAGTCAAGTTGCTAGTGCTTTAAAACTTTTGTCCGAGGGAGCAACAATTCCATTTATCGCAAGATATCGTAAAGAGGTTACTGGTGCTTTAGATGAAGAACAGCTTCGTAAAATAAATGAAGTATATGCTTATGAAGTAAATCTTTTAGAAAGAAAAGAAAGTGTAATTAAATTAATTGATGAAAAAGGATTACTTACTGATGAATTAAAAGAGAAAATTTTAAATGCTGAAAAACTTGTTGAAGTTGAGGATCTTTATAGACCATTTAAGGAAAAGAAAAAAACAAAGGCAACAGATGCAATTAATAATGGACTTGAACCACTTGCAAAAATGATAATGTCATTTCCTACGAAAGGTGATATTACATCTTTAACCTCAAAGTTTATAAATGATAAAGTTAAAACAGTTGAGGAAGCAGTTACTGGTGCAAGTTATATAATCGCAGAGTATATATCAGATAATGCATATTATCGAAAATGGCTTCGCAACTTCATATTTAAAAATGGTTTTATAATTTCTAAAAAGAAAAAAGATGCTGAGGATGAAAAGAAAGTTTATGAAATGTATTATGACTTTAAAGAGGAAGTATCTAAAATAAAATCATATAGAGTTCTTGCTATTAATCGAGCAGAAAAAGAAAAAATAGTTACAGTTTCAATTGATGTTGATGATGCAAAAGTTCTTTCATTTTTCGAAGAAAAGATAATTAAAAATAAAGAAAGTTTTGCTGTGGATATTGTAAAAAATGCTATTAAAGATAGCTACAAAAGACTTATATTTCCAAGTGTAGAAAGAGAAATACGTGCAGCATTATCTGAAAAAGCTGAAGATGTTGCTATTAAAAACTTTAGTGAAAATTTAGAAAATTTACTTTTAACACCACCGATTAAAGATAAGATGGTATTAGGATTTGATCCAGCATATAGAACAGGTTGCAAACTTGCTGTTTTAAACCCAGTAGGAAAAGTACTTAAAATTGAAAAAATCTATCCACATCCACCGGTAAATAAATATGAAGAAGCAAAATCAAAAACAATTGACTTAATAAATAAATACAATATTGATATTGTAGCAATTGGTAATGGAACAGCTTCCAGGGAAAGTGAAAAATTTATAAGTGATGTTATAAAATCTATTGATAGAAAAGTTGATTATATAATTGTTCCGGAAGCTGGAGCATCTGTTTATAGTGCATCACCACTTGCAATAAAGGAATTTCCTGATTTAGTGGTCGAAGAAAGAAGTGCAATAAGTATAGGAAGAAGACTTCAAGATGCTTTATCTGAACTAGTAAAAATAACTCCAGAAAGTATTGGCGTAGGTTTATATCAACACGATGTTAATGCTAAAAAATTATCATCATCATTAGACTTTGTTGTAACAAGTGCTGTAAATGAAGTAGGTGTAAACATAAATACTGCAAGTCCTTCGCTTTTAAAATATATATCTGGTCTTACTAAAACATACATTGATAAGATAATAAAATATCGTGAGGAAAAAGGCAAAATTTTATCTCGTGAGGAAGTTTTAAAAAATAAATTATTAAGCGAAAAAGTTTATGAACAAGCAATTGGATTTATGAGAGTTGAAGGTGGAAGTAATATATTTGATACAACTGATATTCACCCTGAAAGTTATGATATTGCTAAAAAAGTAATGGAAATTTTAAATATAAATGCTGAGGAAATTGGTAAATGTTCAGATAAACTAAAAGACATTAATGCTAAAAATCTTGCTAGTGAACTAGGTACAGATGAATATACAATTGATACAATTTTAAAAAGTTTTGCTAAAGCCCATCGTGATCCCCGTGATGAAATGGAAAAACCAATACTAAAAAGTGATATTTTAGAAATTAAAGACTTAAAAATTAATGATAAACTCGAAGGAACAGTTCGCAATGTAGTAGATTTTGGTGCTTTTGTAGATATTGGACTTCATAATGATGGCCTTATTCACATTTCTAAAATGAGTAAAAATTATATAAAACATCCAAGTGAAGTTTTAAAAGTTGGTGACATTATTAGTGTATATGTAATTGGAATAGATAAAGAAAAAGAAAAAGTACAATTATCACTTTTTAAGGAAGATTAAAAGTCTTTCTTTTTTCATATAATTAAATGGTGATAATGTTGAATATTAAAAATACAATAATTGATTTTTTATATGATAAAAATTATTTTATTACAATGTATGAAAACTTTTTATATATTTATAATTTTCAGGAGATAATAACATTAACAAATGAACTTATAATGCTTTCTATAGAAAATTTTAAAATTAAAATAACTGGTAGTGATTTAAAGATAAAAAAAATAAATAGTAGTGAACTTTTAATCGAGGGTAATATTATTAGCATAGGAAAAATTTATGAATAGTTATATCCTTATAAAAAGTAAATTTAAAATAAATGATATTATACTTAAGTTAAAACAAATTAATGTTGATATATATTTAATATATACAGAAAAAGGTTATACATTTGTTAAAATTAATTATATAGACTTTCCAAAAGTGCAAAAGTATTATAAATATTTAAATTTTAAAGTAGTAAGATTTTATGGTAAAAAATATTATTCATTTATTTTAAAAAAATATTATTTAGTATTTATAAGTTTTATATTAATAATAGCTTTCGTAAGTTTTTTATCTTTTTTTATCGTGGATATTAAAGTAGAAAATGAAAATCCTAAAATAGTAAATTTAGTTATTCAAGAATTATCTAATAATAATATTGAAAAATTTACTTTTCGAAAAAGTTTTCAAAAACTTGAAAATATTAAGAAAAAAATTAAAAGTGATAATAAAGACATAATTGATTTTATAGAAATTGAAAGAAAAGGTATGATATATATTGTTAAAGTTACAGAAAAAGTTTATGAAAGAAAAAACGATGAAAAAGAATATTGTAATATTTATGCAAAAAAGTCTGGTATAATTAAAACTATTACTGTTTATAAAGGAACACCTCTTATAAAACCTGGAAATTATGTTAAAAAAGGTGATTTAATTGTAAGTGGAGATATCCTACTTAATGAAAAAGTGATATCAACAGTATGTGCAAATGCAAAAGTATATGCAGAAAGCTGGTATACCGTTAATGAAAAAATACCTTTAAAATATACGACAGATACAGTTACAAATAAGAAAAGAAATAATTTTATAATTAATTTTAAAGATAAGGATTATGTTATTTTAAAAGATAGACTTAAAAATTTTACCTCAAAAGAAGAACTATTATTTTCTGGCTTTGGTATAAAAATATATAAAAGAATAGATTATGAAATACTAAAAAAAGAAGAAAAATATTCCTTAAAAGATGCAGAAAAGAAAGCATTGGAATTAGCAAAAGAAAAAGTGCTTTTATCCCTTGATGAAAAAGATGAAATATTAACAGAAAAGGTTTTACAAAAAAGTATAAATGATAGTATAATGAATATAGATATTTTTGTTACGACTAAAGAAAATATTGCAACTCTAAGTTAAGGAGGTATTATGATTTCAAATCTACTAAATAGCAGTTTAAAGCATGTTTGGCAGGCACTTGTTATAATTATTGTTACAGTGCTTTCAAGTAGAGTTTCATATAAAATATGTAATAAACAAAAGATAGTTTTATATGAAGAATTTTATATACTTTTAAGTGTTACATATTTAATTATGCTTTATGAACTTGTTACTAGAGTAGATTATAATACTTTAGGAGGTGGAATAAATATTATTCCATTTGCTGAAATACTTAGATATAAAATTAGTAGTCATCTATTTTTACTTAATGTTATAGGTAATATTTTACTATTTGTACCTTTTGGGTTTATTATTTCTTCGTATGTTAAACCAAATAAGTTTTATTTACCGGTGTTAATTTCATTTTTAGTAAGTATTACAATTGAGTTTGTTCAACTAAATATTGGCAGAAGTTTTGATGTTGATGATATCATTTTAAATACAATTGGAGCAACATTTGGTTATTTAATTTATAAAATTATTAATAAAATGTCCATTTTTAAGAAAAAATACATTAATTATTTGATTTGCATAGGAATTTTAGTTATAATATTATTGTATTTTTTGAAGGTTATGGGGAATGTATGAATAAATTTAAAATAACGGATACAGTAAATTATAAAAAATATGGTATAGTAAAAAAAGTATTAAAAAGATGTTTAAAAACGGAAGGTGTTCATAACTCTTTTTTTGAGGTCATTTTAGTGGATAATAATACTATTCAAAAAATTAATAAAGAGTATCGTAATATTGATAGAGTAACTGATGTAATATCGTTTGCTTTTGAGGATAATGATAAAGATTTGTATAATGGCATTAGGATGCTCGGAGAAATTTATATTTGCATTCCAAGAATGAAAGAACAAGCAGTTTTATATGGACATTCTGAAACTAGAGAGATTGCCTTTTTAGCGGTTCATGGGCTATTACATTTGCTTGGCTATGATCATACAAAATCAAAAGAAGAAGAAAAAATAATGTTTGGGAAACAGGAGTTGGTATTAAATGGATTTAATAAAACGAAAAGGTGAAAAAGTAGGACCTATTAAAGATGTAATGCATAAATTTAAATATTCATTTCAAGGATTTTTATATTGTTATACACACGAAACAAGTTTTATATTTGAAACTATTGGTGTTATAGCAATAATTATATTTGGCATTATTTTTAAAATTACTTTCATGCAATGGATTTTTGCACTTATAAGTATGCTTTTAATAATGGAAATTGAATTTTTAAATACAGCAGTTGAGGCAACAGTGGACCTTGTTACACAAGAGTATCATCCACTTGCAAAAATAGCTAAAGATTGTGGTTCTGCCGCAACATGTATGGCTACATTTATGGCTTTAATTGTTAATAGTATTATTTTTATTCCTTATATTATAGAACTATTTAAGTAGGTTTATTATGCGAAGCGGATTTGTAAGTTTAATAGGAAGACCAAATGTAGGTAAATCTACACTTCTTAATGCATTAATTAATGAAAAAATTGCGATAACTTCGGATAAAGCTGGTACAACAAGAAATGTAATTCAAGGTATTTATAATGAAAAAGATTATCAAATAGTTTTTGTTGATACTCCAGGTATTGCAAAACCAATTAATAGACTAGGTAGAGTACTTAATAAAAAAGCAAAAGAAATGGTTGATGATGTTGATGCAATACTTTTTGTAATTGATGGAAAAAAAGGTATTGGTCCTGGTGATAAATATATCTTAAATATGCTTAAAACAGTTGAATTACCTGTTATTTTAGTTATAAATAAGATTGATCAAATATCTGATGAAATACTTCTTTATACAATAAATGAATATAAAGATTTATATCCATTTTCAGATATCGTACCAGTGTCTGCGGTTACTCATGATAATACAGATAGATTAATTAAGGTTATAAAAAAATATTTAACTGATGAAGTAAAATATTATGATGATGATATGATTACCTCGAATACGATGAGTTTTATGGTCGGAGAAATTGTTCGTGAAAAACTTTTAAATGATACTATTGAAGAAGTACCTCATTCAATTGCTTGTAACTGTATTGGTTACCATGAGAAAAAAGATGTTGTTAATATTTTAGTTGATATAATCGTAGACCGTGATTCAATCAAAAAAATAGTTATTGGTAAAGGTGGAAGTAGACTTAAAAAAGTTGGTATTGAGGCACGCGAGGAAATAGAAAGATTAGTAGGTAAGAAAGTTTATATAGAACTTTATGTTAAAACAATTAAGAATTGGAAAGATAAAGAAAAGTACTTATTAGAATTAGGTTATTTAAATAATGAATAAAATTTTATATTTTTCATCAATATATAATTAGAAAGGATGAAAATATGAAAGCAAAAGAGGCTTGGGATAAATTTAAAAATTCTGGCAAAATTGAAGATTATTTAAATTACAAAAAAGAAAGTAAAGGAAAATAATATGCTACTGGAAGTTGAGGGTATAGTATTAAGTGAAACACCTTATGGTGAAACAAGTAAAATAATTAATTTATATACAAAAGAAAAAGGGCTTATAGGAATAATGTGTAAAGGCGCTAAAAGTATGAAATCTATGTTTAGGGCAAGCACACAGGTATTATCCTATGGCGTTTTTAATTTGCATTATAAAGAAGGTAAACTTTCGACTTTAACAGGGGTTGATATAATAGATCCCCTTATAAATATTAAAGAAGATTTAAAAAAGATTACAACAGTATTTTATTTAATTAAACTAATTACTCAAGTTTTAAAAGATACTCAAGATCCAAAAATTTATGATTTATTTATAAGTACTATTTTAAAAATAAATGAAGGTTTTGATGAAACAGTTCTTTGTAATATTTTAGAAATTAAACTTCTTCCTTTTTTAGGTGTCACTCTTTGTCTTGATGGTTGCATTAGATGTGGTTCTAAAAAAGAAATTGTAACAATAGATGCATCATATGGTGGCCTTATTTGTAAAAATTGTTATCGAAATGAACAAATTATTGATTTAAGAGTAGTAAAACTTTTAAGAATGTATTATTATATAGATATAGGCTCGATAGAAAATATTAAAGTAGATGCCAAGTTAAAAAAGATTATCAATAAATTTTTAACTGACTATTATGATTCTTTTACAGGGCTTTATTTGGATAAAAAGGTGTTAGAGTTTAAGGAGTAGTAATGACAGATTTAACTTTATTTTATGGGACAATGGAAAGTGGTAAAACAACAAAACTTTTACAAGATAATTATAATTATCGTAAACACGGACACAAAGTTTTAATTATAAAACCTTTGATAGATTTAAAGGGTGGTAATACAGTTGTTAATAGAACAAATGAGTTTGCTCCAGTAGATATACTTTTAGCAAATGATGGATCAATATTTGATGATAAATATTTACCACTTATTAAAGGTACTGAGGTTATTCTTGTAGATGAAGCACAGTTTTTAACAGAAAAACAAATAATTGAATTTTGGATGCTTGCTCATAAAATAGGTATTACAGTTATATGTTATGCTCTTAAAAGTGATTTTAAAGGAAGGCTTTTTAAAGGTACACAATCTTTAATTGGATTTGCCGATAGAAAAAACGAATTAACAGTAAATTGTAAATGTGGTGAAACAGCAGTATTTAATGCAAGAATGGTTAATGGCAGTTTTGTTTTTGATGGTGATGAAGTTGCTATAGATGGTCTTGATAATGTTTCTTATATTCCACTTTGTTCAAGTTGTTATTTTAATGAAGTTATTAGTAGTGAAACAAAAGAGAAGGTTATTACATATAAAAAGGTTCTTAAAAGATATAAAAAAGATGATGAAAGTAGGTAGGCTTGATATGAACCCCGTTCCTTGGACAAATAGAAACGAGGTTTTTGTATGGAGTAAATTTACTTTTCGTAAAATATGTGCTATAATTTTTTTAGATTGAGGGGTTTTATGGAAAATAAAATTAATGCATTAAAATGCGAAAAATTTAAAGAATTTATTCATCCTATGTTTATGCCAATATTAGCATCAAAAACAACAGGTAAATTACATCTAATAGGGAGTTTTCCTGAGAATGATAATTATTTAATTGTGGCTAATCACGTTTGTATCGAAGATATTCCTACTCTAGGAGAGGCAGTAAAAAAACATTTCTATTTATTAGTTAGTGATGAAGATAAAGGCACTTTAGATGGCCTTGCACTTGAACTAAATGGTGTTGAGTGGGTTCATAGATTAGACAAAGAAAGCCGAAAAAATGCTTATGAAAATATTGTGAAAATATTAAAAAAAGGTAAAAATTTTGGAATGTACCCAGAAGCAACTTGGAATTTATCTTCGAATAAGTTTATAATGGATATGAATTATGGTTGCATAAAAATGGCTTTGGAAGCAGGCAAAAAAATAGTTCCAGTTGTAACTTATTTTTCTGAAAAAGATAGATATACAAAGATTGGAAAACCTTTAACACCAACAAGTGATTTATTACAAAGTATCAGCGATTTAAAAGATGAAATGTCTACAATGTATTTTGAACTTATGAACTTATACTATGAAGATGAAATAAAAAATGGTAGTAACAATGTTAATGTATCAGAAGATGGAAGTTATTATGAAAATAGGGCAGATCTTCCTGAAGATTATTGGGACAGATATGTTGAATCAAAATATGATGCTTATGGTAGAGCCAAAAATGATATGGATGGAGTTAGAAGTTTTGAGTCTAATTTTATATTCACACCTAAAGGTGATGCTTATGAATTTTTTCAAGAATTTAACTCAATTATTAGAAAAGACAATAATGGAAATTTAATTGTCAAAAGAATTTCTTCGGAGAAAAATGGATTTAATGGTAATACTTTCGGAGAAGTAAGAGAAAAGGGTAGTTTTGGATTTGGTTATAATGAAGATGTTTTAAAAAGAAGTTTAAAAAAATAGTGAGGTATATATGAATTTAATTCTACCAATTTTTTCTTTATTTATTTTAGTTTTATTGCAAGTGGTGTTTTATATAAAACCAAGATTGAATAATGTTGAAACTAATATTTATAAATATTTATTATTAATTAGCACGCTAAATATTTCATTTAATATATTAGGTATTTATAATGGTTATACGACTAGAAATATGTTATTTTTAAATATTATAAATCATTTAGATTTACCATTATATTTTTGGTGGGCATCACTTTTATTTTTATACTTGTATAATATATATACAAGGAAAAATTATAAAATAATAAAAACAATTGTGTTATGGTTAAATTCAATTTTTACATTTTTAACAATAATATTACCTTTTGAAGTGGTTGTAAATGATTTTGAGGGGTATGCAAAGGGAACCTGTGTTAATTTTGTTTATATAATATGTGCAGTTTATATGTGTTTATGCGTATTCTTTGCTTTTAAAATTTTAAAAACAGGAAAATTTAAAAAGACTTTGCCAGTATTTGTATTACTGATTTGTGGAATATTTGCTGTTTTAGTTCAAAAGATTATGCCTAATTTAATAGTTATACCTGGAATAATTGTATTTATAGAATTAATTATGTTTTTTACGATTGAGAATCCGGATTTAAAAATATTAAATGAGTATTCTAAAAATAAGGAACTGTTAGAGCAAATAATTGAAGAGAAGAATAATTTATTATTCAAATTATCAGAAGATATTGTTATTCCGTTACAAAAAATTAAAGAGGAAAACATTAACTTATTGAAAAAAGAAAATATAAAAAGTATTTACAAAGTAATTAATGAAAATAATTTAAGGTTAAATGATGTTATTAATTTAATAAATGAAGTTTACAATATATCAAATATAAATAGAAGTTTTGCAGAAATAAAGGAAAATAAGTATAATGTTTATAACTTATTAAGTCAAATTATATTAATTGTTAAAAATAAATATAGTGATAATTGTATTTTTAAATATTGTGTTACTGAGTCTTTACCTGAGTATTTATATGGTGATGATTTACATTTAAAGCAAACGATTATATCACTAATTAATTTTTTAAATAATGGTAAATAGTGTATAATAGATTTTGATGTGTCTACAATAACAAGGTATAACATATGTAGGCTAATTATAACTATTCATTGTTCAGGCTACACTATTTCTTTACAAGATATTAATAAAATTCTTGAATCTAGTGATAACATCACAAAAAATGAAATTGAGAATATTAATCTAGAGGATTATAAAGTGGATTTGAAAGTTATAAAACAAATAATTAATTTTTTAGGAGGAACACTATTAATAAAATCCGATAAAGAATGCGGTACAGAATTTAAGATAATTATTAATCAAATGATTTACGAAGATACTATAAATAATAAGTTATTATCTTATGAATATACAAATAAAAAAAGAATATTAATTGTTGATAGTAATTTAAAGGAATTAAATTCATTAACCAAACAGATGCGTAATTATAATTTTATTGTAACTTCAACACTTTATCCTAATGAATTAATTAGTAAATTAAAAAGTAAAGAAAAATATGATTTAGTATTTATAAATGATGATTTAAATGATAGTAGTGCGGTGAAAGTAATTAAGCAATTAGAAAATGTAAATTTAAAAGATACAAAAATTATTGTAATGCTTAATGAAAACAAAGAACATATTAAAAATCATTATTTAACTGAATATAAATTTTATGATTATTTATTAAAAAATGATTATGAAAATGAAATGAACCGTATTTTAACTAAATTAAAATGGTAAATCAAATAAAAAAGTCAATTTAAAGTTAAAATTTGATAACTTATACTTGACTTTTTTTATTTTATGAATATAATAATATTTTAAATAAAGAGGAAAAACATGGATAAAATGATACTAATATCTAATTATGATTTACAAGAATTATTGTGTTATTATAGAAATTTTTTAGTGACAAATAAAATAAGTTCCTTAAAAAGTATTGATTTCATATTTGGAATATTAGATTTATATCAAATTGAAAATGATTATTTAAGAAAAGTTACATTTGATGATAATTTAAAATGTAAGGGTGTATACATTCCAGAGTATCAGCAAATTATATTGAATACTTCTTTAATAGAAGCAGCCTATAAATTAAATTTTATTAACTTTAACCAGTTAATTATTGATTACTTTTGTTTATTATTACACGAAATAAATCATATATTACAGATTCGTTATAGAAATAGTATGAATGATGCTGTTACTGAAATATTGAATATAAGCGAATACTTAAAAAGAATTTCAATAAGAAATAAAAATAAATTACACGAATTTTTTCCTGATGAAATTGATTCAAATATTCGTTCTTCTAAAATTGTCTATGAAACTTTTAAAGATGGAGAATCAGAAAAAAATTTAGTTTACTTTTTAACAAGTAGTTTGTTTTACGAAAATACAATTGTTAATTCTCAAATTAATTTTTTATATCAGCAATTATTGAATTCTACTTTTGATAATAATTACTCAATAAATTCAATATACTATGGTTTAAATAAAAGTGTTGAGGTAATAAAAGCAATATTAGATAGTTATCAAACGCAAAAACTTTGCGTTGATATAGAGGGGGAAAGGAGGTTAAAAAATGCAATTAGAATATATCACACCAAATGATGAAATGCAAATTGTTCAGGAGCGTTGGGATGGTTCAGTTGAAGTTTATAATTTTAAAAGTATTTATAGTGAAGCGCATTCTCATATTCATTATCCAAATAAATACGATAAAAAAAATAAAGTTGTTTATAGAAATCTGAATAATCCAACAAATGATATGCACGGATTTTATCCAACACCAGAAGAAGCACAATTTGGCGCAATTCCAAGAAGTAGTATTTATGATTTTGATTATACTTTTGAACAAATTAAAAGTTATATTTTAAATAATCTTGATAAAAGCCAATTGGAACAGGTATTGTTATATTTGGGTAATTTAAACCAAGATGATAAAATTGAAAAAACAAGATAATATTTCTTGTTTTTTATGTTATACTTAATTAAAAGGAGAGAATATGAAAAATTATATTTTAATGCAATACTTTATTCAAAACATATTAAATGGAGCAAATTATTATAATGGAGTGATTAATGTAAAATTTAGTAATGAGGAAATTATCAACGCTAATGCTAATAGTTTGATAAAATGTGTAGTGAGTTATTTTAATTTAGATAACTTTTATCCTGAAGTAAAAGATTTAAAATTAGATAAGACATTATATGATTCATTAAAAAATGAATTTGAACTATATAAAAAAGATAATGTTGTTAACGCAAAATTAGATAATAATTTAAAAGAACGTTTAAATACTTTAGACAGTAAGCAAATTCATTTAGAATTAAAAAAGTATTATCAAAATAGATTAACAAATATTGAAGTTATAAAATACATTAAGAAACTAATTGACGACAAAGACTTATATGATTATGATATGTATTTAAATTATACAAAAGAGCAATGTAAAAAAGAAATCAAGACTTTAACTGAAATATTTAATATTCTTGATAAAGTTGAATTTGAAATAAATGATTTAGGTATAAAAGAAAAATCAATTACATTTGAAGTTGGCTCATATGAATATGAGAATATAAGTCCTTGTTTAAACTTTGATGAATATGATATAAGTTTTTATAAAAGGGTATTAAATTTATTAAAGAAAAAGTTGGAGAGGCTATGAAATATATAATAAAAAGAAATATTGATTTATTTGGTAAAAAAAATATTATAAAGTTTGAATATAATGTTCATTTAAATAAAACTAAAAATGGTTTTGAGGATTTTGATATTGATAATGAAGAAATTATGACTGATGAATTATTAACAAAACTAGATATTGATACAATAAGAAAACTAGACGAAGTAAAACCACTTTATGTATCTTTATCACATTATTTTTTTGAAAAGCTTGAAAAGTTATATGCCATAGAGTATGAAACATTAGATGCAGTTTCAAAAATTTTTAGAGAAGATTTATATAATAGTAATCATAAAGAGGTCTTATGATAGATAAAAATTATTAGATAGAAACCGTTATTAGATATATAACTACTGGACTAGGCATTGTTAGTGAAAGTGTTTCTGTAAAAGAATATGATGGAATCATTATTAATGTTAATGCAGGTATGTTAATAAAATGTGTATCAAGTTATTTTAATTTAGATAACTTTTATCCTGAAGTAAAAGATTTAAAATTAGATAAGACATTATATGATTCATTAAAAAATGAATTTGAACTATATAAAAAAGATAATGTTGTTAACGCAAAATTAGATAATAATTTAAAAGAACGTTTAAATACTTTAGACAGTAAGCAAATTCATTTAGAATTAAAAAAGTATTATCAAAATAGATTAACAAATATTGAAGTTATAAAATACATTAAGAAACTAATTGACGACAAAGACTTATATGATTATGATATGTATTTAAATTATACAAAAGAGCAATGTAAAAAAGAAATCAAGACTTTAACTGAAATATTTAATATTCTTGATAAAGTTGAATTTGAAATAAATGATTTAGGCATAAAAGAAAAATCAATTACATTTGAAGTTGGCACATATGAATATAAGAATATAAGTCCTTGTTTAAACTTTGATATTTATGATATAAGTTATTATAAAAGAGTGTTAAATTTATTGAAGAAAATGTTAAAAAATTTTGGTAAATAATGAAAGTCGTTAGAAAAATGTGCAACTTTTAGCCAAAAGTCGTTAAAAAAACGTGAAACATATTGATTTTAATCTTACAATTAGGTATATTTTAATTAAATAGGAGGAAAGATGGAGCAAATATATAATAAATTAGTTAGAGATAAAATTCCAAACATAATTAAAAATAATGGTGGAGAGCCTTATACAAGGATTTTAAGTAATGATGAATATATTGAAAATCTTAAAAAAAAGTTAATTGAGGAATGTAATGAAGTAGTATCTGCCAAAACAAAAGAGGATACTTTAGAGGAACTTGCAGATACTTTTGAGGTAGTAAGATCACTTGCAAAAGCATTAGGTTATTCTTATGAAAACTTAATTGATGCAGTGAAAAATAAAGCCACTAAAAGAGGTGGATTTAATAAAAAAATATTTCTAGAAAAAGTGATAGAAAAGGACTAAAAATTGTTGTAAAAAAACAAATAATAGTTTATAATAACTTTAGCGATGACGGGGTTGGAATCCTAGAGCTATAAATTATAAAAGTGATTCCTTTGGGAATAATTAGGGTGGAACCGCGGATTATATTCGTCCCTAAATTATTTTTTAAAGGAATTTTTTTGTTTAATGGAGGTATTATGGAAAATTTAACAATGGAAAAGCTTACTAATTATTGTAAGAATTATGGATTTATATTTCAAGGAAGTGAAATATATGGAGGTTTAGCAAATTCTTGGGATTTTGGTCCTCTTGGAGCTGAACTCAAAAGAAATATTAAAAATGCTTGGCTTAAAAAGTTTGTAACTGAGGATGAAAACAATGTTTCACTTGATAGTGGAATACTTATGAATCCTAAAGTTTGGGAAGCAAGTGGACATTTAAAAACTTTTGCAGATCCTTTAGTAGATTGCAAACATTGTAAAACAAGATATAGAGCAGATAAGTTAATCGAAGACTATACTAATGGAAAAGAAACTGGCGATGGATGGAGTAATGAAAAACTTGTTGATTTCATTAAAGAAAACAAGATTACTTGTCCAAAATGTGGTAAGAGTGATTTTACTGATATAAGACAATTTAATTTAATGTTTAAAACTTTTCAAGGTGTAACCGAGGAAGCAAAAAGTACAATTTATTTAAGACCTGAAACTGCTCAAGGTATATTTGTTAACTTTTTAAATGTTCAAAGAAGTATGCGTCTTAAAGTACCTTTTGGAATTGGTCAAGTAGGTAAGAGTTTTAGAAATGAAATAACTCCAGGAAACTTTATATTTAGAGTAAGAGAGTTTGAACAAATGGAACTTGAATTTTTCTGTAAACCAGGTACTGAACTTGAATGGTTTAAATTTTATAAAGAAAAATGTGTAAACTTTTTAAAAGAAATTGGTATAAAATCAGAAAATATTCGTTTAAGAGATCACGCCAAAGAAGAACTATGTTTTTATTCAAATGCTACAACAGATATTGAATATAACTTCCCATTTGGTTTCGGTGAACTTTGGGGAATTGCCTCAAGGACTGATTATGATTTAAAACAACATGAAAAATTCTCTTGTGAAAATTTAAAATATTTAGATCCTGATACTAATGAAAAATATATTCCATATGTTATAGAACCATCACTTGGTGTTGAAAGATTATTTTTAACAGTACTTTGTGATGCTTATAATGAAGAAGTTTTAGAGGATGGTACAACTCGTGAAGTACTTAAACTTCATCCATATTTAGCTCCATATAAAGTAGCTGTACTTCCACTTGTAAAAAAATTTCATAGTGAAAAAGCTAGAGAAATATATAAAAAGTTAATTAAAGAATTTAACTGTAGTTATGATGAAACAGGTAATATTGGTAAACGTTATAGAAGATCTGATGCTATTGGAACACCTTTTGCAATAACAATTGATGATGAAACAATTAATAATAATACAGTTACTTTAAGAAATCGTGATACAATGGAGCAAATTACTTTAAATGTTAATGAAGTTGCTTCATATATTAATGAAAAAATAAAATTTTAGAAAGGAAAATATTTATGAATAATAAAATGACAGAAAAAATTACACCAAGAGATGTAGATTATGCACAGTGGTATACTGATGTAGTAAAGATAGCAAGATTATGTGATTATACTGATGTAAAAGGTTGTATGATTTATTTACCTAATGGTCAAGCTATTTGGGAAAATATTCAAAATAATATTGATAAAATGTTTAAGGAAACTGGAGTTCAAAATGTATATCTTCCAATGCTTATTCCTGAAAGTTTACTTCAAAAAGAAAAAGATCATATAGCAGGATTTGCTCCTGAAGTTGCTTGGGTAACTATGGGTGGAAATGAAGAACTTGAGGAAAGAATGTGTATAAGACCTACAAGTGAAACTCTTTTCTGTAACTATTGGCAAAAAGAAGTTAAATCATATAGAGATTTACCTAAAATTTATAATCAATGGTGTTCTGTACTTAGATGGGAAAAAACAACTAGACCATATCTTCGTAGTCGTGAATTTTTATGGCAAGAGGGTCATACAATTCATTCTACTAGTAAAGAAGCTATGGAAAGAACTTTACAAATGCTTGATGTTTATACAACATTTTGTAAAGATTATCTAGCAATTCCAATGGTTACTGGTCAAAAGACTCCGTCTGAAAAATTTGCTGGTGCCGAAAATACTTATACAATGGAAGCAATGATGCATGATGGTAAAGCTTTACAATCAGGAACAACACATTATTTTGGACAAGGATTTGCTGAGGCTTTCAATATAAAATTTTTAAATAAAGAAAATAAACTTGAAACTGTTTATGAAACTTCTTGGGGAATATCTACTAGACTAATTGGAGCTTTAATTATGGTTCATGGAGATGATAATGGTTTAGTTCTTCCTCCAAAAATTGCTCCAGTTCAAGTTATTATAGTTCCTATTGCCTCTCATAAAGAAGGTGTTATGGAAATATCTAATGAAATTTATGAAGATTTAAAAGCAAAAGGAATTAGAGTAAAACTTGATGATAGTGATAAAACACCTGGATTTAAATTTAATGAAAGTGAAGTTCAAGGAATTCCACTTCGTATAGAAGTTGGACCAAGAGATTTAGAAAATGGTGAAGTTACTTTAGCAGTTAGATTTACTCACGAAAAAGAAATTGTAAAACTAGAAAATGTATATGATGAAGTAACATCTAAACTTGAGGTAATTCAAAAAGGAATGCTAGAAAAAGCAGCACAGTTTGTAAATAGTCATATTTATGAAGCAAAAACAATGGATGAAATGATTGAAATTGCTAGCACTAAAGAAGGTTTTATAAAAGCTGATTGGTGTGGAGAAGAAGATTGTGAAGATAAAATAAAAGAACTTACTGGTGGTGCAGGAAGTAGATGTATTCCTTTTGAGGATAAACTTCTTACTGGAAAATGTATTTGCTGTGGTAAGGATGCTAAACATAATGTAATATGGGGTAAATCATATTAATATATTTTATAGGGAGTTTGAATGTTTAAAAAGAAAATTTACAATTATAAATTAAATACTTTAGGAATAGAATATTTTAAAAGAGTAACATTAAGAAGTGGTGAGATAGTGTTTATAAAAACTACTATGGATAAACCTTTTGAAATGATACTTGATGATTTTAATGAATTTGGTAAAAAAACTAAAATATATAATGGAAATCAAAAATATTTTATGGATTGGGTAACTGGTAGAATTATTCCAGTTATGTATGAGGAAGATAAAGTTATATTAGGTCCAAGTATGGTAAGTATTCCTAAAGAAAATTTAACTGTTTGTAATGATGCAATTGCTAGTTCAATTAAAATTATTTCTTCTGAAGAAAATGTAAATCATTATGATGCTTTAACCGAAGATATAATTATTAATACATTTTTTTGTAAAAGAATAGCGGAAAGGTTAAATATTGAAGTAATTCCTTCATATCTTGTTGAGGAAGAAAGATACTCTTATGAAAAAATAGTTGGATTAGAAAAAGAAAAGTCAAGATAAAATTTAAAAATCTATTTTAGCATTATTGCAAAGTAGATTTTTTTTTAGTATAATTAAAGAGATACTAGGAGGGCTAAATATGGCTTTTAAATTTAAAAAATTATTTGAAGATAATGATGATGAAATGCAAAGTGTTAGTGAAGATGAATTTTATAGTATAAGTAAAGAAGATGCTGTAAAAGAGGCAGATAAAACTGGAAATAAAATGATTCTTTTAGAACCACGTGCATATTCTGAATCTCAACAAATTGCTGATCATCTTAAAAATCGTAATTCTGTTGTAGTTAATTTAAAAAGGGTTACTGCACCACAAGCAAAAAGAATTATTGACTTTTTAAGTGGATGTATTTATGCAATTGGTGGTTCAATGCAAAAAATTGGTGTTGGTATTTATTTATGTACACCTAAAAATGTAAATGTACAAGGTAAAATAACTGATGATTCAGAGAAAAAAGAAAAAGAAGATTACGAAGAAATAGATTTATAGAAAGGCATAGTCCATGGTTAAGTTTAGAACAAATATCTATGGTTACAATAAAAGTGATGTCGCTAGTTTTGTTAAGGAAGTAGCAAGTGAATATGAAAGTATCTATGAAAAACTTAAAAATGTTACTTTAGAGGCTGAAAGTTTAAGAAAAGAAAATGAAAAATATAAAAGCCTAGAAAAAACACTTAACGACACTCTTTTGCTTGCTCAAGAAACTAGTGCTAATGCTCAAAAAGCGGCTTATGCACAAAGTAAATTAATCGTGGAAGATGCTAGAAATAATGCTTCGAAGATTGTGAATAATTCATTAATTAAAGCACAAAATATTGAAAGGGAAGCTGAAGAATTACAAAGAAAAGTTATAAGTTATAAAAAAAGATTTATTGCTCTTGTTGAATCACAAGTAGATGAGATGGATAAGTTTGATGAAAGGCTGTAAAATGAAGACAAGAATTATTAGTGCGGTAGTTGCAATAGCTATTGCAATTCCATTTATTTATTTAGGAGGTTATCCATATAAAATTGCCATAGGTCTTATCGCACTATGGTCATATAAAGAAATAATTAGTTTAAAAAAAACACATGAAAAGTTACCAACTGTACCTATGTTTTTGGGACTTTTAGGGTTACTTTTGATTGTATTTGCTAACACAACATATTCACTTTATTACAGTGGTGTATCATATATTTATTTATCTGTATTATGTTTTGGACTTATTATACCAACATTATTTTATGATAATTATTCAATAAAAGATGCTTTTCATTTAATTGGGTTGCTTCTTTTTATTGGGCTTGGTTTTAATAGTTTAATATTAGTTAGAAATTTAGACTTAAAATTGTTTTTATATTTAGTTTCAATTCCAGTTATTACTGATTCATTTGCTCTTTTTTCGGGAAAATTTTTTGGTAAAAATAAAATGTGCCCAAATATTTCCCCTAAAAAGACTTGGGAAGGATGTATCGGAGGAAGTCTTTTTGGAACAATAATTCCTTGTATTTTATATTTTATACTATTTAAAGAGTTTAATTTTATGATTATCTTAATCACATTTATTTTAACAATAATGGATCAATTAGGTGATCTAATATTTAGTAAATTAAAAAGAGAAAATAATATTAAAGATTATTCAAATATAATGCCTGGTCATGGTGGAGCACTTGATAGGCTTGATAGTACTCTTGTTATATTTTTAACATATGTAGTACTTTCATTAATATTATTATAGAAAGGAGAAAAAAATTATGCTTCCAAGTATAGGTTTATTTATTATAAAAATTTTATTATTATTATTTATTTTAGGAATAATAATATTAGTTCATGAATTTGGTCATTTCATTTGGGCTAAAACATTTGGAGTTCATATTTATGAATTTTCAATAGGAATGGGGCCTTTATTACATACCCATAAAGGAAAAAAAGATGGTATTAATTATAATATCAGAGCAATTCCTATAGGGGGATTTGTATCAATGGCTGGCGAAGTTTATGATTCTGGTGAGGTTGATGAGAACAACAAAAAGATAAAAAAAGACAAATTAATGTGTAATAAAAAATGGTGGCAAAGACTTATCATTTTAGTCGCAGGTGTTGTTAATAACTTTATTTTAGCAATAGTAATTCTATTTATTTATACACTTATTTGGGGTGGTGGAGCAATTACTCCAAAAGTATTAAATGTAGTTGAGGATAAACCAGCAGCAGTTGCCGGATTAAAATCAGGTGATGTTATAACAAACATTAATGGTTATAATGTGTCATCATGGGATAAAGCACAAATTATTTTATATTATAAAAATACTAATGAATATTATACGTTTGAAGTAAAACACACTGATGGAACAAAAGAGAAAATTAAAATTAAACCAGAGATTATTAAAGATGAAGAAACTGGTGCAGAATCTAAATTATTTGGTATTCAAATTGATGCTGAAGATACCTCAAATGTATTTAAATCATTTGTTTATAGTATAAGAAAGTTTAACTCTATTATAAGTTCAATGGTTTATACTATATGGGGATTAATTTCAGGTAAAATTGGTTTATCTGCTTTATCAGGACCTGTAGGCATTTATGAAGTAGTTGGCGAAACAATTAATTATGGTATAAATTATTTCTTATACATTTTAGCATTCTTATCAATCAATGTTGGATTTATTAATATATTACCATTCCCAGCATTTGATGGTGGACACGTATTATTTTTAATAATTGAAAAAATTAAAGGTAGTCCAGTTAATGCTAAAATAGAAAATACTTGTCATTTAATAGGATTTATATTAGTTTTCCTTTTAATGATTATAGTTACAATAAGCGATATAATTAAGTTATTTTAACTTAGTTATATTTTTTTTGATAAAAATTTTACATTTACCATTTTTTATGATAAAATACTTGTAATTTAGGGGGGTTAATATGAGTATTTATGATTTAGAAAAAATAAGATTAAATTTATTTGTTACTTCTGATGTTGATGAAAAAAACTTTGAATACTTTTTAAAATATAACAAAATAACTAAAGAGGAATATACATCTTTATTAAATGATTATAGACAGTTTTTAAAAAGATATAAAGTGTTAAATGAAGAACTTTCTTTTAAAGAACCTATTTCAATATATACTTTATTTGTTTATATGTATAAAAATGGTTTTTTATCTAAGGATAAATCCATCGAATTTAAAGTATTTTATAAAAAATATTTAGATATTATTAATTTATATGGAACAAATATATTTAGTGGTAAGGGAGTATGTAGACATATAGGTTCTATGCTTACAGATATTTTAAGGGAAAGTGATATAGAAAGCTATAATTATAGTAATTTGTGTTCAGTACCTTTATTATATGGACTTATTCAAAAATACTATAGGGATGTTTATAATTATCAAGGAAAACTTGATTATGTTATGAACCGCTTTTTAGTTAGATTTTTAAAAGTTAATTATATTTATGCACCACATTTAATTTCCTATGCTAGTTATGATGGTAAAAATTATTTTTTAGATCCAACACAAGAAAGAGTCTTAGATTCATTTGAATTTGGTATTACTGATGACAAAGGAGTAATGTTTCCAAATTTTAAGAGAAATGGTCGTTATGATTTACTCAATGATAGAAAAAGAATGTATGATTTAATAAATAAAAATAATGACACATTACCTAATGAAGAAGTACAAGATATTTTAAATGAATCAAATGCTAAAATATTATTACATAAAGATATGTATGAGGACTTTTATAATGAGAATAAAGCATTTTATGAAGATATATCTTTAAGACTTACAAAACATAAGTAATTTACAAAATGGATACTTTTGTGGTACCATTAATATGGTGATAAAAAATGGAAAATAAAAATAGTAAAAAAGAAATAGTAAAACTACTTTTAAAAAAAGATATTAATGTAACTGATGAAGAAGATTTAATCAATATGCTTATTAATGAACCAATTAGTGTTGATACAGATAAAGAAAGTGATTTAAATAGAAGTTTTGGAGACTATTTAGCAGATAGAATAACCGAAATCGCAGGTAGTTGGCCATTTATAATTGGACTTGTTATATTTCTACTTTTATGGATAATTCTTAATATATTTATCTTAACAAATGCAGATCCATACCCATTTATTCTTTTAAATTTACTTTTGTCCTGTATAGCGGCTCTTCAGGCACCAATTATTATGATGAGTCAAAATAGGGAAGCAAAAAAAGATAGACTTCGTAGTTCAAATGATTATAAAACAGATTTAAAAAGTGAATTAATGCTTGAGGATTTACATAATAAAATGTCTCAAATAATTAAAAATCAAAATAAAATAATTAATATTTTAACTGAAGAAGATAATAAATAATCGTATCTAAATGATATGATTTTTTTTATTTTAAAATTTATTAGAATGTAAATTGATTTACATAAAAATATATGTAAAATACATGTAAATAAAGAAATTAAAAAATGTCAAAAATATGTAAAATTTTAACTTTTTTTAAGAAATTTAACAAAAAAAGGAGGAAATCAGAAATTTTTCGGTAATAAGTATAGTGAAGGGAGAAAAATGATTATCTGAATCAGTAATATAATATGAATCAACAAAAAATGTATGTAAATATAACAAGACAATGGCTTAATAATAATCAAAAAACTAATAAATTAATTGTTCACAAAAGTGGTGATATGTTTAAATATAAGGGTAAATCATTTTTCATTGATAATCATGATGTAGTTTTAGATTTTAAAAAAGGTGAATTAGAATTTGCTGAATGGCTTTCCTCAATGACTTCAAAAAGAATAGAGGCGTTTCCACGATTTAACAAGCCAGCTAATAAAAAATCTGCTGATTTTAAAATTGGTAAAGAATATTTTGATTATAAACATACTTATGGGTGCAGTAATCAATTAATATATCATAATTTAGAAAAGGCGAAGGGTCAATCATATAACTTTATTATAAACGTTACAAATAATAAAATTAATAAACATAATATTTTAATGCAACTAAATTACACTTTTAGAAGATTAAAATGGGTTAAAATCATAGCGATAAAATCTAAGTATGGATTTTATGTATATAAAAGAAAAAATCAGTAACCGTAGTGAAAAAGGTCACCGCGATTACTGATTACAAATTAATTATATAATTTTAATTGTGCTTTGTCAATAAGTTTAGAATTTATTAGAATGTAAATTGTTTTACACAAAAATATATGTAAAACATGTGTAAAATATGATATTAAAAAATGTCAAAAAAGTGTAAAATTTTAACTTTTTTTAAGAAATTTAACAAAAAAAGGAGGAAATCAGAATTTTTTCGGTAATAAGTATAGTGAAAGGAGAAAAAAGATATGACATAGAAAAATTTTAAAAGTGTCAAAAAAGTGTAAAGCAAAAATTTCAGCAATAAAGGAGGAATTAAATATGCAAGAAATTAATCAAAAAATTACATTTTCTACAACTGGCGATGTAGACTATGAAAAAGTAAGAACTGGACAAATACCTAAAGAAATTTTAAGTGAGGTATTTGATAATATCTTAGAGCATTATGATGTGCCAAGGGAGAATTGCCATGAAATTGGTATTAGAATTAACGAGATAGAACCACCGGAATTTATCGATTATTACGATGATGAAAGATTCTTTGAACTTTTAATCAAACTAATATTTACTAAAAAAGAGTAGGAAGAATATGATGATAATTAGACTTTTAATGAAACTTATTAGAAAATATAATTTTATAAGATTTATTTAAACAATAAGTTAATTGCAAAATAAAATAATAAGTGCTATACTAGGCATATGAAAAAGAAGTTTGAATGTTTTATATTAAGTTTTATTAGTGCTTTTACATTATTTTTTAATTTTAAAAAAGTGTATTTAGCAAAAAATCCTTTTAGTATTTTAAATATAGTTTTGCTAGTTTTATTTACTTTTATATTCTATATTTTTTATGCTAAAAATGATTATAAAAATATTAGTAAAGAAGATAAAATACTTTTACCAATGTTTTCTATCTTTGTTTTAGTCGGTCAAAGTTATAGAGATGTTGGCTCTCTTAGTATCTTATTTAGAAAGTATATGTTCTTTTTTACAATAATAAGATTTATTGGATTTTATAATATTTTAAATCTATTTATGATTTATATAAAAAAGACTATTTCAATTTTTGAAAATAAATTTAATTTAAAAGATAATAAATTTATAAAATTATTTAATAAACATCCATTTTTAGTTAGTCTTTTTGTACTTATATTCTGTTATAGCATTTATTATATAGCATATTATCCTGCAGTATTATCGCCAGATCCTAGTAATCAAATAAAACAGGCATTTAATGTAAGAACAAAATATGTAGATTATTCAATTCAAATTGATCCAAAAGTTAATTTAACTAATCATCATCCAGTACTCCATACATTGATGTTAGGTTATTCAGTTAAACTTGGAAGACTTCTTGTTAATGATAACTTTGGCTTATTTATTTATACTTTTTTTCAAGGATTGTTTTTAGTTTTAACACTTTCTTATTCAATTTCTTATTTAAAGAAAAAAGGTGTAAGTAATAAATATTTACTTTTAATGTTATTATTATATGTTATAATGCCTTGTTTTCCATTTTATGCAATTAATACAAATAAAGATGTTTATTATTCAATTCTTATGATTTGGCTAACAATATTTTTAATTGAATTTATTGAAAAATTCAAAAATAAAAAAATTGAATTTAAATGGCTATTATTATCATTTGTATTAATGATGTTTATTTGTTTATTTAGAAATAATGGTATTTTCTTATTATTATTATTACTTCCATTTATGTGTAATTATAGTAAAATTAATAAAAAAAGAATAATTTGTTTAGTATTTGCTATATTTATAAGTTATATTTCTTATTCTAAAATACTTTTACCTGCACTTCATATAACTGGGACAACGGTTAGAGAAGTATTATCAATTCCTTTTCAGCAAACTGCTAGATATATAAAATATCACGAAGAAGATTTAACCGAAGAGGATAAAAAAAATATTTCAGGACTTCTTAACTATGATATTATTAAAACTAAATATAAACCAAAATTATCTGACCCAGTTAAAGCAACTTTTAACAAATATGCTACAAAAGAGGATTTTGTTAATTATTCTAAAACTTGGTTAAAAGGATTTTATACTCATCCATTTACCTATATAGATGCAACGTTTAATAATATTTATGGTTACTTTGATATTGGTGATTTAAATTGGTATTTATACACCAAATTTGATAAAAGAATTACTGAAAATAATTTAGTAGATTATCATTTTAATAGTTTTAAACATTTACGTTCTTTCTTATCTGGATATGGAAATGCTTATAGATGTTTACCTGTTATTGGCTTATTTGTAAATATTGGCTTTAATGTTTGGATAGTTATAGCTATGACTGTTTATTTAATAAAACAAAATAAAAAGAAATATTTAATAGTTATAAGCCCAATGCTTGTCGCAGTATTTTTCTGCATACTTAGTCCTGCGAATAACTATTTTAGATATGCACTTCCATTTATATTCCCAATGCCCCTTGTTGTAATGTATTTACTGAATTTAAAAAAGATAGAAAAAGTTAAATAAATTTCTATCTTTTTAATTTACTAAATATGCGTGAACAACAAGTCTTGATGTATCACTTTGACAAGTTGATAGGGTAAGTATTTTAGTGTTTTCATCAAGATTTACGTTAAAATCATAAATACTACGTTCCTTAATAAGTTTTATAAAGTTTAATTTTGCTTCATTACTATCAAAATTAGTAGTTAAATAATCAGTTGTTGTGGGAATAATATATATTGAAAATATTTTATATTTATATGAACCATATAGGGTATCAAACGTAATTGTTAGGTTTTCTTCATTTGTATACCAATTTTTATATAATACTTTATTTAAAGTACCAAACATAACACCATTTAAAAATCTATTATGTCCGTATAAAATTATATTATCATCAATTTGTGTAGCATTATTTGTATAATCCATATAAATCCATCCATTTGGATCTTTTTCTTTATATAAATTGTGAGTTAAATAATATTCATTATCAATACTTTTAGTTACAGCATAATCAATGTTAGTTTCATTAACTTTAACCCAGCCAACAACATCAGGATTAATTGTGGTAAGAGAGTACAAATAATTATTTTTTATTTCTAAACCATTTAATGTTCTATTAGAGTTTTCTTCGTTTATATCTTTAGCATTAATATAATCAATTACTTCATTTTGAATTTTGCTTACTTTCATCATTGACCTATAATTATCGTAAAAAACATATATAAAAGAAAATAAGATTATAGCAAGTATTACTAAAGCAATCATTCTAAGAACTGCATTGTTTGTTTCACTAGCAATATTATTTTCAATATATTCATTAGAATATTTTAATTTAAATGATATTTTATATTTCTTTTTTATTAATTTATTATTCTTTTTTAAATATTCAATTACATTTGGATCATGTTCATTACCATGTAAAATTATTTTAATATTTTTTTGATTATTATTTTTAAGTATTTTTATTACAGTTTCTAAATCCTCTTTATTAAGTTTATTAATATGAATTATTTTTAAATTTTTATTTATATCACAAAATGTATTAAAATTTTGAATGTCTTCATTAGAAAATGGAAATTCTAAATAAATATTATTTTTATAATATATTGATGAGTATGTATTAAGATTATTTGTTTCCATAAACTTTGAGGTAAATAATATTTCACTTCTTGATTCTGGAATATAACCATGTTTATCAAGTAATTCAAACATATATTGAGGTATATATTCAAAACTAATATATTTTATATTGTTAATTTTACACAGTTTTTCACATAATTTATAAGGCATTATTTCATCAGATTCTAAATATAATGAATTAATTTCTTTGAATCTTGATAAAAATGGTAAGAATATGTAAAGTACTTCGAGTGATTGAAAAGATAGAGTAGTAATAGAGTAAGTTTTTATTAACTCATTAAAAAAAGTACAAATTATTTTTTGATTTAAGAAAATATATTCATCACTAAATACTAGTTCATTGTTACTAATTACGTTAGTATTAAGCATATTTTTATAATCTGGATTAAGTTTTTTTCTAGTAATAAAACATAATCTATCGTTTTTAATCTTTACTAATATCTTCACAAATAACCTACCTTATATTACTTATGATAACACAAAACTTTACATTTTAATATAATTTTTTAAAAAAATATATTGTTTTTTAGAATTTTATGATATAATTAGGTCATAATAAAGATAGGAGAGTTGATGGATGAAAAAGTTTTTTAGTTATTTACTAGTTATGGGAGCCTTTTTATGTATGCCTTTAGTTGTTAGAGCAGCTTACAAAGAAACAATTAATGTTCCAGGTAATGCAGGTGATTTTACTACAACTACACTTTCTTCAGGAGATGAACAAAGAACTTACAAAATTATGATTATTCTTGAAGATAATACTGAAAATCATAAGGTTACTCAAAAAACTGTTAAATTCACTTTAGGAAAAGCAATTACTGAAGCTAAATGTTCTGACTTTGGTGAATACGTAACTGATGGTGGTACTGTTACTAAAAATTCAGATGGTACATCTACATTAAGTTGTACATTTGATAAAAATGGTTCAACTGATACTGGTAATAATTTCCAAATTGGTTCATTAGTAGTAACTGTTAAAAAAGATTCTGCTGATGAAGATTGTTCAATCGGAGTTGAAAATGGAAATTCTACTGGTACTAAAAATCCAGAAACTGGTGCTAGCCTTCCTTTAACAATTGTAGCTATAGGACTTGCTGTTGGTACTGGTGTATATTTTGGAACTAAAAAAAGAACAAAACTTTATAAAATTTAATTGATTTGTAATTTTTAATCTACCTTTATGGTAGATTTTTTTATGAAAACACTTTATATATAAAATAATTTATGTTAAAATAAACGAGAAGTGGTGATATTATGGAAAGAAATTTTACAGAACAAGAATTAGTTAGAAGAAATAAACTTGAAAATTTAGTAAATCTAGGTATTGATCCTTTTGGACATAGATTTGAAAGAACTGGTTATGCTTTAGATATAAAAGAAAAATATCAAGATATTTCTCATGATGAATTTGAAAATAGAAATGATATTGAGGTTGTTGCCGGAAGAATTATGTTTATAAGGAAAATGGGTAAAGCATCATTTTTCTCAATTAAAGATAGAACTGGTAATATTCAAATATATATTTCAATTAATGATGTAGGCGAAGAAACTTATAACTTATTTAAAACAGCTGACCTTGGTGATATAGTTGGTGTTAAAGGTAAAGTTATGAAAACCGGTACTGGAGAAGTAACTATTAAATGTTTAGAATATACTCATTTAGTTAAAGCACTTAAACCATTACCAGAAAAATTTCATGGACTTACTGATATTGAGGAAAGATATAGACGTAGATATGTTGATCTTATTATGAATGAAGAATCAAGAAAAGTTGCCTATACTAGACCTAAAATTATTAGATGTATTCAAAACTTTATGGATAACCTTGGTTTTACTGAGGTAGAAACACCAGTTTTACAAACACTTCTTACTGGAGCAAGTGCAAGACCATTTATAACACATCATAATACACAAGATATTGATATGTATTTAAGAATTGCTCTAGAACTTCCTCTTAAAAGATTACTTGTTGGTGGTATGGAAGCTGTTTATGAAATAGGTAGAACTTTTAGAAATGAAGGTATGGATCCTAAACATAATCCAGAGTTTACTTTAATGGAAGCTTACCTTGCATATTCTGACCTTGAGGGTATGATGGATATGACTGAAAAAATGTATCAAGAAATTGCTACAAAAGTAATTGGTAAAATGGAATATAATTGGTGTGGTTATGATATTAATTTAACTGGACCATGGAAAAGAATAAGTATGGTTGACTCTATTAAAGAGGTAACTGGTATTGATTTTTCTAAAGAAATTACAGTTGAAGATGCTTTAAAGCTTGCTAGTGAGCATCAAATTGAAGTTCAAGAGCATGAACATACAGTAGGACATATTATAAATTTATTCTTTGAAAAATATGTTGAGGAAACTTTAATTCAACCAACATTCCTATATGGACATCCAGTAGAGATAAGCCCTCTTACAAAAGCAAATCCAACTGATCCAAGATTTGTAGAAAGATTTGAATTATTTATTGGTGGTAAAGAATTTGCTAATGCTTATACAGAGTTAAATGATCCAATTACTCAACTAGATAGATTCGAAGAACAATTAAAAGAAAGAGATCTTGGTAATGATGAAGCAAATGATATTGATATGGACTTTATCGAAGCTCTAGAATATGGTATGCCTCCAGCTGGTGGAATTGGTTATGGTATTGATAGACTTGTAATGTTATTTACAGAACAAGATTCAATTAGAGATGTAATCTTATTTCCCACAATGAAAAATATTAATAAATAATTATAAAGTGGTATGTAAAAAAGTACTGCTTTTTTAATGGAAAAATTTATAACAAAAAAATTTAATTAAAACATTGCAATCCCAGTATTTACCTTGTTCGTATTTTCCTAAATTATATAGATATAGGAAAAATCGATGCCCATTTTATGGGAAATGGTACTAGATTTTTTTTAAAATTAATGGTATTATTTAATAGTAAGATACGTAAATATGAGGATAAGTTTTCTCAAATCTATATAATTTAAGAAAACTAAGGCTCCTATTTATGTAGGATTGGAGTATATATGAATAAAAAAATAAAAATAGGACTATTTGCATTAATTATTTTAGGAACTATTACATTATGTTTAACTTATAAAAGTAACGATAAAATAATTAAAACTAAAAAAAGAAAACAAAATAATTTAGCAATAATGATTAAAGAAGATGGAGCAACTGATTATACAAAATCAAATTCAAAAGATATACCTAAAGGAGATTATGTATTAAATAGAGATAAAAGTTATTGCAAAAATAATGGTAAAATTGGTGATTATGATAGCTCTTTAGGTAAGGTAAGTTTTTCATTTATAGGTTCTGATAGTTGCTATTTATATTTTGATTATAAAGAAGATACATCATTATATGGAACTATTAAAAAAAGAGCCAAAACAGATACAACTTATTTAGCTCTTTATACAGGTGAAGGAGCAGATGCTTATGCTAATCCAGTATATTATTATAAAGGTAATGTTCAAAACAATAATGTTTTATTTGGAGGTTTTTGTTGGAAGATAGTAAGAACTACAGAAACTGGTGGAGTAAAGATAGTATATAATGGAGTTCAAAAGAATGGATCTTGTAATAATACTGGAACTGATTCACAAATAGGGGAAAGTGGATTTAATGAAGATGCTAATTCTCCGGCATATGTAGGATATATGTATAATACAGTATATAAATATTCAAGTAAACCAATGTCCTCAGAGTCAAATATAGTATTTGGAAATTCATTTACATATGCAAATGGAACTTATACATTAACTGATACTAAAACTGTAGCAACATGGAGTAGTGGGTATAATACAATAAATAATAATCATTATACATGTATGACCACAGGTACAACATGTTCATCTATTTATTACGTTTATTATACTGATTCTTCATCTGCATATTATATAACATTAACTAATGGAAAATCTGTAAGTGATGCTATAATTGAAATGCTTTACGCAGATGATGTAAATAAAAATGATAGTACAATAAAAAATTATATAGATAAGTGGTATATAAATAATTTAAAAACATATGAAAAAAATCTAGAGGATACAGTATTTTGTAATGATAGAACTGGATTAAACTCAGGCGGATGGGATCCAAATGGAGGAAGTACTACTATTTATTTACAATTTAAAAATTATGATACATATAATCAAAGTTTAGCTTGCACAAATGAAACAGACAGTTTCAGTATGAGTAATCCTAAAGCACAATTAAGTTATCCTATAGGACTTTTATCATTACCAGAATTAAGGCTAGCAGGTTATGGAAGTAGTCATTATTTTAACGACGGACAATATGTTTGGCTTGCTTCTCCCTACTTCTACTACTTCTACCCCGTCGTTGGGGTGGCTTACTCGGAAAACTTGTCGACTCTCAACGTGTTTAGTTCGGGGGGCGTGCGTCCTTCTGTATCATTAAAACCAAATACTTACTTTTCCTCTGGAGATGGGTCTTTTACAAATCCTTTTGTGATTGGAGATGCCGTTGAGGAACCTAGTGGAAAATCTTTTGATACAGTCTTTGCAGCAAATAATAGTGATATTTTTGATGAAAATGGTTTAAGATATGAAGGAGCAGATCCAAATAATTATATATGTTTAGATAATAAAACAAGTGG
>OGFF01000073.1_pt1 | contig 138683 bp, 102 predicted proteins | sample 1570751 | NCBI WGS metagenome assembly OGFF01 (sample SAMEA2581951, study PRJEB24529) | metagenome | biome: Human gut stool | place: China | collected 2011 | reverse complement strand
GAATTGCTTCATCAGTTGAATCTGCATTCCATTTGGTTTTAGTTCGAATTTGAAACCGCGTCTAATTAACACCTATGTTCCCCCGCTGTAATAACCCATTGTAACGGAGTCGGATAAGCTGCATCATAGGGAAAAACGATACGGTAAAATCCGAAACAAATTTTGGGGAGAAATATCTTTTGTTCCGTTTCTCTTATTCCGAAATCAGCCGTGATGGGCCCTCTATTTCCACCGACAAATTAGGTATCAAAATATGCCGAACCGCGAATTTGTGAGGCCCTTATATCATCGTCATGAATGACGGTGTTTTACGGGCCCTGTTGATAAATTTCCTCACGTATTAAAGGGATGAGGCAAAAAACGTTGTGTCCACAACACGACAGTGAGGTCTTAGGGGCTATTTTTTTCTAAGATGTTTTCCTTATTGCATACGGCGATTTTTAGCCCCGTATCGCCTTTATGAAGCCTCCTTTGTTGCACATTTATACATCCATAAGGGTTGGTATTTACTTGTCTTGCCTGACAACTTCTTCTGGTTATTAGCGAACAGATCTCAAGGACGCCAGGACATTTTGAAAATTTTGCATTACAGCTGCCGGATTCCCCGAATTGAATAAAACAGCAAAGACTACCCCTAAAGGATTAGTCCGTTCAGTCTAAAAACAGGGTTTACCCTTAATATGAATATCTTATTTGTGCCTTTCTAACCTTAAATTAACCTGAAGGTGGGGAAAGGTATTGCCTTTGCATTCCTTGTTCCCATTTCACACCTACCGAGGCCTAGATATTCGGAGCAATTTAATTATTCGAAAAACCTCTGCCTCACCTGGAGAAGATATGTTACGAGAGACACGAAAAACAGCGATAGGCTTAGGCCTTGCAGCTGCTATGGCGACATCATGTGTCTATGCAGCGGACGGTCAGCCCCTTCCGACACCTAAGGTTAATGAGATTACCCAGAAAGTATGGGCCAATCCTGACCTGACGGAACCGACCAAGGGCATCCGCACCCTGCAGGACTACATCGTCCAAGAAAAAGAACTTTGGGACTTTTTATTCCAGAATCATCCCATCTTTGCTACTTACGGAAAAGACGGACGAGTGATCGGTACACCGGTTATCTCTACCCGCGGCTCTGAATACCTTGGTGAAGGCAATGCTCAGAAGTACTCCGCTCATCAGGACGGCAACCGTCCGATGGCCTCTCAATACCGTTTGGGCCAGCGCTCCATTCTTGACTTCCCCAACAAGTTTGTGGGACCGGAAAAATGCGGTGAATGCCACGCGATTCAGTACGAACAGTGGAAGCGTTCCCGTCATGCCAAGACGGTTCGTTTCCCTGGCGAACATCCTGAAGTGGATAACGACCTGAAGAAGAAACTGTACGGTTCTGAGGCCTCTATTCTTCCTGACGGTATTACGGCTGACGTGATTTACGCCACCATCGGTACACCGCGTACCAAATACGGCTACATCGACGGATGGCTCGTTCGCGGTTCCTACCACGTTCGTGACGGTTTGCTCAAAGACGGCACCGGTAAGGTTGTTGCCGGCGGCAACCAGTTCTCCCGCGGCTGGGCAGAATGGCTGACACCTGAAAAAGCGAAAGAAATTCAGAAATTGATCCCTGACTTCCCGACAGAACTCAGCCAGTTCGGACCTTCCGCCTCCCACCAGTGGGGTATGACATCCTACGGTTCTACTTATGAAGGCAAACTTCTGTTCCAGGCTGCTTCCTCTTACTGCGAAGTCTGTCACGCCTTCAAGTTTGACTTTAAGGATAAGAAGGAATTCTTCGCTGCCCTGGGCAACCCGAAAGAACTCCAGAAACACACAATCTCCCGCGGTATCGCTTGTGAAGAATGCCATGGAGAAGGCGGACACTTGGTTGGCAACACCAACAACATGAGCACAAACTGCGACCGCTGCCATCAGCGCTTGAACTTCATCGAAGACGAAGTTGATCGTCCCGATGCTAAGGGTAAGCTTGAAAAGGCATTCAACGCTAAGACGAAGTCTTCTTGCCCGTCCTGCGGTACAGAAGGCGCTCAGCTCTTCATGTCGAAGCACTATGAAAAGGGCATGCGCTGCGTTACCTGCCACGACCCGCATGAGGTTACCAGCAACGACTGGACTTCCGGAGTAACACGTCCCGCAATTCGTAAGAACTGCCAAGACTGCCATACGACACAGGCTCAGATGGTTGCGAATGCCGACACCCACAGCAAGGTCGACTGCATCGCCTGCCATATGCCGTTCACGATGAGCTGCGAAAACTTCACAGCTATTCAGCGTCCTGACATGGCCGGTTTTGACGCCGTCCGTCGTTCTCACCTCTTCAAGATCATGGTCGATCCTGACAAGAAGATGATGAACCCGGGTCCGGGCCAGTCTCGTGCTTCCAACTCTAAGGGCTGGAGAATCTCCAGAGACGAAGAAGGTCACGGTTACGTTGACTTAATGTGGAGCTGCGCACGTACATCCATCGCCGACTTTACGGTTGTCGAAGGCAAAGGCTGCCACAGCCCGTTCCAGTCTGAACTCGATCAGGGCCTGATCTATCAGGACCAGAAAGAGATCTACGGCGAAGTCATGAAGTGGCAGAACCCGATTAAGGAAGGCCACCAGAAGAACGTCGAAGCTCTGACTCGTATCAACAAGCTGCTTGAAGTCACCAAACTCACGCCTGAACAGAGAACGGAAGCCATGCTTCTTATCGACAAGGCCGGCGAAATCATCAAACAGGTCCAGGACGACGGTTCTTGGGGTGTGCATGCCTTCAACTACACGAAACAGCGTGTTGAGACGGCACAAGCCTACCTGACCAAGGCTCAGTCCATTATCGATCAGGGCGGTTACAAGGCTGTAAAAGCAACGAAGTAACCACAAAGATTAGTGTCACGTAAACTTCGGGTCTTCGGGCCCGAAGTGAAAGCAGAGAAGTAAGAATGAAAAGCAAAATACTCCAAGCCGCGATGATTTCGTTTCTGTGTCTTTACCCGCAAATCAACTTTGCGGGCGGAGGCGGAGAACCGGTCGAAGCGCCTGTCTATGACGAACTCCTAAACCAGATCTCTATGCGCGAAGCTGAGATGCTCTGGCAAGCCGGAATTCCTTTCTACGACGTGAATACGCTTGAAGTATGGACTCAGGGCTACATCCCGGGCGCTAAGTTCTTCAACGTCCGCAACTGGAAAAAACTTCTTCCCGAAAACAAAGACCAAACGATGGTGTTCTACTGCGTGAACAAACTTTGCACGGCTAGCGAAATGGCTGCCCGCGAAGTCATGAAGCTCGGTTACACCGACGTGCGTCAGATGCCGGACGGCATTGAGGGCTGGAAGCTTTCCGGACGCAAGGTTGAAAGACCTTAAAGAAATTTCATTCCGTTTGAATCAAATCAACCCCATTTAAAAGTATCACTATGTCGATTCTCAAAAAAACTATGTTGTCAGTCGCGTTGACCTTCGTTTTCGTCGATTCAGCCCTTGCACAGGACATGACACCGGAGGCCAAAGAGTCTTACAGCTTAGGAGCTTCGCTTGGAAATTATCTTTCCTCTCAGGCCTTCAAACAGTCTGAGCTTGGCGCACCCGTTAACATGGACCTGGTTGTGGAGGGCTTAATGGATGCTCTGAAGAATAAGAGCAAGTTAAGCGAGGAAGAAATCGTGACTTCGCTCAACACCAGAGCTGAAAAGCTGAACCAGCTCCATGAGGCAAAGGTCAAGGAAGTCAAGGAAAAGAATCGAGCCGAAAGTCTTGCTTACCTTGAGAAAAACAAAAAGAAGAAGGGCGTTAAGGTCCTGGCTTCCGGAGTTCAGTATGAAGAGCTGAAAGCCGGTACCGGTCCCTCCCCGAAAGAAGAAGACGTAGTGACGATGGTTTACGTCGGAAAACTGGTTAACGGCACGCCTTTTACGAATGCAGAAGGAACACCTGCTGAAGAAAAAGACGTCGTCATGACCCTGATTCCCGGCTTCAAGGAAGGTTTGGCTCAAATGAAAGAAGGCGGAAAGGCTGTCTTCGTGATCCCGGCTGATAAGGCGTACGGCGAAAACGGAGCCGGCCCGGTGCCTCCCGAATCTGCTCTCATTTTTGAAGTGACCCTTAAAAAAGTTGAAAAACCGGGTGCTAACAAAGAAGCTAACCAGGCACTGCCCGCTGGACACCCTCCGATGAGCGGAAGTCGTCCTAAAATGGCATGGCCTCACAGTTAATTCTTAAATCTAGGGAGCTTTAATAATGTTCGGATTGGCTGCATCCATCGCTTTTGTGGTTTGTTTAGTGTGTATCGTTTTCGGCGTATACGCATTGAGAAGCCGCGCAGCCCGCAGCCACATCTCGATTCTTTTACTGATTGTTCTTCTTCTCGTCGGAGCATCTCTTGGTGTTTATGCCTCCGTGGGCCGTTTTTCCGATTGGGAAAGCGCCCAAGTGGACAACACTAAAGATCATCGTCTCGCCGCCAAGATTACGCAGGCTCGTCGAGACGCGATGAATAAGCCTCGCAGCGTGGAGGCCCGCAGAGACCTTGCCGGACTTTACATGCAGGGCGGACTGTTTGACGAGAGTGCAAAAACACTGGATGAAGCTTTAGCAATTACCGGTCCGAACGCCGGGTTGTACGGAGACAAAGCCAGAGCGCTTTATTACCGGGATCATCGTCAAATGACACCGGAAGTGAAGCTTACGCTTGAAAAAGCGCTAAGTCTGAATCCGGCGGAAGCTTCTTCAAGAATGCTGCTTGCGGAACACGCCTTTAGAACTAAGGACTACGCGGCGGCGATCAGTGAATGGGAAACAATCATTAAAGCGCATAGTGCTCCGGAGCGAGAATCGGCAATGCGGCGTGCGATTGCCAACGCTCGGGAGAAGTTAGCCCAATCAAAATAAATTAGCGACAGACGAGAAGTCTGTTTTGGAGAATCACCGTGAGTGCAAACATCGACAGAAGAACATTTCTAGCCGGTACAACCGCGGGTTCCTTAGTTTTGTTATCGCTCGGAGGCTGCAACAAGCCCGACGAGAACAAAGGCGCAATAAAAACGAGCGCAGGTTCTGATTCTGTCCAAGCTAAGCCCCACTACGCGATGGTCTTTGACCAAAACAAGTGTATCGGCTGCGGCTTGTGCAAAGAAGCCTGCAACGAAACCAACAAATTGCCCAAGGGAGTTTCGCGCTTAGTGCTTGAACGTCAGACGACACATGTTCCGGGAACTGCGTGTCCGATTTGCGGAAAACTCGAAGGCTGCGACTGCGAACGCGTATACGTTCGTGTCTCTTGTCAGCAGTGTCAGGACGCACCGTGCGTTCGCGTCTGCCCGACCGGAGCAGCACATCGAGATCCGAATACCGGCATCGTGACGATGGATCCGGACCGTTGTGTCGGCTGCAAGTACTGCATTGCCGCTTGTCCTTACAACGTTCGATATATCAACTCAGAAACAAAAGTGGCGGACAACTGCGACTTTTGTCTGAAGACCAAATTGGCAAACGGAGAGGAACCCGCCTGCGTACAAGCCTGCCGACACAGCGCCTTGTATTTCGGCGATGTGAACGATCCGCAAAGCATCATCAGCCGTCTGCTGCGTGTCAAAGATACGGTTCGTATTCGTCCGCATTTGGGAACGGAGCCAAGTCTCAGATACATCACCGTTAAGAAAGAAGGAGTCTGATCATGCTTGACTTTACAATTGGTCTTACCGAGGGTGTGGCTTGGCCTTGGCCGATTGCCGTGTACCTGTTCTTAGCCGGTATTTCCGGCGGTGCGGTTGCCGTCGCAATCTGTGTGAACCTTTTCAGAGGTGTTCACCTCAATACTCCCATCATGAAGGCGGCGAGTCTGATCGGTTTTATTACGATCGTTCTCGGCATGATCTGTTTGGTGCTGGATTTGACCAATCCGCTCTTCTTCTGGCGAATTCTGGTTTATTACAACCCGACTTCCGTCATGAGCATCGGCGTGATGGCGCTTCTGTTCTATATCCCGCTCGTGTTCGTGCTGATGTGCGTCTCGCTTCAGCAGGAAATCACGTCCGTGAGCTGGCTTAAGTGGCTTGACCCGATTATCAGCTTCTTTGCTAAGTTCAGAGTGGCTTTAGATTGGGTCGTTCTTATCCTCGCGATTGCGATCTGTGCTTACACCGGCTTCCTGATTTCGGCTTTGATCCGCTTCCCGCTGATCAACACCGCTGTCCTTCCGGCCTTGTTCGTGGCTTCCGGCTTCTCCGCCGGCTGCGCCGCGACAAAAGTTCTAGCCGCATGGCTCTTCGGTGCCGATCGTCACGGAACAGATCTGCATGTGCTGCATGCTGCTGAATGGCCGATCATGGCAGTTGAAGCTCTGTGTCTGCTGATGATCATTATTGCTTTGGTGAGCGGAAACGCTGCTGCTCAGGCTGCCTTTGCTGCATTTACAAGCGGGATGTGGGCTCAGGTTTTCTGGGTCGGAGCTGTCGGTGTCGGTTTCCTGATTCCATTGGCGCTGAGCTTCTTCGGAAGCAAGGCATTCCGTACTGGAGCTACTGCTTTTTATACCTCCGGTTTGGCCGCAATCTGTGGAATGATGTGTCTGCGTTTATTCATTATTTACGCCGGCCAGATCAACTCCATCTAAACTGTTGAGAGTGCTCCGAGAGTTTTTTTTCGGAGCACTTTTCTTACTTCTCAGAAGACCGGCAGAAAGCCGGCAGCTTTAATCCTCAGGAATCCCCCGCTATGAAGAAGTTAATTCAAGTCGTCTGCGCGTTCGCAGCCGCCGCTCTCCTTGCCGGATGCAGCGGAAAAAGTGAAGATCAAATTCCAGGCCCCGTCGCATTTGATAAGCACGATCGCTGCCATATCTGCGGCATGGTTATTCTTAATTATCCCGGTGCCAAAGCCCAGGTTTTTGTAAAGGGAGAAAAAGAGCCGCTGAAGTTTTGCTCAGTCAAGGACGGTTTTGTCTATGTTCTGCAGCCGGAGAATGCAAAACGAACCGTGGCTTTTTGGGTTTCCGACTTCGGCAATAAAAAAGATATTCCGCTGCATGAAAAGATGCTGACGGCAGAGAAAGCTTTCTTTAACGCCGGATCGGACGTTCGCGGAGCGATGGGGAAATCGATTCTCCCTTTTGCTACCAAGGGAGAAGTTGAAGCCTTTACAAAAGAACACGGCGGAAAGATTGTGAACTACTCCGAAGTGAATATTGAGCTTTTGAAGTCCCTCAAAGGTCACTAAGCATGAGAAAAGTGCCTTTTCTGTTTCTTTTGTTCTTACCGCTCTTCTGCAGTGCGGCGCAATGGGATGTGACGACGTCTCAGGAGCTTCACAATGCACTATTAAGAGCGGCAACCGGAGACGAAATTGTGATGTCTCCGGGAACCTACGAAGGCACTTTTTCAATCTCAACAAAGCTTTCTCTTCGAGGAAGCAAAGATACGGTTATCGACGCCGGTGGAATGGGCAGCTGCTTGGAAATCAGGGCGTCAGGAGTTAGGGTTTCGGATCTGACGCTTAAAAATTACGGCGTAGATCTCTATGAACGAAACAGCGGCGTTTTAATCAATGAAGGCTCGAAAGATATTGTTCTAAACGGCCTCAAAATCGTAGGTACCGGATTCGGAATTCGAGCCGATAAATCAGAAAAAATTCTCATTGAAGGCTGCGAAATTCGCGGCAACAAAAGAAAACACGTCTTAGACCGCGGGGACGGCGTTTATTTCAATTATGTGAAGGAGGCTGTACTGCAAAACAATAAAGTCCTCTACACAAGAGACGGCTTTTATTTTGAAAACACCGATCGTACGCAAAGCAGCGGCAATTACTTTGCGGCACTCCAATACGGCATTCATTACATGTACACGCGCGGAGATTCCGCCTGGAACAATGAAGCAGAGGCTTGTATTGGCGGCTATGCACTGATGAGCTCTGAAAAAATTCGTTTGTTTGACAACCTTTCCAAGCGCACGGTGGAATTCGGTGTCCTGCTCAACGAAACAGATGCATCCGAAGTATCAAACAATCGGATTGAACGCGTAAAAAATCCTCGCGGTAAGCCTTCCTTAGACACGGAAGGGAAGGGCATTTTTATTTACGGCGGCGGCATCAATATCGTTGAAGGCAATAGTTTTGAAGCCTGCGAAATCGGTGCTGGTGTAGCTATGGGCGGTGAAGGGACCGTTCTTCATAACAACCGCTTCATTGGCAATCGTCTTCAGGTCAGATACATCGGCTCCTCGTCTGTAGAGTGGAGCAGGGACGGTGTCGGCAACTTTTGGAGCAATTATCAAGGCTGGGATTTAAATCAAGACGGTGTTGGAGACGTTCCTTACCAGCCGAATGATTCATTGGATCGGTTATTTTGGCTTTATCCGCAAAGCCGCTTTCTGATGGACAGCCCTCTTGTTGTTCTTCTGAGGTTTATCACTGCACAGTTTCAGTTGGATCGAGGCAAAGGCATCGTCGATTCCCATCCAATCATGCATGATCCTGTTTCGACGAAAAAAGGAACAATATGAATGCAGTCGAATGCCTGAATGTCTCTTTTAATCGAGGATCCCAGACGGTCCTTAATAATATTTCTTTTTCTGTTGCACAAGGCGAATTCGTCGCTTTGATAGGACATAACGGTGCCGGGAAATCAACCCTTATCAAGCTCTGCCTCGGACTGATTACCCCTGAAATGGGAAAAGTTAAGGTCTTAGGCGGAAAGCCCGGAGCCTCTCCTATCTCAGTCGGTTATTTGCCTGAGAATGTGAGTTTTTACGACGGAATGACGATCCAAGAAAATCTCAATTATTTTGCGGATCTGAAAAACATTTCACGTCAAAGGGCAGACGAATTAATCGAATCTCTCGGCCTTACAGCAGTTGCCGGGCAAAAAGTCGGTCAGTGTTCCAAAGGTCAGCGCCAGAGACTAGGGTTGGCTCAAGCGCTTTTAGCACGGCCCAAGCTTTTGTTTTTAGATGAGCCGACAGTTGGACTGGATCCCACAGCTTCTGACTTTATGTATCAGGAACTTTTAAAGCTTAAAAGCGGTGGGTGTTCGGTCGTCGTTTGTACCCATGAGCTCATGTTAATTGAAGGTTTTGCGGATCGGATCGTCATGCTTGTCGGAGGGCAAAAAGCAATAGACGGCTCGATTCGCAGCTTAAGCGAACAGATGGGGTTGCCTTTTGAGCTTATTTCTCCTGAAGCGGCGAACGCGGCGAAACAGGACGAATTCCTTCGCTCTTCCCTAACTGAAGGACGCCTGTTCTGCAAAGGGTCTGAATTAACGCAGAAGCTGATGTATTTAGAGAAAAAATACGGCATTACCGGGGTAGGAGTTAAGAATCCGTCACTGATGGATATATACAAGGCAGCACTGAAGGAGCTGGAAGAGTGAAAGGGTTTTTATCGAGTGTCCGTATCGTTGCCTTCAAAGAGTTCGAGGACTGCTGGAGAAACTTGTGGCTGATTGTTGGATCAGCGCTTTTTGCTTTTCTCTCTCTGGCTGTGGTCTTCGGAACGGCAGCCATCGGCGGTGATTTTTCTTTTCGTCCGCTGGAAGCCGTGATGACATCGGTTGTCACGCTGGGCGTTTTCTTGATTCCGTTAATTGCAATTTTGATTTCCTATGACGCTTTTGTCGGAGAGCAGGAACATGGGACGCTAATCCTTCTGTTAACTTACCCGCTGAGCCGAACGGCCCTTTTAACCGGCAAACTCTTCGGACAAAGTGCTGCACTCGGTATCTGTCTTCTGCTGGGTTTTTCCGTTTTGCCGCTTCTGGCGGTATTAAATGTTCTGCCTTACAACCTCGCAAGACTCAGTCTTTTGACAGCGGCCTTGATTTTTTCCGGCTGGCTTTTGGGTTTACTTTTTATCCTGATTTCATTGACCGTCAGTTTGTTGGCAAAGAACAAAGCCCGCGCTTTAGGCGTTTTGCTTTCTATTTGGCTGCTTTCGGTTCTTTTTTACGACTTAGGCCTTTTGATTATTACGATTGCCTTCGAGCATCGGATTACAAACGAATTCCTGAACATCTGTGTGGCGGCTAATCCGGCAAGTGCCTTTCGTATTTTTAACCAACAACTGCTTGAGAATTCAAATATTAACCTTCAAACTGCGTGGCTTGGGGTATATTTGTGCCTGTGGTCATCGGTCTTGTTTGTTCTTGGCCGCTTTATTTTGAATAAAAGAACTTTCTAATCAAAGGTTTTTAACGAAGGGCGCTCTTCCGTGCAGGCAGAAATCAGTCATTTTGTTCTTATTGCCGCTGCGTTATGTGCAGTGTTTTTGTCTATGCCGACTCTGTTGGGGTCTAAAAGCAGAGCACCGCTTTTCGTTAATCTTTGGAAGCCGGCGTTAGGCATTACCTTCGCAGGTCTGACCTTCGCTCTCATCATGCTGATTTGGGCATTCCTTACGAATGATTTTTCGATTGCCTACGTCGCAAATAATTCCAATACGCAGCTCGACCCGATTTACAAGATCTCTGCGGTGTGGGGGAGCCATGAAGGCTCAATGCTCTTATGGATATGGACGATTACAGTTTGGGCTTCGCTATTTGCGGTTTTCTCCCGAGACGATGAGCTATTTAAATCTCGAGTGCTGGGTATTTTGCTCGGTGTTACAGGACTTATCTGTTTATTCCTAATTTTCACTTCGAATCCTTTTGAACGCCTGCTCCCCTTGCTTCCTCCGGAGGGAAAAGACCTAAATCCGATTCTTCAGGATATCGGGATGATTCTTCATCCGCCGATGCTTTTCTTGGGGTATGCAGGCACTGTCTTGTGTTTTGCATTTGGATTAGGCGCTTTAATAGAAGGAAAGGTGAGACCGGAATCTCTTCGCGGCCTCACGACTATTTCTGTGATTGCGTGGCTTTTCCTTACTGCAGGAAACGTTTTAGGTTCTTGGTGGGCCTATAACGAATTAGGCTGGGGAGGGTGGTGGTTCTGGGATCCGGTTGAGAACTCCTCTTTTGTTCCTTGGCTCCTTCTGACAGCGCAGCTTCACGCATTGGTGCTCCTTCGTTTTCGCGCCCATCTTACTAAGACGGTTTTATTCTTCTGCATCGTCTCTTTTGCGGTTTGTTTACTCGGAACATTCATTGTGCGTTCGGGCGTCATTCAGTCGGTGCATGCGTTTGCTTCCGATCCGAACCGCGGTACATTCCTGCTTGTAACTTCTCTGTTAATGGTCGTCCCTGCATTATTTCTATTCATGGTTCGGGCGCCTAAATTTGAGAGTGCAAAACAGATCTCCGGTATTGAAGATATCTCTTTAGTATTGGCTGTACTGCTGCTTGCTGTCACTGCCGTTTGTGTTTTATTCGGGACGCTTTATCCGCTGGTCCATGAGGCCCTTGGGAAAGGATCTCTTTCTGTAGGTGCGCCGTACTTCAATTCAATCTTTGCACCCATGGCGATTTTGGCAGCGCTGATGATCGGTTCCGTCCAGATGAGAAATTCTCCGATGTGGACTTGGGCTGCCGCTTTCTTCGTTTCTGCTCTGGCTGCAATTTATTTCGGCTTTTTCACGGAAGCAAAATCTTCTGTTTACACAACAGCCGGTGTGTTTAGTGCACTGTGGATTATTTGCTCTTTTGCTGCTTCCCTGATTTCCAAGAAAAACAAGAACTTCTTTGCGCTTATCGCCCACTTTGGCATTGCCGTAAGCATTATCGGTGTTGTCGGAGATACGCAATACACACAAGAAGCGGTTGTAAGAATGGGACCGGGACAAGGTCGCCCGCTGGGAGACGTTATCTTCGTGTATGAAGAAACCCGCAAGGTGGATACCAATTCTTTCTTTGCTGACGAAGGCAAGGTTCTTGTGCTTAATAAAAATGAAGCCGTTATCGACGAACTTCATCCCCAGCGTCAAACCTATAAATCCAATGGTATGGAAATGACGGCTGCCGGCATTTCACACGGATTCTTCAGAGACTTTTACGTTTCGATGGGAAACCGATTAAGCAGCGATGAGTTTTTGGTGCGCCTCAGTATTCGTCCTTTGGTAAGCTGGATTTGGATCGGAGGCCTCATCATGCTTATATCTGCGGTCTTTTCTTCCGCTTGGCGCAGACGACAATGGAGTAATTCATGAAATTAGCGCTCAGACTAATTCTGTGTTTTTTTATTGCTTTCAGCACTGCATCGGCATCATTTGCTGCGCCCTCCATTCGCGATCAAGCGATTGGGATTTCCAAAGAAGTGCGGGATCCAGGAGCGGTGAATCAGTCGCTGTATGAATCCAATGCACCTCAGGCGGCAGAACTGAAAGCAAAGATTTATCAATTATTGGAAAACGGCCAAACGCGAGAAGACATTCTGGATTACTTTGCCGCCCGCTACGGAAAGCAAATCCGATACGATCCGCCGGTCGATCCCTGGACCGCTGCGCTTTGGGTGGTTCCCGCCGCACTTTTTTCCGGATTGCTGCTGACAGCATTATTCCTCATCCTCAGACGTAAAAAGGAGAATCATTAATGAACTTTACGTTCAAAGTTTTAGTTGCCGCTGCCGTTTTTGCAACATCTTTTGCCGTCGGCGCTCAAACTATTTTTTCTACTAACGGCTACAGCACCGGAGAGCCGCTTGAAAAACCGATGGTGATGAAGCCGTTCGTTGAATTTTCTAAGGCTCGTCAGCTACCGGCACTCAGAATTTTTACGCTGGAAGGCGAAAAGGTAGATTTATCTAAATATCAAGGAAAGCTTCTTATTTTGAATGTTTGGGGAACGTGGTGTACACCCTGCATCAGAGAAATTCCGCAGCTCATCGACCTTCAAAAACAGTTAACGGGCTCAAACATTGAAATCGTCGGCGTTGCTGTCGATAAAAGCGTCGCAGGAATTCCTAAATTCTTGGCCAAGCATAAGATGTCGGAATTTAATACTTGGTCAGACCCGACGGAATCCATGGAAGATGTGATGCCGCTTGAAGTCGTTCCGACAAACTACATTATTGACGGAGCCGGAAATCTCGTCGGTTACCTGCCGGGTTATTTGCCGTGGGACGGTAAAGATGTGATGCCGTTCCTGAAAAAACTCGCACAAAAGTACGCTCATCCGAAAACTAATTAATCAGTTGTGTGCCGAAACGAAATGTTGTTTCGGCATCTAAGACAATTATCTTATTTTTGTCTGAATTCCAAAAAATTAGAATTAGACGGTCCGACTCTAAAAAGAGTGATTGATGTGTAAACATGCCGATTTCTAAAAGATCTCCTCGGAAATAGAATTCAGGCTCCCTATCGGATCGGCGACATATAAAAATGACTTTTTGGCCAGAAATATTTAACCGAATCAAAATGAGATGGCTTCTTCTCATTTTGTGCGGGTTAATTTCTGCTTACGGACAAGCCTCCGAACTAAAGAGTCTTTTGCCGCCCGTGCGACTTGCGGTTGTGAATTCTTTTGGTTCAAATCTCTCAGTCCGCTATTTCAACGATACGGTAAATGCGATTGCCCGGGCGGTAGCACCTAGAAGGCTTGTCGTTCAATTTTATGATCAGGAAGTTTTTCTGCAGGCGGCGCAGGTTAAAGGCTTTGACCTCGCGATTGCATCAAGCGGACTGACGGCCCTCATGACCGATGCGAGCAGTGCTTCTGCGCTTCTTACCGTCATTAACAGTCGAACGCCGGATCCTAACCAAGCCAACGGCGGTGTCATCGTTGTGCGGAGTGACAGGGACGACATTAATTGCCTAGCAGACCTAAAAGGCAAGACAGTTGCAGTTTCTAGCACAAAAGCCTTTGCGGGATTCCTGGCCGTCATGGGAGAAATCCAATCCGAAGGTTTAAATCCAAATCGTCTCTTTAAATCGGTGACTGCAACGCACAAACCGATGACAGAGCTGGTCAAACAAGTTGTCAATAAAGAAGTCGATGTCGCTTTCATTGCAAGCTGTCTGTTGGAAAACATGGAGGCTGACGGAGTAATTCCTAAAGGCTGTCTTAAAGTTGTCAACGAGAAAAAAGACGAAAACTTTTACTGCAAGCACTCTACAAGACTTTATCCGGGTTGGATACTTTCTGCGCAGCCGACGCTTGAATCCAAAACATTAAGAAAAATTATGGAGGCGCTGCTTCAGCTTCCGCCGGGTAAAGAAGAGGGATCTTATTGGACTGTCGCAACCGACTACGATCAGATGAACCTGCTCTTAGAACGCATGGAAGTCAGATATTTAGAAGACAGAACCATCGGCTGGATACTGAGGTACTACCGCTGGTATTTCATTATCGGGTGCGGCTTGTTTTTGCTCTTCATCCTTAACTGGGCGTATCTTGCTTTTGCAGTAAGAAGAAAAACTGCTCAGCTGCATAGGAAAATCGAAGAAAACCGCGAGTATGAACGCGAGAATCGGAAGATCACCGAGCGAATTGAAGCACTGGAAAAAGCCAAATCTATCGGAATTATTTCCGCTATGGTGGCGCACGAACTAAAACAGCCGTTAGGCGCGATCAACAACTACTCGGAAGCAATCCTGAGACAGCTTAAACGCGGTAAGAAACCAGCTGAAGAAATTTTGACGGAAGCCTTTTCGGAAATAAAATCCGAAAGCCAGAGAGCCTCGGATATTGTCGAATTTGTGAGAAATATTGGCCGTAAGGAACCTCGGGAGAGGAAATGCTTTGATCTAGAGGCGGCCGTCAGCCGTACGATACGACTCATGAAACGGCTTGGACGCCTCAACAGCAAATGTACACTCAGCGGCGCAAAGAACGTGCTTGTTTTTGCTGATCCGCTAAATGTTGATTTGGTTTTGATGAACTTGCTTAAGAATGCGGAAGAAGCGGTGAGGAATCAATCGAACGCGGAAATCAAAGTTGAAATTAAAAACGCTGGGGCAGATGCGCTCGTGATTATTGATGACAACGGTCCGAAAATGTCGGACGAACAGTTTGCCTCACTGCGTAACCTTGGGCAATCCAGCAAAAAAGACGGATTAGGCCTCGGACTCGCGATTGTTAGAGAGCTTCTTGAAGCTAACGGCGGTTCCCTGAAACTTGTCAGAATACCTGCCGGAGGACTTCGCTGCATTGCTTCCCTTCCCATAGCATTGGAGGATAAAAATGGGCCTGGATAAGCTGCAAGAAAACGCAGTTGTTAGGATCATTGACGACGATGATTCCATGCGGAAATCATGGCGGTTTCTAATTGAAGGTGAAGGATGGGCGACCAAGTGTTACTCCTCGGCTCTTCGCTTTCTTGAAGAAGATGACCGAAGTGTACTGGGGTGCGCAATTCTTGACGTCCGAATGCCGGACATGAGCGGGATCGAACTGCAGCGGGTGATGATGCTGCAAAAGAATGGCCTCCCCATCATTTTTGTGTCTGGGCACGGTGATATCGACATGGCCGTGCAGGCCTTGAAAGACGGCGCAATGGATTTTCTTCCGAAACCTGTCAGCGCGGACCGCCTCTTGACAGCCATTGAAAAGGCTGTGGCTAAGGATGTGGAGCGCCGTCAACAGACTCAGCTCAGGGACGAATACAGGCATGTTTTTGATACGCTAACTGCTCGTGAAAAAATGGTCGCAAAAAAAGTCGCAAGAGGACTGCTAAATAAACAAATTGCCGACGAGCTTCAGATTAGTGAAAAGACGGTTCAAGTTCATCGAGGAGCGGTTTGCCGCAAGCTCGGTGTAAAGAGCGCTGTCGGTGTTGCCAGTATCCTCAGTATTCTTCACGAAGAAGACTCCTCGTCTGAGGACATTCGATAGGTAACATCTAAAAAAATTGCTTCTTTGGCTTTTCATAGCAATGAGAACTTTCGGTTTGGTGGCTCAAAAATTTTGTCGTTTTCGCATCTTTTGAGCTAATCTATTTCGAAGAGTTAGATGGCGGTTTTTGAGAGGAGAAATTATGAAGGATCCATTTGGTTCTTCTTTGCTTATTTCTTCTTCTAATCTGGCAGTTCAGCCGCTTCAGCGTGTATTCCACAAAACGACCGCCTCCTACAAGTTTCTTTGGTTTTTAGCGATCCTGGACCTCGTTCGGGAAGCAGGCCAGGTCGTTGGTCCTATTAGACTTTCGATCGCCAAAATCTGCACAAGGATGGTTGCGAAATCTTGGATTCCGACTGAGAGATTTAAGTTGTCCTTCGGCCGATGGGACCAAATCACGACCATTATCGAAGCGCTAAAAAATCCGGAAAATGAATTTCCTTTTGATTCGCGGTACAAAGAGGCCGAAGCATTGCGCGCTTTAGAAGGTTTCTCTTGCGCGAAGCCGGAAAAATTCAAAAAGATTATTTTTTCTCCATTAGCTCGATACGTTCCTTATCGTTTTTTGAGCGTCTGGTTTCCTAGGGCTGTTGACTCTTTCAAAGAAGCCGTCGCTTTCAATTCAAAGAAGAATCCGTACTATTTCCCCGAAAATAGCTTGAGTTCTATCGAGATATCGGCAGAATGGCGGAAATATTTTTTGGAAAACTACGCGCTTCTCAAAGACTTTACGTATTGGAATGTTGCAGACTTCCTGCAAACACGAAATACAGCAGTCCCAGGCCTCGTTAAGAAGTTCGAGCTTCCCGAGAGCCGAATTAGTCTTGAAACTCAAAGAAAATTCTGGGCTCCTTTCCTAACATCTTCTCATTTGGCGAAAGATATTTTCGGGAATCAGCTCGACCCGAATAATTTTGCTTTGGATCACTTCTTACCGTGGACTTTTGTGGTTCATAACCAGATCTGGAATTTGACACCAATGGATCGGAGTTTGAACTCATCTAAAAGTGATCAGATACCGCGTGATTCATATATCCGACCGCTTGCGCTGCAGCATAAAAACTTGGTTCGATACCATTTTTCCAAAGACAGAAAACGCTCAGAGGATTTCTTTACAGAGTATGAAAACTTCCTCGGCATAGAAATTGCGGACTTCCTTTCCGCTTCTGATGCTCAGGTGATTGAACTCTACCAAGAGCATCTTGATCCGTTACAACAGACCGCATTGAACATGGGCTTCCCGCTATGGCAGTAAATGTTAATAATCCATGCCTATTCTGCGAATTTCTCAAAAACAAGAAAATCGCTGCCGAAAATGATTTGGCTTTCGCTATTTTTGACGGCTTTCCCGTCAATCTCGGTCACGTGTTAGTCATTCCGAAAAGGCACGTCGCAAACTACTTTGAGCTGACTAGCGCCGAAGTTTTAGCGATCAATGGGCTGCTCAACAAAATGAAAGCAGAGGTTGAGGCTAAATTTCATCCTGACGGTTACAACATCGGTGTAAATGTAGGTGCGGACGCAGGTCAGTCAATTTTTCATGTGCATGTGCACCTCATTCCTCGATATAAAGGAGATGTGGAGAGCCCACGGGGCGGTGTACGGGGTGTTATTCCTTCTAAACGGAGCTATTAAGGTCGTCTAGAGATAACTGATTGGAATGGCTGACACTTCACCGTTAAGAGGGAAATCATCCTGAACGAAGCAGACAAGTGCTCCATTTCCTCTTGTTTCTTCCGGAATTACCTCAAAATTTTTGACCATCGAAGGATTTGGTGCTGCTGTTTTCTTTTTTTCAATTGGGTAGATTTTTCCGTTCTCTTCGATTAAAAGGTCTATCTCTTTTCCGTCTGAGTCTCTGAGGTAATAAAGTTGTGGTTCAACACCCCTGTTTCTATAACTTTTGAGGATTTCGATGATGACAAAGTTTTCGAACATCAGGTCACTCACCGTCCATCAAAGCCTCTTTAGTCGTCCATCCGCTTAAGAAGGCGCAAAGCCCCGTATCTGTGAAATAGACTTTGTGACTTTGAAGTTTACGATTTCGACCATTCTCTGAATGTTCTGGAAGCAGGTAGACAAGGGCTGTTTTTTCAAGAAAGGTCAGATATGTGTTGAGGGTGGTTTCTGGAATTCCCAATTCCTCTGACAAAGCCCGAAAATTTAACTGGTGACCGATTCGCGCAGCTACAAGACGCATAAAGTTAAGGAAATCTTGTTCACTGGAAAGATCGGTAAGATTTTGGATATATCGCCTTAGAAAGGATCCATAAAACGTTGTCCATTCGAGTCTGAGGTCCATAACTCTGGAGAGAATCCTTTCCGAATAAGGAGGAAAACATCATTAAAACCCATTTTTTCCCTTTGGCGGCATCCAACAACGTACTCCTGAGTCGGAAGGAACGCTTTTTGTCCCAACCAGCCATTGAGCTTTCTCTGGGATAAACCAAATGAATTCAAGGCTCCGTCGACCGAGTCTCTTGGAATGGATCTTTTTGACAGTGCAGGAAAGGGAGCGGTAAACATTAGATCGGCGTTGAAGTCGGGAATGAAAGGAAGGCCATCAGAGCCAAAGAATAGACCTAAACCTTGTCCTGAAGCTAGTCGGATTCGGATTGTCGTCCTCTTAAATTGCATCGAGCTCTTTGTTTTTCATAATAAATTGTGGAAAACGATAAGTTCATAAAGTGAGTGCTGTGAAAATCGTATCTGCATTTCCGTTTTAACTTCTTTTTGTCCATAGAATGAAATCATTCGATCTTCATTGAAACTTTGAAAATGAACAGCGCACTAAAACACACCGTTAAAGCTTCGCTTCACAGCGAATGCTTTGTGCTGTTCAATCGAATGTGCCGAATGTGAGTCTGACTTTCCACTAAGGAATGTCTTACTGACTTCTCTATTTGTCTTTCCCAAAATCCATCTCTAACTCGGGATAAGAATAAGCAGAGTGAAGGCACATCCAAAAATCGCCCGCTTTTCTAGTCCCGACAAAATTTAACAACTAACTTTGTAATAGGTGAAAAGCATGCAACGATTCCAATTTTTAAAACTGGCTGCCGCAGCAGTGATTGCCGTTCCGCTTCTTCTTTCCGGATGCGGCGATAAAAAGAGCACTGAACTTAAAGTCGGCGCAACGGCCGGTCCTCACGCCGCTAATGTCCAAAAAGCAGCAGAAGTGGCCAAGCAACAAGGCCTGAATGTTAAGGTGGTTGAATTTACGGACTACATTTCCCCGAACAAGAGTTTGGAAGAGGGCTCTTTGGATATTGCAATTTATCAGCACGAGCCCTTCCTCAATAACTTCAATAAACAGCAGGGAACTCACCTCAAAAACATCGGTGTAGCTGTTGTTCAGCCGATGGGCTTTTATTCCAAAAATATCCATAGTCTGAAGGACATCCCTGACGGCGCTACGTTTGCGATCCCGAATGATCCGAGTAATGAAGGTCGTGGCCTTCAGCTAATCGAAAAAGCCGGTCTAATTAAGTTGCAGCCTGGAAAAGACGGCTCTGCAATTACGGTTGCCGACATTATCGACAATCCTAAACATCTGAAATTTAAAGAACTCGAAGCCGCTCAGCTGCCGAGGAGCTTATCCGACGTCGACATCGCTACCATTCCGATGAATTACGTTATCAGTGCAGGTCTTTCTCCGGAGAAAGACGGCTTCTACTACGAATCTAAGGAAGCTCCTTATGCGTTGATCATTATTGCGGCAAGAGAAAACAATGCCAACAATGCAGACGTTCAGAAGTTCGTGAAGGCATTCCAATCTCCTGAAGTAGCAAGATTCATTAAGGAAGAATTTAAGGGCGCAGTCGTTCCTGCCTGGGAATAATAAAAAACTTACCTAGCCTATTGAATAAAAATATCCGCCGAGTCAGCAATGATACGGCGGAATTTTTTGTAGCACGCTGTCTGACAAAATTTGGGTCAATCTAACAAATCAAAAATTTAAAAATACAGAAACGTTTCTAGTACCCACACTCCCGCGAAATAGTTCGGTATTGACTTTTAGTCTTTCAGGTTTCGCGGGAATTTGTTGTTAATGCCAAGAAGCTCGAGAATGTCTCGGGCTTTCTTACTAATAGGCCTTCCAGCCCAGACAGACTTACTCGGCGGTCTGACCGCCATGATCCCCTTAAGCATTGCCATGGCCTTATCTAAAGAGTCTCCCGGTAAGTCCAAGTCGAGCTTTTGCTCGTTTTCTTTGACCGTGTAGAGCATCCTCATTCTTAAAGATTGGGCGATAACAAAGAGCAGGAGCTTACCGACATAGGTCCTTTCAGTGCAGCGCAGTCGGTTGTTCCCGTTAAGGACTTTCATTTGTCTAAAGGCCGTTTCAACAATCTGTCTTTGCTTGTAAACCGCCAGGCATTCAAACGGGTCCTTAATGCAATTTGTTCTGATGGCGAAGCACCCGGCTCGAGTTAAAAATTCTTCGAGGCCTTTGATATTTTTAACCCAGACTTTCTGCCGATTTTCAACAATGTAATTTTTGACTCTGCTCCAGTCAGCCGGATGCACTTTTTCTCCGCTGTTTTTCTTCTCGAGCACTTCCTCGACCTTTTGATGCAGAGAGATCACCTGTAAAGCAGCAAGTTCAGGATATTTATATAAGTGCAGTGAAGTACTAAGACGCAGAGGTCCGAAGTCCGTGGCCTTGGCCCAGAGCTCTTCCGTCGTTCTGGCGGCAACTTTCAGTCGGCCGTTCAAGAACGCCGGATTACTAAGACTGGACTTATATTTTTCAAAGAGCTGCCTGACACTTTCTTCTGTGAGCGGGACGCCGCAAACGTAATTTATTTCAATATCGAGCAGCCGCTGGATATTGTAGATGCTCTGATAGCCTCGATCCGTAACGATAACCGTGTCCTGAAGGTTGTAGCCGTTGTGATGCAGATCCATCATCAGATGAGGGTAAACGGATTTATCTGTAATACTGCCTTCGCTTTCGTAGGCGTAACAGACATCGCCGTTCAGATAGTCAACGCCTAACGTGAAGTTAACTTGCCGCAGTTCCGGATTTTGTTTTGCGTACCCGTATGCAGCGTTGCTGATGGTTACCGAGTAGGTGCTGAGCGCCGTGGAGTCCAACGCGAGATAGCGGAATCTAGGGCCTGTTTTTTTGAGTTTTTCTGCCTGAGTCTTTACCGAGTTAAAGTGCTCAACACATCGTTGATTCCGAAGTTTTAGGTAAGACGTAATATCCTGATGCGTTATTTCTGAGAGCATTTCACTGATGCGCCGGCCCGAGAATATTCGAGCTTTTGGCAGCCAGTGCTGAGAGGCCCATTGTTCAAAGCAGTCCATGGAGCCGCCGTCGAGGTACTGGTATATAGCCAACCTCAACAAGTCCGAGCCGATTTCCGCCCCGAAAGTCTCTTTTAAGTCTTCGAGCATTCCGCTTTGCTGAGCAACCAGCCAGCACGCGGCAGAAGCACCATAGCTAACAATGTCATTAAGAGGACTCGGAACTCTTTGGTTCAACTCTTCCTGAACTTCTTCCGGTGTTCGCTCAACAAGCTGCTTATCTTCGTAATAAAGAATCTTGCCTTCATATTGTGGGTTCTCGGAAAGATATTTCTTTCCGAGCCGAACTCTTCCGGTCTCTGTATCCAAGGCTCCGACGTACTTTCTTTGTGCGATACGGGAGCGTTTCTTTTCCGGATCCCATTCATTTCTGTAAGCCTCGACGTAAGTGTGCCCCTTCCTGACGTAAGTATGGAGGCAGAAGTGCGGAGTGTCATAAACTCTTGGGCGACCCATTTTAATAGACCTATATTATTAAAATACCGATCTATTATAGCATAAAAATGCCGTCATTGAAATCTTTTGTTTAAAGGAATCAGAGAATTAGTTGAAGAAAAATAGCCCGATTAAAAATAATCACGGGCTATTTCACGGGAGTTTGGGATTAAGTACGCAAAATTATTTGGCTTAGGCCCAACATTCCGGCCCTAAGTCAAATTTTTTCTACTTGACTGACCAGCATAAGGAATGTACAGACATTTTATTCAATCAAGCCATTCCAGCCGAATGATTTTGATTAATTGGTCGATACTATTTAACCCGAGTTTCTGGTAGGTCCTCCAGCGGTATCCTTGGATCGTACGATCGCTTAATCCCAATTTCTCAGTGATGGCTTGCGTATCCAGGCCTCTTAACGTGAGTTCTAAAACTGTCCGCTCGCGATTGCTTAACGTTGAAAGACGTTCTTTGTACTCCTTTTCGCTTCCACCGATAATGTAGAAATCCAGGGCTTTATTGATAGCTTCGAAAAGTTTGGCTTCTTTAACCGGTTTAACTAAGAAGTCAACGGCACCGTTTTTCATTGCTTCGACTGCCATCTCGATATCCCCGTGACCTGTGATGAATATTATTGGTATCTCAATTTGGCGCTCCTTCATTTTGAACAATAGTTCCATCCCGCTCATCCGGGGCATTCGAATATCACTTAGGATGCAGCCGGGAACGGAAGGAGCGACAGATATTAGAAAATCTTCTGCGTTGTCGTAACACTCGGATCGATAACCGTTTACGTCAAGCAAGAGAGCAAGGGAGTCCAAAACATACTGCTCATCATCGATCACTCTGATCAAAAAGTCCTGTTTCTTATGCATTTCTACTGCTCTCTACCAATGGGAAGGCTATTTTTACTGTCAGTCCCCCTTCCGAGTTGGGAAGAAATGAGACCTTAGCGTGGTGCGCTTCTGAAATGGATTCAATAATAGAGATTCCCAGACCAAGACCTGAAGGCCGGGAGGTTGTTAAGGGTTGGCAGAGCTTTTTGATTTCCGCTTCTGACAATTTCTCGCCGCCGTTTGAAATAGTTAGAAGACAATCGTTTTTCTCTTTCCTGATTGATACTTTTATCGGTTCTTCCTTAGGAGAGGCGTTAATTGAATTATTTAACAAATTCTCTAAAAGGAGCTCAATTTCAAGTTCTTCTCCCATAATCTGCAGATCTTCCTGAGGAAGTTCCAATTTGATATCTGCGTATTTTCTTTTTCGGATAACTGCATTTTTTACCAACGGCGCTAAGGAAAAAACCTTGTCCCGTTTTTGATTCGATTTCGTGTAAGAACGGACCCGATCAATGATAGAAGTCATTTTTTCTGTCTGTGCTTCGATAGATTTTCTGCATTTCGACAGTTTCTCCAAGTCAGGGTGTTCTTGTCCAAGAAGGATTTTCATAGAATCGGTCGAGTATTGGGTGACTGCCAACGGCTGCTTTAATTCATGGGCAAAAAGTGTTGATAGTTGGCTGACGATATTAAGTTTGTGAGCCAGCATCAGTCGGTTTCCGATTTCTCTTGCATCTTTTTCAGCAGTGACACGACGTTTTATTTCGTCCGACAAGGCTTGAGTTCGCTTGGCAACGAGATTTTCCACTCTCCAAACATGGAAGAGGAAGGTAATAAAGCCAAGGAGAGCACAGGCGATCAACATTTTGTGCTCATTCCAAACTCTTTTAATTGTCCACTCCTTCAAATGGCTGTAAGCGTCAGTCTTAAGCAGCCTGGCCACTTGATTAACCTTCTCGAAATCTGTGACAAGGCTCCAAGCTAATTGTTTCTCCCCATCCGGCGGAAGGTTAAGAAGCGTTTGGGTCAGTTGTTTTATCACTTCAGGTTCGAGTCCCGAAGTGGCCGCCATGGTCCAATTCGGATAAAGGTCGGTGCTGTGGGCACACTTGAATTCAGGATCTTTCTGTTCATTGAGGATCTTGAAATAGTTCTGCCAATCAGGGAATTCTGACTCAAGAATGCATGCCCGAAGTACACCAACATCCGCTTCTCCCGACCTAACTTGTTTTACTGTTTCAAGAACAGGGAGGTCATGGTGGAAAATCTTAGAGAAAAATCTTTCTGGGTCATTGCCCTGCCGGGCAATTGTGGCAAATCCTAGCTGGTAAGCCAAGAACATGTTTTCCAAACCTGCTGAGGCTACCTTCCCTCTGGCGTCTTCGAGGCTGTTGATGTCTTTCCTATCTTTCCTGGTAAAAATAACACCTGCCACGCCCTTATTTGGGTTGGGGGCAGTGGAAGAAACAATACTCGCAATGTCCCGGACTCCATGCTGTTTCATTTGCCAAAACAAACCGCTGCTTCCGAGAAAGATATCGACTTCTTTCTTTGCAATTGCTTTCATTAGATCGTTCATACGGTAAAAGCGGGTTTGTATTTTTAAATTTGGTAAGTGAGTTTGAAGTTTTTGAGCAATCTCCGACAAGATTTTGTCTTCTTCTTTGATATGAGTTGTAAAGCCTGACGAGCCTTCAAAACTCATGATCCCGAGACGTAAAACTCTAACTTCAACTGACGCTGAAATGAGTGGACTAACGCCAAGAACAAACGTTAAAAGAAAAAGAAGAAAAAATCTTTTAATCATTGGGCTTGAAAAAATACCTTCAGAAGAGACTCCTGAAGGTATCGTAAAAGAAATGATTCTGAGTAGTAATTCGTTATTTTGCTTAGTTCACTTAGTTCTGAAGCTTCTGTGCAATCTCGTCGGATACCGTTTTTCCGGTGGTTATGCACCAGGCGACATTCGCCCCGGGAGCAGAATCGTCACCGTGCACTGAGTTGGCGAGTTCGCCGGCAGCATAAAGATTTGGAATCATTTTGCCGTTTTTATCGAGCACTTCCATCTTTGTCGTGACTTTCACGCCGCCGAGAGTTGTGGCAAACCTCGGTTTTTGTTCAACAATATAAAAGGGGCCGCTCATGTCAATGGTTTTTGTCATGAATTTGACCGGCCTATGGAAATCCTTATCGTCTTTGTTGACGACGTAGCTGTTGTATTTTTCAACAGTGGCCAAAAGATTCTTCGGGTTGATTCCTGCTTTCTTTGCGGCTTCTTCAATTGAATTTCCCTTGATGAACAGGGGTGGCTTTTTGCCGTCCTGGGCCAGCCATTTATCGATGTCCTCGGAAGAGATGCCATTCTTTTTAGCGAAATCTCTGAAGCCGTCAAAGCTCTTTTGATCTAATGCTAAGTAAAGGGTAGAGGCAGGCTGTTTAGTTTGAATGGCAACCATATCTTTGCCGGAGCCTTTTTCATTGATAACACGGTTTCCGTTTTTATCTACCATGATTCCGGCTTGGTTGTATGCTCCGATATTGCCTTGGAGAGTTGACTTTGCGATGCCCGGAGCTACTTCAATCCCCTGCGGATATAATTTGCCGTAATCCATCAGCTGCATGGCAGCTCCCGCCTTCTCAGCCATCTTATGCCCGTCTCCTGTGGAGGAAACCGGACCGTAGTAAAGGGCATCCTTCAAGCTTCCCTTGAGCATTTCTTTGTTATAACCGTAACCTCCGGTTGCTAAAAGAACAGCCTTTGCATTAATGATGTATTTGGTGCCGTTTTTCCCCACTGCAGTGATCCCGGTTGCCGAGCCGTCAGTCATATTTACTTGTTCAGCCTTGGTAGAAAGAAGAACATTTACCTTAGCGTTTTTAATCAGCTCTCTCAGGGTTTCAGCAAAAGCTGGGCAGCCTCCTTTGAGAGGAACCATTCTCGGAGTTCTCCATTCTGCTCTGAAACTGAAATCTTTCTCAAACCTCACTCCCTTTGCGACGGCCCAATCGATACTCTTTCCTACATTATTGACATAAAAGACGAGAGCGTTCATGTCATTTTTTTGATGTCCGTTGTCAAGGAGGTCATAAGCAAGTTTCGCGGGAGTATCGTCTTTGACGCCTAGGTCCTTCTGCAGTTGTGAACCTTCTGTGACAACTGAGCCGCCGCAGATTGCAGAAGCACCGCCAAGGAAGTTCATTTTTTCGACAAGCGTAACTCTTAAATGCTGGTCCGCAGCGTTAATCGCGGCAATCATGCCTGCCGCGCCTCCGCCAACGATAACCAGATCTGTGTTGATAGTTTCAGTTTTTGCAATCTCCGGAGTGATGTTTTTCTTCTTTGTTAGCTGGGCTACATCGCCTTTAGCTTTTTGTGCACATTCTTTAATCCCATCCAGGAGCGCTTTGGAAGTAACTGTCGCGCCTGTAACATTGTCAATTGCCAGAGATTGGGTTTTAACCACTTCTGACGGAATCGTTGCAATTGCGTTCTGACCGATGCCCACAGTCTCTTTATTAGGGCCGACTTCTACTTTTTCAATTTTATCTTTTGAAAAAGTCACCTTTACAGGAACCATTCCGCCGATACCAGAGTAGGAAGCTTCGAATGTACCGGCTTCGAAAGCAAACGAAAGAGAGCATCCTGCACAAAGGCAAACAGCAATGGAAAGTTTAGAGAGTTTCATCATTTCTCCTTGGAACGAAATAATGATGAAATTCTTTCAGCTGACCTTCTTAAGTAGGTTGACATTAATCAAAAAAGCCTCATTTTTTCTCTTCCGTAGGGCAGGGAACTCGTTATCGTGACAAATCCAGAGAGAACCGAAACTAAAATTTTGTGTTCGCAGCTGAAGCCTTCTAGGTTTTAGTTTTATCCGTCTCTTTGTGAGGTTCTATACATTGGGGAAGTTTCAGCTCTTACAATAGGTCTGCTAAGAATTTGCAGCCAAGGAGCTGCGAATTCAAAAACAATCATCAAGCCTAAAAAACTTTCCAGACGCCTTGTCGGTAACCTCAACGTCCTTGTAAATACAGATTCCTGTAATGCCGGAGGAGAACATGTTTTTTAGGAAAAGGAGCTCGGTTGGTTCGTTGTGCTCTTGAGAAAGAAGAGGTTACGGCTTTAGAGAAAGCTCTCAGGCTTGCCAGAAGGAAAATCATTGCAGAGACTTTTGATATCAGAAGGCTTTTTCGGGAAAACGATAAGGCGTTTTGTATCTAAATGTATGCCAAGAGAGCGCCCGAAGTTCTAAGATTAAAGAATCAGGTAGAGGTGCAGACTTTATAAGTAGTAGCTTCCTTTAAAGGAGAATCGGGAAGCAGCAAAAGGAAAGTTTGCCGAAGGCCGATTGATCTCTCCTAAATTGATCGGACCTGGGCCGTCGAAAAACATTCGGCGGACTGTCACTGAAATAGTGGAGCGCTACCCGAGGTCACGAACCTTATTCCTTTTGATATTACCTTTAAGGTCCGGATGCTCGAGGAGCTCCGGAATGAAACATAAAAATATCAAGAGGACGAAATGTCTCAAACCAACTCAAATTCCCGCTTAGCACCGTGGCAGGCTATGACCATGCTTGCCGTAGGTATTGCAATCATCTTTTTCGGGTTGATGGCCTTAAAAGTTAATGCCCGTATCGTTCTTGCCGTTGACGGCGCCATCATGTGTTTGATGGCCTGCGCCTTCGGTATCTCTTATGACAGCGTTCAGAAAGGTATCAAGGACACCATTGCTTCGATGCTTGTTGCAATGCTGATTCTCTTATCCGTCGGTGTGCTTATCGGCTCCTGGATGGCCTCTGGTACGATTCCGGTCATGGTCTATTACGGTATGCAGGTGATTACTCCGGCACTCTTCCTTCCGGTTGCCTGCATCCTGTGTACGTTAATGAGTACGTTGGCAGGAACTTCCTGGGGCACACTGGCTACCGTCGGTGTTGCCTGTATGGGTGTCGGTGAAGGTCTCGGTATTCCGGTTGAAGCGGCTGCCGGTGCAGTCTGCGTAGGCGCTTTCTTCGGAGATAAGGTTTCTCCGTTAAGCGACTCTCCGGTGATTACGGCTACGGTGACGGATACGCCATTAATGGAAGGCATCAAACATGCTCTGATTTCTACTGGTCCGGCTTATTTGATCAGCTTAGTTTTCTTCTTCGTTTACGGCTTGGAATTCAGCGGCGGCTCTGCAGCTGAAAGTGCAACTTACGTTGAAATATTAAGAACGATTGAGAAGAGCTTTAATCTCAATCCGATTAGTCTGCTTCCGGTATTTGTTGTGATCGGTCTGATTGCTTGGAAGAAGCCGACTATCCCGACATTCGTTGCAGGTATTGCCGTTGCTGCATTCTTAGGTATGTTCCTTCAGGATGTCAGCCTCAAGAACATGATGAACTACATGTACAGCGGCTTTAGCATCCACACGGATTCTGCTTTCGTTGACAAGATGCTCAACCGCGGCGGTTTCACCAGCATGTTAAGTACGATCGGCTTATTAATGACAGCGGCTATTTTCGGTGCTCCTTTGAGAACTGCGGGCGTTGCAGATGTTTTACTGGACTACGTCAGAAAATTTGCCCGCAACAGCCGCGTCATGGCCTTCTGCGTCATGGGTCTGCACACACTCTTCTTCATGATCACCGGCGCTTACTACGTCAGCTATCCGGTTGTCGGTTCCATGACAAAGGACATGTTCCCCAAATACGGTCTGCAGCGTAAGAACCTGATGCGTATGATGCTCGATACCGGCACCGGTCTTGCACCGTTGGTTCCGTGGTCTACTACGGGCTCTTACACAGCTTCCACGTTAGGTGTTGCCAACATTGCTTTCTTTGCATTTGCTCCGATGCTTTGGCTCTCCATCATCCTGTCCGCGGTTTATGCACTGACCGGCATCGGTATGGCAAAACTCGAAGAAGAAACGGTTGAACAGGAAGAAGGCGGCCGCTTTAACGGCCAGCTTGCCAAGGAGTAAATCATGGAAAAACTTTTTCAGCGCTGGTATGACTTGATTTCCATTGATTCCGTATCCGGTCACGAAGTCGGAGCAGCAGACTATGTTGCCAAAGTTCTGCGCTCCATGGGGCTGGAGCCTCACTACAGCTATTTCCCGGAAGATACCGACAGACAGCGTCCTTCTGTTTGGACAGTACTCGATAGCGGCAAGCCCGGCAAAACCATGCTTCTTATCGGCCACATTGACACTGTTGACGTGAACTTAAAGAACTGGAAAACCAATCCCTTTATGCCAACCGAAATTGACGGAAAAGTCTACGGCCGCGGCTCGATGGACATGAAAGGCGGAGACGCCGCAATCCTTTCGACAGTTGAGTACTTTGCTCAGCACAAAGATGAGTTTTCCGGAAAGATCTTGGTTTGCTTTGTCGCCGATGAAGAAGGATTAAGCAAAGGAACCTATCAGCTCGTTGACGAAGACGTGGTTCATGCGGATTACGCCATCATGGCGGAGTGCCGCTACAACAATGTGGCTGTGGGCTTCCGAGGTCGTTTCAGCTTCGAAATCACGGTTAAAGGCAAGGCAGGGCACGCCAGTCGTTACCCGGAAGTCGGAGAAAACGCTCTGATTTCTGCCGGTCGCTTGGCCGCTGCGATTGAAGCACTCCCGACACTCCCGCATCCCAAACTTCATCACGGCACATGGTGCGTCCGTTACTTAGCAGGCGGCAATTCCGGTGCTCTGGTTGTTCCAGACAGCTGCTACATGTTTGTGGACCGCTATGTTGTTCCGGGAGAAGATGAAGCGATGTGCATCCGTCAGATGCAGGAGGCTGCAGAAAAACTCGGCTTGGCAGACAAAGTTAATATCCATTTGAAACCGCGCAACAGCCCCTACATGAAGTCTTTTGCTGTTCCTGAAGATCATGAACTTGTTGTCAAACTTCAGGAAAGTTTCAAGGAAGTCACCGGCGAAGATCTTCCGATTGATTATGACCCGTCGGTTTGCGACTCTAATATTCTGGCAGTTTCCTGCGGAATTCCTGTTGTCACGTTCGGACCTTCCGGCGGAAATATGCACGGAGACAATGAGTACGGATATCCGTATCAGGTCAAGAACTGTTATGAGATCTACAAGAAGACCGTTAAAAAACTTCTTCCTGCATAAAAACCAACCGACAGATGCCGCTTAAGAGAGCGGCCTCAAACCACACCTGCGTCGAGAGCTTCAATTATTGGGGCTCTCGACGTTTTCTTAGTGGGCGGATTAAAAGGAGGCCGGCATCCTTTGAGATATGTGAGGGCTTGGGAATGCGAGCCGTAGGACTTTTGCTGTATGGAAATTTGCGTTTTGGGCGCAATAAAGAATTTCGGCGGTCATTGCAGACCGCCGAGAATTTAAATAATGCGCATTAGCGTCTTATTCGTTAGCCGTTTTCTCGTTTCTGTCGCCATACTTTCCTAAGACAGCATGAAGCTTCTTAAGGTCAATCGGCTTGGAGATGTGGTCGTTCATTCCGGCATTGAGCGACTTGGAAACGTCTTCGGAGAAGGCGTTTGCCGTCATTGCAACAATCGGAATGGTGTGTGCGTCTTCTCTTAAGAGAGCGCGAATCATTTGGGCGGCTTCCAAACCGTTCATCACCGGCATTTGGATATCCATAAAAATCATGGAGTAATAACCGGGTTCATGGGTTTCGAATGCCTTGACAGCTTGTGCGCCGTCACCGACAACTTCTGCAGTGTAGCCAGCCATGTCTAAGAAGTCCTGAGCAACTTCAGCATTAAATTCATTGTCTTCAGCCAAGAGGACTCTTTTCTTCTTGGTGTTTTCTTGAACGACAATGTCTTTGTCTCTGCCCTTGTTTTCTTTAATGCTCGGGTCGGACAGCCAGTTATAGAAGGAAGAACTGAAGAAGGGCTTGGCAATAAATCCATTAATACCGATTTCTTTGGCTCGGCCTTCGATCGGAGACCAGTCGTAAGCGCTGATAATGATGATGAGGGTTTCAGGTCCCACGATCTTACGAATTTCTCGGGCGGTTGCTTCGCCGTCCATTTCCGGCATCTTCCAATCCAGGAAGCAGATGTCGAACGGATCATTGTCCTGCATGGCCTGCTTAATTTTTTCTATGCCTTCCTTGCCGCTTAATGCGTATTCGGTCTTTTGTCCTAATTGATCCAAAAGGACGCAGGCGTGTTCGCACGTATCTTTATCATCATCAATCACAAGGGCACGAAGTTCAAGCAGGCTTTCCGAATGTTTAGCAGAGTCCTTGGAAATGCCGAAGGGAAGGTCAATCGTAAACGTGCTGCCTTTTCCTTCTTCACTTTGGACATCGATGTTTCCGCCCATCAAATTGACCAGGTTATGGGTAATGGCAAGACCAAGACCGGTACCCCCGAAATGTTGAGCAATCTCTGCGGTTTCTTGTTCGAATGGCAGGAATACGCGGCTCAAGAAGTCTTTCTTCATGCCAATACCGTTATCACTGATAATGCAGCGCAAATGAATATGCTCAGGACTTGTCTGCTTTTCCGAGAGCTTCATTGTGACCTTGCCTCCGCGAGACGTGAATTTAACGGCATTGGCTATGACGTTAATAAACACCTGATTAACGCGCAGCTGGTCGCCGACCAGGCATTCCTGATTGACGTCGTTGGTAACGATTTCGAAGCTGACGCCTTTTTCTTTTGCCTGAGGCTCAATCAGGTTGTAGATGCTGTGGACGGTTTCTTGAAGATCGAATTTTTCATAAGATAGTGCAAGCTTATTGCTCTCAATCTTGGACATGTCCAGGATGTCATTGATGAGGCCCAGCAGGTGGCGGGAGGCGAGAAGCGTTTTCTTCAGGCAGTCTTCAACTTTTTGTTTGTCGCTAATTCGAGATAAAGCAATTGTTGTCATACCGATGATGGCATTCATCGGCGTTCGGATTTCATGCGACATATGAGAGAGGAAGTCGCTTTTTGCTTGACTTGCATTCTTAGCCGTTGTCAAAGCATCGGCCAAGTTTCTTTGGTATGCAATTTGTTCTGTTTCATCAAATAATGAAACTACCGTCCAATCAATCAGCCCTTGGCGAACTGGATAGACGCTTAACTGGAAGGTCTGGCTGCTGCCCTTAAGCTCGATATTTCGCGTCGCAGTTTTAATGATGGTTCGATCATTCAAGATATTTCTGAGCCAATTTCTATCCTCATCGTAGAAACGGTTCAAAAGTTCTTCTTTGTTATTTGTAATTGCGTCCGGATCGAAGCCCAAAATTCGAAGGCTGTTGTCGCTTACGTATTCGGGTTCTTTTTTCTCGTTGAAGATAATAAAAACATCATCAACGTTGGCATAAAGCAATTTAAGTAATTTATCTCGCTTGAGCCCTTTGACATATGCACGGTTTAGGTCTTTCGAGCCGGTATAAATAAACCAAAGGAGCAGGATGCCCATGATGATCGTCCCGATCACAAACCCATAAATGTTCCGATCGGATTTATCGTTGATGTCGCTGCCTCGCTGATCAGCGTTAGATGCGATCCGATCAAGAATATCGTCAAAATGAATAAATGCAGGTTCTACGATTTGGTTATAGCGTTTAATGACGTTTTCGACGGTGGGATCTTCGCGAGTGAGTTCCACGAGCTCGCGTCGGCGCTGACCGATATTTTTCAATGCATCTTTTAATTCCTGCAGTTCCTCCGGGCTGCCGCGATAGCGATCTTCGATAATCGTAATGCTTTGCTGCTGGAGAGCTTCCTGCGTCTTTAGTGCGCTTTCCAGCTGGGCTGAGTTGAGATCCTTCGAAGAAAAAAGAACAGGTGTCAGACTTCGGAAGTCATAAAGCCTGCTTTTCATGATTCGTGCTTGAGAAGAGACGAGGTACGGAAAATCGTAAATATCTTGTGTGTATTGATTGACCTGAAGCAGAAAAACGATACTCGTAATCGTATAGACCGCTACGAGGAAGCACATGACTGCTCCTCGATTTTCTTTTTTCTCAACGTCTTTGCCGAACATTGAAGGACCTTTCTCTTGGGAGATTTTACGCAATGACGAAAGATTCAAATATCTCCGCCATTTCTTCGATTTATTCAATGATTTTAAACTTATCTAAATTGGATCCTGATGAAGCGTAATCGAATGGAGTTATAAGGTAGATAGAACAGAAAACTCCAGAGTTTAGTCTTCTTTAGCGTTTAATAGTCCTGTATTGGCGTTTTTAAGTCAAGAAACATCACTTACTAAGCCACTAATCTCTAGACTTATTCCCCAATCACTGTGTCATTCTCTGCGGCTTGTAACTTGGCGCAGAGTCTGGCTTTAACCGATACTATGGAAATGATGATAGTTTCTTCCCCTTAGGCTTGTTTATTTGGACCTAACAAATTAATTCTTTATGAAATTCCATCGGTGTTGCAAAGCTATTAATGGTTTGAATGGCAGGCGAGTTCCGGCGAGGGATAGGGGTGGCAAGTATTGAAAATTTCCACAGAGATTATTAGGATTTGAATTAATAGTGAGCGTTAAACTAAAACTCTGATGAAAAAAATCTTAGAATGAAGTTAATTGTCCCGTAGAAATCCTAAGAAAAAATGGGATCGCAAGGAGAAAAAGAAAATGAAAACATCATTAAAAAATAATCAGTTGCCATTCTTGTCTATATTGCCTTTTTGTTTAATGGCAGTTTCATCTGTCTGCTTTCCTCTGACAGGCGAAGCTGCGGAGGTCGAATTAGGCAGTACCGATACCAATAATAGTAGGGCATCCCTAAATTCGGAGGGGGGGGGTAAATAGAGAGGCGGAATCTAATTTCAACTCTGACACTGGTGTTATAACGGGCTCTGTCGATGGGCCTTGGGCAATATGGGGAGGTTATTCCGAAGAGACGGTAGAGGGCAAGAAGATAACTTGCAATTGGAAAGATGGAATCTCTGAAGCCGAGATCAAACCAGGGATTTTCGGAGGTTATGTCTCAGTCTCAATCGACAAGAACAAGCTGACGCGCTTCGTAATTCAGTTAATTTGGAAAAAGATGATTTAATTTCCGTAATCGTGTCAGGTCCTGCAATTAAGGGTGGATATGTATATGGGACTGGAGAACACGACGCAATACTTAATTCCGTTGTACTGACAGATATCACCGCAGAGGCTTATGTTTCCGGAGCTCATCTTTTGCTTGGAAACGGTAAGTTAGAAGATAATTCAGTTTCTCTAGTAGGATCCTCTATTTCCGGATTTGTGACAGGAGCCCTCCAAGAAAGCGGACAAGGTGACGAGGTCCATAATTCGGTCGAAGCAAAAAACACAAACGTCGCTGGGTATGTTTATGGCGGCTACATCCTTAATCCGACAGGAAGCGGCGACATCCGCAACAATGAAGTAAGCCTTTCAAAAACTACGGTAGAGGGTGATGGTGTAACAGGGGGTTATCATACGGGAATAGGTGCCGTAACTGGGAACATAGTTACTCTCAAAAACAGCTCGGAGGTGAAGGGTTTTATCATCGGCGGGCATACGACAGGGTCGGGTTCAGCTAATGACAACCATGTTACGGTCACTGATACAAATGTCGGCGATTATGTTTACGGCGGGTATGTTAATTCATTATCTGCAGCTGGAACAGCAAGTTCTAATACTGTTACGGTGACGAATTCTGTAATCAAAGGGTCAGGGACTGCTGGAGGAAATTACATAGGGATCGGTAGTGCGGAAAATCCACCCCAAGAAGATAAATTTAGTAATGGTTCTAATTCCAACCTTATTCAGGTGATCACTGAGAACAACAAAAAATCAGAGATCAATACTTACGTTATTGGGGGGAATGTAGGAGATGTTGGAGCAGATGCTCAGAAAAGACTCTACTGGGACACAAATAAAAACCGGGTTGAACTAACTAATACTGGCGGAGAACTAACTGTAAATGGTTATGTTGCTGGGGGTTTTAACCAAAGCGCGGGATGCGCCAATTCGAGCTTAAACGAAATCTTCGTAACCGCATCTCCACTTGATTCTACGATTAGTGCCAAAATCGATATCTCTGATTACGTAGTCGGAGGTTATATTTGGGGAAGTGGGGATGGTTCAACGAATAGTAATACTGTTAATATAAAAATTACCAATAACAGCAGTCTTTCTGTCGGGAGCTATATAGGAGGAGGTTTTTCTCAAGCATCGGGAAAAACAGGATCGAGCAATAATAAGGTCTCTATAGATTCAGAAAACAACCCGATTGAGATTAGTTCTTGGGTCTTTGGCGGACTCCTAGGAGCTAAATTAGATTCTCATGGTAATGTTTTATCCTCTGGTGTTGGAAGTACCAATGACAATGAAGTAACAATCAACAATGCAAATGTCAAAACGTATATCGTTGGTGGATATAACCAAGGATACGGAAGAGTCGAATCGGACGGAACCATTCTTAAAACAGATGCTTCTCAAAATAAAGTAACTCTTTCCAGTGTAACTTTACAAGATCCGATAGGAGACCCCGACGGGTTCAACGTGGTTGGGCATTTTGTAGTTGGTGGCCTTATAGACAAAGGCGGCATTGGTAATGCTGAGATAAATGTAGTCACTCTTTCAAGCAGTAGCATCATCGCGGAGTATGTTGCGGGTGGTGTTCACCTAGGTAAAGGTCTAGTTCAGAATAATTGGGTAAATCTCACGAATACAAAAGTTGTCGGTTTTGTTGCAGGGGGACTGGATTGGTATGGAGAAGAAATATCTTTACTATCGAATAATCACGTCGTCATTAATGGTGGTGAAATTACTGGCCGGGTAGTAGGGGCTCGTTCCATGTCCTCTATGTCTTCTAGCGCTGGGGAAAGGCCAGGGGCTAACGATAACTCTGTGACTATTTCGGATGCCAAAATAAAGAAGGATGATGACAAGGGCTATAAAGGTCATGTGCTTGGAGCAGCGAATCAAGGGGGCGGAGATGCTCTTAGGAATGAGGTTTTGGTTGAAACTAGCGAAGTAGACGGTTATGTAGGCGGTGGTTATATTGAAGGCGGAACAGGAGGTTTTACCGATGGGAATAACGTCACCGTAATAAACAGTACCGTAGGAAATAATATCGCAGGTGGTTACAATCAAGCTGGAGGGGTCGTTAAGGCTAATATTAATTACGTTACTATAAAAATCGATACCTCAACAGAAGGCGAGACATACACTCTCGGCGGTTTTGTTTCCGGTGGGATTATCGGTAAAGAAAAACTGATAAATGAGAATGATTCCTGGGGAAGCGGTTCTGTTGATTCAAATACAGTCACAATTGATAACCTCTCGGTAAAAAATACTCTTTTAATAGCGGGGTATGTTGCTGGCGGGTATTTTGACGGAACCGGGGAAGGCTCGGCTAGCCACAATAAAGTTTATATCGGTCAAACTTCCCCCTCAACTGCTCAAATTCATATCGGTAGTTATGTTCTTGGAGGATTTGTCGGCACTAATAAAAAAAATTATGACCAAACAGCAGAGATACAAACCACTGGTGAAACTTCTCACAATCGAGTCTTCGTTAACAATGCCCTGGTCAAACAGTACATTGTCGGTGGATACAATTCAAGCTCACAAGGAAATGCTAATGAAAATTTCATCAACCTTGATAATGTTTCTCTATTGGATGACAGTGGCGAGATTAATGAACACTTTGTGGCTGGTGGTCTAATAGAACAGGCCGGGAACGGAAATGCCTATAAAAATACGGTTCAGCTCACAAACAGCAACATCAGAGTTAAGTATGTTGCCGGGGGTGTAAGTCAAGGCAACGGACAAGTGAATGAAAATACAGTTGTTTTGGTAGATACCACCGTCCAAGGACTAGTAGTCGGAGGCCTTGATTGGGGTGATAAAAATGTAAGTTTATACGGGAATAAAGTATTTATTACTGGAGGATTGGTTAAAGAAGTATCCGGCGAAGAGTTAACAGGTCGAGTGGTAGGAGCTCGTTCTATTGGTTCCGGGGACGTGTCTTTAAACATCGTCCAATTACAGGATGTCGAGTTAGTAGAAGGGGCTGTACGCGGTGGAGTTTCTGCCGGAGGCGGCAGTTCATTGAATAATCAGGTGGCAATCCTAGGGAGCAATATTAAAAAGTCCGTTGCCGGCGGCTATATTGAAGCACATCTGCCTGGAGAAGTAGGTGACGCTCTAGGGAATTCCGTTTTAATCAGAGATTCTTCAATTCATGACAACGTTGAGGGCGGCTTTAATCAAGTCTTAGGAAAGGGCGACGCAAGTCAAAACACAGTTCAGATAAATGGGACTACTAAAATTACCGGATTTGTTGCTGGTGGCGTTATTGGTGGACGATCTGAAGGAAATACAGATGGAAACCAAGTGACGATTATGGCTAATGCAGGCTCTTCTATTTCAATCGGAGGTTACGTAGCCGGAGGCTTTAACGACGGAAAAGGGCATGGTGCTGTCGGAAATACTGTTTGGCTTGAAGCAACATCGATCGGCACTTCTAAGCTAACGGTTAATAATTTTATAGTCGGAGGCTATCTAAGAAGCGGGGCAGGAAGCACAAACGGGAATACAGTCGTTATCAAAAACGCTGTCGTCTCTGGTCCTTACATTGCAGCAGGACTTAATGAAGGCCTCGGCCAAGCTCAAAACAACTCAGTCATTCTTGAGAATGCTGATGTTACCGGAGGCGTAACCGGCGGTCGAGTGACGGCAACACCGACATCCAGCGGGCGCAGCCTCAATGTTGCTAATTCCAATATCGGAGAATCGGGAGATAACTATTCTGCTTTAGTACAAAACAACACAGTCAATATCTCTGGCAAGACTTCAGTAGTGGGATGGGTTGTCGCTGGCGAAAGCCTTGCGGGTAATACTGTCAAGGAAAAACCTGCCTATATCCAAAATAATACTGTAGTGATTGACGATGGTTACGTTGAAGGAAAAATATCCGGTGGAGCGGCTGTTGCCGGTAATGTTATCGGTAATAAGATATTCCTCAATGGAGGAACGATTAAAGGCTTGGTATATGGAGGAACGAGCGCAGGTGAGGTTAAGGACAACATCGTTTACCTAGATGGACGAAAAGGTATAGATGTCACGGGAGCCTGGATTTACGGTCGAGGGAGAGCAACGACAGGAACAAATGGTAATACGCTGAATATTACTAATTTCAAAGGGGCAATGCAGAATATCGGGAACTTCGATCGGATTGATCTTGATCTAGCCGGATTGATGGTCAGAGAAAAAGAACCGATTATTTTGCTGACGGAAAACCAATCAACGAATTTGGATAACAGTACTATCCACATTCACAGTAGCAGAAAGGCAATTGCTGTTACCGATAACTCTTCATTAGCCGATCGTTATGAAGTAATCAAAAACCAGTCGGGCAGTCTTACGGCATTTAATGTCATTTACGAAAAAGATAAGCTCGTTGTGGTTCATGAACGAGGCACAATGGAAGGGTTATATCGAGTTGAATGGGATGGCTACCCTGATCAAATCGGAGACAGTATTGATCTGGTCCTTGAGCGAGTCGAGGAAAGACCGGAGAGCGGGACCTACATTTCAAACTCTTTAGCATGGTCTCGCATGCATATGAGATTGCACGACAGATTTGGTCAAGCTTACTATATCGATCCTTTCAGTGGAGAAGAAAGGGCAGTCGCCGGATGGGTTCGCCAAGTTGGGTCTCATTCGCATTTCCGGGCCGGTTCTGATATCAAGACCCATTCTCGAACCGCTGTAACCCAAATTGGCGCCGACCTCGTCAGAAATGAGTTCAATCAGGATGTCAAGTCTGTCTGGGGTGTCTTTGCAGGGGGTTTGTACAATCGATCCAACGCTAAGACCTACAGCTCTGAACAAAGCCGGTCAGATGGTTATGCTCTAGGCGTATACGGCACACTTTATACCGGGAACAGCCCGGATGACGGTTTCTATGTGGACTCCTGGCTTTTATTCGGCCACTACAACAACAAGCTTTGGAGTGACGATTTAGCCAACTTCCGATATAAATCTAATGGGTGGGTTTGGTCGGTGGAAAGCGGTTATACCATTCCACTTTCTCAATCTGGCTCTAAAGACTTTAATAAACTCATTTGGACCTTCCAACCTGAGATTCAGTTAGTGTGGGACGGTGTTAAGGCAGATACGACAGTCGACAAAGATACGGGAACGCGCTTTAAACAACTCGGAACCAATAATGTTTCTTTACGTGTTGGTGCACGGCTTCATGCAAATCACATGAATAAAGGTCTCGGATTTATCGAAGGGAATTGGATCCACAATACCAAGAGGGCCGGAGTACAGATGGGAACAGGTTGTAAATATATTAAAGGCGGCAGGAATTTAGCCGAATTCAGAGCCGGTCTTGAAGGCCATGTGACTAAAAATCTGCTTGGGTGGGCTACTGTCGGCGTGCAAGCCGGTCAGTATGGTTATCACAACGAAACTGCACAGATCGGTCTCAAATATATGTTCTAACTCGACCCAAGTACCTGAGAGGAAAGACCATAAATCGTTTCCGCTCGGGCGGCTCCCCTGTTATTAACGGAATTAAGAAATGCAGATAAAAAATACTTTTGTAGTCATGCTTCTAGCAGCTGTGACCTTAGGGTTGAGCGCCTGCGCTTCCTATGATCACAAAGACTATCCTCGTGAAAGTTGGTTTGCACCATCTACTCAAGTGATTTCAGCCGATCAATTCAAGAAGGTAGAAACTCCTTTGAAGGTGGCTTTAGTGGTGAATTACACCTGGGAAGGCCGTCCTATTGTTCAAGAGCCCTTCGAAGAGCGTCCAGCCGATTGGCGAGAGCAGTACGGTCTAGAATTGGCTGCTGCACGCTACCTGGAAAAAACCGGCAATTTCATCATTGTCGATCCCGACGACAAGGAGAAGCAAGGCGTCATATCAATTGATGTCACTCGTCAGATGGACGAAAAGACTAAAGCCGCACTGGCCTCTAAGAAAGCTAACGAGAATGAATATCCAGAAAAGATCGTCTATGAATATGATATGACAATGAAGATGGAACTGTCTTTAACAGATGGTAAGAAATTTGAAGCCATCCCGAAAACCGATCACATGTTCATAGGCCATGAAGAATCAGAGGAGAGAAAAGTAGGAGTTAACCCAAAGCGTTTCACCTTTTCCTATTTCAACAATATGGACTTCCACACCGAATTTGTTCGCCGCTTCTATAAACAGATGATTTTTGAAGGGGTTCAACAGATAGAAAATGAGTTGCAGTAGGCGTTCTTTTGAAATTTATTGTTTGTTGTATTTGTAGTATTTAGACAGAAAACAAGCATCGGAGCTTCCTCGGAGTTCCGAGCGCTTTGTCGGAGCCTTGATTTGGAAAATCAGGGCTCAATTTTTTTCAGAGAAGAACGCCTTCTGCACTTTCAATTATAGGTGTGACGTAAGGTAAGAATTTCGTCAGTTTTAACGTAAGGCTTTCTCTCACGTCTGCGAACAGTTAGCATATAACCATTTTTTAATCGTTGGATTGTAACTTTTGGGCCTATTTATTTGAAAGGACCCTTTATAAGAAGACTTGTCCCAATCGATTGGAACTTTATCTAATCCTCTGCTTCTCTTGTTAATTCCTTTCAATTTCATATAATTCGCGCCGTCCTCATGCGATTGATTAATACAATAATGGAATAAACATAGAGTCCATGGAGGAAAAATTGAAAAAATCAGCTCTTGTTGACGCCCTTCTCTTTACTGCTTTTTCCTGCGTGAATGTTATGGCTGCGGAAACTGTCCCTGCTAATTCTCAAATTTATAAAGAAGCAAAATCACTTTCTAAAGTCCCTGCGAACTCTAAGGTATTTACAGGTAAGGCAGAAGTTATTCCGATGAGCCAACAAGTTCCCGGTATGCCGGTTCACAACGGAATTGTGATTTTCGAACCGGGAGCCAGAACATTTTGGCATATCCATCCGGCAGGTCAATTCTTTACTGTCCTCCGTGGTGAAGGTAGAACCGGAGTATATGGAGAAAAAGCTCGAGTTGTTAAACCTGGTGACGTTGTAATTTGTCCGGCCGGAGTTAAGCATTTCCACGGAGCTGGTCCTGATACTCAGATGGTTCAGATGACGGTAACCGGAGATCATCCTGAAGGCAAAGGTGTCACTTGGCTTGAAGAAGTCACAGACGAACAGTACAACAAGATTGAAAAATAGAAACCGAAAGTTCCGATCTGAGAATTCAAATTCCTAAGCGAAACCGGGCGAGAAATAGCAAAATATCATTGCAAGCTAAACAACGTGAATTTCCGCCCTATTCTTTTCCAATCTTTATAACGACTCAATTTTATTTGATTTTAATGAAGACCTGTAAAAATCATAAAAGTACGCAATATAATGTTAATTATCGTGCGTACTTGGAATTTTTAACATGTTTCAGCCGACTCCGATCCAACCTTCAAACTTTGGCGCAATAACTGCAGATCAAAATTTGATCGAAAATCCTGCGCTGATGTATTTAGCTACGCTTGGCAGTAAGGATTCCTATCGATGCATGAAAAGCAAGTTAAATAAGTTCGCCCGATTTTTCGGTTACAAAGGATTGGTGGATTGCGATTGGAGATCCATGCAGCCAAATCACATCACCATTTTTTTAGCTGCACAGAATTGGGGGTCGGTCCGAACTTATAACTGTTATCTCTCTGCGCTTAAGTCGGTTGCATTAAATGCTTGGCGAGATAAGCAAATTGACTTAGACCACTTTCAAAGGATTAAATCGTTAAAACAACGAAGAGTGTTTAGAGCACCATCCGGACGCGCAATCTCATCTGAAGAATCCGCTGCACTAATCAAGACACTAGAGAACAATACCTTAAGAACGGTCAGAAATAGGGCAATTTTCTATTTGATGTTAGGGTGTGGATTGCGTAGAGCTGAGGTCTGTGACTTAAAAGTAAAACAGGTTTCTTTAAAGAGTAGATCTGCCAAAATTATCGGGAAGGGGAATAAGGAAAGAACAATTTACTTTCCTGAGCCTGTTCAAAACGTTTTGAAAAATTGGCTTGAACTCCGGCAGTTAAATAAGGGGGTGATTGATACCGGATTTGTTTTTGGACGTATAGATAACAAACAATGTCTTCATTTGAATAGTCCTCTTGACCCTTCTTCCGTTACTCGAATAATAGAAAAACTTGTCGCGGAAACCGAAAATCTAGAAGGAAGATTCACGCCACATGATCTTAGAAGGACGTTTGCTACTCGATTGATTAGTAAAAATGTAGACATTGTCGAAGTACAAAAACTAATGGGTCATGCCAGTGTTGCAACCACAGGCAACTACGTTCGTAAGGATGAAGAAAATTTAAGAATGGCTGCAGAAAAGGTAGAGTTGTAATGTTTCTTAGAGGATTTTTACTGAAAGTATCGCAGGGTCGGAGAAAGGGATTTCCCACATAACAGTGTGAAAATGCTTCAGATATTCGAGTGTAATATTTAGGCCTTTCCCCTCTCAGCCCTCTGCCGCATGCACGAATTGTATTAGTTCGCTAATGGTATGTAGCTCTAGTTTTTTAAACGCCCGTGCGCGATGAACTTCAACCGTACGAGTGCTGATCCCCAGCCTTTCTCCAACTTCCCTATTTAGTAAACCCTTCGTTAACAATAAAACGATTTGTTTTTCACGTTCTGTCAATTCTCTGAATCTCTCTTTGGTTTTTTCGTGATCGAAAGAGAGGCCCCGTTTAATGAGATCTAGCTTGACAGCCCGTGAAATTACAGGAACTAACTTATCTTCTTGGACAGGCTTGGTTAGAAAATCAACGGCTCCCTCATGAAGAGTTTTAACCGCCATTTCTATATCCCCATGAGCAGAAAGAAATACGATGGGGATCTCCCTAACGTGTTGTTTTAGTTCACTTTGGAGCTCAACTCCCGTCATTTCTGGCATTCGTACGTCCAAAATCAGACATCCCGGGATTTTCGGGTCATCGTTGAGGAGAAAATCGGCAGCGCTGTAATAATCGGCAACCTCCCAGCCTTCCGACTCTAACAAAAACCGTATTGCAGCTCTCAAGTCAGAGTCATCGTCGACGATCCGAACTAATACTTTTATTTCTGAGCCTGCCATTCAAATCCGTCCTTTACTAAAGGAAAGCTGACGGTAACTGTCAGACCTACATCAGTGTTTCGCTTGAAACTAATTTTTCCCTGGTGAGCTTCTACAATTGTCTTAACAATTGTCAATCCCAGACCCATTCCGTTTTCCTTGGTTGAAGTCAAAGGGACCTTGAGCTTCTCAAGTTCTTCTTCCGAAAGGTTTCGACCCTTGTCCAAAATCGAAATTTCAACTTTATTCTCTGCCTGCGTTACTGAAATTCGAATAGGCTCCGAGAGACTCCCCTGAGCTTCTGAAGCGTTCCTCAGAAGATTCACGATCACCAGTTCCAACTCCAAACTATCGGCCCAAACAAAAGAGCCTGTTTGAAAATCCGTTTTAACTTTGACGCTTCCGTTTTTCGAAATCTCAAAGTTCTCTACCTCAATTTTGGCAATCTCCGCGGCGTCAATATGTTCGTGTTTTGTTTTCTTTTGTTTGGCGTAACTTCGAACTTTTTCGATGATGCTCTCCATTTTGACGCACTGCTTATCAATAAGACTGAAAGCAGAGACGATTTTGGAGTTTTCCTTCGTATTTTCGAGCCCTTCTATGACTCTTAAACCGCCTCTTGTATACATCTGGATGGTGGCCAGAGGCTGGCGAAGTTCATGGGAAATAATGCTCGACATTTGACCGATAGCGCCCATTTTTTGAAGGGAATCCAATCGCTCGGATGCACTCTTTGCCCTTTGCAGCAGCTGGGTTTGGGATTTGTGGGCAAGCTCGAGTTCTTCGGTTTTGCGTCTTACTAATATTTCGGTTCTGAATCCGTGCGCGATCAATCCGAAAATGCAAAGAAGAAACAAGGCCAAAAACGGCCAATAGGTGCTCAAAAATCTGTTGACCGTCCACTCCCGCAGATAGTACCAAGGTCCGAGTTTGAGGTCTTTGAAGAGTGAGTCCACGCCGTGGTAGTTTGAAGCCAGTCCCCAAAAGGCGCCTTTTTCCGTCGGGGAAATAGCCAAAAGGACTTGGAGCACTTCTTTGGCTTTCTCCGGAGAAATATGCCTTGTTGTTGAAATAGTCCATGAAGGATAAAGGTCCGTGGAGTGAGAACAGTTAAGCTCCTTTTTTCGATCTCCGATAATCCTCAACTGGTTAGGATCGGTCTCCTTCGGATCAATCATGTCTTCGCAGTAGCAAAGCCTTAAGAAACCGACATCGGCTTTCCCATCCAAGACTGCCTGCACGACTCCCTTCATTTTCTCTCTTTCCCCGGTGAAAATTGTTTTGGAGAAAAAACGTTCAGGGTCGTAGCCGGCCTTAAAAATTTCGTACAAGCCGATTTGGTATCCGGAAAATCCCGTCGGAGAATTAGCAGCGAGAATTTTTCCCTTCAGATCCTTGATGCTCTGAAGGTCAGTCCGGTCATTCCGAACGATAAATGCGGAGCCTTCGCTGTGATTCGGATCTGGGAATCTCGGAGAGGCAAGTGCCACGAGATCTCGGACTCCTTCAGAGGACATCCGGCGGTAAAGACCCGCGCTAGAAAGAAAAATATCTACTTCGCCCTCTTTGATCGCCTCTACTAAGCCGTCCAACGAATAGTGAACAATCCGAAAATTTTTCGGACCGAAGTAGTCCGTAAGCACGCGTTCGGTTTTGAGAATCAGGTCCTCGTTGACGTTCGGAACGCGGGAAGAAACGCCTAGTGTAATTGTGTCGTTAGAAGCTTGAGCGCAGGGTATGATTGCGCTCAAGCTCAAAGTCAATATCAATCGTTTTGATCGTGTCAAAAAGCTCATTTCGGCATTTCGAATTTGAACTGATGACATTCCGCACAAGCTAAAGTCTGCTGCTTATGAACGCCGTGGCATTCTCTGCAGTCTAAATCGCCGAGGTGGTTGGCATGAACATTGTTGGGTGTCATTTTGGCAGTTCTGGCGGCTAACGCCTCATAATTGCCGTGACACTCCTGACATTTTGCAGTCTTTACACGCTTAGCCGGCGGAGTCTCCGTATGACAGGCCTGACACGTGACACTTTTGCTCATATGCGCTTGTAAAAGAGCATCGTCGGCGCAAAAAGCGCTCGAAGAGGAAAGCGCCAAAATAAGAGCCAAATACACAAATCGCATGATTTCACCTGTTAGTACGACTCTCGAAAGAGCGTTTACCCTCCGATAGCTAAGGAGGGCAAACAGTTTTAACGGGAATTAGCCTTGTTTAGCACCGGCTCGAGCCGCTGCTTGTTCGCCTGCGATTCTTCCCCAAATAACGGCAGCTGTCAGCTGAGAGCCGACGATATAGTCATGGTAGAAAATACCGCCGAGCGCATTTCCGGCTGCGTACAGACCTGGAATCGGTTTGTCGTCGTTATTTAAGACTTCCGACTTAGCTGTAATCATCGGGCCGCCGAAAGTTGCAGTCATGCCGCCCTGGAACGGGAATGCCATGAAAGGTCCCTTTTCGATCAGACGCGGTTTTTCGAGGGTGTTCGGAGGTGTCAGCGTGTTGGCTTTGCCTGCCTTCACTGCATCGTTGTATTCCTTAATGACAGAAACAACCTGCTCAACCGGAAGATTGGCGGCTTTGGCCATTTCTTCAACGGTGTTGCCAGTATAAATCGGAGCCTTCGCTCTCTTATAACGGTCGATACGGGCTTTAACTGTCGGAACATCGACAACCTGGCTGTCAATGATGATGAAAGCCCAGTTGTTCGGAATGATCTTCGGCATCTTCTGTGCTACGGAGACGTAAGTCTCGGCTTCGTCCAGGAATCTGGTGCCGTCTTCTTTAAGCAGAACGCCGTAGTTAACCATTGTGGAAGGATTAGCGCGTGTAGGTCCGTGGATAGGACCGGCATGGAACTGGTCCATATTGACGTACTTCGGATTGAAAGGCATTGTCAGAGTGATGTTTTCGCCCTGAAGAACGTTGGATCCGCGAATCGGCATCCAAGCAACGTCACCGCCCATGTAGCGGCATACCATTTCTTTGTTGGCATGGAAGCCGCCGGTGCAGATGACTACACCGCCTTTAGCCATGAAGTCAACGGCTTCATCATCCTCATTGACGGCTCTGCAGCCTAAAACATGCAGACGGTTGTCGCCGATCAAAGAAATTACTTTGGTATTAAAGAGAACTGGGATCTTCTTAGCTTTAACAGTGTCGAGCATCTGTTTGGAAAGCTGAGCTCCACCCGGTTTGAGCTTGCCGTCAACCACGTGACCGCGGTTCAACCCTGGGAATACTTCCACAACGATGGGTTTGAATTTGACGCCGCATTCATCTGTCAGCCACTGAATAGCGCTTCCGGACATTTCGCAGTACTGACGGGTTAGAGCTTTGTCGCCGCGCTGCTGGGAGACGATCATCATGTCACGATAGAAATCGTCGATCGTGTCTTGAAGTCCCTGCGCTTTCTGGACATAGGTGTTGGTGGCGTTGAAGTGACCGCCGGCAAAAATCGTGTTGCCTGCCGGACGGGACATCTTTTCCAAAATAACGACTTTAGCGCCCTTATCGGCAGCTTCAAGAGCAGCAGCCATGCCTGCGCAGCCGCAGCCGATGACAACAACGTCATATTCTTCAGTTTTGACAGGAGCAGCAGCTTGGGCCTGTACTGCAACAGGGATCACAGAGGCACCTGCGGCAGCCATTCCGAAAATGCTTCCTTTGAGCAATCCGCGACGGTTAATACCGGTCATATCATTCTCCTTGGTTTTGTGAGCCGCTTATTGTTAAGCGGTTATGTTAATTCTAGGTTTAGACGATACGTACGTATCCCCCAAAAAAGAATGATCGCTATCCCTAATTGCCTACCCGATTATTAGTAAGGCAGAGCGGCCGGTGTATCCCTTTTAACCGAACACAATTTGTGTGATAGCGATTGCACCCGGATCGATAAGCTAAACGGATTCCGCATATAGATTGATTTCTGCTGTTGACCTAGGATTACTGTGTAATTTATCGATATAAAAATAATTATATTTTTATTAGTTTATCCTATATAAATAAATAGTTAGTTAATTCATCTAACTTCGATTTTCTGTTTTTTCATTAGCGTAATCAGCAAATTTATCGATAAAAAAGACTCTCTAAACTTTAATTAAGGAAAGAAATTTTCCGGGATCAACCTGATCATTCTTTTGGAGAAATATATGTCTAACAAAATGTGGGGAGGACGATTCGCTGAGGTTCCTCCTAAATTCGTCGAAGAATTCGGAGCCGTCATCAAAGTCGAAACCCGCTTATGCCCGTATGACATTCAGGGCAGTCTCGCTCATGTCACGATGCTGGGCGAAACCGGCATTCTGAAAGCCGAAGACGTCGAAAAAATTAAAGAAGGTCTGAAACTCGTCGGCAAAGAAATCGAAGAAGGCAAGTTTACTTTTAATGCCGAAGATGAAGACATCCATATGGCAATTGAAAAACGTCTGACGGAACTTATCGGACCGGCCGGAGGAAGACTGCACACAGGTAGAAGCCGAAACGATCAGTGCTGCGTAGACAGCTATCTCTATTTCCGCGACGCTGCCAAAGAATGTCAAAGATTAATTGTTGAAATCCAAAAATCCCTTTACGAACAGGCAGAAAAGAATTTCGGTGTGATTATGCCGGGCTTCACTCACCTGCAAGTCGCTCAGCCCGTCTTGGCTTCTCATTGGCTGATGGCTTACTTCTGGATGCTCAAACGCGATTACGCGAGACTTCAGGGATTCCTTGACCGCCTGGTCGAGTGCCCCCTGGGCGCCGCGGCTTTAGCCGGGACAGACTTCCCGATCGACCGTTGGTCTACCGCCAAGCAGCTGGGATTTGAAAAGCCCACCGAAAACAGTATCGACACGGTTGCCGACCGAGACTACTGCATTGAATTCGCGTCTATTGCCGCGATGAACTACATGCACCTGTCGAGACTATGCGAAGAAATCATCATATTCGCAAGCCAAGAGTACAAGTTTGTCGAGCTTTCCGACGACTTTACGACGGGCTCTTCCATCATGCCGCAGAAGAAAAACTGCGACTTTGCTGAATTAATTAAGGGTCGCACCGGCCGCATGTACGGCTACCTGCAGGCCATGCTCACCATGATGAAAGGTATTCCGCTTGCCTACGACAAAGACATGCAGGAAGACAAGTTCCTTTCTTATGAAACGATTGATCTCTGGCAGAGCACGATGAAAGTTATGGCGCCGATGGTCCGCAAGATGAAAATCAACGGCAAACGCACTTATCAGGCGGCTTCCCACGGCTTCTCTACGGCAACTGATATGGCCGACTACCTCGTTAAGAAAGGCATGCCGTTCAGAGACGCTCACCGAGTCGTCGGTCAGACCGTCAGATACTGCGTTGAAAACGACAAGACTTTTGATGATCTGACGCTTGACGAATTTAAGGCTCAGTCCGAACTCTTTGACAAGGATATTTTCGAGGACATTTCTCTTGAACACTCCGTCGGAGCGAGAAAGTCTTACGGCGGCACGGCACCCGAAGCAGTCAAAGTGCAGATGCAGCATGCCGAGGAGTTCTTAGATAAAGCCCACAAAGACTTGGAATAAACCCAAAAATGTAATTTAGAACGTTAGCCCTTAAGCCTCAACATGACCAAAGCAGTAAATACAAAACAAGTTCAGCCCCTAGTCGCTCTTGGGATCCTCTTTTCTTTATTAAGCGCGATTACGTATGGTCTAAACCCCATATTTGCGAAACTTGCTTATTCGTGTGATTTATCAGGCACCGAAATCCTGCATGCCAGATTCATATTTGCGGTCGTCGTGTTAGGGCTTATGGGGCCGTTCCTTCAGAAAGATTTTTATCGGTTCAGCAGATCACTGATAAGAAAGTCGCTATTCATAGGACTCCTGATACTGCTCCCCTTGAATCTTCTCTATGTCTACGCTCTCAAGGATATTCCGGCATCCATGATGAGCTTGATCACTTATGTCTACCCGTTAATCATTTTGGCAATCAACGGCCTTATTTTCCACAAAAGTATCCGGGCGAATCAGATTGTATCCATTACGTTTATTCTTCTAGGGTGCCTCTGTATTTTCTCGGATGCCTTTAAGGCCAATATCACTTACACGGCGCTGGGCTTAGGTTTTCTTTCGACCTTCATGTATGCCGTATATCTGCTGTCGCTTCAGCAGCTGGCGACGAATGTGTCTGCGTACCAAATCACTTTTTTAACCCTTCTATTTTCAACTATCGGACTTTGCTTCCTTCATAACCCTCTGTTTATCCTCAGGTTCGATGCCATGCAGCTTGGGACGACGTTCGGTTACGGCGTTGTTTCTACCGTCCTGTCCACCATTTGTGTCTCCAGAGCCGTTCAGCTCTTGGGCGCAACGCAAGCCGGAATCTTTTGCTCTTTCGAGCCTGTCTTCACGATCGGATTTGCGGCCCTATTGTTAGGAGAAAGCATCCCTGCCTTCCGTTTGGTGGGAATGGTTTTCCTGATCCTGGGCATCGTCATTCCCAATCGAGCAGCGATATTCAAGATTTTCGAAGCAAAGTTCATCTCATAGGAGAACAACGATGGACATGATGTTTTGGATGGAACTAGCCGTCGTCATTATTGCCATCTTCATCGGTGCAAAATGGGGCGGTGCCGGTCTCGGCGCAGCCGGCGGTATCGGTTTAGGCGTTTTAGTATTCGGTTTCGGTATGCAACCGGGTGCGCCTCCCGTCAGCGTGCTGCTCATCATCACAGCCGTCATTACCTGCGCCTCGATTTTGCAGGGCTCCGGCGGCTTGGATTTCTTGGTGAGCATCGCAGAAAAGCTCTTAAGGAGAAATCCCAAGAACATCACTTTCATGGGCCCGCTGGTCTGCTACCTCTTTACACTCTTCTGCGGAACCGCATATGTGGCTTTCTCGGTCTATCCCGTGATTGCCGAAGTTGCTATCGGAGCCAGAGTGCGTCCCGAACGTCCCCTGACAATGTCCGTGATCGGTGCTCAGTCCGGCATCACCGGCTCTCCGATGTCGGCAGCAACCGGTGCCATGATTGCCCTCTTGGCGGTTAAAGGCGTTACACCTTTGCAGATCTTCTCCGTCGCCATTCCGGCCTGCCTCTTAGGCGTGCTGATCGGCTGCGCCTTCATGTTCAAAAAAGGTAAAGAATTGGCTGACGACCCCGAATTCCAGCGCCGCGTTATGAGCGGAGAATTCCAGGACAAGCCCATCAATACCGACAGCCGCAACTACTCTTCCAGCGCTAAGAAAGGCGTGATCGTGTTTGCCTTAGGTATTCTTGCCGTCGTCTTCTTCGGCTCCTTCCCCGACTTAATGCCGTCTTGGGAAAAGGCCGGAAAAGTCACACGTCTTTCCATTCCGAACATGGTCCAAATCGTCATGCTTTGCTGCGCCGGCTTGATCATGGTGATTGCCAATGTCTCTCCGAAGAAGCTCGCCGACGGTTCCGTCTTCCGCTCAGGTTTAATCGGCATGGTCGCAGTTTACGGCGTGTCTTGGTTAACGGCTACTTTCTTCAATTTCTACAAACCGATGTTTGTTGCCGAGTTCGGAAACATGATCCAGGGCGCACCAATCCTTTTTGCGGTTGCCTTGTTTATTTTGTCAGCAGTGCTCTTCTCTCAGGGCGCAACCGTAACGGCATTAGTTCCGATGGGTATCGGCCTCGGAATCTCTCCGGCAGACTTAGTCTGGATGTTCCCGGCTGTCAGCGGTTACTTCATGATTCCTGCGGGCGGTGCCATCATCGGCTGCGTAGCCTTTGACCGAACAGGAACAACTCAGATCGGTAAGTTTGTGTTTAACCACAGCTACATGCTCCCCGGAATTGTGACGACTCTTAGCCAGTTGGCTATCGGCTACGTCATTTCCAAATTCGTTTTCTAACGAATATAGAGCATCAAAGAGCCGGAACGAAAACTTCCGGCTTTTTGTTACTTACAATGATTTAAAAAATTTGGAGCTGTCATGCCACTTTCTCCGCAATCTAAAGAATTCTCTAAAGTTGAAAGATACCTTTTTCGAACCCAGCCCCAGCCGGGAGATAAGGTTGCCGGAGAAGACGAACTGATTCAAGCTTTGGGCTTGACTCGTTATAAGGTTCGGCAGGCGCTCGACCTCTTGGTTCAGATGGGCGTTTTAGAAAGAAAAAAGAAGCGCGGTACGTTTGTCAAAAGACAAGCGACCAACGACATGACCTACAACATTCTCGAGCAGCTTAAGTTAGCCGGCTTTGACGAGCTGGAATTCAACGAGGCGCGGCTCATGATTGAGCTCTCGGTTTTGCCTTTTGTGATCCGAAGACTCACGCCTGCCACTCAGGCTCAAATGAGAAACTTGGTCAACGGAATTAGGCTCAATGCCGGAGACCCTTTGAAAGCCGATGCGATTCTGATGGATTTCCACCTATTGATGCTTCATTGCTGCGGAAACCGCGTCATGGAAGTCTTTGCCAATGTCGTCAGAACCTACTTTCAATCCACTAAGAGTTTAGTCAAAGACATGCCGAAGGAATTTTTTGAGGAGAAGGCCACACTTCTTGAAGGATTTTTAAAGGCGTTAAACCGCAACGACCTTCCTGAGGCAACCGAGTTGCTGAGACAGTCGATCGAAGCAAAACCTTCTGCCTTGAAGGAATAGACGCGCCCTCCCGCCGGACTATTTTCCCCGGCAGGAAGATCGCCCTTTTTCGCAACTTTTCTTACTGCTGTTTTCTTTCCATCAGTTTTCTGGCCCAGAGTCTCACCAACTCTATTGAAACCGGTCCCTTCCGAATAAAGTCCTCAAGTAAGCGGGAAAATCTTATCTGTGCGATCACCGGGTTCACGGAGACACCAACGGCGCACTCCCTCATGAACTTCATGACTTTTTCTTTGTCGATGGTTTTCTTCAATGAATCAAATCTGCCATAGGCATTTAGGTTCCCGTCGGTGACGGAAGAATTGATGAAGTCAACGAGCTGCTTTTTATCTACTCCTGTGATTTCGACAAATTGATCAATTTGCTCTTCTTTTTGATCCTTAAGATATTTTTCGAGAAGGTTTTCCAGTGTTTCATTTCCTTGGACGACGATTTCTCCGCTTTTTATTTTCGCGAGAAGATAGTCGGCGGCCGCCTGTTGCTCTCTTGACAGCAGACAGTAGTGCCCATGAATCTCGTTTAGAAGGCTCTCCAGGTGATCTTCAGGATCTTTATCTTGGACGGCCTTTAGAAACACCTTGAACCGGCTCTCAATATAATCCAAATCAATTTTGAGGGAATTTATGTTGAGCTGACCATCAATACTTTCCAACGGGCTCTCTTCCGGCCTGGTTATCGGATCCGAAATCGTTCCGGCTAATGCCTCTTTTAATCGCAACAAGAGGACTTCATACAGCGTCTTGGTTAGCCCGATATGAACGCCTCTGGCTTCTCCGTCATCTTTAAACGTGTAGTCCTGTTTTTCTAATCTGTATCCCTGAACGGTTGCCAAACGAATCACCGACATTAGCTGAGACATTTCTTTAATGAATTTATTTTTGTCTTCTTCCGCCGGCGGAACTATGCTGAAGTCCTCTATACCGGCAGCCGCGAAAATATTGACGATCTTTTTAAGTATTTCATTAAGATCAAAGAGATTTTTCTCAAGCTTGTCAGCAAAAATTCCTGCGGAGTGACCGTTGGTGTAAAGCTTTACTGCTTCTGCCACTCTGTTGTCCATCGTGAAAGGTTTTCTGTAATAGCGAATCCTTCCGAAATCTTTATCATCGTCCAGAAGCCGATTCGTCCGGGAAAAAGCCTGGATTAAGCCCTCGTATTGAAGCATCTTGTCGAGAAAAAGCGTGTTGACCCACTGAGAATCAAAGCCAGTCAGCATCTGATCAACAACGATAAGAATGTCTAACTGTTTACTCCTATCTTTGTCTATCCCGCGATAATTTTCCTTATGAGAAAGTCTCTCAGCAATATCTCTTTTGAAGTCGGAATCTCGCTGTAGAGACAGACCGAAATCCTCATTGTATTTCGCATGAATTTTGTCAACCCATTGAGTCTTATCAAGCTTAGAGTGATTAATATCCTGATCACCGTCCGAATTATCAATAGAGGGGTCAAACAAAGCAGTAATTTTGAGCGCTTCATAGTTTGGATTTCCCTGCTTGCGCTTATCTATTTCCTTTTGAAAAAGATCCCAGTAAGCAATCGCGTCTTCGATGCTTGAAGTCGCAAAAATGGCGTGGAATTGTTTTTCCGTTCCGAACGGATGGGTTAGTTTTGGAAAGTCATCAAGGATATTTTTGACGACCATGTTTCGATGCTTTTCCTGCTTATATTGTGCGTCGGGAATGAATGATTCAATTCCCTTTATTATCTTTCCTTCGCCGTTAACGGACTCTCCCATGGGAAGAGCCATGACCTCGTCAAAGACGTCCTTTTTCTTTTTATCTTCAATTAAATCCTTTTCGTCTTTGGCTTCAGCTTCCCGCATAGCAACCTGCTGACGTAGTTCTTGCTCTTGAAACGTAGAAACTCGGTCTATCTGGAAGCCTAAGACATTCTTATCTTTTATGGCTTCGGCAAGCGTGTAAATGTGAATCGTGTCTCCGAAGATATCGCTGGTAGTAGCTCCGACTTTTTTATTGGTTTCGGTAATCGGCGTTCCGGTGAAGCCGAAATAAGTTGCTTTGGGGAAATTATTGCGGATATCTTGCAGCATATCTCCGAATACCGATCGATGGCACTCGTCGATAATGAATACGATTTCTTTTTTCTGTAATTTTTCCAAGTCCGGCAGAGAAATAGTCCCACCTTCCTTGATCCGGCTCATTTTTTGGATGGAGGTAACGATAAGTCCGTTGGAACCGGTCCCCTTGTCTTTAAGTTTTGCAATGAGTTCCGCCGTGGAATCCACAGTGTCCACGCTGTCATCGACCAGGGACATATTGTTATAGGCAGTATGCGACTGAGTCCCTAGCTCAATTCTGTCTACAAGAAAGACGACCTTATCCACCTTTCCGGAAGAAGCAATGAGCTGGGCGGCTTTAAAACTCGTCATCGTCTTGCCGGAACCTGTCGTGTGCCACACAAATCCGCCTTTGCGGTAATTGTCTACATAGACTTCGTTCTTTTTTTCTTCTTCGTAGTACCGATGAGAGATGCCGTTGGCTGCGTAATATTGGTAGCTTCTCATTACCTTGAGAATATTGTCTCCTCTGTCGGCAACCGTAAAGAAGCCCACCATCTTATGCGCCATCGGAATAGACAAAAAGTCTTCGGCAATCTTCCGCCAATCGCTAACAATATTATTTTTTTCGTCCGCCCAGTGGAAGACAAATTTAGGGTTGATCGGTTTACTGCCCGGATGAGCGAAATAACTCATCTCGTTTGGATTCATTGCGACGAAAAATTGAACAAGCGAAAAAATACCTTTACTGAAAATACCATGCCTTAAATACCGCTGGATTTGATTTTTTGCATCATGAATGTCAATGCTATTAGCTTTTAATTCAATGTGAATAACCGGCATCCCATTGATAAGGAGCATGATGTCTCCTCTTTCCTTTTTGGAAACGTCGCCTTCAAAAATGGGCTGTTCGGCGATTTGATAGCGGCTTCTTCCTCCCGCAATTTGATTATGATCAAATATGACTAAAGAAACGTATTCCGAAAGCTGAGGGGCTTCCGGATTGTCTCTCAAAATTGACACAGAGGATCCATTAATAAAAAGATTTTTATTAAGCGGCAGAGGTGAGCTGTCCACTTGCTTGAGAATTTGATCCATCTCGGAATCTGATAACAGAACGCCATGCAGGACATCCCGATTATTCTCAAAAATAATCTTTTTCCAATTCTCGATTAAGTCCTTCTCTGTAGGCCGATAAAAAACATCTCCTTTCCAACCTTTATTTTTTAAAGTGTTAATTAAGGCCTTTTCGAATTCTGCTTCGGATTTAAATAAACTTCCGGTCATAATCATTCTGCGTTTGAGGGTGGAAACATGCTCTGTAAAAGACTTGACTTGATCTGCTTGAGAAGATCTGCTTTACGCTGATGAAGAGAGATCACTTTGTCTATTAAGTCAAATAAGTACCCTAACTTCCTTTGTTCTGAAATATCTGGAACAGTTAACAGAACTTTTTTTAGTTCAGAAACGTCAACACTTTTACCATCTCTAATACCGTAAACACATGGGCTAAGCAGCCTATTGATGAAATTAGAGCTGCGAAAAATGCGATAAATAAAGGAACTATTTACTTTCCTTGAATGGAACACATGGTATGCCGGACTTACTAACCCAGTTGAATTGGCCCGCTCTAATCCGCCCTCAAAAGAACGGAGGTGGAGGATGAAGTCGTCTTTGTAGACAACTTTGTAATTGCCCAGATTTTTTGTCGAATAACTTAAATTTCTATTACTCCTGTCCCGCTCTATCGTGCCTGCCCCTTGAACAACTGATAACGCGGAATATTGATCAAATCCTTTTATCGCATATTCTGAAAAAAGATCTTCAAATTTATGCAATCTCCATTCGTTATTGAAAGAAGCGAATCGGATTTCTGGTTTTGTTCCCCCATGCTTGGGGAACATTTTAAGAAGGAGAGTCGCTTCTAGCATTTGGAACTTACTTAGCTTACTCTGATGAAGAGTAATAGTTTTCTCTAAACTATCAAAAAATGTTCCGATTTTCCTTTGCTCTTCGATAGAGCAGAAAGGAATTTCGGTATTTTCAATTGTTCTCTTAGAAAGGCTAGGCACCCCAGTCGATTCGTCTTTCTTTTTCCAATCTACCCTCTGGAAAAGACAAAAAAGAAAATTCAAGTCAACTCCAGGCTTAGGTAGACAAAAGAAGAGCGTGTCGACTGTCCAGAACGGTGCTTTCAAAATATATGGGGAGTTAATAGTTCCTTTTCTCCCAATTCCGACAGCATCTTTCTCAGAGGATAATGCCTGGTCTACGCTAGTCAGATATCCACCGGTTCCGTAGACAGGAATATTCCCTTCACCTAAGTGTTTGTAATCTCGTCCCGATCCAATATTAATCGCGTCTCCCAACTTACGCTGTTCCCACGCTTCAATGAAACCTTTAAAACAGATTTTTATCGGGTTGCTTTGGTTCACAGCTCTACTCCTTAATCAACTCTTGGAGTGTCTTTAAAGCCTCAGACTGAATTTCATCGGCCTGTAATTCTGACAAAAGACTAGAAAGCTCATCAGAAGTTTTCTTAATTTCTTCCTCAAGGGCAATAAACGAGGAGCTATGCTCTGCTTGTAAAGTTGAAAGTTTTTCCGAGAAGTTAAAGACGAGGTCGTCCCCCATTTTCTCCCAGCTCTTTACTAACGGATTGATCCATTTATTCGTTAAGATTTCTTCAAATTCTTCTTCTGTGAGACTTTGCTGTTTTTTCGAAGTTTCCCCATCGAGTTCTTCATAAATTTTTTTAGCTTCTTTGCGTGTCTTATCTACTGTTGAAATTCGTGAAGCAACTTTTTTTACGAATTCCTGAGATTCTGAAAGAGTAAAGCCAGCCTTTTCGTCTTTTGCAATCGCCTTAGAGAGGGCTTTGATTTCCTTCGGAATAAAGACTTCTTTCTCTTGATCGATTGCAGAATCAAACTCAAAGTCTTCTGGAATTTCACCGTACAGTTCTTTCAACTCTTCTTTGGCGAGCTCGGCGTTCCTTTCGGCGGAACTTAATTCTTCTAACTTAGTCGGAAAATAACGCTCCTGAATAAAAGTTCTAACAAAAGCGCCGAGTTGAAATGAAGCTTCCCCGTAGGAAGTTATTTCTTCTTTTCCTAACTCAGGATTGTTGCGTTCATCAGGTTTTCCCTGTCTTTGCTCCTCCCCGAAAACTTCACTACCTTCCTGGGAAGAGAGAGCTTCCATATCATTTGTTATTTCCGTCCAATGTTGTGAGAAGAGTTCAAATGCTTCGTACTTATCGATTAAGGGCAGCTTTTCTGCTTGTCCCAGTATTTCTGAAGCAATTGATTCAAACGCCAAACTCTGAGAAATTTCTTGACGCTCTGCAATAAGTTTTTGTTTGAGGAAAGGGAAAAACGCTTCGAAAGACTCATGAACTTTCTTTTTAAATTCTATGATTGCCGAAAAATTTTCCAGAATTTCTTGTGCGTTTTCTTTTAAGACGAAATAGCCGTCTTTTCTTTGGTCGAATAATTTTTCTTTAAGCCCTTCAAACACGTTCCAAAACGGCTGTAGGGCGTCAATCTCCTCCTTTGGTATTCCGCTGTAAATTAAAGAATATAAATCCGATCTCTCCTCTTCAGAAGAAGCGATGTAACGTGGAATATTTAAATTAAATCCGTTGTTTTCAATTTCTTCAAAAGAAACCCTACGAGAAAAACCTTCCAGCTCTTTGCGATCTTTCCATACCTCTACAGCTTTTCTGATGTCCCGCGCTCTTAATTTATTTTTAGCCGTGACTTTTTCAAATCCTTTTGAAGCATCAATAAAAAGAACATCTTTTTGCTCTCTTGACTTCTTTAACACCATAATGACCGTCGAAATTCCTGTTCCGAAGAAAATATTGGGCGGCAAGCCAATGACAGCGTCAATTTGATTCAATTTAAGAAGCTGTTTTCTGATACGTTCCTCTTCCCCTCCCCGGAATAAAACCCCATGAGGCAAAACAATGGTGAGAATACCGTCGTACTTCAGATGGTATAGATCGTGCAGAAGAAACGCGAAATCCGCGGCGCTTTTCGGCGCTAAGCCATAATTTTGAAAGCGCGGATCAACTGCCATGCCATCCGGGTTCCACTTTAAGGAATAAGGGGGATTGGAAACAACTGCGTCGACTAAAAGCGGCTCATCTTTAAGCGTATTTCTTGGCCAATCAGTGCGGAGCGTATCGTTGTTGCTAGTCGAAATATTGTCTCGAATAATGCCTCTCATGACAAGGTTCATTCGAGTCAGGTTGTAAGTCGCCTCTATGATTTCCTGTGCGAAATATCTAATTGAATCTGTTGATTTTCCCTGCTTTTCAATCGCTTTTCCAATGGTAATCAGGAGAGAACCCGAACCGCTTGTCGGATCATAAACAGAAATGCGTTCTCTATCTTTTAAGGAGTAAGCAACAATCTCGGCCATTAGTTCCGAGACTTCGTGCGGTGTATAGAATTCCCCTGCTTTTTTTCCGGCTGAGGAAGCGAATTGGCCGATTAAATACTCATAAATGAACCCAAGAACGTCATACCCCCCCCCGCATTTTTCATCGGAATATTGTCTATGAGACGGGCGAGTTTAACGATCATCTGAGAGCGCGTAGCATCGTTTTCGCCAAGGCTCATGAGGCCCGCATTAAGAGAACGGAAAATATTGGAGAACAAGGGATTTTCAAGCGTCACTAAATTAAAATTACTCAAAGCAGCCGAAAGACTCCCGATATTCATTCCCTTATCTTTTCCCATCATTGAGGAAAATAGATTTTCTTCAGGGATGTAATAGCCGAGGTTGTCTATAAGATAAGTTTTGACGTCCTCAGCGGCCAAGTCTTCTTTAGATGCGCCTAAGTTCTCTTTGAGATATTTAACCTCGTTTTCCGAAAGGAATTTATAAAACAAAAGCCCTAAAATGAAATCTTTATAGTTCCCGGCTTCTATTTTTCCCCGCATCTCATTTGCGCCCTTCCAGATCTGGGCGGCCAGTTCTTGTTTATTCATCCGTAGTACTTTCCTCTAATATTTTTTGAGGAATATTAGTCGATTCGAACGGAGCATATCGAAAAAATACTGTTGTCGTGAAAAAATGTGCTTTTGACCACAATTTCTTCTCTTCAACTGCAACTAGAAAGTGTTCTCCTTTACACGAGTCTTCCAAAACTTTTGATTTTTGAAAGCTGCCAAGCATCTACAAGCCTAAAGAACCGATATTTAACCGAAACCTCTTCATAACCTTAAAACTTGTGGTCTTTTTCATATTTTTAGTTTGCTGCTTAGCATGTTCCAAGGATTGCGCTTGGGTTAAAAACAAAAATCCCGAGCACCGACTTTATTTGTCGATACTCGGGAGTTTTACTTAGCTTCCGGCCTTAATGTACTTAGCCGGAAACTTTCTGCAAGTTTCTAGAGATTAGAACTGGTAGCTATATTTAGTTTTCAGCATCTGATCCAATCTGCCGTCGTTGGCGCCGTCTACGGAATAATGAAGTCCGAAGGAGTGGCTGCCTTTAACGGCATTGACGCCGATTGTACCGTTTACCAAAGCGTTATTGGTAATACGTGCGTCGAACGAATCAGAAACAGCAGTGTTGCGCAAACCGACCTTATTCTTAACCTTACGATCACCAAAGTTCGGTGTCGCCGTCACGTCTACGAACGGCTTGATTCCAGCGCCGCCGGCAGTCTTAATATCGGAGCTCACTGCGACACCGACCAGCAGTTCAAAGAGGTTAGCGCTCTCGTTCTTATAGGAGAAGCCGCTTGCATTGAAATCGTCAACCCTAACGTGTTTATAACGGAGACCAACGTGCGGAGTAACCTTTACTGCCTCAGTAACGGCAAACGGTTTTTCAGCACGAATGCCGGCAACAAAGGTCTTACCGTTGGGTTTTGCCTTGTAGCCCTGAGACTTGATCTCGTTTTTGCTCTGAAGATAACCGACAGAGCCGATCAAATTCACATACGGATTCGACCAAACGCCGTAAAGGTTGAGTCCGAAGTAATCAATGTTGTTCTTGATTCCGGCTCCGGTGTTCTGACCTCTGAGAGAGCCTTTACCGAAGTTGGCCGCCAAGCCGGCTGCTAAACCATTACCGAAGGCATAGCCGCTTCCCACGGTAATGCCTGAGACATCACTTCTGTAGCCGTACTCATGGGAACCTGCAGAATAGTGACGAGCCTTGCTGAAAGAACCGTTGACATCAATCCAAAGGTCGGCGCCCTTGCGGTCATGAGCGTGGCCGACAAGCACGGATCCGTGAGAATCGATCGTATCCAGCTGAGTGTTGGCAATATTGACAGCCATGGTCTGAGTGCCGGATGCAGTACCCATCAAAGCGATTGCGTTCAGTTTTGCTGATGCCCCCTGAGCTGTCGCGTTTGTGGTAATATTTTCAATTCTGTCTTTTGCAAGACCGTCAGCGGTTAATGCGAAGTTCACAGGGTTCTGGATCAGGATATCTGCACTGAAAACATTTTCTGCCTTAGCGGTAACAACCTTATTGTCCACAACTTGCTTGAGCAGATTGTCTGTAGAGAAAAGGTAGTCCTCGATCGAGTCATCATCTTTAACCGCAAAGACGGTGGTGCCTTCCTTAACTGCTGTGGCATTGAGCAGAACAACGCTGCTGCCTTTGGCTGCATCAACTTTGTCTACGACAACCAGAGGAGAAGATCCGTCATAGCCGTCGAGCGCCTTGATGAGGACTTTTCCGTCGGAAGCAACGGTCAAAGTATTTGAGGAAGCAGCACGTACGTTGTCAGCGTTTGCGTTTAATGGTTCCGGCAACAGTCGTTCCTGCAGCGAGCAATAAAGCGGAGCCGCTGACATCAGAGAGCGAAGAGCCGATTTGATCCTCTGTCATGGAGTAAGCAGCTTTGCCTTCGACGTTTAAAGCACCGGTCTCTTGCGAGGAGAAAAAGGCCCTAATCGCATTGTGACTCACGTCGGCATGGTGCATTTTTTCTAACCTCTTGCCTTTCAAGGCAGTTCTTTCTCCTACCCGGAGGTTTTTCAATGAGCACATTAGACGTAGTAGATAAACAAAAAACCGAATCCTCTCCCAGCCGAACAAATATCTGCTCTGAGACCTTTTTGGGAGAAGGCAACATACCCATTGATCTTTTGATAACGCCTGAGGTGCCGAAACAACTCTTAAGCCTGATTAAAGAGTTGGGAAGCGAGAGAGCACTGCAAAAAGACGAATTATTTTTACGTAAAGGATCCCTGCGTTCAGAGATTAGCTGTCGTTATAGATGGGATTAATGGAAAGGTATTATCTGATCCTCGAGACATAAACACGGGTATATACGCTATTGCAACACCCTTGCGTGTAGCGACGGGGTATGTGAACTTTTTCTCCGGTCGACCCTGTGGACAAATTTGTGTTGCATTGACTCCTGCCAGAATCCTAGAGTGCGACGTTGGCGCTTTGAGATCAGAACTCATGAAAGATCAAGAATTGATTTTTGAAACAGCCGAGTATTTCGAGAAGTGCGCGGATTTGGAAAACATCACGATTTCTGCTCGACATCTGCCGAACCTGAAATATAAGAAAGACTAGTATGGGTAAATTCAGGACTTGTTGTTGCCGAAATAGATGCCCCTTGAAGAAGTCAGGTTTACTCGAACAGATTGCTTCAGAAAAAAGTTTCTTTTGCTGCGCGTTTTTTCTCCAACTTAGTTTCTAATCTAGCTAACACGTGAAAGCGATACATGGACTACCGCAGGCTTACGGCTACGGCATCTTTGGGACGCGCCCAAAATTCTAACGACTTCCGTCCCCCATAGGAGTACGAATCACCGTGGGCGTGTTCACAAATACGCCCTCATCGAGTCCGAACAGTTTTTGAGCCGTTCATTCCCGAATTCTTTTAGCCGGAAAAAAGTGGATTGTGCGGAACCGGCAGGCCTCACAGGGCGATTCTATCGCGCGAACCTTATCGGTTCGCCTCCTATCCATCCCCGCGTTACGCACGGAGAATTTCGCGGAATTTATTAAAAACCGAATTATTTCGGGCTGAAGAGAATTTTTGGATCAGAAAAATAATGGAAGGAGCTTCAACCATAAAGGGGAAACCTCCCCAAGTCACTCAACATACTGAAGCAATACTTACCTTGTTAACTAATGAGAACTAACAATTCTTTGAAGTCATAGACAAAGCCTTCAAGTCAAGCAAAAATTATGCGGCCGGAGAGAAGTCTTCAACGATTGAAAGGTTTTAAATGGTACACAAGTTTGTTTGATTAGTTAATTGATCTTTCTCGGCAGAATGCAAATAGTTGCGAATGCCTTCGTTGTCCTATACTGGTTAAGTAGTTGTAGAGGCGAGGACAGAGATTAGCGCTTTTACAAACAAAATTTCTATTAAAACCCTCGACAAACCGTTAAGAAGCCGCGTTGAACCTACGGCTCCTTTCTCCTTCAAGTGTAATTACTTCAAAGCAGATTGTCCGGAGATTCTTCCGAAAACCATCGCATCAGCAACGCCATTCCCGCCGACACGATTAGAGCCGTGAACACCTCCAGTGGCTTCGCCTGCGGCGAACAATCCTGGAATCACGTGCCCTGCCTTGTCTAACACCTGAGCTGCAGAATTAATTTGAATGCCACCCATTGTATGGTGAACTGCCGGTACCATTGGCGTGGCGTAGAAAGGACCTTCTGTCATCGGCTTATCATCCTGAGTGAATTTCTTAAAACCAAGATTATCTTCCTTAATCTTCCCAGTAACGACGTCGTTATAGGTGTCAATCGAGGCGCGAAGTTTTTTCGGGTCCATACCCGTTTTCTGAGCCAGCTCTTCAATCGTGTTGCCGGAGAAAGCTTGGCCAAGCTTGATCATTTCGCCAATCGTTAAGTTCTTCGACTGATAGTCAAGCGTCGGGTACTTAACGTGATTAGAAACAATCCAGTACTTGCCGCCTTCCTTGAAGACAGCCTTGCATAAAGTATCTCTCGCTGCATCTTCGTTTACAAAACGGTCACCCTGCGGCGTGAGGAAGATGCGGTTTCTTCCGCTGGGCCAGCTGGACATAATGCCTGTTTTCGGTGTTCCGCCGGGATGCAGCTGGATATCATCAAGGTTGATGACATTGGCACCGACCTGTTCGGCAAGTTTTAACCCATCGCCTTGAGATGCTTTGAAATTGTTCGTGCAGGGAATGTTTTTATCGAGCGTAACTTCTTTCCATACACCGGTATTTTTGGCTTGCCTCATTTCTACATTGGAACCAAAACCACCGGTTGCAATGATGACGCCTTTGCTCGCCATGAAATTGACGTCTTTACTATCATGCTTACCCAAAACACCAATCACCTTGCCTGCCTCATTCTTAATGAGTTTCACAGCCTGAGTATCGGTGAATACTTTCACTTTATCCGGATAGGCTTTAATGAACTTTTCCAACACGCGGATATAGCCATAACCACCTCCTTCGGCACCATGACCACGTGGATACAAGCCACCGACAATCACTCGTACCTTCGGCCCGAATCCAAGTCCTTTGCCTTCCAACCAATGCATCGTTGCCGGAGCTTCTTCAACCAGTTTCTTCACCAGCTCCGGATTGTTTTTGTTGTGACCGCCTCTCATCGTGTCTTGAAAATGTCTGTCGATGCTGTCGTCGATGTTTTGACGATTTTGTCTTTCGGGATCAACCGCGTTGTATCCGCCCCCGGAAACTACTGTGGAGCCACCTAAATAACCCAGCTTTTCAACAATGATCGCTGTTCCGCCAGCTTCGATGACTGACGCGGCAGCCGCAAGACCTGCCCCACCGCCTCCGACAATCACCACTTCACTGCTATAGGTATCCTTGAGCTGAGCCTTCGGAAGTTTGGTCTGAAATTTAGAGAGGTCGGCACCGGCAGCCTCAAGATTCTTCTTGACGGCATACTTCAACGCCATACTGGTCACGGAAGCGCCGGTTACATTATCAACATTGATAGTTTGATTCCTGATTATTTTCTTGGAAAGGTTAGCAATAGCCAGTTTGCCGACCCCTGGGCTCTCTCTGTTGTCTGTGAGAATATTGGCAATTTTTCCGTCTTTCATGATTACGTCGACGGTCATCGGTGCATTGTGTGCTTGAACCGTGTTGGAATAGACCTGGTTTGTTTCAGCGTAAACAGAAGAGGCAATCAGCACTCCAAATGCAGCTGCAGTCAGATGAAATTTTGCTGTTGTATTCATGAGATTCTCCTTGGAATGAAACACTGAAGAAATAGTAGAAAAAATTAAAAAATCAGGAATTTTCAAAGAATTCATTTCAGCTAAAATTGATAGAATTATCAATAAATATTGAAAAAATTCTCAATTTACTAATGAAAGCTTCTAATCAAATTGAGGTTTGGAAGTTATTTTTAGACCTTCGTCATTCAGGCAGCATTCGCAAAACCGCTGAACAATACGGACGTGATTCGGCGGAGATTTCCCGTACTCTAAGCAAATTGGAGAAAGAACTAAAAGTTCCTCTGTTAGATAGGCGTTCTCGCCCTTTTCGTCTAACGGAAACGGGAGAAGAACTCTTTCCTCTAGTCGAAGATATGGTCGGACGGTATGAGGAGCTCTTGGGAAAAATAGAACAGAAAGCGGATAAAGAGTCCGCCATATTAAAGATCATAGTCCCGAATACTTTCGTCTTTATCTCACACTCACTTTTCTTTGAGTACATCAAGTTCTTTCCGAAACATAAAATTCGCGTTATTACTCCTGTAAATACCGAAGAGTTCCGAAAAGGAAGCGCTGATATCGTGGCTGTCACAGGCCATGTCACACTTCCGGACTCTATTCTCATCCCTCGCGGCAGAATGATCTTTGTACCGGTTGCCGCTCCTTCCTTCATTGAAAAATACGGCCTTTTGGATCATCCAGACCGTTTAGCCGAAGTCCCGGTCGGACACACATTTGGCGGAGACAAGTTTTCGCATACGCCATTTGACAGCGTATGCAAGCAAGGAAAGCGCTGTCACCTTCATTTGCGCCAACAAATTGAGTGGTCCTCTCCAAATTTGTTGTTTGAGTCCGTATTGGCCGGAGAATGCGCATCTCCTGGAATGCCGCTCTTTTATTGCATAGACGCACTGCGAGCCGAAAAACTTGTCCCGATTCTTAACGGCTGGCACAGAGCTTCTCAGTTCAATTATCTCGCATGCCATTCATCACGTTGGAATGTTCCCTACATACGAACCTTCATGAATTGGTTTGCCGAAAGATTTGCTGAGAAAGAAGCCCATTATGAAAAAGAATTTGCAAAACTCTTCGGAGAGGAGCTTTTACACGAGTTGATGACTTCCTGAAAGTCATCGGTTTGAGCAGCTTCTGATGACCAGAATATTAAATAGAACCCGGGGCTTATCGTCGCTGAAGAGCTCGAGTATCTGCAAATCCCTGCCAGGGATTTTGCTAGACAGAGCAATGTCGATCCAAACTCGCTTTTAAAAATTCTGAGAGGCCAAGCGTCCATAACTCTTGACATTGCTGAGCGTTTGGTGAAGGCTTTAACTGGCCCTGATGCGGTCAGGCAATGGTAGCTGCCGGGTTCAACAAATCGCGCTCTGCCTCTTCTTCTCCTTACAGTAGGAGCAGCCTTTCCGGTTTGTCACTGGGATATGCGTACCCGTTTACCAAAAGAACAAACATTTATTTTTTAGTTAATGCTGCGTACGCGACACAAAAGAATGATGGCCCTAAAAAGTCAAGAGCATTCGTTACCGAGGAAGCTATCGGTCTGACACACTTTTTTTGATCATCGCTTCGTCCCCGCCTCGTCGCCAATTCACGTCTAACTTGATCATTTGAGAGAAGAAACTATCGCAGGCTGCGAAACTCAATGGCATTTGTTATGCAGATACAGAGGACTTCTCCGCGGGCGAGCCCTGAGATGGATAGCGGTCGTTCCGGTCGGAAAGGTCCAGGTGATAGAACTGCCGTGTGAGGCTTCTTAGAGGTGATACTACCCGTTATGCAAGATCTGAACTACTCACCACCGGCGTTCGTCGCGCTCGTAATCCACCTTTAGGCATTTTTGCTGAAGCGGCCGGGCTCCTCTTCGTTTACATGAAGAGGAGGAAGTCAATGACGGGCCGGCTAAAGTTTTCTATCCATTCTCATCCTCAAAATTCATACCTCAAGCCGATATCGGCCCGGAACTCTTGGTTGAGCTTACCTCCAAAAGAGCGCTTGATCTGTGCAAAACCTGATGTGTTCTTAGACAAATGCATCGTCCCTCCAATGCCAACATCTAACCAACTGTCTTTTAGGTTAACTGTGCTTCTGTTATTGGCAGTTCCCCCGATCATGTGATAGTCGGCACGATACCGAGCAGTAAACTCTCTCAGACCGTCCACCTTGACAAAAGCGCTGCCAAGACTTCCTTTGTATCCGCCGGAAAGCCCAACTCGTCCTATCACGCTATTAATGGCTTTTGTTCTAACACCGACAGCGGTGTCCGTATCAAAGCTATTTCCCTTAATCCGACCGTACAAAATTTGGAACTGCGGCTCAACAAACCAATTTTCTTCCTTTCCGAAACAAATACGTTTCCCGGCTTCTGCGCCCAGCTGAATCGCATAGTTGTTAAAGCGACCTCTGGAAATGTAGTCATAATTATCGGAAACGGCAGTGAACTTATTGTGCATCCGGCTCAATTTAAACACTAAATCGACATACATATCGTTGTTCCAAAGGAACGTTCCGTAACCGCTTAAACTGGCCATATTATTTTTCTCAGAACCGCCGTTAGATAAGTCCGCGTTTCCTCGAAGAACAGTTAACCCGGCTCCCGCCAGCCACTTTCCGTTTTCTGTATGCGTTACTGTTTTATCTAAGCCCAATTGAATGCCTCCAAAATCGTTTCGGAAATAAACTCCATTTTTATCGTACTTATTCCTTCCGCCGATTACTCGGACCCATGGACCTTCTGCACTTTCATCATCCCTTATTTCTCCGAGTCGCTGATAAAGCGTCTCGTTATCTTGGCGCCAAATGAAGTATTGAGTCAGTCCGACTCCGTCAATACTTGTCATTGTTGAGGTCTTGTCATTAATAATTTGCGGCTCATCGGTCCCGTGCGAATCTCCTCCTTCGATACTTCCGACGATCTCTCCTTCGTATTGATAGCGGGAAGCTGCATCTCCGCTGTTTGCTTCGCTTTCAAATCCGATTTCCTTGACTTCGTCGGGGTTTCCGACCGAACCAATCGGTTTTAATGCATATGCCGCCCTATATTTATTGATCAAGCCCTCATTAATAGCCACTGTTCCGTGTTTGACCTCTCCATTAAGTTGGCTCGTCTCCAAATTTTCAGCACCTGTATCTACAAAAACTCGACGTGCTGCTGAGCGGAGAACTTTTTCTGCACCCTTGATTGATAATTTATCTGGATCTTCCCCCATAACGGCAAGATTAATTCGAGATAGCGACCCGTCCTCTTGTTTCTCCACTTGTTTCAAAAAGACTCCGCCGGAAGTTACGTTGTTTCCCTCTCTAGAAAAAACAAACAGTGCATTCCCCCGGAATCTGCCCTGGTTATAAAGACCGCTGTGATCACCAAAACGGATGCGGTATGGAGTTGCCTTTATTCCAACCGAAAGAAGAGAATTTTCAGGATTTCCCTTCCCCATCAACGACCGTCCGATGAAAATATTTACACCCGGGTTCAAGGTAAGCTCACCACTGTTTGACGGTGAATTTTCTAACTTGAGAACCCCAAGATTTGTATTCGTTCCGGCCGCGTATAAGGATCCCGACTCAATGGTAAATTTTCCTTTTAACACGGTAACCGCATTAGAAGCGTCATCATAATCGGGTTTCACAGAGCTAACATGAACAGCTGCGCCTCCTGCATATGTACCATTCTGCGTTTTGGAGCCCACTCTAATCCTCGCCCCATCTTCATTAAGAGACTCAATAACTTGAAGTCCGCCTCGGTTTGCAATGCCTACGGTTCGCCGACTAAAGCCTTCCTGTCCCTCAACGCTTTGTTGAGGTAAGTCTGTAGTGGCCTGAATCAAGTATTGAATCCCGATGTATTGATTAGGCTCTCCGTCCTCTCTGATTTGATTCCAATTCAGTACCCCGAAGACAGGCCATGAATTCCTTATCTCCGTTCCCCCATTTCCGGGATCATTGATCTTTTCTGCTTTTTGCTGCAAGGAATCTACAATCACGCTGCCAATCGATTTTATGATTTGTCGGCCGTTAAAAAATTCATTTGTTCGATTATGCGGACCTGACAAATCATCGATTCCACTTAAGATACCAATTGGATTCGCGTACAGGACGCCTATGGACTCAATATATTGAATCCCCTTGCCGCGCTCAACAACGCCAAAAGTAAAGTTTTGTTCCGGCGACCCTATTGAATCAATTCTTGAAAAAATTTCCTGATGGCCTTCTGTTTGCCCGGCGCTGTAATTAGCAATCGCGCTTCCTCGATTGTTGTAATAACTCATGGAGTCATATGAATGACCGCTGCTGATGGCAATGGAAGAAATCTTATCGTCCTTTTTACCGATAATTTGGGTCCCGCTCCAATTCGTAATGACTGCACCGTCATAATAGACTGAATTGGAGAAATTACCATTCAAGTCAAGTTGATAGGCATTTCCAACATTTGCTAACAACATACCGAAAGAACCGGATATTTTTTGAGGAGATTCCCCAAAACTATTTCCGTGTTCAAAAACCGTTCCATTTGCAGCGATGAGATTCTCACCAGGCTGGGAAGCATGATAAGACCCCGCAATTGGCTCCGAGAGTTCTTTCGCACCCAAATGACTCCAAAAGCTGCAGCCGAGAGCTGAGGCTATTGCCAAGCATAAATATTGGTTTAATTTTTTCCTTTTCAGATCAAACATGAATGTACAACCCATCGTAATATTAGTGTAAGTAACTCAAAACAAGTTATATAAAATTGCAGATGGTTAAATTAATAAGTTAAAACGGGTGGTATTAATTAACCAAAATAGGAAATCAAGGGATTAATCCGAAAATTATTTAGTAACGTCTTCATGGATATACAAAGGGATAGTTACCTAACGATATAAGGGGAAATTGATATTTGAAACTAAAAGTTGCTTTTTTGGACAACAGAATCCCCGCCGGTTAAATGGACTGTAAAACCACAGGGCTGCACGTCTTCAACCAATTTCGGTACTTTCCCTCCTTAAAAATCTCGATTCGGGCCGTGATAGGCCTTTCCTCTCTTCCGGAAATCAATAATGGCAATAGAAACAATCGGAGGATGCATGAGCTCGATCACAGACGTCTATAGTCCAAGGACGACATTTCGTTGTACACGCCTTCGCGGCGCTAAGGTGGGGAGTTCCGTCTGCCAATTTTGTGCGGTCGGATGTTCTCAATTGGGCTTTTTTAAAGACGGAAAATTAATCGATGTTGAGGGAGATCCTAGAAGTGCCGTTAACGAAGGCAGACTTTGCCCCAAGGGCTCTTCTACGTATGCTCTGAATGAGAACCCTTATAGAAAGGTCAAACCGATGTACCGCGCACCGGGTTCTGATCATTGGGAAGAGGTCTCTTTGGACTGGATGCTGGATACGGTGGCAAAACGTATTTGGGACACTAGGAATAAAGGATTTGTAGAAAAAGATCCGACAACCGGCATTACGGTCAATAACTGCGCCAATATCGGCTTTATCGGCGGTTCGGCGAACGACAATGAAGAATGCTATCTTTTCAGAAAACTCTTCACCGGCGGCCTCGGTATTCTGCCGGTTGAGAACTCTGCTCGTTACTGTCACTCGACGACCGTTGCTGCCTTAAGCCCAACCTTCGGTTTCGGTGCCTGCACCAACCCGCCTCGTGATCTTCTCAACAGCGACTGCATCCTAATCATGGGCTCGAATATGGCCGAAGCCCACCCTTGCGCCTTCTATTGGCCCATGCAGGCCAAAAAGAAGGGTGCGGTAACCATTCATGTGGACCCTCGCTACACCCGTACGAGCGCGGCTTGCGATCACCATGTGCATATTCGCCCGGAAACCGATATTGCTTTCCTTTCCGCGATCATTCGCTATATTCTGGAAAAGGACTTATGGTTCAAGGAATATGTGCTTGCTTATACCAATGCCTCAACCATTATTAATCCGAAATTTAATTTTGATCAAAACACGGGCTTATTTAACGGTTGGGATCCGACTACCCGTTCTTACAGCAAAGAACCTAATTCTTGGGACTATGAGTACGAAATAAATCCTGACGGTTCCCGTGGAGCGTCAAAAACAGATCCGACTCTTCAGGATCCTCACTGCGTATTTCAGCTGCTCAAAAAACAGGTGGAAAAGTACACCCCGGAAGCTTCGGCCAATATTTGCGGCTGCCGCCCCTGCGACATTATTAAAGTCGCCGAACTTTTGGCTCGCAATTCCGGGCCCGACAGAACCTCGGCGTTCTGTTACGCTACCGGCTTTACACAGCACTCGGCCGGTTCTCAGATCATCAGAACCTGTGCAATTCTTCAAACACTGCTCGGAAACATCGGAAGACCGGGCGGAGGCATCCTCGCTCTTCGCGGCCACTCCAATGTCCAGGGTGCAACGGATATCCCGACATTGTTTGCCGATCTTCCGAACTACATCCCGCTGCCAAAGGTTGCAGAGGGGAACGCCACGCTCAAAGACTATCTCGCCAACGGCCATGGATTCAGCGGTGCGAGAAACAAGTCAGATGGTATGTGGAAACTCGAAACTGAACGCGGTTCATGGGCTTCTCTTCCAAACTACATGGTTAGCCTCCTAAAAGCCTGGTACGGCGACTATGCTGTAAAAGAAAACGAATACGGATATCAGTGGCTTCCGAAACTCGGCGGCAATGAGTCTTTAACCGTCACGATTGAACGGGCAAAGAAAGGCGAAGTCGACGGCCTGTTGGTTTTTGGTCAAAACATTGCCGTTACGAACCCCAATACCGGTTGGGGGCGCGCCGCGATTCGCAACCTTAAGTGGCTGGTTGTCTGTGATTTATTCGAAAACGAAACCGCTTCTGTCTGGTATGCGGACCCGAATGGTCCTAAACCCTCAGAAGTTCAAACCGAAGTGTTTTACCTCCCGACAAATTCCTGCTTAGAAAAGGACGGCTCTGTCAATAATACAGAACGCTTGATGCAGTGGCATGACCGTATTAAAGCCGCACCCGGAGAATGCCGATCAGATGCCTGGTGGACTTATCAGCTTGGTAAGAAACTCAAAGCTTTGGCTGAAAGCTCCGGTCTTCCAAGAGATGAAGGTTTACGCAGTCTCACGTGGTCTTATGATGTGCCGCAGGGTAAGCAAAATGAAATGGGACTTCCTCCGATCGAGGGAGACTGTGACTTGGATGCCGTCGCTTTTGAAATGAACGGCTTTGATACGGCTACCGGGCGACCTGTTCAAGGTTCCTCTGAACTTAAGAGTGACGGGACAACTGCTTGCGGCTGCCGTCTGCTTGCCGGTTTCATCAACGAAGCGGGAGAAAACCTCACCAAACGGCGCGACGGCGGAACGGTCGATCATGAAATCGATCTGACTTATCGTTTTGCTTGGCCTACCAACTCCCGCATTCTCTATAACCGGTGCTCTGCCGCACCGGACGGTCATCCGTGGTCAGAGAGAAAGAAGCTCGTCTGGTGGGATGAGCACGAACAGAAGTGGGTCGGATATGACAAACCGCAGTTCGACGCAACTAAACCGCCTAGCTACCGGCCCGCTCCCGATGCCAGAGGCGGCGCTGCTCTGGACGGCACCGCTGCATTCGGCGCCCACTCGGACGGCAAAGCCTGGCTCTTCGTTCCCTATGGAATTAAAGAAGGACCCTTCCCTGTCTTCTATGAGTCCGTTGAATCGCCATATACCAATACTCTTTGGAGCACGAGCCGCGTTCCGGATGTCACAATCATCGACGATCCGATGAATCCGGTAACCGAGCCCGGAGATCCGGCCTACCCGACAGTGATGACGACTTACCATATGGTCGAACACTGGATGTCAGGCTCCATGACGAGAACCATTCCCTGGCTAGTAGGCCTGCAGCCGAGATCTTTCATCGAAATATCACCGGAATTAGCTGAAAGCATAGGAGTCACGACAGGAAACTATGTTTCCGTCAAGAGTCCGAGAAATGAAATTCAAGTGAGAGCTCTTGTCACACCGCGTTTGAGAATCGGCGTTATCGAAGGGCGCCAGGCGAGCATCGCCGGCCGCTTTGTCTGCTCGGGTTATAAGGGTATCGTCTGCGATCCGATTACTAACGACTTAAGCCCTGCGGATATGGCCGGTGACGGGCTAATCCCGAGCTCAAAGAGCTTCGTGGTGAAGATTGATACGCCGGATATGAGCAAAATTGAAAAATTCAATGAATTCCCTGTTGAATACCCGAAAGGAATGTCGGAGCCGATTCCTGAGACACCATGGGCCGCACAACCGGAAGAGAGGAACTAAATATGAAATCCATCAATTCCAAAAACATCTTTGACGTCGTCAAAGAGAAATATGCGCCCGATCAGCCGAAGAAGAATCACAAGATTGATCCGATTTACAGCCTGTTTGATCGAAATGATCCGCTCCCGAAGTGTCAGGAATTGGCTTTTTTTACTGATACTTCTATCTGTACCGGATGCAAATCCTGCGAAGTAGCTTGCAAGCAGTGGAATCAGTTGGAGTCGGATCCTTATCATTGGTCCGGAGATAGTTACGATAACACCGGCGACCTTTCCGCAAATAATTGGCGCCACGTAAAGTTCATAGAACGATTCTCTGAAAAGAATGCAGTTGATCGTCCGGCTCCGGCTACGATTGATGCTCTTCTTAAAGAACCTAAGGCCGGGAAATGGCTGTTCATGAGCGACCAATGCAAACACTGCCGAACCTCTCCCTGCCATGAGGCTTGCCCAACCGGTGCAATTGTGCGCAACGAATTCGGAGGAGTGTATTATCAGACAGATATCTGCATGGGCTGTGGAATGTGCGTCGCAGCATGTCCCTTTGGAGTTCCTGAAATCAGTCCTAAGTCAGGGCACTCCATGAAGTGCGCGGAGTGTTATGACCGCTTAAAAGACGGTTTGCGCCCCGCGTGTCAGGAGGCTTGTACTACAGGAGCAATTCAATTCGGACCGAGAGAGCTGATGGTCCGAGAAGCGCGCGACCGAGTGAACTATCTGATCACCCATGGGCATCCGGAAGCTCAGCTCTATGGTGTCGATCCGTTTGAAAACTACGACAGCTTGAATTCCTTCTACCTCTTAATGGACAAGCCCGAAGTTTACGGCTTACCCTCCGATCCGGTCACGCCGACAAAATACATGCCAGGCGATTATCTGAGAGGAGCTGCAACGCTCATTCTTTGCGCTGCAGCTATCGCGGCCTGTTTAGTCTGAGGAGGAAAAGATGAACATGACCAACATGAATAATCCTAAACCTTGGGCTGAAGGGCATCCCTCCCTTTATCAAGGACACGATATTACGCATCGCCCCGACTGGGGAAACATTATTGTTTGGGATGCTTTCTTTAACAATCTGACTGCTGGCTTCATGGTGTTAACCGGTATCGCCTGGTTTGCCGGTCCTCCTCTTTTTGCCGCAATTTTGCCTTTTGCATTAACACTTGCGCTGCTCATCGTGCTGGTAGACCTCGCGTTGTTAGTCTTTGACCTCGGAGATCCTCCCCGCTTTATCCATGCAATGCGCATACTGCATTTCACTTCGCCGCTTTCGGTCGGTGTTTGGGGACTCGCTTGTTATGCAACTTGCTTAGGCTGTGCAGTAGCCGTTTACTGGCTGTCTGTTTTTTCAGTTGCGACAAACGACTTTTTAGGACCTTACATCGGCTGGCTGGATATTTTGATGCGGCTCTTTACCGTACTGGCTTTCATCGGCGCAGTGGTTGTCATTTGCTATAAAGGCGTTGCATTTAGTTGCACATCACAACCTGGTGTTAAAAAAGCTCGCTGGCTGACTTCCTTTATGGTCTCGGATGCACTTCTGATGGGCTGCGGTCTTTACGCCATTCTTGCCGGCTGCTTGGGATTTTGGGATGCATGTGCCTACTTGTTGATGCCTTTCCTCATTCTCGAAGTCGCTAGAACCGTTGCTTTCAGCCTGCTTTGGATGGAAACTTCAGAAAGAGCTCGGCGAGTTTATTCCGGAGAAAACACTCTTCTGCGTATTTGGGTATACCTCATCGGAGGTCTGCTTGCCGCTGTTTTAGCTTTCTTTGGTGTGTACGGGATATGCGCCGCCGGGGCTTTAGTGCTGCTGACCGGCGTGTTTGAACGCTATTGGCTCATCGGTATCACAAAGAAGATTTAAGAAGAAGAAACCGGGTCGGAGTTAAGACCTCGGTTTCCTCCTCTTGTCTTCGAGTGAATAAATGCTGCAGCAGAAGGCTTCCTGAAGTATGTAGCCGTTTTGCCCGCGGCTGCACCCCAAGAATCGTATTTATATTATCCGGTTAAGTGTTTGATATGTGGCGATTGATTTTCCCGATTTTTGGCGCGATTTTATTCGGGGCTCACTTGTACTTTTGGGGAAATTACCTCCTTTTGCCTATCCCCGTAATCTTATTGATTTTGTTGTTTATTCCTTTCCGGCCCGTTTGCTGGATTTGGGAGATCTGTTTAATTTGTTTCGGCATTGAATGGCTAATTTCCGCTTACCAGCTTTATTTGCGCCGCATTTCAGCGGGAATGCCTTTTGTTTTAGGAACATCCATCCTCGTAGCCTGTGGGATTTTAACCATCGTCACTGCCACTGTCTTTTTCAGCAGACAGATCAAAAATCGTTATCCGCTGCATGTTTGAATCCTAACTTCAAATGACAACGACGGCATATTTACACAAAATACGCCGTCGATAAAATAAAAAATCAAAAATTTTTAAAACACGCCTTCTGAACGCATTTTTGTCAGTTCATTTGCGACATAGGCCATCTCCTGCGGCGTACCTAAGGAAATGCGGCACCAATTCATTGCAGGCGGGAACGGTCTGCCGACGATGATGTTTCGAGTAGCCATCTTCTTCTGGAATGCACGAATCGGTTCGTTTAACTCAAAGAACATGAAGTTCGTGCTCGAAGGGAGGTATTTAACCCCGAGCTTATCTAAACAAGAAGCTAAAATCTTTCGGCTCTCTAAGTTCGAAGCTCTGGAATAAGCCTGGAACGGTTCATCATCTAAGGAAACCAAAGCAGCAGTAACACCCGGATAGTTCAATTTTTCACCGGCTACCTGATCTTTCATCATCTTGATAATGCTCGGAGCGCCGACCGCAAAACCAACCCGCATCCCGGCCATAGCATATAGCTTCGAGAATGTCTTTAAGAGAACTACGTTGTCCAGCCCGTCCTGAATTAAACCTGCCATCGATTTGAATTTCGGATCGCTGACATACTCCGCATAGGCCTCATCCGCGATGAACAGGGTATTGTCCGGTTTACTCTTGACCCAAGGTTCGATTTCAGAGGCAGGTGTAACAGTCGACGTCGGGTTGTTGGGGTTGACGAAATAAACAATGGAGAAGCCGTCGAAACCGTCCACTGCCTTCTTGAGCCCTGCGACATCGACCTTCCAATCCGCGAGCATCGGAACTTTTACAACAGGAACGTTATAGAGGTTCGCAAAGTGCTCACCGTCGCCGTAAGTCAGTTCCGGAATAACCAACTGGACTTTGGGAAGACGGGAATATGCGCCCATTAGAGCTCTGATCCCTTCAGAAGAACCGTCCGTCAAAAGAAGGAAATTCTTTGGAACTTTATACATATCGCAAAGCTTACCGTGGAGCTGTGTAATCTCTGCTTTCGCGTAACGGTTCCCTTTTGCAACGGCGTCTCGTGCGGCTGCCTGGGCGCTCGGACTCATACCTAAAGCGTTTTCATTAAAATTGATACGAATTGGATTTTCCGCTGTCGGAGCCAAAAATGAAATGTTCGCTGCTGTCTCCTGTGAAAAAGCCTTAACAGGAAGCGCTGCACTAACAGCAGCTCCAAGCAAACTGAAATTGAGGAAAGTCCGTCTTCTTAAAGCGAGAGAGTTTGACATTTAAGTTCTCCTGTTTGTGTTTGAATGCACTTAAACCACACGCATATTTCGTGCCAATTTTTTATGGTGTGAATAGCGCTTCAAAGCGGTGCAAACAAGGAAACTGCAGAAAAATCCCCCGCTTAGTGCACAACTAAGAAGCAAGCAGCACAAAAGCAGGGCAATATTTATTTTAAATATTGAAAAATTTCAATAACTTTCGATTAATGGAGCAGCAGCATCGCGATAAAGAAGATGGAAAGCAGGTACATCTCAATTCGAATCTTTTTGAACTTTCCGGCAATCAGGTTAATCAGAACATAACTCAGCAGACCGAAGACGATACCGTTTGCGATGCTGTAAGTTAGCGGAATTGTGATAATGCAGATGAATGCCGGGATGGCTTCGGCATAATCATTCAAATCTATTTCTTTAATGCAGGAGATCATTAAGAAACCGACCAGAATTAAGACAGGAGCGGTTGCCTGAGCCGGGATAGATAAGAAAAGCGGCGCAAAGAAGAGAGACAAAAAGAAGCAAACCGCAATCACAAAAGCCGTTAACCCCGACTTGCCTCCGACGGAGACACCGGCCGCACTCTCTACATAAGTAGAGATCGCGCTCGTTCCCATGCAGGCTCCGATGGTGGTACCCATCGCATCGGCGAAGAAGGACTCTTTCATTCTCGGCATTTTTCCGTCTTTGACAAAACCGCCCTTGTATAAAAGACTAACCAGCGTGCCTAAAGTATCAAATAAGTCCATGAACAAGAACGAAAAAACAACCATCACCATATCTACAGTGAAGATATTGTGCCATTCAAATTTCATGAAAATCGGTTCTACAGAGGGCGGAACAGAGACAAATCCGTCTAAATGGGTCAGACCGAAGGGTATGCCGCAAATTGTTGTAATCGCGATGCCGATCAATAAGGCACCCGGAATATTTTTAACGAGAAGAACGGCAGTTGAAATCAAACCGACAATAACCAACAGGACACTAGGCTGAAAAATTTGCCCAAGCGCAACAAGCGTTGCATCATTTTTAACCGAAATCCCTGCATTTTGCAGTCCGATAAAGGCAATAAAAAGACCGATGCCCACACCAATCGCCTTTTGAATACTCGGCGGTAGAGAATAAACGATCTTTTCTCGAATATTGGTAACGGTTAGAAGGATGAATATCAGACCTTCCAGTAAGACTGCTGTCAGCGCAAACTGCCAGGTATGCCCCATGGAAAGGCAGACAGTATAGGCAAAGAAGGCATTGATACCCATACCGGGAGCAAGCCCGAAAGGCATCTTGGCGTAGAGCGCCATGATAAGAGTCGCAATGCCGGAGGTTATCGCCGTGGTAGCAAAAAGCGCTCCTTTATCCATTCCCGTAATGCCGAGAATGGCTGGGTTTACGGCCAAAATATAGGCCATTGTGAGGAAAGTTGAGGCACCGGCGATGAGTTCGGTTCTGATCGTGGTCGTTGCAGGATCAAATCCGAAGTATTTCTGTAAAAGCTGATTCATTTCGATCAAACGTCGTTTGAAGAGCGGAAAAAATAAGCAAAAATTCGAGAATAAGGAACGTGATTCTTAAAATTCTTGCGAAAAAACAGGATTGTAGAAGAAAAAAGTCCTGGTTCTTTTATCCTTCCCCTGGAAGAAGCTCAGTTCAAGAGGAAAATCGTTAACAAAGATGGATGCGGCTTCGCCCAGACACCTATTAAAAATTGCTATGAGCGAGAGATTTGCAATCGTCACCACGACGGATTGCTTATTCTTGGACAAAATGGAGAAAGCGACCAAAATTCGCCCATAATCGACACCAGATGCTCCTAATAAAATTAATGCTTCTAGAATGCGGGCTATGGCTACGAAGGATAAAAGAACAGAACAACTGTTTTCTCTGATCAGAAACGGGGCGCAATTAAACGTTTGGGACCAAATCGAACTCGTTTGGCGCTTGAGCCTGCCCGCAATTTTTGCTCAGATTTCTTTCGTAATGGTTCAATATATCGATGCGGCAATGGTTGGTCACCTCGGTGCAAACCCAGCTGCCTCGATCGGATTAGTCTCCTCCTCCCTCTGGTTAGTTTGGGGAATTATTACCTCTGTCACAGCAGGTTTTACGGTCCAAGTTGCTCAACGAATCGGCGCAAAACAATTCGACGAGGCACGATCTGTTCTCCGGCAGTCACTGTTTGTCGGCGGTCTCATCAGCATAGCTATTGCCGTGGTCGGTGCGGCGCTTTCTCCTTATGTGCCGACGTGGCTCGGGGGCGCTCCAGAGTTATACGCAGATGCTAAAACCTATTTCGCCATCTTTTGTCTCGGTACCCCTGCTGCATTTTTAGGGTTTGTTGCTTCCAGCATGCTTCGAAGTACTGGAAATGTAAAACTTCCAAGCATGATTAATATCGGGATGTGCTTCCTAGACGCCATATTTAATCTTCTGCTTATCTTTCCGACAGCATCATACAACGTTCTTGGTTTAAACATTACTGTACCGGGGGCCAGCCTTGGTGTTGCCGGCGCTGCTTTAGGGACCATCTTGGCGGAGTTGGTCAGCACATGTTTGCTTCTTTGGTTCTTGGTTGTGAAGTCTGACAAAATTGCCCTCGTCGGCCACCCAGGCTCTTTCCTTCCTGAGATTTTCTGCATGAGACGAGTTGTCAGAATCGGCTCTCCGATCGCCTTAGAAAGAATGGCCATGAGTAGCGCCCAAATCGTTACGACGATGATTGTCGCGCCATTAGGACCTCTATCTTTGGCGGCTCATTCTTTTGCCATAACCGCTGAGAGTTTGTGTTATATGCCGGGTTACGGGGTTGCTGATGCCGCTTCCACCATCGTAGGTCAAAGCATCGGAGCAAAACGGCCGGAGATGGCAAGAAGATTTGCCAAGATCAACGTCATCATGGTCATGGTCATCATGTCGGCTATGGGCGTGGTGATATATTTGACAGCTCCTTGGATGATTGGATTTATGACGACTAATCAATCCATTATCGAATTAGGATCCAGTGCTCTGCGAATTGAGGCGTTCGCCGAGCCGATGTTTGCTGCTGCCATTGTTAGCTGCAGTATCTTTGTGAGTGCCGGATTTACATTGTTCCCAAGCCTTATGAATTTAGGGAGCATGTGGCTCATTCGTATTCCCTTGGCTTATTGCCTGGCATCCCGAATGGGATTAGATGGTGTCTGGTTTGCGATGGCCTTTGAATTGTGCTTTAGAGGTGCAATCTTCCTATTTGCTCTTTCAAGGTTTGATTTTTCTAAGCGCCGGGGTATTGAAGATTAACAACGTCGTCAATAAGCAGAATGCCGGCTTAACGCCGGCATTCTTCAAATCCAAATGAGATTGATTTCAAATTCGGTTATTAAAATCTCAGTGTAACCAATACGTTTCTATTGAGAACTTTAAAGCCGTCTTTATCCGCGATAAGACCGCGAACATCGTCAAGAGACTCAGGGAGAGCGAAAGCCCTTTCAATCATCTCGTTCTTCGGGTCAATCTCAAAGATACAGTTAAAGTTTTTACTCACCGCAAACAGTTTTCCTTCATACATCGACAAGCCCGTGACGTAAAGTTCACCCAAGCTTCGTCCTTCTTTCAGTAGATTTGTCTTAGGTGTAAATTCGCCCGATGTCACCATGTCTTGCATGAGCTGTTTGCTAATCACAAATGTTTTATGGTCACGGTTATTCGGAACGGTGGCCATATAGTTATATTCGCAGTCGGAAGCAGCGCTCATGACATGATGAAACTTAGAGCGAACAGTGTCCACACGGCCGCGTCCCAGAGCCAAGAAATGATCTTCTCCCTTAACAAAATCCGAGTACCTTCCGATTAGCTGTTTATCCGGATCGTCAGTCACGTTCTTTTCAAACTTCAGGAAGCTCTTATTGGATCCCATCAACAGGTACTTTCCGTCTTTCCACGGAATAAGAGCAACCGTCGGATCGATCGTGGCAGAATACAAAGGATCTATCTCGAATTCATCGACTAACTTGAGATCAGGGGTCAGGAAGAAAACGTTGTTTTTAGAGCTGACAACATATTCTCCGTTGATAAGAGTCAAAGTATTCAACGGCTGACGGGTTCCGATCTTTTCCTCTGAAACAATACGAAGTTCCTTCTCCGTTTTCAGAGGCCCCTCGGACGCTTTATGGTTGAACGAAATGCCTAACTTCTCTGCGTTTGGAGCGAATGCAAAATCCGGAGCCTTCACATCTCGCTTACCCAAGAAACTAATGGTCTTGAAATGTCCGTTCATTCCGGAACCGGTATGAATAATATGTTTGGGATCCCAAGAAAAACGAATCGGATCACCTTGCCCATAATTAGGAGGAAGTCCCGTCGAAACCGCAGCCTGAAGGCAATTAGAGGCGAGAACAATTGCAGATAGGAAAAAACAAAGTTTTCCCCACCAATTCAAGGTCCGCCAATTATTACCGTTTTCGCTTGCCGGCCCTAATACCTTAGGCACAAAAAAGAACATAACTCCGAGGAGAATAATGACGGCCCAAAACACAACCTCGGCCCAAAAATAAGTATGAGCACCCAGAACCATCAAGCCAAAACCTTGATCCAGATCTCGGGCAGAGTGCGGAGCGATATGACGGAAAGACTGCCAAAGGCCAACCCCGGTGAAGATGAGGAGAGAGGCAATGTACTTCGGTTTCAAGCCGTAGCGAACAATAAAAAAAGCACACAGCGCGATGAAAATCATCGCAATTCGCTGTCCCCAGCAAAGCGTACAAGGAGAATCGCCAAGGATATACCCGAAAACCATGTTGGCAATGCCGACCGGAAAAAGAAAAACAATGGCTGCAGCAGTGCAGAGAAGGAAATAGAAGAAAGTGCCTCTTGAGGTATCTAAAGAAATATTTTTGTTTTCTGACATTCGATGTCTCCTACAGATTCATGTTGCCTAACAGAGCACCGGATGTATGGCCGACATATAGGTAAATCATAAGAAGCCAGCCAAGCCACATGGCAGTAAAAGCCCAATTCTCTGCTTTGGGTCTTAGCCATATAATCAAAAGCGCTATAAAAGCCAAAATTAGTTGTAAAAATTCCATTATTTTTCCAATTGTGATCGGTTCATCCCAGAGACAAATATCAATTTAACGAGGCAGATAGATGGGAAACCTAAGCCAAAGCATTTGTCTCAAACACTTTCAAAATATCCTGATCACTCCATTAGGGATTTCAAAAGTCGGGTGAGTTTAACAAAAATTACACCTTTACATGTAAAGAGGTTATTTGGTCTTTAGGAAGCGGGATGTTTGAGAAGGTTGTCCGTGAACATGTTCACACTTTAATTACTGCTGATTAACTCTTTGTATGTCACGCAAAAAAGCTATCAGTACCTCTTAATTTACTGTTTCCCTTCATTAAATTATTAATAAGAAAAACTCAAACCTAGGAGACAAAAATGAGCGCTTGGCTGCAAACCAAAAGCTGGGAAGAAGCAAAGGAAGCAATCGCCAGATCCAAAGGCGTTGCTATTGTCCCGATCGGAAGTGTGGAACAACACAGTTATCACCTTCCATTAGGCACGGATACTTACGTCGCAATGACTATAGCTGAGGAAGCAGCGGAAAAAACCGGTGCAGTCCTGACTCCACCAGTTTGGTTCGGCTGGAGTCCCCATCACATGGTACTACCGGGGACCGTCACAATCCGACCTGAGGTACTGTCTGAATTGACCTACGACATCATCGAATCCTTGAATGCTCACGGTCTGAATAAGATTATTCTGATCAACGGTCATCGCATCGTGAACGTTGTTTGGATGCAGATCTGCGCACAAAAAGCTCAGAGCAAGCTTGGCTGCACCGTCAAGATTTTTGATCCGGCTTACATGAGCAAGGATATTGTGAAGGAACTGGGCTTCGGTCCGGTCGGACACGCCGAAGAAGTAGAAACTTCTCATATGATGGCTCGCTATCCGGACATGGTTCATTTAGAAAAAGCGATAGACAATCCAATCAAAGATACTCCTCTTTATTCTGTCGATCCGACTTACGAACATGACACACTTTGTTATGCCCCGAGTACGCTTGAACACGCGAAAGCAGCAGCGAAAAAATCCGGCGGTTGTACGGGTGAACCTTCTAAATCCGACGCTCGCCGCGGACAGATCTATCACAACCATTTAGTAAAGAACTTGATCGCTGTCGTTGAGCAGCTTCAAAACGCTTGATCCAAGGAGAACGTTATGAAATCTCTCGGACACAAGCTTTTCTATGCAGTTTTGATCGTCAGCGTCCTTATGGTCAATCCGCCGATTGTCTTTTGGTTTAACGACTATTGCGTAGAACATCCGCTCTTATTGGGCTGGCCAACCATGTACATTTGGCTTGAATTCTGGTTCTTAGTCATGATTGCCGACTTCATTATTGCTGCCTACAAACTCAAAGCGTGGGATTGTCGGCAGGACCAAAAACCCATCGTGCCCGTGCAGCGGCCTGAACTGTAGGAGGTCCAAATGAATATCGGATTAGTGATTTTAGCCGTCTATATCGCCGTACTTTTAGGTATTGCGCTTTATGCCTCCAAAAAAGATAAGAAAAACATCAAGGACTTTGCCACAGGCGGTGGGCTTGGCATTTTCATTCTGACACTGACATTCTCAGCAACCTACCATAGTGCTTATGCCTTTATGGGAGCCGGCGGATTCGCCTACAAAAACGGTATCGGCTGGTGGTGCAACGGATTATGGACAGTTCTTCCGGGCGTCCTCTTCTGGGTTTGGGGGCGGCGCTTTTGGTATTTAGGCAAGCGTTACGGTTATTTGTCTGTATCAGACTACGCCTCTGACGTATATCAATCGAAAACCGTAGGCATTCTTGTAACGCTCATCACGATGATCTTTACTATCCCGTATGTGGCGATTCAAGCCATTGGATGCAGCTACATTTTCCAAACGATCTCCGGAGGCATGCTGAGCTACACCGTTGGAGCATTGATTTTCTTTGCCATCATGATCGTATTGGTCTGGTTAGGCGGGATGAAAGGTGTTGCCATCACCGACGCCGCTCAAGGGGTATTTATGTTCGCCGGCCTACTCGGCGGTTCGCTTTGGGTTATCCTTGCAAATTTCCCATCCGTTGCAGATGCCTACCAAGCAGCGTTCTCTCATACGCCGGAACTCTTCACAATGCCGGGGCCAAACGGCGTCGTAACCGCTCAGGACTGGGTTTCTCGCTGGATCGTCATTACATTCGGCATGATGATGTTCCCGCAGGTCACCTTGCGCTTTTTCGCCGGAAAAAATCTTAACGTCATGAAATGGTCAGCCGTCTTCTCGTCTATCTATCTGACGATGATTTACGTATTTACGCCTTGCGTCGGGATGATCGGCCGACTTTTAATGCCTGATATCGCAGCCCCGGATACGATTTTCCCAGAACTGCTGCTTAAATACACTCCTGCTGTATTTGCTGCACTAATCATCAGCGGAGCCCTCGCAGCAGCCATGTCTACCGGAGATTCCCAGCTACACGCAACTTCTACGATGGTCGCGACCGATATCTACAAAAAATTCGTGGACAAAAAGGCCAATGAAAACACGCTCTACAACGTCGCAAAGATCGGTGTTTTGATTATCGGTTTGGCATCGGTTGTTTTTGCATTAACTCGCCCAACAGCCCTCGCTGATCTGTTGGTACTTTCTAACGGCGGAGTTGCCGTCCTTGTTCCGGCCGTTATCGGCGGTTTGTACTGGAAGAAAGCAAGCCGCGAAGGAGCCATCGCTTCGATCGTTATCGGTGAAATCTGCATGGTATCTATGACTTTTATCTTCAAAGTCTCGCCGTTCGGATTTTCGGGTGCACTCTGCTCGATGCTTATTTCTTTGATTATTTTCGTTAGCGTTTCGTTTATAACAAAGCCTCAAGCGCACACTTCTGAAGTTATTTCTTCAATTAATAATTATTTTGCAGAAGATAAAGCTGTAGAAGAAACCCAAAACAATCAAGGCGCTTTAGCTATTGATTAAGAAAAAATATATTTTTCTAATTGAGCTCTCTAAGATCAATTCATCTCAGAGAGCTTTTTTCTCAATTAGTTTTGTAATAAACGATGAGCCGAGAATCAACACCCGCTAATAATGAAAATTAACGCCAAGAACTTCTTGTTTTTATAGACAAAATGCCTAATTTTTGGGTGAAAAGCTATTCAAAAATTAAGGAGAACCCCAAGGCAACTTTAGTTAAGAATCTTTATCATTTACGGAAGTCTCTCCCCAAAAATGAGACCTCTCCCTTTAGAGGACACAATTTATGACTTCTATTTCTAGACGTTCTTTTCTTGCCGTAGCCGCGGCCTCAGGTGCCGCAGCCCTTTCCAACACTGTGTCGGCACAAGAAAAACCCAGTGTTTCAGAAAAATTTAAAGATTATCCTGCTGGAGCTAAAAGCGCTGCCAAATACCCAGCATTGCCGGAGCCGCTTCCTGACCTTAGCCTAACAGAGACTTTCTCTCTCGGAAAATCTCCGCTAAACGAAGGATCATGCATTACGGCATGTCACTGGGGCATCGTCCGTCCTCAGGTTCGCGGCGGAAAAATGGTGGCACTTCACCCGTTTGAGTACGACTACGCGCCTTCTCCGAATATTAACGGTCTTTGCAATTTGCCTTATTCTGCCTCAAGAATCCATTATCCGATGGTCAGGGAAAGTTACTTAAAAGATGGTCCCGCCTCTCGAGAAAAACGCGGCACTGACCGCTGGGTAAGAGTTTCGTGGGATCAAGCGTTAGATTTGGTCGCCAATGAGATGAAACGTATTTACGCTGATTTCGGCCCGAGCGCGATGTTCGGTCGTTCTTACGGTTGGATGTCCAGCGGTAAGGTCAATGCGGCCATAAATTTGCAGCAGCGCTTACTCAACCTTTGCGGCGGATTCATCCAAACCACTAACAGCTATTCAACGGCAGCCATTGGCCGTATCTTGCCCTATGTGGTCGGCATGTCGGACCCCACCTCCACGAGCTGGGATAATGTTCTTAAAAACAGTAAACGTGTTGTCCTTTGGGGAGCAGACCCCCTCGTCACAGATGATATTGATTGGGTAACTACTCTGCATAACGCTGCCGGTTACTTTAGAGCCCTCAAAGATTCCGGCATCAAAACCATCTCCATCAACCCTATTGCTACAGACACCGCAGAATATCTCAACAGTGAATGGATTGCACCGATTCCGGGTACTGACTGTGCATTGATGCTAGGCATGATCCACGAGCTGGAAAAGACCGGGAAATGTGATCACAACTTCATCAATAAGTACACCTCCGGTTGGAAAGAATTCAATGCGTACGTCATGGGTAAAACTGACGGTATTGAGAAAACTCCTGCTTGGGCATCCAAAGTGACAGGTGTCCCTGAATCAAGAATCAAATCTTTAGCACACGAGCTTCAAGAAAACCGCACTATGATCATGATGGGCTGGGGGATTCAGCGCATTCAATACGGCGAACAGCCCCATTGGATGGGTTTTGCCTTAGCATCAGCCTTAGGACAGATCGGATTGCCTGGAGGCGGGATAGGGACAAATTATCAATATTCAAGCGGAGGATCCCCTGCTGCTTACGGTCCTTTTGTCGGAGGCGTGCCTGCTTCGGTCGAACCTGTCCTTCCTTACAACAAGGCCTGGAAAGGCAGCAAGGTAATCCCTGTCGCCCGCTTTGTAGACTGCTTCCTGCATCCAGGAAAAACGATCGACTTCAACGGAACAAAGGTCACTTATCCTGAAGTTAAGATGGTAATGTGGGCCGGCGGCAACCCCTTCGCTCATCAGCCTTCGACAAATCAACTGCTGGAAGCATGGAAGATTCCTGAGACTGTCGTAGTAACAGACACGTGCTGGACTGCTACTGCTCGCCATGCGGACATTGTCTTACCCGCTGCAACCCAGTTCGAACACAACGATATTACCAATATCGGAACTTATTCCAATGACGGTATCGTTGCGATGCAGCAGGCAATCGAGCCTCAATATGAATCTAAGCCCGACTATTGGATCTTCAGTGAATTAGCCAAACGAATGGGGTGCGGAGACCAATTCACAGAGGGAAGAAGCGAAATGGATTGGATTAAGTTCATTTACGAGCAGTCCAGGAAGTTCGGAGCACAGATGGGAGTCAAGCTGCCATCCTTTGAAAACTTCTGGAAGAAAGGCTACTTCCTCTATGACGTGCGTCCGCAAGAAAGAGACTATGTTGCATTCGCTAATTTCCGCAAGGACCCGAAGAGAAATTCTCTTGGTACGGAAAGCGGCTTAATTCAGATTTACAGTCCCAAGATAGCAAGTTACGGTTACAAGAGCTGTTTAGGTCATCCGAGTTATTTAGAGCCGACCGAGGGCCTCAATACACCTAACAAGAAATATCCGCTTGCATATATGGCCTGTAAGAGTCGCTATCGTATGCACAGCCAGCTTGACGGTACTTCCAGCCATGATTTTGCAAATATTTTGAAGCGCGAACCGATCTGGATCAATCCGGAAAACGCAAAATCACTCGGTATTGAAGACGGAGATATCGTTCTGGTTAAAAATGACCGCGGTGCGCTACTAGCCGGTGCTTATGTCACGGACAGAATCAGAAAAGACACGGTTGTTGTTCATCACGGTGCCTGGTATGAGCCCGTCAAGATGACTGACGGCACCTTATTGGACATTCATGGCAACTCCAATACATTGACTATGGATATTCCTACATCTGATTTAGCTTGCGGCAATGTTGCCTCTTCAGGTCTTGTCAGCGTAACTAAATACACAGGAAAACTGTCGGAAATCAAAGTCTGGAATCAGCCTGAAACTGTCAATCAATAACCTCATTTACTAATCAGACGCCCGGCAACTTGCCGGGCGCATTTTTTAGTCGTCCATGTTTTTTGCAAAATTAGATATAACGGCAAACATGATCAACAGCGATATCAGAAAAGCCTAAAGCCTCTGCTTTTGTTACCTTGCCGCCGGCGACTTCCAACACTTCTTCCAGGATTCTCTCCCCGGCCTGGTTAATCGTTTCTTCTCCCTCCAAAATACCGGAAACATCAATATCCATATTGTCTTTCATTCTTTCCGCAGTCAATGGATTTCCAGTAACTTTAATTACTGGAGCTAGCGCATGGCCGGTCGGAGTGCCTCGGCCGGTTGTGAAGACCACAATCGTCGCGCCCCCGGCGACCATACTCGTGACAGAAGAAATGTCATACCCTGGCGTATCCATAATGAGAGCACCTTTCTTAGTTGGCCTCGCTGCTTCTTGGAGAACCTCGGAAACCGGACGAGTTCCTCCCTTATGGATACAACCGAGACTTTTTTCTTCGATTGTCGACAAACCGCCAACTTTGTTACCGGGCGTAGGCTGGCCGGATCGGCAATCTTGCCCAGCTAGGGCGAGATGTTTTTCATACTCTTCACAGATACGAATAATCTGATCATGAATCTCGGGTGTTTCCCCGCGTTTGGCGAGAACATGCTCAGCGCCTATGAACTCAACGGTTTCGCTCATCATCGTTGTGCCGCCAAGATCATAGATTTTGTCGGCCATACTCCCGACTGCCGGATTGGACGCAATCCCACTGGTTGCATCCGATCCACCGCATTCGATCGCAACAAAAAGATCTGAAGCATCACACTCTACTTTTTGCAGCTTGCTTGCCTCTTCAACCATTTTCCGAGCCGCCTCAACGGCAAGAGCTGCTGTTTTGATGGTTCCGCCTTCTTCTTGAATTCCGAAAGAAACGACCGGTTTATCGGACAACATGCGGATTTTTTCTGCGAGCTCTCGATGCCCGACAGTTTCACATCCAAGTCCAATAACGACAACTCCGAAAACATTAGCGTTTAGCGCAAATCCTGTCAGCACTCGCTGAGTCATTTCTGTATTTGCTGTGACATCAGAGCAGCCGACATTGATAATGACGTTTTTAGTCCCTAGAACTTGAGAAGCAACCACACGGCAAGTTTCTGACGCGCACGCGCAGGAAGGAAGAATGAGAACGTGATTACGTACACCGACAGAGCCGTCTTTTCGTTTGAAGCCTAAAAATTTCATTTGTATTTTCCTTTTAATACGTACTCTTCAGCGTAGGAACGCGGCTGGCTCGCGATATTGAGATGATTCACCAAAGTTCCTTTAGGAATGAACGCAATCGCTTTGCCGATAACTTCGCCATATTTAAAAATTTCTTCTCCTTCTTGGATATCGATTAACGCGATCTTGTTGCAAAAAGGAATGGAACTTACTGCATTGATGAAGCTTCTGGAACCATCGGAATCAATGACTTCGACTTCTTCTCCAGCTTTGACTTCTGAGGTACAGACAGCGGTGTTGTCTTTTGAATGAATGTGGAGTGCCTTGGACATTTGAGCCTTAATTTTTAGTAGAAATAATGAGGTTGATTGCTCAGTCATTTTAAAACTGACTAAAAAATCTGAGATCTCCGTGTTTTTATCTAGTCCTAAAAAGAAAATTAGGGGGATTTAAAAATTCAACCATCAAAACTCACTTTTTTCTTTATTGAAGCAAAAGTAAATGCTTTTACAGGGCTATTTCACCGTCAAATGAAATTTTGACTAACAATTTGTCTTAATTATCTATTTTTGTTCAAAAAATAAATACCCAAATTCGTTAGCACGCAAGAGACTTAACCCTAATTGTCTCTTTTGTATGAAAGCGTAGACTGAAATCACCTACTTCCGAGGAGAATAGGATGACACTCAACAGAAGATCATTTCTTGTTGGGGGTGCAGCCTCTGCTGCCGCCTCCATTTCCACATTCGCTCATGCAGCAAATCCCTGCTCGACGCCCACCACTTGGGATAAAACCTATGACGTCATTGTCATCGGCTCCGGCGGTGCCGGTCTTTCTGCCGGCATCGTCGCCAAGGAAAAAGGCGCAAATGCTGTCGTTCTGGAAAAACTTTCCATTCCAGGCGGCAATACTATGGTTAGCGGAGGCGGCTTGAATGCGGCCGTAGAAGCAGATTACAAGAAAGCAGGCATTGAGGACTCTCCTCAGCTCCATACCAAACAAACGATGGCTGCGGGCGATTTCCGCGCCGACCCTGCTCTTGTCGCCACATTGTGCGAAAACGTTCCTCAAAGCGTCGAATGGCTTAAGAAAGTCGGCGTGCAGTTCAAACCCGGCATCTACCAAATCTATGGCGGCCTGTGGCCTCGTTGCCGCAATCCTGTCGGTCAGAGCGGCGGAGACTACATCAAAGCCTGCATGAACTACGCCAGCAAGATCGGTCTTCCGGTTCTGACTAACCACAAAGTCATCGGGATCATTCGTGAGAAACCGGACTCCGGCCGTGTCTTAGGCGTTGAAGTTGAACTCAAAGACGCCAAGAAAGAGTTTTGGAAAGCCAACAAGGCCGTCGTTGCCGCAGCAGGCGGTTTCGCTGCAAACCCGACAATGTGCTCTTACTTTGACCCGCGTCTGACAAAACTCAACACAACGAACCAGCCAGGCTCTACCGGTGAAGTACTCAAATATATCCAAGGTATCGGAGGTTTAGCCGTTGGTTTGGATTACATCCAGTGCATTCCGTGGACTGCTCCCGGCTACAAACACACCGCTGATATTTTCCAAGCTATCGAATACACCATCTTCCTCAACAAGGAAGGAAAGAGATATGTTGCCGAAGATGCTCGCCGTGACGTAATTCGTGACGCCACTTTGGCTCAAACCGATCAAACGGTCTTCCCGGTATGCGATACAGACGGCTTCGATAAGAACAACGAGTATTACAACGAGATGAACCATCGTGCTCTGGAAAACGGCACCTTGTTCAAAGCAGACACGATTGAAGAACTCGCCAAACTCATCAAAGTACCGCCGGAAGTTATGGTCGCGACCATCAATGAATACAACGCAATGGTTGATTCCAAGAAAGATCCTCTCGGCCGTACCCCGATTATGCTGAGTCACAAGATCGTAAAAGCCCCGTTCTATGCGGGTCCGATCGGTATGTGCCGTCATCACACAATGGGCGGCGCCAAGATCAATACGAAAGCTCAAGTACTGGACCGCGACGGAAATGTGATTCCGGGTCTGTATGCTGCCGGTGAAGTCACAGGCGGTATCCACGGAAGCAACCGTATTGGCGGAAATGCTATTGCAGATATCTTCACATTCGGAAGAATCGCCGGTGAAGGCGCCGCTTCTGAGCAATAAGTAGGCTTATGAGTTATAGGCCGCCGGTTTCATCAGGCGGCCTTTTCACTTATATTCTCGGTAATCACTTCTCATAAGAAAGCCGTCCTGACAGCTTCCTGCTCACAATTGGTTAGATTACTCAGATTGTTGTCCGCAGAGCCTGATAATTCTCCTGCTAAATACTCGGCTGGGAGTGAGAGTCATGCCAAACAATAGATTAGATTTCGAAAGTATCGATCAGGTAGAAGTTTTCAAGGAAAACGGAGATGTCATCGGAACCGTTAAAGTCTCCGGTGTCCGTTCAATTGAAGCTGCTATCGAAAAAGCCCTTCAGCAGCTGCCGGAAGCGAAAGATCCAGAAGCCTATGTATTCAAGGTGTCAAACCTGTCTGACGGAACCGAGCGCCGATATCGTTTAAACGCACACGGTCACGTTAAATTAATTATCTAATCTTCAAACAAAAACCGGGCCTCGCTAAAGAACCGGATCCTGAATCAATGGTCCCGACGCCTTGGCATCGAGACCTTTGTTGATTAGTAGGACATGATCTGTCCGTCGGTACGCTTCTCGGTTGCGCCGCAAAGCACGCCGTTTTCATCTCTAAGAATGACCTGACCACGACCCATATGATAAGGATCAGGTTGGACGACGATTTGGTGTCCCATTCGCTGAAGCTGGCGAATGATGTAGTTGGGAGTTTCTTGCTCCACTTCGACTTTCTTACCACCGACCCACTGCCAGCGTGGCGCATCAAGCGCTTGCTGAGGATTCAGGTGCCAATCAATCATATTCATAACCACCTGAACATGAGCCTGGGGCTGCATCCATCCGCCCATAATTCCGAACGGTCCTAATGGTTTTCCGTCTTGAGTCAGGAATCCCGGAATAATGGTGTGGTACGGACGTTTGCCTCCCGTCAACGCATTAGCATGGTTTTCGTCAAATTTAAAATTCTCTGCACGGTCGTTCAAAGAAATGCCGGTGCCCGGAACAACGATGCCGGAGCCGAATCCGCGGAAATTGGACTGGATAAAGCTCACCATGTTGCCGTCTGCGTCTGCACAGCAGAAGTAAACGGTAGACGGGCATCCTGGATCGCCCGGTTCCGGCATGATGGCTTTATCGTTAATCAATGCGCGGCGTTTGGCAGCATAGTCTTCGCTTAAAAGCTGATCAACAGAAACTCTCATGAAAGAAGGTTCCGCGACGTATTCAGCTGTATCTACCATCGCGAGTTTCATTGCTTCGATCTGCTTGTGCATTGTGTCGGCACAATCTCTTTCAGCAAGATTCATATCTTTAAGAATCTGCAAGGCCATCAGAACGGTAATACCGTGCCCGTTAGGCGGCAGCTCCCATACATCCACCCCGTGATAGTTCACGCTGATCGGATCAACCCACTCAGGTTTGAAAGCAGCCAGGTCTTCCTTGGTTAAGAAGCCGTTGTGCTTCTTAAAGAAAGCATCAATCTTTTCGGCAATGGCTCCGCGGTAGAAAGCTTCGCCCTTGGTAGCAGCGATTTCTTTCAATGTCTTAGCCATATCCGGACAGCGGAACATCTCGCCGGGTTTGAGCCAAGTGTTGTTGGGTGCAAATGTATCAAACCAGCCCTGGAATTCAGGACGATCACGATATTTGGAATAGTTTTCGAAAGCTTCCTGCCAGAGACGAGAAATATTCGGAGTCACCGGATAGCCTTTCTCTGCGTAGCGAATGGCAGGTGCCATCACTTCTTCCAAAGGAAGTTTGCCGAAGCGTTCATGAAGCGTCATCCAGCCTGCAACCGCACCCGGAACATCAATCGGTTCAACGCCGTAAGAAGGAATTTTTTCAAATCCTCTGTCCTTTAGTGCAGCAACGGAAAGAGACTTAGGAGCGGGACCCGAAGCGTTCAGGCCGTACATTTTTCCTTCATACCAAAGGATTACGAAGCAGTCGGCACCCAAACCGTTGCCGGTTGGCTCCACAACCGGCATAGCGCTGGCCATTGCGACAGCTGCGTCCACTGCATTGCCGCCTTTCAGAAGAGTCTGAAGACCAGCGGATGCAGCGTGCGGATTCCCAGCGTTGCACATGCCGTTGCGAGCATAGACCACGTTGCGTTTGGACGGATAGGGATAATTTTGAGGATCAAATTTAATCATGTTTTCTTTCCTAACCTTGAAATCGGGATCAGATGAACTTCACAAAGATGCCGGCAACGATCACGGAGAAGGTTGTCACGGTCACGAAGCCTGCAACGAGGTATTTCGCCATCAAGCGTTCATGAATAATCTTCTTTTCTTCCTCAGTTTCGGCAACGGCGTTAATAATTTCATTAACGACCAAGTAGGTAGCCGGGAAACCAATTAACTGGCAGGCAGCAACGCCGACGGCAACGTTCTTGGAACCGATGATCTTCCACAAGGGAAGGTACTTGAAGAACACGATGATGCAGAAGATCGAAATCGCGAAAATCACACAGATTGAGTAAGACAGGGTCAAGAGATTTTCCGGTTTAATCGTGGCAAGCGACGGGATAATGGCACAGAAAACAGCGCAGTTCAGTAAACCGCCGGCATTGGCGTGCTTCAGAATATTGCGAGGCAGATAACCGGTACTGCCGACAGCAGCGCCCAAGATCAAGGCCCAAATTGTTGCAGAAAGGCCTGTCCATTTGCCGATTACAAAGGCGATCCAAGAGAAAAGCGCTGTAATCGCTAAACAAGTGAACTGGCCGTAGTACTTCTTGTGACCTTCAAAGAAAGTGGGACCGGCAGCCGATTCTTTCTTAGGTGCATAAGTATCTTGTGGTACGACACCGGTTTTGCGGTATTCATCGATTAAGAAACGAGCTTCTTTGAGTCCGAAGTAACTGGCTAACGGAGTACCGATGAATTTCTGCACTGCGAAAACGATCGTACCCAATGCTGCCGCCAGAGCAAAACCATGTTCCATCGCTCCGCTTGTCATGATCTGAGTTGCAACGATACCGCCGGTCACGATAGGCACGCTGACCATAGTGTTTTCGTAACCGATAAACGGCATCATCAAAAATGCGCCGAGCATAATGACGCCCATTGCCAAAAGGGCCGTCACAACCGTGCGCCATTCGGCAATCAGCTCACGCATGTTAATGGTAGTTCCCATGGAGAACACGAGCAGAATCACAGACCATTTAGCGATCTGATCCAAGCCGGCTTTCTTAATGATGTCGGGAGGAATCCACCCGGCCATGAAAGCGATTAAAAAGAGCATTAAGCTCACGAACACTGCAGAAACCTTGGCTTTTGTGGCAACGCCAAGGAAGTCGCCTATTCCGAAGAATAAAAGGCAGATGAAAAGATACCAATACATCGAAGTAAACATCATTCCGGCGCTCTAAAGGCACCCTCCTTTATTTGAGATTTAAGGTTTGTTTCATCAATTAGCCTCACAGGCAAAACCTATGAAGGAGGAAAAACTTCTCGAATGTTCCAACTACACCCTCTACAAAAGACTCGTCCCCATCAGGCTCAAGGCAATAAAGTTTTTCTTCTTCTTTGATTTTATCTTTCACAAGTTGAAGAATTTCTTTTTTGAAACAACAAGCGAATGAGTATTTTCGATTAGTTTTTTCTTCCAAATTGATCTGATTTCACGGCGTTTTTTCCCTTTTCACTTTTTCTCTCCAGAAACATCAAACCAAAAGTGATAGGCAATCAACACACAACTTCTGCACAGAAACATTGAAGTTAGACATTTTCATCAGCTCTTTTAATTCAACAATTAGTCGTGCTCTTGACTATCGGCCTCGACCTTCCGAGAATGACGCTTTATTTAATAAAGCTATCTCAGCTGAAAATGAAAAACACAATAGATCCAGAAAGCATTCGTCAGGAGCTTCAACAATACGAATCTCGTTTGATCTCCTTCCGCAAAACCGTCCACGAAAATCCCGAAGTCGGTTTCAACACACGAGGCACGCTTGCCCGCATCAAATCCATTCTTGAACAATTCGGAATTTCGGGATTAGATACAGAAACCTCTCCTGGAAGCGGATTCCTTTTGATCGAAGGCAATAGGCCCGGAGCAACGGTGGCTCTTAGAGCCGATATCGATGCCCTCCCGATCGAAGAAAAATCCGGATGCGAATGGGCTTCCAAAAACGGAAATGCCCACTCATGCGGACACGACGGCCACCAGACTTGGCTGATCGCTGCCATTATCTATCTGGTCAAACATCGTGATTTCCCCGGAAGAATTCTTTGCATCTTCCAAGCAGACGAAGAAAATGTTGCCGGCGCTCAAAGCGTCATTGACTCCGGCGTTTTCCAAAAATACGGCGTTAAAGAGATCTACGGCGCGCACAACGAACCTTCCTTAGATGTCGGAACGATCGCTTTCAAAGCCGGTCCGACCATGGCTGCCTGCGATCTGTTTTCCATTCGCGTCGTCGGTGTAGGGACACACGGTGCACGTCCGAATTTCGGCAAAGACCCGCTGCCGGTTGCCACAGAAATTTATAACGCTCTGCAGAGCTTAGTTTCGCGCACATTGGATCCGCTTAAATCCGCTGTTGTTTCTGTTTGCAGTTTTAATACCGAAGGATCACGCGCTTACAACATCATTTCCGACTCTGTAAAAATGATCGGCACGGTTCGAACCTTTGACGAATCCATTCGAGACACAATTGAGGAAGAGCTGACACGGCGCTCTCAAGGCATCGCCGCGGCCTACGGCATCAAAGCAGAAACTGTCTATGAACGCCGCGTTTCTGCCGTCAATAATGATCCCGAACTCACAAAAGATGCAAAGGAAGCGGCAGATCGTTGTTTCGGTGCTCAAAATGTCATTGAACTTGCCGAGCCTTACATGATCAGTGAGGACTTCAGTTCCTATCAAAAGGTTTTGCCGGGCTGTTTCTTCTTTATCGGAGTGAAAGACTCGGAACACAAAGAAGCTCTTCACAGCCCGTATTTTGACTTCAATGACAAAGCATTGATTCCGGCAGGAGCTTTCTTCAGCTACTTGGCGCTCGAGAGACTGAATAAACTGCAAGAAGCCAAATAATTCTTATGTATGAGAGCTTGGAGGGAGAAATACCGACTCCAAGCTTGGCTCTTATCCCCTATTTATGGGTCATGATTTCGAGAACCTGACGGTCCGTCTCGACCATCGCTTCCTTACCGATTAAGGTGAGATTGTGAATCGTCTGATCCACATCTTCGCTGACGATTCCCTCAATGCTAGATACGCAGCGGCCGTTCATCGCCAGCATCGCAGACATCAGAGCAGTAGAAACACCTGAAGAGATTTTCATGGAACAGGCGGGCTTGGCTCCGTCACAAAGCATCCCTGACAAGTTAGCTACCATATTTTTGACGGCGGCACACGCGTCTTCATATCCGCCGCCCATTAGCCAAGTGATAGCAGTAGATGCTCCGGTCGAAGCTACAACACAGCCGCAAAGGGCCGATAAGCGCCCAAGACTTTGCTTGATGTAGACACTGGTCAAATGACTAAGTGTCAAGGCCCGAATCATCTGCTCTTCGCTCGCGTTCATATCTTTAGCGAAAACAACTACCGGCAAAGTCGCGGTAATTCCTTGGTTGCCGCTGCCGGAATTAGACATCACAGGAACGGTTGCTCCGCCCATGCGAGCATCACATGCGGCCGAAGTAAATTCAACCATATGGGCCAGGGTTGAATCGCCCATGTACTTCATTCCGTTGTTCCGGATCATTGCTCCAAGGGAATGACCGTAGTCACCTTTTAATGCGAACTCCGCGGCCTCTTCGTTAAGTCTCTGAGCTTCTTTCATAAATCGGATTTCTTCTAACGGAGCCGTCGTCGCAAAATCAAAAACCATTCTGAAATTCAGTTGTACATCATCTGCGTCTTGAGCATCACCGTTCCCGGAACCTTCTTCTTCCGCAAAAATCACCTCATCGTCTTTTTCCAAGAGGACAAAGAGCGTGTGCTCTCGCGAAATAACCGCCCTAGCCGAATGACCTTGCGCTCGGACCTCAACGTCAACATGAAGGTTAGAAGGAGAGTCCGGCAAGTGTTTGATATTGATTGGAACCGACTCGATAAAAGCTTTTCCTCTTTCGACAGCTTCTGGGGAGACTTCTTTGAGGACCTCGAGACCGTATTCGGATTTTCCGATGAGACTTCCGAGAGCAATTGCAATCGGCAATCCGATCATTCCGGTTCCCGGAATGCCGACTCCCATAGCGTTTTTAATGATATTGCCGCTAAGACCAAGATTGATTTCTTCAGGCTGCATACCTAAGAGCTCGGTAGCTTTGGCCACCGCCAGCGACACGGCGATGGGTTCAGTGCATCCCAACGCCGGCACAACCTCCCGATGAATTAAGGAAATAATCTTCTCTCTCGTTGCCTTGTCGATCATGTTCGACCTCTTGGTAGGGTGAATAGTTATGACCGACACTCTAGCGGTTTTTAACTAAAAACTAAATACCCACTAGGCGAAAATCCTCAGGGGAAAACAGTTGAAGAACAAAAAACTTGATTGTTTCTTCCTAAGTTAGGAGCCTTGTATCTTGAGCTCGTCGAGTCTTTTTTCGATTTTTGAGATTAAACCACCCTATATAGCCGACAGTTGCTGCGCATAATATTGGGAAAATTTAATGATCACTTTTCTTAAGCCCAACGGTTGTAGCAAAAAACTTGCCCAATGCCTTCAAAGAATCGATTGAATAACACAACCTTTATTAACAAGACTGTTTAGGACTCAGACGCAGACCGACTCTCGCATCTCTACTTCTGTAGGAAGCCAACAAAGCAGAAAGCTGTGCGTTGCTTCGCACAGCTTCGAATAACATAGTCTCAGACAAACTACCCCTATTTAAACTCCTCTGTTAGAAGAAACTCAACGCGACAACAATACAGCCAGCGACAGCAAAGCCAAACAGGTAGTCGGGTCTTTGAAACAAGTTTGCTTTGACTAAGTCAGATCCTGGAACAACCGGAATAACTGTATTCAGGCCCGAAACCGGACCGCCGGTAAGATAATACTGTCCGATATTGGCACCGGCAATTGCCGCAACGGAACTGGCCATGGGATCGCCGCCGGCTCCGAGAACAACAGTGAGGAAAGGAAGAATAATTGCGGCAGAAGCTGCCAAACTTTGCGTAATAATTCCTGTAAGGATCGAGACAATGAACATCAACAGTTCCGGAGAGTATTTAAGAAGAGGCTCGAAGAAAGACGCCATCGTGTCCACAAAACCGGTATTTTTGATGACACCGGACATGAAGAGAAAAACGATCGTTGCGATGAAAGGAACCGCGATCATCTTTACGCCGTCAATCATCTCCTTCTGACTTTGTTGCAGATTGCGGCGCGCCAAAAGCGCGGTAAGAAGAGCACAGAAAAAGCAAACAATGAATATGGGTGCCCCTGAGGATGCCGCAACGATGAGAATTAAGAAGGGAAGAAAAGCTTTCCAGGAGGGTATCGTTGTAGTTTTTTCGTGGTTGAATTTTTCCAAAATAGTGTTGATTTCTTCAGGCGTCAATTTGCTTGTGAAGCCTTCTTTTCTAGCGTGAGCTTGCATACGAACGTATGCGATACCCATTACGGCAGCTGCAATTACAAGTCCCCAGAGATTAACCATGCCATACCCAATTCCGGCTACAGCTAGGATTCCCACAACCGTCGGATGAGAAAATCCAGCTCCGCATCCGAGAATATTAGCGTGTTGAAGAGCGCCAGCAGCTTCGTTTTTGTCCACGCCGAGTTTAATTGCAGCAGGACCTGCCACTACTCCGGTAATAGCCGCCTGCGTAAAGCCGACCATCATACCGATGCCTCCGGCAACGGCGGCAGCCGCAGTAATAATTCCAGGGCCTCCTCCGAGATAATTACCAGCTCGAATAATGTCGCCGATGATGACATGCAAAAAGCCTGTGGACTGCATAATTCCAATGAACAGCAAAATACCGCCCATATCGATTAAGACGGGATTTAGACCACCGATCAGTAGACTTTTGATCGTCACGGGCGCAGAACCGAACAACGGAATCCCGGCAAACAGAGCGGCCAGCGTCGAACCGACAACTGCAGTCACGTACATCGGAGTTTTACCGATGATCATTAAAACCAGCGTGAGAACGACGAATAGCTGAGCAACGATTGTTCCTGTCATTTGAATCCTCCTTGGGATCAGGAACGTCCGAAGACGTTCCCGGAGTTTTTGTGTTAGTTATTCGCAGATAACCTTGGTCTCAACTGTCTCTACGATCGTTTTTTTTGGTCGGGTGTCGACATGAAGGGAGAAGACATCAGGTCTGGCATAGTGTCCGGTTACGTCCATGTCGTATTTGGCTTTGACAATTTCCGAGAGTTCAATTTCCGCCGTTACTAACCCTTCCTGGTGATACAAAGGTCCGGCGAGTACCTGACCCATAGGGTTCACAATGACGGAACCACCGCGCATTAAATCCTCATCAGGCTTCCAATGAGGAACCTCTTTGCCGAGTTCCTGAGGAGAAGGCAGATATTGACAAGCTGTCACAACAAAACATCTACCTTCATGCGCAATATGTTTCATGGAATGCTGCCATTGATCTCTGCAGTCCACAGTTGGAGCGCAATAGACTTCCACTCCCTTGGCGTACATGTAGGCTCTGAGTAAAGGCATATGGTTTTCCCAGCATATGCACGCGCCAACTTTGCCAGCGGCCGTCTGAACAACAGGAAGCGTGGATCCGTCACCCATGCCCCAAATTAGTCTTTCAGAAGCGGTAGGCATCAATTTACGGTGTTTTGCAACCAGACCTTTTTCTGGGTCGAAAAAGAGAGCCGTACAGTAAAGGGCGTTCGGAGTTCTTTCAATACAACCGACTACCAAAGAAGCGCCCGTGCGTTCTGAAAGGGCGGCAAGCTCTTCACATTCGGGTCCTGGTACATCAATCGCGTTTTCGTAATACGCGGCAAAGTCTGCGCGACCTTCTGGAAGGCGATAGCCCATATATGTTCCGAAAATTTCTCCTTTCGGATAGCTGCCAAGAAGTGCTTCCGGCATCACGACAAGTTCAGCTTTTGAATCAATAATTGCCTGTTCATAAGACATAATTTTATTTAATGTCGCAGATTTTTCTCCGGCAAGATCGCTTCCGAGTTGAAGAGCGGCAACAATATGTTTACTCATATTTTCTCCTTTAGAATCATAAAAATGACATAAACATAGTTGTTATTTTCTTCTTTGGTTCATGCCATGAATACGGCCTAAGGCGATATCTGATATGAGTGAAATTAATATTGATTCAGTAGATCTGAATCTAATTCGATTATTTGTCGCAGTCTATGAAGAGAAAAGTGCAACAAGAGCCGGACTCAGACTGGATCAAACTCAATCTGCGGTTTCTTTTTCACTGACAAAACTTCGTCATCTCTATAACGATCCGCTTTTTGTGCGAACCGGCCGGGGACTTTCTCCGACCCTGTTTGCCGACCAGCTTTATCCTGCTTTGAAAGAATCACTCGAACGGTTTTCAGAAACCTTCGAACTTTTCTCCACACGCGGCGGCCTCTACAACGGCCGAACAATAACAATAGGCATGTCGGATGACTTTGAGTTAGCGATGGGACCAAAAATGATCGAGCTTGCAAAGCTCATCCCGACTTGCACACGACTAAGATTTAAACAAACCAATTCCATGCTAGTGGAAAAGATGCTGCTCTCGCGAGAAATTGATTTAGCAGTAACCAGCGGAGGCATCCGAAGTGAAAGCATTTGCATTACGACCGTCGGGGTCGGAAATTACGGCTGCCTCATCGATCCAACATCGTTTGCTCAAGAGAATTGGTCATTGGAAACTTACGTTTCAAAAGATCATGTACTTGTCTCCAACGGCGGGTTCTACGGGATCGTGGACGAAGTACTCTCATCAAAAGGTAAAAAAAGACGAGTGCTTGTTTCAACCTCGCATTTCAGCGCCATTCCGTTCCTTTTAACAGGCACTGATGCCTTAACGACGATACCAAGGCACGCGGCAAAGGCAATTGCTCGAGTATCCTCCCTTAAATATCTTGAACCTCCCGTGGAGTTTCCTGACTACCCAGTGAACCTAAGTTGGCGAAATTTCTCCCGCAAGGATCCTGTGCTCTTGAATCTAATCGAAATGTTTTCTCAAAATCTGAGTTCTTGTCTGAGATGATCGGTGTGGTTTAGAAGTCCACGATAATAGCCAAAGAAAGCAGAAGCTAGTTCATCTAAGGCCAAAACCGATAAAGGTCTCTTTGTCCATGTTCAATATTATTCAACACTGATGTGAAATATTATTGAACATCAGTATCCAGAACTGAGATAGATTTGTCGTATATGCGGCTCGAGTTCAACAACAAGAGAAAAAGAAATCTCAGGCAAAAAATCGGCGAATCCATTCAAAAACAGATGCGCCGATCCACCGTTTCTTCAATTGCGGTTAGACGTTTTCAGTCGTAGTTTTCTCCACCGTTTCCTGCGCCAAAGATTCTTTTTTCTTTCCTCGGAATTTTCTTCCGAGTGCTGTGGCCTGAGTCTTCACCCAAACTACCACTGGGACGAGGGGACTGGCTTTCAAGTGGGTCTCCTGAAACTCGACCGGAGAACGCTCCTCAATCTTTCTACAAATATCCTCAATCGCAGAGAGATAGGCTTTGTAGTTATCAAGGTAGAAAGCCAAAGCCTTCGAGAAATTAGAACCAAGCATTCCGCTTAAGAACAACCTTGAAACTTCCTTGTACTCAGTGAGAGATTTCTGGAAGCGAACAAAAACTAAACGCTCTTCCGCAGACATTCTCTTGAGTTCCGTCAGGAAGGCATGTTGTGCACAAGGCTGGTAGTACCAGATATACATCAAATCGAGAGAAATCACGATGCATTCGATTTCCATCGATTTAGAGCGCTCGGAAATCACACGAATGAAATCTGCTGGACGAGACATTAAGGAGAGGATATCGTTCTTCGGAAAAGCCAGTTCCATACGCTCGAAGCAGCTGAAGAGCGCCTTGGCCGACATACGAAAGTCAGATGTGCGGAGGCGGTAGTTATTGCGGCGATCAGCCACACTCTCAATCACTCCAGCCACTGTATCGGAAGCGAACTTAGACACGATCGCTGCCGCCGGCACCAAAATCGCGGCCGCAGGCATTCCGGTAATGATCGGCAGAATCATCGCGAGGATCACGTTGTAGACCATGGCTACCGGAATTGCCAAAATGCTTCGAAATAAGTTTCCGACAACAGCGGTCTTCGGAAATCCACGGAAGATGTTATGAGAAGAGATGTAAAGACCATTTGCCAAAGCAATGATCGAGAACACCAGTAGAGGCGCCTTATCCACTGTGATCCCGAGAATATGCCCCAAAAGGACATTACGAGTAAAGCCTTCGAGCAGCACAACCGACATGCCGGTGTACATCAATGAGTCACTAACGCGAGACCAATTAATCAAGGATTTCCAGTCGATGCGCGCGCCCTTCTGGAAGCCGCCCCCAGCAATAACCGCCTGAATAATATTGCGGATGCCGGTAATGCTGAACCAAATCAGAGCTCCGAAGCAAGCGAGCACCCACCAATTCTGAGTGAGCATGAAAGTGAGGAACGCCGGCAGGAAACCGATCGTGACCTTGATAATGTTCAGGATCGTCGTATTGGTATAAGAGAAACCGGTCTTTTCTTTTTTCTGTTTACTCTCGTCAGCCACAAGCCCGTTAGTATTACCTCGTGTAATGCCGCCGAGAGAAACCACGTTGCAGTTATTCGTTGTGACTTCTGCGTTGGCGTAGGTCGCGACCCATTCTCTTGAGTGTTTCATTCCGAACTTTGTGAAGCCCAAGTTCTTGCGAACCCATTTCACAAATGGAGAAACTTCCTCAGGCTCCGAATAAACATCGATACATTGAACCGGAACATGCAGAGGAATTTGGAAAGACTCATCGCTTTCCTTCTCGATCATCTTTTGCGCGCTGCGCGGAAGCGTATCGGGCACGGCAAAGCCCATACCGAATCGTGTACCTAAGATAGTCGTGGAGTCCGATCCAAACCGGCTGCCGAGCGGCTGGTTGGCATAGAAACTCAAGATGCGCGGGATGTTCTCGAGGAACTCATTAAAGAGGGCGCTGCGTTCGGGATTTTGTGCAATCTCCAGACGCTGGTGCATTTCTTGGATAATTCTTTTGAGCTCAATCGCATTGTGTCGGTTGATCGCCTGCTGCAGCTGATTGATCTCGTTCAAGTGTTTTACACGTCCGAGCTCACGCTCTTTCATGTTTAGGATTTCCAGATGCGAAATCCGACCTTGTCCGAGCCAAAGGAGTTCTAAAACATCCGCATCTGACAGCTTGCCCGTTAAAAGCGTAATGCGTGACGACGGACGAATGTGCATCAGACGAGACAGGAGTCCCTGAACGTCAACCTTAAGAAGATCCGGACGGTTATCATCCGCCGATTCAGACAGCGAGGGAATTTCAGGATTTCGAGACGGACGGAGCCAACGCTGGTAAAGCACAACAGAAGTCAATTCATCCAGTTTATTCAGGCATTCCTGAAGAACGCCTTGATCCTCAGGAGATGCGCTCAAGAGCTCCTGCTTAACTTTATCAGCTTCTGTCTCAACAAGCGGAAGCAGTTTGGAGTGCACAAATTCAGAAAGACGAATCAGCGTGGTTTGTCCCATGCCAACGTACTCTTCAAATTCTTTTGCCGACAGAAGGGGAACCTCAATGCCCCATTCCTTCGCGATTTCTGCTGCGTGCTTGGCATTAAAGACTTCCAAGGTCTGAAGGACTTCTTCTTTGGCCCAGTCTTCGACTGAGCGGCCTTCCTGCATCAAGGCTCCGGTTTCAGGTTCTTTTAAAAAGTCCAAAACCGACTTTGTGTCCGTAAATCCCTTCGGCGTCCAAAGGAATTCAACATAACGATCGTGGAAACAAGCTTTAAATTTAATACCCAGCCGAACCGAAATGCCCATGATATGAGCAGCTTCATAAAGTTCGTAGACTACTTTCGGATCAACAAAGTTGTAATAGACAACCGTCAGACGGCGAATTCCTTTCACACGAGCGTCCATCACCAAATAGGTCGGATTTTTTCGGCCCATGGTATTGGCGTCGTGCACATGGTCGTCCATCGTTTTCTGATTCCACTCTTCCGGCATCTCCAACAGAAAGAATTTAGAAAGGAATGCTCGAACGATACGAGGGTTACCCGCCGCCACTTTTTGGAAATCGTGAATCAGACGGAGTTGTTCTTCTTCATTGCCGCGTGCGCGGACAATCTCCTTCATGAGCTGAATAAGCACGCGCGAAGTGTTAAAGCGGAACGGTGTCTGTGCGCTGTAAAGCACTTCATCATGAAGCGTTTTCAGAGCCGAAAGTCTTTCTTCTACGCCTGTCCCGTCATTTAAACGCTGCAAAAGGTTAACCTCAGCCATCGCCATCCGTTCTTCATGGGTGCTAACCATGTTTTGAATGCCGTGCGGGTGCAGAGCGGTTCTAAAAGTCTCCTGCTCAGCAGAAGACACATTGCCGGAATCGATGACCTCATTAATTTTTCTGAGCAGATCTCGATCCTTCTTATCAAAACGTAATGACTGATTCACCTTGCGACTCAAAAGTAATTATTCTTGTGAAAAGTTTCGATTTTACAGAAGGTTAGCTTTTATGGTTGTAACAGAGAAGCAAAAGTTACCTGTGGTTTTCGGCAATAGATTCACTCTTTTCGAGCGTTCTATTGGGTGCGGCCGACCTCATCCTCTTCGCTATTTTTTCTGTTCCGGCGTTTTTTAGCTCGTTTCTCTTCGAGACTGCGCAGTAAAACAGAGCGAAACCACTGATGCGCCGGATCAAAATGCGTACGGTCATGCCACAGAAATACCGGTGTCCACGCCGGATCTGCGACTAGATTCTTCGGAAGAATGGTCAGAGGCAGGTTGCCGATAAGTTCTCTCACAGAGGACTCCGGCAAACGTCCGATAAGATCGCACTGCGTGAACATGTGCGGAACCGTTAAGAGATAAGGGGTATCAATGGCGATATTGCTCCCCTCTTCAAACCCCGAGGAGTCGGTCGTGATCTTTCCCTCCGAATAACCGTACTTCACCGCAATAAAACGATAGTTCTTTAAGTCCGACCTTTTAAGCTGCTTGCCTTCCCTCAGCTTGACTGCCAAAGGATGAGTATTCCTGACCACATATAAGTGGTCGGTGTTATAGAGCGTCTCGTAATGGAATTTCTTTCCTAATTCTCTTAACTTCAAATTGGGCGGTGCGTAGATGACAATATCAATGTTGCCCTTCTCCAGCGCCCACTGAAAATGCTCATGGAGCGAAATGATAGACAGACGAATATTCGGAGCCTGATCAAACAGATTAGCAAGCGACGGAACTATGAATCTCAGAGCCGCATTATCAATACAACCAATACGGAAATCCTGCGTTAAATTCTTTGGCGAAAAGACCTTCGGACTCGGAAGACGGTCTATGCGCATCAAAATGGATTGGATTTCGCCGATCAATGAATCCATCTTCGGTGTCGGCATCATTGCACGCCCGCTCTTCACAAACAAAGGATCTTCAAAAATTTCACGAGCCTGCGCTAAGAGGCGAAAGCACGTTGCTGAACCTTTGCCTAAACGGTTTGCCGTGGAAATAAGGTTGCGGGAGTCATAGAACTCGGCAAGAAATCTGAGCAACTCGCTGGTAGGTCTGTCTTGGGCCATATCGTTATCAATTTTGATGAGGATTTTTGTCAATTTTAATCAAATATGCCAGGAAAACTCCTCTATTCAAACACGCGAAAAGCCTCCAAAATTTCACTCAGAAGCACCCCAATGCTGACCAAGGAGAAACAATTATGCAAAAACTCTCAAGAAGGCAAATTCTCAAGGCAATCTCCGCTCTTCCGGCCGTCTCTCCGGCTACTTCCGTTCTTGCACAGGCTTCAAATCCCCAGCCTCAGGAATGGACGGGCTTTGCCATTTGCGATTCTTGTAACCATGTACCTTCCTGCGGAATTCAGTTCCAAGCACAAGGCAATAACATCATCAGTATCCAAAACTGGAAAGAAAATCCGCGTCACTGGCTCTGCTCTAAAGGCATGAGCACTCTGCAGCGCTTATATAACCCGAATCGTCTACTTTACCCGATGAAACGCACGGCTCCCAAAGGGGCTGCCGATCCGGGATGGGTTCGTATTACCTGGGATGAAGCTTACAAGACGATTGCAGCAAACATGCTCGCCGCCAAGAAGAAATACGGCCCCGAATCTGTCATGTTCTATGCCGGCGACCCGAAAGAACCGAGACCTTCTATTTACCGTTTGGCTCGCTATTTCGACTCTCCCACTTGGGCCACAGAATCCTCCGCCGCTTGCCGCTCCGGCTGCATGATGGCAGAACAGCTCAACTTCGGACAGCCGAACAACGGCGCAACTCCGACGAAAGATACTAAGGTTTACATGATCATGGCCACAAACGTTTGGGCTCAGCCCCTGGGTTGGTGGGAAGCCATAAAGGCTGCAAAAGCACGCGGCTGCAAGATCATCACAGTTGATACCAGAAGAACCAAAGCCGCAGAAATTGCCGATATCCATTTGGCTCCTACCATTGGTACGGATGCCGCTTTGGCTGCCGGTATCGCCCGCGTTCTGATCAAAGAAAACCTTATTAATAAGCCCTTCATTGATCAGTGGACACATGGTTTCGAAGAGTACGCCAAGTACGTTGACCAGTTCACACCCGAAAAGACCCAGGAAATCACCGGCGTTCCGGCCGACAAGATTGTCGCCGCGGCTCGCCTCTGGGCTCAAGGACCGGGATCTTTCACTTTGACTACTCAGTCTCTGTCTCACAACTCCAACGGTGTGAACAACACTCGCGGTCTGCTCTTACTGCCAATTTTAATGGGCTATATCGACATCCCCGGCGGCGTTCCTTTCGGTCAGCCTCCCAAAGGCTTGTCCATGGCTGCATTCGGTCTGCACCCCGCTATGGCCGATAAGAAGTGGTGGAACTCTCCTGAAGTAAAAGCTCGCCGCTTAGATAAAGACGAACTTCCGCTCTGGCATGACCTACAGGATCAGACAAGTCCGAACAACCTGCCTGAATGGGTTCGTGACGGTAAAGTCAAAGTCTTCTGCGGGTGGGGCTTTAACGTCAACATTTGGCCGCAGCCTGATGTCTATAACGACGCCCTCTCGAAATTAGACTTTGCATTCGCAACGGACTACTTCCACCGCAAAGACAGCCACCGAAACATGGATATCATTCTTCCTGCTGCGATGAACTATGAACGCCATGCTCCCTTCGGCTGGTACGGTCCTAACATTGCCGTTCGCAAACCGATCAAACCGCTCGGCGAAGCTAAAGAAGACTGGCGTATTGCTCTGGAACTCGGCTGCATTGTTGATAAACCCGAACACTTCTTCGACGGCGATCCCGAAAAAGCCCTCGACTTCATCCTTCATCAGTACGAAGGCGGCGACCTCGTTAAGTTTAGAAATGCATTGCCTCAGATCAGCCGCATCCCGGCACCGAAGCCCGGCTTCAAGAAGTACGAAGATGGAAGACTCCGCCCTGACGGCAAACCCGGTTTCAACACTCTTTCCGGCAAGCTGGACTTCTTCTCGGATCGTGCCGCCAAATTCGGCTATCCCGGCCTTCCGGTTTACAAGCCGATGACCGAGCTCAGCAAGGATTTTGATCTTCGCTTGATGAACGGCTCACGCAAACCGTACATCACGCACAGCAAGACGCGTACGGACCAGCCCTACCTGATGGAAATTGAAGACTGTCTGCACGTCAACATCAATCCGAAAGACGCGGAAGCCAGAGGTATTAAGGAAGGCGATACGATCCTCATCACTTCCCCGTATGGCGGTCCTGTAGAAGCTAAAGCAGTGGTTTCTCTGATAGTTCCTGTCGGCACGATTGACGCTCAATATGGCTGGCTCGACAACCAGAATACCCAGAAACTCATGAACCGCGGCAATCGCGACCCGCTGTCCGGTTATCCGAGCTACTTCGAAAATCCCGTCTGTATTGAAAAGAAAGCCTAAGGAGATCGTCATGAGCAAATATGGAATCATTGTTAATGCTGACGACTGCGTCGGCTGCCACGCCTGCTTCGTCGCTTGTAAAGAAGAAAACCAAGTTGCGCCCAGTGTGAAGTGGAACCATTTGGAAAGACTTGAGCATCCAGCTGAAGAAGTCATCGAATACTTCCGAGTATCCTGCATGCACTGCGAAAATCCAGCTTGCATGAAGGTCTGCCCGGTAAAAGCCGTTTATTTCGGACCGCACGGTGAAGTCCTGATCGACCAGAAAAAGTGCATCGGTTGCAAAGGCTGCTTAGCTGCCTGCCCGTACAGTGCTCCTAAATTCTCCGATCCGAATAAGCAGTCTTACTTCGGCGATCTGACGCCGCTCGGCGGCAGATCTGCCAGTCCGACAGCTTGGACAACGCGCATCCCCGGAAAAGCCGAGCACTGCACGCTGTGCACGCATCGTACTTCCCAAGGACGCTTGCCTGCCTGCGTTGAAGTTTGCTCGACTAAGGCTTTGCAATTAGTTGACTACGACAATCCGACTGATGCTCAGAAGGCCTTGATCGCTAAGGCTCAGATCATCAATAAGGATGCCGGCACGTCTCCGAAGATCCGTTTCATTTCTTCGATTACTGATTTTGGAGGTATGAAAGTCAAAGCCTAAGCTTTGAATAGCGGTGCCGAAAGCGTGCGGCACCGCCTCGTATCTCTTAGGGTATTAGGGGCGGGTCTTGTATCCGCTTTTTTTTCACAACTTTCCTTCAAACAGGGAAAAAGATGCGTGCTCCAGTAAGACAACCCGAAGCGATGGATCGATTTTCCACCTTTAGGCTTAGAGGCTGTTCTCCTTATTTTCGATAAGACTTATTTTCGGGAGTGGACGCCAGCTTGTCTCTCAGTTTTCCCTAAGTTCCAATTAAAAAGTTCGCCCTACGATCACTTAGCTGATAAAGTTCCCTGCAATGAAAAATTCTGCGCAGTTTAGTTTTTGTTCGCAGCCTCAGAGGAAGAATATGAATTACCAAGAAATCACTCGCGAAGAATGCTCCGAAGCATTAGCAAAAATCATCACCGTCTTAAGCGAAATTATTCTCGACCCGCATGAGAATAAAACTTCCGTCTACCCCAAGGCTGCAGAAGCTTTTAACAGCATTGCCGATGAAGTCGGTTTTGACGGCCCTCGGTTCGGCGAAGTCACTTTTAATGAAGACTTTGACCGCGATGCCGCCAAACTCTTTTACGGCGTCGGCGACACCACCATCGGCATGACGCATTCATTCTGGGCCGGCGGTCTGATTACCGTCACAGGACAAAACACCCACGAAGCTTTTAAAACTTATCTCAGTAGAGGTCTTCAGAACACCTCCAACCTGCCTGACGATCATCTTGCAGTTGAACTTGCCTTTCTCGGCCACCTTTTAGCCGAAGACAAAATTGATGAGGCGCAGCAGTTCGTTAAAAATGAAATCCTTGCGTGGTGGCCGACCGCAGAACAAAACATCGACAGCAAGACACAAAACGCTGGAATCAAGGCATTCTTCGCCTCTGTCACAACCGCTTTAAAGTTTGTAGAAGCCCTGTAATTTCCCTGTGTGAACATGTTCACATGCGCTTTTGACCGCCTTCTCTAAGGCGGTTTTTGCTTTAGTTTTTGAGTCTTCCTATCGTCGATTAACAATACTGGCTGGACTAAACTATCAGCAAATCCCAAGGAAAAATAATGTTAGCCGCCACAATACTTCATTCACTATCCGCGGTCTGTGTTTTATTGATCGTGATCGGCTTTGGTGTTTTTCTCGCACGCAAAGGCTGGTTTGATGCCCCATCGCACCGCGGTATCGTTTCTAAACTCGTCAACGCCGCTCTTCCGTGCTTCCTCTTTTATTCTGTTATCTCTAAGTTTTCGCACGGGGAGCTTTATAACTTACTGAAGTTTGCGGGGCTTCCGTTCCTAACGGTCGGCTTGAACTTTTTGATTTCCGTCCTATTCATCAAGCTCGGCTGGGTTCGGCCTCACATGAAAGGAACGTTCATTGCCGCATTTACCGGCGCGACCGTTTTGTTCGTCGGCGTCCCTCTGGTACAGACAATGTACGGCTCGAACGGAATTCCTTATTTGCTCGTCTACTTCTTTGCCAATTGCGTCTTCATTTGGACCGTCGGCATCTTTAACATTCAGTTAGACGGTGCGCGCCGAGGCATGACAGAAGAACCTAAGATCTTCTCGGTTCACGGACTCAAGATGCTGCTCTCCCCGCCGCTGATGGGTTTCCTTATCGGTTTAATCGTTGTCCTTCTGTCGATTCCCGTTCCTAAATTCATCTCTCAGTCGACCCATACAATCGGTCAATTAGCGACACCGCTGGCATTGGTCTTTGTCGGTATTACCGTCTGGCAAATCGGTTTTGAGAAGCTCAAGAAACTCCCGAGGGAAGTCTGGCTGATTCTTCTCTCCTGCTACGTCATTCGTCCGATTACGATGTATTTGTGCACGATGCCTTTGGACATGGATCCGCTCATGCGGAAGTGTTTCATCTTGGCTTCCGCGCTTCCTGTCTCTTCCGTGATTGCCGTGCTCTCTAAAGCCTACGGCGGAGACGAAGAGTTTGCCTCTGAGGCCATCGGCGCAAGCACTGTTGCGATGATCTTCGTCCTTCCCTTCCTGCTAATCGCCGTTAACCTCGTTAACTGAGTCCGACTTGAAACGAATCTCGAAGTCGGTACCTTTGCCGACTTCGGATTTGAGGGAAATGCTCCAGCCTAAGGCCTCGGCTGCGCGCTTCGAAATTGCCAGTCCCAACCCAAATCCTTGATAATGGCCGCGACTGCCCTGTCCGGCTCTAAAACCTCGGTCAAAAACCTTTTCTCTATCCTCTTCTTTAATTCCGATGCCCGTATCTCGAATAATGGCCTTATCTTCATCAATAATCACAGTCACCGAACCCTTGTCCGTATAGTGAATGGAATTGAAGACAAGGTTGTCAAAGATGGTTGCCCCGAGCACCTCATTAAATGTCTGCTTAGGCGCATTCTTCAGTTCGACCGAAAGCTTTAATCCCTTGTTTTCAGCCTTTTGTTTCCAAGACTCTTTCAGGCCGGCAATGAGTTCGGGCATTGAGCAAAGCGCGTTGTTCTGACCTGTTCTAGCACGTCCGATATTTAAGAAAACCTCCGCCATCCCTTTAATTCTGGAAGAGGCATTCTGCGCCCGGCGAATTAAAGTTTTTTGACGGTCGTTGCTTTGAACCTGTTCATTAAGAAGTTCGAGGCTCGTATCAATCACTGTGAGGGGAGTACGAACTTCATGGCTGACTTCAGTAGAGAAAGCCCGCTCCTTCATCGCCAGCACTTTGAGTTTCGAAACAAGCGCCTTAAAAGATCTTTCTAATTCTCCGATTTCATTGTCCGGCCAATAACCCTTGAAAATTTCTTCCGTGTAAATTTTGCCGTTCTGAATCAGCCCCTCGGCTCTCACGGCTTCCTTGGTTAACTGTCCCAATGGAGACAGCAGCTTACGGCCCAAATACCAGCCGACGAAAGAGCAAATAGCGATTAAAAGAAGAAATCCGACCACGCCGATTCGGAAAAGATGCCGTTCCCAAATTTCGAAGTTGCCTTGATGACGGGTCAGGACATAACGCTTCCCATCGATGATTTTGGTGTAAGTGTGGAGATCTTCGCCATCCGTGAACTCTGTATAGCCCTGAGGATAATTTTTAAAAAGCTCCGGTATCTGCCGGGTAGGATCTCCTTCAATATAGAGACGCGTGACCTGATCCAATCGCGGCGGCTTTCCCTGAAGAATATCGGCAGTCACAACCGTCTGCAGCATGTCATCCATCACAGATGCCATGAGCTTGTTCTCTGCCGTCTCTAAAACATAAACCAATGTAATGGAATAAAGAACTGCGCAGGCGGCTGCAATTAAGCCGCACAAAAGTTCCAACGATTGCTTGAGCGAACGACCTTTTTTCATTCCCCGCGATCCTCTTTTGCTCGTACCGCCCAGCCGAACCCGTGACGAGTTTCAATCAGCGGTTCTTCAAAAGGCTTGTCTACGATTTTTCTAATTTGATAGATATGAGCTCTCAAATTATCCCCGGCCACTCGCTGGAAGCCCCAGATCTCATCCTCAATTTCTTCACGAGAAACAACTTCGGGACTTTTCTGCATCAAAAAGGCAAGAATCCGGAAAGCTGTCGGATTGAGCTTGAGCTCCGTATCTCCGCGAAATACCCGCTTGCTGTCGAGTTCGAGCCTGAGATTCCCGACTTGAAGAACTTTTTCTTCCGGCGTTGAACTGCGGCGAAGGACGGCTTGGATCCGCAGCAGAAGCTCAGCCAAGGAAAAAGGCTTCACTATGTAATCATCTGCGCCTTCGGAAAGACCCATGATGCGGTCGTCTGTGCTGTCTTTAGCGCTCAAGATAATAATGGGAGTCGTGTTGCCCCGGCTTCTCAGTTCGCGGCAAAGGCACAGACCATCCATACCGGGAATCATGATGTCCAGGACAATGAGGTCATATTTATTGACGATTGTTAAAGCCAGAGCTTTCAAGCCGTCATCCGTGTTGTCGGTCTGGTAATTTTTGGACTCTAAATATTCAACGAGGTTGAGCCTAATGTCCTCGTTGTCTTCCACAATCAAAATCGTCGGCATATCTGTTCGTTTTTAACGTAGTTTTCACGATCGCTTAACCCGTCATTTCAGGCAAGAGACCCATACTTATCTTCCGATCGGTGCGGAGTTGTAGACGATGAATTTAAAAGTGCCAAAGAAGACCAATTCTTTCCTGGTTTGGAGCTTCAATGACATTCTAACGGTATTGCTTCCTTTGTGGTTGCTATGCCTAATTTCGGAGTTTCGCTGCGCACCGATCGACTCATTTTTTGCGGCACCGTTTTATCTTTCCGGAAATAATTGGTTAGGAACGGGAAGTTTTTTCTTTTCAGCAGTGCTCCATAAAGGCGGCAAGTATGTCGCAGTTGCTGTTGCGGTGAGTTCGCTGATTCTTTTTCTGCTTTCTTATTTGAAGAAGTTCGCCCGATTAAAGCCTTATCGAAAAGTCTGCCTGTACGTCACGCTTTCTATTTCGATCATCAGCGGCCTGAAGTCCTTATCCGCCTCTCCTTGTCCTTGGTCGCTTCCTCAGTACGGCGGAAGCGGGAGCGCCGGAAAGTGTTTCCCTGCAGGACACGCCTCTTCCGGTTTTTGTTTGTTTTCCCTTTACTTTGCCTTCCGCCAGCTCCGCATGACGAGATCTTGGATTTTCCTTATCCTCGCTCTAGCATTAGGCTGGATTTTAGGAGTTGGGCGTCAGGCGCAAGGCGCACATTTCCTCTCTCATTCCTTTGCTACGATGTTTTTGGACTGGGCTATTTGCGCCCTGTTCTATCGATTATTTTTCTTTCCTAAAGCTCCGGTAAAAATTCGCCAAAAACCTATTTCTGCGCTTTCTTACTGCCTGATCACAGCTTTTTCTCTGACTTTTATTTTTAATCTTCCCTTTTTCTCTAAGGCTTGCTCAGCGCTCAAGTTCTCTTTTTCGGACCTATGGCTTTTAGCTGTTTGCGCTTTTATTCTTTTTTCTGCGTTTTTCACGGTTCTTCGGCTCTTAAACCACAGCTTCTTAATTAAAGTCTTTAGCTTATTCTTTACGGTCTGCGCAGCCGGAGCTATGTACTTCAATTATCAGTATGGGACCATTATTAATTCGGAAATGATGCGCAACGCGCTCGCTACCGATACGGCTGAGGCTGCGGAACTTCTAACTGCCAAGTTCTTTTTAGAATTCGCCTTTTTATGCCTCCCGCAGCTTTATCTAACTTTCTTTGTCCCGATTAAGTATTCTTCTTTTGTACGCGGCATATTTCAAGCTTTAGTTGGGCTGGTCATCGGAGTTTGTTTCCTCATGCTCAACTTCCAGGGCGTCTCTTCGCTGATTCGTTCAGAGCCTGTCCTTAGAAATTTAATCTCACCAGTAAACGTCTTCAGCGGAACGTACAAAGCAGTATTTAAAGACGGTTCTACAGAGGTCGATGCGCCTCGCATCGTCATCGACCCAAAACCCGCGCTTGGAGCGAGTCACAAGAATGACAAGGGAACACTCTTTATCGTTGTTGTCGGAGAAACCGCTCGTTTAGCCAATTGGGGTCTTGCGGGCTATAGCCGTGATACGACGCCCCAGCTGCGTGCCAGAAATGTGATTCCGTTCAGCAAAACGATCTCCTGCGGCACGAGTACCGATGTCTCTTTGCCTTGCATGTTCAGCCGTGTTGGTCGAGATCGCTACGACAGAGACAGAATTTTGAAAGAAGAAAGCCTCTTGCCGGTTCTTCAGAGAGCAGGCATCAATGTTTTTTGGGTCGATAACCAATCCGGATGCAAGGGCGTCTGCAAAGGCGTCCCATCTTTGTCCATTTCTAAAACCAAAGCCCCTTCGCTTTGCTCAGGACCGAGATGCTATGACGAAGCCTTGCTCGCAGGCATTGATACCTCAGAAATCTTAAAGCCGGGCAAAACGACCGTAGTCTTTATGCACCAGCTCGGGAACCACGGCCCCGCTTACTCTAAACGCTATCCTAAAAATTTTGAAGTCTTTAAGCCTGTCTGCACGGATGAGAAGCTCAACAATTGTTCTCGGGAAGAGATTGTAAATGCCTACGACAACGCAATCCTTTACACCGACCACTTTTTAGCCGGCGTCATTGATTGGTTAAAGAGTCTGGACGGTTTTGATACGGGACTGCTTTATGTTAGCGATCATGGGGAAAGCCTTGGCGAAAACAATATGTATCTGCACGGCGCGCCGGAATTAATCGCGCCTAAAGAGCAAAAAGAAGTCCCTATGCTTCTGTGGCTGTCAAAAGGTTTTGAGCAAAAATTCGGTCTTAACGACGTCTGCCTGCGCGAGCAGGCCAAAGCGGACGCTTCTCATGATCAGCTTTTTTCCTCGCTTCTCGGGATTCTTGACGTTAAATCTTCCGTCTATGATCAAAACAAGGATTTTTCTGCTGTCTGCAGAAAATCGAACAGTTAACCAGCTGTGTTGATTTATTGCCTGGCTTTTAACTTTTGCAGGCCCAGGGCATAAAACTCTGCTCGTTTTATAGAAGCTTTCGTCTCATGTTCGACAAGAGCCCTTGCAAGAGCTACAAGGCGTTGATTGGAAAGGTTTTGCTTTTTTATTGCCACCGTCAAATCCCACGGAGCTCTACTCCAGCCATTTAATACCGGCAACAACCCTCCCTGTTCTATATCCCTCCAACAAAAGGCGAGAGATAAATCTATTGCGACCCCCATCCCTGCCATCAGCCACTCTTTACCTGATAGCACGTCGCCGGAGAAAACAATTTGTTTGTACTCAAGTGGGCGTAATTCACCGTCTTTTTGCAAATGGGTTGTAGCCGGATAATTCCGGCCCGCTCTCAAAATAATGTCGTGGGTTCTCAAATCCTCAGGACTTTGCGGATTTCCCCTCCTCCTAACATATTCGGGAGTAGCTAACGGAACGTTCCCTACTTTATTGGCATCCCAAATAAACAGCCCTTCCGCAGGCGGACGATACGGTAAATACGCAATATCCACCTTGCCTGAAATCACGTCCTCATGGTCCACGTCAGAAAGTATCTCTACCTTTAGATTTGGATCCTGATGAGAGTAACTTTGGATAATTTCCACAAAACTGGTACGAGGAACATTAACCGGTATCCCGAGCTTTATTGATAACTTATGACTTCCCGAAGCAGAAATCTTTTCTTTTAACTTCTTTGCGGCCTCCAAATAGCATTCAATCTCCGGCAGCAGCTCAATGGCATCCTGAGTTAAACGAACTGGCCTTGAATGAGGCTCCGTTAACCGGATTCCGATTTCAGTTTCAAGCCCATGTGTTAGGCGGCAATAAAAGGCTTCGTCCCGACCAAACTTATCCGCTGCTAAAGAAAAGCCTTTTCCTTCGGACAGCGATAAAAGCACTTGCCAGGCAAGAAGTCGCTCCGAGATTTTCATACGTCTTCTTAATTGTCTATTTCACAATTAAGAGTTTAGAGAAAACATGGTGGACTTAGAAAGAAGTATTTACGATTATATCCATAACTTATTATTTTCTAAGGAGAAAATCATGAATACCCTCAATAGAAGAAAGTTCTTATCATCTTCCGCTCTTTTGGCTACCTCTTCCTTAATTACCGTAACTGCAAATGCAGCAGCCAAGGACCCAATGCCAGCAAAGTGGGATGAAGAGGCTGACATAATTGTCGTCGGTTCCGGATTTGCCGGCCTTGCTGCGGCCGCAGAAGCTAAAAACGCAAATGCCGGTAATGTTATTGTGCTGGAAAAGATGAGAGCGCCTGGCGGAAATTCCGTCATTAACGGCGGTATTTTCGCAGTTCCGGGAAATCCGGCTCAAGTTAAATTAGGCATCAAAGATTCTCCTGAACTTCTGGCAAGCGACATGATCGCCGCCGGACTCGGTTACGGCTATCCCGAGAAAATCAAAGCGATGACCGAAGAAGCTTTACCAACGTACGAGTGGACAGTAAAAGAACTCGGTGTCCAATACAACGACAAAGTCGGCCAGGAAGGCGGTCACTCTGTTCCCCGTCACGTCTATACCATCAACGGGTCCGGATCCGAAATTGTCCATAAACAACTTGCATACGCCAAGAAGTTAGGCATACCCGTCAGACTAAGAGTCTACGTAGAAAGAATCATTCGTGATGAGGACGGAAGAGTTAAAGGCCTGCAGGTAAGAGAAGGCTACAGATTCCCGAACGCGCAGTCCGGCAAAGTTAAGTTCATCAAGGCCAAAAAAGCCGTAATCCTTTGCCATGGAGGATTCGGAGCGGATGTGAACTACCGCATGAAACATGATCCGAAATTGACGGACAAATTCGACACAACGAACCAGCCGGGCGCTACGTCAGAACTTTGGAGAGAAGCCTCCAGAATCGGCGGTAATTTGATTCAGGCCGACTGGATTCAATGCGGCCCTTGGAATTCTCCTGAAGAAAAAGGCATGGGCGTCGCCTTGTATTTCGCCCAGGGCGCAGCAGCAACACAAGGAATTTGGATCGATTGTGCAACAGGCAAGAGATTTGTCAATGAATTAGCCAACCGAAAGATTCGTGCCGACGCTGTTATTACCAATAATAATAAAGGTCATACCTGCATCGCATTAGCAGACCAAACCGCCGTTGATCTGACGATTCAGAAGAGCCGTCCCGGAATTTTGGACAAGCAGCTCGAAAGAAAAGTTGTCCACAAATTCGCGACATTAGAAGATTTGGCAAAACAATATAACGTACCGATGGATGCCTTGCAGGCCACTATTGCCGACTACAACAAGCACCAGGCCGAAGGTACTCCGGACGAAATGGGCAGAAAAATCTACAAAGGAGCCCAGGCCATCGGAACAGGACCGTGGTATTGCTCAATCCTTTCGCCAAAGGTTCACCACTGCATGGGCGGCTTGGAAACCAATAGCAAAGGCCAGGTCATTGATGTGTCCAGCGACAAACCCATCCCGGGCCTTTATGCCGCCGGAGAATCAACCGGGGGTGTACACGGCGCCGTGCGACTCGGCTCTTGTGCCGTTCTTGACTGCTTAGCCAACGGACGAATTGCAGGAAGAAAAGCTGCTCAAGAACAAAACTGGAGCTAGCCGTACTTTTCCAATCAGCGGCGCCTGCTGCCGCTGATTGAAACTTCAAAATTCCTCAGCCAAAGAAAAAATGAGCAATCAGAATCTTTTAAAAGTACTGTTCTTACTTTCTTGTCTTTGTTTGTCGCTACCCTCCTTCAGCGCGGGTAAGCTGGGAGCAGATATGCACCAAGCAAAAGGCGTTCAGTGCCAAACCTGCCATGGTACTGACATGAAAAATCCTCAATACCCCACAGAAGAAACATGTACACAATGTCATCAGAAGGCAGTACTAGCGGAAAAGACGCGGAATCTTCCAGGTGCAAATCCTCATGCTGCTCCTCATAACGGTGACTGCATCTTGTGCCACTTGCAGCATGAGAAGTCAGAAAACTATTGTGCTCAGTGCCACAATTTCAAATTCGTAGTTCCTTAATTCCGAAGATGCTTTCAGGTGCGCTCGGCGCACCTGTTTAGGCTCTAGTGAGAATTAAAGACTTCCGCCTTTCACTTGTTTGCTTTCGGCAAGTTTAGCCGGATCTCCAAGTTTCTCTTTAAAGAAATTCACAACAGTATTGATGATGTTCGGCTGATACCAGGGGAGATCTCCGTGTTTTGCACCTTCTACCAAGATATATTTCACATCTTGATTCTTCGCCTTCAAAGCTTGGTACATGCTGGCGCTTTGTTCAGGACTGACCAATGGATCAGCGCTTCCGTGCAGAAGAAGGAAAGGAGGTTCATTACCGCTGACGTGTCCGAGAGGGCTGGCATCAAGCATTTTCTTCGGATCTTTCGTAATGCTTTCGCCGGGGAAAGTATTGAACGCCGGGCCGTTCACTAACAAAGCTTCAGTCACAGCGGGCGAATCATGCACAACTCGAATTTCTTCTGGGAATCCTTCGCCGATATTGCGAAGGTCTGACAACCCGTAAAGAGACACGACAGCCTGAACGTCCGAAGACTGGTTCAGGAAATCACCTTTATCAAACTGTTTTTCACCATTAGTAGCCCCCGACATTTGAGCAAGGTACCCGCCGGCAGAGTCACCGAGAACGCCGATCTTTGCAGGATCAATACCATATTCTTTTGCGTGTTCACGAAGAAATCGCACAGCAGCTTTTGCGTCATTAACTAATGCCGGATATTTTGTCGGAACTGTTCGGTATTCAGCGGCTGCAACCACAAATCCAGCCTTAGCTAAAGCTGTTCGCATTTCGGTGAATTTTTCATGGTCTGCGGAAGGGAATCCCCCGCCGGGGAAATAAATAATTGCGGGTTTTGCTTTGCCGTCTCGAGGAATCATCACCGTCATACGAAGAGCTCTGTTGCTTCTCAGCCCCTTGATTTGCGAATAAATAATGCCGGACATAGAGTCTATTTGGCCGTTCTCGATTTTCGGCCGCATTATTTCTGCGCCCTCCGTATAGCCGGGCAATTTTGCGTTTGCGCTATTAGTCATTACTAAAAAGGCTCCAGTCAAGACAAATATCTTTCCTAACTTCATTTGTATTCCTCAAAAGGCACTTCTCCTCAAGTCTCTTTGGATTTTACTTTTGCGCGCCGGGAAACAGCTACCAAAGTATTTGAGGACATTTTCTCAGTACAAACCATTAACGTAGTACTGTGGGAAAAATTTTCCGCTTAATCTGAGTGAAAGACCTCCTTTGAAGAGCCATCCGCGACTAACATCAATCTAATATTCCTCTTCGGAGAGATTTATGCGAACAAAATTAATCGTCGGCTCCCTCTTCGCCTTTACAGCCTTATCTTCCTCCGCGGCGCTCCTTGATTCCGTCAATATTCCTCAAACGCCTCAGCAGGAAGCAAAAATCGAACTTGGCAAAATGCTTTGGTTTGATCCAAGACTTTCGTTATCAGGCAAAATCTCCTGCAACAGCTGTCACGATCTTTCCACAAACGGTGCAGATACGAAGCCTCTTTCTATTGGTTACGCCGGAAGAAAAGGGACAGTGAACTCTCCGACTGTCTTTAACGCAGGCAAACAGATTGCGCAGTTTTGGGACGGAAGAGCTAAGAATCTATCTGAACAAGCAACGGGCCCGATTACCAATCCTCTCGAAATGGCAATGACGCCTGAGTTAGCTGAAGGAGTTATTCGGTCCATTCCAGGATATAGGCCTTATTTTGAAAAAGCCTTCGGAAGTCAGAACCCGACTTTTAGCGAAATTGCGGAGGCCTTAGCAGCCTTTGAAAGCACGTTAACGACTCCGAATTCTCCATTTGAACGCTATGTCAAAGGGGATAAAACAGCGCTCACTCAGCAGCAAATTGACGGCTTAAGACTGTTTAGAAGATCTGGCTGCATCATGTGCCACAACGGGAATCTTCTGGGCGGAACGTCTTTCCAAAAAGTCGGTTCCGTTCGGCCTTACATTACCAACAATCCTTCTAAAGGAAAAATGGACATCACCGGCAAACCATGGGATGAAATGATGTTCAAAGTGCCTATACTCTTGAACATTGAAAAAACAGCTCCGTATTTTCACGATGGAGCGATCAGAACATTGCCGGAGGCCGTCGGGACAATGGCTGACATTCAGCTCGACGCCAATCTAAGTGCGAAGCAGGTGGATGATATTGTCGCCTTCCTTCATTCTTTGAACGGCGAAGTCCCCAAGATTGAAAAACCGGCCCTTCCGCCAAGTGGGCCTGAAACCCGGAAATACATCGAAGAAGTGTATTGATTTCCAACCTCTGAATTACGTGTGAAACAGCTCGAACCTCTAGGCTCCGGCCGTTTTCTTTTTGAATTTCAGCAACCGAAAGGCAAAAAAAAAGCACCTGAGAAATAGTTTCAAGTGCTCTTAATCAATCAGAAAGATACAGCCGAATTGCTCGGCGGAATGTATCCTTCTCAACCTCAAATCCCAAGGAGAAGTGACAAAATCATTTGCCACGTAGAGATATTAGCACAAACATCTAGATAAAAACCCTATATAAGAATAATTTTTCAGCTATTTGCCTAAAATAGTTCACTCCTCTAGGTGTTATTACTCTAGTCAAAGCTTTTACGTACTAATACAATCTTCTCAACGAACCAAAATAATCCCAAGGACCTCTGCTTCGATTTCGTTGCAGAGGTTTTATTTTGTGCGGAAAAAATGCCGACTGGTTTAAGGCACCTCAGACAAAAAAAGGCGCTCGAAGAATCAATCCCGAGCGCTCCAATCTAAATTTGAAATTACGGCCGACTTGCTCGGCAGAACGTAATCTCAACTCAACCTCAAATCCCAAGGAGAAGTGACAACATTCAATTGCCACATCCTCATATTAGCATAATCCACTAGGTGAAAACCCTCTTATGTGAATACGCATCCTATTTTAGGTTTAATTTTCCAGTGCCTTTACAGCTCGAAGAACGCTGATGATGCGGGCGTATTCTTTCTTTAGCTCATCCGTATACTGGTTTCCTTCTTCCCATCGTCCATTTTTAAACTCGAACTCCTGAGCTTTTACGGGTGTATTCAGGCTGGTAAAACCCAGCGTGGCAGTAATTCCCTTCAAAGAATGAGCAGCCCTTCTGGCATCCTCTCTTCTATCTTCTTCTATTGCTTTAAAAAGCTCAGGGAATGTCGGTTCTTCTAAAAAACGGAAAAGGTACTTTTCATAGAGTCTTTCGTTCTCGGAGAAATAAACCAAGCCATCAGTTAAGTTGATGCCGCTCTTGGCTAAAAATTCCTTTTGTTTCCCGTTCATCTCAATCCTTAAGATCCTTAAAATTACCGAGCAAGAATAACAAACCGCACATCCGATTGAACAGAAGTGCGGTCTAATTCACATAATCAGAAAATTAGTATTCGAAGGTTCCTTTCTGCAGGAGCTCATTGTTCTTCATCATCAGCACGCCTTTACTGTAGACGTCCTGCAGTTCCCAGTTTTCATCGAAAAGGCACATATCAGCGCTGTTTCCGACGGCAACTTCGCCCTTACCTTTCATTTCCAAGCCGCGAGCTACGTTGCGGGTCAGAAGAGGGAGAACTTTTTCAACCGCATGACCTCTTGCAATCAGCTTCTTGAGATCACGGAGGTTACAGGCAACGCCTCCGATACCGAGACCAACCATTTCGCCTTTTTCATTAAAGCGAGGTACAGAGCCATGACCGTCAGAACTCATTGTCATAATAGACGGTTCAATTCCGGCATCCCATGCTGCTTCAACTGCATCTGCAGGGCTTTCAAAGCAGCAGGAGCCGCCGGTTGTAATGTCGATACGGCCGCCTCTCTTCGCAAACTCAAGTGCTTTGCCGAAGACATACTTATCGCGAGCACAGTGCGTCGGACGAATGTGACGAATCGGGAAACCGCGGTTAACGATTTCTTCGAACATCTCAAATGCGCCCGGAACATTGCCAAGATGGATATGAAGAACACCGATCTTTCCGGCAATCATGCCGCCTACGCGAATCTGTGTCAGGAGGTCGAGAACATTCTGTGTTGTCGGGAAGGAGGAGCGATGGTCGCCCAATGCGATCTTAACGCCTAATACCTCATGAACCATCAGCAGGTCGTTTTTAACCGATCCCGTCAGAGTTGTCGGAGGATAAGAATAATTGCTTGTATACATCCAAGCGGTCACGCCTTCATCCGTCAAGGCTTGGACTTTGGCCAAAAGATTCGGCAAAGAACGAGTAACGCTATCTGTTCCGGAAACACCGACCAAGCTTGTGGTGCCGCAGGAAATCAGTTCACTGAGAACGATTTCAGGCGTACGGCTGCGCGGACCGCCTTCCCCGCCGCCACCGGTAACGTGAATATGTTGGTCAATGAAGCCCGGTGTCAAGATTTTGCCGGAAGCCTCAACCATTTCAAGTTCAGGTAAAACAACCGTCAGATCTTTACCGACTGCAGCAATCTTGTCGTTAACCACCAAAACGTCCTGAACACCCAAATTATCCGGGTTGTAGACATGGGCCCCTTTTATTAAATAAGCCATAGAAAGATCCTTTTATAAGAAGATTAAGCTGCTGGTTACGGAAACGATCACTGCTATGATCATGACCGGGATTGTGCGGCGGATCAGGGCAATCGGAGTTAATCCTGTAATACCGGAGACCGCAATGATGACGCCAGCGATCGGGCTCATCGTACGAGCAATACCGGCAGACAGCTGAACCGGAACGGCCAGAGCTAATGTCGGAATACCGACAGAAGAAGCTGCCTCAGGAAGAAGCGGAGAGAAAGCAAAGAAGGCGGCGTTGCCGGATCCCGTAACGATAGCGGCAACAATCATGATGACGAGCATCACGATCAACATGATGAACAAACCTGCGTTCTGGATAGAAGCCGCCGCCTGAATCATCGTGGAGATACCGCCGATCTTGTTCAAACCGAGAGCAAACATTTCTGCGCAAACGATCAAGCTGACGGTAGAGGTAAAGACCTTGCCCATACCCTCAAAAATTGCCTGAGAATCTTTGCAGCACTGTTTAAAATCGCGGCGAGTTGCAATATCGACGACTAAAGCAATAATTAAAGAAACGATGATCGCGGTAACGAGATTCAGCTTGATGGCCTTATAGACTAAAGGAGAAAAACCGATCAGGAGACCCAGCGGTAGCATCGGTAGAATGGCGTAATACGCGGGACCGGCACCTTCAAGAGCCTTGTCGACGTCTAAAGCACTTTCCTTTGTATCTTCTTTATTAGCTAAAGCGCCTTCTTTCTTATCGAACCAACGCTGGACAAAGAAATGACCGATTGCAACGGAAGCAATCGTGCAGAGGGCGACAGGACCTTGGCCCTGAACGAAGTAAGTCACGACGTCCATGTTGCAAAGGTCGGCAGCACGCATCGCGTTGGAGCTGGACGGACCCAAGTCCAAACAGCAGGTTGTCGCAATGACTGCGGCAGCTGAGGTGCGAGAAACGCCTAGTGCAACCAGCAGCGGATAAATCGAAGCCATCAGCAGAAGGCCGAGTCCGACAGCAGAGTTCACGAACAATGCGATGAACTGCCCTACGACATACGTCAGAGCTAGCAGGACATAAGGGGAGCGAATGGCTTTCAGAGGCTTAACGCACAGCTTAACTAAAGCTTTACTGGCTCCGATGCGGTCCATATAAACAGCAAAACCGGCAATAGCCATAATGTTGAGACCTAAGCCAGGCAGACGACCCTTCAAGAGGTTTGTAAATGCCTGAGCAAAGTCAAACGCAAAGAAATTTGTGGAAGCTTTAGGAGCAACTGCCGGGACACCTTCTAGATATGCACAGAACAGCAACAGCAAGCCCAAAAGCAAGAGGATAATCGGAGGATAGTAGTTTTTAATAACGAAGTAGCTAACCAGCCCAATTGCAACCAGCGTGAGAAGTACACCAACCATTTTGCACCTATGGATTTGAGTTAATAATTATGTGGTCATGCTAGAATTTTAAAATTTTCTTGGGAATGGTGTAACCTTTTGTTAACTTGTTGTCCTTACGAAATTTTTAAGTGTAATTCCTAGGATATTTTTTGTGATTTGTTCACCACAACATTGAAGGAAACAGCGTTGATTACGAAATCATTTCTGAATTATTTCATCTTCCCTCACCGGCAAAGAAAGCATTGCCGCTAGATTCTCATTAGAAAATTCGATATGAATATAACTCATATTAGTTATATTTTATTCAAAACGGGGTGCTCCCCTAGGATGAATACTAGTATTTTCACTAAGAAAATGTATAATAGGAGCCGTTAGAGAAGTACTCCTGAAGTTAACAAAGCCGCTGGCAAAGATTGTTCGCCGGCGGATTTTTTATGCCGGATTTCTGAGCTTGCTAAATTTTCAACCTAAAGATTTCATCCACGCCGCGACGTCATCAAGTTCTCTATTACTGATTTCGTGTTTCATGTCATACGTGTTAGTCTGGATGGGGTTGCCTCGATTTGCTAAGAAAGAGGAGGCTCTTTCGGATGCTTCCTGGGAAATGAACTCATCTTTAAGAGATACAGCCTGAAAAACCGGAATAGTCTTAGAAGCATCCGTAAGTCGACTGACAAGTGGTTCATCTAAGGGAAGATAGGAAACAAAGCAAAAACTCCGCCTATCGGAAAGGGCTCTAAAAGGGCTGCTGTTAATGCAATGACGCCTCCTTGGGAGAATCCTCCAAGAAAGATATCGTCCGGACTAATTCCTCGCGCCATCTCTCTTCTGATCATGGAGCCAATACGCTGGGACGATTCAAAAATACCGTCTACATCTACTTCTTTTCGAAAATCACAGTTTTTAACGTCGAACCAGGCGTGAACAGGTTCTCCATTAAATTGTTTGACCCTGATAACGGATGCTGTCGGAAGGAGAAAAGAATAGTCATTCCCCAGACTCCTTCGGAGATATTCGGCAACCGGCTTAATAACGGAACCGGTCCCCGTCAATCCATGGAGCAGTATTACCTTTCTTGCGGCCTCCGATGATCCAACCTCTATAAGTTCTCCATCCATCGTGTTGATTTTCAACTCCATTCCAAGTTTGGGTAATTGAGGAGAAGACGCTCTTAGGGACCATCCTGGACTCATTGAGGATCTTCTCCATAGGAACTATTCTTTACCTTCGAGCTATCTGAATATTTCTCAATGTACCGCGGTAGGCAGAATAATTATTTTCTGTCGATCTAAAGGAAAACTCAATTTTCTCAAACTCCAAGTAGTCCTTTCAAGAATAGGCTATCCCCGACAGCTAGAATAGAAAAGTTGAAGTATGAATAATGAAAACCAAGGAGAAACTATGATCGTCCTGCTTCCGGATGGGAAACTCATCAACCTTAATCTTGTCTGCTTCACCGACACCCGTTCCTTCAAAGAACCCGTGCGTTTCTGCATGGTGAATGGAGATTCCGTTTTCTGCGAAATGACGGAAGATCAGTATCAGGCGCTGCTGCTCTCTTTAGTCCATAACGAGCCGCTCCACAAAGTTCTTCCCATTAAAGAAAAAGTCCAGAAGACCAAAATTGATTTCCGAGACTTCCCTTCTGTTTTGGAAGGTGAAAACTCTCCCGTCTGATTTTTCTGTTTCAAGGCAGCTTCAGCTGCCTTGACTTTTTTCAGGATTTTTCCTTAAAAATTCCGTTTTTTTCAATGAGGTACTTGTTTGTATCAAGGTCAGGCGCAACCGTTGAAATTCCCGTCTGTTGGATTCTTGCCTCATGGAAGTCCCGAGAAATAAGCGCTTTGTATCGGCCTTGTGCAAAAAAGTTCAACAAATCAAGCTGTCGTGGTTACAATTACGACTATTACGACGCTTCGTCGGTTAACTCAGAGGTCTCTATGAAATTACTTACCGTTGCCGCAATGGCATTTACGCTGTTGGCAGGATCTGTCAATGCTGCCGAACAACTGAATGCATATTCCATCATGCCTGAAAAATATGCTTCTAAGGTTTTCGCAGAATTCACAAAAGACACAGGCGTCAAAGTTAACTTCATGCGTTTCTCCTCCGGCGAAGCTTTGGCCCGTCTGAATGCTGAAAAGAAAAATCCTCAGGTTGACGTCATGCTCGGGGGCCCAGCTGACACTTACGCTGCCGGCGTTAAAGAAGGCATCTTCGAACAGTATCGCCCCAAAGACTCCGATGCCATCCCTACAAGCCTGCGCGATCCTCAGAATCACTGGACCGGTATCGGTATCATTCCTCTGTGTTTCTTAACGAACACCAAGTTCTTAGAAAAGAACAAAATGCATGCACCGGAGTCCTGGAATGATCTCCTCGATCCGCGCTACAAAAACAACCTACAGATGGCCGACGCCCGTACTTCCGGTACGGCTACGGAACGTATCTACTCCCTCGTAAAAGTTATGGGCGAAGATCCCGCCTTTGCGTATCAGAAGAAGTTAAACGGCAATATCCAGATGTACACAAAGAGCGGTGCAGGTGGTGCAATGCCTATCGCTACCGGCCAGTGCGGCTCAGGTATCTTCTACATTGTTGACGCGCTTGACATTCAGCAGCAAGGCTACCCCGTCGTGATTACCTATCCGAAAGACGGTGTCTCGTACGGCATTGAGGCCACCGGCATCGTTAAAAATGCCAAGAATATGGATGCCGCTAAGAAATTCGTTGACTGGGCTGCCAGCAAGAAATTTGCTGACTTTATCGTTGCAAATAAGATTAACTACGTTCCGACACGCTCCGATGTTAAGACCAGTAATCCTCTGCTCGACCTCTCCAAAATCAATATGAAAGACGTTGACGTCGCTTGGAAAGGCGAAAAGCGCAAAGAGTATACAAATCGCTGGATCAACGAAGTCATTAAGTAATTCATTCACCGTTTTAACGTGATTTAAAAATTGTGGGGTTCTGCTTGATTAAGTCGAACCCCCGTTTCATTAGGAGTACTTAAATGACGAGCGGAAATAAGCAGCAGAGGGACCCGGTGACCTTGCTCACCATCTGCGTCCTTTGGCTCGCCATGGGCGTATTCGTCCTGTACCCGATCGTTCGCCTGCTGGCAATGACTTTCATTGTCGACGGTCATCTGACATTTGATAACCTCTTGCCGTTCCTCGCCAATTGGTATGACCGTCGCGCCATAGTCAACAGTATTATTTTGGCCTGCGCCGTAGGTTTTGCCGGCACGATCATCGGATTCATTTTTGCCTTTGCGGTAACGCGTCTGTCGCTTCCGAAATGGCTGACTTTCTTTATCAGCGCAGTCACGCTTCTGCCGCTGATTTCTCCCCCTTTCACATCAAGTATTGCATTAACGCTTTGCTTGGGACCCAACGGCATTATTTTGACTGCCTTAGGTCTGGAAAACTTTAATTTCTTCGGCTTCTGGGGAACGTTCATTTCTGAAACGCTGACCTACTTCCCCATTGCCTTTATGACGTTGTCTACGATTCTGATGAGAATCGATCCGAACTTGGAAGATGCGGCCTACTCCTTGGGTGCTTCCCCGTTCAACGTCTTCAAATCCGTCACCTTTCCTCTTTCAGTCCCGGGTTTGGCAAACGCCTTTCTCCTTGTGTTCTCCTGCTCCCTCGCAGACTTTGCAACTCCGCTGGTTTTGGGCGGCCACTCCTTCCCGGTTCTGCCGACGCAGGCTTATTTACAAATTACCGGCATGTACGACTTCAAGGGCGGCGCGGCTCTGTCCTTCCTGCTCTTAATCCCGGCACTTGCCGTTTATGCTCTACAGAATTTCTGGGTCAGCCGTAAAAGTTTTGTCACCGTCAGCGGTAAAGCCGGAGGAAGGAGCTCGATTAAAGGTCCGGGACCGCTCATTTCTTCGATTGTGGTCGGTACCGTTGCTTTTATTACGGCATTTGTTCTTTATCTCTATGCCATCATTCTGGTGGGCTCAGTGGTGAAAGTTTGGGGTGTTGATAACTCCCTGACATTAGAAAACTATCATTACGTCTTTACGTTCGGCATGAAAGCCATCAAAGACACCTTGCTGATTGCTTGCATCGGCACACCGCTCGGCGGGCTCTTGGCCGTGCTCATCGGCTACGTCTGCAAATGGCTCAAGATCCGCGGTCACAAAACACTGGAAACCGTTTCTCTCTTGAACTACACGCTGCCGGGTACGGTTGTCGGTATCGCATACATTATTGCGTTTAACGATCAGCCGCTGGTTCTCACAGGCACGGTTTACATTCTTATTGCCGCCTATGTGTTCCGGTACTCTTCTGCCGGTATTCGAAACGTCATTGCAGCCTTAACTCAGATTGATCCGTCTATCGAAGAAGCCTCTACAAGTTTGGGTGCCTCTTCGGCCTACACCTTCCGTAAAATCACCGTTTCGCTTGTCTTGCCGGCGGTTTTAACGGGTATGCGCTACCTGTTCATCCACTCGATGACCGCGATTAGTGCCACGATCTTCTTGGTTTCTGTGAATTGGACCTTGATAACTACACGTATTTTGGAATGTATGACCGAGCTTCAGTTCGCTCAAGCTTGTGCATTCTCCATCGTCTTAATTTTGATTGTCTTCGCCGCCTCTGCCTTTATGGCTTTAATGGCAAAAGTTCTTTGTCCGGTAGGCGACGCTTCCGGAGGACTTCGCTAAATGTCCGTATCTCTTACGCTTAAAAACATTTCCCGCAGCTACATTAAGGACAACGAAAAGTTTTTCGCCGTTCAAAACGTAAATCTTGAAGTTAAACCGGGCGAATTCCTCACGTTCTTAGGACCGTCCGGCTGCGGTAAAACTACCACTCTGCGCATGATCGCAGGTTTTGAAACTCCTACGGAGGGCCAAATCCTTTTGGGAGACAAAGACGTCACAAAAATCCCTGCCAATGAACGCGGCATGGGCTTCGTATTCCAGAACTACGCTTTGTTCCCGCACATGAAGATTTTCGATAACGTGGCCTATGGTCTGCGTATTCGCAAAGAATCTTCCGACCTCATTGCACAGAAAGTCAAAGAAGCGCTTGCTATGGTCGGATTGGAAAAAGCCGAGCATCGCTACCCTAACCAGCTTTCAGGCGGTGAGCAGCAGCGTGTCGCTTTAGCCAGAGTACTGGTTTTAAGACCGCAACTGATTCTTATGGATGAACCGCTCTCGAACCTTGACGCAAAACTGCGCCTGCACATGAGAACGGAAATCCGTAGAATCCAACAGGAACTCAAATTGACCTGCCTCTACGTGACTCACGATCAGAAAGAAGCTTTGACCATGTCCGATCGGATCATGGTGATGAACAAGGGCAAGATTGAACAAATCGGTACGCCTATGCATTTGTATGATGACCCGGCAACGCCTTTCGTTGCCGATTTCATCGGGCAGGCTAACCTTTTCTACGGCACGCTTGTTTCTGTTGAAGATAAGTACGGCCTTGTCGATGTTGCCGGCCGTAGGGTCAAAGCTCGAATGGGCGTCCTAAATCCTCCAAGAATTGGGGGAAAAGCGCTCCTGATCGTACGACCAGAAAACCTCAACATCGGCACCTCGGAAAACTGTCTGGCAGTCAAACTCATTAACCGCCTCTTTGAAGGAGACCGGATAGACTACCAATTCGAAGTAGTAAATGGTATCAATCCGAAACCTTACTCGATGTCAGTTCCTTTCCTCCCCGGCACTTCACTACTGCCGGAAGGCTCGACATTAGATGCTTCGTTTGTTCCGGATGCCGGTGTACTTCTAAACGGCGAATAACTTAAGCAACGATCACAGTTACGTCAAGCCGCCTCGTTTTTCCTGAGGCGGCTTGTTCTTATTCGGAGCTTCTGGAAGGAAAAATTATTAGTATCAACGAAGAGAACAGTTTCATAAATCTCTACAATAAAATCTCGTAATTGTGATGCACGCAACGGATTTTTTATGAAACGCCTAAGCTTATCTCTCGCTGTCGTTATTTTGGCCCTTTCTTCTGCTGTATCAGCCTCGGACTTCGAGGAAGACAAGCAATATATTTCCTGTCGTAAAGGAGCAGTCAATGATCGACAATTAACGGCTTGTCAAGAGCGGTTACTCGAGCGTCTTGATATGTCCATTGCAAAGGCACTTGATAGAAATATGACGCTGTTGGCAGAGTCGGAAAGAATTACCGCTCAGCGTTACCAATCACAATGGGAAAGTTGGCGTCAAAATCACTGCGATTATTCACTCCGCAAACAAAATGATCAGCAGCATCTTAGCTTGGCCTGCTACCTCCAAGCTGCAAGAGACCGCCTAGACATGTTGGAAGGTGAGAAGCTTGAAACAAATTCAAACTTTAAAGTTTGCTTACGGCGTGCAGGGAAAATAGAAAGCCACGAAATTCTCTGTCATCAAGAAGAGTATCAAAGACTGGAGCAAATTTTGTTCGGAACCGTCCAAGCCGCAGAAAATTCTAGCCCACAACCAAAAGCAGTATTGGAAGATCAACTTTTGTGGGAAAAAGACCTCGCTAAAAAATGTAAGCGCCCACCATTTGCCTCTATCGAACAAGCTGCTAATAATTACCAGTGTTTATGTAATGAAATCTATAAGCGCATTCGTTCTTTAACAGGTACTACAGAACGCCCCGTGCGTTGACGTAAGAACAATTGACAATCTCCTTGTCATTTATGACAAGGAGATTGTCAAGAAATCGCCGAGGCGATTTGCGAGGACGTCTGTTTTTTCTCTTCTTTCGTCAGTCTCCGGAATCTTGTGAACGGATAAACTGATCGTTTTTGGTGAAATAAAGCTTTTGAGTCATCTGAATGCTGACCCAAGTCACGATCGCCGCTGTTGCAGCGATAGAAAAACAGATTAATAACTGATACCTGACAGCAGTTAAGGGGGATTCACCAGCTAAAATTTGGCCGCTCATCATCCCGGGGAGCGCCACGATGCCTAAAACCATCAACATATTGATCGCGGGAAGCATCGCGGCAGAAGCAGAAACCTGGACCGTTTTAAGCACGGCCTGCTGCTGCGTTGCCCCAAGCGCCAACAATGTCTCAATCTCCCCTGATCGCAATTCAAGCTCGCTTCTGAAACGTTCAACGCCCAAAGCAGCCGAATTCATAGCATTAGCAACAATCATCCCAGCTAACGGAACCAAGTAACGGCCTTCCCAAAGAGGCGTCGGACGAATTACAACAAATTCAAGGTAAGAAACCGTTAAACCTGCCCCCAAGAAAATCGCGGTAAACAGGATCCACCGATACTTTCTCCGACTTTTTTCATTCTGGAGACCGCCCAAGCGTTTTAAAGCGGACTCGGAAGCCGCCCCCACCATAAACAAGATAAGGGCAGCGAGCACCCAGGGGTCTGATTGTCGAAAAGCCCAAAGAAGGATGTATCCAACAGCGACCAACTGAATCGTACCCCTGACGACTCCGATAATTAACGACTTAGAGAGACCTAGTTTGTACTTCCAGGATAAAAACAGGGAGATCCCAACCGGTAATAAACCGATGCCCATTTGCAAGAGCGATATATCGTTTGATCCGCTAATTGCCATCTCTTCCTCCTCAAGCCTCTAGTCGTTTTCATCGACTTCATATGACCTATCTACGAAATCCATTCTACGAATCGACTTTCTTTAGGGCACGTATCTCAACTCAAAATCAGCACGTGTAAACACATGTGAACATGTTCACACTTGAGTTTTATTTTGAAAATATCTCGTCAAAAGCTTCTTCAACGGCTTCCTTGTCCACACGGTACGTTCCCTGAACCATTCCGTCTCGGCCTCCTCCACGCCCATTTAATTTGGCATTCAAGGATTTACTGAATTTCGGGAGTTCCGGATCTGATGACGCAATAACATAATTAAATCCGCCCTCTATCGGACTGAAAACTCCGATTGAACTTTCGGGAAATTTTTCTTTCAGCATTCCGGCAAAACGTTTTAACTCAAAAGGAGACAAATCCTCTTCAAAAACTTTCACCAGACCGTTCCTAGACACAAGGCCGGAAGCCACAAACTGAAGATATCTTTCGGTTCTTTGGGCACTCTTCTGGTCTTTCGCTTTTCCTTCTTCAATGAAATTTGCCGCTGCTTTAGCAATTTCATGCGGCTTAGCGGAGAATAAAGCAGAAACCTTTGCTATCTCCTTTACCCTCCATCCGTAATCTCTCCTGGCCCGTTCACCGGCTACAAAACGAACTCTTGTTCCTCCTCGGTGTTTGGACGCATCCAGGATCTTGAACATTCCGATTTCTCCGGAACGACGAACGTGGGTACCGCAACAGGCACAGCGGTCGCATCCCGGAATTGTCACGATGCGAACTACGCCATGCAATTCCTTTTTACTGCGATATTCCATCGCCTCTAAGGCTTCTTCAGTTGGGAACTCAATTTTGAGATCAATATCCTGAGTGATCGCCTGATTTACCAGTTGTTCTAATTCAGGGATCGATTCCATCGGGATTTCACCGCTGAAATCAACGGTAATATCGTCCGGATCCATATGGAACCCGACGTTTTCCAATTTATATTTTTGGTGAACAAGTCCGGAGAAAATATGCTCGCAAGTATGATTCTGCATATTGTCAAAACGGCGTTCCCAATCGATTTTCCCAATCACTGTAGACCCAACTTCCAGAGGCTTGTCTATATAGTGAACAATCTCTGGACCGACCCTTTTTACAAAAATAACCTTAGCTTCTCCTAAGGTCCCCTCGTCAGAGGGCTGTCCGCCGCCCTCAGGGTAAAAGGCGGTGTCGTCCAACACAACCTCAAATCCTTTTTTGCCCTCGCGACAGGAAGTAACAGTTGCTGAAAATTCTCTTGCGTACGGATCACGATAAAACAATTCCTGCATTGTTTCCATTGAATGTCTCCACTGCTTTTAGTTGGTTGCCGAAGATTATAGGCAGTCAAGAGAAAAGAAACTGTTTTGCAGAAAGCTTTCTCATCCTTGGATTTATTCTCACTTTTGGGATCGACCTGGGTTGTCTAGAACTTAAACCGCCGTCACCTTCCTATAATGATGAGCTAGGCAATGGTTTTATATTTTGAAAGATGAGTGCATCAAGAGACAAATTTCACTTTTGGGTCGGCATGAGCATTGTGATTGTGATCGCAATACTCATAGGTCTGCTTTGCACCGTCTTCACACCAAATTATTTCCGGCCTAAAACGATCGTTGAAACCTATTTCACAGAATCGGTAAACGGCCTTTCCCCTGGGGCACCGGTCAAGTTCAAGGGTATCGATATCGGAAAAGTCACCGAAATTTCATTGTCGAGCAAGGTATACCCCGATGACCACATCAGTTTGTTTTCACCTGATGCGTCTGTAGCAGTCGTACGAATGATTGTCTACATAGATGAAAATCAGCTCAAAGAACAGCTGCCAGATCTCATTCAGAAAGGATTGCGGTTCCAAACGGAGTTGGCCGGAGTCACCGGAACAATTTACCTTGCGGCTAATTTTTTAAACCCGACACTTTATCCGCCCGAAATTAAAGATGTGCCTTGGAAACCGAAATATATCTACGTTCCGGCGACCATCAGTCTGACTAAAGAGATTTTGGAAAATATCCAGCATTTCCTGGCAACGCTGCAAAACATTAAGACCAAAATTGATGATGTAACTCCGGATGTAGTAAAAACCCAGTCCACAAAGGAGCTCCTCACAACACTTAACAATACAGTCAGTATGCTGGATCCAGATAAACTGCACACGCTGCTCTCAAATGCAGAAAATTACGTCAACTCCAGCCATTCGATCCTCTCAAAAGTAGATGTTGCGCGCGTTAATTCATTGCTTTCAGAACTCACTAAAACAACGGAAAAATTAAACACTACTCTTCATGAAACTAAAGGATCGAGACTCGTTACTCAGCTGAATAAGACAATTTCCGGTGCGGACCAAGCGATTGTAGATAACCGTTATAACATCAGAGAGTTGATTCTCAATTTGAAGGATATTTCGGACAATCTCAAAATTTTGTCTGAGAGCCTCGCACAGGACCCGAATTTCTTAGCTCCCCGTCCTCACCATCCCTCTCCGGTCAGCTCAGAGCATTAGAAATTTTCTCTCGTGCCTCCTAGTCATTGAAACCCACACAAACACAACGGGGAGCCGAAGCTCCCAGTTTTTCACTTTCTATCCGTTTTAGGATTAGAAGGTATGAGTCATGCCGATTGTGGCATTCCAGCCGCGGAGATCGTCTGTGTTATGCTTCAGAGCCTTCCCTGCTGTACCCCAAGCGGCCTGGGTATACATCAAAGTACGCTTTGAGAAATGATAGAAGTAAGCCGCGCCGATAGAGAGGGTGTTGAATTTATCTTCCAAGCCTGCTTCAGAAGCGTTCTTATTCTTACCGAAAGCAAATTGAGACTGGAGCATTACTTCACCGCCAAGTGCATTGGTTGAAGCAGACAGTGCAAAAGCGTGATAGTTATTCGCTTTTCCATTGTTGTATTTATTGTCCAAAGCCTTGCCGTCTAAGTCGTCTTCATCTTTTTGGAAAGTAACAAATCCGGGTAATGGTGCGTGCATCGCATACTCATAAGCACCGTACAGAGTGAAAGCTCCGAAATTATAAGAAGCACCGAGGTTCAACAATTGAGTTGTCTTATTCTTGTCGGCCTCTCCTTTGTAGTCCAAAGCCTCATAAATCAAATCAACATTCAGAGGTCCGTTGCCATAGGTCAGGCCGGCACCGTAGTAGTGCTGGTTGTAAGACCATTTGTTTTCATCACTGTCACGTCCATTGGAATACATGAAGGAACCCTGAAAACCGTTATATTCAGGAGTGAGGTAAATGATGGAATTGTTGTACCTGTCTGTCAGATAGAAGGCGCTATACATGCTGCCGATTGTCTGAAAAGATGTCGTATAGGGAGCACCGCCTAAAATGGAATATGTTCCGCAGTCAGAAGACAAGCCCCCGAAACGACCGAAAGCTACCGTACCCCAATCGCCTGTAACTCCGAGAGCAGCCTCACGGCTAAATGCTTTACCTGCTTTAGCTTCATTGCCGTTGCTTAAACTAAAACCTTGTTCCAGTTTGAAGAAAACGGAATTGCCGTTCCCAAGGTCTTCAGAACCTTTGATACCCCAGCGATTACCCATCCAGTTGCCGTTTGACATCTGAACTTTTGTGGAGTCACCGTGTAATTTGCTAACCGTAACGCCTGCGTCTAAAACCCCATACAAGGTTACGTTAGAGGCTGCTGTTGCATAAGAAGTTGCAGCAAGAAGAGCAGCTGCTAAAAGAGTTTTTTTCATTGCGAATCCTAGAGAAGTAAGTTAACAACGCTTTTATCTTATAAATAAATGTTTCAAAATTTAGCTTTGTCAATAGTTTTTTAAACCTTTCAATTAAAAACTTCCGATCCTTCCGTGTTTAAAACAGTAATTTCAGGGGGTAATATCCCAGTAAAATCTCTCTTTTAGAGAAGAAAAGTAAATTGTTCGACCCCGTTCAAATAATTAGAATTTTCAGGCTTTCATTATTTGCGAAATTTTTCTTCAGAAATGAACTTCTAAAAGATTAAATTTCTCTATGTGCTAGGGAAAACTCTGACATAATTTTCATCTGACAAAGGTTTTTGATGGGCCCAATTGTTCTATTCTGTTTCCGTTGATTCATTTTTTAACGATTACAGGAGTACCTCATGTCCCCAGAAACTTTAACTGCTTCGGCCGGCGTACAAGCCCAAGAAGCGGAAGAAGCCGAAAAAGTAGGTGTAGGCGCATATATCTCACTCTTCTTTGCCATGTGCTTCTTTTCCGGTGTCTTCTACAAAATGCCAGATGCATATCGCTGGCTCGGTGCTTTTGACTTCACTACGTTGATCGGCAAATTCGGGTCAGTTTCCGGAGCCGCAACTTTCGTCGGTAAAGGCGGGCTTAGTGCACGAGCCGGTTTCCTTTTTGCTCTATCTCTGGTTCCCGGCGTGATGTTGGCTTTGGGACTTTTGGAAGTTCTTTCCCACTACGGTGCTTTAAAAGCAGCCCAAAAGTTGATGACCACGCTGCTTCGTCCGATCCTTGGTGTCCCGGGTATCACGGGTTTGGCTCTTATTACTGACCTCCAAAGTACCGACGCCGGTGCGGCTCTGACTAAGGGGTTGGTCGATTCCGGAAAGATTTCTAAAGAAAACTTGGTTGTGATTGCAGGCTGGCAGTACGCAGGTGCAGGTTTAATTAACAACTATTTCTCTATCGCATCTGCCCTCTTCATGGCATTCCTGGTTCCTGTTTGGATCCCGTTAGTCGTGATGTTCTGCCTCAAGTTTGTCGGCGGTGTTTTCGTCCGCTTCTGCCTCAAGACTTTCTATAAGAAGGATTTCCAAAATGCCTAATGCAACAGCCACACAAGTCAAAAAGAGCAATAATCCTTTTGATATCTTCATTACCGGCCTTAGAAAAGGTTTTAACGTCGCCATTAACAACTTAATGCCTAATGTGCTGATGGCTTTCGTTTTGGCTTATATCCTTGATCTTTTCGGCGTCATGGCTTTCTTAGGTAAAGTTTGCGGCCCGGTCATGAGCATCTTTGATCTTCCCGGTCAGGCCATTACCGTTTTGTGCGCCACTTGGCTCTCCTGCGGGGCCGGGGTCGGTGTTGCAGCCAGCCTGCTCGCCAGCGGCACCCTTAATGCACATGACATCACCATTCTTTCTCCGGCCCTCCTCCTGATGGCTTCCCAGATTCAGTACATGGGCCGACTTCTCGGTGTTGCCGACGTTCCTAAAAAATACTGGCCGCTGCTTATGTTCAACAGCATCCTGATGGCTTCCATCGGCATGCTCATCATGAGATTCATTGTCTAGTAAAACTCTTTATCCATAGGCGTCCGAATTAAGACGTATTAGACCCACCTTTCCCGCTCTGCAACATCAATCTGGAGCGGGATTTTTTTTACTTCAAGGTCCCGGGCCGGTGTCAAAAATCTCATCGGTTAACCGCAGCGCAAAGACAAATATTCTCCTCAGTTAAGGTACTTTTCTTTTAACTTAGAGCTTTCTGTCCTCACCTCAGAGAACAAAAAGATGTCAAATTTTCTTCTCTATGTTGCTTTTTTCTCACTAAAAAATTGATGGAAATTTAGTGCTTTTCAATCGTGAAGGCGGATTTTCATCTTATGAAATCGCGCTATTGCAATATGTAATTTATGATTTATTTTGTCAGTGTTAACACCTATTTTAGGAAATTATTTTCGTAAAATCGCTTTAGTTTGAATTTTTATGTCATTATTAACCCGTAAGAGATATTAAATTTTCAATCGGAGATGTCTCATGAACATTCTTATTAAAGAAACAGGTGAACTTCGCTCTCTCTCGTTCATTGATTGGCACGACGGTCAGGAATACACAGAACAACTGATCTCAGCCTCCGGAGAAGACCCAAACTTCCTGTTTGATCAGGATGGCGAAGTTTTTATGACGGATGCTCCTACCTTTAGTAAGTGGAACGCCTTCTTCAGAAGCCATTACGATATCGAATCTGTATGCGCAGCACTTGGCCTGCAGCCGATTTCCAAAGCTGAATACGATCCGTTCGTACACCTCTAATTTCTTCGTTTTCTGATCCAAAAGGTTGGGCTCCGGCCCAGCCTTTTTTTGTTCTCATTTCTGGTAACAAGCTACTTCTGAAAGTGCTTTTGGAAGCCAAGTTCATCCCTTCTGAATGTACAATCGAAGGCCGCACAAAATTTCTAGTTTTAAGAAAAACTCTTTTAAATCTTAAGGTTACATTAACAAATGGGCATTGAAATTGATCTCGAACGCGATTCATTATTAGGAGAAGTTTCGCGTAAACGCCTTCGTGAAAGTTACATGAAGGAAGAAGAGCAGAGCCCGCAGGAACGCTTTGCAACGGTAGCAGAAACATTCGCAAGTAACCCTGCTCATGCTCAGCGTATTTACGACTACGCCTCCAAGCATTGGCTTTCCTTCTCGACCCCTATCCTTTCTTTCGGCAGAAGTAAGAAAGGACTCCCTATCAGCTGCTTTGAAGTTTATATGCAGGATACAGCTGAAGGTCTTGTCAATACATTATCCGAAGTCAACTGGCTTTCCATGCTGGGCGGCGGGGTTGGCATCCATGTAGATATTAGAAGCGCAGACGATAAGTCCGTCGGCGTAATGCCTCACTTAAAAATCTATGATGCAGCTTGCCTTGCTTACCGTCAGGGCAGAACTCGCCGTGGATCTTATGCAGCTTTTCTTGATGTGGATCATCCCGACATCATTCAATTCCTGGAAATGCGTAAGCCGACGGGTGACCAGAACTTAAGAACTCTCAATCTGCACCACGGAGTAAACATCTCCGATAAATTCATGCGCTTAATTGAGAAGAGTATGGTTAATGCGGATGCCGATGATTCTTGGGAACTTCGTGATCCTCACTCTCACCGTGTGGTAGAAGTGGTATCCGCCAGAGATATTTGGCAGCGCATCCTTGAGCTCAGAATGCAAACCGGTGAGCCTTACATCGTCTTTATTGATGCAGCGAATCGCGCCCTTCCCTCTTGGCTCAGTGACAAGGGCTTAAAGATCCATGGCTCGAATCTTTGTACAGAAATCTTTTTGCCGACCAGCGAAAAAAGAACTGCCGTTTGCTGCCTTTCTTCCCTGAATCTGGAATATTTTGACCATTGGAATACCAATGAACAATTTATTCCGGACGTAATGGAATTTTTGGACAATGTCCTCCAATACTTCATTGATAATGCTCCGAACTCTGTCGAAAGAGCTCGTTATTCCGCTCTGCGTGAAAGATCTATCGGTATCGGAGCATTAGGATTCCATGCTTACCTGCAGTCCAAGCGAATTCCGATTGAATCCGTTTTAGCCAAGTCGATTAATTACCGCATGTTCTCTCATATCAAAGAGGAATGCGCTCGCGGCGATGAGATTCTTTGCGAAAAACGCGGTCCTTGCCCGGATGCAAAAGATGCCGGCATTCCAAGACGCTTCTCTCATTGGAACGCTGTTGCTCCGAATGCTTCTTCCAGTTTGATCATGGGCGCAACATCGCCATCGATCGAACCGATCCGTGCGAATATTTACCGTCAGGACACACTTTCCGGTGCTCATATTATTAAGAACAAGATGCTTATTCCTGTTCTTGAAGAATACGGGTTAAACACTGATGAAGTTTGGACAAGCATCACTGCGCATGACGGTTCCGTTCAGCATTTGGAAGCATTGCCTCAAGTAATTAGAGATGTATTCAAAACCGCTCAGGAAATCGACCAGCGCTGGCTTATTGATCTTGCTGCTGACCGTCAGGAATTTATTGATCAAGGTCAATCTCTGAATCTCTTCTTCCCGGCTGATGTTTCTATAGCCTATCTCCATGCCTGTCACTTCCTCGCATGGAAGGTTGGTTTGAAGAGTCTTTACTACTGTCGAAGCGACAAGCTCCGCAAAGCTGATAAGTTAGGCGAAAAAGTTGAAAGACATCGTCTTGAAGAATCCATCAACATGCGTGAAGTTCTCGAGAATTCTAGCTGCCTTGCCTGTGAGGGATAGTGATGAAATCCAGTTTGACGAAAAGCCGTAATTATTACAAGCCCTTCTCTTATCCATGGGCCTATGACGCATTCATGGCCAGTGAGCAAATGCACTGGCTTTGGACAGAGGTTCCGATGATCGAAGACATCAAGGACTGGAAAAATGTTTTGACTGACGGAGAGAGAGACTTTCTGACTAAGGTCTTCCGTTTTTTCACACAGGGCGACATTGACGTCAGCTCTGCTTACGTCAATACCTACCTGCCCTTTTTCCCGACCCCTGAAATTCGCATGATGCTCTCGAGCTTTGCCGCTCGAGAAGCGGTGCACATCGCAGCCTATTCTCATTTGATCGAGACGATCGGTATGCCGGAAACTGTTTACAACGAGTTCCTGCAATACGAAGCCATGGCGGAAAAGCACGATTTCTTCCACGGTCTCGCCGAAGACCAGCAGGAGAACATCGCTGTAAAAATGGCTGCTTTTTCTGCCTTCACGGAAGGTATGCAGCTGTTCTCAAGTTTTGTGATGCTTCTTAACTTCACAAGAAACGGCACCATGAAAGGCATGGGGCAGATCATCGCCTGGTCCATCAATGATGAAACTCTTCACACGGAAAGCATGATCCGTTTATTCCGTGAATACATTATTGAGAATCCGGAACTTTGGACCGACTCTCTGAAGAAGCGCATTTACGACATCGCCGAGAAAATGATCGAGTTGGAAGATGCATTCATCGACCTTGCTTTCGGCGTCAATGACATGAGCAAACAGAATCTGTCTCCTGCAGATGTGAAAGCTTACATTCGCTGGATCTGCGACCGCAGACTTGCCGCAATGGGCATGAAAGAGATTTTTAAAGTAAACGTCAATCCGCTTCCTTGGGTCGATTCCATGCTTGGTGTAACGCACACCAACTTCTTTGAAAACAGAGTTGTTGACTATGCCAAGGGAGCCTTAAGCGGTTCTTGGGGAGATGTTTGGGGACAAGCAGGAACCAAATAATACGTCCAGCAACTAACGCTTCAATCGAGTAGGGTTTCGCTGAGTTCTAGCGAACACCCTCTCACACCACCGCCCGT